>FTAD01000008.1_pt1 | contig 2578 bp, 2 predicted proteins | sample 1639041 | NCBI WGS metagenome assembly FTAD01 (sample SAMEA3914812, study PRJEB12502) | metagenome | biome: forest; material: soil | place: Canada | collected 2011-07-07 | depth 0.1 m | reverse complement strand
CAGCTTCTTGATCACCTCGATGGCGAAGTCGATGTTCTTGCGCACCATGACGCGCGCCGGCAGCAGGAACACAAAATCGCGCCATGGAATTTCCAGCGCGAGCAGCGCCTTGCGCATGTCGGGCGAGAGGCCGAAAAGCCGCATCGGGTCGACCATGTTCGGGATGACCTGCACCTCGACCGGCGGTTTCAGGTTCGCTTTGACCTCGGCAGCGCGCAGGTCGGAGGTGGCCACGTAGGTGACCGTCTTGCAACTGGCGCGCATCAGGTTCCAGGGCGGCTGGTTGGGATTCGGCAGCGTGAAATCGGAATTGGTCGCGGTCAGGTCGTGCGTCCAGGCGACCATCTTGTGGCGCGACGCAAGGTCATACAGGGCGCGCGTCAGGGCCAGGTTGTGATGCACGGTGAAGACGTTGTGAACGAGGGTCAGGTCGATGCCGGTGAGCGCCTTGCCCAGCACGTCGATCAGCAACGAGCAGTACTGGTTGAATTTCTGGTCCGCCTGGCCGCGGTCGAGCACGGCGCGCACGGTCTTGTTCAGTTCGAAATCGGGAGCGAGTTCGGGAACGAGGACGAAGTTCGCGCCGTCACCGGGATCGCTGCCGGAGCCGGTCAGCACGGTGACGTCGTGACCCATGCTGGCCAGCATGTTGGCCTGGTCGCGCACGACATTCTCCACGCCCCCCAGTTCCGGCCAGGTGGAATAATGGAGCAGCGCGACTTTCATCAGTTGATCACACTAGGGCGTGCTTGCAAAGTAGGGCAAGGCCGCGTTGCGTGCTTTTGGGCTGCATCGAGGCGTGAGCGACAAGGGTAGCCGTCGCACTCCGTGCGACGATGGAGAGCGAAAGCGCGTCCTCTATCCATCGTCGCACGGAGTGCGACGGCTACCGCTGCGCCAAACCGCACCGTCGATGGATGGCCGCCGCTAAGCGATGATGAAAGGAATGTCTTGCCGCCGCGCCGCAGAGTCCTAATGAACACAGGATGACCCCGTCTGCGTGGCAATGGCTCTGGCCTGTCTTGTTTTATTTGGTCGGGTCGATCCCGACCGGCTACCTGCTGGGCAAATCGCGCGGCATCGACATCCGGCAACACGGCAGCGGTAACATCGGCGCGACCAATGTCTGGCGCGTCATGGGCCGGAACTGGGGTCTCGTCGCCTTCGCGTCCGATTTCCTCAAGGGCTTCCTGCCGCTCTTCCTGCTGCGAAAACTTTGCTTCGCCGATGGCGGACCCTGGACCGTCGCTCTGCTGCTGGTCATCTGCGGATTGGCCGCGATCATCGGCCACAACTACACGCCGTGGCTCGGCTTCAAGGGCGGCAAGGGCATCGCGACCTCGGCGGGCGTGCTGGCCGCGCTGATGCCGCCGGTGCTGGCCTTCGCCCTCTCGCTTTGGATCATTGCCACGCTCGTTACCCGGATGGTTTCGGTCGGATCGCTGCTGGCGGCGGTTTCGCTCGCCCCGCTGGCGGCTTGGTTTTATCCCGGCCAATGGATCTACTTCGGACTGGCCGTGCTGGCGGGCGGACTGGCCGTCTGGCGGCATCGCACCAACATCCAGCGCTTGCTTGCGGGTACGGAATCCAAGATAAGCTTTGGCGCGAAGAAGAAAACATGAACATCACGATTTTGGGCCGGGGCGCATGGGGCCGTGCCATCGGCGGCGTCCTCGAACGGCAGAAGCATCAGGTGGCCTTGATCGGCCACGACGATGCCGCGTGGACGGACGTGGCGCCCGATTACGTGTTGATCGCGCTGCCGGTACAGCATGTGCGCGAGACGCTGGAGAAATTTCCCGCGCCGGGCGTGCCGGTGCTGAGCATGAGCAAGGGCCTCGAGATCGCGACCGGCCAGCGGGTCAGCGAGATCATCACCGGGGTCTGGCGGGAACCGCGCGTGGCCGCGTTGTCCGGGCCGACCTTTGCCTCGGAAATCGCCGCCGGGTTGCCGGCCATCTGCACCATCGCGGCCGGGGACGAGAAGCTGGCCAAGGAATTCCAGGCGCTTTTCCACCAGCCCAATTTTCGCGCCTACAGTTCCGGCGATCTCATCGGCGTGGAACTCGGCGGCGCGTTGAAGAATATCTACGCCATCGCGGGCGGGGCCTGTCACGGATTCAAGCTCGGCCAGAACGCGCTGGCCGGCCTGCTCACGCGCTGCCTGGCCGAGATGACCCGCATCGGCGTGAATGCCGGCGCCAAGGCGGAGACCTTCGCGGGCCTCAGCGGCCTGGGCGATCTCCTCCTGACCGCGACGAGCGACCAAAGCCGCAATTTCCGCTTCGGCCAGATGCTGGCGCAGGGGCTGAGCGTGGAGGAAATCCTGCCGCGCCTCGGCGGCGTCTGCGAGGGCCTGCCCACGACGCGTTCAGTGAATCTCAACAGCGCCATCCCCACCGACTCGAAGCCGATCGTCACCCAACTCCACGCCGTGCTCTACGAAGGCCTGCCCGTCGGCAAGGCCGTGAAGAATCTTCTCGGGCGTGCCGCGCGGGACGAATGATTTTTTTGACGGAATTAACGGAATTTTTTGACAGGATTAACAAGATTTACATGATTTTCTCCCAATCAAGTT
>FTAD01000017.1_pt1 | contig 2601 bp, 2 predicted proteins | sample 1639041 | NCBI WGS metagenome assembly FTAD01 (sample SAMEA3914812, study PRJEB12502) | metagenome | biome: forest; material: soil | place: Canada | collected 2011-07-07 | depth 0.1 m | reverse complement strand
CGTCGGCATTATTTTGCTCAATACCCGTAACGAGGTATGGTGGGGCAAGCGCGTGCGCGAGCATTCCTGGCAGTTTCCGCAGGGCGGCATCAAGTACGGTGAAACCCCGGAGCAGGCCATGTTCCGCGAACTCGAGGAAGAGATCGGTTTGCGGGCGGAACACGTGAAAATCATCGGCCGGACGCGCGATTGGCTGCGCTATGAAGTACCCGATCGTTTCATCAAGCGCGAGATTCGCGGCCACTATCGCGGCCAGAAGCAGATCTGGTTTCTCTTGCGCATGGTCGGGCGCGATTGCGACGTCAACCTGCGCATCACCGATCATCCCGAGTTCGACGCCTGGCGTTGGCACGACTATTGGGTGCCGCTCGACGTCGTGATCGAATTCAAGCGCGAGGTGTATCAGCGCGCGCTGCACGAACTGTCGCGTTTCCTGAGCCGACCGCCGCATTCTGGCCAGAAACGCAACGGATTGCGCCCTTCGGTGTCGCCGACCGCAGCGGCAAACCCGGTGCCGGAGGAACCCTGCGTGCAAACCGCGCATCCCGATCAAGAATCGAAACAGGAGTAATACTGCATGACGATCCATCGTATGACCCGCCTGCTCGGCATCAGCATCGCTACTGCCCTGCTGTGTGCCTGGGCGGCGCCCTATGCAGCCGCCGAGGATGACAAACAAGATCCGAATGCCTTCGAAGAAGCGCCGTGGCAGCTGCCAGCGGCGCCGCAAGATGCCGATCTGCTGCCGTTTTACATGAGCCTCACCGGCCAGAGCTTTGCCATCGACGCCAAGTCGGTGACCGTGGACAAGGATGGTGTAGCGCGCTATACCATGGTGGCGACCAGCCGCGGCGGCGCGAAAAACGTCAGCTACGAGGGTCTGCGCTGCGCCACGATGGAGCGCAAGCTGTATGCCTTCGGCCATCCCGACGGCACCTGGGCCAAGGCACGCGATCCGCAATGGATGCCGATTTCGACCCAGGGCGTGGCGATACAGCACGCCGATCTGGCCAAGGAATTCATTTGCAAAGATAGTCAGATACCGGGCAAGCCGCAGAATATCATCAACGATTTGCGTTATCACCGGACGCCGTTTAGTCCGCAGACTTGATCAGGTAAAAGGCGCTGCTGCAAGTCGCGCCTCGTAGGTTGGTGCTGAGCGCAGCGAAGCCCAACAAGCTGCTGGTCTTGAACCCGTATCAGATTGTGCGACCGTTGCTGTTGGGCTTCACTGCGCTCAGCGCCAACCTACAAAACCGAGGCTGCAGGCTGACGTGATATCCCGGTGTCGCTTGCCTCCCCTACAGCAAAACCATATTGTCGCGGTGAATCAACTCAGGCTCCTCAACAAAACCGAGTATCGCCGCAATCTCCGCCGAAGGCCGGCGCATGATGCGGCGCGCTTCGGAACTGGCGTAGTTGGTGATGCCGCGCGCAATGGCACGGCCTGCTTCGTCGGTGCAGGTGATGACGTCGCCGCGGCCGAATTCTCCCGCCACGGCCACTACGCCGATGGGCAATAGCGACTTGCCTTCGCCGGTCAATTTTTGCACCGCGCCGGCGTCCAGCATGACGCGGCCGGCGGTTTGCAGATGATCGGCCATCCATTGCTTGCGTGCCGTCAGGTGGCCGGTTTGCGCCGTCAATTGCGTGCCGATCGCTTCGCCTTGGGCCAACCTTATCAAGGCCTGGTCTTCGCGGCCCCAGGCGATCACGGTGTGGGCGCCTGATGCGGCGGCGCGCTTGGCGGCGAGGATCTTGGTCAGCATGCCGCCGCGCCCGATGGCGCTGCCGGCGCCGCCGGCCATGGCTTCTAGTTCCACATCGCCGGCGCGTGCTTCATGGACGAATTCGGCTGTCGGGTCGCGCCGTGGATCGGCCGTATAGAGGCCGCGCTGGTCGGTCAGGATGATCAACGCATCGGCTTCGAGCAGGTTGGCCACCAGGGCGCCCAGAGTGTCGTTGTCGCCGAACTTGATTTCATCGGTGACGACCGTATCGTTCTCGTTGATGATCGGCACCACGCCCAGGCGCAACAAGGTAAACAGTGTCGAACGGGCGTTGAGATAGCGCTCGCGGTCGGCCAAGTCGGCATGCGTCAACAGCACCTGGGCGGTGCCCAAAGCATGGGCGCGGAAGCTGGTTTCATAGATCTGCGCCAGCCCCATCTGGCCGACTGCGGCGCAAGCCTGCAATTCGTGGATGCCGGTCGGACGCTTTTCGAAGCCGAGGCGCTGCATGCCTTCAGCAATGGCGCCCGAGCTGACCAGCACGACTTCCTTACCCATCTGGCGCAAATGCGCGATCTGCTGCGCCCACTTGGCGATGGCGGCATGATCCAGGCCCTTGCCGTCGTTGGTGACCAGCGACGAGCCGACCTTGACGACCAGGCGCCGCGATTTTTCGATGATTGATTTCAAGCGAGCTTCCCCAATGACAAAGCGGGAGCCCGGCTCCCACAGTATTTCCGCAACCGCGGCAGGCAAGCCTGGGTAAGGCTAATCGATGACTTTGAAGCGAGGATCGTCGGCTTCAATCGAGGTGATGGCGCGTGCCTCTTCCACCATCTGCACTTCGCCGGCACGGTCTTCGGCCTGGCGT
>FTAD01000048.1_pt1 | contig 2664 bp, 6 predicted proteins | sample 1639041 | NCBI WGS metagenome assembly FTAD01 (sample SAMEA3914812, study PRJEB12502) | metagenome | biome: forest; material: soil | place: Canada | collected 2011-07-07 | depth 0.1 m | reverse complement strand
TTGAACTTCCAGGCGCCGGCCTGCAACGTGAAGCCGCTCGCGCTCAAGTCAGCCGCGCAGGTTCGATTGGTTTGCTGCGTCATTGCGCTTTCCTTCGTGTTGCGTGCCGCGTCTAGCGGCGAGTGGGGCGGCGCATGGCCGCCCTGCTTGGTTCAAAGCTGGATCGCGCCAACGTCCAGGGCGACAAGTGCCGAATGCAAATTGCCGGCGGCCTGGGTCGCGGCGAGCCTCAACACCGACAGGTCTTGCGGGGCGGCAGCGCCTTCGTTCACGGCGTCGAACAGGGCTTGCGCTGCACTGGTGCAGGCGTCGAAGGTCGGCACCACTTCAGCGAGGCGCGGCGACTGCGGCGCGGCCTGGGTTACTTCGGCGCTGGTGGTGTCGGTGGTGCTGTCGGTCGGAGCTTGGTTGGAATTGCTCATTGCTGTTACCTCAGTTGCTTGCCGCATTGCGCGGCGAATGGCCCCGGTGATCTGCCGGGGCGGTGTCAGGCTTGCGCCCGATTTCGTTACTTGCGCGCGCGCTCGGCTTCCACTGCTCGGCGGGCTTTTTCCCACTGCGCCTCGTGGTAAGGGGATCGGGTGCGTGTCTGGGTGAAGTGGGCGAGCGCCACTTCCGCGCCGCTGGGCATCTTGGTTGCGACCGTCGCTGATGTCGGGAACGGGTGCGACTGGACGACGATATTCAGACCCTTGTGGCTGCCGTCATTCATGCGTAGCCCTCTTGCGGCTTGTCGAAGGCAACGCCATTTGCGATCAGGGCGGCGGCGATGTCCTCGCGCGCGGTGGCGTGGCCGTTGACGAACTTCACCGCGAAACTTTCCGTTGCTTGGAGGTAATCCAGCCAGTACGGCGGCACGTTCGCGCCATCCCAGCCCTTGGCGCGAAGCGGCGCGGAGGCCGGCGCAATCATCAGCGTCTGCACCACTTCCGTTTCAAGCTGGCCGGTGCCCGGGTTTTCGCGAGGCGCTCGGGCTTTGATGTAAACCGGCACCGTGGCCAGCGTTTCAATGGAGGGGTATTCGGCTTGCTTGGACTTCGGCTTGCGGCCTTTTTTCAGCGTAATCATTTGGGTATTTCCTAAATTCAGGCGTGAGTGAGTCCGCGCCGCGTGGCCTGTGCACGCTGCGGGATAGGTGAATCGAAAGGTGGTGTTGCTTAGGTTTCGGGCGATTCGCTCGCGGCGATCAACTCTGCTAGTCGTGCCATCTGGTCGACCGGATGCGCGCCCGCTGCGGCCTGTACGCGCTTTCTTGCCCTGGCGAGATAGGAGGCCACGACACGCATGTCATTGCTCGCCAGCGCGTCCTGGGCGCGGTTGTAGTCCAGTTCAACGGCGTATGCGCCGGCTTCGTCGGACGCGGCGGCGATGTCAGCGGCGCCCGCCAGTTCCATCGCCCGCGCCAGGCAGCGGCGCAGCTGTTCAACTTGGTTGAACGGTCGAACTTTCCGACGCTTGTTCATGCCGGACGACTCCACACGCCAGCGAACAGTAGCCAGGCGCCGGCAAATAGCGCGCCCGCATCCATACAGCGACGCGCGCCGCGCTCGCCTGCGCGGTGAAGGGCAATTGCGCCCAGGCCGTCGAACGTTCGCCCGCAAGACTTACAGGTGATCGGTCCGGTGATCTTGTTCAAGCGGCCACCTTGTTCATTGCGAGGATGGCGGCAGCCAAGTCACCGGCACGCCAGGCGACCATGCGTTCGCCTAAGCGGATCGGGGCAGGGAAGCGGGATTCCTTCACACCCCTGAGAAAGCCGGAACGCGACATCGGAATCATGCCGGGCCTGTCCTTGGTGGCAACGATCTGCGACAGGCGCAACAGCGTGCCGGGCGGTACGTCGAACAGGGAATGCGTGTTTGTCATGCGTGTATTTCCTGGGTTGTTCGCGGAGATTTCAAAACGATCATTACGTTGCTAAGTCTACCTAGGCACATTGTCAACGTCGGATTTTTACGAAACGCTCGTTAGTGGATCACTGCCGTCTAGACGTCTGTATTAGGAAGTCCCTAACACTCGCGCAGCGGTAGGATTGGCGGTAGAAAGGCAGGCGTTTCCTGCATGTGGTTGATGCTTCAACCACTTGCGAGGCGTCTGGTTGTTCCTGGTACGAATCGCCATGGAAATGAACCGCGCCGCGTCGGTTGAATCGACGGCAACACCGCTGCGATGCGCGAGGAAAGCGCGCCGTGCCAGTCGGTTGCGAGTCCTTTTCGTGTTCTGAAATAGAACGCGAGCGTCGAAACTCATCCTTTGAGAGTAGTTACTTGCGAGTTGCCGCTATTTCGCTCTGTGACGATGTACGCGCGCGTCCACCGGCAAAGCGCGACGGTGATATTCCGACGCGGTAGAGATTGCAGCCACGGGCCGCGCGTGCAGCGCGTGGTGCGTTGCCAACTATCGGCGCAGGATGGTTTGCGATGACATCGCCGTAATGACGCACGGCAGGCCGAAGGCATCGCGGACTGCATGCGATGCTCCCAGGGCGATCAGCGCGAACGGCAACAGTGAGGCGACGGTAACCAGGGCGATGCGGAACCGTGCCGCGCGACGACGACGGGCGGTCATGCGTGCAACCTGGGCTTGCTGCGCCTGACCTCGTCAAGCATCCACTTTTTCCAAGCCTCGTCCCAGTTGGCGCGGAGTGAGCCGGTAGCGCGATGG
>FTAD01000018.1_pt1 | contig 2873 bp, 2 predicted proteins | sample 1639041 | NCBI WGS metagenome assembly FTAD01 (sample SAMEA3914812, study PRJEB12502) | metagenome | biome: forest; material: soil | place: Canada | collected 2011-07-07 | depth 0.1 m | reverse complement strand
TTTAACATTGGCAGGGCCGGATGTTTCATGCTGTAATGCAAGCAAATATGCGGTCCAGCATGCCGCCGGTTGCGAGGCGACGAGCCTTGTTATGGCGGAATAAAGGTGCGTCATGCCCATCAAATACGTTTCCACTCTAGCCGCAGCTACGGTACTCGCCTCTGCATTGGCGCTGCCGGCCCAGGCCGAGGATCTCGATCAGCCGATCTTTTCGTTTGCCGGTTACGGCACGCTGGGCCTTGTGCATTCGACCGAAGACCAGGCCGATTTCGTCGACAATTATCTGCAGCCCAAGGGCGCGGGTTATTCGCAAAGCTGGAGCGCCGGCGTGGACAGCCGGCTCGGCCTGCAAGTGACGGCCAACTTCAATGCGCAATGGTCTGCAGTGCTGCAAGTGATTTCGCAGGAAAACTACCAGGACAGCTACCAGCCCAGCGTGGAATGGGCCAACGTCAAGTATCAGGTCACGCCTGACTTCAGCGTGCGCGTCGGCCGGATTGCCCTGCCGACTTTCCTGACTGCCGATTACCGCAACGTCGGTTATGCGATTCCCTGGGTGCGCACGCCCGGCGAATTGTACAATTTGATCCCCATCACCAACAGCGACGGACTCGACTTGCGCTACCGCATGCATTTCGGCGAAGTGATGGATACGGTGCAGGCCGAGATCGGCACCGGCCATATCCGCGTGCCCGACAACGGCAGTGTCGATTTCACCGCGATGCACGCGCTGACCAATACGCTGGAATACGGATCGCTCACCTTGCGCGCGACTTACCTGCGCGCCAACCTCGATCTCGATATCGCCGATTCGCTGTTCACCGCATTCTCGCAATTCGGTCCGCAAGGCGTCGCTATTTCGAACCAATACTCCGGCGAGAATTCGCCCATCACCTATGCCGGCATCGGTGCCAGCTACGACCCCGGTAACTGGTTCGTCATGGCGGAATTGGGCAACACCAACACGCATTCCTTCCTCGGCGAAAAGACCGCCGGCTACGTGACGGCCGGCTGGCGCAGCGGCAAGTGGACGCCTTATGCCACCTATGCCCGGGTCAACGCCAACAGCAACCGCTCCGACCCCGGCCTGCCGTCGGCCGGCTTGCCGCCGCAGTATGCCTATGAGGTCATGGCGCTCGATGCCGGGTTGAACCAGTTGTTGGGCGAGATCGCGGTGCAAAAGAGCATTTCGCTCGGCCTGCGTTGGGACTTCATGAAGAATGCGTCGCTGAAAACGCAGCTCGACTTCATCCGTCCCGGCCAGGGTTCACCGGGCGACTTCCAAAACATCCAGCCAGGCTTCACCGGCGGCGGCCATGCCACTGTCGGCAGCATTGCGCTCGATTTCGTGTTCTGAGGAGACAGCAATGGTCCCCGCCAGAATCGCGCAACTTGCCATCGCCCTCCTCGGCCTGCTCTGGGCTTGCGCCAGCCGGGCTGAAATCGTCGTCATCGTGTCGGCCAATTCGCCGATTGCCACGCTCAGCCCGGCGGAGGTGTCGGACATCTTCCTGTGCAAGAGCGCAACCTTCCCCGGCGGCAGCCTGGTCGTGCCGATCGACCAGGCCGAAGGCTCGCCGATCCGCCTGGAGTTCTACAGCAAGACCACGGGCAAGACGCCGGAACTGCTCAAGGCTTACTGGTCCAAGATGATCTTCACCGGCCAGGGCGAACCGCCGCGCGAGATTGCCGACTCGGAGAAAATCAAGAAATTGGTGGCCAACAATCCGCACTACATCGGCTACATTGATAAAAGTGCGGTCGATTCCAGCGTGAAAATGGTGTTGTCGATACGATAGACCGATGAGAGCGGAGCGGATTTCCGAATTGATGATGAAGGATAGCGGCACGCCGCTGCGACGCGGCATCCGCCGCGAAAGCTTCTTCGTATTCGGTTTGCTGGCCCTGCTCTTGCTGGGCGTGATCTGGGGCGCAGCCGCAAGCGTGATCGCACTGGAGCGCGGCGCCGCCGAGGAAAACGCGGTGCACGCAACAGGACAGCTGCTTGAAGCCTACAAGGCGCAGATGGTGCGCAATCTGGGCGCGATCGACCAGACCCTGAAGGTCGTGAAGTTCGCCAACGAGTTCCAGGAAAACCATTTCTCGCTGCCGGAGCTGAGCGAAAAAGGCCTGCTGCCGTCCTCGGTCGTGTTCGACGTTCGCGTGGCCGATGCCGACGGCAAGCTGATCGACAGTTCGTCCTCCCGTAGCCCGGGGGGAGCCAAAGAGGCCAGCCTTGCCGGGCGCGACTATTTCCTGGCGCACCGCCAGTTCGACACCGGCCGCCCCTACGTCGGCGATTCGACCTACAACGCGACGAACGGGCAATGGGAGTTACACTTCAGCCGCCGCCTCAACGCCGCCGATGGCGCCTTTGGCGGGGTGGTGGTGATCACGGTCGACCCGGCTTACTTCACCAGCGGCTACGAACATGCCAGCCTGGGCGAACACGGTGCCCTCGGCCTCCTGGGTGCCCAGGGCCAGGTCCTGGTATTGCGCAGCGGCGACGCCACGCGCTTCGGCGGCAGGCCGGTCGACGTTGCAACGGTGAACACGCCGGGCGCACCGGGCGATGCTGCGGTCACGGCCGAGGGCAAGCTCCTGTACAACACCTGGGACGGCGTCGACCGCTACACCGCGATGAGCCGCATTCCGGGCAGCCAATTGATCGCCGTCGTGGGGCTGGCGCAGGATGAGCAGTTCGCCGAATACCGCCAGCACCGGCGCAACTACCTGTTCGAAGCGGCGGCAGCAAGTCTGCTGCTGATCGCGGTGGCGGCACTGCTGTCGCGCCTGATGAACCAGTTGAACGCCAGCCGGCGCCACATGCGCAAAATCCAGCAAACCTATTATGCCGCCTCGGAAGGCAGCGT
>FTAD01000015.1_pt1 | contig 3149 bp, 2 predicted proteins | sample 1639041 | NCBI WGS metagenome assembly FTAD01 (sample SAMEA3914812, study PRJEB12502) | metagenome | biome: forest; material: soil | place: Canada | collected 2011-07-07 | depth 0.1 m | reverse complement strand
TTGTTCGCCACATTCTTCACCTCATCCATCGCCTCACTCGTCCGCCTAGATTTCGCCGGACATCCACAGTATTTCGAGCTTGGCGTCCTTACCGGATGTGAGGCTCGTTGTCGGCATGCATTTTGACGCGGCTTAGCGTCCTACCGTAACGAAGTGCCCATGCCAAACCCATGCAGGCTACCCGCTTGCAGGGGATGCTGTAACCGAACGATTTCCACGGCTACCGCCGGAGGGATCACTTTATTTTCTATAAAACGGAGAGAGATGTAATGAAATTCAGTTCCAGTCTCAAGCTGCTTCCCATGGCAGCAATGATCGCAGGCGCCTTTGGCGCACAAGCCTCGGCGACCACCTGGGTGCAAACCCAGTCGCATCCCGTCGACACCTCAATGGCGACGCCGGGCGTCGCCATGCAAGCCGGCGAATCGATCCACATCGCCGTTTCGCTGCAGGTTCGCGATAAAACGGCGCTCGACGCATTCAGCGCGTCCGTCATTGCCGGAACGAGCCGCCCTATCTCAAGTGCCGAATTCATGAACCGTTTTGCGCCGACACAAAAGAGCGTGGACGCCGTGGTGGCCCACTTGAAAAAGGCCGGCTTCATCAATATTGAAGTAGCGCCGAACAACATGCTGGTTACCGCCGACGGCAACGCCGGCACGGCCAAGGCCGGCTTCAATGTCGACATGAAGCATTACAACGTCAACGGCCGCGACGCGTATGCCGCCACCACCGACGCGGTCGTTCCGCAAGAGCTCGGCAGCATCGTGCTCGCCGTGCACGGTTTGCAAACTGTGCACTTGTCGCATACGACCTTGGTCAAGGCTGCTCCCAAGGCCGCTACGCCTAACGCCAAGACCCTGGCTTCGGAAACCGGTCACAGCCCGGCCGCCTGGCCGACAATCTATAACGCCACGGGCATCCCGAACGCCGCCAACACCACGATCGGCATCATCAGCTCGGGTAGCATGACCCAGACGGGGAAGGATCTGGCGACCTTCGTCTCGCAAGCCGGCTTCGCCTCGCCCACGGTCAGCTACGTCTACGCCGGCAGCAAAGGCACCTCGACTTCGGGCACGCCGGAATGGGATATCGACAGCCAGGATTCGCTGGGTGCTGCGGGCGGGGTGGTCAAATCGATGGTGTTCTACGTCGCCAGTTCACTGTCCGACGCCGCGCTGACAACGGCATACAATACCGCCGTGTCGGCCGACACTGCCAAGGTGATCAACGTCTCGCTGGGTGAATGCGAAACCGATGCCAAGAGCTCCGGTTCCGAAGCGACCGACGACCAAATCTTCGAAACCGCGGTGTCGCAGGGCCAAACTTTCGCCGTCGCAGCCGGCGATTCCGGTTCCTACGAGTGCGGCGGCCGCACCAGCGCACAAAGCTATCCGGCTGTGTCGCCCTATGTCATCGCTGTCGGGGGCACCACGCTATCGACCACTTCGTCGGGCACTTGGTCTTCGGAAACGGTTTGGGCTTGCAGCAGCTCGTCCAATTGCGCCAACGACGGCGGAACCGGCGGCGGCCCGAGCACCACGGAAAGCGCGCCGAGCTGGCAGGTTTCTTCAGGTGTGCTGGGTTCTTCGACCAAGCGCGGCGTACCTGACATTGCCTTTGACGCCAACCCGGAAAGCGGCTCCACGCCCATCATCGACGGCACAGCACAGCAGTACGGAGGCACCAGCCTGGCTACCCCGATCTTTGTCGGCTTCTGGGCCCGCATCCAGTCGGCCAATTCGAACAGCCTGGTGTTTCCGGCAACGGCGCTGTACAAGTATGGCTCCGCCAACGAGTCGACCGTGTTCCACGACATTACGTCGGGCTCCAACGGCGGCTATTCCGCCAAGTCGGGCTGGGACTACACAACCGGTTTCGGCAGCTTGAACATGGCCAACTTCTCCACGTTCGTGACCAACAATTCGGGCTGGTAAGCCCGGAATTGTTCGCGGTAAATTGATGCAGTAGAGGGCATGCTGGCGCCGGCATGCCCTTTCCTTTTTTAATTTGTATGATGCATACTTCCACCCACGCTTCTTGATCGATTTAGCAGACTAAGCACCATGTCCAATTCCCCCAATCAAGGTTTGCCTTCGTGGCTGCTCTACAGCGTTCCCGGCGCAGCGGTTGTTGCCGCCTGCGGAATCTACATTTATTTCAATGCCGGTGAACCTGCACCAGAGGCGAAGCCGGCTCCTGCCGCATCGGCTCCGGCGGTCTTCGGCCCGGGCGCGCTCAATGCGGTCGATAGCGGCGAATCCCTGAACAAGCAGGAAGCGCGCCCCTTGATCGCCCCGCCAGCCGGTCTTGCGGCCGGCGCCGACGGCAAACTGCAAGTCAATGCGGCCTTGCACGACGTGTTCGATTATTTCCTGCTGCAGCAGACGGGCAACGATCAAGCGCGTGCCCTGGAAGCGTATCTGAAAAGCAAGTTGCCGCCGGCTGCTTATACCCAGGCTCAGGACATTGCCAGCCACTACCAGTCCTACATGCAGGCACACGACGCCTTGCTCGGCAGCCAGAATCTCGGCGCAGGCGACGTCGAACGCATCGCCAGCTGGCGCGAGCAGCGCGACCGCCTCCGTGTGGGCATGCTGGGGGAAAATGTGGTGCAAGCCTGGTACCAGCAAGACGATGCCGGCTTCGCCGAAGCCCTCGAGCAATTGCGCCAGCGCGGCCCGGGAGTGACGCTAACCCAGGTCAAGGGCCGCAGCCTCTCCAACCAGGAACAAGAAGACAACAACATGCTCGGCATCATCGCCGACGAAACCAAGAGCTATAGCGTCAGGCGCCAGGAAGAACAAACCTGGGCAGCGCATTTCCAGACCTATGTCGCTGCCGCTACGCAAATCAAACAGCAAACCGGCTTGACCTTCATGGAACGGGAAAACAAATTGCGCGCAGAATTGGTGGAATTGTTCCCGAGTGAGATGCAGAGACAGCGCGCACGCGATCTCGGTCCGTAAGATAAAGCATTCTTACTCAATATTTCGGCACCAAATATTTCAGGCGTGTAGCGATCTCGCTACAAATACGCAAAAAAACATCGTGCCTATGACAAATTTTTCACAATAAAAAGCTGTGCAATCCATCAACATCCGGCAAACCGGCTTCAAACTGGTCCTATCCTTGATCCTTGATCCTTG
>FTAD01000016.1_pt1 | contig 3512 bp, 3 predicted proteins | sample 1639041 | NCBI WGS metagenome assembly FTAD01 (sample SAMEA3914812, study PRJEB12502) | metagenome | biome: forest; material: soil | place: Canada | collected 2011-07-07 | depth 0.1 m | reverse complement strand
TTCGACCCGGTCTCTTCGACCTACACTTACATCCTGGCCGACGAGATTACGGGCGAGGCCGTGATCATCGATCCGGTTGAGGAGCAGATCGAGCGCGATCTGGCGGCCTTGCGCCAGCATGGCTTGAAGCTCGCCTGGACGGTGGAAACCCACGCTCACGCCGACCACATCACGTCCGCAGGGCAACTGGCGGAACATGCCGGCGCAAAGACTGCGGCGCCGGCCGGTTGCGGCATCAGCACCGCCGCGATGCAGTTGCAGCATGGCGACGTGCTGCGCTTCGGCAACGAAGAAATCCGGGCGCTGCACACGCCGGGCCATACCGCCGGCAGCATGAGCTATGTCTGGCGCAATCATGTCTTCACCGGCGATACATTGCTGATCGACGGCTGCGGCCGCTGCGACTTCCAGTCGGGCGATCCCAAGGCGATGTATCACAGCCTGACCGAGATCTTGTTCAAGCTGCCCGAGGAGACTATTGTCTGGCCGGCGCATGATTATCATGGGCGCCAATCGAGCACGATAGGTGCGGAAAAGCACGGCAATTCGCGCATCGCCGGCAAGACGCAGGAACAATTCGTCGCGGTCATCGAGGCGCTCGATCTGCCCAGGCCGAAACGACTCGATGAGGCCGTGCCGGCCAACCTGAGTTCGGGCCTGCGCCACGATGCCGGTGGCGGCGCACTGATGGAAGCGCGCCCCGTGCCAGGTTATGCCGGCGACGTGTCGCCGCAATTGGCTTATCTGTGGTGGCAAGCGGGTGACGCGGTATTGGTCGACGTGCGAACCGATGCCGAGCGCGAATGGGTCGGCTTTGTTCCGGGTGCGGTGCCGCTGGCGTGGAAACAATGGCCCGGCATGGCGATGAACGATGGCTTTGCGGATGGCTTGAGAGCCGCCGTGCCCGAGGGCAAGAAGGTGGTGTTGCTATGCCGCAGCGGCGCGCGCTCGGTTGCCGCCGCCAAGCGCGCCACCGAACTGGGGATCGAAGCGTACAACATCCTTGAAGGGTTTGAAGGCGACCCGGATCAGGATGCACATCGCGGGCGGCGTGGCGGCTGGCGCTTCCAGGGATTGCCTTGGCGGCAGAACTAGGATTGGGTCTTTTTCTGGCGCGCCTGCTTGGCCTTGCGCCGCAAATAGAAACGCAACACGACGATCGCGCCGACAAATACCGCGCCGACGATGCGTAGGCTGGACGCCGGCTGGGTCAAGCCGAAGGCGCCGATGTAGCTGAACACCCATTGCATGCCCTTGATCACGAGGTAAAACACGATCAGCGTCGCCGAGATGGCGATCAGGAAGACGGCTATTTTTTGCAGCGCGGGCGGTAACTTCATTCTCGATTCGGATGTGGCGGTTCAAACCGACATGATACGCCAATCGTGGTGCACTTCACTCCCCTCTTGCGACTTCAACCAGAACCCAAGCACAGAATTCCTGCACCAAAGGCCGCGCATCGAGCGTACGCAGCAGATGATAGCGGTATGGCCCGAGCACGCTATTCGGCAACAAGCGCACCAGCCTGCCGCTGCGCAGATCCGGCTCGATCAGGTAACTGGGCGCAATCGCAATGCCTTGCCCGCTGGCGGCGGCTTCCAGCGTCAAGTAGGTGTGGGAGAATTTGGGGCCGACGTTGGCGGCATAGGCCACGCCGAAGCTTTGCAGCCACTGCATCCAATCGGTCTCGCGGGCGATACGCACCTCCCACTCGTCGTGCAGCAGCGTATAGCGCAACAAATCTGCCGGTTTCTTGATGCCGTCCCTCGCCGCCGCGAAATGCGGGCTACAGACGGCGAAGAAGCGCTCTTCCAGTACCGGGTCGACCAGGAGGCCGGGATACGGCCCGGTGCCGAGGCGTATCGCTACGTCGACGCCGTCACGCGCGAAATCGGCCGGGTGGGTCGAGGCCAGCACGCGCAAATCGATTTGCGGATGGCGGTCGCGCAGGCTGCCCAGACGCGGCATCAACCAGCGCGTAGCAAACGATTGCGTGGCCGATACGGTCACGACCTTGTCGTCGCCCTGCTTGCGCGCGGCTTCGGAAACATCCGCCAACTCGCTCAAGACCGGCCGCAATGCCTCGGCATAGCGCCGCCCCGCGGCATTCAAGGCCACGCCGCGCGGCATGCGCTGGAACAGGCTCATGCCGAGCCAGGCTTCGAGTTGCTTGACCTGGTGTGCCACGGCACCGGCCGAGAGATGCAATTCTTCGCCCGCGCGTTGAAAACTGTCATGCCGCGCGGCGGCTTCGAACGCATGCAGTGCGGCAAGAGGGGGTAGGCGGCGCATCTTCGAGTCTCAATTAAGCCTTAAAAATATTAGGCCTTTCACGTAAGAATATTGATTTGCCGCACTTCTGGCAAGCTCATATTATGGCGAAAACGAAGAATAACACTGCCAAATACGTGTCGCTGCGGCGTCGTTACCTTGCGTTTTTAATCGATGTTAAGCCGCAAATATTTTTTGGCTAATCTACCTCCTGGCAAGGTCCATCATGTCGCGTACCACAGCCGTTTTCCTGGTTTTACTCTCCGCCCTCGGTTTCGGCAGCATCGCCTTTTTTGCCAAGGTTGCCTATGCCTCGGGCGCCAGCCCTTCGGCGCTGTTGGCACTGCGTTTCTTCCTGGCGGTTTTGATGCTCGCCCCCCTGGTCTGGTTCAAGCGACTGCCTTTGCCGCGTGGCGGTGTGCTGGTCGGCTATATCCTGATGGGCATCCTTTACACGGCGCAGGCGCAGAGCTATTTCAATGCGCTGCTTTACGCCAGCAGCGGGCTGGTGGCGCTCTTGCTCTACATCTATCCGGTGTTGGTCACTCTGCTCGCCGTGCTGCTCGGCTGGGAAAAAGCCGACAAGCGCAGCCTGGTATTGACCGCTGCGGCTTGCCTGGGCTTGGCGGTCACGCTGGGCGGCAAGCTCGAAGGCCAGCCGTTCGGCATTGCGCTCGGCATACTGGCCGCTGCGATTTACGCGGTGTATATCCTGCTCGGCACCAAGCTCTCGCGCGACACACATCCGCTCTCGGCCAGCCTGGTCATTCTGGCTACGGCGGCGGTCGGCAACATCGGCCTAGCGCTGGTCAGCGGCGCTTCGCTGCCCGGCAGCAGCGTGGGCTGGATTGCCGTTGGCGCCATTGCCTTGTTTTCCACCGGGATGGCAATCGCTTTCTTCCTGGTTGGGGTGAAGGTCATCGGCGCGTCGCAAGCCTCGATCCTGTCGACGCTGGAACCGGTGCTGACGCTGACCATCGGCGTGCTCTTGCTCGGCGAACACGTCAGTGGTACGCAACTGTTTGGCGGTGCAATGGTGCTGATAGCGGTCTCGTTGCTGGCAAAGCGCCCTGCCGTTGCGGAGGAGACCGAGGTTACCGCGCCCGATACCGTGATAGGCTGACGCTTATGCGAATAGCCAAGCTCGACCCCGCGACACCCGCTGCCCAACGACTGATCGCGCTGTCCGATGCGCACATGGATGCACTCTACCCTTCGGAGAGCAATCATCCTGAAAGCAT
>FTAD01000019.1_pt1 | contig 3970 bp, 3 predicted proteins | sample 1639041 | NCBI WGS metagenome assembly FTAD01 (sample SAMEA3914812, study PRJEB12502) | metagenome | biome: forest; material: soil | place: Canada | collected 2011-07-07 | depth 0.1 m | reverse complement strand
CTACCGGTGCCATCCGCGCCGCCACGCTGATTCATGGCATGCGCCGTCGCAAGCAGAAGTACGGCATGGTGACCATGTGCATCGGCACCGGCATGGGTGCAGCAGGCGTGTTCGAAGCGCTCTGATCGCCCAGGCCAAGCGGTAAATGAAGATGGCGCCGTAGCGATACGGTGCCATTCTTTTTATGGGCCGCCGATTTTGGCGCAATCGGATTATTGGCCACCAGCAGCACGCTCCTAAGGTAGGCACATCGCGGGCATTCCCCTGCCCGCACTACCCACGCTAGGAGTTTCCCATGTCCCAGGTTTGGCTTATTACCGGCAGTTCGCGCGGCTTCGGCAAGGCGCTGGCCGAGGCGGTACTCGCCGCTGGTCATTCGTTGATTGCCACGGCGCGCAATCCCTCTCAACTCGCCTCGTTGGTAGAGCGCTATGGCGATCGCGTGCGTGCGGTGGCGTTGGATGTCACCGACGCGAGCGCAGCCCATGCGGCCGTGCAGGAAGCGATAGATGCATTCGGTCGGCTCGACGTCGTGGTCAATAATGCCGGCTACGGCAACCTGGCCTCCATCGAGGAGGGTGACGACGCCGACTTCCGTGCGCAGCTGGAAACCAACTTCTTCGGCGTGGTGAATGTCACCCGAGCCGCCCTGCCCGTGCTGCGTAAGCAGCGGTCAGGCCACATCATCCAGTTCTCGTCCATTGGGGGACGCATTGGCGTGCCCGGCATGGCGGCCTATCAGGGCGCCAAATGGGCGGTTGAGGGCTTCTCCGAAGTGCTGGCCAAGGAAGTGGCGCCGTTTGGTATCCATGTAACGCTGATCGAGCCGGGCGGATTTCGCACCGATTGGGCGGGTCCGTCCATGACCATCCATGCACCCGCTGCCGGTTCGGATTACACCGCCGTGCTTGGTCCGATGATTTCCCTGATGGAGGCGCATGCCGGGCACGAAGCGGGCGATCCGGACAAGGCCGCGCAGGTCATTCTCACCATCGCCAGCACCCCGCAACCGCCGCTGCGCTTGCTACTCGGCTCTGATGCGGTATTCCTTGCCGAGCAGCAGTCCAAGCGGATGGCGGCCGAGGATGAGAAATGGCGTACGCTCAGCCTGTCGACGGATTTCGACAGCACGCCGGAGGCTATCGAGGAACGCTTCCAGATGCTGCGGTCGCTGGGCTAAAACACCAGGCATGAGAGTAGACGCGTGAGAGCCGACCAGATCCCACAAAGCCGTGGTGCGTTCGAGCGCATGAAGGCACTCGGTGTCGATGTGGCTGCGGTATTGAAGCACGCCGGTTTGCCCGATGAGCTCATCGGGCAAACCCATGCCACGCTGACCACGGCGCAGTTTTTCCAGCTATGGCGATCCGTCGAGGCTCTGTACAAGGATCCGACGCTGGGCTTGCGACTGGGCGACGGTACGCGCACGGAGATCTATGACGTCGTCGCCCTGGCAGCGCTGCATTCGGCCACCCTCGGCGAGGCCCTGCAAAAGTTGGCGCGTTACAAACGGCTGACCTGCCCGGAGGACATCAACATCGAGCTGAGTCGGGACGAGGCCGCGGTAAGCATGCGCTGGATGCTGGCCGAGGGTCATACTCCCGATTTTCTGATCGACGCGATCTTTGCCTTTCATCTGGCGTTGGCCGAGCGCGGCACCGGCCGCAGCATCCGGCTACGGCGCCTGGAACTGACGCGCCGGCCCATCGCAGTCGACGTTCTGTCTGCGCACTTTCAGTGTGAGCTGCGCTTCAACGCCACGCAGGATCGCATCGTTTATGACCGGGCCGACCTCGAACTGCCCTTTGTCACCCATGACCAGGATCATCTGGCCACCCTGCTCCCGACACTCGAAGCCTCACTGCAAGAACTGAGCGCCACCACCTCGTTGCGCGACAAGGTGTGGAATGTGTTGGCACGTGGCATGCGCGGCGGCCATCTGCGCATGGCCCAGGTGGCTGATGCGCTGCACCTGAGTCCGCGCACGTTGCAGCGCAAGCTCGGCGAGGCCGGCACCAGCTATCAACAAGTGCTGGATCAGGTGCGCCGCCACCTTGCGCGGCGCCTGCTCGATGTCACTGATCTGGACACGGGCGAGATCGCCTTCCTGCTTGGCTTCGAGGAGCTCAACTCCTTCAACCGGGCATTCCGGCAGTGGGAAGGCGAGACGCCCACACAATGGCGCTCAACCATCGCGGGCTAGCACCGGCCTGAGCGCCACGGCGCTGATGTGAATCCCCCTCCGGGAATCGTCTAGGATGGCTGCTTTCGCCGGCATGCCTGCGCGTCAAGCGCGGCTTTCCGGTGCCATCCCGTACCGGACAGGACCGTGTCGATGATGAAAAACCGCGAAGCCGCCGTGGCGCCAGCCAACCCGGAGCATCACCTCCAGCGCAACCTGCGTAACCGCCATCTGCAGCTGATCGCCATTGGCGGCGCCATCGGCACCGGCTTGTTTATGGGCTCGGGCAAGACCATCAGCCTGGCGGGCCCGTCGGTCATCTTCGCCTACGCCATCATCGGCAGCATGTTGTTTTTCCTGATGCGCGCGATGGGCGAGCTGCTGCTGTCCAACCTCAACTACAAGTCCTTCGTGGACTTCAACTACGACCTGCTCGGCCCCTGCGCCGGCTTTTTCACCGGCTGGACCTACTGGTTCTGCTGGGTGGTCACCGGCATCGCCGACGTGGTGGCCATCACCGGGTACATCCATTTCTGGGCGCCCGGTGTGCCGCTATGGCTGCCCGGCACGCTGTGCATCCTATTGTTGTTGGGGTTGAACTTGCTCACCGTGAAGCTGTTCGGTGAGATGGAGTTCTGGTTTGCGCTGGTGAAGATTGTCGCCATCGTCTCGTTGATTGCCGTCGGCGCGGTATTGATCGCCACCGGCTTCACCTCACCTACCGGCGCCAAGGCGGCCGTGTCCAACCTGTGGACGCACGGTGGCTGGTTTCCGCATGGCGGCGCGGGGTTCCTCGCGGCATTCCAGATCGCGGTGTTCGCCTTCGTGGGTATCGAGCTGGTCGGCACGGCGTCGGCCGAGGCGAAGGATCCTGAGAAGACGTTGCCGAAGGCCATCAATTCGATTCCGATTCGCGTCATCATCTTCTACATCCTGGCCCTGCTGGTAATCATGACGGTGACGCCATGGGACCAGGTTGCGGCGGACAAGAGTCCGTTCGTGAACCTGTTCATGCTGATCGGCATTCCGATCGCCGCGAGCCTGATCAACTTCGTGGTGCTCACTTCGGCAGCCTCGTCCGCCAATAGCGGCATCTACTCCACCGGCCGCATGCTCTACGGACTCTCCGCCGGCAAGCTGGGGCCTAAGCCGTTCGCCAAGCTGAGTCGCAACAACGTGCCGGCCAACGGGCTGGCCTATTCCTGCATGCTGCTGTTTATCGGCGTGGTGCTGCTCTATCAGGAAGGCGACATCATGACCGCCTTCACCATCGTCACGACCATCTCCAGCATCTGCTTCATCTTCGTGTGGTCGCTGATCCTGATTGCGTATATGCGCTATCGCAAGCTGCATCCGGAGCGCCACGCCAAGTCCATCTTCAAGATGCCTGGCGGCGTGCTGATGTGCTGGGTGGTGCTGGCCTTCTTCGTGTTCGTGCTGGTGATCTTCACGCAGAAGGCCGACACGCTGACCGGCCTGTTGTATGCGCCGATCTGGTTCATCTGCCTGGGGCTTTGCTATCCGTTCTATCGCAGGCAGGCGATTGAACATCGCGAGCACACGCACTGATAGCCGTATTGAGAGCCCATTGCGCCATCGAGCGGCGCAATGGCCAGGCCGCTGGCGAGGCAAATGGCAGGCACAAAAAAAGAGGCCGAGGCCTCTTTTTTTATCGATGCGCGAACCAAAGGTTCGTCTATCCAAATCTTGGAGCGGGAAACGAGACTCGAACTCGCGACCCCGACCTTGGCAAGGTCGTGCTCTACCAACTGAGCTATTCCCGCATCG
>FTAD01000034.1_pt1 | contig 3986 bp, 2 predicted proteins | sample 1639041 | NCBI WGS metagenome assembly FTAD01 (sample SAMEA3914812, study PRJEB12502) | metagenome | biome: forest; material: soil | place: Canada | collected 2011-07-07 | depth 0.1 m | reverse complement strand
TGAATTCCGGCATGCCGGATTCCGACGGCAGCTTGCCGACGTAGACCGACAATTGGTGCTGCGCCTGCGACAAGGCCTTGTCCAATGCAGGGATGGTGGCGCGCGTTTGCGCGACCTGGTTCTTCTGCGTCAGCAAGGTGGTGAGGGGAATCGCGCCGACCTTGTACTGCTTTTCGATGACGCCCAATTCCTTTACCTGCGATTCGAGCACCTCGTTGGTCGCCTTCAACTGCGCGCGCGCCGAGGCTTCGCGGATCGCCGTCAAGACCACGTTGGTCGAGAGCGTGATGTACGTCGCTTCGAGCTGGTAGCGCTGATAGTCCACCGCTGCCTGCGCGTTTTCGAGCTGGCGCTTGATGCCGCCGAATGCGTCAAGCGTATACGAGATGTTGAGCGAGGCGGTATAGGCATTGAAGGTGACGCCGGAAGGCGTGAACGATTCGAGCGCGGATTCGCGCTCGCGCTCGACGCCCAATTGCGCATTGACGTTGGGGTACAGCAGGTTGCCCGACTGCGCCTTGTAATTTTCCTCGGCCTGGCGCAGCGACGCCTGGGCGCCGGCCATGGTCGGATTGTGTTCCAGCGCGGCACGCACCAGTTGATCGAGTTCGGGCGAACGGAACAGGGTCCACCAGTCGGCCGGCACGTCGCGCTCGGAGACGAAGCGCTGCGCGTCGCCGGCGAAGGTCTTGGCCGAATCGGTCTGCCCGACCGGCTTGCCGGGCACGTAGGATGACCCCGCCGCTGCCGGGGCATCGGGCGCTTTGAAGTTCGGCCCCACGACACAGCCGGCCAAAGCCAGGCCGACCGCTATTCCGAGGCTGGTTCGGCGCATTGGCGCGCCAAGCTGCATTCGCTTATGTGTATTCAATTGCTTGACTCCTGGGATAACGGTTGCGTTGCCAATCGACTATCAATACGCAACGTCGAGGCGCGCGACATGATATCGTTGACATGGACCAATTACTGACCGAGCCGTCAATTATATCGATTATTTTGACAACCGGGCTATTACGTTCAGCCAACTTTTGAAGTTGGTCTCAAATAGGTGATGCTGAAAACGATCTTAAAACATATCGTAAGATATACATACCACACCTGGCTGTCAACCTCGAAATCTAGCTGATTTTCAGAAAGACGGCTTGGCCAGCAAAATATTGTAAAAATAATTATTCAATTGCGAAGCCAAGCCAGCGCAATAGCAATTCGCCAACTTCAGCAATATAAGCAAGGTCGGAGCGTCATCAACAACAGGCCAGCATAAATGCGCGTGCTGTCAGTTTCTGTCAGCAGTCCGCCCTCGACACCAAAGGGAGGAACGCAGTTTGCGACAACATCCCCTGTGCCGCAACGACTTTACCGGTCATTGACGAATCTGCCCGGTGCATGACGGCTTTATGTCTGGCGCTGTATGTCTGGCTTGGCTTTACGTCGGCACGGCCAAGGCCGCAATTGCCGACGCGCTGCTCAGGCTTTCCAATTGCCAGCATGCGTCCATCAATTTGCGTACCTGCGCCGCCGGCAAAATGCCCTCAGCCAGGTCGGAGAACTTGGCTTCAAGCTGCGCATCGCCCATCGGCACTTCCACGCTGCCGATGGCGTGCTCGATGTAGCGGTGCAGGCTGCGGCCATCGGTCAGGCGTATCGTCATGTCCACCTGTTCGGGCTTGATGGCGGGGTCAATGGCGGCCGTGACCTTGCCGCGCAACGTGACCACGCGCGGATCGCGCACGGCGCGGTCGCTATATTGCTTCTCGCCCGCGGCGCCATCGACCAGGGCCACCGCAACCGAATGGTAGATGCTGAACTTGCCTTCGAGGCCGGTCTGCGGCGTCTTCTTGCCGGTCAATTCCAGCACCAGCGGATGCACCTTCAAATCGATGGCCGCGATCTGCTCGGGCGTGAGGTGGTTTTCATTGCGCAGTTGGATCGCCGCATCGATGGCCGGGTGTTCTACGATGCCGCAGGCGAAAGGTTTGTAGGTGTTCAAAAGCGACTCATAACGCTGCCCCAGCCCTGCCGTGATCTCGCGGTAATCCTGCTTGGTGGAAATCGCATTGGCCCAACCGCGCCTGGCCTCGATCATGCCGTCCGAGCTGGTGAAGTTCTGCTGCGCCAGCAGAGCCGCAAACAAGCCGTTGGCCGCCGCCCGCCCCGGATTGAAACTCTTGTTCATCGAACCGAACGATTCGCGCAAGCCCACCGGCTGCGATGCCGCGAGGCCCAGCGCCCACACCAGTTGCTGCTCGCTCAAACCCAGCAGCTTGCCCGCAGCGGCAGCCGCACCGAACACACCCGTGGTGCCGGTGATATGCCAGCCCACGTCGTAGTGATTGGGGTAGACCGCATTGCCGATGCGCAGGCAGGTTTCAACGCCGAGCACGAGCGCGTTGAGGAATTCCTTGCCCGATACGGGGTGATCGTGCTGGCGATATTCGGACAAGGCCAGGATGGCGGAGATGACCGGGCCGCCGGGATGGATGATGGTCTTGAGGTGGGTATCGTCGTAATCGAAGATGTGGCTGGCCACGCCGTTGGCGAAGGCGGCGTTCATGATGTCGAAGCGCTCGCGTCTTCCAAGCAGGCTCGCTTGCGCGGGGCCGGAAAATGGAGTCAATGCCTTGACGGCGTTGTCGACCGTTTCGTGGTGCGAACCACCGACGGCGACGCCGATGTAGTTCAACAGCGTGCGCAGGCCTTCCTTTTTGACGTTGGCGGGCAGGTCTTCGTAGCGGGCGCCGTGGATGTAGGCGGCGAGGACGCGGGTTACGTGCTCTTTGCCTGGTTCGAATTGCGCGGTGGATTGCGGGCCTGTTTGCGACGCGTTGGACTCAGCCGCATTGCTGCCGATGGCCGTGGCACCGGCTGAGGTTGCTAGAGAGGCGGCGACGCTTGATTGCAGGAAGCGGCGGCGGTTGATTGCAGGCATCTTGCGTTCCTTGCGGCGAGAGAAGGAATGGAATCGGGCGGTGTGCTTGATGGTTGAAGAGTGTAAAACAATTGGTGATTTTGGGTTGGAGACGGATCGAAAGAGCGAATTCGACGAGGACCGTAGGGAAGGTTAGCGCCAGCGTAATCCACCGATGCTTAAAGAAAGTCTTTTGATGCGCTTAGTGGGCTACGCAGGCGCTGACCTACCCTTCAGGCTACCTTGTACGCCTTACCGCGCTCAAATGCGTACGCATCACCCGATGACGTGACCGATGCTACGCCAAAGGAATGTTATGCTCCATCCTCTATCACCCGAAGATGAAGCAATCGCGTTCAAAATGAAATACGTTCAAGTTGAGTGGATTCACAACGACAACAACGACCCCGTATGGATATATAGTGAAATTGACTCCGACAGGTGGGAGCATCGGAAGATCGAAGTTTTTCGAGATGGACACCAGGGCTTCGCCGATTCCAAAGAGGAGTTTGGTGGTTCGATGCTTGGTCTAGAACCGTGGCCTGACTTAAATGTGTTGGCCGCTGATCCGGAATTCGATATTGCCGAGATAACTGTGCACGAGTTTGAAAAGATTTGGGCAAATAGAAGAGCGCGACTCAAGCCTCTGGTGAAATAAAATGTGCCAAAGGGGACGGCGCAATCAGGCCTTACTTCTCCCCCGCTTCCTCATCCCACTTCCGCAACAACTCCAGCTTCTCCCCAATCTTGATTTCGAGTCCCCGAGGCGCAGGCTGATACCAACCCGGCTCGCGCATCCCTTCGGGCAGGTAGGTCTCCCCCGCCGCATAAGCGTTCGGCTCGTCGTGCGCGTAGCGGTATAGTTTGCCGTAGCCGAGTTCCTTCATCAGCTTGGTCGGGGCGTTGCGCAGGTGTTCGGGCACGAGGCGGGATTTGTCCTTGGCGACGTACGCGCGGGCCTGGTTGTAGGCCATGTAGCCGGCGTTGGATTTGGCGGCGCAGGCTAGGTAGATCACGGCTTGGGCCAGGGCCAGTTCGCCTTCGGGGGTGCCTAGGCGTTCGTAGGTTTCGGCGGCGT
>FTAD01000035.1_pt1 | contig 3994 bp, 4 predicted proteins | sample 1639041 | NCBI WGS metagenome assembly FTAD01 (sample SAMEA3914812, study PRJEB12502) | metagenome | biome: forest; material: soil | place: Canada | collected 2011-07-07 | depth 0.1 m | reverse complement strand
GCCTACATGGAAGCCCATCTCGAATGGATGGGCGTGACCGGCTACAGCGCCAACACCGTGAAGCACCGCCGCATGGCAATCCGCCGCTTCATCGTCTGGTGCGACGAGCGCGGCATCGCCGATCCGCGGGAAATCAACAAGCCCGTCATGGACCGCTACCAGCGCCACCTGTTCCACTACCGCAAGGAAGACGGCATGCCGCTCACGGCCGGCACGCAGCTAAGCGCCCTGGTGCCCTTAAAAACCTTCTTCAAATGGCTGGCCCGGGAGAACTTCATCCTGTACAACCCGGCGTCCGAATTGCAGTTGCCCAAGCAGCCGCAACGCCTGCCGCGCAACATCCCGAGCATGCAGGAAGTCGAAGCGATCCTGATGCAAGCCGACGTGGCCGACGCGCCAGGCTTGCGCGACCGGGCGCTGCTGGAAACCCTGTACAGCACCGGCATGCGCCGCACCGAACTGGTCAACCTGAAACTGTTCGACGTGGACCTGGCACGCTGCATCGTCTTCATCCGCGAAGGCAAGGGCAAGCGCGACCGCGTGATCCCGATTGGAGAACGCGCCTGCCGCTGGATCGACAAATACCTGCTCGAAGCCCGGCCGCAGCTCGCAGCCGGCGACAATGAATCCCTGTTCCTGACCAACTACGGCCAAAGCCTGCCGCCCCAGTTCGTCACCGGCAAGGTCAAACGCTACATGGAATTCGCCGGCATCAACAAGGCCGGTTCGGCCCATTTGATGCGCCACGCCTGTGCCACCCACATGCTGGAAAACGGCGCCGACATCCGGTACATCCAAGTCATGCTCGGCCACGCCAACCTGCAAACCACGGAAGTCTATACCCACGTGTCGATCGACAAATTGCAGCAGATCCACGCCGCGACCCATCCGGCGCGATTGCAGCGCCGCCAAGGCGTGCAAGCGGCCGGGGATGAGGCAAGAGCAGGGCGCGAGCTTGAAACGCTCCTGGACGCGCTGCACGGCGAAATCGACGAAATCGACGAAACCGATGAAACCGATGAAACCGATGACGAGGGCACGGCATGAGGATCGAGGTGGAATGGACGGACGGCCAGGCTTGGGCCTTGGCCGAATTCCTGAAACGGGCTGGCTACCGCGATTGCCGCGAACTGGCGGTGGACGAAGAAGAAGCCTGGACCATGCTGGAAGCCGGCGAATGCCTGCGCGTCGCGCTGGCCGAAAAAGGGATGGCGCCGCGTTGAGCCGGGATTGACCGAAAACAGCAAAACCGCCCTCGGCCAGAAAAGACGGCGGACCATCCGATTGCGCAAAAAACGACCTGCCAAGCAGTGAGCAAATTCCCTTCAAAAAACGAGCACACATGACGCATGGCGACAAAGTTGCGCGAAACCGAGCCTAAAGCGCTGAAAGCAAAGACAAAACCTTGGTACCATTTTTACGGCAAAACGTGCAGGCGAAATCGGCGAAAACCGATTTCGCCATTGCCGTCAACGGCTTACCGATGTTGACAAAGTTAACGCGTGAACGGAAATGCCGGCATCGCCGGCAAGCCTTGGCCCCACGGCCGACTGCATGAGGAAAACGACAAATGACCACGATCACGCTGGAACTGGTAAAACAACTGGTGCCCCATCTTGCCGCGCTCAAGGCCGCAATCCCGCTTGGCACGATCCACGACGAAAGCGACTATGACCAGGCCGTCGCGGTGCTGAACCAATTGATCGACCTGGGCGTCGACGACGAAGACGTCGCCGATCTGCTCGAACTGGTCGGCATGCGCATCGCCGATTACGAGAGCGTGCATTACCCGCTCGAAAGAGGAAATTGACCGCCGCCCGGCCCAGGCCTGGACTGGGCGATTCCCCATTCCCTTGTGGCGCTCGGCCAACGGCGCCGCGACAAAAACCGCCCAAGCTGGCGGACTATCGTTTTACGCGCTTGCTGCCGAATTGGCCCGATCCGACAATACCGGAAACCGGCACGGAAGGGACACAAGCCAGCATGGGCGCAAAAAGATACCAGATCGCCATTCGCCTCGAAGAAGAAACTTACCAGCGGCTCGACGAACTGGCGAGCCAGCGCAAGCTGTCGCTGTCGGCCATCGCGCGCATCTGCCTGGACGACGGCGTGGCCGGATTTGACCGCCGCTACGAAATCCTACGCGCCAGGATGGACGGGCTACAACACGAGGTGCAGGAAACCGCCACCCTGGCGCGCACGGCCATCGCGGCGGTCTTGCTGCTACAGGACAATCGGGACGACGACATCGAAACCGCCAAAGCCAAGCTGCTCGGCAATCTGCTCGATGCCGTCTCCGTGGAAAAGCTTATCAAAGACAGATTGGCTGCCGTACCGCCATCCCAGGTGCGTCATCGACGGTCGGCGTGAGGGTCGCCAGAAGGTCAACCCCAGCCCCGCGTCGGCATGCGGTGCAAGGGGTAAACCCGCCTTGCACCGCATTGGCCAGCGTGTTGTTTCCATCGCCGTCAAGGCCAAGCCCTGCGGGCGCTGCGCGGCCTGGACGGAGCGGCCGTCAGCGAGCACACCACCACGAAATCTACGGAAAAATCACGTCGTTTTACGCACTTTGCATAAATAGTGGGTGGGCAATTCCGCCTGCGCCTTTAAAACAAGGAGACGTAAAAATGAAGAGAGTGATCATGATCAAGCATAACGGGATTCCGTTCCGTAGCAATGCAAACGCCAGGCTGTTAGCAACTGGCATGTTCCATCACATCGTACTGCTGCTGTTCTAACCAGAAGGAGGGGCCGGCTTCGCCGGCCCTGCAAAAAAGCCTTGCCAGCCTATGCGCGCACGGGCGAAAATCGCGTCTAGGAAAAAATTTGCTCTTTAAGCGGGATTGGGACCACGTGATGCGCGGGAAGGCGCGCCGCGTCTAGGGAAAACGGCTGTCGGTACGACCGAAGGCGTCAGGGTGATCTATCCATACAGATCACCTCGGTACGCCCAGAATGTGTACCGACCAGAGTGCCAACATTGCGTGGCAGTGGGACGCAGTTGATCCTTACGGCAATAACTTACCGAACCAAGACCCGAACGGCACGGGTAACCAGTTCGTATTCAATCTGAGATTCCCTGGGCAGTATTACGACGTTGAAACGGGCACGACGTACAACGCCAATCGCGACTACGATCAATCGTCAGGACGTTATTTACAAAGCGATCCGATTGGATTAGCTGGCGGGAGTTTTTCGACTTACGCATATGTGAACGGCAATCCGCTGAAGAGTGCCGACCCGACGGGGTTGTGCCCGTGGTGCATAGCTATCCCATTTGTTTGTTCAGGTGGTGGCTGTGAGGCAGCAGCGGTTGGTGCCGCAGGGTGGTGGGCGGCTCAACACCCGCCAAATATGTCGATGCCGGATGGTTGGGTTACACCCTTACCTTGGAATCCACCAGACTCGTCTTCTTCAGCACCTGCGGCAGCTGCTGGGTCTGGAAATTCTTCGTCTAACTCCAACTCGACTTCCGGTGGAGGTAGTTGCCCCAAGCCGCCTGATTGCGACCAGTTGAATAAAAATGTACAAGCCGCAAAAGCTTATGCAGGAAGTTTAGGACGGTGTGAAGCGGGGATGAGTCCTTGGCAGCTGTCGCAGCGATATGCCGCCTTTGTAAATTTGGCTACTGCGCGAGCGATACGTGATGAAAAATGTTGGGCAGGTGGTGATGATGGACATCAACAGCAGCAAGCAGCCAATTGGACGGCAGCAGGAAGATGCAAGCAACTCATGGGTTTCTAGCATCGAACACGCTTTTGCCAGCAGGGTGAGGCCGGCGCGTTTGATTAAATTCGACGCGCCGATGACTCCGGAACAAGAGGATGCGTGGTGGTTCTCTAATCGCGATTGGCGCGAGATTACGAAGGAAGATTGGAAGCTTCGCTCGGATGCATTTCACGCATTTACGCCGGAAGCATTTGTGTACTTTCTTCCGAGTGTTCTGCTGGCGACGCTGGAGGCGGGCGAGAATGGTCTGGAAGTAACCGACTAT
>FTAD01000001.1_pt1 | contig 4723 bp, 5 predicted proteins | sample 1639041 | NCBI WGS metagenome assembly FTAD01 (sample SAMEA3914812, study PRJEB12502) | metagenome | biome: forest; material: soil | place: Canada | collected 2011-07-07 | depth 0.1 m | reverse complement strand
GTCATCGCTCGCTTGGCCGATGCCGGCGTCGAAGCCGTGGCGCTGGCCTGTACTGAAATCGCCATGCTGATCAGCCAGCATGATTCGCCCGTGCCCCTGTTCGACACGACTGAAATCCACGCGCGCGCGACGGTTGATCTCGCGCTGTCCGACCAGATTGTTCCAACATGAGCGCCGCCATGCTGAGCACCCTGTTTCCGCTGGCCCTGTTTGCCTTCGTCTCGTCGATCACGCCGGGGCCGAACAACATCATGCTGACCTCCTCGGGCATCATCTTCGGCTTCCTGCGCACGATCCCGCACATGCTGGGCATCACTTTCGGCTTCGGCGTGCTGTTGGCAATGTGCGCCGCCGGCATCGGGCAACTCGTGCTGGCTGCGCCCGCATTGCATCTGGCGTTGAAGCTGGCCGGTTCTGCTTACCTGATCTATCTCGCGTGGCAACTGCGCAGCATGGCTTTCGTGCAGCGTGAAGCGGGTGCGCGGCCCATGTCGCTCATGGGCGCGGCGCTGTTCCAGTTTGCCAATCCCAAGGCGTGGGTCATGGCAGTGACAGGCGCTTCCGCCTTCCTGCCGGTGATGCAGCCATTGTGGTTTGCCGTGGCGGTGTTCTGCCTGGTGTTTTGCGTGGTCAATCTGCCTTGCATCGGGGTGTGGGCCGGCACGGGTGCAGTATTGCGAAGCTATCTGGCACAACCGAGGTGGCAGAGGCTGTTTTGTGTATTGATGGTGTTGCTGACGCTGTATTCGGCGGCGGCGGTTTGGTTGTAATGTGCCTTTCTTCCCCTCGCCTGCAATTACTGATCGCTACTCACAGGCGCATGCAGGATATTGGAACCCCTCGCCCGCGGGCGGGAGAGGGGCAGGGGTGAGGGATGTTATGTGCTGGCTCGCTATGCAAAGACAATTTGAGTTCGCGCAATGGCAATTCCTCCCCGGTTGAAGGAGTCAGATCGCAAGATCCCTCACCCCAACCCCTCTCCCACCCGTGGGAGAGGGGCTATACGCCGCTTTTCCATTGAGAGAAAGCTATATGAACACCACCACCACCAACGAAACCCGCGGCATGCTCCTGGGCTTGGTCGGCGTCATTATCTTCAGCATGACCTTGCCCTTCACCCGCATGGCCGTAGCTGAGCTAGACCCAATTTTCATCGCCCTGGGCCGTGCCGTGGTGGCCGGCGTCGCCGCAACGATCCTGATGTGGCACCTGCGCGCCCCCTGGCCCACCGGCAAGCAATGGCGCGGCATCATCGTGACGACCGCCGGCTGCGTAGTCGGCTTCCCCCTGTTCACGTCGCTGGCGATGCGCCACGTGCCGGCAGCGCACGGCGCCATCGTGGTCGGTATCCTGCCGCTGGCAACCGCCGTGGCCGCAGCAGTGCGTTTCGGCGAACGTCCTTCGACCGGCTTCTGGATCACGGCGGCCAGCGGCAGCGCCGTGGTCGTGGCCTTCGCCATGTGGCAGGGCGGGGGTGTCCTGGCGCCGGCCGATCTGGCACTGTTCATTGCTGTTGTAGCCGCCGGCATCGGCTATGCCGAAGGCGGACGGCTATCGCAGACCATGGGTGGCCAGCAAGTGATCTCCTGGGCCCTGATCGTGTCGCTGCCTTTCCTTTTGCCCGTCACGCTATGGTCGGCATGGGAACACGGCATCTCCGCCTCGGCGCGCGCTTGGGCGGCATTCGGCTACGTCTCGCTGTTTTCCATGTTCATCGGTTTTTTCTTCTGGTACAAGGGCCTGGCCATGGGCGGCATCGCCCGCGTCGGGCAAGTGCAATTGTTGCAACCTTTTCTGACCATGGCGGCCGCAGTCCTGCTGCTTGGCGAAGCCTTCGACTGGCGCAATTTCGCGTTTGCCGCCGTTATTGTTTCGCTGGTCCTAATTGGCAAGCGTATGCCGGTAAAGCGCGAGATTTCCGCATAATAATCGGCGCCCGCAGTAGTAAAATCTGGTTAATTTTCGACACCCTGCACGACAAAACCGATTGGAGACCATCTTGTCCGTCTACGAAAAACTCAAAGCCCTGAACATCGAACTGCCCGCCGTTGCCGCGCCGGCCGCCGCCTACGTCATGTTCGTCCAGACCGGCAACACAGTCTATCTCTCCGGCCACATCGCCAAGAAGGACGGCAAGCCCTGGGTCGGCCAGCTCGGCAAGAACATCACGACCGAAGAAGGCAAGGCTGCCGCCCGCGCCGTCGCCATCGACCTGATGGCCACGCTGCAAGCGGCCTGCGGCGGCGACCTGACGCGCGTCAAGCGCGTGGTCAAGCTGATGAGCCTGGTCAACTCCACCGGCGAATTCACCGAGCAGCATCTGGTCACCAACGGCGCCTCCGAATTGATCGGCGAAATCTTCGGCGATGCCGGCCGCCACGCGCGCTCGGCCTTCGGCGTAGCGCAGATTCCGCTAGGCGCCTGCGTAGAAATTGAAATGATTGCCGAACTGGTTTGATTGATTGAAGTAGAAACCAGCGGCGCTTACCCGGTGCCGTCGCGAGATGGCAGCCACAAGCCGCCAGAACCCGAGAGACGAGAGCCCAAATGAAAATCGAAAATCCCACGCCCATGCAATGGCAATTTTCCCAGCGCGCACAAAAGCTGCAAAGCTCGGTGATCCGCGAAATCCTCAAGGTCACGATGCGTCCGGAAATCATTTCCTTCGCCGGTGGCCTGCCGTCGCCCGCGACCTTCCCGATCGACCAGATGCGCGCCGCCTTCGACAAGGTGTTGGATAGCCACGGCAAGGTTGCCCTGCAATACGGCCCGACCGATGGTTACGCGCCGCTGCGCGAATGGATCGCCAACTCGCTCTCGACCGACGGCGCCAAGATCATGCCGGACCAGGTCATGATGACCTCGGGTTCGCAACAGGGCCTCGATTTGCTGGGCAAGGTGTTGATCGATGAAGGCAGCAAGGTCCTGGTCGAAACGCCGAGCTACCTGGGCGCGCTTCAAGCCTTCTCCGTCTACGGCCCCGAATTCGGCTCGGTTCCAACCGACGACCACGGCCTCGTTCCCGAAGCCGTCGCCGAAGTGGGCCACGGTGCGCGCCTGCTGTATGCATTGCCCAACTTCCAGAACCCCACCGGCCGCACGCTCTCCGTCGAGCGCCGCGTCCAACTGGTCGAAACCTGCGCCCGCATGGGCCTGCCGCTGATCGAAGACGATCCCTACGGCGCGCTGTCCTACAAGGGCGAACCGCTGCCCAAGATGCTGACCATGAACCCCGGCGGCGTGATCTACATGGGCTCGTTCTCCAAGATCCTCACCCCCGGCATCCGCCTGGGCTACATCGTCGCCCCCGTGGCCCTGACGCGCAAGCTCGAACAAGCCAAGCAAGCCACCGACCTGCACACCGCACAACTGACGCAGATGGCCGTCTATGAAGTGATCAAGGACGGCTTCCTCGACCGCCACATCCCTGAAATCCGCAAGCTGTATGCGGACCAGTGCCACGCCATGCTGCACGCGCTGGAACAATACTTCCCCGCCGGCGTGCAATGGACCCGCCCAGAAGGCGGCATGTTCATCTGGGTCACACTGCCTGAACACATCGACGCTTCCAAGCTGGTCGACGAAGCCATCGCCCAGCATGTCGCCTTCGTCCCCGGCGCACCGTTCTACGCCAACGACCCGGCAAAGAACACGCTACGCCTGTCCTTCGTCACCGTGCCGCAGGATCGCATCCGCACGGGGGTCGAGATTCTGGGCAAGTTGATCAAGTCGAAGATGTAAGCTTTTTTGCCGTCTCGAAAAAACCGGTGTTCGCACCGGTTTTTTTATAACGTCGCCCGAGAATGACACGATGCTGATTTTCACCGACACCGAATTCACCGATTTCCGCAACCCGCAATTGATCAGCATCGCGCTGATTGCCGACGAGGGCGGGCATGAATTCTATGCCGAGCTGCCCTATGATCTGGCACGCTGCAATGCGTTCGTCGTCACGACCGTCCTGCCTCTATTGGGCGAGCCCGCAGGCGCAGGCTGCCAGCCGGGCGAGTTGGCGCAACGCCTGCGTAGTTGGCTCGAACAATTCGAAGGCCGGGGCGAAGTATCGGTCTGCTACGATTTCGATGGCGACTGGCGGTTTTTCTGCGCCGCCTTGGGCGACGACGTGCCGGCGTGGATAGCTCCGCGCAATATCTTCAAGTATCTCGACAAGGCAAGGCTGGAAGGCTATTTTGCCGACAAACCGCATCTGGCACATCACGCCTTGCACGATGCGCGCGCCAACCGCCATGCCTTCGACCGCGACAAGGCGCGGCGCGACCCGATGCGGTTCAGGAAGTCGCGCTAGACTTTCACGCCGCCTCAGGGGTGGTTGTCGAGCGCAAAATCAAACACCTCGCGCCGGTAGGTTTCCACCACCAGGCTGAACGGCAGGTTGCCGTCCTTGTATAGCACAGCGCGGTGTTGCAACACCTGTTCCGGAATGTCGAGCACGGCCTTGGCGTCGGCAGCAGCCGGCATCTTGATTTCCCAACCCGCCGGCAACGGCGACCACAGCAGACGCGCCGATTCGGTCTTGCGCGTGAAGTTGAGTGCATGCACTGCCGTGCCGAAAGGCGTGTCGCTGGTGTCAAGCACGTGGTTCATCTCGGGCGTCAAGCGCGCGGGCACATACCAGTTGTCGGCTTCGGAAAGCACGTGCTCGCCGCAGGCAAGCTGCACGCGACGATAGCCTATCGCGTCATCGGCGCCGACCTGCAACTGG
>FTAD01000010.1_pt1 | contig 5954 bp, 5 predicted proteins | sample 1639041 | NCBI WGS metagenome assembly FTAD01 (sample SAMEA3914812, study PRJEB12502) | metagenome | biome: forest; material: soil | place: Canada | collected 2011-07-07 | depth 0.1 m | reverse complement strand
TGCGGAAAAGAGCGGCTGGCAAAAAGAATGCAATCTCAAGGCACGTTTGGCCGCATAGGCGCCCCTCCACTCAAACCCGAGAATATCTCCGATGAGACCCGGCTGGAACCCTGTACGCAGAAATCGCCATATCGGCACCAAGGCCCAGGGCCACGGCCAGGACAATCGCCACGTCATTCCCGAATCTTGGCACAGGAATCAGTGCTATTACGAGCAACTCTGCGCTTACCGCGAAGTTATCCGTGAATTGGGAACAAAGAAGCTGCTTTTCCTTGTTGAGCCAACCAGGCCGGATTGGTTTTATCCATGCAGCATCGATGACATCTGCCGCGCTCTTTCGCTCAGCACTAAAGACGAGCTGGGTGCATTCGATTTTATCGTCCTACGACAACCGACACGGAAGCAGCGCATTCTGTGCCCGGTTTGGGGGCGCGCCATGTTCATCTTTGACGTTGGAGCCCATAGCGGCGCAGCGATCGTGATCGAGGCACAAAATTTGGCGCCGATCAAGTGGAACGTATCGCTCAACCCCGAACAAACACGCGAACTGGAGCGCCACCGATCGGATGGACATCGAATCGTTCGCACGCGACGTGGCATCAGCATCGTGCCGTCGCTTGCCACGCTACGTAATACGGTGCTCCATCGCACATTATTCCACGAGCTTGGGCACCACATTGACTACAATCGCAGCAGCAGCGACGAATGGTCTGGCAAAACCAAATCCGCCAAGGAAGACTTTGTCCATCGATTCGCCAAGGAAACGTCGGACCGGCTCTTCAGCGAGGGTGCGCTCCCTTTCGCTCCCATCATCGACGACGAATCTCTCGCCCTCGACCGTCTGCAACGCAGTTGGTTCGATCCGGCCAGCTAAGCTTCCAGCTTGAGCGGCAAACTGCGCAAGCGCTTGCCCGTCAAGACGAACACGGCATTGGCCACTGCCGGTGCGATGGGCGGCGTGGCCGGTTCGCCCATGCCTTCGGGCGGTTCGGCGCTTTTGATGATGATGGTTTCGATTTGCGGCGACTGTATCATGCGCACCACCGGGTAGCTGTCGAAGTTGTGCTGTTCGACTGCGCCGTCCTTGAAGGTGATCTCGCCATAGAGCGCAGCCGACAGGCCGAAGTTGATCGCCGATTCGACCTGCTGGGCGATGATGTTGGGGTTGACGGCGATGCCGCAGTCGACGGCGCAGGTCACCTTGTGCACTTTGATTTCGTTGTTTTCGACCGACACCTCGGCGACTTGGGCCACGATGGTGCCGAAGGAGCGGTGCAGGGCGACGCCTTGTGCATGGCCCAGCTCGGGCTTGCCGGCTTTTTCGATCGCGGCATCGAGCACGGCCAGGAAACGAGGTTGGCGTGTCAGGAGGCTGCGGCGATAGGCCACCGGGTCCTGCTTGGCGGCGTAGGCCAGTTCATCGATGAAGCCTTCGTTGAAGAACGCGTTGTGCGAGTGGCCGACCGAGCGCCAATAACCCAGCGGCACCGGCGTCGGCACGATGACGTGGGCGATGCGCTGATTGGGAAATTCGTAGGGCATGTCGAACTCGCCCTCGGCGGTGGTCTTGTCGGGGCCGCTGCCCGGTATGCCGAAGGTACGTTGCAGGACCTGGTGGGTAATCGAGCCGCCGGCGGATTTGTTGTCGTAGGTGAGCACCCTGCCCTGCGCGTCGAGCGTTGCGGTGAAGCGTGCCAGCGCGGCGGGACGGTACATGTCGTGCGTCATGTCTTCTTCGCGCGTCCACAGCACTTGCACCGGCACGCCACCGGTTTTCTTGGCAATCGCCACGGCTTGCGTCACCATGTCGATTTCCAGGCGGCGGCCGAAACCACCGCCCACATAGGTCAGATGCAATTCCACGTGTTCGGCGGGTATGCCGGCGGCCTTGGCGGCCGCATCGACGGCGATGGACGGCACCTGGGTCGAGAGCCACAAGACGACCTTGCCGTCCTTGACCTGGGCCGTGCAATTGATCGGTTCCATGGTCGCGTGCGCGAGGAATGGGGCGCGATATTCCGCCTTGAGCGTGCTTGCCGCGCCGCTGCCCAAGCTCATGTCGCCGGTCTTGTAATAGGTATAGCCGTCTTCGGTGTCGAGCTTTTGCGCCAGTTCCTTGAACACAGTGTCGCTCGACAGATTGGCGTGTGCGCCGGGACTCCACACGACCGGCAAAGCCGCAACGGCTTGCTTGGCTTGCCAAAAGGTCTTGGCCAACACCGCGACGCCTGACGGGCCGCCAGCCGAAAAATCAATCACCGATATCACGCCGGGCATGGCCTGTACCACGGCGGAATCGTATTTTTGCACGGTGCCGCCCAGCGTCGGCGCCATCTTCACCGCCGCGTAGATCATGCCAGGCGGACGGGCGTCAATGCCAAAGCCGGCGCTGCCGTTCGATTTGACCAGGCTGTCGCGGCGCGGTTGCGGCGTGCCGATGAGCTTGAATTGCGATGGCTCCTTGAGGTGGATATCGACCGGTTGGACGTGTGCCGCCTCCGTCATCAATTCAGCATAGGCGGCTGATTTGCCGCTGGGGTGCGATACCACGCCATCGGCGGTAGTGCAGCTTGTCGGCTCGACGCCCCAGCGCTTCGCCGCGGCACCGACCAGCATGGCGCGCGCCGAGGCGCCCGCTTCGCGCATCGGTCCCCAGGCATCCTTGACGCTGGACGAGCCGCCGGTGACGATCAAGCCGAGTTCGCGTGCGGTCTTGGCGGTGAGCCACTGCGCCGTGCGCTTGACGACACCGTGGTCGTCGGGATGGAACGGCAGGCCGTCGGCCAGCATGGAGACGTTGCCGTAGATTTTGTCGATCGGCGCCTGCATGATCTTGACTCTGGAGAGCGGAACATCGAGTTCTTCGGCGACCAGCATGGGCAACGCGGTATGCACGCCCTGCCCCATCTCGGCGCGCGCCATGGCAACCGTCACGCTGCCGTCGGTGCCGAGCTTGATCCAGCCGTTCAGGGCGACTTCGTTTGCCTCAAGCGGCAAGGGATGGCTGCCGTTCAGGCGCTGGCGCGGCGGTGTGACACCCCAGCCGACGATCAAGGCGCCGGTGATGCCCAGGCCGCCCAATATGAAGCGGCGGCGCGACAGGCCTTTTGATTTGCTTTTTTGCTCGTCGGTCATGATGTCTCCAGCGGTTCTTATCGTCGCGGCATTAAGTTCTGGCGCGCAGCATCCCAGGCCAGCATATTCCAGGTGACGCCCAATTGCACGTCGCTCTTCAATACGGCCAGGCGGCGCGACAGGAAAGCGGCGTCGCGGTCGCGCCGCAATCGCTCTCCCATGGTGTCGAGCAGGATGCCCGCACCGGCCATCACGCCTTCGAGATCGCCGTAGGAGCGCAAAAGGCGCGCGGCGGTCTTGATGCCGATCTTTTCCACGCCGGGAATGCCGTCGTCGGCGTCGCCCATGAGCGCCACCAGGTCAGTCATCTGCTCCGGTTTGACGCCATATTTTTTCTCGACCCAGGCGGCGTCGCGCCATTCATTCTTGAAATGGTCCCACAGCCTGGCGCCGTGAGCAATGAGGATGTGCAGATCGCGCTCGACTGACGCCACCACGGCCTCGCCGCGCTCGTCCTTGAGCCAGCGCAGGCAGGCAGTGGCAATGGCATCCTTGGGTTCGGCGCCCGCCACGGCCAGCACAGCGAGGCCGGTTTCCTTGAGCTTTTCCTGGAAGGCCGGCAAAGCCTCATGCAAGGCTTGCGGCATCGGTTCGCGATGGGCGCGATATTCCGGCAGGATATCGTGCCGCCAGGTGTGCCCAGCGGCATCGAATACGGCAAAGGCATGGCTGGGCTGATGCGTATTCATCAGCTTGCGAAACGAAAGCTGGCAATTGCGCAGGGCCAGCTCGGCCTTCTCGGCGCTGTCCGGTTCGGGGTTGGCCTGGTACACCCGGCGCACCAACCCCAAACCATCGATGGCGAGCAGCTTGCCCATGGTATCGGCTTACTTGCTGCGCCCGGCCAGCATGTCTTGTATCTTTGGTTCCGGCTTCCAGTATCCCGGTCCTTTTTGCACCTTGCCGCGTTCGTCGTAGATCGGTTTGCCGTCGGCGCCGAGCTTGGAGAAGTTCGATTGCATGATGATGGATAGCACCTCATCCTGCGGCAAACCGAACTTGCGCATTTCCGACGCGCAGTACACCTGGATGTCGCCCAGCAGGTCGGCCAGCATGGTCAGCACTTCCAGCGCCGGCGCCTTGTTCTCGGCTGCGGCGACGATGTCGTCGATCTCGTCCAGTTCCTCGCCGAGGATGCTTTTGAAGGCGCGCAGCCGCTCCGCGACAGGCACGCCGATCTCGAGCGTCGGCTCCTCGTTGGCCGGCAAGGCATACATGGCGTTGAAGCGCTTGATATCTTCCGAAAATGTGCTCATGGCGCGAAAATCCCTCCTTGTTTGATCGGCAACAGAGTACCACAGACACCCTGAATATCGCGCCTGTCCGCGTGACCGGAAGCATGCGGCGTTATAGAATTGCCCATCCTATCAATATGCCCAAGTGCATCCCATGACAAAAAGCTTCTTCCAGGCTTTCGTCCTGCTGGTTCTGGTTACGGACCCGTTCGGCAACGTCCCCATCTTCGTCAGCGCGCTGACCAATGTGCCGCCGGCACGGCGCTGGCGCGTGGTGGTGCGCGAATGCGCCATCGCCTTTGCGCTGCTGCTCGTGTTCATGTTCTTCGGGCGGAATTTTCTCGAGGCGCTGCAGCTTTCGGAAAACTCGCTGCGCATAGGCGGTGGCGTGGTGCTGTTCCTGATCGCACTGCGCATGATCTTCCCCCAGCCCGGCGGCATCATGGGCGATGTCGATTCGGACAGCGAACCCTTCATCGTGCCGCTTGCCATCCCCGCGCTGGCCGGCCCGTCGGCCTTGGCGACGGTGTTGCTGTTTGCTTCGAACTCGGTGGCAGAGATGGTATTGCACGTCTCGGCCCTGTCCGCCGTGGCGGTGGTCTGGCTGGTGGTGCTATTGTCGGCCGAGCGCATGCAGCGCGTACTTGGCCATCGCGTGATGACGGCCTTCGAACGGCTCATGGGCCTCATATTGACAGCGATGTCAGTCGAGATGTTGTTGGCCGGGATCAGAGGTTATCTCAAGACCTTGAGTTGACTTGAGAAATCACGCCCAACATTAGTGCGGAAAACTGTGCGGAAGCGGTGCAAGAACCGGTGCAGCAGCGCCCGTAAAACAAGCGTGAAAAATAATCTTCCACATTTACCGCGCCGCCTCTTCCCTTTTTAGAAATTCGGGGCAATAATCAAATCAGATTGTTGCGACGCACCGTTGAGTCCGTTCGTTTTCAAGCTGTCCGTGGCTCTGCAGTGTGTCACCACCATCTGTTCTCGATTCCAACGACAGCTTACAGGGGGCTACATGGACTTTTCGCGCGAAGAACATTTCACGGCAAAAAATGCAAGCGGTATCGGGGTGGTCGTATTGGTTCACGCCCTGCTTGCAGGGGCACTGGTGTATGGCCTGCATACCACTTTCAAGCCGCGCGATCTCACCGACATCAACGTGCACGTCGATCCTTCCGCACCCAGACAAGACGAGCCGCAGCCGACTATCGATCCACAGGTGAAGAAGGTCAACGTGGATATCACGAGAATCGATCATCCCATCATTGACACGGCCCAGCCCGACCCGATTCCGCGCGCACCTCATGATCCGGACGCTGATACCAAGGCCAAGCCGACAGGCCCCGACGTAGGCCCGGTTGGCGGCGGTGGCGAAGGCAATGGAGGCAAAGCGATCGTCCACAGCAGCAACCCGGTCATTTCCAACCTCGAAGCCTGCAAGCCGCCCTATCCGGCTGCCGCATTGAAGCTGGAAGAAGAAGGGACAGTCAGGCTGAAACTGGAAATCGGGGCGAACAACCAACTGCTTTCCGCAAGCGTGCTGAAGTCGAGCGGCTATGGCGATCTCGACCGCGCCGC
>FTAD01000028.1_pt1 | contig 6071 bp, 6 predicted proteins | sample 1639041 | NCBI WGS metagenome assembly FTAD01 (sample SAMEA3914812, study PRJEB12502) | metagenome | biome: forest; material: soil | place: Canada | collected 2011-07-07 | depth 0.1 m | reverse complement strand
GCCGATGATGATATTGATCTCGCTGGTATAGCGGCGCGTCATGCGCTGCAATTCGCCTTGCGACAATGTCTTGGGATCGACGCGGATGCCGCCCTTGGCGCCGCCGTAAGGCACGTTCACCGCCGCATTCTTGACCGTCATCCAGGCCGACAGTGCCATCACCTCGGAGAGTGTCACATCCTGGTGGAAACGCACTCCGCCCTTGCCCGGCCCGCGCGACGTATTGTGCTGCACGCGATACCCTTCGAAGTGGGCAATGGTCCCATCGTCGCGCTCGATCGGCACGTCGACCACAAGGATGCGTTTGGGCCGCTTCAGGGTCTCAACCCAGCGCGCGAGCGACCCGAGGTAAGGCGTGACACGATCGATCTGTTCGAGATACACCCCCCACGGGCCGATTTCGCTCGGGGTCAGGTAGGACGGGACTTCATGCTTGGACATCTTGCAACCTCCATGTTGGGTGGAACGCGGCAGAAGATATGGCTCGCGTTTTCATGGGGTGGCATCGTACTCGGGAGGAGCCTTTTCCGGCCAATGCTTTGTGCGCATTTATCTATGCACCAAATGCATAGATAGCAAAGTGGTCGCAAAGTGAGATAGATTTGCTTGATGCGGTTCAGACTTGACGGCTGGCTTGCGACCAGCTTCCTATGTATGGAATTTCTAACGGAATCATCAGCACAGGCACCTCATAATTTCCTACAAAGGCTTTACAGTCTTTAGCCATCTTGATCAGACCTTCAATGTTGAAGACTAGTGCGTACCAATCTTGCCACGGCAGGGTCAATTTTGGATCGGCGTGTCTACCTACTATCGGTCCTTACATCGACAGCACGGCACACAATGCACAATCGGACGATATCGATCCATCGCGTCCGACAATTGAAGGAGATTAAATGTCACACATCATTGCTGCAAGGCTGCAACTTCAGAGCCGGGCCGAAGAGGCCGTCGAACAAATGAAAAACATGGGGTTCGCCGCAGACAAGGTCACCTCGTTTTATGTCATGACACCAGGCCAGCATGCGCAATACCCGATAGGTGGGGACCGCTATGAATCGCCGGGCGCGAAAGACGCGGGCAAAGGCGCGTCAGGCGGGGCTGCAATTGCGGGCGCCGCCCTTTCTCCGGTAGGCGCGGTGATCGGCGGCCTGGTCGGCGCGCACATCGGCTCGCTGATTGGAACCTTGAACCAGACCAAGGAAAAAAGCGAAGGCGAAACGGCGAAGGATGTACCTGAAGGCGATCCGCAAGAAAGCGTCGCCGAAGCGCCACCTTTGCGCAAGGCCGGCATGTTGGTTGCGGTTGAGGTGGCCGATGAAGCTGCCCAGCACTAAGCAATCGCATTGTTCCGCCGGGTGGGAGCTTTCGATCTGGAGTGCGCGGACGGGAAGATCGCCCACGGCAAGTGGAACGACTTCGATCCCTTGAGCGAACCGCAGTATCTGTAGACGGAAATCTCCAGTGGCGCCGGGATCTTGGCGCCACGGTATCCAAGGAGGACGATGAGCGCAGCTTCCCCCGTAGTTCACTGGCTTGGGGCGGCAAACCTTCTCGACATTGCAAGGCAGACTATTCGCTCGACGTTTGCCGACTTTGCGACAATGATCCGTGCTGCATGGCCGCATTGCGTAAATCGGCTACACTTGGCACGGCACCGGCCGGTGATCTCGACGAGCATCAAAACGCTGCGGCATCCGCACGCGCGATTCGTATTGCAACGGTGCATACATTGAGGGGAGTCAGTGAAGTCAGTCATTTCAGTCAAAGGCTTGACCAAGACCTATGCGTCGGGGTTTCAGGCGCTCAAGAACATCGATCTGGACATTCCGCGCGGCGAAATCTTCGCCCTGCTCGGCCCCAACGGCGCGGGCAAGACCACGCTGATCAACATCATCTGCGGCATCGTCAATCCGAGCCAAGGCTCGGTCACGGCCAACGGCCACGATGTGGTGCGCGACTTCCGTGCGGCGCGCTCGGCCATTGGCCTGGTGCCGCAGGAAATCGCGACCGATGCCTTTGAATCAGTGTGGGCGACGGTGAGTTTCAGCCGCGGCATTTTCGGCAAGCCGCCGCATCCGCAACACATCGAAAAGGTGCTGCGCGATCTCTCCTTGTGGGACAAGAAGGATGCCAAAATCCGCGAATTGTCGGGCGGCATGAAGCGCCGCGTGATGATCGCCAAGGCTTTGTCGCATGAACCGACCATCCTCTTTCTCGACGAGCCAACGGCCGGCGTGGATGTTTCGCTGCGGCGCGATATGTGGCGCATGGTGCGCGGCCTGCGTGATATGGGCGTGACCATCATCCTGACCACGCATTACATCGAGGAAGCGGAGGAGATGGCGGACCGCATCGGCGTGATCAACAAGGGTGAGCTCATCCTGGTGGAAGACAAGGCGAAGCTGATGGCCAAGCTGGGCAAGAAGCAGTTGACGCTGCAATTGCAGCATCCGCTTGCCAGCATTCCCCAAGATTTGGCCGGGCTGGGATTGACGCTGGGTGCGGACGGTAACGAATTGACCTACACCTTCGATGCGCAAAGCGAGCAGACGGGGATTGCGGGCTTGCTGCGGCAATTGGGCGAGCACGGCATCGATTTCAAGGATTTGCAATCGAGCCAGAGTTCGCTGGAAGACATTTTCGTCAGTCTGGTGAAAGCATGATCATGAGCATCAACATTTACGCGATTCGGGCGATCTATTCGTTTGAAATGGCACGCACGCGCCGCACGCTGATGCAAAGCATTGCCGCGCCGGTGATTTCGACGGTGCTGTACTTCGTGGTGTTCGGTGCCGCCATCGGCGGGCATATGGTGAACGTCGGCGGGGTGAGCTATGGCGCGTTCATCATTCCCGGTTTGATCATGATGTCGCTGATGACGCAAAGCATTGCCAACGCGTCGTTCGGAATTTACATGCCGCAGTTTTCCGGCACGATTTACGAAGTGCTGTCGGCGCCCATTTCGGCGATCGAGATCGTGGCCGGCTATGTCGGCGCGGCGGCGTCCAAATCGATCATCCTCGGCACGCTGATTCTGCTCACGGCGCGCTTTTTCGTCGATTTCGATATCGCGCACCCGTTGTTCATGATCGGCTTCCTGGTGCTGATTGCGGTGACGTTTTCCCTGTTCGGCTTCATCATCGGCATCTGGGCCGATGGCTTTGAAAAGCTACAGATCATCCCCTTACTGATCATCACACCGTTGGCTTTCCTGGGCGGCAGCTTCTATTCGATCAACATGTTACCTGCGGGCTGGCAGAAAGTAGCCTTGTGCAATCCAGTGGTCTATCTGATCAGCGGATTCCGCTGGAGTTTTTACGGCAACGCGGATATACCGGTGGAGATCAGCCTTGGCATGGCAATGGTGTTCCTGCTGATCTGCGTGGCGGTCATCTACTGGATTTTCAAGACGGGCTACAAGCTCAAGCGCTAGCTCCCGGCGTCATCGGCGCCGGCCTCGGCAGTGGGCAACGGCTGCCATTCCCAACCGCCGCCCAAGGCCCTGTAAAGCGTGATCAAATCCGTGCTTTGCTGTGCCAGTGCGCTGGCCAGTTGCACTTTGGCTTGCGCGCTTTGCCGTTGGCCGTCGAGCACGGTGATGAAGGTCGCCAGTCCGCCGTGATAAGCGTGGCGCGCCAGCGTCAGCGAGCGTTCGCTGGCTTCGACGGTGCGCTTCAAGGCATCGCTCTTGGCCTGATCCTGATCCAGCGCGACCAGGGCGTTTTCCACTTCCGAAAGGGTATTCAACACAGTCTTGCGGTATTCGAGCGCGGCGGCTTCCTGTTCGGCGCGCGCCAGATGTACATTGGCCGTCAAGGCCCCGCCCTGGAATATCGGCAGCGAAACGGGGGGGCCCAACGGTATAGAAGCGGCTGGCCCAGTTGAACAGGTATTTGGTCGAGGTGTTGCGCACACCGTATTGCGCGCCCAGCGATACGTCAGGAAACAACGATGCGATTGCCACGCCGGTCTGGGCGGTCGCGGCGTGAAGACTGGCTTCGGCCTCGCGGATGTCGGGGCGGCGCCGAGCCAGCTCGGCGAGCAAGCCGATGGAAACGGTATTGGGCGACGCGAATATCTTGCCGTCCCCAGCCAGTTCGGCATTGAGCGAACCCGGCGTCGTGCCGCTGAGCACCGCCAGCGCATTGCCCGCTTGCGCGATCTGCACTTCGTACTGCGGCAACTGCGCTTCGTTTTGCGCAAGCTGCGCTTCCAGTGCTTCGACGTCGGCCTGGCGGGCCATGCCATGGGTTTGCAGGCTCTTGGTCAACTCAAGCGACCGGCGCTGGTCTTCCAGGATGGCGTGTGTCAAGGCGCGTAGCGATTGTGCAGCGCGCAGCTGCACGTAGGTCTGCGCCACTTCCGCCTCCAGCGACACCAGCGCGCCGCTGCGCTCCTCCTGTTGCGCTTGCGTCTGCGCGCCGGCCGCTTCCACCGAGCGCGCCACCTTGCCGAACAGATCGAGTTCCCATGACGCATCGAGCGCGACGGTGAACAGGTTGACCGGTTGGATCAGCTGCGATTCGGCGGCGATGGCCGTCGGATTATTTTTCAGCTGTGGCGGCAGGCCGCCGTTGGCCTTGATCACGCCTTCCAGGCCAAGCTGTTCGCGGTCGTAGCTGGCGGTGGCCTTGAGGTTGGGCAAACCTTGCGCGCGCGCAATCTGCTCCTGCGAACGCGAGGCGGCGATGCGCGCCACGGCTTCCTTCAGATCGAGATTGCCGGCCACCGCGCGCTCCTCCAGCGAATCGAGTAAAGGATCGTTGAAGCGATGCCACCACTGTGGATCGGGTTCGGCTTGCACGTCGACCGTCGTCCTCGCCGCGGTCAAGCATCACCTGCAGCGAACCCAGTCCCAGTGCAATCAGGCCGATACCGGCGAAGTCGAAACTGATGAGGCCTTTAGCTTTCTCCCAAGACGGGTCTTCCACCAGGTGTATCACGGCCAGTGCGGTCAGGGCGCCGATCGGCACGTTGATCAGAAACACCCAGCGCCAGCTGAAGTTGTCAGTGATCCAGCCGCCCAGTGTCGGCCCCAATACTGGCGCGACCACAATCGCCACGGCGGTGACGGCAAAGGCCTTGCCGCGCTGCGATTGCGGGAAGGTGTCGAGCGTGATCGACTGCTGCACCGGCTGCAAGCCACCCCCGAAGAAGCCTTGCAAGGCGCGGAAAGCAATCAGCTCGAACAGATTGGTGGAAAGCCCGCACGCCAGTGAGCAAATGCTGAATGCGACGATGCAAATCACGAAGTAGCGCTTGCGCCCGACCGAGCCTGCCAGGAATGCCGACATCGGCAGCACGATGCCGTTGGCCACCATGTAGGCGGTGAGTGCCCAAGTCGCTTCATCGAAGCTGGCCGACATGGTGCCGGCGATATGCGGCAAGGATACGTTGACGATTGTGGTGTCGAGAACTTCCATGAATGCGGCCAGCGTCACCACGACCGTGATGAGCCAAGGATTGGCGGCCGGCCGCCAATCCTTGTGCGACGCCTCGGCCGTCCCGCTCATTTGAGCATGACCACCGGTGACACCGACAGCCCTAGCGGCAACGGCTCTTTCGGGTCTAGCCCGCGGTCGATGACGATCTTCACCGGCACGCGCTGGACGATCTTGACGAAATTGCCGGTGGCGTTTTTAGTGGGAAAGGCGGCAAAGCGCGAACCGCTGCCCAGTTGAACGCTATCGACGTGGCCCCGCAGTTTGCGGTTCGGATAGGCATCGACGCCGATATCGACGTTATCACCCGGCCGCATCCGCTCCAATTGCGACTCCTTGAAATTGGCCGTGACCCAGATTTCCGGTGTGACCAAGACGAACATCGGCGTGCCGGCTGCCAGGAAGCTGCCCAGCTGCACGTTGCGCTTGGCGATCCAGCCATCGGATGGGGCGATGATGCGGCAATACTCCACGTTGAGGTTCGCCGCTGCGAGCTGGGCCTGAGCCTCTTTCGCTTGACTCTCGGCCTGGGCAACCTTGTTTTGCGCCTGCGCCAATTGTTCGCCCACCTGCGAAGCAATACGCAATTGCGCGTGCGCGCTGTCCACGCTTGCCTGAGCGGCAAGG
>FTAD01000021.1_pt1 | contig 6150 bp, 6 predicted proteins | sample 1639041 | NCBI WGS metagenome assembly FTAD01 (sample SAMEA3914812, study PRJEB12502) | metagenome | biome: forest; material: soil | place: Canada | collected 2011-07-07 | depth 0.1 m | reverse complement strand
GCCGGCGCATCTGGACGGCTTGCATTCGCCGCTGTTGCTGGTGCACGGCATGGCCGACGACAACGTGCTGTTCGTCAATTCGACGCAATTGATCGCCGAGCTGCAAAAGCGCGACATCCTGTTCAACCTGATGACCTACCCCGGCGCCAAGCATGGTATTTCGGGACCGGCCAACCAGGTGCACGTGTTCCGCACGATTGCCACGTTCTTCGATAGCCATTTCGGTACGGATGCGGGCAAATAATTGGCAAATATAAGCGGCGAATATAAGCGCCGAATATGAGCGGCGAATATAAGCGAATCAAACAAGCAACTCGGTCCCGTCAAATAACTGAGGTAAAGTAACTGACCTCCGATTGACGGGACTTCACCATGCCGCGCAAGCACTCTTTTGCCTTCGTCCTTGCAGTCCTGCTCCCGCTGCCGGCGTTGGCCTGGAATGCGCAGGGGCATCAAGCCGTCGGCGCGCTGGCCGACCGCCTGATCGCCGGTACGCGCGCCGAACAGTGGGTGCATGCGCTCTTGGGTGAACGCAACCTGCAAACCGTTTCGGTGTGGGCCGATTGCGCCAAGGCCACCAAGAGCGTGGACGACGTCCACTTCGACTACCAGGACAATCCCAAATACGCCGAGTGCGAGCCGTTCAACGATGTCCTTGACAAGGCGCGTTTCGAGAGCTTCGTGATGCGCAACTGGAAGCAGTGCGGCACGGTGCACGGCACCGAGTATTGCCACAACCACTATCACTATGCCGATGTCTCGAGTCTGCGCAGCCGTTATGATCCGAGCTACGTTGGCACCAACACGCGCGACGTAGTGCACGCGATCAACGCCGCCATCGCTGTGTTGCGCGACCAGGCACCCGAGGCGCCCTTCTCGTTTGCCGACAAGCGCGAAGCCTTGATGCTGTTGACGCATTATGTAGGCGACATCCATCAGCCGCTGCATGTGACGGCGCTCTACCTGAATGCCAAGGGCGAGGTGGTTGATCCCGACCGTAGCGGCTACAAGCTGGGCCAGGATACTGCAGGCGGCAACAACATCGTCGACGACAAGAAGCTGTTCCATGCCGAGTGGGATGCACCGCCCGCCGGCCTGCTGGTCGGCGGTGCGCCGACCGCGCAACTATTGGAGGTGGCGCAAGCCGTGGCACCTACTAGGGGCGATATCGGCACGTGGTCCACGGCCTGGGCCAGCGACTCGGTCAAACTCGCGCCGCAAGTGTTTAGCGGCCTGCATTTCACGATGCGCTTGCCGCCTGGCCGCGACGTGGAGCATAGCCCCGAGAAGTGGGATGTCGCCGGTATCGATGCCGGGTATCAGGGACGGGCCGATGCGATCAAGCTGGAGCAGATTGCCAAGGCCGGGGCGCGCCTGGCGCAGTTGCTCGAGGCGATCTGGCCGCAGAGCGGGCCGGCACCGGATGGCGTGAAGTAAACTTATTCTGCCGCCGCGCCGACGAAGATTTCCGCGACACGATGTTCCTTGAAGGTGAACATCACCCCGCCATAAAGCGAACCGGCCACGAACAAATCGGGCATCTTGCTCTCGTCCTTGCTCCACTCCTTGGCGTAGGCCTTGGTCACGTCCTGCTCGCTGGCGCCCAGGCCGATGCCGCGGCTGGTTTTGAGCGTGCTGGCCCCGCTGACCTTGATCGTTTGCACGGTTTTCTTGCCTCCCTTGCGCTCGGACACCATGCCGAGATCGACACCGCAGGCGAAATGCCATTCCTGATGGTAGGCGCCATCGGCTTCCCATTTCTGTTCCTTGCCGGCCGTCATCGGACAGGTGACGGCTTTTTTGGCGTCCGCTTCCGACAGGTTCAGGCGCAGCGCACCGAGATATTCGGCTTTGGAGATGTCGGCGGGTTCAGCCGACACGGGATGGGCGACGATAGCCACCAGCAACAACAGCGGCAGCAAGGGCAAGCTCTTCACGGCATTCACTCCTGGCAAGCAAGAATGATCAGCCTAGCACGAAGTGCTTGCCATTTCTACATCGGCATCATGCCGGCAATTCATGCTGACAATTGAATATTATTCAAGACATACCTCAGAAAATTGCTCAGCCCGGGCCCAGTTGGCGCTCCAGCGATTGCTGCAATTTGCCAGGATCGAGTGCGCCGTCGACACGTTCCACGATGCGTCCATCGCGCCCGATCAAGAAGGTCGAAGGGACCGCGCGCAGTCCGCCGAAGGCGCGCGCCGCGTCATCGCCGATATCGAGCGCCACGGCAAAGGGCAGATGCCGCCTTTCGGCATAATCGACCACGATATTGGGCGGGTCATAGCTGGCCGCGACCGCAATCACGTCAAGGCCGCGCGCGTGCAGTCGGGCATAGGTATCGGCCAACATCGGCATCTCGCGCACGCACGGCGCGCAGCTCGGCGCCCAGAAATTGACCAGCACCACCCGGCCCTTCAACGATGGCAGCGAAATCTTCTCGCCCGTGATGGTGGTCAATACCACTGCCGGCGCCGGCGCGGGAAACACGAGCCACACCGTTACCGCAAGCGCGGCAAGGAGAACGACTGCGGCGATCAGCCAGCGGTGGGGGGATAGGCGCAGCATGGTTGAGGACGTGGATGATGGCACATTATAGCCGCGCGCCACCTCCGGCCGTAGCGGCCATACCAGTTTGCCCAGGCCCGGCAGCCGTAGGTAAAACTACCTATGCCCGCAGGTAGTTCTCAGGATTGTTGCCCTATGGCCAGGACCATAGAATCGGCCTCATGCTTCGATGGGAATAGGTATAGTGCTACTGCCCCCATCAAGCAGGCCGAACCGGTCCGGCACCAGCCTGGACGCAATAACGGAATCACCATGACAATATTCGGTATCAAAACAATACGGAGACTGGCTGCGGCAACGATGACGGCGGCAGTTTCGTTATGCTTCACGGCAAGCGCGCAAGCCACGGAATTGAACATCTGGGTCATGACCACGACTTCGCAGCAGCAGCAGGATATGCGCGACTTGTTGAAGCCCTACCTGGCGCAGAATCCCAACCTGCGCGTCAACGTCACGGTGCTCAATTGGGAGTCGGCCTGGAACAAGATTACGGCGGCGGCCGCCTCGGGCCAGGGGCCGGATTTGCTCGAACTCGGCACTACCTGGGTGGCGGCGATCTCGTCGATGGGCGCACTGGAACCCTTGAGCGCGCAACAGCAGCAAGCCGTCGGCGGCGGCCAGGCCTTTTACCCTGCAGTCTGGGGCACCACGCACCGCTATGACGACGCCACCATCTATGCCCTGCCCTGGTATGCCGATGCGCGCGCCGCGTTCTACCGCGCCGACGTGTTCAAGAAAGCCGGTATCAATCCGCGCGATGCCTTCCTCAACTGGGGCAGCTTCAAGCAAGCCATGCAAAAGATCAACGGCATGGACATCGACGGCAAGAAGATCGCCGCACTGGGCTATCCCGGGAAGAACGACTGGAACGTGGTGCACAACCTCGCTCCCTGGATCTGGAATGCCGGTGGCGACCTGCTCTCGCCGGACCGGCGCAAGTCGGCCATCAATTCGCCCGAGTCGCTGCAGGCGATTACCTACTACACCAGCTTCGCCGCCGAAGGCTTGATGCCCATGTCGGCATTGGAAAAAGATTCGATCCAGATCGAGAACGGCTTTTTCAACGGCCAATATGCCGTGATCTTCAGCGGTCCCTGGACGCTCAAGCAAGCTTCCACGCCCAAGGCCCGTGGCGGCCAGGCCGAGACTGTAGCGGCGCGCAACTTCGGCGTCGCGCCTTATCCGGCAGGCTTGAAGGGCAACCAGACGTTTTTTTCGGGGTCGGATCTGGCGATCATGCAGTCGTCCAAGAACAAGGATGAAGCCTGGAAGCTGCTGTCTTATCTGGTGTCGCGCCAGGCGCAGGTCTCCTATAGCAAGATGTCGGGCATGCTGCCGACGCGGCTCGATGCCGCCGCCGATCCCACGCTGATGGCCGATCCGCACTATGCCGAATTCGTGGCGCAGATCAAGAACGGCCGGCACTATCCATCGATTCCGGCCTGGGGGCCGCTCGAATCGGTCTATCTGAAAGACATCGGCAACACCTTCGACATCGTCGCCGGCGTGCGCGGCAAATACACGCCGCAGGCGATCAAGCAGGCATTGGACGCCACCGCCAGCGAAGCGAACGACGTACTGGACGAATCGCGATGAGCGTGCCCGGCCTGCAATCCGCCGGTGCGCTGGCGGCGCCGCTGCATGGCAACGCCAATGCCGCCGCGCCTCACCTGGAATCGGGAATCCGCGTGCGCAAGAAGAAAAAACTCGATGCCTTCCCCTACATGCTTCTGGCTCCGGCCGTCATCATGATGTTGGTGGTGAACCTGGTTCCCATCATCGAGGGCTTCTATATGTCCCTGCTGAAGCTGAACCAGTACACGCTGACGCAATACCTCGACGCGCCCTTCATCGGCCTGGAAAACTACCGCCGCGTGCTGCTGGAGAGCCACAGCCCGATCCGCGCCGGCCTGGGCCTGGCCTTGCGCAATACCGCGCTCTACACGCTGGCGGTGTCGGTGTTTTCCATCGTCATCGGCCTGGGCGTGGCCATGCTGCTGAACCGCGACTTCCCCGGCCGCAACATCGCGCGCACCTTGCTGCTGTTGCCCTGGATCGTGCCGTCCTACGTGGTCGGCACGCTATGGGGTTTCATGTGGGAAAAGGACGTGGGCATCATCAATACCGTGCTGGTCGACGGCTTGCACCTGATGGATGAGAAGCCGTTCTGGCTGCTCGGCTCGAACAGCTTCTGGGCCATCGTCATCCCCACGGTGTGGCGCGCCTGGCCGGTCATGATGCTGATCTTCCTGGCCGCCTTGCAGGCCATCCCCGAAGACCAGTACGAAGCCGCCACGCTCGACGGCGTGCCGAAGTGGAAGCAATTCCTGCACATCACGCTGCCGACCCTGAAACCCATCATCGTGATCCAGTTCATGTTCCAGATCATCGACAACGTGTATTCCTACAACATCGTCTCGATGATGTTCGGCCACGGCGCGGGCCATCCCGGCGAATGGGCCGATCTGTTGATGCCGCTGTTGACGCGCCAGTCGTTCTCCTATTGGTTCTTCGGCCAGGGTGCGGCGGTGTCGTTCATCATGATGGTGATCATGCTGGTGTTCGTCGGCATCTGGATGAAGACCTTCAAGCGGAGCATGACCAGCGATGAGTAAGAGCGCCATTCAAAGCACCAAACGCTTCGTGAAGAAACGCAGGCTGCCCGACTTCCTGCTCAATTGCCTGACCTGGGCCATTGTCGTGCTGACACTCTTGCCCATCGCCTGGATGGTGCTGTCTTCACTACACAATTACAGCGACATGTCCGCTACAAGCCAGCTCGACCCAAGCCAGCCGCTGCAATGGCAGAACTACCGCGACATGTGGGTCAACGTCGATTTCTTCAATTACTTGAAGAACAGCCTCATCATCTGCGGAACGACGACGGTGCTGGCCACCTTTGCCGCCACTTGCGCCGCCTATGCGCTGGCGCGCTTCCGCTTTCGTGGTTCCGACACGGTCAGCATGGGCATCAGCGTCACGCAAGTGATTCCCGGCATGCTGTTCTTCCTGCCGCTCTACATGCTGTATCGCCACATGGGGCAGAACTGGGGCTTCCAGATGCTGGACACCTATCGCGGCATGATCTTCCTCTACGTGGCGCTGTTCACGCCGGCTTCGATCTGGATCATGCGCGGCTTTTTCGTCTCGATTCCGCGCGAACTGGAAGACGCGGCGGTGATCGACGGTTGCTCGCGCTTCGGCGCCTTCGTCCGCATCGTGTTGCCGATTTCCGCGCCTGGAATTATCGCCACCGCGACCTTCATATTTCTGCTGGCCTGGGACGAATTGTTCTTTGCCTGGTCGCTCACGAGCTCTGCTGACGTGCAGACGATTCCGGTCGGCATCCGCCTCTTCATCGGGCAATTCCAACAGCGCTACGACTTGATGATGGCTGCCGCCACAGTCTCGACGCTGCCTGTGTTGATTGCTTTCTTTGCCTGCCAGCGCTTCTTCGTCAAGGGCTTGGCGGCCGGCGCGGTCAAAGGTTAATTTTCAATCGGAGTAAGCATGGCTTCGGTCAGTTTCAGAAACATCAGCAAGCATTACACCAAGGACGTCAGCGTGATCCAGGGCGTC
>FTAD01000006.1_pt1 | contig 6171 bp, 5 predicted proteins | sample 1639041 | NCBI WGS metagenome assembly FTAD01 (sample SAMEA3914812, study PRJEB12502) | metagenome | biome: forest; material: soil | place: Canada | collected 2011-07-07 | depth 0.1 m | reverse complement strand
GGCACCAAGGCGGTGGCCGAAGGCAATCTCTCGCCGCGCCCCATCGTCGCCAGTTCCGACGAACTGGGCACGCTGACCCAGTCGTTCGACACCATGACGCGCCAGCTGGCCGACGCGCGCGCCTCGGTCGAACTCAACCGCACCGCACTGGAAAACGCCAAGGCTTACCTGGAATCGGTGCTGGCCAACATGTCGGCCGGGGTGATGGTATTGGACAGCCACTTCGTGCTGGTGTCGTGCAACGAATCGGTCGAACGTATCCTGCAGCATGAATTTGAAGCCGATCTCGGCAAGCCCTTGTCGGACATCGAAGAGCTGAAGGCATTTTACGCCGCCATCGACCTGGCTTTCTCCAACCAAAGTGCCCACACTGCCGCCGATCATACCGAAGGCATGCGCGGACACTGGCAACGCCAGATCGAATTGCCGCACGGCGGCGCGGCCAACGACGACCCTGGTGGCAGCACCACCATCCTGGCGCGCGGCTCGCGCCTGCCGGTGGGCGACGATACGGGTTATCTGGTCGTGTTCGACGACATTTCCGACGTGATCTCGGCCCAGCGCGCTTTTGCCTGGGGCGAGGTGGCGCGCCGCCTGGCGCATGAAATCAAGAACCCGCTGACGCCGATCCAGCTTTCGGCCGAGCGGATGCAAATGAAGCTGACCGGCAAGCTCATGGCCAGCGACGCCGCGATCCTGGAAAAGGGTACGGCAACCATCGTCAACCAGGTCAGCGCCATGAAGCGCATGGTCGACGATTTCCGCGACTACGCCAAGGCGCCGCCGGCGGTGCTGTCGCCGTTGGACCTGAATTCGCTGGTCGAGGAAATCCTGCACCTGTACCTGTCCGGCGACGGGCGCGACGTGATCCATGCAACGCTCGCGCCGCACCTTCCTCCCATCATGGGCGACGAGACGCAGTTACGTCAGGTCATACACAACCTGTTACAAAATGCCCAGGACGCCGTGGGCGATCACCCTGAACGTCCGGCAAATATTGAACTCAAAACAGAAGCGATCCGCTACAAGGGTTCCAACGAAGAAACCCGCACGGCCGTTCGCATCACCATCACCGACAACGGCCCGGGCTTTTCGGCGAAAATACTGTCCCGCGCCTTCGAGCCTTACGTCACATCCAAGCCTCGCGGCACGGGCCTGGGCCTGGCGATGGTCAAGAAAATCATCGAAGAACACGGTGGACGCATCGATATTCAAAATCGAAGCGATGCAAATGGTGCAAAGGTGGCAATTTTGCTGTTAAAGTTAGCACCCGTGGAATAATTTGCGACTGCACGGAATCGATCTGTTTGGTGCAAGTCCTATAATTACGGGATTGGAGAAGGCAAATACATGGCAAATATCCTCGTTGTAGACGATGAGATGGGTATTCGGGAATTGCTCTCGGAAATTCTGGGCGACGAAGGGCATGTCGTCATCACGGCGGAAAACGCGCAGCAGGCGCGCGAATCACGGGCCGCCAGCGTCCCCGACCTGGTTTTGCTCGACATCTGGATGCCCGACACCGACGGCGTGACGCTGTTGAAGGAATGGCAGCGTGACGGCCTCCTGACCATGCCGGTCATCATGATGTCGGGTCATGCGACCATCGACACCGCGGTGGAAGCGACGCGCATCGGCGCGCTCAATTTCCTGGAAAAGCCGATTTCTCTGCAAAAGCTGTTGAAGGCGGTGCAGCAAGGCTTGTCGCGCTCAGTGGAAACCGTGCGCCCGGTTAACTTCCAGGTGCGCTCGACCGCGCCGCAGGCGGAGCAGCCTGCGCGCACCGTGCAAGACGTGCCCTTTGCCGCCAATAATCCCGTGCACAGCCCGGCCGCCATGAATTCGATGGCCATGCTGCAGCAGGATGCGCAATTGTTTTCGCTGTCGTTCGATTTACCCTTGCGCGAAGCGCGCGATGCGTTCGAGCGCGCCTACTTCGAGCACCACCTGACGCGCGAAGGCGGCAGCATGACGCGCGTGGCGGAAAAAACCGGACTGGAGCGCACCCACCTCTACCGCAAGCTCAAGCAACTCGGCGTCGAACCGGGCAAACTATCGAAAAAGGGTGGCTGACCCTGGCGACGCGCCTTACACTCGTCACCGGCAAGACGGCGGTTGCGCGCGAAGCCGCCATCGCAGCACGCTTCGACCCTCGTGTCTCTTCTGCCTTCATCCTGGAAGGCTTGTCTTCCGGCTCCGGTCAGCTAGAAACACTCGTAGCACAAGCCGGCTTCCCACTGATCCGCGTCGCGCCGGCTTGCATGTGCTGCACCGGCAACCTCACCTTGCGCGTGCATTTGAACCGCCTCTTGCGCCATGCGCCGCAATCGATCTGGATCAGCCTCGCCACAGACGAGCATATCGGACAGCTGACGGCTTTTCTTTCTTCTCCGCCTTACGATGTCTTGTTGTCCATGGAACCAACCGTTGACGGCAATGAATGAATTGCCGCTGGATTAGCACTTCCACTTCATCGGGCCGTCAAACCGCGCGGGGTCTGGAACTCCCGGTGCGACTGCATGCTCCAACGCTTACATACCACCATTAGCTGTTCCAACACAGGCAGCGCCGCACCTGGACCGAAAACTATGCCCTGCCCATCGTGCAACAACGGTTTTACTGTAGTTTTAATGGTTAACTTATGTAAAAGCTGTCCATATTTCATGTCTTTGTTTGTCATTCTTTAGTAATATTTTCATGCGACAACTTGAAATCGGTACACCCATGCTCCACCTAAAGCGTTAAGTGAACATAACCGTAAGAAAAAGGCGATTGCAAAACCTGGATACTTGATCGCCTGACATCGCCCAAGGAGCCATCATGAACCTGATTTATAACAGCGATCAATACAGCGTTGTCGAATTCGGCGTTGATAGCGAGCAGGAAGCGCTGCATTCTGGCGGTTACGAAATCACGGACAAGTCGGGCAATCGCGAGATTTTCATTCGCGGCGCCATGGCGGAAATTTTCCGCGAAAACGTCAAAAACCTCATTGCCTCGGAACCGACCGTCGAAGACATAGACGATTTCCTCGGCAGCTACGACGCCGTGATGAGCCATCGCGTGACTTATCACTAGAACTCATTCCACAAATAGGGACCTGATGCATTTTCACCAGAAAGGCCGCTGGCAAGGCGTGCGACGCGTCTCGTGGCGGGGCCACGAGCAAGGAGCGCAACGCGGCCAGCGTCCTTTCTGGTGAAAACCCGGAGGGAACGTGCTATTTGGGCGGTGCGCGTTGTTGTGCCGCTTGCACAGGGGCCCACCCTGTGCGGCGCGACACGCCTAGCGCCTCATCCCAAATAGTACGTTTGCACAGGCCCCTATTTATGGAATGAGTTCTAAGCTACCACCAAGGTCAAAGCCGCAATACAATGGGATCATGGAAGATCATGATCCCGGCTCCCGCAACACAGAAGGCATCTACGAACCATTCGACAGCACCATCGTGCCGCTGACGCGACATCGCCACGGCACGCGCTTCGGCATGGATTTCCAACACCTGAGCCGTTTCGGCGGCGCCAACCAAGTCGATGTGGCGCTCGAAGTGCTGCCTCCGGGCCTGCAAGCCAATCCGGTGCACTACCACATGCTTGAAGAAGAACACGTCTATGTGCTCGAAGGCAGCATGACGCTGGTATTGGGCGACGAGGAATATGTCATGGGGCCAGGTCACTACGTTTGTTTCCCGCCCGGCCAGAAAGCGGGCCACGGCTTGATCAACCGCACAACCGAGCCTTGCCGCTACCTGATCATCGGCACCAGACATCCGCACGACGTCACGGTTCATACCGATACCGGCCGCGTCAGCGTCAAGCTGACCGGCGAGGCCTATCGCGGCTCGGCCACGATGGATTATTGGGAAGGCGTGGACATCGGCGCCGCAGACTGATGCGCGGTAACTCCTCGCAAATCGATAGTGCACAACACGAGGTGCACGACAAACTCGCCGCGCTCGTCGCGCGCCATGCCGCCAGCCCGTTCCTCAAGCCTTACTCCGCATACAACCGCGAGGCGTTCGAGCAGAGCATGGCCGCCTGGCGCACGCATGGAGAGGTGCCGCTGATCCTCGATGCCTGCTGCGGCGTCGGCCTGTCGACCATGCACCTGGCGGCGCAATTTCCGGATCATTTCGTCATCGGCGTCGACCAGTCGGCCGACCGCAGCGGGCGCGATACGCAGTGGGAAGGAACTCCGCCCACCAATTTCATCCGCGTGCGCGCCGATCTGGTCGACTACTGGCGCCTGCTGCATGAGACCGGTCTAAGACCAGCACGGCATTATCTGCTTTACCCCAATCCGTGGCCCAAGATCGGGCAATTGCATCGGCGCTGGCATGGGCACGCGGTGTTTCCCACGATGCTGGCTCTGGGCGGTTACTTTGAATGCCGCAGCAATTGGCGCGTGTACGTCGAGGAGTGCGCCGCCGCATTGACGCAATTGGGCGGGAAACAGGTAGCCTGCGAAGTCTTCACGACCGACGCGCCGATCACGCCATTCGAGCGCAAGTACATCGAATCGGGTCATGCGTTATGGCGCTGCCGCGCAGCGCTATAAACACGAACTTGGCACGCCCGCGAAAAACACTCTATTATTCCTGTTTGAGCAACAATTCAATGCCATCATCATGGATCGTTTGCAATCGATGCGCGTATTTGCCAAGGTGGTCGAGCAAGGCAGCTTTGCCCGCGCCGGCACCTTGCTGGAAATGTCCAATGCCGTCGTCACACGCCACGTGGCCGACCTTGAAGTCCACCTGGGCACGCGCCTGCTCAACCGCACCACGCGCCGGCTGTCTCTGACCGAGACCGGCATGGCTTACCTCGAACGCGTCAAGCAGATCCTGCAAGACATCGACGACGCCGATGCCATCGCCTCGGCCCAGGCCAAGAAGCCTTCCGGCACCTTGCGCGTCTATTCGCATCTCGGTTTCGGCCAAATGCAATTGGCCAAGCTGCTGCCCGAGTATGCGCAGAAATTTCCCGACGTGATGCTCGACGTGACGCTGTCGGACCGCGACGTCGATCTGGTCGAGGAAGGCTTCGACATCGGCATCTTCATCGGCTTGCAGCGCTTCGACGTCAGCATGATCTCGCGCCAGATCGGCACCACCGAGGTGCTGCTGTGCGCCTCGCCGGGCTATCTTGAAAAACATGGCGCGCCGCAAGTGCCGGAAGACGTATCCAAGCATGCCTGCCTGAACTTCCCGTTCGAGCAATTGCGCCACCGTTGGCCCATCGAAGGGCCGGACGGCACCACGACGCACATCCCTGTGACGAGCACGATGGTATCGAACAGTGGTGAGCTGCTGCGCCAATGCGCCATGGCCGGGATGGGCATCGTGATCCGCCCGTCATTCAGCCTGGCCGATGATCTGACCTGCGGCCGGCTGGTGCGCCTTTTGCCCGACTACCACCTGGGCCAGATGAGCGTGATGATGGTCTATCCGAGCCGCCGCCTGCTATCGGCGACGGTGCGCAGCTTCGTCGATTTCATCAGCCATCACTACCCTTATCCGGAACGCGATCCCTGGTTGCTTAGCGAAGCGGAATGCACGGCAAAAAAGGCTTAGCGGCGTAGCAGTTCAAGTAGGCGTTGCCCCGCCGTCTCGATCTCGCCGCTGTTGTCGATCCGTATCACCTGCTGCGTTTCAAGCGGCGGGAATTGGCTGGCGCGGCTGATGCGGCGCAACAGCGCCGCGCCGCTCTCGCGCCCGCGCGCGGCCAGCCGCTCTTCCAATAGCGCTACATCGGCTTCGATCCACACCACCTGCGCCTGCGGGTAAAGCTGCTGCAACTGCGGCACGTATTCGCGCGAGCCGTTGACCAGCACGTCGAACCCGGCCTGCAAATCGGCCTCGATGCTACGCCGCACGCCATAGGAAACGCCATCGACTTGCCACTGCATGGCGAACTGCCCGGCTGCGGCAAGATTCCAGAATATGGCAGTATCGACCGCTTCGTGCATGTCACCGCTTTGCGCAGGCTTGGTGACGATACGGCGCGCGAACACCATGTCGCGATCGGGTAAGCGCTGCTGCACCCAGCGCAGCAAGCTGTCCTTGCCCGCGCCCGAAGGGCCGACGAAAAAGAAAAGGCGGCCGGGCGCAGGCAGGCTAGCCTGCGGCAAACGGTCGCCAAAGGGGAAACTGCGCCAGGCGGCAAACGGCGC
>FTAD01000046.1_pt1 | contig 6275 bp, 4 predicted proteins | sample 1639041 | NCBI WGS metagenome assembly FTAD01 (sample SAMEA3914812, study PRJEB12502) | metagenome | biome: forest; material: soil | place: Canada | collected 2011-07-07 | depth 0.1 m | reverse complement strand
CATTGGCCGCAGCGTCGAGGTTTTTGCCCAGCTCGATGATGTTGCCGCCGTGTTCCATAGCGATGCCCAGGCCGATCACATCACGTCCGTTGTAACGCATCTTGTCGTGCGGCGGATTGATATAATCGCGCTTGACGGTGGCGAAATCACCCAGCCGGAAGGTGGTGCCGTTGGCGCGCAATTGCAGGTTTTCCAGGTCCTTGACCGAACGCATCGCGCCAGAGACACGCACTTGCAGATTGTCGCTTGAGGTGACGAGGATGCCGGTGGATTCGACCGTGTTCTGCGCATTCAATTGCGCCACGATGGCGTCGAACGGGATGCCCAGTTGCGCGAATTTCTTTTGCGAGAATTCGATATACACCTTCTCGTCCTGCACCCCGTATTGATCGACCTTCGACACCGAAGGAATCTGCAGGAATTGCTGGCGCACGAAGTCGGCATAGTCCTTCAATTCGGCGGGCGTGTAACCGTCGCCGGAGAGGGCAAAGATCGAGCCGAAGGTATCGCCGAATTCGTCGTTATAGAACGGCCCGATCACGCCAGGCGGCAAGGTGCCCTGGATGTCGCCCAGTTTCTTGCGCACCTGGTACCATGCACCGGACGTCTCCTTGGGCGGCGTCGATTCGCGCAATTGCAGAATGATCAGCGTTTCGCCTGGCTTGGAATAGCTGCGTATCTTGTCGACGTAGGGCGTCTCCTGCAGCTTCTTTTCCAGCTTGTCGGTCACCTGCTCGGCCATCTGCAAGGCCGTGGCGCCGGGCCATTGGGCGCTGATCACCATGGCGCGGAAGGTGAACGGCGGGTCTTCGTCTTGCCCAAGATTGCTGTAGCTCATGATGCCGCCGATCAGCAGGGCAGCGATCAGGTAGCGCGTCAGCGGAATATGTTCCAGCGCCCAGCGCGAGAGGTTGAAGCCCCTCATTTGGTCATGCCTCCGCCTGCATGCGCTCCGGCATCGGCTTCCTTGGCTAGATCGTGCAGATCATTTGCGGCCACGGCTTGTTTCGGCGCTTGATTGGAAGTCTCCTCGCCGAGAATGCTGACCTTCTGCCCCGGCTTGAGCGAATTGACGCCCGCCGTAACCACGAGCTGGCCATTGGCGACGCCGCCTGTGAGCACTACGTCGTTGCCGCTGGCGCCACCAAGCTGCACCGGTGCGAGCCGGGCCACGTGGTTTTCCACGACCCAGACGGCAGAACCGCTCTTGTCCTGGAACAGCGCAGTCAGCGGCACCTTGATCTGCGGCGCAGAAGTCTTCGATGCAAAGCGCACGTAAGCCGTCATGCCCAGCCGCACATCGGCCGGCGCATCGGGCATGGCGATCTTGGCCGTGAAGGTGCGCGTGACGGGATCGGCAATCGGCGCAATCTCGCGGATATGGCCGGAAATCAAATCGTTAGGCTCGGCCCAGACGCACACCTTGACGTCACCAATCCGGCGCAGCGTATCGACCTTGTCTTCAGGGATGCCGATGACGATTTCCTTCTCGCCCGCCTGGACCACGCGCACCACCGGGCTGCCGGCGGCGACCACCTGGCCCACTTCGGCATCGACGCCGGTGACCACGCCGTCGGCGTCGGCCACCAAGGTGGTATAAGCCGTCTGGTTCGATTGCGTCTTGTTTTGCGCCTCTGCCTGCTCGAAGCTGGCCTGGGCCGAACGGTAGGCGGTTTCCTTGCTGTCCAGCACAGCCTGGCTGACGAAATTCTTGTCGCGCAAGTCCTGGTAACGCTTCAGTTCGGCACGCGCCAGATCGCGGTTGCTTTCGCTGGCTTTCAGGCCGGCCAAGGCTTGCGCCTGCGCCAATTGCAAGTCCTGCGGATCAAGCTGCATCAGGACCTGGCCGCGCTTGACCAGGTTGCCGACGTCGACCTTGCGCGCCACGATCTTGCCGCCGACGCGAAAGCCGAGCTTCGATTCGACGCGTGCCCTGACCTCGCCCGGAAATTCCGCGTCGAGATCGACGTCGGAAGATGTCACGGTCATCACCCTGACCGGACGCACTTCCTCGGCCTTTTCCGGCGCATGCGAACATGCGGCAAGCAACGCGGCGCCAAGCATGGCCAGTAGAACGCTGCGGCCGGAAGCCGATGCAGCTTTGACTTTATATGTTGACTTGTCCACCCTGAACCTCTTTGATCAAAGTAATAACTATCCGGCAATCTTTACTCGTGCTTGCCTCGTGCTTGCATCCCAGCTTGTCGCCGGGTTATAGTTAAATAACTGACTGGTCAGTAATTATATTGGGGCAGTTTATTTTTGTAAATGACTACTTGGTCATTTATTTTTCCCAAAAAAACTCTGATAATTTCGGCAACTTTCTACGTCATTTCGCGGATAATATTTCGCGGATAATTCCAGAGTTGCCGCTATGCATTGGTTTTGCGGCAAGGATCGAAAACTCTGGTACGCTTGCGCCCCATCCGTAAGCAGATTCGCCCAGCCGGCGAAATGGCCATGCCAGTCGATCACTACGAAAACTTCCCCGTTGCCTCCGTCCTGCTGCCGGCGCGCCTTCGTCCCGCCGTGGAAGCGATCTACCGCTTCGCGCGCAGCGCCGACGACCTGGCCGACGAAGGCGATGCAACGCCGCAGCAACGGCTCGCCGCCCTAGGTGCCTACGAGGCGGCGCTGGACCGCATCGAGCACGGGTGGCCCGCCGAATCACGGCTATTCGAGGAACTGGGTGCTGTGATTGCCTCCTACTCCCTGCCCTTGCAGCCGTTTCGCGACCTGCTTTCCGCCTTCAAGCAGGACGTGGTGACCAAGCGCTACGCCGACTTCGTGTCCCTGCTGGACTATTGCCGCCGCTCGGCCAACCCGGTCGGCACCTTGATGCTGCATCTGTATGGCGCGGCAACGCCCGCCAACCTGCGCGACTCGGACGCGATCTGTTCTGCCCTGCAACTGATCAATTTCTGGCAGGATGTGGCGGTCGATTGGCAAAAGGAGCGGATTTATCTGCCGCAGGACGACATGGCGCAGTTCAACGTCAATGAAGCCGACTTGGCGGCGGGCCGCGTCACCGGAGAATGGCGCGATCTGCTGCGCTTTGAGGTGGCGCGGGCGCGCAAAATGATCGAGTCCGGCGCGCCGCTGGCAAAGCGCCTCCCTGGGCGCGTGGGCTGGGAATTGCGTCTGGTGGTGCAAGGCGGCTTGCGCATTCTCGAGAAGATCGAGTCTGTCGGTTTCGATGTCTTTGCGCGCCGGCCCAAACTGGGTCCTGCCGACTGGCTGCTGATGTTATGGCGCGCCTTCAGAATGTAGGGTAACCAACTAATTCACATTGTGACCCGGCTGGTAGTCGGGTAGCATTACGCCCGTTCAAGAATCAAAATACTCCATGTCGCCCGACGAATATTGCCAACAGAAGGCCGCGCAGAGCGGTTCGAGCTTCTACTATAGTTTCCTGTTCCTGCCCCCCGAGCGCCGGCGCGCCATCACGGCACTCTATGCGCTATGCCGCGAAGTGGACGATACGGTCGACGAATGCACCGATGCGCAAGTCGCGCGCACCAAGCTGGTTTGGTGGCGCAAGGAAATTGCCGCGATGCAGGCGGGCAATCCTACCCACCCTGTGACGCAGGCGCTGCAGCCGCATCTGCAAGCCTATTCGATCGACGTCAAGCATCTGCTGGCCATCGTCGACGGCATGGAGATGGATCTGGATCAGACGCGCTATCTCGACTATCCGGGATTGCAGCGTTATTGCTGGCACGTGGCCTCGGTGGTCGGCATTCTATCGGCGTCAATTTTCGGCTCGACGCGGCCCGAGACGCTGCAATATGCAGAAAAACTCGGCCTGGCCTTCCAGTTGACCAACATCATCCGCGACGTCGGCGAAGACGCGCGCAAGGGCCGCATCTATCTGCCGGTCAACGAGCTGCAGCAGTTCAACGTCACCGCCGCCGACATCCTCAATGCCCGCTACAACGACAACTTCGTCAAGCTGATGCAATTCCAAGCGCAGCGCGCGCAACAGGCGTACGACGAAGCCTTCGCTCTCTTGCCCAAGGAAGATAGGCGTGCCCAGCGCCCGGGCTTGATCATGGCTTCCATCTACCGCGCTTTGCTGGTCGAAATCGAGCGCGACGGCTTCCATGTCCTGAACCAGCGCATCTCGCTCACGCCGATCCGCAAGCTGTGGCTGGCATGGAAAACCTATGTCCGCGGCTGAATTCGAACCGCTCGACGACAAACCGGCGCCGCGCATCGGCGTGATCGGCGGCGGCTGGGCCGGTTGTGCCGCTGCCGTCAAATTGGCCGAAGCCGGCTATGCCGTCCACCTGTTCGAGGGCATGCGCATCCTGGGCGGCCGGGCGCGCACGGTGCAACTGGACGACTACAAGCTCGACAACGGCCAGCACATCATGCTTGGGGCCTATCGCGCAACGCTGGAATTGATGAAACAGGTCGGCATCGATTGCGAGCAGGCTTTCCTTCGCTTGCCGCTGCAGATGCGCTATCCGAAAAACAGCGGCGGCATGGATTTTGCCGCCCCGCGCCTGCCGGCGCCCTTGCACCTGCTCGCTGCGCTCTTTCGCGCCAAGGGTTTTAGCATGGCGGACAAGCAATCGCTGGCGCGGTTCTCCACGGCGGCACGCTGGATGGGCTGGCACCTTAACGACGATTGCAGCGTGGCCGAACTGCTGGAGCGATTCGACCAGACGCCGCGCCTGACCGCTTTGATGTGGCGCCCGCTGTGCCTGGCCGCCTTGAATACGGTGCCGGAGCAGGCCTCGGCCAAGGTATTCCTGAACGTCTTGCGCGATTCGCTCGGCGCCAAGCGTGCGGCGTCGGACATGCTCTTGCCGCGCAAGGACTTGAGCGAACTCTTTCCCATGCATGCCGCGCGCTACATCCAGCAGCATCAGGGCATGATCCACATGGGTGTGCAACTGAGGAGCCTCACGCGAGAAGGGAACCGCTGGTGGCTTGAAGTCGCGGGCGATTTGTCGGACTCCGTGCTGGCGTTCGACAAACTGGTGCTGGCGACCTCGCCGCGCCAGGCGGCGCAATTGCTAGACGGGATCGCCGACACCGGGGCAATCCGCGAGCTGGCTTACGAGCCGATCACGACCTGCTATCTGCGCTATTCAAGCAAGCTGCGCCTGCCTGCGCCCTTCTTCGCGCTGGTCGACGATGAAGCCAAAGGCGCTTGGGGCCAGTTTGTGTTCGACCGCGGTCAGCTCGATGCGGCACATGCCGGCATCCTGGCCGTAGTCGTCAGCGCATCGCACGCGGCTGTGGCGCTTGACCAGGGAGAATTGAGCAGAGCGGTGGCACGGCAATTGGCAACGGCATTCAATGCGCCCAAGCTGGCCGAACCGCGCTGGAGCCGTGTAATTTCAGAGAAACGCGCGACTTTTTCGTGCACGCCGGGTCTGGTTCGCCCGGAAAACGACCTGGGCGTGCCTGGCCTCATGCTGGCCGGCGACTACACGGCGGGCGACTATCCTGCCACGCTGGAGGGTGCGGTTCGAAGCGGCATCAAGGCTGCGGCGCTGTTCGGCCCCGCGACCTGACCCGGAAATTTAGTCCAGCTCATTTAGTCCAATTCACGCACGCGCGACATCGCTTCGTCGATGCGCTCCACCGCGACGATGGTCAAACCCTCGATCTTTTGCTTGGGCGCGTTTGCCTTAGGGATAACGGCGATCGAAAAGCCGAGCTTGGCCGCCTCGCGCAGACGTTCCTGGCCGCGCGGTGCGGGCCGGATTTCGCCGGCCAGTCCGACTTCGCCGAACACTACCAAGCCGCGCGGCAAGGGCTTGCTGCGCATCGAGGAATGGATCGCCAGCAGCACGGGCAGGTCGGCCGCCGGCTCGGTGATCTTGACGCCGCCGACGGCGTTGATGAAAACGTCTTGATCAAAGGCGGCAATACCCGCGTGCCGGTGCAGCACGGCCAGCAGCATGGCGAGGCGGTTTTGCTCCAGTCCCACCGACAGACGTCGCGCATTGGGCAGGTGCGACGCATCGACCAAGGCCTGGATTTCCACCAGCAGAGGACGCGTGCCCTCCTGTGTCACCATGACGCAGGAGCCGGGCACGGGATTGTCGTGCTGCGACAAGAACAGCGCCGAAGGATTTGAAACACCCTTCAGTCCCTTTTCCGACATGGCGAACACGCCCAGCTCGTTGACCGCGCCGAAGCGGTTTTTGATTGCGCGTACCAGGCGGAAGCTGGAATGCGTGTCGCCCTCGAAATACAGCACCGTGTCGACGATGTGTTCCAGCACGCGCGGTCCGGCCAGCGAGCCTTCCTTGGTG
>FTAD01000042.1_pt1 | contig 6460 bp, 7 predicted proteins | sample 1639041 | NCBI WGS metagenome assembly FTAD01 (sample SAMEA3914812, study PRJEB12502) | metagenome | biome: forest; material: soil | place: Canada | collected 2011-07-07 | depth 0.1 m | reverse complement strand
CTCGGAGGGGTGCATGTGCTGCTTTGTCGCTGCAATAAGTGCTGCGTGAGAGTTGATGAATCCGGTAAAGCGTCGTTGCAGCCGCGCATGCCGACGTGCGGTATTGCATTGCGCGCATTGTCAAGCAAGCGGTGCGGCGTTGCCGCCGCACCACCTTTGTCAGTCGAATCAGCCGACCAAGTGCTTCACGCCTTCGCGCTCTTCCAGCAATTCCTTGAGCGTGACATTGATGCGTTCTTGCGAGAATTCGTCGATGGCCAAGCCTTGGACGATCTTGTATTCGCCATTCTCGGTCGTGACCGGGAAGCCGAACATCGTGCCTTCGGGGATGCCGTAGGAGCCGTCCGACGGAATGCCCATCGTGGTCCACTTGCCGTTGGTGCCGAGCAGCCAGTCATGCACGTGGTCGATGGCGGCGTTGGCGGCCGAAGCGGCCGACGACAGGCCGCGCGCCTCGATGATGGCGGCCCCGCGCTTGCCGACTGTCGGCAGGAACGTGTCTTTGTTCCAGACTTGATCGTTGATCAGATCCTTGACTGGCGCGCCGTCTGCGGTGGCAAAGCGGTAGTCGGCATACATGGTCGGCGAGTGGTTGCCCCAGACACACAGCTTTTCGATGGAAGCGACTGGCTTGCCGGTCTTGGCCGCAACTTGCGACAAGGCGCGGTTGTGGTCCAGACGTAGCATGGCAGTGAAATTCTTGGCCGGCAGGTTGGGGGCCGACTTCATGGCGATATAGGCGTTGGTGTTGGCCGGATTGCCGACGACGAGCACCTTGACGTTGCGCGAAGCGACCGCGTCCAGCGCCTTGCCTTGCACCGTGAAAATCTGGGCGTTGGCTTCAAGCAAGTCCTTGCGCTCCATGCCGGGGCCGCGCGGACGGGCGCCGACCAGCAGGGCCACGTCGATATCCTTGAATGCCGTCATCGGGTCGCTATGCGCGGTCATGCCGGCCAGCAGCGGGAAGGCGCAGTCGTCGATTTCCATCATGACGCCCTTCAGGGCCTTTTGCGCTTTCTCGTCGGGGATTTCCAGCAATTGCAGGATGACCGGTTGATCTTTGCCAAGCATGTCGCCGTTGGCGATGCGGAACAACAGGGAATAACCGATCTGACCGGCGGCGCCAGTGACGGCAACGCGCATGGGGGCTTTAGCCATGATGAATCTCCAAAGAAGAAGTAAGTAAAACCGAGCCTGTCTTTACGCCGCGCAACGTTGGCGCAGACATTGGTCTGCGCCGGAAGCAACACGACAAATCAACGCACAAGTCGCCTATGATACCTTTGAAAGGCGGGGCAGGTAGGGAAGCGATGCGCGATTCGTGCCATTCCCGCGTTCGTCTGTCTACGTTGCCGGCTAGCTGCCGCCGTTCGTCACGCATCTGTCATACAATGTGCGCCGCAACTCGTGCAAAATTTCATGCGTATTGCCGTACTTTCGCAGCGCGATTTTCAGACTCATGGCGATTCTTGGCGTGGGGAAAAATTTCCGCGCCCGGTCCGTGCATGAGAATGCTCGAGGCGGCAAACCACCGCGAGTTTAGGCTTCCCGCAGTGCGCTGTCAATCATAATCTTATGTCTTATATAAGACATATCACCTATAACTTTTTACTGGACGGCAAAGGGCGTTTCGTGGTGAAATTGCACCTATGAGCAATCCTCCGCACACTGTGGGTTTGAGCGCGTCCGCGTCAAGCGCGGGTGGCGGTGCTTCCGCCAGTTCGCCGACCTTTAGTCCGCTCTATCAGCAGATCAAGGCGCTGATCACGCAGGCTTTGCAGGCGGGAGAATGGAAGCCCGGCGAGATGATTCCGAGCGAGATCGATCTGGCTGCGCGTTTCAAGGTGAGCCAAGGCACGGTGCGCAAGGCGATCGACGAGCTTTCTGCGGAAAATCTTGTGGTGCGGCGCCAGGGCAAGGGCACGTTCGTCGCCACCCATCATGAAGAGCGGGCGCATTTCCGCTTTCTGCGCTTGATGCCCGATGCGGGCGAGGCACACAACCCCGACAACAAGATCATTGAGGTCAAACGGCTGCGCGCGCCTGCCGATGTGGCACGTCTGCTGGATATGCGCTCAGGCGATTCGGTGATCTTCATCAAGCGTGTGCAGGCGTTCGACGGCGCGCCCACCATTGTTGAAGAACTCTGGCTGCCTGGCGCGATCTTCAAAGGATTGACCGCCGAGCGGCTGGTCGAATACAAGGGGCCGATGTACGGTTTGTTCGAAACCGAATTCGGCACCCACATGATACGTGCACAGGAAAAATTGCGCGCCGTCAGCGCCGACGACGTGGCGGCGCACCTGCTGAATGTTCCCGTGCACACGCCTTTGCTTTCTGTCGAGCGCGTCTCTTACACCTATGGCGACAAGCCGGTCGAAGTGCGGCGCGGCTTGTATGTCACCGATCATCATCATTACAGAAACGAGCTTTCCTGAAAACAGTGCATCGACAAGTCCCTAAGCGCACCAAATCGGTGTGGCGAAGCAAGAAACTTGCACTCGAAATAGAATATGGCTTGGTGTGATGCACAAAAATCGGCGAAAATATTGGGATTATCTAGTTTGAGGGGTCAAGATATGACTGACGACGTCAAAAAAAGTCGGCCGGAATTTCGCAATATCCACATCTTGGAGAATTTGCCGAATTACCGCATGCCCTTAGCGGCTTACGTTTCCATCCTGCATCGTGTCAGCGGCTTCTTGTTGTTCGCGATGCTGCCATTCATTCTCTACCTGCTCGACCAAAGCCTGCGTTCGGCCGACACGTTCGCTGCGCTTCAGGAACTGGTCGCGCCGTGGTACGCCAAGCTGATCATTCTGGCCTTGAGCTGGGCTTATCTGCATCACTTCTGCGCCGGTGTGCGCCATCTCGTGATGGATGTACATATCGGATTGGACAAGGACAGTGCGCGCCGTTCGGCCGCTGCCGTGTTCGTGATCAGCCTGCCGTTGGCCGCGCTGGTTGCCCTGAAACTGTTTGGAGCATTCTGAGATGGCAAAGGATAACATCGGACCGAAGCGCCTCGTCGTCGGCGCCCACTACGGCATGCGCGATTGGCTCGCGCAGCGCATCACGGCCATCGTCATGGCGACCTATACCGTCATCCTGTTGATCGCCTTCCTGGCAGCGCACGGCTTCAGCCAGGAAGCCTGGACCGGCCTCTTCGCCATGCAATGGTTCAAGACAGCGACCTTCGTCACTTTCGTTGCGCTTTTCTATCACGTCTGGGTCGGCATGCGCGACATCTGGATGGACTACGTCAAGTCCGTCGGTCTGCGCCTGGCCCTGCAAATCGCCACGATTCTGTGGCTGATCGCTTGTGCCGGATATGCGGCGCAGATTATCTGGAGAAACTAATCGTGGCAGCAATCAAATCCGCACTCCCCACTCGCCGTTTCGACGCCGTCATCGTCGGTGCCGGCGGCTCCGGCATGCGCGCTTCCTTGCAACTGGCTGAAGCCGGCTTGAACGTTGCCGTCCTGTCCAAGGTGTTTCCGACCCGCTCGCACACCGTTGCCGCTCAAGGCGGTATCGGTGCTTCGCTGGGCAATATGTCGGAAGACAATTGGCACTGGCACATGTTCGACACCGTCAAGGGCGGCGACTATCTCGGCGACCAGGACGCCATCGAATTCATGTGCCGCGAAGCACCCAAGGTGGTCTACGAACTGGAACACTTCGGCATGCCGTTCGACCGCAATGCCGACGGCACGATTTATCAACGCCCGTTCGGCGGCCACACCGCCAACCAGGGTGAAAAGCCGGTGCAGCGTGCCTGCGCCGCAGCCGACCGTACCGGCCACGCCTTGCTGCACACGCTGTACCAGCGCAACGTGCGCGCCCGCACCCATTTCTTCGTCGAATGGATGGCCATCGACCTGATCCGCGATGCCGAAGGCGACGTGGTCGGCGTGGTGGCGCTTGAAATGGAAACCGGCGACATGATGATCCTCGAAGCCAAGACCACCGTGTTCGCCACCGGCGGCGCAGGGCGCATCTGGGCCGCTTCCACCAACGCTTTCATCAATACCGGCGACGGCATGGGCATGGCGGCGCGTGCCGGCTTGCCGCTGGAAGACATGGAATTCTGGCAGTTCCACCCGACCGGCGTGGCCGGCGCTGGCGTGCTGATTACCGAAGGCGTGCGCGGAGAAGGCGGCATTCTGATCAACAGCAACGGCGAACGCTTCATGGAGCGCTATGCGCCGACCTTGAAAGACCTAGCGCCGCGCGACTTCGTCTCGCGCTCGATGGACCAGGAAATCAAGGAAGGCCGTGGCTGCGGCCCGCACAAGGATCATGTGCTGCTCGATCTGCGCCACATCGGCGCCGACACGATCAAGAAGCGCTTGCCGTCGATTCTGGAAATCGGCCACAAGTTCGCCAACGTCGATGCCACGCGCGAGCCGATTCCGGTCGTGCCGACGATTCACTATCAAATGGGCGGCATCCCGACCAACATCCACGGCCAGGTCGTGGCGCCGAAGGACGACAACCCGAACGCCGTGGTGCGTGGCTTGTACGCCATCGGCGAATGCGCCTGCGTCTCGGTGCACGGTGCGAACCGCCTGGGTACCAACTCGTTGCTCGACCTCGTGGTGTTCGGCCGTGCCGCCGGCAACCACATCGTCGCCAGCCACCTGGAAGACAAGGGCAACAAGGATCTGCCGGCCGACGCCGCCGACTTTGCCTTGGACCGCTTGAACCGCCTGGAGACCAGCACCGGCGGCGAACGCGTGCAAAGCGTCGCCAACGAAATCCGCTCGACCATGCAGAAGTACTGCGGCGTGTTCCGCACCGACGAGCTGATGCAGACCGGCTTGAAAGAGATCATGGCGCTCGACGAAAAGCGCAAGCACGTCTCGTTCAAGGACAAGTCCAAGGTGTTCAACACGGCGCGCATCGAGGCGCTGGAACTGGACAACCTGATCGAAACCGCCAAGGCCACCATCACCTCGGCGGCAGCGCGCAAGGAATCGCGCGGCGCCCACGCGCACAGCGACTTCCCCGAACGCGACGATCACGAATGGATGAAGCACACGCTGTGGTTCTCCGAAGGCAATCGCCTCGACTACAAGCCGGTGATCACCCAGCCGCTGACGGTCGAAACCTTCAAGCCGAAAAAACGCACATTCTGAGCTCACGATCATGACAACAACTACCCGCAAGTTCAAAATTTACCGCTACGATCCGGACAAGGATGCCAAGCCTTACATGCAAGACCTGACGGTCGAGCTGCAGGCAACCGACAAGATGCTGCTGGACGCGCTGCAACGGATCAAGGCCGACGTGGACGATTCGCTGGCGCTGCGCCGTTCCTGCCGCGAAGGCGTGTGCGGTTCGGACGCGATGAACATCAACGGCAAGAATGGCCTGGCCTGCACCACCAATCTGAAGGAACTGCCGGAGACCATCATCCTGCGTCCGCTGCCCGGCCTGCCCGTGATCCGCGACCTGATCGTGGACATGACGCAGTTCTACAAGCAGTACGAATCGATCAAGCCCTACCTGATCAACGACAGCATTCCGCCCGAGAAGGAGCGTCTGCAAAGCCCGGCCGAGCGTGAAGAGCTCGATGGCCTGTACGAATGCATCCTGTGCGCCTGCTGCTCCACGTCTTGCCCGTCGTTCTGGTGGAATCCGGACAAGTTTGTCGGCCCTGCAGGCCTCTTGCAAGCTTATCGTTTTATCGCCGACAGCCGCGACGAAGCGACCGGCGCGCGCCTGGATAACCTTGAAGATCCGTATCGCCTGTTCCGCTGCCACTCGATCATGAATTGCGTCGATGTCTGCCCCAAGGGATTGAACCCGAACAAGGCGATCGGCAAGATCAAGGAATTGATGGTCCGCCGCGCCATCTAAGACGTAGCCGGCGCAATGCCCAGGGGCATTCCACCGAACTTAATCATAAGTAAGACAGTCCAAGCGAAACATGATGTTTGCCAGCCACCAAGCCGATCCGATCAAGCGTGCCCGCCTACGTTGGCGCGGGCGTCGCGGCTTGCTGGAAAACGATTTGATCGTGACCCGCTTCCTCGACGAGCACGAGGAAAACATGACGGATGAGGAAGTCGACGCTTTTTCCCATCTGATGGAGTTGAGCGACAACGATCTGCTCAATTTGCTTTTGGCGCGCAACGAGCCGCAGGGTGAACTGGACCTGCCCCACGTCCGCGCATTGCTGGAACGATTGCGTAAGGCTTGAGCAGCTGCATAGTGACTGCCCCGCCGGACGAAAGCAATCGAGGCGTTTTCTGTTTTAATTTTCGACTTACCGCTCCAATAAGAAGGAAGAGCCATGATCCAATCCGATACCAAAGCCACGCTGTCGTTTTCCGACGGCAGCCCATCGCTCGACATGCCGATTTACAAAGGCACGGTCGGCCCGGACGTCATCGATATCCGCAAGCTGTACGGCAGCACCGGTAAGTTCACCTACGACCCCGGCTTCATGTCG
>FTAD01000025.1_pt1 | contig 6774 bp, 5 predicted proteins | sample 1639041 | NCBI WGS metagenome assembly FTAD01 (sample SAMEA3914812, study PRJEB12502) | metagenome | biome: forest; material: soil | place: Canada | collected 2011-07-07 | depth 0.1 m | reverse complement strand
GGAATACAGGTACATGCATTGACAATCCTGGGCAAGCTCGAATCTCCGGCCACAGGCTCATGGCAATTTTTGTCTAGCGGCGCACTCTCGGTCGCCGCACAGATCGAGGAACTGCAAATCCCAATTGAAAGGACAAGCGCAAATAAACAGATCGTTCCCCAAAATGTCATGCTTTCTCCCGACATATTTTGACCCTACGCCGCCACCTCAACCCGATTCCGCCCGCCCGCCTTGGCCGCATACAAGGCCTCATCGGCCCGCCGCAGCAAATTATCGAAATCCGCATCATCCTCGCGCAGCACTGCGACACCAATCGACACCGTCAGCCTGAGCGCCAAGTCCCGCTCCGAAAACATCGCCCCTTCCACCGATTGCCGCAGCCGCTCGCCGGCGGCATGCGCGCCATCGGCATCGACGTCGTCAAGCAGCACCACGAACTCTTCACCGCTCTGGCGCGCCGGCAGTTCTTCCGCGCGCCGGCCGAGACGATCACGAGCTTACAGCAATGCGTCCACTGCGGACAGGACATCGCCTTGCTTAATTGGTTCGTTTGACGACGCCGAAATCTGAGCGGTTCAGGCCGGGAAGATTGCCCAATCCCGGCCTGTGCAGCTTTCGCATCCTTACTTGATGTCAGTGAAGATAGGTTTGATGAGGATCGGTTTGGGGGCCAGTTTGAGGTGGATACGCTCGGTGACCGCGTACGTGTCGGCCAGGTGGGTGATGCCAGTGGCCCGCACGTCGAAAACGCAGCTTGAATGCAGGGTTGTGTTGGTTATCGCCTTGCAAGCTTCTTCGGCCGCCGCCGCGCTCACCTTCACAGCTGGTTTCTGACTTGGAACAGTGCACGATTTGGCATTCTCCGCGGGCCACGACGCAGTGGTGAATGTTGCCGTTGAATCGCCCGGCGCATAGTCGAAGAGGCTATTGCTCTTTGTGACGCGCCAGGCATTGCCGAATTTCTGGTTCAGGGTCACGTAGCGGTCATGCAGGGCAGCCGGCATGGGCCCAATCGCTGAACCGTTCGGGAGTCTGGGTAACCAATTGCCATTTGGGACGTCGCCGGCAAGCCCCATCTCTGAAGCTCCAGCGCTTTTGCTCATCACGCCAAGGCTTGAGAAATCAAGACTAAGATATGGCAAGGACCCCGACACGCTCAAGACTTTACCGTCGGGGAAATGAATTTCAATACCGTCGGAGGTGGTCTCAACGCTCCCGCCATCGCCGAAATTCTCTCCCTTCGTAGCGACTTTGCCGTCGATGCGAAGCTGCAGACCGCTTGGTTTGGGCACGCCGAAACTGGGCTCGTAAGTAACCCGGTGCGCACCCACCCTGGCGGCGACGGCCGTATTCGAACTCAAGCAACTGACGAGCTCGTCATTCTGGTACTTTGCCGGGGAGGCAGGGGCCCAGTTCCCAGGAGCGGCGCCTGCGATGGGCGATTGCCGCACCTGAACTTCCGTTCCGCTGGTATCTTGCAGAGCCACGTATTCTCCCGCGCCCTGGAAATCGTAGATCGTTCCGTCAACGGTGGTGATGTGCGGGTCGCCCCAACTAATCGGCGTAGAGCACGCCGCCCACTCGCCGGGGTTATTGCTCTCCACAAACTCGAGCCCCGGCGACCCTCCACCGTAGGCGCAGCATACCGGCGGCGCCGTAGTACCCTGAGCCGGAGCAATATTGAAATTGTTTTGTTCGCCTGTCGAACCACCGTTCAAGACACAAGTTGGGGCGCTCGTCGAACCATTCGTGTAAGTCACTGCGCTGCGCACAACAACGGTGGAGCCGTTGTTAGAGGTAGGGGAAGTGGGGCCGTTGAATACGGCTTCCGAACCGCCTGCATTTCCTACGACATTGAATTCAGCCTGGTTCCAGACGCTCGAGATATTGGTATTGCTATCCGGGGCCGTTGCCGTATAAGCGTGACCGCCAAATGTTACTGTGGCCGCATCGTTTCCTCCGGCCGTTGCCGAGCCCGACAGCGTTACGTCGCCAAGATCGGTAATCGGTAACTGGCCTAAGTTTGTTGGGGGGTTCCAAGCGATGACCTTTCCCGGCAGGTTGATCCAGCAATAGTCACCAGGACCAATGGTGCCAGCATCATTCCAGCCGGTCGGACACTGGCCGGGCGCACTGCCGTAGTTGAGCAACGAAGTTTCAATAAAGACTTCGGTCTGGTTCGTTAATGTGCTATCTGTTGCCGATACCGTCGAGTTCGTCGCCATCACATATTGCACCCAGGCCTGGCAGTACGAGTAACCGCTGCAAGCGGCGGTGTTGGCGCTATTGGTGTTCAATTGCAGCGAATATTCATTGGGGCCAAGAAAGCCTCCGCCGCCGTAGTAAGCAACGCCGACACCGTTCTCACTCGTCACGCCGCTCACCGTAGGGAAACTGCCTTCAACATTACTGAAGAGCAATCCCGTGGGAGCCTGGGCAATAATGTCATTATTGCCAGGGTCAGTGCCTCCTACTGTTTGCCCAAGGCTGTCTGCCTTCTGGTTGAGTTTCCGAGAAAAAGCCGGGTGCCATCCGTTCGGCGGAGCGCAGGGAGATTCTACCCATTGCGTGCTGGGATACGAAGCCTCGAAGCATCCTCCCTTGGGGGCGTGTGTGTGATGCATCGTCTTTGCCCATGCCTTGAGATCCGCAGGCGAAGCGGCGACCGGTTTTGCGGTCTCCTCCACTTTGACGCCGGTGGGTGCCAACTGCGTGGAAGCCTGAGCAAGCAGCAGGCCAGGGTTACTGTCTTTTGGATTGACTTGAATGTCCTGTGCGCCTGCTGACAGACATACGAGCAGGGCAACCGGGCTAACTAATACTGCCAAATTGCGTAGGTGAAGTTGCAGTTTCATCTCTTCCTCCTTGGGGACGGGTTCGACGACGCATCAGAGCATGGTGTGCGTGGGGGATGTCTTTAACTGACAGACAACGATGGCGGCAAGGATCGCGAATGCACGGAACCTCCCTGGTTCTGATCAGCGAGCGAGTAAATGCTTTACGACAACTGCAAGGGACTCAAGAGTGGATTCGGCTTTTTTGTTATATCTACCGATGGTCGCGATGCTCTCATGGCTTTGTTGTCACTTCAACCTGTCAACATTGACAGTTGCTGGAATATGGCCCCACGTCGCACCAAAAGCTGATGCTTTGTCGGTCAGGCCTATCCAGGCGGGCCAGCACTGAGACCTAAGCCTTGCGTATCGACCACGATATGGCGTTTGATTCCCGAGACCTTTTTGCCGGCGTCGTTGCCCTTGCATTCCGCGCTGTCCGTATTTTTGACACTTTGCGCATCGACGATGCAAAACGCCGTCTTCTCGCTGCGCCCAAGGCTGACGCGGGCCGCGCCAACCTGATTTTTTTAATGTCCGCTCCAGCAGACTCAGTTCTTCTTCCGATGGCTTCGCATTCCATTTGCGAAAATACGAGTACACCACAACCCATTTCGGGAAATCGCTCGGCAGCATCCGCCACAGGCATCTGCTTTTCAGTACGTACAGCACGCCGCAAAATATTTCGTAGAGATCGATTTGCCTTGGCTTCGTCTTTTTGCGCGCATTCTCCAGGATCGGCCGCACTTTTCAAACTACTCGCGGCTCACGTCGCTTGGGTATACTTTTCTCATCCCACCAACTTACGCATCTTTTCACCACGTGGCAAAAAGATCGTAAACAGGCTCTCAGAGTCGCAACAGTCTTCAATATTTTCACTATTGAATTGAGAAACTGTGTTCTTTATAATGAAACTCACTTTGATTGCAATAATCGGCGAGGCGTTATTGCAGGCACGGTGGATTTTGTGGTGAATCACGGGTCGGTGGTGCGGCAGTCCTCGCGTCAACCAGGGTTAGGCAAATGAATGTATTCATCACCGGTGCCGGTAGCGGCTTGGGTGAAGGCTTGTCGCGGCGTTACGCCGTGCCGGGCGCGACGATAGGCTTGTGCGATCGGCGCGCTGATCTGCTCGAGCGGCTTGCGCGCGACATCGAAGCCAGGGGCGCCAAGGCAATCGTCTATGCAGTCGACGTGACCGATACGGCCGCAATGCGGCAAGCAGCCGAACAATTTATTGCCCACGCCGGCAAGGTCGACCTTGTGATCGCCAATGCCGGGATCGTCATTCCAAATCGCACGCTGCAGGGCCAATCGGAGCCGATCGCCGAGCTGATGCGCACCAACATCATCGGCGTGACCAATACCATCGTACCCTTTATCCCCACCATGGTAGAGCAGCGCTCGGGCGTGCTGGTTGCAATGAGTTCCATGGCGGGTCACCGCGGTCTGCCCTGGTGCGATGCCTATAGCGCTTCGAAGGCTGCGGTGCGCGTGTTCATGGATGCGCTGCGAATCAATCTGCACGGCACGGAGGTGCATGCCATGACACTTTGCCCTGGCTTCGTACATACGCCCATGACGGCGGGAGTGACCGGCTACAAGGGGCCTTTCCCAATCGATTGCGACGAGGCGGTCGACATCATGACGGCCGCAATCGCAGCGCGGAAAAAGACCGTCAACTTTCCCTGGCAAATGCGCCTGATGAGCGGCTTGTTAAAGCATTGGTCCGAGATTCGGATTCACAAACTGCATCTTCGCAAACTCAATCGGGCGGTGAGTGAAGGCCTGCAAGAGTAACGGCCGGCTTCAATCCGAATGGTTCGTCCCACCTCGAACCTCTGGTCGAATTGGCTTATGCCGCCACTTCGACCCGATTTCTCCCACCCGCCTTGGCCGCATACAAGGCCTCATCGGCCCGCCGCAACAGATTATCAAAATCCGCATCATCCTCACGCAGCACCGCCACGCCAATCGACACCGTCAGCTTGAGCGACAACTCCCGATCCGAAAACATCGCGCCTTCCACCGATTGCCGCAGCCGCTCGCCGGCGGCATGCGCGCCATCGGCGTCGACGTCGTCAAGCAGCACCACGAATTCTTCACCACCCTGGCGCGCCGGCAGTTCTTCCGCGCGGCAGGCCGCTTCGAGCCGCGCCGCGACGTGCTTCAACGCGCAGTCGCCCACGTCGTGCCCGTATTGGTCGTTGACCGCCTTGAAGTGATCGATGTCGACCAGCGCCAGCGCAAGAGAGCCTTGCCCCTGCCGGCTCGAACTGAAGCGGCTCGTGCCGGCATCGGTCATGGTGCGGCGGTTGGCCAGACCCGTCAGGTAGTCGGTCGAGGCGGCGCGTTCCCATTGGCGGCGCAGGCGTTCCGAACACAGCAGCACGAAGGCCGTGGTGCCGATCACCGGCAGCACCGCGATCATCAAAGGCGTGGCGAGATTGAGCCAGGACGCGGGGCTCAGCAACTCCACCGAGGCAGTCAGGCCGGCATAGGTGTAGGCCACCGCGCGCAACGCCATGAAAATGATCTCGGCCATGAAAATGCCGGTCAGCACACGCCGGCTGATGGCGCGGTCATTGCGCTGGATGCGCAGCGCCGCGATGCAGCCGACGAAGATGACGATCCAGGCCAATGAGACGGCAATGATGCGGATCAGGATATGCGTCGCAGGCAGTGGGGCGGCGAGGGCATAGACCACAACCACGGCGATTGTGGCCGGCAGCGCCAGCCACCACGATTCAGGCCGTCCGTAAAACTGGCGCAGCGCGCGCCAGTATCCGGTAAAACCGAACAGCGCCAGGCCGTTGATGATGGGAAGGATGAATGCCGGTGGCAATGAATTCTGCACCGTGAACAGCACAGCCGCGCCGGCGATCAGCAGCGTGCCGATGCGCCAGCTCGCGGCGGCCGGGCGCATCGCCTTGGGCAGATCGCGCCGCATGAGGCCCAGCACGCCGCCGTTGGCGAGCATCATCAAGGTAGCGATCAGGTAGGCGGTTTGTGGATCCATCTTGGCGCACGGTCAGCACGGTCGGTCCCGGACATGCGCGATTTTAGCAGGGAATAACCCACCTACCGGCAATTCTCAAGTGGACAAACCTCGCCGTAACCCGACCAAGGGTTCCACAAGCCCATGCACAGGCGGCAATGCGCGCCGCCCGGCGCACAGCTTCAGGCGCAAAGCTGCTTGGGTGTGCGCGAGCGGTAATCGGCGATGAATTGATCGAAGTCGCCGGTTTGTTCGCGCTCCATCTTTTCCTGCTCCTCGATCGAGGAACGCGCCATGCGGGTAAACAGCAGCGCCTCTTCGGTCGACGGCGGCTGCGAACGGAAAGCGGCGGCATGTGCCTCACTCTGCTGCAAGCCGAAGCGTTCGAAGGAATTCCCGTTCGCGTGGATAGCATCGAGCACGCGCGCCGAAGGCGTGGCGCCCGGATCGCGCAGCTTGTGCTCCTGGGTCTTCAGCGCCGCCATATGCACGCCGTCGCCGCGTGCAGTGTCGAGCAATGCCGCAGCGGTGCCGATCTGTTCCAGCAATTCCAGCCCCCAGGCTTGCAGGCTCACGTCACTATCGCCGCGATGCAGGACGAGACCCGGCTCGCGTCCGCGCTTGACCGTGCGCGAGAAGTTTTCCCGGTTCCGGCTGCTTTCCGCTTCGTCGGTCGCCGGGCTGTCGGCCAATGCGCAGAACAGCAGGAAGGCATCGAGGAAACGCCCGGTTTCAAGACTGATGCCCAGCGGTTCGAGCGGGTCGACGTCCATGCAGCGCACTTCGATGTATTGCACGCCGCGCGCACACAAGGCTTCGATTGCGCGCTCGCCGCTGTTGATGACGCGCTTGGGCCGTATCGTGGCGTAGAACTCGTTTTCGATCTGCAGCACGTTGGTATTGATCTGCCACCATTCGCCGTTGCGCTTGGTGCCGAGCGCT
>FTAD01000051.1_pt1 | contig 6802 bp, 4 predicted proteins | sample 1639041 | NCBI WGS metagenome assembly FTAD01 (sample SAMEA3914812, study PRJEB12502) | metagenome | biome: forest; material: soil | place: Canada | collected 2011-07-07 | depth 0.1 m | reverse complement strand
TATTTCGACAACGTCGGCGGCGAGATTCTCGATGCCGTGCTGCTGAACCTGGCAACGAATGCGCGCATCGTGATCTGCGGCGCGATCTCGCAATACAACAGCACAGAACCAGTCAAGGGGCCGGCCAACTATTTGTCGCTGCTGGTCAAGCGCGCCACGATGAAGGGCTTGATGGTGGGCGACTACTACCCGCGCGCCATGGAAGCGTTCAAGGACATGGGCGGCTGGATCGCCACCGGCAAGCTCAAGACACGTGAAGACGTGGTCGACGGCCTGGAGAATTTCCCCGAAGCGTTCCAAAAGCTGTTCAGCGGCCAGAACAACGGCAAGCTGGTGTTGAAGATCGCAGCCTAAGCTCGCCAACACCCGCGCTCAGCGGACCGGCCGTCGGGCGGCTACAATCGGGGTTTTCCGCATCCCGATTGCGCCATGACATCCTTCGACTGGTCCAACCCCTATCCGACGACACGCACGCCCGTCTTCGCCCGTAACGTCGTCGCCACCTCGCAACCGCTGGCGGCGCAAGCCGGCTTGCGCATGTTGCAGAAGGGCGGCAATGCCGTCGATGCGGCGATCGCGGCGGCTGCTGCGCTTACCATAGTCGAACCCGTTTCCTGTGGCCTGGGCAGCGATGCCTTCGCCATCGTGTGGGATGGCAGCCAATTGCACGGCCTGAATTCTTCGGGCACTGCACCGGCGGCCTGGACGCGCGACTACTTCACGAAAAAATACGGCGACGCATTTCCCATGCGAGGCTGGGATAGCGTGACCGTGCCGGGCGCCGTGGCCGGCTGGGTCGCGTTGTCGAATAAGCTGGGCAAGCTGCCCTTTGCCGACCTGCTCGAACCGGCCATCGACCTGGCTGCGCGCGGCCATCTGGTTTCGCCCATCGTGCAGGGCAAGTGGGCCAATGCCGTGCCGCTGCTGCAAGACCAGCCCGGTTACGCGCAAGCCTTCATGCCGCATGGCCGCGCGCCGCACGTGGGTGAAAAATTTGTTTTCGCCGAAGCGGCCAAGAGTTTGGAAAAAATCGCCTCCACCAAGGGTGAAGCTTACTACCGCGGCGAACTGGCGCAGCAGTTGACACGCCATGCGCGCGACCATGGCGGCAGCATGACAGAGGCCGATCTGGCCGGCTATCAGCCCGAATGGGTGGTGCCGATCCAGAAGGATTTCGCCGGCCACACGGTGCATGAGATCCCGCCCAACGGCCAGGGTATCGCCGCGCTGATGGCTCTGGGCATGCTTGAATCGCTCGACATCACGCGTTACCCGGTCGATTCGATCGAGAGCCGGCACATGCAGATCGAAGCGATGAAGCTGGCCTTTGCCGACACCTATCGCTGGGTGGCCGACGAGCGCGCCATGACCGCCGTCACCGCGCGCGACCTGCTCGACGACGCTTACCTCGCCGAGCGCGCCAAGCTGATCCGCATGGACCGCGCCGGCGACTTCTCGCACGGCATGCCGCCCAAGGGCGGCACGATCTACCTGACCGCCGCCGACGAAAGCGGTATGATGGTCAGCTTCATCCAGTCGAACTACATGGGCTTCGGTTCCGGCATTGTGGTGCCCGGCACCGGCATCAGCCTGCAGAATCGCGGCCACTGCTTTTCGCTCGATGCCGATTCGCCGAATTGCGTTGCACCAGGCAAGCGGCCTTTCCACACCATCATTCCCGGCTTCCTGACGAAGAACGGCCAGCCGCAAATGAGCTTCGGCGTCATGGGTGGCAACATGCAGCCGCAGGGCCACCTGCAAACGCTGGTTCGCATGCTGAAGTACAGCCAACAGCCCCAGGCGGCCTGTGATGCGCCGCGCTGGAAGGTCAACCGCGGCTTGTCGATCGATATGGAAACCGCCATGCCGGGCGAGACGGTCGCCGCGCTGGCGGCCCTGGGCCACCAGGTGGAAAATATTGCCGACAGTTACATGGACTTCGGCTCGGGCCAATTCATCTGGAAGTTGGCCGACGGCTATGTCGCTGCCAGCGACAGCCGGCGCGACGGGCAGGCCGTCGGCTTTTGACGGCGTTTTTCCAGAGTCCGGCTCCGAAAAAAAGCTGTTTCGTCGCATTTCGCTGGCGCTAAGCGCGGCGAACCCGCACAATTTCGCCATGTTCCAAGCCATTCGATCCGCATTGCGCAAACTTTCCCCCGGTGCATCGCATAGCGGCATAAGCACACCCGCTTGCACGACGCCCGCTGAAGGCCAATACTTCGGTGTGGGCGAGAATCTGCGCCGTGCTTATTTCAACGGCTCGCTATTGGGCCGCTTCGTCTTCGACTACCTGGTCGGCATCATTATCAATACCCTGTGCGCGGTGGTGGTAAGCACGGTCATCCTGCCCAACGAGACGTTCGCCGATTGCTGGGTGTTCTCCATGTGCATAGGGAGCCTCATCATGTGGATGGTCGATGGCAGCCGCCTGCTGATCTGGGGAACCGGCCGTCCCAGCATGCCGGGTCTCTTTGGCGTCATCCTGATCTCGATTCCCATCGGCTATTTCGGCGGCAGCTACATTGCCTCCAAGATCCTGGTCCTGCCCAGCGAAACGGTGATCAACCACCAGATCGAGCACGCCTCACCGCTGTTCGTCATGATCCTGGTGGTGTGCCTGTTCCTCGCCTGGTTCAACTGGAACCAGTCGGAGTTATCCGAACTGCGCGCCAGGGCCGAAGCCGAAAAGGCGCATGCCGCCGCCGTGGAGCGTCAGGCGATGCAAGCGCAACTACAATTGCTGCAGGCGCAAATAGAGCCGCACATGCTGTTCAACACGCTGGCCAACCTGCAAGGCTTGATCGGACTCGATCCGACACGCGCGCAATACATGCTCGACAAGCTGATCCACTACCTGCGCGCCAGCCTCTCTTCCTCGCGCGCCGAAACAACCACGCTGTCGCACGAGTTCGAGCTGATGCACGCCTATCTCGAATTGATGTCGGTGCGCATGGGGGCGCGGCTGTCGTACAGCCTGACGCTGCCGCCCGAATTGGAACGCTTTGCCATCCCGCCCATGCTGCTGCAGCCGCTGGTCGAGAACGCCATCAAGCATGGCTTGGAAGGTAAGATCGAGGGTGGCCGCATCGACGTCCTGGCGCGCCGCGAAGACGGGAAGCTCCTGATCTCGGTCGCCGACGACGGCCTCGGCCTGGAAGCCAGCGCCGGGGCGCACTATCTCAACCACGGCACAGGCCTGGGCGTGACCAACGTGCGCGAACGCTTGCGCGCACTGCATGGCGACGCGGCTGCGCTCACACTGGAACCGAATGTCCCGCACGGGGCGATTGCCACTCTGACGCTTCCTTTTGAATCATGACTACACATCTGCGCGCGCTGATCGCCGAAGACGAACCCATCCTGTCCTATGCCCTGGTGCAGGCATTGCAGCGACTGTGGCCCGAACTGCAGATCACCGGCGTGGTCGACAACGGCGTGGCCGCCGTGCGCGACACGCTGGCGCAAAAGCCGGAGGTGCTGTTTTTCGATATCAAGATGCCGGGCAAAAGCGGCCTCGAAGCCGCCGAAGAACTGGCTGAAGAGTGGCCTGACGACAAGCCATTTCCGCTGCTGGTTTTCGTCACCGCCTACGACCAGTTCGCGCTCGAGGCCTTCGACCATGCCGCTGTCGACTATTTGTTGAAACCGATCAACGACGAGCGCCTGGGCAAGACCATTACGCGCTTGAAGCTACGTATTGCGCAAAGCGACGAGCAGAACGACGAACTCGATCAGATGATCACCAAGCTGCGCGCGCTGGCGCCGGCAGCCGTCGCCTGCAGCGAAAAGCTCACCCTAATCCGCGCCGGCATCGGCAACCAGATCAAGCTGATACCTATCGAAGAAGTGCTGTATTTCGAGGCGACCGACAAATACGTCAACGTCATCACCGTCGAAGGCCAGTCATTGATCCGCACCAGCTTGAAGGAACTATTGCCGCAACTGGACCACAATCAGTTCTGGCAAATCCACCGCGGCACCATCGTCAACTCGCGCCAGATTCAGGTGGCGACGCGCGACGAATTGGGCAAGCTGACGGTGAAGCTGAAGAACCGCGAGGAAAATCTGGCCGTGTCGCGCGTGTTTGCGCATTTGTTCAAGCAGATGTAGATACGATTGTCGAGGTGTCGGCGACGCATAACCGCTGTAACTCCCCTCGCCCGCGGGCGGGAGAGGGGTTGGGGGTGAGGGAGGTTGCGACTTGGCTGAGATTAAATCAAGGACCTTATGTTGTGCCACCTCGATTGGTCTAACAATGGTAATTGACTCACGAACGCCCTCACCCCCTCCCCTCTCCCGCCCGCGGGCGAGGGGTGAACGGTAGTCACCGACACTAACGCAAAATGCGAATCAACGACCGCACAGCGGCAACGCCAGGGCCTGCAATACCTCACCTTGCGCATTGCGCACGAAGGCCGCCACGCCCAGCTGCGAACCCGAATCGGCGGGAATCGTCAGAGAACAGGCATTGACGCTTGCGTCCGCCCGCACCGGCAATGCAATCGGCCCCACCCAATCGCGCACGACGAACTCGTGATGCAGTACCACGCCATTGTTTTCTCCGGCCTTGATGTTGCTGCTCAAGCCGTTCTCATACAACGCAATGAATAAATTTGAATTCTCTCCTGCCGTCGTCCTGACCGAGACGGGCAGCTTACCGCCGGCGGGCTTGCCTGCCTCGATGACTATCGAGGCGCGCGCCGGCTGGCGGTTGACCTCGCCGATGGCGCCATCGAGCTGTCCGCGCCAGTCGCGTAATTCGCGCGTGCCGAGGAAGATTTCAGGCGTGTATACCGCGCGGCTGTTGGCTTCCATAACCAATTGATATTGCCGCATCGTGAATTCAGGTTTGGCGAAGCGGTCGGTCCAGCCTATGTAATCCCAGTAATCGACGTGCAAGGCGAGCGGCACGACCTGATCGTCCTGCGCGGCACGCCGCAAGCCCGCGACGGCGCGGTCGGCCGGCGGGCAACTGCTGCAACCCTCGGAGGTATAAAGCTCCAGCAACGCTACGGTATGGGCCGGGCTTTGCTTGCGGCAGGTTTGGGCCATAACGGGAGTCCAGATGGTCAGGGCTGCAACAATGGTGACAATGACATGTTTCATGGCGTGCTTCCGGATGCGATGCCTGTTGGTCGGCATGCTGGCGCAAACCTTACAGGCCCAGTTCCTGTTGCAGAGCTTGCGCGACGCGCGCCACGACGCCGGCCCAATCTCCCGGCGCGCGCTGGCGGAAGATGCGCGTGCGCGGATACCAGGGGCTGTCTTCGCGCTCGCGCATCCAGCGCCAGCAGGTGTCATAGCGGTTGAGCAGCCAGACCGGTTTGCCCAGCGCGCCGGCAAGGTGGGCCATGGCGGTGTCGACGCTGATGACGAGGTCGAGTTGGGAGACCATGGCGGCAGTGTCGTCGAAGTCACGTAAATCGCCGGAAAAATCGATCACACGCGGCTCGCTGCGCGATTGGCTTGCTGCATCTTCGCCCACTTGCAGGCTGAAAAATTGCGCACCTGGAATGACGAGCAAGGGCATAAGCTGGGCGAACGGCACGCTGCGCCGGCGGTCCAGCGCCTGCCCAGCGGGACTATCCTTGCGCGGATTGCCGGCCCAGACCAGGCCGACGCGCAGGTTGCAATGGGCGTCCCGTTGCGCATCGAATTTCACCTGCCACTGCGCCGCAACGTCGGCATCGGGAAAGAGATAGGGAATCGCCGCCGGTATTGAATCCGGCGTGGTGGCGAAAACCAGCGGCAGGCTCATCAACGGGCATTGGTAGTCGCAAGGCGGCAACGCCTCTCCGAAGCCGTAGACTGCCGCCACGCCGGCGCAACGCGCGGCGAGCCGCTTGAGCGGCGCTTGCAAAGCCAGAATCACCTCGGCGCCGCGCGCCGCCACCAGCGGTGCGTAGCGCAGGAATTGCAGGCTATCACCCAGTCCCTGCTCGGCGGTCAATGCGATGGTCTTGCCCTCGAGACTCGCACTGCCGTCCCAGCGCGGTGCGGACAGATGCCAGCCGCCGCTATTGCCCGGGATTTGCAGACGGCTCTCGAATTCGCGCCAACCCTGGGTGAACTTGCCTTGCTCCAGAAGGAGACAGGCGAAGTTGTAGTACGCGTCTGCCATGTCCGGCGCTTCGATCAGGGCGCGGCGGTAACAGCTTTCAGCCTCGTTCTCGCGGCCGGTTTCTTGTAACAACACACCGAGGTTTTGCCATGCCTCGGCGCATTGCGCTTGCGCGGCCAAGGCGCGGCGAAACGCCTGTTCCGCCTCGCTCCAGCGCTGTGCTTCCTTGAGCAGCACGCCGAGATTGTTGTGAGCCATGGCATTGCCGGCATCGTGCACGATCGCGCGGCGGTACCAGGTTTCGGCTTCATCGGCTTTCGCGCCGGCGCGCAATACGTTGCCCAGCCGGTTGCAGACCTCGGAAGATTGCGGGTGCAACACCAGCGAGCGGCGCAGCAACGTTTCGGCCTCGCCCAGGCGCCCTGCATCTTCCAGCAGCATGGCAAGGTTTTGCTGGGCGTCGAAGAAATCGGCGTCCGTCGCCAGCGCCTGACGGTACATGGTTTCCGCCTCCGTCAAGCGGCCCGCCGACTTGAGCAGGGCCGCCAGATTGTTGCAGGCGCGAACCGATGCCGGCCGCAACGCGATTTCCTCGCGATAGGCGGCCTCGGCCTCGGCCACGCGCCCTAGTGCTTGCAGCATGGCGCCCAGGTTGAAATACCCGTCGTGCAGATCCGCTTGCAGCAAAAGCGCCTGGCGCATGGACAGAACTGCTTGCGCAGCCTGCCCTTTGTGAAACGC
>FTAD01000011.1_pt1 | contig 7933 bp, 6 predicted proteins | sample 1639041 | NCBI WGS metagenome assembly FTAD01 (sample SAMEA3914812, study PRJEB12502) | metagenome | biome: forest; material: soil | place: Canada | collected 2011-07-07 | depth 0.1 m | reverse complement strand
GAAGCGCGCGCCCACTTGGTTGGCTTGAGCAACATGATGCTTATCCTTTGTTCGAGAAACGACTTGGATTCGGACATGGCCGCCACCGCGCCCAGGTAGGCCGATTGGTTTTGTCCCACTTCAATCAGGGCTTCGCAGTACGCCTTGAGGTTGCGGCCGCCGCGTAGCACGCGCGCATCGCAATCCACCTCGATGGCGCGGCGCAACCGATGCAGTTGCCACCACAGCGGAACATTCCAAGGCATCACGAGAAGTAGGAAGACCGCCAGCGTAAGCAACTGCGGGTCGTGCGCATCCAGGTGCGATTGTTCGTGTGCCATGACCAGTTGTTGCTGCGCTTCCGGTGCTGCCAGCAGCCAGGTAGGAACGACAATCTTCGGACGCAATAGTCCGACCACGGCGGGGCCGACATCGGGTGCGACAAGCACCGGCTTATTGCAGACGGTTCCTTGCCTCCATCGGCGCTTTCGCCAATGCAGCATCACTGCGCTGAGGCCAAGCGCCGCCAGCAATATCGCTGAAGAAGCCAGCCAGAGCCTTGGCCATGGCGCATGAAAGTGCCTCGGGGCCGCCGTGTCATCCGTTCCAAGATCGACGATGGCAGCGGGCAGTGGCACCGAGGTGGCGTTGCGCAACACGACGGGTATCGATGGCGCCGCCGCTTCAAGGAGGTTGGGAACCTGCACCGATACCGAGGCTATGACGGTCGGCAGCAAGAGCGAGGCAACCAGGGCCGCCGCCCAGACCCAGCGCTCTGGCGCTTGCCGTCGTCGCGCAGCGCGCTCTGCAACGAGTGCCGCGAGGCTTAACGCCAGAGTCACAATGATTACGTAGATCATCCAGGCAAGCATCACGGCTTCTCCTCGTCCGATCGATCAGCCAGCAGCTTGCGCATGCGCTTGAGCTGAGCGGGCGTCAATTTCTGGTCGGAAACCAGCTGCGAAAAAAGCAGCTCGGTCGAGCCCTTGAACAGCTTGTTGGTCAGGTGGAGAAGGGCACTTTTGCGTGCCACTTGTTGCTTGACGCTGGCGAAGTACCGGTGCCCACGACCTTCCTCGTCATGCGCTGCATAGCCTTTGGCTTCCAGTGTTCGAAGTACCGTCAGTACGGTGGTATAGGCCAGCGTGTCGGTCAGCCGCTCACGAACCTCGGCCACTAACGAAGGGCCGTGATCCCACAACACCTGCATGACATCGGCTTCGCGATCAGTGAGGGATATCTTCATCGGGCTCACCTACTAAGGATTTAGTAGATGGTAGCGCAGGGCCCGGCTCTGTCAACTATGTCTTTAGTAGAACAGGGGCGCAAGCCCGATGCGGGCGCAGCTAGATCGACACCTGCCGACCAATATCCACCACCTGGCCCGGCGGCACCTGGAGATAGTCGGTCACGCGCGTGCTATTGCGCAGTAGCACATTGAAGATCACTTCGATCCATCGTGGCAGGCCGCGGCCGTCGGTGCGCGGTACGATTTTCTCGATGCCGATGAAGTAGCTGAGTTCGCAGGATTCGATGGGGCAGCCACTGCTGGCAATCAACGACATCAACGAGGGCAGGTCGGGTTTCTGCATGAAGCCGTAGCGTGCAGTGATGACCCAGAAGTTGGGCGCCATCTCTACCATGCTCAGGCGGTCCTTCGCCGCGATGTACGGCGTGGACGCGATATCCAGCGTAACGGCCAGCACCCGCTCGTGTAGCGAATGACAGTGCCGCACATACCACTGCATCACCGGTGGCGTGTTGGCTTTGGCGCGGGTCAGGAAGACGGCAGTGCCCGGCACCCGCGCGATCTTGTCCTCGGCGAGGTTGGCAAAGAAGGTGTCGATGGGTAGAGGATTTTCGCCGAGTCGGTTGGCGATGGCGGTGACGCCTTTGTGCCATACGTACATGACGGTGTAGACCATGCCGGCGAGTATCAACGGCACGTAGCCACCGTCGAGCAGCTTCATCATGTTCGACGCAAAGAACGAAGCATCGACGACGAAGAATAGGCCGGCAATGGCGCCACTGGCCACCAGGTTCCAGTGCCAGATCTCTCGCATGGCGATAAACAGCAGGCCCGTGGTCATCAGCATGGTGGCGGAGACGGCGATACCGTAAGCGCCAGCAAGGTTATCTGACTTGCCGAACCCCAGCGCCAGGCCGATGGTCACCAGCATCAGTATCCAATTGACCGCACCTACATAGATCTGTCCATAGCCTTCTTGCGAGGTTTGCCGAATCCTCAGCCGCGGCATCCAGCCGAGCTGGATGGCTTGCCGCGTCATCGAGAACGCGCCCGTGATGATGGACTGGCTCGCGATGATGGTGGCGACAGTCGACAGGATGATCAGTGGCAAGGTGAACGAGGGCGGGCACAAGCGATAAAAGATGTTGCCTTCAGTCGATGCGCCGGCCAACACGATGGCGCCCTGGCCCGCGTAGTTGAGCACCAGGCTGGGAAACACCAGCGTGCCCCAGGCCAACTTGATCGGCCCGGCGCCAAAGTGCCCCATATCCGCATACAAGGCTTCGGCGCCAGTCACGCAGAGAAAGACGCCGCCCAGCACGAGGAATCCGCCGCCTCCGCCGGTGACCAGATAGCGAATGCCGTAATAAGGGTTGAGCGCCCACAGGATCGCCGGATGCCGCGTGATGCCCCACAGCCCAAGCACGGCCATGGTTAAAAACCAAAGCGCCATAATGGGGCCGAAGGCCCGCCCGATTTTCGCGGTACCGATCGGCTGCAGCGCGAACAATGCCAGCAGGATGACCACGGTGAGCGGCAACACATAGTGATGCAGGGATGGCGCAACGATGTTCAGGCCTTCCAATGCCGACAACACGGAAATGGCGGGCGTGATGGCGCCATCGCCATAGATCAGCGCCGCTCCAAACAAGCCGGTGGCCACGATCAATGGGCGCTTGTTTCGCTTGACGCCAAGCAGGGCCATCAAGGCGAGGATGCCGCCTTCGCCGTCATTGTCGATACGCATGGCGAACCCGGCGTACTTCACCGTTGTGACGATGATCAGCGTCCACACCAGTAGTGAAATCACGCCCAGTATCGTTGGTGCGGTATTACCACCGGTCAGGTCGAGCACCGTCTTGAAGGTGTACAGCGGGCTGGTGCCGATATCACCGAAAACCACGCCGAGCGCGCCAAGGCCGGCGACCAGCAGGGCGGGTTTCTTAAGTTGTTCGGACGTGCTTGACGTAGTCACGGCATACCTGCTCGACGGTCCGCTTGAGAGAGATAGCGTGCTGAAGTCTATCGAGATTGGGTGACAGTTCCGTCGACTCGCGATGGTCGCAAGGAATAGCGGTGAGGGGCCGTGAAATGACAAGGCCCGGGGATATCCCCGGGCCTTGCTTGAAACGCCGCGATGGCGATGCCGCTATTGCGCCAGCGTGCTGATCAACGCCGCTTTCGGGCTACCCCAGCCGGTCACCAGATCGTAGCCGGTCACAGCCGAATAGCTGCCGGACTTACCACTGGTGATGTCGTGGAAATCCGTGGCGTAAGTGCTGGTGATGTTCTGCGGATAGATGGTGGCGTTGAAGTTGCCAACCCGCGACCCACCATTGGCCACGGCCTGCTGGTTGACCAGTGCGATAAAGGCCGCCCACATCGGCGCGGCAAAACTGGTGCCGCCGTACTCGTTTGCCTGGCAGGTGGTCTGGTCGGCGCAGGTATAGAACGTGAAGTTCGCATTGGCCGACACATCCGGGCCGTTGCGAAGCGTAGTCGAGCCCTTGTTGCTCGAATTGATCACGCCGGAGAGTTTCTGCCAGGACGGAATGGCAATCTTGTCGGGCGAAATGCCGCCGCCGCTGTCGACCCAGGCCGTCTCCGATTTCCAGGGACCAGCAGCGCTGCTGGTGGTCAGGTCGGTGCCGCCGACGGAGATGACATATGCATCATCGGCCGGCCATGCCTCGTTCCGCTTCGACCACGTGGAGCTATCGCCCGAAGCTGCAAAGAAAGTCTGGCCCTGCGCGGCCATCTTTTCGAAGTAGGGATCAAGCGTTGTCGGGTCGGCGGGAGTCCAGCCCCACGAACAACCAATAGTGGTGGGCAGCGGACTATGCGTGGTCATCGCGCTGATGATGGCGGTGTCGGTGGAACCGACATACATCACCAGGCTGCTGAGGCCTGGCGCCATGCCAAGTGCCTGCGTCATGTCGAGCGTTTGTTCGGTATCGTCACAACCGCTCTTGTAGACGCAGGCCGTGCTGGTGCCGTCCGTCGAGAGCAGCGTGATCGGCACGTTGTTGGTCTGTTTGGCGTTCTTGTAGTACGTCGTGAGGTCAGCCAGATCCGTGCCTTCATACTCGAACAAGCCCAGGTTTTGTCCTGCACCTGTCAGCGCCGTACCGCCGTAGTAGGCAGCGCGCATATCACTGCCAAGGAACGAAGCAGAGGGGCCAGAGCCCGTGGTGGCGTGCGTCACGACAGCTTCCGGGCTGATGCCATTGGCTGCTGCGTAGTCGCTCTTCTTCACGTAAAGCGGGTGAGGCAGCGAATAGTTATCCAGGCCGGACACATGCCACAGCGGAATGGCCAGGCCTGTGGTGGGTTCTCGATCGGGGCTGTAGAAGACGCGATTCTCTGACGGATGCTGATACGTATGCATCTTCACGTTGAAGGCCGCTTCCACCGCAGAGACGGGGCCCTTCACTTGGACGTCCATGCCATCGCGGCTTCCGCCGGTAACGGTCAAGCCGCTCCTGCCGAGGTACTGCACCACCGTGTTGTAATCGCTCTGGGTCGGACCGAATCGCGCCGTGAACTGCGCGGGAGTCAGGAACTGATGGAACGACGGGCTACTCGGGTCGTTCACGGCCGCCACGAATGCATCCAGGCCGGCCTGATCGCGCACCGGTAATACAACGTCGAGGGACATCACCTGATTGGCGGTGAGACTTCCCACTTGCGAAACTGCGTTCTCGCTGATTGCGCTACGAACGTGATGGGTCAAGACTTCAGCAGCCTGCGCTGTGGCTGTGGCACCCAAGGTCAAGGCAATGGCCAGTGACAGACAGCATGTCTTGCGCGCCAGGCTGGGAACACCGTGATGGATATCTGTTCCAGTCGAATCTGCTCTATTCATTGGAAACTACTCCCCATATAGAAAACAGTGACAGTGAAACATCGGTGGAAACCAACGGGGTGCTCCCCTAGGCGCCGGTTGGTCGCGGGAAAGTAGGCTGATAACCGTTGTCTGCGGGTGAATCCGTACGTTCTGTCGAGTTGAAGGTTTTTGCGAATGATGCGACTTTGCCATCAGTCATTGCGCTATCTGATACGAGGCGCCATGCCGCTCACATGTATCGAAAATAATTGAGGCGCGCTGTGGCAACGATTCTTCGGGCGACGGTGTATTTAGCTTGTAGCCGTGGTCTTGTTACTGCTCGTCAAACTGTTAATTGGCGCACAGTCGCGCGCTGAAACGAGTGCTTGATCGTGTGACGCAAGATGGACTGGATACAGCCACCAAGAAACTCCTACGCCCAGTGAGGAATGCGATGAACAGACAGAAGATCAGCATGTGGATAGCGGCCGCCGTGTTGTTCGTTTCGGCGTCACCCTCAGGTGCAGCCGAAGCGTTGCCCACCGCGCTGCAGCCGCCCGCCGGCTACACCGTCGCGTTTACCGCCAAGGCCAGCGGCGTGCAGATCTATACGAGCACGGCAGAAGCTGGCGCGCCGAAATGGATATTCGACGCGCCGCTGGCCGAGTTGACCAGTAGTGCTGGTGTCATCCACCACTATGCCGGGCCTTCATGGGAGGCCGCCGATGGCAGCAAGGTCACGCGCGATACGGCGTCGCCGGTAGTCACGGTGCCGGCAACGCAGGCATCGCGTGATATTCCCTGGCTTCTGATAAAAGTGGTGGCTGACCCTGCGGCAGGGTCCTTGAGCAAGGTCGGCTATGTGCAGCGGATATCGACGCAGGGTGGTGTTGCGCCCTCTACGCCGCCGGTACGCGCCGGGACCAAGATAGGCGTGCCCTATACGGCCACCTATGTGTTCTACACCAAGTCAGACTGACCTCGCGCAGGCGCCTCAGGCGCTGTAGTCGAGCTTGGGATACCAGTCGGTGCCGCGTCCTTCGGGCGTGGCATCGAGAATGGTCCAGATCGGCATAAGGTCGGGTGCGCCGCGTGGGTCCTGTCCAGGGTCTGCATTGTCGAAACCAAACTCGCCGCCCCAGAAATGACGGATGCGGCCGTCGCGGCGCGTGAACACGTTGAAAGCCGGTTCTTCGCTGTCTTTATTGCCGACGGCGCGGTAGTCGCGGCTGAAATGGCCATTGACGTCGGTGTACAGCTTCAGGTGTCGCCAGCCGCGCGTGTGCTTGAACTCGACGAGGCGCTCGATCGGCGAACGGGCGATGACCGCCAGTGCCACGCGCTGCTCAAGGTCGCGCGCCTCGCCATCCCACGCGCTGAGCAGCGAAGTACACATGGGGCAGGGCTGCTCGCGTTGCGGGCCAAACATATAGCTGTAGGTCACCAGGGTCTGCTTGTCGCCGAACAGGTCGGCAAAACTCACTGCACCCTGTACGCCGGTGAAGCGGTAGTCGCCGATGACCTCGCCACCGGGCGGAAGAGCGCGACGTTGTTCGGCTACGCGCTCGATATAGCGGCGTAGTTCGATTTCCGCGGCAAGCAATTCATCTCGCGCGCGTCGGTACTCGGGGCTTTCGTTGGGATAGCGAAAGCTGTTGCGGCTTACCAGCTCGTGGGCGGGGACAAGATGGTCGGCGTGGCTCATGGTCGAATCTCCGCAGGCGGCGCAATTCGGTGATGGGGGCTTGGTCGCGCCCCGCGGCCGAATTCTCGATGCATCCCCGTGAGCAACGCATCAACGATCGATGGTTGTCGAAATAGGCTCGTCGAGTGGCGTCCGTATGGCCTCAGCCGCGAAAGGACGGCCGGTGGTTCTGCGGATAAAGATCAAGCCGCCAGCGGGGCGGTATAGCTGAGCGAGAGTGCCGCGTTGATCGTGCCGGCCATCTGCTCGGCCAGCTCGGCATAGCTGCTGGCACGTGGCACACGTGCGCGCTTGGGTGCCGTAGCCAGCAGGTCGACTTGGTGGCGCTTGCTGGCATCGGTGACGCACGCAAACATGCAGGCGCGCGGTGAATCCAGGAATACGCGCATTTCGACGCGAAGGGTCGCTGCAAACGCAGCCTCATCATGGGGAACCACCATGATCGAAAGCGAGCGGTTGCCCTTGCGACGGAGCAGGCGCAGGCATTCTTCCAGCTCGACCACCAGCTGATAGCCTGCTGGAAGCTCCAGGTCGCGCAAGAGGATCGGTTCCATCTCGGCCACCATCTTGCGCACTTCGTTTTCGATGCGACCCAGAAAGCCCACCCGCAATTCCTGGCGGGTGTAATGCACGGGCATGGTGGAAACCTGGATATCGTTCTTGCGCACCAGGGTCGAATGGTTGACGCGAGTGAAGCTCAGGCCAGCGGCTTCGTAGCTCTGCTTGGCATTGGCGCCACTGATTCCGCCAAGCGCGGACCAGGCGGCTTTGAGGTAAGCGATATTGGGCGCCGAATGCAGCATCAGGTTTCCCACCATTGTGAATTCGCCAGGACCGGCCTTGTGGGCGCACGGGCCGGAGCGGCTTCGTTGTCGGGGCATGGCTGTCTTATCGGCACCCGGACCACAAACTTCAGTGCCTGTGATGGCGTGGGCGCCAAGGCGCCCGCGTGCTAGGCAAGATGGGCGGGGTCACGCCATCGACACAGGGCGATGCTGCAATGGCCCTGGCCTCCCTGGCGCGACGGCACCCCTGACGAAAGAAATGCGGCATGACATGTCCCACACCCACGCAAATCCGCTGGCGGCGATCAACCATATTGTCGTACTGATGCTGGAGAACCGGTCGTTCGATCACATGCTCGGCTTCCTTTATGCGGATAGCGGCAATGTAT
>FTAD01000043.1_pt1 | contig 8051 bp, 9 predicted proteins | sample 1639041 | NCBI WGS metagenome assembly FTAD01 (sample SAMEA3914812, study PRJEB12502) | metagenome | biome: forest; material: soil | place: Canada | collected 2011-07-07 | depth 0.1 m | reverse complement strand
GATATTGATCCCGCATTCGATCGCCAGCACCATCAACGACTACCTCGGCATATTCGCCGCCAAGGCGAGCCGTATGTCAGCCATCGGCGCGATTGCGCTCTTGTTGACCACGGCGGCGACCATGGCCCTGATCGACCGCACCTTCAACAACATCTGGCGCGTCAAGACCAAGCGTTCCTGGGTCAAGAGCCTGGCTGCGTATTGGACCATCCTTACCCTTGGCCCTTTGTTGATCGGCGTGTCGATCACGATGACCTCGCATTTGGTGCGCGCGACCGATTGGGTGATGATGAATTTACCCTTCCTGTCGGCTTTCTTATATACGTTGCTGTCGGTGGGGCTGACTACGGCGGCATTTGCACTGCTCTACACTGTGATCCCGAACCGTTTCGTCGATTGGCGCGACGCGGCCTGGGGTGGCTTCTTCGCGGCGATCGCGTTTGAAATCGCCAAGCGCGTGTTTGCGATCTTTCTGTCGCATTTCTCCAGCTACACCATGATCTATGGCGCACTGGCGGCCGTGCCCATCTTCCTGATCTGGGTATACGTCACCTGGTTCATCATCCTGGTGTGCGCCGTCATCGTGGCCGCCTTGCCCGTCGTGAAGTACGAACGCTGGTGGCATGTGCCTTCGCCGGGTAGCGCTTTCGTCGACAGCATGGCTGTTCTAGGGGTGCTGGTGGAAGCGCGTGCTAGCTCTGCTTCGGCGGCGGTGGACGCCACCATCATCCGCACACACACGCGGCTCGGGTTCGAGGAATCGGAAAATCTGCTCGACACGATGCTCGAAGCCGGCTGGGTCGGACGCATCAAGAATGAACAGTCCAGGAAGTCGCGGTGGAACAAGCGTTTCGACGAAGGCCTCGACAGCTGGACCTTGCTCGCCAACCCGGAAGTATTGACCGTGGCCGACGTCTATCGCCTATTCGTGTTTCACGCCGCAACCAATCTCAGGCTGGCGCAACAGGTGGAGCATGCGGTGGAGCAGGGCTTGAATCAAACCCTGGCGGAGCATTTCGCGGCGGCGGCTCCTTTGGAAGTCCCGGTGGCGGACTCACTAGAAGCGCCCTCGGCGGCTCCTTAAAATGAAACGTCCCCGGTCAGCATCTGCCAATACATGACCCAGTCACCCATCAGGGAATAGAGCGGCTGGCGAAACGTGGCCGGCCTGTTCTTCTCGAAGCCGAAATGGCCGACCCAGGCAAAGCCGTAGCCGCACAGCAGGGCGATGGGGAGCCACCATATATTTTGCGTTAGCACCAAGGCAGCGAGGCAGGCCAGCGCCAGCGTCGAGCCGATGAAGTGCAGTTCGCGGCACATCCGGTTCGCATGTTGGCTGAGGTAAAAAGGGTAAAACTCGGCAAAGGTTTGATATTTGGTTTTCGCAGTGGCCGACATGGTGCCCTCCGCAAAGTTGCCATGACGACAGATTAGTCCTTGCCGACGCAATCGTCAATTTCAACTGTTCGTTACAGTCCTGTCCGAAATTCGCGCGATCTGGAAATTTCGACAATTTGCGCATGCCTTTGGAAGATCGGGCAGGTATTGCCGTTGTACTCCCTATATATCGAGAAATATGGCGATAGGGCAGCCGCACTGAAATAATGAACCATCTTTCATGCCCATGAGGTGTTCATGCAGGAAACCTTGCGCAGCGCCGTAAGCGAGAACGCAAACGCGGAGATTCTCGAGCAGACGATGGACGGCTACCGCCGCTTTCAGGTGTTCAAGCTGGCACAGGAATCGGGACTATTCGGTTGGCTCGAGGAACACGGCGCGGCGTCGATCCGTCGCATCATCGACGCCATGCAATGGTCGCCCTATTATGGCCAGGCGCTATTGCGCTCGTTGCAGGAAGAGGGGTATCTCGTGCCCGTGGGTAACCGGCTGCGAACTGCCATACCGTCGGCACTCTTTGCCGGCGCGCATCTTGCGCAAGCGGAGTCTGCCTGGGAACGTCTCCCCGCCATGTTGAGCAAAGCGGGTGCGGCGCGCCATGCATCGGCCGATCCTGATGCGGTATGGCGCGCTACGCGCAATGCCATCATCGAGCGCGATCAACTTGCCAACGCAGTGCAGGCGTGGTCTGGTCTCGAGCAGTCGCGCCGCCTGCTCGACCTGGGCGGCACTGAGGCGGAGTCGGCGATGGCCTTGTGCCTGGCTTGTCCGCAGTTGCGTGCCGAAGTGTTGGTCGAGCGCGATAGGCGCGCGGCGGTGCAACGCAAGCTGCTGAACACGGCACTGGAGCAGCGCATCGTCCTGTTCGAGCACGATCTCGATTCGCTCGACCTGCAGGGCAGCTACGACATCGTGCTTGCCGCGCACTGCTTCTACACCCTCCCGCAAGCCGTGTTGCAGGTGATGGAGATGGTTGCCGCCCACTTGCGCCCAGGCGGCCTGTTCGTCAGCCAGCACAGCTTCGAAGATGGCGCAGGCGCGGCTGATCTGGGCGCGGCGCGCCTGCTCGAACGCAGGATGGTCCAGGCGCGCGCACCGCTGCATTATCCAGATGCCTATGCCGACCGCATCAGCAGCGCGGGGTTGCGATTGCTGCGCGCGGAGGCCGGCACCGAAGGAGATGGCAGTTGGCTACACATGGCGGAGCGCTGCATATTCTAAGCCTGGTTGTACAATACACCTCGAACAACCGGGAGAATGCCGATGAAATGGAAATTCCTGCTGGCCGCCGCAGCCTTCATTCTGCCTTGCGCAGCCTGGGCCGATACGGTCAACGTCGCCGTCGCCGCCAGCGCGCAGTATGTGTTCGAGGATTTGAAAACCGAATTCAAGAAGGAAACCGGGCACGATCTCGCCGCCAGCATCGATTCCTCGGGAAAATTCGCCACGCAAATTATGAACGGCGCGCCTTACGACGTGTTCATGTCGGCCGACATGGAGTTCCCTGAAAAGTTAAGTCAGGCCGGCTACACCACGGCGCCGCCTCGCATATTCGTCTACGGCGCGCTCGTCGTGTGGAGCATGAAGGACGTCGATCTGCGCACCTGGCAAACGCCGTTTGCCAATCCCAGCCTGGGCAAGGTTGCCGTCGCCAATCCGCAAACCGCACCGTATGGACGCGAAGCGATGAAAGTGCTGACCGGCGCCAAGCTCGATCAAACCCTGCAAGGCAAACTGGTGTATGGCGAGAGCATCGCGCAGACCAACCAATACATTTTTTCCGGCGTGGCCGATCTCGGCTTCACGGCGAAGTCCATCGTGCTGTCGCCCGAAATGAAGGGCAAGGGTAAATGGGTTGAGGTGCCGCGCGAACTCTATTCGCCCATCGCCCAGGGCGCGGTGCTGCTGAAGCATGGCGCCGACAGCAAGGCGGCGCGCCAGTTCTACGACTTTCTTTTTTCCGACAAGGCACGCGCGATTTTCGAGCGCTACGGTTATCTGCTCCCATGAACCGCTTGCGCGGCGCCATCGCGACGGTGGAAAGATCGGGCAGTATCGCCCTGATCGACGTCGCCGTGGACGGGCAGTCTTGCACGGCGCTGTTGCTCGATGCCGATGAAGGCCGCTTCCGCGTAGGCGTTGCCGTGACGCTGGTATTCAATGAAACCGAAGTCGCCCTGGCCAAGAATCTTTCCGGCCTGATCAGCCTGCGCAATCGGCTGCCGGGCACGATTGAAGCCATCGAAGAAGGGCATTTGATGAGCCGCGTGCTGCTGCGCGTAGGCAGCAATCAGGTATCTTCCGTGATCACGACGCGATCGCTGCTGGCACTGCAATTGAGGGTGGGCGATGCCGTGGAAGGCTTGGTCAAATCGAACGAGATGCATCTCGTGTTGACGGAGCCGCTATGAGTCTCGACTGGGCGCCGCTGTGGCTGACGCTGCGCCTGGCGCTGTGCACCACCGCCTTGCTGCTGCTGTTGGGCGTGCCGTTTGCCTATTGGCTGGCTTACACGCGCACCCGTTGGAAGCCCGTGTTCGAAACCCTGGTCGGCATGCCGCTGGTGCTGCCGCCATCGGTGTTGGGCTTCTATCTATTGCTGGCGTTCAGCCCGCAGCATGCCTTCGGCCAGTGGATGGCGCAAACCGTGCATCTGAGCCTGGTCTTCAGCTTCGCCGGCCTGGTACTCGGCTCGCTGATCTTCAGCCTGCCCTTCATGGTGCAGCCTTTGCAGGCCGGTTTCCAGAATTTGCCGGCCAGTCTGCTCGAAGCATCGCGCACGCTCGGCAAGTCCGATGCGGTGAGCTTGTTTCGCGTGCTCCTGCCCAACATGAAGCCGGCGCTTTTGACCGGCATCGTGCTCAGTTTCGCCCATGCCATCGGCGAATTCGGCGTGGTCTTGATGATAGGCGGGAACATCCCCGGTGTGACGCGCGTCGCCTCGATAGCGATCTACGACGAAGTCGAAAGCCTGCATTACGCCGAAGCCAATGCTTATGCGGCCGTATTGTTCTGCATGTCGTTTGCCATTCTCCTGACGGTGCATTTGGTGAAGAAGCGCTGGAGCGGCAAAGGCGGTGTGCTGTGATCGAGTTCGAATTCAAGGCACGCCTGCACGGAAGCGTTGGGCCGATGGAATTCGACGCGGCTGGACAGTTGCAGGCCGGGGAATTCGCCGCCTTGTTCGGCTCATCGGGCGCCGGCAAGACGACGCTGTTGCGTTTCCTGGCCGGCTTGTCCAGGCCCCGCTCGGGGCGCCTGGTAGTCGACGGCGTCACCTGGTTCGACAGCGCGAGCAACGTGGATTTGCCGCCGCAGCGGCGCGCCATCGGCTTCGTGTTCCAGGACCACGCCTTGTTCCCCAACTTGACGGTGCGGCAAAACGTCGCCTATGCCGTGGCGAAAGGCGAAGACGCCTGGCTCGACGAGTTGATCGGCGCCAGCGGCCTGGCCGCCTTGCAGGAGCGCCTGCCCGATACCTTGTCGGGCGGGCAAAAACAGCGCGTCGCCTTGGTCCGTGCCTTGGTGCGCAAGCCGCGCCTGCTGTTGCTCGACGAACCCTTGTCCGCGCTCGACATGAGCATGCGTTTGCAACTGCAGGACGAATTGCGCAATCTGCATCGACGCTTCGGCCTGACCACGCTGATGGTCAGCCACGATATCGGCGAAGTATTCAAGCTGGCGCACCAGGTCTTGCGGATCGAGCACGGCAGGATCGTGCAGCTAGGCACGCCGGCCGCGCTGTTCTTGCACAAGGAGGCCGCCGGGCGGCTCAATTTGCAGGCGCAGGTGCTGGAAATCCGCCGCGAAGACGTGGTCTATTCGCTCTCGCTATTGATCGGCAACGACATCGTCGATGTCATTGCGTCAGCCGAGGAGGCGGCGCAATTGCGGGTGGGGGAAACGATTTCGCTGGCCGCCAAATCCTTCAATCCCTTGCTGTTTCGCCAGGGTTCGCCGCTATAGACCTACTTGGCGTGCGCGGCGTCGATCTGCTGCTTCATCTCGTTGGCCGCCTGGCGCATCCGGGCAAACAACGGGGTCACGTTTTGCTGCAACAGATTGGACGATTCCTGCGATACCGCCGGCATCTTGGCCGCGAGCAATTGTCCTGCCGGGGTCTGGTAAAGCGCGATCAATTGATCGACTTCTTCCTGGGTGAAATGGTCCCGGTAAAGCTTGATGTACTGCGGCTTGAGCTTGTCGAAGTTCAAGCGGTCTTCCAGTTCGGCCCTTACCGCCAGGGATTTTTCCTGGAACGTCTTGATCGCCGCTTTCTCGGCGTCACTCTGGAACCAGTGCCCCTGGGTCATCTGGCGCACCGTGGCCGTCGTCAGTTCGTCGAGCTGGGCAATGACTTGAAGCGGAGCCTTGTCTACTTCTTGCAAAACGAGTAATTGCGTGATGGAATCGTCACCGGGAGGATCAGTATGGGCTGCAGCGTGAGCCAAATTGATAGCAAATAGGGCAAAAAACAGGGAAAACAGTATCTTTTTCATTTAAAATCCTCAAACCTGGCATGGTTTTGCGCGCTCGGATCAATTATCCGCCCATTTGCACCACAATCGCGCTATCATAACAAACTAGAACTGTTGCAAATTGCCCATGTTGCGAATGTGCTTGTGTACTGATCAGCGAAGTCTCATCTTCTTCCTGGCGCCTGTTCGTTTTGTCCGAGGCGCGGCCCTGCCGTCCCTTGTCGAAGCCTGATGGAACCGCTGATCAAACATCTGGTGGGCATTACCGGGCACCGCGACCACAGCCTGCTCGACGTGTCTGTGGTGGGCGCCTTGCACGACCTGGTCGGCGCCAAGCAGGTCAGAGCGCTCGAAATCTTCCGCTTCCGCGACGAAACTTATGTCCGCCCGCGTGTCTGGGTGCAGGATGGCCGCGTCGTATCGTCCGAAGAAACGCTGGGCAGCGACCATGGCGGCGAGCTATTGTCGGAATTTCCCACCCTGACCGCCTGCATTTCGGAACACATCAACAGTGCCGAAGAGACCAACGAGGACGGCCACTTCGTGCTATGGCTACCGATCTGGCTCAACGACAAGGTTTCCACCTGCCTGCAAATCATCAATCTGACGCCGTACTCAAGCCACACGCGCGACATCATTGAAGGCATACTCGGCGTCTACCGCAATTACCAGAGCCTGCTTGACTATAGCGAACGCGACTCGCTGACGGGTCTCTTGAATCGCAAAACCTTCGACGAGAAATTCTCCAGGCTCGTCACCGGCGGCATCGCCGACGAGGAGCAGGCCGAAAAAGTCGACCAAGAGCGGCGCAACCAGGCCGAAATGCAGGAGCAATGGCTGGCCGTGGTCGACATCGATCACTTCAAGCGCGTCAATGACCAGTTCGGCCATCTGTATGGCGATGAAGTGCTGATCCTGGTTGCCAATCTGCTGCGCCTGTCGTTTCGCGCCCAAGACCGCGTGTTCCGCTTCGGCGGCGAGGAATTCGTCATCCTGCTGCGTTCAACCACGCGCGAAGATGCTTACAAGATATTCGAACGCTTCCGCGCCAACGTGGAAAAGCACGTGTTCCCGCAAGTCGGGCAGGTGACGGTTTCCGTCGGCTTCGTGCGCATCAATCCGGCCGAGACGCCGGTCGTCATTCTGGGCCACGCCGACCAGGCGCTCTACTACGCCAAGGCCAACGGTCGCAACCGGGTCTGCAACTACGAGGAACTGCTGTCAGGCGGTTCGCTGCAAGGCCAGATCGAATCGGCATCGGTTGAATTCTTCTTCGACTCCCCAGGACAAGAGTAGGACTGAAACAAAAAAACCCGCCGACTTGCGCCGGCGGGCCAAACCCAAGGGGTGGGGGAGAGTGTTCGGTGCTTAGCTCAGCGTTCAATGTTCGTCGCCGTGGTGCGGGTCGGCGAATTTCTCTTTCATGGCGCTAAGCTGGGTTCGCTGTTCCGGCGTCAGTAGCGCAAGAATCTGATGCATGCTACGTGCATGCAGTACCATCAGTTGGGCCGTGGCATGCGCCTGCGTGTCGGCCAGCACTTTGATCTTGGCTTCGTCGTATTGATCCTGTTCCAGCAAGGCATGCAGTTCCTTACCGCTCTTGTGTGCCAGCTTTTCCTGTTCGTGCGCCAGCGGTGCATCGGCCAGCAGAATGTTGAAAATCTTGTCCTGTTGCGCATCGCTCAAGTCCAGGCCATGCAGGAAAGGCGGCGGCGCCAGCTCGGGCATCATGCCGGGCCGCTGCATACCGTCGTGCGGCCCAGGGGGCATCTCTTGCAGGGGACCGTGCGGACCTGTCGCATCCTCCGGCGGCTGCGCGCAAGCGGCGAGCGAGACGCCGGCGGTCAAGCCGATTGCCAGCACGGCGTGTTGCAGAAATTTAATCATCGATTGGTCCCTTTGGGAGTTGTTGTCGGTGAGATGGATTGTCGAACTTTGCGCTGTTAAATGGAGTCAATGCGGCGTAAAGTTGAGTAAAGATCATGTGCGGCGCATGAGATGTAAAGTTGAGTAAATGCATCTTCTCAAGCTTGTAGAGCCGCGCTGCGCGCCGGTATGATGCGGCATCATTCACACTCAGGAAAGCGATGACTCAAGTACTGCTGATCGACGACGACGTGGAATTGCTGGACATGCTCGCCGAGTATCTCAAGCAGGAAGGGTTCGGCGTCAAGG
>FTAD01000020.1_pt1 | contig 8604 bp, 5 predicted proteins | sample 1639041 | NCBI WGS metagenome assembly FTAD01 (sample SAMEA3914812, study PRJEB12502) | metagenome | biome: forest; material: soil | place: Canada | collected 2011-07-07 | depth 0.1 m | reverse complement strand
CGCCATTTGGCGGGCGTTTTTTCTGCCGAGGAGATGTCAAGCCGTCTTGCTTTCGGCAAGACCCAACTCCGCGATCATTTGCTGTCGCATGATGAATTTCTGAACCTTGCCCGTGACGGTCATGGGGAATTCATCAACGATCTTGACGTAGCGCGGTATCTTGTAGTGCGCGATCTGGCCCTGGCAAAACGCGCGCACCTCTTCCACGCTTAGGGTCTGGCCGGCGCGCAGCATGATCCAGGCGCACACTTCTTCGCCGTACTTTTCGTCGGGCAGGCCGAAGACTTGCACCGACTGGATCTTCGGATGCCGAAACAGGAATTCTTCGATCTCGCGCGGGTAGACGTTTTCCCCGCCGCGGATCAGCATGTCCTTCAAGCGTCCGACGATGTTGCAGTATCCTTGCTCATCCAGGGTCGCTAGATCTCCCGTGTGCATCCAGCCATCGATCACGGTTTCGCGCGTCGTCTTGTCGTCGCCCCAGTAGCCTTCCATGACCGAATAGCCGCGCGTGCACAGCTCGCCGGTTTCGCCGACCGGCACGATCTCTCCGTCCGCATCCACCAGCTTGACTTCCAGATGCGGCTGGATGCGGCCGACGGTGGCGGTGCGCTTGTCGAGCGGGTCGGTGGTGGAACTCTGAAACGAAACCGGGCTGGTTTCGGTCATGCCATAGGCGATCGTGATCTCGGCCAGGTTCATTTCCGAGACGACCCGCTTCATCGTCTCGATCGGGCAGGGCGAGCCTGCCATGATGCCGGTCCGCAGCCGGCTCAAATCGTACTTGGCAAAATCGGGGTGCTCGAGTTCGGCGATGAACATGGTCGGCACGCCGTGCAATGCCGTGCAGCGTTCCGCATCGACTGCGGCGAGCGTGGCGGACGGATCGAATGCTTCTCCCGGAAAGACCATCGCGCTGCCTACCGACACGCAGGCAAGCACGGATAGAACCATGCCGAAGCAGTGGTATAGCGGCACCGGAATACATAAGGAATCCGCCTCGCTCAAATTCATCGCGCGTGCGATGTAGCGTGCGTTGTTGAGCACGTTGTGGTGGGTCAGCGTCGCGCCTTTGGGCAACCCGGTCGTGCCGCTGGTGAACTGGATGTTGATGCGGTCGTGCGCTGCGAGCATGGCTTCGCGCGCTTCCAACGCCGGCAGATCGAGATGGCTGCGGCCGTCGCTCATGACATCGGAAAACGCCAGCATGCCGGGCCTGGCTTGCTGCCCCATCTGGATGATGGTGCGCAGCGCAGGCAGTTTTACCGATTGAAGGTGTCTGGCATCGGCGGTGGCCAATTCCGGAGCCAGGGCTTCGAGCATGTCGAGGTATTTCGAAGTCTTGAACTGCTCCGCCGCGATGAGGACCTTGCAGTCGACTTTGTTCAAGGCATATTCCAGTTCGGCCAAGCGGTACGCCGGATTGATGTTGACCAGGATGGCGCCTATCCTGGCCGTCGCAAATTGGGTCAGCAGCCATTCGGCCCGGTTGGGCGACCATATGCCCACACGCTCGCCCGTTGCCACGCCGATGCGTAGCAGGGCGGTGGCAAGAACGTCGACTTCGCTCGTGAACTCGGTCCAATTCCAGCGTATGCCTTGCTCACGGAAAACGACTGCCGGATGGGAAGGAAATTTCCTTGCTGTCTCGGCCAGGAAACGAAAAATCGTCGCATTGGAGAGGGGGATGTCGGCGCTGCCCCTCACATAGGAAAGCCCATCGCGGGGTTCGATCTGCGCGCCATTGCGCGCTAAGTCGATTGTCATTCATTGTCTCCGATATTTTTTGCTTCACGCCATTGACTGCGCATTGCTAGTCTGGCGCGTCGAGAAAACGTGCTTACGATTTACTGTATTTTCCTATAAATCGTATTGCGCGACACGCCGAGCGCGCGCGCCGTGGCGGAGACGTTGCCGTGGTTTGCTTCCAGCGCCTGGCGGATGGCATCGAGGTTGATGTCTTCCAGTTTTTGCAGCGTCGGCGACAACTGTACCGCGCTGGCTACCACGCGCGACTCGTCCGAGGGCACGATGTCTTCGAGGAAGTCGTCGGGCAGATGAGCATGGGTGATTTCACCCGCGTCGCCGGCCAGGATCAGCGCGGTGCGCAACAGATTGGCGAGCTGGCGCAGGTTGCCCGGCCAGGCGTATTGGCGGAACAGTTCCATTACCGCAGGCGCGATGTGGACACGCCGTTGCGGCGCTTCGGCGCGCAGGATGCGCTCGACCAGCGTATCGAGATCGCTGCGCTCGCGCAGTGCGGGCAGTTTCACGAGCAATCCATTCAAACGGTAGTACAAATCTTCGCGGAAGGCTCCTTCGGCAATCATGTCGCGCAGCTTGCGGTTGGTGGCGCAGATGACGGCGACGTTGACCGGGATGGTCCCGGCGCCGCCGAGCGGCGTCACCACGCGTTCCTGCAGCACGCGCAGCAAGTGGCTTTGCAGGTGTAGCGGCATGTCGCCGATTTCGTCGAGGAACAGTGTGCCGCCGTTGGCTTGCAGGATCTTGCCCGGCTTGCCGTTCTTGCGCGCGCCGGTGAAGGCGCCGTCTTCGTAGCCGAACAATTCCGATTCGATCAGCGTGTCGGGAATCGAGGCGCAATTGACCGCGACGAACGGTCCGGCCGCGCGCGGCGAATCGCGATGGATGGCTTGCGCCAGCCATTCTTTGCCGGTACCGGTTTCTCCGGTGATGAGAATCGGAATGGCGTGCTCCAGCACCTTGCCCACCTTGGCAATGGCTTGCGCCATTTTTTCGTCGCCGGTATCGAGCGCCTGGAGGTGCCGATGACGTACTGCGGGTGCGGTTTGCGCGATGCCGCCGACGGCAAATTGGCTGCTTGCCGCGCGCAGCTCGATGCGCGCGTAGAATTCTTGCCGGCCTTCCAGGAACAATTGCAGATAGCCTGGCAAGCCGCGCCGTTGATGGTCAATCAGATGCGACAAAGGCACATCGAAAAGCGCCTGGAAGCTGCTGCCTTGCAAGGCAGCACTGGTGCCCAGCAACGCCCGCGCATGGCGGTTGGCGGCGACGAAGGTGCCGTCGTGGCTGAACGAGGCAATGCCTTCGCCCGGCGTGCCGATTGCCTCCGCGCGCGGGTGGAAGTGCAGGGTCACGGTGTCGACGAAGGCTAGGCCGAACAATTGATTCTCGATGATCTGGGCCGACATCTTCACCAGCGCCAGCGTATGCTGGTCGACGTTGCGGTGATCGCCCGTCACGTCGAGCACGCCGACCACGTTATCGCGGTGGTCGAAGATCGGCGCGGCCGAGCAGGTCAGCGCATGGTTGACGTTCAGGTAATGCTCATCGGCGTGGATGCGGGTTGCCGCGCGTTCGGCGATCGCGGTGCCGATGGCGTTGGTACCCTTGCCGCGTTCGGACCATTCGACGCCGGGACAGAGCGCCACCTTTTCCGCCTTGCGCAGGAAGTCATCCTCCCCCAGGGTATGCATGATGGTGCCGTCGGCGTCAGTCAACACCACCATGCTGTGCGTGTGACGCAAATGATCGAACATGGTTTCCATCACCGGCACGGCGAAGCTGTGCAGTGCGCGGTTCTTTTGCAGCGTCAGTGCCAGATCTGCTCGCGCCAGTGAGGCGAAGTCGGGCCGCTCGCTGATGTCGAGGCCGAAGCCGGCAGAGCGCTGATGCGATCGCTCCACCATGGCGAGCTGGTCGGCCAGCCGATGGTCCGCCAGTTGTGCTCCGCGAGCGATGAGATGGGTCATGTCTCCTGTGCCCTTTTTTATTGTGATCCGATACGCGATGCCTCTCGGTTAATTGGGACTCTACCACTGGTCTGCCTTAGCTGCACGACATCAAACAACGTCGCCGCAAAAGGCGCGCTGGTTGCTGCATCGCGGTAAGTTCGCGTTCGCTTCAGTTCTTACAATTTGTTCGAAAGCCGCACCTGAAACGGCGCGGGCATCGCGGATGCAGCGAGTCCGTTTGGCATGCAAATTGCGCCACTTCCTGTGTAGTTCATGGATTCGGGCAAGTTGTTCCAATTTGAAACAGAAGCGCTATGCGCTGCGCCGTTGGCTTGTTCAGGAGTGCAACGCAACAAAGGCAAAGCGGGCTTCAAAACACGATGGAGGAGCACAAGATGGCAACCAGTTTCACATTGAATGGCAAAAATGTATCGGCCAATTCCGAACCGGACACCCCGCTGTTGTGGGTGATTCGCGACGAAATCGGATTGACCGGAACCAAATTTGGGTGCGGCGCACAATTGTGCGGTGCCTGCACCGTGCAGTTGGATGGCGTAGCGATCCGCTCGTGCCAGACACCCCTGTCGGCCGCTGCGGGAAAGAAGATCGCCACCATCGAGTCGCTGTCCAAAGACAACTCCCACCCGCTGCAAAAGGCGTGGCTGGCGCACGACGTGCCGCAATGCGGCTATTGCCAGTCGGGGCAGTTGATGAGCGCTGCGGCCTTGCTGGCCAAGAACAAGAACCCCAGCGATGCCGATATCGACGCCGCCATGAGCGGCAACATCTGCCGCTGCGGAACCTACAACCGCATGCGCGCCGCGATCAAGGATGCGGCGGCCGAGATGCGTAAAACCGCTTGAGGAGATTCGACATGACAATCACCCGCAGAGAATTTCTCAAGACCTCCGCCGCCGCAACCAGCGGCCTGACCCTTTCCATGTATTTGCCCGGCGTGATTTCGGATGCGCAGGCAGCCGGCACGATCTACACGCCCAACGCCTGGGTGCACATCGGCGACGACAACACCATCACCTTGATCTCGGCGCGTTCCGAGATGGGGCAGGGTGTCTATACCTCCATGCCCATGCTGATCGCCGAGGAACTGCACGTTGACCTGAAAAAGGTCAAGGTGCAGATCGCGCCACCCAATGCGGTCTACGTCAACGCCCTGCTGGGCGCGCAGATCACCGGCGGTTCGACCTCGGTACGCGACGGCTGGGAAAAGCTGCGCGTCGGCGGTGCGCAGGTGCGGACCATGCTGATCACGGCTGCCGCCGACAAGTGGAAGGTCGATGCCGCGCAGTGTTCGGCCAAGGATGGCATGGTGTATGGCCCCGGTGGCAAGAAGGCGAGTTATGGCGAACTGGCCGAAGCCGCGTCGAAGGTGCCCGTGCCGGACCCCAAGACCATCGCGTTGAAGGACCCGAAGGATTTCACCATCGTCGGCAAGGCCACCAAGCGGCTCGACACGCCGCACAAAGTCAATGGCACGGCCGAGTATGGCATCGACGTCAAGCTGCCCGGCATGGTGTATGCGTCTCTCGCGCAGTCGCCGGTGATCGGCGGCAAGGTGGTGAGTTTCGATGCATCCAAGGCCAAGTCCATGCGCGGCGTGATCGACGTGGTGCAGATTCCCGACGGCGTGGCCGTGGTGGCCGATACCTATTGGCACGCCAAGACGGCGCGCGACACGCTCGACATCAAGTGGGACGATGGCCCGGGCGCCACACTCAACAATGCCGTGATGATGCAGGGCATACGCGACGCGGCGGGCAAAGAGAAGTGGATCAACATCAAGACCTCGGGTGACGCCGCCGCTGCTATGGGCACTGCTGCCAAGACCGTCAAGGCCGAGTATCAATCGCAGCTGCTGGCCCACGCCACGATGGAGCCGATGAACTTCACTGCCGACTTCAAGGACGGCAAGTGCCTGCTGATAGGCCCGACGCAATTCCAGCAAGGCGCACAAGGCGCTACCGCAGCGGCCTTGGGCATCAAGCCGGAAGATATCACCCTGAAGACGACCTTCCTGGGCGGTGGCTTCGGACGGCGCCTGGAGCTCGACTTCATCGTGCAGGCGGCGCAGATTTCCAAGGCGGTCAGCAAACCGGTCAAGCTGCTCTGGACGCGTGAGGACGACACGACGCACGATTTCTATCGTCCCATGGCGTTGCACCGGATGGAAGCAGGTCTCGATGCCTCGGGCAAGCCGGTGGCGTATAGCTTCCAGTTGACCTCGCAATCGGTGACGCAGCGCGCCTTCGGCCTGCCCAAGGACACGCTTGACCCGTTCATGGCCGAGGCCTCGGTGCCCTTGTACGACATGCCCAATGCGAAGTACGACCTGGTGATCCACGATGCGGGGCTGCGCGTGGGTTACTGGCGTTCTGTCAGCCACGCCTTGAATGCGTTCGCCAACGAGAGCTTCGTCGACGAGCTGGCCCATACGGCAGGCAAGGATCCCTATGCCTATCGCATGGAGTTGCTGGACAAGGCGCCGCGCATGGCCAACGTGCTGAAGCTGGCGGGCGACAAGGCGCAATGGGGCAAGCCGCTGCCGGCCGGGCATTTCCGCGGTGTGGCGTTGATGGAAGGCTACGACACGATGATGGCGCAGATCGCCGAGATTTCCTTGAACAAGGATAACGAAATCACCGTGCATCACATGGTGGTGGCGGCCGACCTGGGCCACATGGTCAATCCCGATACAGTGGAAGCGCAAATCCAGTCTGCGGTCGTGTTCGGCCTGTCGTCTTCGCTGTTCGACGAGATCACACTGGAAAACGGCCGGGTGCAGCAGACCAACTTCAACAACTATCCAGTGCTGCGCTGGTACCAAACGCCCAAGATCGATGTGGTGCTGGTGCAAAGTACCGAGAAGCCCGGTGGCATCGGCGAACCGGCGACGGCCCTGGTCGGTCCCGTGGTGGCCAATGCCTTGTTTGCGGCTACCGGCAAGCGGCTGAGGAAGCTGCCGCTGACGCCGGCCAATATCGCCAGCGCATGAGTTTGCCACTCGTGGCATCATAGTGGGAAGACCCCGCCGGCTTGACTAGCTGCCGGCGGGTGTATTTGTCTCGGGAAATTATGGATAGCATCGATCTTGAAGTCTTGAAGACCTGCCGCAAGTGGATAGATGCGGGGCAGGCTTGCGAGCTGGTAACGGTGATCCGCACCTGGGGTTCGAGTCCGCGACCGGAAGGCGCCACGCTCGCCATCTGCCAAGACGGCACGGTGATCGGTTCGGTCTCGGGTGGCTGCATCGAAGACGATTTGATCGATCACGTGCGGCGCGAAGGCATCACTCGCACGCGACCCGAAATCGTTACCTACGGTATTACGGCAGACCAGGCGCATCGCTTTGGCCTGCCTTGCGGCGGCACCATCGAGCTTGCCATCGAGCCATTGTCGGACAAGAGCCGCATCGCCGAACTGTTGCAACGGGTCGAGCGCAACGAACTGGTCGCGCGCCGGCTCGATTTGCACACGGGCCAGGTTACGCTCTCGCCGGCCGGCGCGGGCATGAGCCTGCAAGTGTCCGATGCTGCCATGACGTCGATCCATGGGCCGCGCTGGCGCATTGTGATCATCGGTGCCGGCCAGCTTTCGCGCTTCCTGGCACAGATTGCGCTCGGCATGGACTACCGTGTCACCGTGTGCGACCCGCGTGAGGAATACCGCGAAGGCTGGGACGTGCCGGGCACCGAACTCGTCCACGGCATGCCCGACGACGTGGTCATCGACATGAAGCTCGACAGCCGCAGTGCCGTCGTCGCATTGACGCACGACCCCAAGCTCGACGACCTGGCCCTGATGGAAGCGCTGAAGTCCGAAGCCTTCTACGTCGGCGCCATCGGCTCGCGCGTCAACAATGCCAAGCGGCGCGAACGGCTGCGCCTGTTCGACCTTTCCGACGGAGAACTCGCACGCCTGCATGGACCGATCGGTGTCTATATCGCCAGCAAGACACCGGCGGAAATCGCCATTTCCATCCTGGCCGAGATGACTGCCGTGAAAAACGGCGTGCATCTGCCGGAAGACGTGTCGGTCGAAATCGCCAAGGCCCGTGCGCAGCAAGCGGCCAGCGCGCCGGCCTGCGGTTTGTAAAATCACCTTGCCTGCATCCGAAAACGGCTGAAACCCGCCGTTTTGGCTGAAATCGACCGTTTTTCACGTAAAATCGTCCAATTCCGGTCGGCGCCTACCCCTGATCGTCATTCCCGCGCAAGCGGGAATCCAAGCCTGCCGCCGCAAGTGCGCTGCAGCCTGGGTTCCCGCTTTAGCGGAAACGACACGCCACCACCCCCAACCAGAGAACACAATGAGCATCAAATCCGACAAGTGGATCCGTCGCATGGCCGAACAAACCGGCATGATCGAACCGTTCGAGCCAGGCCAGGTGCGCCAGGCCAATGGCCACAAGATCGTCTCCTACGGCACCTCGTCCTACGGCTACGACATCCGCTGCGCCGACGAATTCAAGATCTTCACCAACATCAACTCGACAATCGTCGACCCCAAGAACTTCGACGAAAAATCCTTCGTCGACTTCAAAGGCGACGTCTGCATCATCCCGCCCAATTCCTTCGCCCTGGCGCGCACGGTCGAATACTTCCGCATTCCGCGCAGTGTGTTGACCATCTGTCTCGGCAAATCGACCTATGCGCGCTGCGGCATCATCGTCAACGTCACACCGTTCGAGCCGGAATGGGAAGGCTATGTGACGCTGGAGTTCTCCAATACCACGCCGCTGCCCGCCAAGATTTATGCGGGTGAAGGCTGCGCGCAGGTGCTGTTCTTCGAGAGCGACGAGGTGTGCGAGACGTCTTACAAGGATCGCGGCGGGAAGTATCAGGGGCAGGTTGGGGTGACGTTGCCGAAGACT
>FTAD01000053.1_pt1 | contig 11673 bp, 9 predicted proteins | sample 1639041 | NCBI WGS metagenome assembly FTAD01 (sample SAMEA3914812, study PRJEB12502) | metagenome | biome: forest; material: soil | place: Canada | collected 2011-07-07 | depth 0.1 m | reverse complement strand
GCATTCCCCACCTGATCCTGCGCACCAGTTGGGTCTACGGCTTGCGCGGCAAGAATTTCCTGCTGACGGTCAAGCGCCTGGCGGCCGAGCGCGACGAATTGCGCATCGTCGCCGACCAGATCGGCGCACCGACCTGGAGCCGAACCATCGCCGATACCACAGCCCATATCGTCGCGCGCCTGCAACCACACGGCGCGGCGGGCCTTGCGCGCAACCAATGGGAAGCGCACAGCGGCATCTATCATCTGACGGCGCAAGGCAGCACCAGCTGGCACGGATTCACCGAGGCCATCGTCGCCCACCCGTCCACAGCGAAAAAACCCGTAGTGCAGCCGATCACGACCGAGCAATATCCTCTGCCGGCGCGGCGCCCGAAAAATTCCGTCCTGTCCTGTGCCAAGCTGATCGATACGTTTTGCGATTTGCCGCAATGGGATAAGGCATTGCAACTCTGTCTCGAGTAAATCCCCCAATACGAGAGAAATAACAAGAACATATGTTGATACCAATTATCCTTTCCGGCGGCGCCGGCACCCGTCTGTGGCCGGTTTCGCGCCAATCCCATCCCAAGCCTTTCATGTGCGTGGGAGGCAGCAAAAGCCTCTTGGTGCAGACCCACGAACGCGCGCTGCGCGTTTCGGGGCAAACTTCGGGTCTGGTCGTCACCAATCGTGACTACTACTTTCTGTCGCATGACGAGCTGGCACCGCAGGACGTGCAGCCGAGCTACATGCTCGAACCCACCGGCCGCAACACGGCGCCCGCCATCGCCTTGGCCGCATTGTGGGCCGCCGGGCAAGGCGACCCGTGCCTGCTCGTGATGCCGGCCGACCACCTGATCACCGATATCGCCGCCTTCGACGCCGCAGTCAAGCAGGCCCAGGTGCTGGCCAATGACGGCTATCTGGCCCTGTTCGGCATCAACCCCACCGGTCCCGAAACCGGCTTCGGCTATATCGAAATGGGCGATGCGATCGGACCGGACGCGCGTTCGGTCAAGCGTTTCGTCGAAAAGCCCAATCTGGCGACGGCGCAGCAATACCTGGAACAGGGCAACTATGTCTGGAACAGCGGCATGTTCTGCTTCAAGGCCAGCGCCATCCTGGCCGCGCTCGACGCGCACTGCCCGGAACTGATGCGCGCTGCGCGCAGCGTCTGGGCCGAGAGCCTGGTCGAAGGCGACAAGACCGAGCTGGCCGACGGGTTCTCGCAACTGGAAAACATCTCGATCGACTACGCGGTCATGGAAAAGGCCGGCAACATCGCGGTGCTCTCCGGCGACTTTGGCTGGAGCGACATCGGCGCCTGGAATGCCGTCGCCGAAGTGACGCCGGCCGACCTTCACGGCAACACCGTCAACAGCCAGTCCGGCAATGAACCCATCATCATCGACAGCCGCGGCACCCATATCGAGAGCCAGGACCGGCTGGTGGCCGCCATCGGCCTGGACAACCTCCTGATCGTCGACACGCCCGACGCCCTGCTCGTGGCCGACAAATCCAAGAGCCAGGAAGTCAAGCAGGTGGTCAGCCAGTTGAAGGCTAACGGCCACGATGCGCACAAGCTGCACCGTACCGTGGTGCGGCCATGGGGCGCTTACACGGTCCTGGAACAAGGGCCGGGTTTCAAGATCAAACGCATCGTGGTCAAGCCCGGCGCGGCATTGTCGCTGCAGATGCATCACCGGCGCAGCGAGCACTGGGTGGTCGTATCGGGCACGGCGCAAGTCACCAATGGCGAGCGCACGATACGGCTGGTGGCCAATCAATCGACTTATATCCCGGCCGGGCACAAGCACCGGCTGGTCAACCCGGGCGACACCGAGTTGTCGCTGATCGAGGTGCAATGCGGCGCCTACCTCGAAGAAGACGACATCGTGCGCTTCGACGACGTCTATGGCCGTACATGATGAGCGCAAACAATAAGTAACGAGGAATCACAGTCTTGAACGAGAACAATATGCAAGCAGCGCCGAATTCAACGCCCGTAGCCGTCGTAACCGGCATTACCGGGCAGGACGGCGCCTATCTGGCCGAACTATTGCTGGCCAAGGGCTATCGCGTCTACGGCACTTATCGCCGCACCAGTTCGGTCAATTTCTGGCGTCTTGACGAGCTGGGCGTGACCACGCACCCCAAGTTGCACCTGGTCGAATTCGACCTGACCGATCTTGGTTCTGCCTTGCGCCTGCTACAAACCAGCGGCGCAACCGAGGTGTACAACCTGGCGGCGCAAAGCTTCGTCGGCGTGTCGTTCGACCAGCCCATCACTACCGCTGAGATCACCGGCGTCGGCGCGGTCAACATGCTCGAGGCGATCCGCCTGACCAATCCCAAGATTCGGTTCTACCAGGCATCGACCTCGGAAATGTTCGGCAAGGTGCAGGCAATTCCTCAAGTCGAGAGCACGCCGTTCTATCCGCGCAGCCCCTATGGCGTGGCCAAGCTCTACGCGCACTGGATGACGATCAATTATCGCGAGTCCTACGGCATCTTCGGCTGCAGCGGCATCCTGTTCAATCACGAATCGCCGCTGCGCGGCCGCGAATTCGTCACGCGCAAGATCACCGATTCGGTGGCCAGGATCAAGCTGGGAAAACAGGATGCGCTCGAACTGGGCAACATGGACGCCAAGCGCGACTGGGGTTTTGCGCGCGAATACGTCGACGGCATGTGGCGCATGCTGCAGGCCGACGAACCCGATACCTTCGTGCTGGCGACCGGGCGCAGTGAAACCGTGCGCGATTTCGTCGCCATGGCGTTTAAGGCGGTCGGTATCCAACTGATTTGGCGAGGTACGGCGGAGCAGGAAATCGGCATTGACGAATCCAGCGGCAAGACCCTGGTGCGCGTCAATCCAAAATTCTATCGCCCGGCCGAAGTCGAATATTTGATCGGCGACGCGGCGCGCGCTCACGCCAAGCTGGGCTGGAAGGCCGAGACCACGCTGGAGCAATTGTGCAGCCTGATGGTTCAGGCCGACTTGCGGAGAAATGAACTTGGCTTCTCGTTCTGATTCTCGTTCCGACCTTGCCGGCAGCACGGTCCTATTGACGGGGGCGCGCGGCTTCACCGGCGCCTATGTCAAGGCCGAGCTGGAACAGGCGGGTTGCCGTGTAGTCGGCGTGGTGGTCGCCGAACCGGCGCAGAACGAAATCGAACTCGATCTGACCGATAGTGCGGCTAGCCGTGCCGTCGTCGATGCGGTGCGACCCGACTACGTGGTTCACCTGGCGGCAATCAGCTTCGTGCAGCATGCCGATGCCGCCGAGTTTTACCGCGTCAACGTGGTCGGCACGACCAACCTGTTGCAGGCTCTGGTCGATGCAAGCGTCAAGCCGCGTGCCGTGCTGATGGCCGGCAGCGCCAACGTCTACGGCAATGCCGGCGGCGTGCTGACCGAGGCACAGGCGCCGCAGCCGGTCAACCACTACGCCGCCAGCAAGCTGGCGATGGAACACATGGTTGCCACCTTTGCCGAGCGCTTGCCCGTCGTCGTGACCCGACCCTTCAATTACACCGGCGCCGGACAGGAAGCGCGCTTCCTGGTGCCCAAGATCGTGTCGCACTTTGTGCGCCGCGAACCCGTGATCGAACTCGGCAACCTCGACGTCGTGCGCGATTTTTCCGACGTGCGTGACGTGGCGCGGGTTTATCGCCGCCTGCTTGAGGTCGATGCCACAGGCCAGACCGTCAACGTCTGCAGCGGGCAAGGCTACGCCTTACGCCAGGTGATCGAGGCGATGCAGGAGATCGCCGGCTATGAAATCGAGGTGCGGGTGAACCAAAGCTTCGTGCGCGAGTCCGAGGTGAAAACCTTGATTGGTTCACCGCAGCATCTCTGGAACCTGATCGGCGAGCAGGCGGCAATTCCCCTGCCGCAAACCTTGCAGTGGATGCATGCTTCAGGCAAAGGATCGCTTTGAACACCGATTTCCACCTTTCCCAGAATGACGCCAAGGAGGACGCCAAGCCCAGCGAAGCGCAACTCCCACGCATCGAAGATATGCGTGTGGCGATCAATTCGGTCGCCATGCTCTCGCCACTGACCGGCATCGGCCAATACGCCTACAACCTGGTGCGCGAAATGCAGGATCTGCGCCTGGCGCCCTGGCTTTTTTATGGGGCATCCTGGAGCCAGGAGTTGCGCGCCATGACGCCGCCGGGCATGGAAACGGCCAAGACGATGTTCAAGCACCTGGTGCCCAAGCCCTACGTGGTCAAGCGTTTCCTGTTGCAGCAGACCTTCTCGCGCGGGGTCAAGCGCCACGGCATCGAGTTGTACCACGAGCCCAATTTCATGAGCTACCGCTTCGACGGCCCGGCTGTGGTGACGGTGCACGATCTTTCCTGGCTGCGCTATCCCGAAACGCATCCGGCCGATCGCGTGCGCGAGATGAACCGCATCATGCCCCATGCGATGGAAGGTGCCGCCCATGTACTGGTCGATTCCGACTTCGTCAAGCGCGAGGTGATGGCGCATTACGGCTTGTCCGAGGCGCGCATCACTACCACGCTGTTGGGCGTCTCGACCGAGTTCCAGCCGCAGACGGCAGAACAGTGCGCCGCGCCGCTGGACCGCTACCGCCTGCAATATGGGCGCTACATCCTTGCGGTAGCCACGCTGGAGCCGCGCAAGAACCTCTCGTCGCTGATCGCCGCCTTTGCGCAATTGCCCGATACCTTGAAGCGGCGTTATCCACTCGTGATCGCCGGTATGCGCGGCTGGGGCGGCAGCATCATGACCGAGAGCCTGCGCAACATGATCGCCAAAGGCGAGGTCAGGCTGGTCGGCTATGTGGCGCAAACGGATTTGCCCAAGCTCTATGCCGGCGCGCGCATGTTCGTCTATCCTTCTCTCTACGAAGGCTTCGGCCTGCCGCCGCTTGAAGCCATGGCGTGCGCTGTGCCCGTCATTGCCTCGAACCGCGCGTCGCTGCCCGAAGTGGTCGGCAATGCCGGCATCCTGACCGAACCGTTGGACGACTCGCGCATCGCGCAGCACATGCGCGCGCTGATCGAAGACGATGCCTTGCACGCGCATCTGGCCAAAGCCGGGCGGCTGCGCGCGCGCCAGTTCACCTGGCGCAAATGCGCGATGGAGACGCTGGCGGTCTATAGGCGGGTGTTGGCAACAGCTTAGCAACAGGGGAAGGATTTTACGAGGCATTACCTATATGAGTGACGGGCGGTGAATTTTTTACCTCCCTCACCCCCAGCCCCTCTCCCGCCTGCGGGCGAGGGGAGCTTCGCGTCCTAAATGGTCGTAGGCCATTTAGGAAAAAATCAAAAGGGAGGGCGACGGCACAAAGATCGCCCCAACAAACAGAATGCGAATACTGCACGTCTTCAAGACTTATTACCCCGATTCGTTCGGCGGCGTCGAACAAGTCATCCGCCAATTGAGCGCGGCCACGACCCAGATGGGTCTGGTCAACCGCGTCTTCACACTGTCGCGCCAGGCCGACGTCACGCCGCTGTTGCATGACGGCGCCACCACCGTGGTGCGGGCGCAGACGCATTTCGAAGCCGCCTCGACGCCGATGTCGGCGACCGCTGCCAAACTGTTCCGCAAGGAAGCCGATGCGGCCGACATCGTGCACTACCACTACCCCTGGCCCTTCGGCGACCTGTTGCACCTGATGTCTGGCTGCCGCACGCCGGCGGTTCTGACCTACCATTCCGACGTGGTGCGCCAGCGCCTGCTGATGCACGTCTACCGGCCCTTGCTGCGCCGCTTCTTCGCCGACGTGAAGGCGGTGGTGCCCACTTCGCCCAACTACGTGCGCAGCAGCCCCTTGCTGCAGCAATACGCCGACAAGACCACGGTGATCCCGATCGGCCTCGACGAAGCAAGCTACCCCCAGCCCGATGCCAGGCGCCTGCAGCACTGGGAGCGCGAGCTGGGGCGCGACTTCTTCCTCTTCGTCGGCGTGCTGCGCTATTACAAGGGTTTGCACATCCTGCTCGATGCCTGCGTGAACAACGCCAGCCAGGTCGTCATCATCGGCGCAGGCCCGGTCGAGACCGACCTGAAACGCCAGGCCCAGCAACTGGGCCTGACCAACGTGCATTTCCTAGGCGCTGTGTCCGACGAAGACAAGGTGGCCCTGCTCAAGCTGTGCCGCGCCGTGGTGTTTCCTTCGCACCTGCGCGCCGAGGCGTTCGGCGTCACGCTGCTCGAAGGCGCGATGTACGGCAAGCCGCTGATTTCGTCCGAGATCGGCACCGGCAGCAGCTACGTTAACATCGACGGCGAAACCGGGCTGGTGGTGCCGCCCAACGATCCGGCGGCGTTGTCGGCGGCCATGACGCGCATCGGCAGCGACGCGCAACTAACTGCGGAAATGGGCCAGCGCGCGCGGGCACGGTTCGACGAACTGTTTACCGCCGAACGCATGGGGCGTTCCTATGTCGAACTCTATAACCAGGTATTGAAGGCCAGGGCATGACGCGCAAAGAGTGGAATGGAATCTGGGTTACCGAACTCGCCAGTAGTGACGGCGCGCAAGTGCTGCTTGCCGATCATGGTGCACATGTCCTGTCCTGGACGCCTGCAACGGGCGCCCCGGCACTGTATTTGAGTAGCAAGTCGGGCTACGGCGGCAGTGCTGCAATCCGCGGCGGCGTTCCCATCATCTTTCCCCAATTCGGTGAGCGCGGCACCGGCAAGCGCCACGGTTTTGCCCGCGTGGCCAATTGGGAGCCGCTTGGCGTCGGCATCGAAGGCGGCAAGGCCGTTGCGCGCTACCGCCTGATGCATCAGGGCGAAGCGACAGGATGGCCACACCGTGCCGACCTGGTGTATGGCGTCGCGTTTTCCGGGCAGGAACTGCAATTGACGCTTGAGGTGGATAATCCATCCGACGAAACTTGGCAATTCTGCGCAGCCCTGCATACCTACCTGCAAGTGGCCGGCATCGACCGCGTAGCCTTGTCGGGCTTGCAGCACGTGAATTACCTCGATCAGGTCAAGGCCGGTGCACCAGGGCGACAGGAAGAGGCAGTGCTATCCATTCATGGTGAAATCGACCGTATCTACGGCGGCGTGGCTGCGCCGCTGACACTGGACGACGGTGCGCGCCGCATCGTCGTCGACAAGCAAGGCTTCAAAGACGTGGTGGTGTGGAACCCCGGTGCGGCCAAGGCTGCGGCGCTCTCCGACATGCCCGCCGACGATTACCGTTCATTCCTGTGCGTAGAGGCGGGTGCCATCATGCAACCCATCGTGTTGCCCGGCGGCGCAAGCTGGACTGGCATGCAGCGCTTTTCCATCCTGACGCGCTGAATACGGCCAGAAGTCACGCAGATGAGCATGGACATGAGAACCAACACAGCGACGGCGTCAGGGCAGCAGGCAAACGCATCGCCATCGGTTGCCATTCTCATGTGCACTTACCAGGGTGAGCGCTACCTGGCCGAGCAGCTCGATTCATTCGAGGCGCAATCGCATGGCAACTGGGCACTATGGGTGTCCGACGACGGCTCGCGCGATGCGACACTAGCCATTCTCGAGCAATATCGGCAACGCTGGGGCGCGGAGCGTCTGCACATCGTGAGCGGGCCGGGCAAGGGTGTGACCGCCAACTTCCTGTCGCTGGCTTGCCTCCCTTCGATACACAGCGATTACTACGCCTATGCCGACCAGGACGACATCTGGCTCGCGTACAAGCTGCAGCGTGCGCTGGACGTGTTGCAAGCCGCCTCTCCAGGTGTGCCGGCACTCTATTGCGCGCGCACCTGCCTGGTCGATGCCGACAACCGCGAAATCGGCCGTTCGCCGCTGTTCGCCAAGCCGCCGTCGTTTGCGAATGCGCTGATGCAAAACCTCGGCGGCGGCAATACCATGGTGTTCAACGAAGCCGCGCGTGCTCTGCTGCAGGAAGCCGGTGCCGACGTCGACGTGCCGGTGCACGACTGGTGGGCTTACCTGGTCGTGAGCGCCTGCGGCGGCCGCGTGTTCTATGATGCCGCGCCGGTATTGCGCTACCGCCAGCATGGCGCCAACCTGATCGGCATGAATGCCGGCGTTGGGGCGCGCCTGCGCCGCATGCTGCTGTTGTGGCACGGCGGCTATCGCGCCTGGAGCGACCGCCACCTACGTGCGCTGGAACGCCTGCGCGCGCGCATGGGTCCCGATAGCCGGGCCGTCTTCGAGGCATTCGAGCAAGCGAGGAAGAGTTCGTTGCTGCCGCGCGTAGCCGGCTTCCATCGAGCCGGTATCTATCGCCAGAGCTTCGCCGGCAATCTCGGCCTGGTGTTCGCCGCGCTGTTCGGAAAGCTATGATCGTCCGGCGCTTTTTCGTCTTCAACTTGCTCGGCAACATCTTGCCGGTGCTGGTGGCCCTGATCGCGGTACCGGTGATTGCCGCACATGCCGGCGTCGAGCGGCTCGGCGCGCTGGGCGTGGTGTGGGGGCTGGTGGGTTACTTTGGTTTCCTCGATTTCGGTTTGAGCCGCGTCGTCACGCGCCGCGTCGCCCTGGCCCACGAAGCGGGGCGCCTGACTGAAGATCTCGCCGAACTGCGCGGCTTCCTCTGGCTGCGCGCCGGCCCCGCCATCGTCGTGCTGACGCTCTTGCTGCTGGCCGCAAAAATCGTATGCGCGCCGCATTTTCCGGCCGGCTGGCTCGGCACCGAGCTCGATCGCGGTTGGGCCGCCATCGTGATTTGCGTGCCGCTGACCCTCATGACCAATTGGCTGCGCGGCGCACTCGAAGGCGTGCAGCGTTTTGCCCGCGTCAACCTGCTGCGCACCGTGTTCGGCGCATGGAACTATGCCGCGCCGGCCCTGGCGGTGCTGTATGTTCCCACCCTGGACGCCATGATCACGGCGATTGCGCTCGGACGTTTGCTGGCCATGCTGGCACATGCCTGGGCCTGCTGGCGCGTCGAGCCCGGCGTGCTGTTCGGCCCCTTGCCGGCACGCCTGGTGCACCTGCCGGCGTTTTTCAAGGAAGGCGGCTGGATGACGGTCTCCAATCTGGTCGCGCCCTTGATGGTGTATTCCGACCGTTTTGTACTGGCGGCCATGGTGCCGGCCGGCGCAGTGGCCTGGTATGTGACGTCGCAGGAAATGCTGTTGCGCGTGCTGGTGTTGCCGGCCGCGCTTGCCGGCGTGCTGTTTCCGCGTTTCTCCGAAAATGCTGCCGAAGGAGAAGATGCCGGCAAGCTGGGTCTATACCGGCACAGCGTGCGCCTGATTTCTGCGATAATGTTGCCAATTTGTACATTTTTTGCCGTGATGGCGTATGATGCTCTACGCTTGTGGCTAGGCGAGTCGTTCGCCCTCCATAGTTATCGTGTCGTTGAGATCATTTCGATCGGCATTTTCATGAATTCCATTGCGCATCTGCCGTTTGCCCGCCTGCAGGGAGCTGGACGCTCGTACCTGGCGGCGCGCATCCACCTGATCCAGCTGCCGCTGTATGCGGCAGCCCTGTATGCGGACGTCTACGTTGACGGGATTGAAGGCGCGGCGTGGGCCTGGACCGTGCGCGTGTCGATCGATTGCCTGCTGATGCTGGCGATGGCCGCGCCCGAAGCACGCTACGCGGCGCTGCCTGCAACCGGGCTGGGTGCCTTGTTCCTGTGCAGCACCGCCTTCCTGTTCGGCCCCGATCACGGCCTGACGCCGCACTTCGCCGCCGCTGTGTCGGCCATCGGCGTGGCCGCGCTGCTGCTGTCCTGGTTCGGCCTCCTGAACCGGGAAGACCGGCAACAGATAGTTGGGAGGCGACATGCGGCTTAGCTGCTCCATCGTCTGCTACCGCAACCACGTCGGCGAGATCGCGCAGGTGCTGGAGAGCGTGCGCGCCTCCGGCATGCAAGCCGATATCTACGTCATCGACAATTCGCCCGACGACTCGCTGGCACCGCTGGCCCAGCGCTACCAGGCGAATTACGAGCATCTGCCGCACAATCCCGGCTTCGGCGCCGCGCACAACGTGGCTATCCGGGCTGCCATGGCGGCGGGTGCGGATTTCCACCTGGTATTGAATCCCGACATCCGTTTCGCCGCCGGCGTATTGCCGGCGCTGCTTGAATACATGGGCCGGCACGACGACATCGGCCTGTTGATGCCCAACATCCATTACCCCGACGGCCAGCAACAATTCCTGTGCAAGCTGCTGCCCAACCCGGTGGACTTGATGATACGGCGCTTTTTCCCCGCGCTGTACCGCGTCAGTGGCCGCCTGGCATGGTATGAAATGCATTCCTCCGGCTACGACAAGATCATGGATGTGCCTGCGCTTTCTGGCTGCTTCATGCTCTTGCGCACGGGGGTCTTGCGCGAGATCGGCTGTTTCGATGAGCGTTTCTTCATGTACCTCGAAGACGTAGATCTGTCGCGCCGCATCGGACGCGTCTCGCGCACCGTGTATTTTCCGTATGCCACGGCGATCCACGACTATCGCAAAGGCTCATACAAAAACCTGCGCCTGCTGTATTACCACGCGCGCTCCGCGATCCAGTATTTCAACAAGTGGGGCTGGTTCTCCGACACCGAGAAACAGCGTATCAATCAGTCCGCCATCGAGAAGGTGCAAGCGGCCAACCATATACAAAAACACAGCCACCCCGATTCTTGATCCTAAAAACCCCAGTTGACCGCTTGCCGAAATCGGAAAAGTTTGATGAACACAATTCTTCGTACATATAGGGACGTTCACCTATTGGGTGAGACCGCTACAGACGCACACTCGCGTCCGTCCAACTGAGGTTTCTAGGATGAATTCCTTCCTCATCAGTTTCGTCATATCGGTGTTCGCCACGCTGTATCTGATCAAGCATGCCAAACACCACGGCGCCGCGCTCGATTCGGATCTGTCCGGCGTACAGAAAGTCCACGCCCATATCGTGCCGCGCATCGGCGGCGTCGCCATCTTCTTCGCCGTGGTGCTCACAGGGCTGGCGACGATGTGGCGCGCACCGGCTACGGGCGAAGCCATCCTGGCCATGCTCTTGTGCTCCTCGGTCGCCTTCGTTGGCGGCATCGTCGAAGACTTCACCGGCAGCGTCAGCCCGACGCGCCGGCTGCTCTTGACCATGTGCGCCGCTGCCATGGGTTGGTGGCTGCTCGGCGCGCGCGTGAACCACATCGACGGCGTGTTTTCCTATTCCCTTTTACTGGGCAGCATCTGGCTGTCCCTGCCGTTCACCGTGCTGGCCGTAGCGGGCATCGCCAATGCCGTCAACATTATCGACGGCTTCAACGGCTTGGCTTCCGTCGTGTCGATCTGCATGTTTCTTTCGCTTGGTTACGTCGGCTTGCAGGTCAACGACCAATTCATTGTCGTGGCTTCGCTGATGCTGGCCGGCGCGACTGCGGGCTTCCTGATCTGGAACTATCCCGCAGGCCTGATTTTCCTGGGCGATGGCGGCGCGTATTTCCTCGGCTTCATGCTCGGCGAACTATCGATCATGTTGGTCATGCGCAATCCTCAGGTTTCCACCTGGTATGCAGCACTGCTACTGCTGTATCCGGTATTTGAAACTTTGTTTTCGATCTACCGTCGTATCTTCCTGCGCGGACGTCCCGCCAGCATGCCCGACGGTATACACTTGCACAGCCTGATTTTCCGGCGCTTGGTGTTGTGGGCAGTGGGGCGGCACGACGCGCGCGCCTTAACCAGGGGCAACTCCATGACTTCGCCTTACCTGTGGATGCTGTC
>FTAD01000023.1_pt1 | contig 12227 bp, 9 predicted proteins | sample 1639041 | NCBI WGS metagenome assembly FTAD01 (sample SAMEA3914812, study PRJEB12502) | metagenome | biome: forest; material: soil | place: Canada | collected 2011-07-07 | depth 0.1 m | reverse complement strand
TTCCTACCCTACACCCCAATTCAGAAATAATCATGCCCAACAATCCCACCGATTTGAAAGCCAGCGGTCTGAAAGCGACGCTGCCCAGACTGAAGATCCTGGAAATCTTCCAGAACAGCGAGGTGCGCCACCTGAGTGCTGAAGACGTCTATAAGGTCTTGCTGGCCGAAAATATGGATGTCGGTTTGGCAACTGTGTATCGCGTCCTGACCCAGTTTGAACAGGCGGGATTGTTGCATCGCAACCATTTCGAGAGTGGCAAGGCGGTGTTCGAATTGAATGCCGGCTCGCATCACGACCATCTGGTATGCGTCGATTGCGGCCGCGTGGAAGAGTTTTACGACGAGGAAATCGAGCGGCGCCAGCAAAGTATCGCCAAGGAGCGCGGCTTCTCGCTGTCTGAGCACTCGCTGGCGCTATATGGGCATTGCACCAAGGAAAAGTGCCCACATAGGCATTAAACCTCGTAGGTTGGTGCTTGAGCGCGGCGAAGCCCAACATTCGACGGTTACATCGATACATTCGGCGACTATGGACACGCAGGATTGTTGGGCTTCGCTGCGCTCAGCGCCAACCTACGGATTACGTTTGGCTTAACGCGTTCGATAACAGCTTCGCCGTAATATCGACAATCGGAATCACCCGCTCGTAAGCCATGCGGGTCGGCCCGATCACGCCCAGCGTGCCGACGATGCGGCCATTGACTTCGTAGGGCGCCGTCACCACGCTCATCTCTTCCATCGGCACGAGCTGCGATTCGCCGCCGATGAAGATTTGCACTCCAGCGGCCTTGGAAGAAACGTCGAGCAATTGCACCAGCCCGGTTTTTTGCTCGAACATATCGAACAGCTTGCGCAGCGAACTCATGTTCGATGACAAGTCCGATACCTGGAGCAGGTTGCGTTCACCCGAAATCACCACCTCGTCGCCGCTGTCGGCCATGGCGTCGCTGCCGGCCTCGACGGCCGCCTGCATCAAGCGCGTCATGTCGTCGCGCAATTGGCGCAATTCGCCTTGCAGTCGTGTCCGCACGTCGTCGAAGCTGTGGCCGGCGTAATTCTGGTTGATGTAATTGGCCGCCTGGATCAGTTGCGAGGGCGTGTAATCGACGTCGGTCAGCATCAGGCGGTTCTGCACCTCGCCGCTGGGCGAAACGATCACCAGCAGGATGCGCTTTTCCGACAGGCGCAGGAATTCGATCTGCTGGAACACCGATTCATGGCGTGGCGTCATCACCACGCCGGCGAATTGCGACAGCGACGACAGCACCTGCGCCGCGTTCGAGATGATCTTGTTCGGCGCATTGGTCTGCATGCGCGAATGAAGCTGCGATTCGAGCTCGCTCGCTTCCGGCGTGCGTGCCGTCAGAAGCGTATCGACGAAGATACGGTAGCCGCGCGGCGTCGGCACGCGCCCGGCCGAGGTGTGCGGGCTGGTAATGAAGCCCATTTCCTCCAGGTCGGACATGACGTTGCGTATGGTCGCCGGCGACAATTCCAGGCCCGAAATCCGCGACAGCGCGCGCGAACCCACAGGCTGGCCGTCGGCAATATACCGTTCGACCAGGGCTTTTAACAGGGTTTGGGCGCGCGCATCGAGTTGCATGAGTCTATTGTAGTGTTCGCTTCTGTTGAACTGCAATTGCTTTATGGACAGTTTAGCCAACTACCCAGTTCTGCCAGGCTGGCGCAATGCCAATCCGGCACGATTGTCGCGGGCAGTTCGCGCCCGAAACGGTTCATCCAGACCGCGCGCAAACCGGCCTGCTGCGCGCCGGCCACGTCCAACAGCGGATCGTCGCCGACATAAAGCGCCTCTTGCGGCATGACTTGCAGGGCCTCGCACGCCTGGCGGAAGATGCGCTCGTCCGGCTTGGCGTATCCCAGCTTGTGGGCCGCAATCGACACGCGGAAGTGGCCGGCCAGCCCAATCGCCTCAAGGTCGGCAAAGCCGTTCGATATCGTGCCGAGCGCAAAATGCTGTCCCAGCCGGGTCAGGCCCGGCACGACGTCCTCGAACACGCTGACGACGTTGCGTTCGCGCGAAAAGACTTCCATCGCGGCGTGGGCCTTGGCCGGGTCTTCGCCACAGGCGGCGAGCGCTTCGGCAAGCGCCGTGTGGCGCAGTGTCCACAAGTCGTAGCGAAAGCGCGGATCGGTTTGCGCCAGTTCCATGCGGCGCGCGCGCATGCTATCGCGGCTGTGGCGGGCTACCAGGGCCGGCGCGTGGACGGCCAGCCATTCGTATTGCAGGGCTTCGGCGCGCATGATGGTGGGCGCGATCGGCCACAGGGTGTCGTCAAGGTCGAACAGGATCGCCTTGATCCTGTCGGGTCTGGCTTGCCTGGGTTGGTGGGGCATTTTTTGTGAGTCGAAACATTGACGCTGTAAGATCAGGGGGAATTATGGTCTAATCTGCAGCATGCCGCTCGCCCAATCGCCCGTCCGCCTCCAAACCATTGCTATCATCGGCAAGTATCTTGCTGCCGGGATCGAGCAATCCTTGTCCGAAATCGCCGACTTCCTGACTGCGCGCGGGCACGAAGTGATCTTCGAGAGCGAAACCGCGCAAAACATGGGCTTGGCCGGTGTGCGCGCCATGACGCCGGCCGAAATCGGCGCCCATGCCGATACTGCCATCGTCCTGGGCGGCGACGGCACCATGCTGGGCATCGCGCGCCAGCTCGCGCCCTACGATGTGCCTCTGATCGGCATCAACCAGGGCCGGCTCGGCTTCATGACCGACATATCGCTGGAGGCCATGATCCCGGCCCTGGGAGACATGCTGGACGGTAACGTCGAATCGGAACAGCGCAGCCTGCTTGAAGGCCGCGTCGAGCGCGACGGCGAAACCATCTTCCAGGCGCTCGCTTTCAACGACGTGGTGGTGGCGCGCGGCAGCGGTTCCGGCATGGTCGAACTGCAAGTCGACGTCGACGGCCATTTCATGTACAACCAGCGCTCCGACGGCTTGATCGTCACCACGCCAACCGGCTCGACGGCCTATGCGCTGTCCTCCGGCGGACCCTTGCTGCATCCCAGCCTGCGCGGCATCGGCCTGGTGCCGATCGCGCCGCATTCGCTGTCGAACCGGCCCATCGTCGTGCCCGAATCGTCCAGGGTGATGATGGTAATCAAGGGCGGGCGCGATGTGAGCATCAACTTCGACATGCAATCCCTGACCAGCCTCGTGGCTGGCGACCGCATTTTCGTGCAGCGCTCGGGGCATACGATTACCTTTTTGCATCCGCAGGGGTGGAGTTACTACGATACCTTGCGCAGAAAACTTCACTGGAATGAGTACCCTTCAGCAGAAGGTCAATTAAAATAGACACCTTACGGTATTGTCACGTCATCCCCGTGAAAGCGTGGATCCACGATTACACCCTATGTCCGTGGCGCTTGGGTCCCCGCTTTTGCGAGGACGACGAGCTTGCTGATTTCGGCGCTTAAATCATGCTCCGCACCTTATCCATTCACGACTTCGTCATTGTCGACACCATCGAACTCGATTTCTCCGCCGGCTTCACCGTCTTCACGGGCGAAACCGGCGCCGGCAAGTCCATCCTGATCGATGCGCTGGCGCTTGCCCTGGGCGAGCGCGGCGACGCCAGCATGGTGCGCGAAGGTGCGGCCCGCGCCGACATCACGGCGGAATTTACCGCCGGCCCCGAAGTGGAAGCCTGGCTGGCCGCCAACGAGATAGCCAGCGAGGCCGGTACCATCATGCTGCGCCGCGTGATCGACAACGCCGGGCGTTCCAAGGCCTACGTGAACGGCATTGCCGCCACCGCGACGCAATTGCGCGAGCTGGGCGACATGCTGGTCGACATCCATGGCCAGCATGCGCACCAGTCGCTGTTGAAGAGCGATGCGCAGCGCGTGCTGCTTGATAACCAGGCCGGCTTGCAGGAAGCGGTCAAGGAAGTCGGGCAACTGTATAAGGCGTGGCGCGCCCTGGTCAAGCAGCGCGAAGAATTCGAAACGAATGCACGCAATGTGCTGCTGGAGCGCGAGCGGCTCGAATGGCAGGTTGGCGAACTCGACAAACTGGCGGCCAAGCCCGGCGAATGGACCGAAGTCTCGAACGAGCACAGCCGGTTGTCGCATGCGGCACACCTGATCGAAGGCGCGCAGGAAGCCTTGACCGCGATCTCGGAGTCCGACGACAACCCCATGCTCTCGCGCTTGTCGTCGTTGAACGTGAAGATCGGCAAGCTGGTCGATATCGACGCCGAACTCAAGCCCGTGCTGGAAGCGCTGGAGCCGGCGCGCATCCAGTTGCAGGAAGCGGTCTATGCCTTGAACGATTATCTGGGCTGCGTCGAACTCGACCCGGCGCGGCTGCGCCAGGTCGAAGGGCGGCTCGAAGCGCTCCATTCCACCGCGCGCAAATTCCGCGTGCAGCCGGAAGACTTGCCGCAGGAGCACGAAATGCTGTCCGCGCAGCTGCGCCAGTTGGCGCAGGCGACCGACATGGAAGGTTTGAAAGCCGAGGAAGCGAAAGCGGAAGAGGCGTATCGCGACGCGGCGAAAAAACTGACCAGGCGGCGCGCCGCCGTGGCAGAAGAATTGGGCAGGGCGGTGACTGCCGCGATGCAGGACTTGAGCATGGCAGGCGGCCGTTTTGAGATCGCCTTGCGGCCCTGTGAGCCGGCTGTCTTCGGCCTGGAGCAGGTCGAATTCCTGGTCGCAGGCCACGCCGGCAGTGTCACCCGACCGCTGGCCAAGGTAGCGTCGGGCGGCGAACTGGCGCGCATTGCGCTGGCAATTTCGGTCATTGCCTCGGCAGCCACGGCGACACCGACGCTGATCTTCGACGAAGTCGACAGCGGCATCGGCGGCGGCGTGGCCGAAGTAGTCGGGCGCCTGTTGAAGCGGCTGGGCCAGGACCGGCAAGTCTTGTGCGTGACCCACTTGCCGCAAGTGGCGAGCCAGGCCAACCAGCATTTTCAGGTCAGCAAGGAAGCGCAAGGCGCGCGCACCGTTTCGCGTATCGAGGCGCTCGACGCCAAGGCGCGCGTCGAGGAAGTGGCGCGCATGCTGGGCGGCATCGAAATCACAGCGACCACGCGCAAGCACGCGCGTGAATTGTTGGCGTCATGAGGTTGGCGTCCTGAGATGGCATAAATATGGCATTCCTCCCCGAGCCGCAGCACAAGCATGGCGCGCCCGGCAAGACCGCAATCTTGCTGGTCAACCTCGGCACGCCTGAGGCGCCGACTGCTGCGGCATTACGTCCTTACCTGAAGGAATTCCTCTCCGACCCGCGCGTGGTCGAAATCCCGCGCGCGCTGTGGTGGATCATCCTGCATGCCGTGATTTTGCCGTTCCGCTCGGGCCAATCGGCGAAAAAATATGCTGCGATCTGGACTAGCGACGGTTCGCCTCTGAAGGTACACACAGAGAAACAGGCCAAGCTGTTGCGCGGTTACCTGGGCCAGCGCGGGCACCAGGTCGAGGCGGCCTACGCCATGCGCTATGGCAAGCCGGGGATCGCTGACGTGCTCGATCAACTCAAGGCTGGCGGCGCCGAACGCATCCTGATCTTGCCGGCCTACCCGCAATATTCAGGCACGACGACGGCCTCGATCCATGACGCCGTGTTCGCCCGCTTTGCCCGCGTGCGCAACCTGCCGGAGTTGCGCTTCGTACGCAACTATCACGACCACGCCGGCTATATCGAAGCGTTGGCCGCGTCTGTGACGGCATATTGGGAGAAGCATGGCCGCCCGGACAAGCTCGTGATGAGCTTCCATGGCGTACCCAAGCGCACGCTAACCCTGGGCGATCCTTACTATTGCGAGTGCCACAAGACGGCGCGCTTGTTGGCCGAACGATTGGGCTTGGACGAGGGTAAATTCTTGCTGAGTTTCCAGTCACGCTTCGGCAAGGCTGAATGGCTGCAACCCTACACCGCGCCCAGCATAAAAAAGCTGGCACAGGAAGGAGTCAAGCGCGTCGACGTAATCTGCCCCGGCTTCACCAGCGATTGCCTGGAAACGCTGGAAGAAATCGCCATGGAAGTGCGCGCCGAATTCCTGACCGCCGGCGGCAAGGAATTCCATTACATTCCTTGCTTGAACGAATCGCCGGCGTGGATACACGCGTTGGCTGACCTAGCGCTCCAGCACATGCAGGGTTGGCCGACAACGTCTTCTCAGCAGCAAGCATTGCACGCCGATGCGACGCGCCAGATGGCGCGCAATCAAGGCGCCCAGACCTGATCTGCCGGTTCCAAGCTCGATGCAAAAAGGAAGTGAACAGCATACCGGCGACGCGAAAATCGCCGTTTTTTGCTGATAGAATTCAGGGTCTGTTGACCCGTAGTTTGGGAGTGCGAAGGCACCGTAGGCGTTGCAGGCCTAGGCGCAGCGACGAGTCGTAGAGGCACTACGGCAAGGAGCTGCAACAAGGAGCTGCAACAACGGCATGCGACGCCTACGGTACCTTCCCCAAGGGTTCAAACCAAAACGCGCGCTGGCGGCGTTGCACGGCTTGCGAAGGGACTACCCTTCGCTACGCCGCGCGCCTTGCCAGCACGCGTTTTGGTTTGAACGCATCTCCCAAACTACGGGTCAACAGACCCTAGCCTTGTCAGTACAAGGCAACGAGCTCCGAATAGCAAATCCAGATAGTTGCCACTACGACATAGGCAACCAGAGATGCAAGAATAAGAGGCAGCTTCATACGACTTCCCGTGATGTGCTGATGTTGTTGCAGTAAGACTCCCATACCCACATCCTAGTTCAATGTTCGGATTCCCACATCCCATAAACATGTGAAAGTTGTAACGAAATCTTCCAATTTTTCGATTGTGTCGTTGCGCTGCAACAGTCATGTAAATGGTTCGTTTCATCAATGATGACGAAATACCCCTTGAAATATTGTGGGTTAGCCCCATGTAGTGCCCGGATTGTTTTTCACTAATTTTAAGTATTTGATTTGTTGGAGATTTTTTGATGCAGGATCAAGAAAACACGCAAGCTCAGGAAAACCAGGACCCGGCGCCTGCCGAAGAATTGACGACGTCCGCAACGGAGAAGGCGAACGAAAAGCCAGCCGAAAAATCAGCCGATAAGCCGGCGGAAAATGCTGCACCTGCCCAGCCGACATTGGAGCAGCAATTGGCCAATGCCGTAGCCAAGGCTGCCGAGCTACAGGATGCCTTTTTGCGTGCCAAGGCTGAAGGCGAAAACATCCGCCGCCGTGCCCAGGAAGACATCGCCAAGGCGCATAAATTCGCCATCGAAAGCTTTGCCGAATCGATGGTGCCGGTGAAGGACAGCCTGGAAATGGCCTTGCTCGTGACAACCCCGACCATCGAATCGCTGAAAGAAGGCGTGGACATGACCTTGAAGCAACTGGCGTCCGCCTTCGAGAAAAACAAGCTCGTCGAAGTCAATCCCCAGCCGGGCGACAAGCTCGACCCGATGAAGCACCAGGCCGTGTCCATGGTGCCGGCCGAGCAGGCTGCCAACACCATCGTGAACGTGCTGCAAAAGGGCTACATGATTTCGGACCGCCTGTTGCGCCCCGCGCTGGTCACGGTTGCGCAATAAGGAATAGGCGCGGGAAAGCCCTTGAAATCGTAAGGGTTTTCCCTATATGAGAGTCATCGGATTATCACCAACTTATCACTATTCAGTAGTTAATACATAACAAGGAAATATCATCATGGGCAAGATCATCGGCATCGACTTGGGCACGACCAACTCCTGCGTCGCCGTCATGGAAGGCGGACAACCCAAGGTCATCGAAAACTCGGAAGGCGCGCGTACCACGCCTTCGATCATCGCTTATCAGGAAGACGGCGAGATCCTGGTCGGCGCACCGGCCAAGCGTCAAGCCGTGACCAACCCCAAGAACACGCTGTATGCCGTCAAGCGTTTGATCGGCCGCAAGTTCGACGAGAAGGAAGTGCAAAAGGACATCGGCCTGATGCCCTACCAGATCGCCAAGGCCGACAATGGCGACGCCTGGGTCGGTGTGCGCGACAAGAAGCTCGCGCCGCCGCAAATCTCGGCTGAAGTGCTGCGCAAGATGAAGAAGACCGCCGAAGACTATCTCGGCGAAGAAGTGACCGAAGCCGTCATCACGGTCCCGGCCTACTTCAACGACGCGCAGCGCCAGGCGACCAAGGACGCCGGCCGCATCGCGGGCCTCGACGTCAAGCGCATCATCAACGAGCCGACCGCTGCCGCGCTGGCCTTCGGCCTGGACAAGAGCAGCAAGGGCGACCGCAAGATCGCCGTGTATGACCTGGGCGGTGGTACCTTCGACGTCTCGATCATCGAAATCGCCGACGTCGATGGCGAAATGCAATTCGAAGTGCTGTCCACCAATGGCGACACCTTCCTGGGCGGCGAAGACTTCGACCAACGCATCATCGATTACATCATCGAAGAATTCAAGAAGACCAGCGGCCTCGATCTGGGCAAGGACGCGATCGCGCTGCAGCGTATCAAGGCTTCGGCCGAGCGCGCCAAGATCGAACTGTCGTCCTCGCAACAGACCGAAATCAACGAGCCCTACATCGCCATGGCCAACGGCGCCCCGGCCCACTTGACGCTGAAGATCACGCGCGCCAAGCTCGAAGCCTTGGTGGAGGACCTGATCGCCAAGACCATCGCACCGTGCAGCATTGCCATCAAGGATGCCGGTGTCGCCGTTGGCGACATCGACGACATCATCCTGGTCGGCGGCATGACGCGTATGCCCAAGGTGCAGGAAAAGGTCAAGGAATTCTTCGGCAAGGATCCGCGCAAAGACGTCAACCCTGACGAAGCCGTTGCCGTCGGCGCCGCGATTCAAGGTTCGGTGCTCTCGGGCGACCGCAAGGACTTGCTGCTCCTGGACGTGACCCCACTGTCGCTCGGTATCGAGACCATGGGTGGCGTGATGACCAAGATGATCAAGAAGAACACCACGATCCCGACCAAGTTCAGCCAGGTGTTCTCGACCGCCGACGACAACCAGCCGGCCGTAACCATCAAGGTGTACCAGGGCGAACGCGACATGGCCGCCGGCAACAAGGCGCTGGGCGAGTTCAACCTTGAAGGCATCCCGCCTGCAGCGCGAGGCACGCCGCAGATCGAAGTGACGTTCGACATCGACGCCAACGGTATTTTGCACGTCGGCGCCAAGGACAAGGCCACGGGCAAGGAAAACAAGATCGTCATCAAGGCCAACTCCGGCTTGACCGAAGAGGAAATCCAGAAGATGGTGCGCGATGCCGAAGCCAACGCCGAGGAAGACAAGCGCATGCGCGAAACCGCCGAAGCCCGCAACCAGGGCGACGCGCTGGTGCACTCGACCAAGAAGGCCTTGACCGAGTACGGTGCCAAGCTCGACGGCGGCGAGAAGGACAAGATCGAAGCCGCGATCAAGGAACTGGAAGAAGCGTTGAAGGGCAGCGACAAGGCAGCCATCGACGCCAAGAGCGAAGCCCTGTCGGCTGCCGCGCAAAAGCTCGGTGAAAAGATGTATGCCGACATGCAGGCGCAGCAGGCAGCCGGTGGTGCTGCCGGCGCGGCTGGCGGTGCCGACCATGGTGCGCATGCCGGCGGCGCCGAAGCCAAGGGCAATCAGGAAGACGTGGTGGACGCAGAGTTCAAGGAAGTCAAGGACAAGTAAGAGTACCTCTAAAATCTACTGCGCGCCCCAATCTCGGGCCTGCGATGCTCGCTGTACCTCCGTACAGCTGCGCTTCTCGGTCCGACCTTGAGTCGCTCGCTACGATTTTCGAGGTACTCCCAAAGAAAGTGTTGTCGGTTGGCCTGAAACATGCTTCAGGCTGCTTGGCTCGCCGGGACCGGATCGCTCGCGAATCCGGTCCCGGCGTTTTCGCTTAATTTTTAGGGTGCTGGCAAGATGGCAAAGCGGGATTTTTACGAAATATTGGGTGTAGCAAAGAACGCCTCGGACGAAGAGATCAAGAAGGCGTACCGCAAGCTCGCCATGAAATACCATCCGGACCGCAATCCGGACAGCAAGGGTGCGGAAGAGAAGTTCAAGGAGGCCAAGGAAGCCTACGAGATGCTCTCCGACACGTCCAAGCGTGAGGCTTACGACCGTTACGGCCATGCCGGCGTCGATCCCAACATGGGCGGCGGGGGCGGCTTCGGCGGTGCCGGTGCGGGCGGCTTTGCCGATGCCTTCGGCGACATCTTCGGCGACATCTTCGGCGGTAGCCGTGGCCGTTCCGGCGGTCCGCAAGTCTATCGCGGCGCCGACTTGCGCTACAACCTGGAGATCTCGCTGGAACAGGCCGCGCACGGTTTCGATACCACCATCCGCGTGCCCTCGTGGGATGCCTGCGAGACCTGCCATGGCTCGGGTGCCAAGCCTGGCACCAGCCCGACCACTTGCACCACCTGCGGCGGTCACGGCCAGGTGCGCATGCAGCAAGGCTTCTTCAGCATCCAGCAAACCTGCTCCAAGTGCCATGGCACCGGCAAGATCATTCCCACGCCTTGCCCCACCTGCAACGGCGCGGGCCGCCTCAAGCGCAACAAGACGCTTGAAGTGGCGATTCCCGCCGGCATCGACGAAGGCATGCGCATCCGCTCCTCGGGCAACGGCGAACCGGGCATGAACGGCGGTCCGGCCGGCGACCTGTATGTGGAAATTCACATCAAGGCGCATCCGGTGTTCCAGCGCGATGGCGACGACCTGCATTGCGAAATGCCGATTTCGTTTGCCAAGGCGGCCTTGGGCGGCGAAATCGAAGTCCCCACCTTGAACGGCAAAGCCTCGTTCACCATTCCCGAAGGCACACAGACCGGCAAGACCTTCCGCCTGCGCAGCAAGGGCATCAAGGGCGTGCGCTCGGGCTATGCCGGCGACATGTTCTGCCACGTCCTGGTCGAAACCCCGGTCAAGCTGACCGAGAAGCAGAAGGAATTGCTGCGCGAACTCGAACACCTGACCACCGAAGGCGGGGCCAAGCACAATCCGCAGACCAAGTCATGGAAGGACAAGGTCAAGGAATTCTTCGAATAAGACGTTGCAAAATTGAGATGTCAAGAAAGCCACCGTTGCAGGTGGCTTTTTTGTCACTCATCTCGAGTAACTTGCCAGCACCGAGGATTTTCTCTATGCTGAGAACACACAATAAAACGCTCGTTCGATTTTGAGCCGAGCCAACGATATGGAGACACACATGAATCTGGGAATTCGCTTGGGCCGCGCCATGGTGGCGCTGGGCTTTGTTGCCGCATTATTCACCGCACCCGTAGTATCGGCCGTCGAGATAGCCGGCTACAAGTTCGACGATACGGCCAAGGTCAACGGTCAGGACTTGAAGTTGAACGGCGCCGGCATCCGCTACAAGTTCGTCATCAAAGTCTACGCGGCCGGCCTCTATATGGCCGACAAGAAGGCAACCCTGGCAGACGTCTTGGCAGAACCGGGCGCAAAGCGCGTGACCTTGATCATGCTGCGCGACGTCGATAGCGATACCTTCGGCCAGGCTTTCATGGATGGCATCAGGAAAAATTCCGACGTGACCGAGCGTTCCAAGATCGTCAACCAGATGCTGACCTTCGGCCATCTGTTCGGCTCTATCCCTGAGTTGAAAAAGGGTGACATGGTCACCACGGACTGGGTTCCCGGCAGCGGCACGATGGTGTCGGTGAACGGTAAAAAGATCACGGATCCGATTCCCGACGTGCTGTTTTATAACGCGTTGCTGAAGATCTGGCTCGGCGCCAACCCGGCTGACAGCAAGCTAAAATCGGCGCTGTTAGGCGACGCTTCCTGATAGTTTGGCTGCATCTTCGCCGTTGATGCAGCATCTTCTGTGAAAAACGGGGCTTCGCGCTCCGTTTTTTATTGCTGCTTCATGTGCTTGCAGACCGCTTGCGGAGCGCGAATCCGATAGAATCGAGGCATTGCCAACCTGTGGCGCTGTCAGTTTGCCGCCACGCTTACGCCTCGATACCATGACCGACCACAGCAAAGACACCGAACTCGCCCATCTGTTCGACAACAACCGCGCCTGGGCCGAAAGCATCGTCGCCCGCGATCCCGATTTCTTCAAGAAACTGGCGGTGCAGCAGACGCCGGAATATCTGTGGATCGGCTGTTCCGACAGCCGCGTCCCGGCCAACGAATTGCTGGGCTTGCTGCCGGGCGACGTGTTCGTCCACCGCAACATCGCCAACGTGGTGGTGCACTCCGACCTGAACTTCCTCTCGGTGCTGCAATTCGCCGTTGACGTGCTGG
>FTAD01000045.1_pt1 | contig 15012 bp, 9 predicted proteins | sample 1639041 | NCBI WGS metagenome assembly FTAD01 (sample SAMEA3914812, study PRJEB12502) | metagenome | biome: forest; material: soil | place: Canada | collected 2011-07-07 | depth 0.1 m | reverse complement strand
CTCGGCAACGGCAACGACCAAATTACGCTGGGCCAGGGGCAGATCGGCTCCAATCAGGATGTCACGCTCGGAACCGGCATCGATTCCGTCACGACCGCCAGCGATGGCAACGTCACCATCAACTTCGCGGCGCAGGACGTCAATACCGATACGGTGACGTCCGGCGGCAATGACGCGGTCTTAAACGTCACCGCCGGCAACGGCAACAACCAGATTTCCGCCACAGGCTCGCACGACACGCTGGCCATCACGCTGGGCAGCGGCAGCAATGTCGTCGTCACCAGCGATGGCGCCTCGGGCAGCGTTACGTTCGGCGCACACTCGGGCACGGACAGCGTCTCGGTCGGCGTGGTCGACGGCCTGACCAGCTACAGCAACCTCGTCGTCATATCGGGCCTCAACAATGCCGGCACCGACAGCATCGCCTTCAGCGACACTGCCGGCAGCGCCGCCAGCATCGTTCAAGTCACGGCGGCCAATGTCACGGCCAGCGGGGGCAATGCCACGTCGCTGTCGGACTGGTTTGCGGCCGCTGCGGGAAAAGGCGGGGTCGTCACGCAAACGGCTCACGGCCTGGAATGGTTCCAGTTCGGCGGCAATACCTATCTTATCGAAACGTCTACTGCAAACGATACCGGCAAATTATTTGTCACCGATAGCGCGGTGGAATTGACGGGGACCGGCTATACCTTCGGGCAATCGACCTTCTCTGGCGGCGTACTGCATTTACTCGGGTAAAACCGGATTGGGGCGGCAAGCTGCCCCAATCCTTTCGTGTATCTACACCTCGATTTAACAATAGAAAAAGCATTCACAAAAATTTAGTTGACTGGCGATATTTCTCAAAGCAAAATCGATCCGCTTGGCGTAGTTGCTGCCAAGACAAAGAAGCGGGCAAGATTTGGGAAGCCAGGTCGACAGCCCGACAAGTTCATTCCGACTTGAATCAATCGCAGAGGCCGTGCAGCCCCTCCCCCGATGGGCAGAAGATATTTGCACGCCGGTTTTCCCCATTTCGACGACTCAACATATTGACCAAGAGCCCAACTCATGTCCGCATCCAGCTATAGCACCGTTGTACAAGAACTGTATATCTCGTATTTCGGCCGCCCGGCCGATGCGGCAGGCTTGACCAATTTCGAAAATGCGCTCGCAGCGCTCAATGCCCCCCAAGACATTGACGGTTTGGCGGCAGCCTATAGCAGCAATTCCGCTATCAAGAGTCTGATCGACGCCTTCGGCACCAGCGCCGAATCGGCTGCATTGTATGGCAGCGTCGACAGCAACAGCTTGAGCAGCATCGAGAATTTCGTCAATTCGGTATTCGAGCACGTTTTGAATCGTGCGCCGGCCTCCACGGGATTGGCATTCTGGTCCAACGCCATTGCCGACGGCACGCTGAGCCTGGGCGATGCCGCACTCGCGATTGCCTCGGGCACGCAGACCAACACCACTGCCCAGGGCTTGCTTGATGCAACCACGGTGGCCAACAAGGTTGCCATTGCCAGTGAATTCACCGCCAACGTGACGGACCCGGTGGAAGCGCTCGAATACAAAGGTGCTGCCGCCGCCGAGATCGGACGTGAATTGCTGGCCAATGTGACCGATAGCACGGTGCTGTCGTCGTATGTGATCGCGCTTGAGCAGGCTGTGGCTGAGCTTGGATCGACTTCTACGCCCACCCCGACGCCAACCCCCACACCAACCCCCACTCCCACACCGACTCCAACTCCAACTCCGACACCTACACCCACTCCTACTCCTACTCCTACTCCGACGCCTACACCCACTCCGACGCCCGCCGATACGTTCACTCTGACAACGGGGCAGGATACATTGGTCGGCGTGAGCGGCGCCAACAACATTTTTAACGGCATTCTGGACAATAGCGCGGGCATCTCAAACAGCGGGCCGGCAGCCACGCTCACCACCGGCGACAGCATTACCGGCGGCGGCTTGTCGAGCACGCTCAACATCACCGACTTCGGCCTCAACTCCACAATGGCGCTACCCACGGCAACCATCACCGGCATCACAGCCTTGAACATCAGTTCGAGCGAAGGCATCGGCACGCAAGACTTCAGCGGCTGGTCCGGCTTGAGCCACGTCACGATCACGAGTTCAAGCGGCGCCGCCAGCATTACGGTCGGCGCTGCCACGACGCTGAGTCTGGCAGATACCGGCGCGTCGGGCGCCATTTCAACCACGGGCGGCGCCACGGTTGGCATTACCACCGATGCCAACCACGAGGTCACCGTCACCGGCGGCACAACCACGACCGCGGCATCGGTTACCGGCGGCAGCACCGTCACTATCACCGATGCGAACTATGGCACGGCGACGGCCAATACCTTGAGCAGCGTGACGCTTGGCGACACAGGAGAAACCACACTCGGCAACAACATCAACCTCTACAGCAACGCCCTGACCGATCTGACGCTCAACGGCACCGCAAGCGACGTCACGGTGCATGCCGCGGCCGGAACGCGCACCTTGGACGTAAAGTTTTCGGGAATCAACATCGGCGGCGTATTCGATGCGACCGCGACCACGGTTGACATTAGTGCCACGCCGCAGAACGCCAGCACGATGGCGTTCAACTTCGGCAGCGCAACGACAATCAATTACACCGGAGTCGCCAACGCCAACGACACGGGACACAACGTTGGCTGGGCCTGGAACTTCTTTGACAACGATCTGGGCACCTTCAACATTGGGGGCGCAGCCAATTTCGATGGCAACCTGTCCAACATGAACAGCTCCGCGACCATCAATGCCAGTAACGAAACCGGCCTGGTCAATGTCCTGATCGGTGCCGGGCAGACTTTCATCGGGGGCACCGGCGACACAGACGTCCAGGTCTATGGAACGCCTGCAGTCTCGATAGACGGCGGCTCGGGCGGCCTGAACGAAATCAACCTCTGGCAACTCGGAACGGTCACGTCCTCCGTCGTGTCGGCTTTGGCCAGCCACGTAACCAACTTCGTCGAACTCGGCGTGAGCGGCACGACCGCAGGCACGTTCGACATGTCCGCCGACCCCACCTTCACGGTATTCGACGTGAACAACGACACGGCAAGCAGCGCCATTACCTTCACCAACACGCCAAGCAATCCTATCCTCGACATCGAAGGCAGCTTCAACAACACCATTACCTTGCAACCGGCTTCGGGCAGCACAGGCATCATCCAGATGGTCGACGGCTCGGCGACGTATGTCAGTCAGATCACAGCCGAAGACGCCTCGTTCGTAGGACTCAGCCAACTTGAACTCGCATTCGACAGCTATTCCACCATAGAAATCGGCACCTTGGCCGATAGCAACCTCTCGACAATTAACCTCGAAGGCGCCGGCAGCAACGCCGGTGCTCTAAAGATCGACAACCTGACCGAGGTCGTCTCGAGCCTGTCCATCAACGACAACGGTTCACCGCTTATCCTGTCCAATTTTACCGACAACGACCTTGCCACGTTGACGGTGACGGAACAATCCACCGGCGGCAGTACCGTCATATCCAATCTGAACAGTACGTCGACCAGCCTTACAATCGACCATGCGTCGTCGGGAGCGTTCGATCCGACCGGAACCATGACCATAACCAATCTGAACGATAGCGCGCTCGTCAATGTCACGTTCTCCAACAGCTTCACCGACGCCGCGGATGCGCTCACGATTGGCGCGTTGACGCAGGGAACGCTGCAAAACATAAACTTGAACGGCTATGTGACGGCCAGCATCACCGGCGAAACAATAACCTCAGGGTTCACCGTTGCCGGTGGCTCGGACAACGCCAACGTGACCGTCACATCGACCGGCGCAACGGCATCTGGCGCAACCGACAGCGTCACGCTGGGCAATGGTTTCAACGTTGTTACGCTGGGAGCCGGCGCGGTAGGTTCGACACACATCATCGCGCTCGGCGATGGCTACAACAATATCACTGACAACACCTTGGGCGCGAGCGACATCACCATCACCAGCGACACCAATTATGCCGACAACATCACTGTGAATTCGGCGTCTTCAATTGAGATAAGCGCCGGCAACGGACACAATACGATTTCGGCGTTGGCGACAGGTTTGATAGGCAGTATTTCCGTAGGCAGCGGGAACAACGAGATTACCCTTGGCAACGGCGCCGATGTCACCATCAGCTATGCTACGCATTCTCAGCCCCATAGTGTCGCGCTCGGCGCGTCCGGATCGTCGCTCACTTCGATTGTCCAGATTACCGGACTGAACAATTCCGGCGACGACACAATCACGTTCGACGCCGACAAGAACAACCTTTCCGGTTTTGCGCAAGTCACTTCGGGCGAAGTGCAATCCGCCGGACTTGATCCGACCTTGCTCGCCAATTGGGTTGCTGCCGCCGACGGCGCGTCAGGTAGCGGCGTTACCGGAGCAGCCCATACGGTGACTTGGTTTCAATTCCAGGGCAATACCTATCTACTGGAATCGGCGGCCGGGCAGACTGTCGATGTGGGCGCGATGGCAACTAACAACACACTTGTGGAGTTGACCGGCACCAACTACACCTTCACGCGCACGACCGGCACCAACGGCACCATTTCTTTCCTCGGATGACGGCGCAACCTTTCAGCGCCCGAACCAATACCGCACCTCGGCACGGCGATATTCCTCGATCGCCGTGCTGCCGCCCAACTCCAGCTTGATCGCCCCGGCTTCATCGCTGCGCAAACGCAACACACCGAGCGCACCGTAACGTTCGAATACCTCGGGTTTGGGGTGGTGGAAGCGGTTGCGGTAGCCAACCTGGAAGATCGCCACCTGCGGCTGCACTGCCTTGAGGAAAGGCATCGTCGACGACGTGCCACTTCCGTGATGCGGCGCCAGGAGCACCGTCGCCTTGAGCTTGTCTGGAATGCCATCGACCAGCTCCGCCTCCTGTGTCGCTTCGATGTCGCCGGCCATCAAGATCGATTGCTCCCCGACCGTCACCTTCACCGTGCAGCTCCGTGCATTCGGTTTGTACTTCGTGCTCTCGTAACTCGACGCCGCCGGCTGCAGCATGTCGAAGCGCACGCCATCCCATTCCCAGTGCTGCCCGGCCACGCAACGTCGGTGTTGCGGCGCGGCCTGCACGATGGGGCTGTCGTAGGCCAGCGACGTAGCACTCCAGCTTATTGGCAACTCGTGGATGATCGAGAGCGCACCGCCCGAATGATCGTTGTCATTGTGACTGATGACGAGGCCGTCGAGACGGTAGATGCCGCGCGCATGCAGGTAAGGCAGGATCACGCGGTTGCCGCCATCGGATTCGGGCGAATACGCCGGGCCGGTATCGTATAGCAGGCGATGCCTGGGCGTCTCGATCAGCACCGCCATGCCCTGCCCGACGTCGAATGCGGTGACCCAGATTCGCCCATCGGACGGATGGGCCGCACCGTTCAACAGCAGCGGCAGCCAGCCCAACAAGCCGAGCGAACGCCAAGGCAGACCGCGCGGCGCCAAGAGCCATAGCGTACCCAGCATGGCGCAGGCAAATATCCAGAATGGCGGCACCGGCGCGGCCCAGACAGCCGCGGGCATGCTGGAAAGCCATCCCAGCAATTGCATCAATACGTCAATCAGGCCATGCGCCAATTGCAGAATCGGCGTCGAGAGCAGTGTGGGCAGCACGCTGCCGATCAAGGCCATGGGCGTCACGACGAAACTCAGCACGGGAATGGCAATCGCATTGGCGAGCGGACTGATGATGGAAATATCGCCGAACAACAAGACCGTCAGAGGCACCAGCCCGACGCACAAGACCAATTGCGTGCGTCCCTCGGCCTTGCACCATGCCAGAAAGCGCTGACGCCGCCCAAGTGGATTGTGCGGATCATGCGGAGCAGCGTGGCCGCGCCCGGTCGTCACGTAGAGAATCAGCGCCACGCAGCCGAACGAGAGCCAGAATCCCGGCCACAACACCGCCCACGGATCGACCAGCAGCACCGCCGCCAGCGCCAGCGCCGCGATGTGCGAGACCGAGGCGATGCGCCCGCTCCACACGGCCCAGGCCACGACAGCGAGCATATAAAGCGTGCGCTGCGCCGGAATGCCGAAGCCGGCCAGCAAAACATAGACAAGCCCCAGTGCAAAGCCGGCCAGCGCCGCGGCCTTGCGTGCCGGCAGCAGCAAGGGCAGCTGCGCGCGCGTGAAGAACGAGCGGCACCACAACCAATACACCAGCCGCGCGAACATGCCGGCGATCAGTGTGATATGCAGCCCGGACACCGCAACCAAATGCGAAATCCCGCTGCGGTTGACCACGTTCCAGTCCGACTGCGCGACGCCGCGCTCGTCGCCGATCACCAGCGCGACGACCATGCCGGCGTAACGCTCGCCCGGCAAGGCGGCCAGGATGCGCTCGCGCATCGCCTCGCGCATGCGCTGCACCAGGTTGTGCGCGCTCCAGACGAACCCATCGAGGCGCGCGTTTTGCCCCTGGGATGCGGCATCGGTGCGAACCGAGCCGGTGGCACGCACGCGTTGCTCCAGCAGCCATGCTTCGTAGTCGAAGCCGCCGATGTTGGCGTTACCGTGCGGACGCTGCAAACGCAGCCGCAAGCGCCAGCGTTCACCCGGCCGCACCAGGGTTGGCGTGGTTTCGCCCTCGTCCTGGTGCGCATACCAGGACAGCGCAACACGGCGCGGCACCTGCGTCATCACTACGCCATTCCATTGCGCTTGTTCTATGGCGAAATTGAAGCGCTGGCCTTGATCGAAACGGAAAGGCAGACTATCGATCGTACCGACCACGACCAAGTCCTGCCCTTCCAGTTCCTTCGGCAATTCCTCGCGCAAGTACACCTGCGCAAACAGCGCGGCCCAGACGAAGCCGGCCAGCACGCCACAGCCCGCGAGCAAGGGCAGGCGCAGTGCAAGACGATGCGTGCGCCACAAAAGCAGGATCAGGAACAGCGAAGCCGCCGTCATCAACAACACTTGCGCATACCCGGGCAAGGCGCCCTGGGTTTGCAACAAGCAAACACCTAGCGTAAAGCCAATGATCAGGCTGCGCATCGTGCCGAATCAAGCCAGGCGCGGCAAGACCGCATGCGCATTGTCCGTGGTGGCGCGGGCCGCGTCTTCCAGGCTCAAGCCGCGCAGCTCGGCGAAGACGGCACCGATGCGCGGCAGATGCTCCGGCGTGTTATGCCCCGGCTCCTCCCAGGCGGGCGGAATGTCGGGCGCGTCGGTTTCGAGCACGATGGCATCGAGCGGCAATGTGCTTGCCAGCCGACGGATTTGCAGCGAACGTGTGTAAGTCATCTCGCCGCCGAAGCCGAGCTTGAATCCCATGCCGATGAAGGTCTCGGCTTGCTGGAAGCTGCCGTTGAACGCGTGGGCGATGCCGCCGGGGACGGCAATGCGGCGCAGGTATTTCAAGATAATGTCTTGCGAGCGCCGCACGTGCAGCAGCACCGGCAGATCGAAGTCGCGCGCGATCTTCAATTGCTCGGCGTAGAAGTATTCCTGCTTCTCGCGCAAAACGCCTTCGCGCAAGGCAGGTACGAAAAAATCGAGACCGATTTCGCCGACGGCGACAAAGCGCTCATCGTTCAACCCGGCGGCAATGGCGTCGCGCAGATGCGCGAGGTCGTTCTCCGATGCGTCTTCGACACACATCGGATGGATGCCCAGCGCATAATGGCAGCCGGGCGTTGCTGCTGCCAGTTGCACCACGCCGGCGAAGTTGGCGACCTTGACCGCCGGCACGACGATGCGCACCACACCGGCTTCGGCCGCGCGCGCTGCGACCGCACTGCCCCGCCCGCCGAACTCGCCGGCATCAAGATGGCAATGCGTGTCGGTCCACATGGGTTCAATGTACAGGGTTGGGTGCGTCCGCCTGCAAGCCGTGGTCGGTCATGTGCAGCACGCTATCGCAATGCGTCGCCAGTTCCAGGTCGTGCGTGACGATGACGAAGGCCGTGCCCAGCGTGCGCGACAACTCCAGCATCAGGTCGAACGTTTTTTGCGCCGTGGCGCGGTCGAGATTGCCTGTCGGTTCATCGGCCAGCACGCAGGCCGGCTGCGTCACGAGCGCTCGCGCCAGGGCCACGCGCTGGCGCTCGCCACCCGACAACTCGCCCGGCACGTGCGTTACGCGGTCGGCCAGCCCGACGCGAGTGAGCATGGCGCGTGCCTTCTCCTGTGCCTCGGGGCGCGCCATGCGCCGTATCAGCAGGGGCATGGCGACATTGTCGAGCGCGGAAAATTCCGGTAACAGGTGATGGAACTGATACACGAAACCGAGCGACTGGTTGCGCAAATCGCCACGCGCCTTTTCTGAAAGGCCGGCAAAGTCTTTACCCAGCAATTTCACTTCGCCCGTAGTGGGTGTATCCAGGCCGCCCAGCAAATGCAACAGCGTCGATTTGCCCGAACCGGACGCGCCGACGATGGCAATGCGCTGGCCGGGACGGATGGCGAAATCGATATTGTTCAAGACTTTGACCTGATACTTGCCCTGAACAAAGGTCTTGCCGAGCGAGCGGCACATCAATACGGGATCGGGCATATCATTCCAATGGCGTTTCGATGAAAGCCGGCAGCGCTTCGCAGTACGACGAGAGGCGTTCCAGGCGCGGATAGCGGCCAGAGGGAAATTGCGCCGGATGCACGTAACGCGCAAATGCCAGCGCCACTGCACCGGTCACGTCGGCTTGCGTGATCGGCGCGCCGGTCAGCACCTCCGATTCCGGCATGGCTTCGAGCAGGGCGAAGGCGTCGTGCATCTGGGTCAGCACGCGCTCGGCCCAGGCGTGATAGGTGTTTTCCGCAGGTCGCAGGCCGGTTTCGTAGTAATACTGTACTGCCTTTTCCATGGCGATAAGGGTCACGGCGCAGTGCTGCTGAATCTTCATGCGATCCGTGCCGGAGGCCGGGATCAGGCGTTTTTCCGGCGCTGCGATACCGTCGAGATAATCAAGAATGAAGCTGCTTTCGATCAGCTTGTCGCCGCTGTCGAGAATCAGCATCGGCACCTTGATCAGCGGATTGAACTTGCGCATTTCGTCGACGTGGCGAAACACCGACAGCGCCACGTGTTCGAAGGTAAAGCCCTGCAGGCGCATCGACACGGCGACGCGGCGCACAAAAGGGGAATCGAATAGCCCAACCAGTTTCATTTGCGATCTCCTTTATTCGTAACGTAATGCCTCAGCCGGCCTCATGCGCGCCGCAGCCCAGCTCGGATAGAGCGTGGCGAGGAAGGAAAACAAGATGGCGATACCGGCCACCCAATACACGTCGGGCCATTGCAGGTCGGACGGCATTTCCGAAATCAGATAGACGTCGGAGGGCAGAAATTTCACCCCCAGCAAACGTTCGATGAAGGGCACGATGACATCGACGTTCTTGGCCGTGATCACGCCCAGTATGATGCCGGCGGCGGTTCCCAACAAACCGAGCACACCGCCCTGGATCACGAAGATACGCATCACGGCACCGGGCGAAGCGCCCAGCGTGCGCAGGATGGCGATGTCGGCCTGCTTGTCCGACACCGTCATCACCAGCGTGATGATCAGCGTAAAGGCCGAGACGATGATGATCATGGAAAGGATCAGTGACATCATGCGCTTTTCGGTGCGCACCGCGGCGAACCAGGTGGGATTCTGCTTCGACCAGTCGCGCACATCGTAATTCTGGCCGAGCGTGGCCGACAACTGCTGCGCCACGAAGGGCGCCTCGTGCAGATCCGCCAATTTCAGGCGCAAGCCGGTAGGGCCGTCGAGGCGGAACATCTTTTCCGCATCTTCGATGTGGATCAGGGCCAGCGTCGAATCGTATTCATATTCGCCGGCATGGAAGATGCCGACCACGCGAAAGGGTTTCAGGCGTGGCAGCACGCCGCCAACGGTGATTTGTCCCTGGTTGGTGCCGAGCGTGACCTTTTGCCCGATATCCACATGCAGCGCACGCGCCAGCTCGCTGCCGAGCACGATGCCAAACTCGCCAGGCTTGAGGTCGTTGAAATTGCCGGCCACGATCTGCGAGCCGACTTCGGAAACCTTGGGTTCTTCTGCGGGCAGCACGCCGCGCACGAGAGCCGGGCGCATCTCGCCATCGTTCAACAGCAACGCCGGCGCCGCCGTATAAGGTGCCGCGCCGCGCACCGAGGGATTCTTCGCCACCTGTGCCGCCAAAGCCTGCCAGTCACCGATGGCGCCGCTGTAATCGGTCACCTCGATGTGCGCCAGCACCGACACCATGCGGTCCAGCACCTCCTTCTGGAAGCCATTCATCACCGAAGGCACCACGATCAGCGCCCAGACGCCGAGCGCGATCCCGCCCATGGAAAAAAACGAAATGAGGGAAATAAAGCCGTTGCGCCCGGCACGCGCGCCCCCACGCGTGTAGCGCAGGCCGACCAGCCATTCGAAGGGTGGCTTTTTAAATGGATTCAATCGATTGCTCCTGATTTGAGCGTGCAGTTTGCCATACAATAGCGTATGCGTCATTGTGAAATTCTGCTTCCCTTCGGCCTGCCGCCGCCTGGCTTGGCCGCCGACCTGTTGCGCAGCCTGCAGGCGCCCGCCTTGGCTACCCTGCTCGGCAAAGCTTCGCCCCCAACCGTCGAGAGCTTCGATCCGTTCGCCCGGTGCTTGCCACACGAAGCCTGGCTGGCGAAACACATGGAAATGCCCGTTGCGCCCGAAAACAGTCCGCCGCAAGCCGCCGTGCGCTTGCGTGAATTGGGTCAGACCGCGAACGAGGGCACCTGGTTCCTGCTGCATCCGGTCCATATCCACATCGCACGCGACCATCTGGTGCTGACCGACCGGCGCCGCCTGCCGCTGACCGAGGATGAATCGCGCGCGCTGTTCGAACTTGCCAGGCCGAGCTTCGACACTGCCGGCAAAGCGCTGGTCTATGGCGACGCGGAAACCTGGTTCGTCCGCGCCGACGGTTGGCAAGGCTTGCAAACCGCCAGCCCCGATGCGGCCTGCGGCCACAATGTCGATATCTGGATGCCCAAGGGGCCGGGTGAGCGCGACTGGCGCAAGCTGCAAAACGAAGTGCAGATGGAGTGGCATGACAACCGCATCAACCAGGAACGTGAAGCTAGGCGTGAGCAGCCGGTCAATTCGCTCTGGCTTTGGGGTGGCGCGAGCTTGCCGGCCGCCGCCAAGCCGATAGCGATGCAAGACGGCAGCAAAGGCTATGCTTCGTTGCCGCAGCAAAGCAATGCCTTCGCACTGCTCGACAATTTGAACGAACCCGCATTGGCTGAAGACTGGGGCCAATGGCTGGATCGCCTGCATGCACTGGAAGCAGTCTGGTTCACGCCCATGCTCGCGGCACTCAAGAGCGGCGCGCTCGAACGTGCCACATTGCGCTTCACCCACAACACCGAACTGCGTGAATTCAGTGTCGGCAAAAGCAGCCTGTGGAAATTCTGGGCCCAGCCATCCCTGAAGAAGCTAGCCCCATGACCCGTATCGCCACCCGCCCCTATGCCTTTCGCACGGCGGAAATGCTACGCCAGCAAGGCGTGCATCCGGTGTTGGCACGCCTGTACGCGGCGCGTGGCCTGACGGACACGCGCGAGCTGTCGTGCGAACTGACTGCCTTGTTCCCGCCCGTCGCCTTGCAAAGCATCGAGCAGGCCGCCGTCTTCCTGGCCGACGCGATTGCCGCAGGCAAGAAGCTCGTCATCGTCGCCGACTACGATTGCGACGGCGCCACCGCCTGCGCAGTCGGCTTGCGTGGCTTACGTGCGATGGGCGCCAAGGTTGACTTCATCGTACCCAACCGCTTCGAATACGGTTATGGCCTGACGCCTGAAATCGTCGCACTGGCAGAGCGTGAAAAGCAGCCCGACATCATCGTCACGGTGGATAACGGCATCGCCAGCGTCGAAGGCGTGGCCGAAGCAAACCGGCGCGGCATGGCCGTGGTGGTGACGGACCATCACTTGCCCGGCGACCGGCTACCGGATGCTGCCGTGATCGTCAACCCGAACCAGCCAGGCTGCGGCTTCCCCAGCAAAAACCTGGCCGGCGTCGGCGTGATGTTCTACGTGCTCTTGGCCCTGCGCGCCGAATTGCGCAAGCGCGGCGTGTTTGACGCGCAATCGCAACCCAAGCTCGACAGCCTGCTCGATCTCGTCGCGCTGGGTACGGTGGCCGACGTGGTCAAGCTGGACGCCAACAACCGCGTGCTGGTGGCGCAAGGCTTGAAGCGCATTCGTGCAGGTCGCATGCATGCCGGCATTGCCGCGCTATTTCGCGCCGCAGGGCGCGAGGCACGCCGCGCCACACCGTTCGACCTCGGTTTTGCGCTCGGCCCGCGCCTGAACGCCGCCGGGCGCCTGGCCGACATGGCGCTCGGCATCGAATGCCTGTGTACCGACGACGAAGGCCGCGCCTGGGCGATTGCCCAAGAGCTCGACCGCATCAACCGCGAGCGGCGCGACATCGAAGCCGAGATGCAGGACACGGCACTGTTGAAACTTGACGATTTCAACCCCAAGGACAGCAGCACCATCTGCGTATTCGACGAAACCTGGCACCAGGGCGTGATCGGCATCGTCGCCTCGCGTCTGAAAGACAAGTTCTACCGCCCCACCATCACCTTCGCCCCGGCGGGCGACGGCATGATCAAGGGTTCGGGCCGCTCGATTGCGGGCTTTCATTTGCGCGATGCGCTCGACCTCGTGTCCAAGCACGCGCCAAGCACGATAGACAAATTCGGCGGCCACGCCATGGCAGCAGGACTCTCCCTGCGCGCTGAGGCCTTCGATGCCTTCGCGGCTGCCTTCGAGCAGGTGGGCCGCAAATGGCTGACTGCCGCGCAACTGGAGCGCATAGTCGAAACCGATGGCCCGCTCGAAGACGCTTATTTCACCACCGACTTCATCGAACTGCTCGATGGCCAGGTCTGGGGACAGGGCTTCGCGCCGCCGGTGTTTTGCGACGAATTCCAAGTGGTGAACCAGCGCGTGCTCAAGGAGAAACACCTGAAGCTGCTGCTGGAAAAAGACGGCCGCAAATATGACGCGATCTGGTTCGGCCATGCCGATTCGCTGCCCGCGCGCGCGCAGGTGGCTTATCGATTGGATGCAAACGAATACAATGGCGTGACGCGCGTGCAGCTACTTGTCGAGCACGCGCTGGCGGCCTAGCCGCTTGCCTAAGCTGGCGGTCGGCAGTTCCACCGCGTAGTGCAAGACGGTGGCTGCACAGAGAATAACCACTAATGCCAACGGCGCCGCAGCCAGATAGGGCAAACCCCGGTCCATCAGAATGTGCATCACCACATAGCCCGACACCGCATGGACCAGGTAGAGCGGATAGCTCACCGCAGCGAAGAAGTCGAGCACGCGTACCGCACGAAAACGCTCGCGCCACAGGTAGCAAAGCGAAAACACAACGAGCGCATAGCCGTAGTTGGCCGGAACCTTCCAGTATTGTTCCGCAATCACCGTTTGTGGCCACACGGCGAAGAACAGTGCGAACATCACCAGCGCAGCGGCAGCGAGAACACGCGGCCCAATCCTTCCCTTGACGGCGAAATGAAACAGCGTGCCGATGAAGAGGAACACCGTGTACATCGCCTCGACCTTGGCCCAGTCGAGCGCGATATCCAGCGAACCCAGCTTGCACTGCGATGGCAGCCACAGGATCAAGCCGCAAATGGCGAGCGCGTAGCACAAGAGCGTGGCAACCGGTGCGCGCGCTAGCCAAGGCCACAGCAGCATCGCCACGACGTAAAACTTCACCTCGACCGAGAGCGTCCAGTTGACCAGATCGACCGAAGGCTGGACCACTTCGGCATTGACCAGCAGCAGGTTCGTCCCCAATTGCCAGCCATCGATGTGAAACGGCATGTGCCAATAGCAGGAAGAGAGATAGGTCACGCCCAGCATCAGCGCCGTCGCAACCCAATAAGTGGGGTAGATGCGCAATACGCGTGCAGCGAGAAAACGCAGGCTGCCCATCTTTTCCAGCGAAAACGGGATGACGAAACCGCTGATCAGAAAGAACAAGGCCACGCCGAACGGCCCATAGTTGAAAGTCGGCGGCGCCACGTAGGGCATGAAAGCCGGACGAGCACCCGTCAACGCGGGTGCGAAAGTGTATTGCGCAACGATATTTCGGGCGCCCCAATAGATGCCGAGATAATGCGTCACGATCACGCACAGCACCGCCACGCCGCGCAGCTGGTTGGCGAAGGTGATCTTGCCCGAGGATTCAGTTGCTGGATTGAGCGAAAGCATCAAGCGTGGGAAAGGCGGCAAATTGGCCCTCATCGCCAGGAGGGGAGCAAAAATGGCGAGGTTAATGTAACGGTAGAGTATAATATAAGGTTTGATTGCACAGCAGAAAATCATGGAAGCCGAACGCCTCAACTTGCTCTCCGCCCTTCTGGCGGACCTGACCTCCCGCGAAGCCGATCTCCGGGGGTATCTTTGACTTCGATGTGAAGTCGGAGAAACTCGAACAAACCAACGCCGAACTGGAAGACCCCAACGTCTGGAACGACGCCAAGCGCGCCACCGATCTGGGCCGTGAAAAGCGTGCGCTCGAAGCGGTGGTCCACACTCTCACCAAAATCCACAACGACTTGCGCGACGCGAACGACCTGTTTGCCATGGCGCGCGAAGAAAACGACGACGACACCCTGATCGCGGTCGAATCCGATACGCAGGAAATCAAAAAGCTCGTCGAAGACCTCGAATTCCGCCGGATGTTTTCCAATCCGATGGACCCGAACAACTGCTTCATCGACATCCAGGCCGGCGCCGGCGGCACCGAGGCGCAGGATTGGGCATCGATGCTGCTGCGCCAATACCTGCGCTACTGCGAACGCAAAGGCTTCAAGGTCGAAGTGCTGGAAGAGTCCGAAGGCGAAGTCGCCGGCATCAAGACCGCCACGCTGAAGGTCGAGGGCGATTATGCCTACGGCTTCCTGCGCACCGAAACCGGCGTACATCGCCTGGTGCGCAAGTCGCCGTTCGATTCGGCCAATGGGCGCCACACCTCGTTCTCCAGCCTG
>FTAD01000005.1_pt1 | contig 15770 bp, 8 predicted proteins | sample 1639041 | NCBI WGS metagenome assembly FTAD01 (sample SAMEA3914812, study PRJEB12502) | metagenome | biome: forest; material: soil | place: Canada | collected 2011-07-07 | depth 0.1 m | reverse complement strand
TGCGGCCGACGCATGCCGGCGTTTGAAGGGCGTGGCGGGAAAAACCGGTACCCCGGGCTTCGCCGACGAAGTGTATACCTGGGTACAACGTACAGCGGTGTGCAATACCATCGAGCAGCAACTCGGAAAAGAACATGTGTCCGCTGAACAGCGCCTGCGCCTCATCGAAGCGAGGGCGCGCTGCGTGCAAAATCCATTCAAGTGGTATGCCGCCGTGTTGCGTGATGATCCCACCAGCGACACCGGTCCCTGGAGCAAGATCGTTGTCGTGTTGGCCGAGCGTAATTATCGGAGCGACGGCTGGATCGATTCCAAAGGCGATGTGGGCAGTCCCAATGTCGCAGCAGAACTGGGGTTCCGTCTCATCAAGGGCTTCTGAAAGACTGACTATGAACGCCAATCGGCAGTACATGAAACTCGACGCCTCCGACTGGCCCAGCATGACCCGGCAGGTGAAGATAGCGGTGATCGATTGTTGGCATCAACATGCCGGGCGCTGGCGGCCGGAAAACATTACCTTGCATGTTGCCACAAGGCTGCTGCCTGATTCCATTTTCGGCGCTCAGAGAGAATCGCACTTGCCGTCACTGGTTGCCTGGCTCAGACAGCAAGGCCACGCCGTTACGCTTTTGGGCGATTCCACGTTGCCGGAACATCGTCTCTACCTCTTTCCGCCGACAAAGAAATAGCGCGTCCATCCGAGACAGAATGCCTGCGCCAAACGTCTAACCGATTATAGGACAGGGAAAACCCCTGCATCGAAATCACCTGGAGCAATACCATGAATCAGACCATTCGCAATGCCATACGAAGCATCAAAGGGTTCTTTGCCGATCCGATTCCCGATTTTGGTTTTGATGAACTGGGGCAAGGAACGCTTGCGGCCGATCCGCTATTTGACCCGGGTTCGCTCGTGCCGACGGCAACGCACGGCCAGCAGAGCAACCAAGAGGTAGTGCTGAACGCCTTGGCACGTGCCACAGAAAATTATTTTCTTTCGAATGTGTCGCCGCTATTGCGCAATGTGCCGAACCTGCGTTGGCAAATCAAACAAATCCAGGTGCGCGAAACCGCCGGCAACACGCATCTCCTGACGGAACTCAACAAGCTCTCGCCGTCGATATTAAATGCGATCTGCAAAGCGGTATTGTCCAAGCTACCCTGCTCATCGTCGATGGACATGTCGCAATACTATGGGCTCAGTATCGTGCCCGATAAGGAGCTGATCGGGCGCGAGGTCGTCATGTGGGCCCACTTCGGGCCGGATAAAATCGCCATGCAATTCCATTTTGACGACGAGATTTTCGATGACGAGGACGCGGCAGCTCCCGTTGCCGGCAACAGCCTTCCCGCTACCGCAATGCCCGTAGGCGCGGCCAGCTTTCATTTGCGGCTGATCGACGAGAATGGCGCGCGCGATATTTCGCTGGCAAAGCTTCCCGCCGTTATCGGTAGCGCCCCGTCGGCGGACGTGCAAGTGAACGGCCGATTTGTCTCCGCCCAACACCTTGTCCTCAACTGGGACGCGATGCTGCAATGCATGTTCCTGATCGACCGCTCCACGCATGGCACCTACGTGAAAAGCGGGCGGCGTCTGGTCGACGGCGACCGTGTCAACCTGCTAGGCGACGGCCAGTTCAAATTGACCGATCATATCAAGGCGCCGCGTTTCGAATATTGGCACGGCGAGACCCCAGGGCACGGGACCGCATTGCTGCCTGAGGCTCGGGACGCCATGCCAAAATTCAAGAAATATAGTCCCGCAGATCTGGCCAGACCAACCGAGGTAACGCCCGCGCTTGCCCCGCCGGCATTAGCGCCACATCCGGCCATGCATCATTCTGCGACATCATCCAACACCAAAATCTGCCCTCCCGAGCCCGCCCAGCCCACGCTGTTGAGCGAAGCACGCGTGACGGCCCATCCGCACCCATTTGCGTGGCTGCAGGTACGCAACGCCCAAAAACAAATAGAAACCGTCCCCATCGCTACGCTGCCGTTTAGCATCGGCCGGGAGTTTGACGGCGCAGGTTTTCCTATCGCCGAGTCTTATATCAAAGTGTCGCGCACGCATTTGCGGCTTGTGGAACAACGTGGAGCGGGCTTTGGTGTCAGCAACGAAAGCCCTCGACGTCCGGGCAAGAGCAACCTCACCTGGGGTGAAAAAGGGCCGGAGAGCCGCCAGTTCATTTGGGCCCCGCAGTCCGGCAACAGCAACGGAGGATGGCGTGTGCTCGGCTCCAATCGCCTCGACAGCGAATCGCTAGAGGTCCGCCTGCTGACAGCGGAAAGCGCGATTGCCGATCAAGGATGACGGCGTATCGTAGATATCGGCTGAAATATTCATTTGATGAGCGGATTCGGCGGTCTACACTACTTCATATCGCATAGTAATTTGAAAATATTTCAGGAAAGGAACCATGACTAACCAAGCAAGCAAGCCCAATTGGTTAGACATACAAAGCCAATTCCGCGAATACATCGCCGCTTACCAGGCGGGCGAGCCCACGCCTGAATGTCGGGACCGGCTTTTCTCATCCATTTATCAGGCGGTGGAATATTTGTCCATCGTCCGCTATCGACAATACGCCGGTCACGGCACAAGGCAAACAGAATTTGCATTGGACGGCGTGCGCAACCTGTTTTGGAAAATCGATCGGAAAACGCCGCCGGACACAGACGATGCGTCACCCAAGTTCCCAATTCCGGCAGCGGAGGAAGGCGCCATCCGGAGCGGGAACAACGGAACAAGGCAACGCACCTTCACAAGCTTGCTGACTGAAGAATATCGGCAGGAGGCGCCGCTTGGAAATTTCCTGTCTACCGTCGTGGGCAATGCCCTGCGGGATTGGTTTCGGGAACAAAACCGAAACAATAAATTGAATCTGCAACTGGACGATGCAACGTTCAAGGAGATATTCGAAATCGGCGTATCAGAAATCCCTGCCACGTCCATGCATCTGGAGTGGGGACTCGGCAGCCATATGCTTAGCCCTGAAGCGCAGATGGAAGCTAATGCCTTAAGGGAAGTCGTTGCGACCCTGGATCAGAGAGAACAGAAGCTCATTGAGCTATATTATTTTCAAGACATGTCATCGGCGGAAATTTCGGAGTTGACAGGTCTCAACCAAAGCACGGTACGCACGCAACTAAGCAGAGCGATTCAGACCATGCGGGGTGTGCTATCAAACAAAGGACTTCATTGAAATCAATGGTGCCGCAATAGATTATTCGCTTCAGTATTGCCAACGCCTTATCAGAATTCGCGTGCTCATTCATTTCAGCAATTGCTTGCGGATAGCCAGCAATTCGCGTCGGCGCGCCGGTGTCGTCTTCGGATATGCCATTTTCAATTCTTCCAGAGTATCCAAAACAATTCTTGACACGATCAGCCTGGCGTTCTCCTTGTCGTCTGCGGGTACCACGTACCAAGGGGAGTCGCCGGCGCTGGTTGCGCTAAGGCATGCCCCATAAGCGCTCATATATTGCTTCCAGAATTTCCGCTCTTCGATGTCCGCAGAGCTGAATTTCCAATTCTTTTCCGGCTGATCGATGCGTTCCAGGAAGCGTTTCTTCTGCTCGTCTTTTGACAAATGCAGGAAAAATTTGACTATGCGTGTTCCGTTGGCATGCAGATGCCTTTCCAGGTCCAGAATAGAACGATATCTGCTCCCCCAAATGTCATCTTCATCGGACGGGGCATCCGGCAAGCCTTCACTGCGCAGTAACTCTGGGTGAACCCGGACGATTAGCACTTCCTCATAATACGATCGGTTGAAAATGCCAATGCGCCCGCGCTCCGGTAGGTCGCGCGTGGTGCGCCAAAGAAAATCATGCTGCAATTCCGCCGGGCTCGGATGCTTGTAGCTGAAAACCTGGCAGCCTTGAGGGTTCACGCCTGACATGACATGCCGGATCGCACCATCTTTTCCCGCAGCATCCATCGCTTGGAAAATCAGCAGAATCGCGTGTTGATTGGAGGCGTAAAGCAACTGCTGTTGCGCACTCAATTGTGCGACGTGCTGTTCCAGCAGCTCCTGATATTGCGACTTCGTCTCGTATACGGACTCGACCTTGGTTGGCCACTTGTGGAGATCGACTTTGCCCCCTTCGGAAACGCGGAAATCCTTTGACTTGATTTTCATCCTTATCCTTTGTGGCGCACGGGCGCCGTTCACGGCCCATTGCCTAGCGCTAGACTATCTTCAAACGGGAAAAAACCGGCACCTTCACCATATCCAGCACGAAAGCGAACAAGACAGCGGCGAAGAGCGTGCCGATCACGACTGGGAAGGGTAACGCCGTCAACGCGAAGCCGCCGACGGCCAACACGCAGGCTATTACTATGTCGGCAATCGACGATGCCACGAGCCAATTGCTCGGACGAGAGTTCCACATATGCTTGCGTTCGCGAATGGCGTAGATGGTAGCCTGGCCGCCAAAAACCAGCGCAGAAAATGCCAGGGTTCTCAGCGCCTGGGTTTCAAGCTTCAATTCAAATTTCCCGACCGCCAGCACAGCGGCGCAGAATACCAGCAGGCATGCGCCAAGAATGACGCCGGCAACGGTCAAACGACTTATGTTCCAAGCGTTCGGCATTGGGGATGGACGCACATTGTCGGTCGTCAGTGACATGGCCAGGAAATCGCCGGCAATCATGATGATCACCATCGACAAGGGTGTCAAAATTGCGTGGCCGGTCATCATCAGGCCAAGAATCAAAAAGAGGACTGTTACGATCTTCTTGACGATCGAATTCAATGTGTAAGTCAAAATGCGTTGGAACGTCGTTCGCCCTTCCTTTACGGCGGCAACAATGCCGACTAGCCCTGGTTGGGTCAAAACCATGCCGGCGGCCGATTTGGCGACATCGGTTGCCGTAGAGACGGCAATGCCGATTTGCGCCTGTCGCAATGCCGGAGCGTCATTGGCGCCGTCGCCACACATACCTACGGTATGACCTTCGGCTTGAAATGCCTTGACGAGTTGAAATTTCCCGTCCGGAAGAACGCCCGCGAAGACGGCGAACGTTTCCGGGCGCACATTGCTCGGCAGCAGGCCGGGCGGGCATGTCGCGCCATTGAGCCCGACGGCATGCGCCACGATGGCGGCGGTTGCCGGTGCGTCGCCCGTAACCATCACGGTTCGCACGCCTAGGCCGCGCAGTTCGGTGACCAGTGCACTCGAGTCATCGCGCGGCGGGTCGCTCAGCGCAATCAGCCCGAGCATTTTCATCGCCTTCGCAGGGCCGGCGGCAACGGCCAATACCCTGAATCCTTGCCCTTCAAGCTCGGTCACCGCCGCTTGTGCCGCCGGAGACGCCTCTGTAAGACCAACGATTGCCGTAAATGCACCCTTCACGACCCGTTGCTCGGCGTTGTTTTCACCGCTTACCGTCGCTTCAGACATCTTCGTCGCTGGATCGAACGGAATAAACTTGAGCAGTTTGGGCGCGTTGGCAATTGGCTTGCCACCGGCAGTTGATCGAATCGCGGCATCAACCGGGTCCCCGCCGCCGTCCGAACTTGCCAGCGCGGCAAATGCCAAAACATGCGCTTCATCGATACCTTGCATTGCGCGCACTGTCGTCACCTTCAGTTCATTGCGCGTCAAGGTGCCTGTCTTGTCGGAGCAAAGAACATCCATGGTCGCCGCTTCGTCCACGGCCGAAAGCCGGGTAGGAAGAACCCCGACTTTAGCCAACGCTTTCGCACCGAGTGCAGATGCCAGGGTGAATGTCGCAGGAAGCGCGACCGGTATCGAAGCGAGGACCGCCGTCAAAATCAGTGGAATAATTTCGGTCCACGACATATTGAGATATTTGGCATAGCCGACCAACAGGACAATCACGACGCCATTGAACATGGCAAGATTGCGTACCACGTGCAACACCGCTTTTTGCTGAGAGCTGACGACATGGGCAGTGCGAACCAATTCGGCGGTACGACCAAATTTGGTGCGTGCTCCAGTGGCGGTGACTTTCGCTACCGCTTCACCGCGCCGCACCAATGAACCGGCAAATGTTTGCACACCGCCCCCCGCTTCTATCGGTACCGATTCACCGGTGAGCATCGATTGATCAAGCAAGACATCGCCCTCAATGAGCCGCGCATCTGCCGCTACGACACCACCAAGCGAAAGCTTGATCACGTCGCCCGGCACCAGATCGGCTGCGGGTATGGTCGACCACACGCCGTCACGCCGAACAGAAGCATTGAGTGCCAATCGCGATTTCAACGCTGCCAGTGTCGCTTGCGCGCGCCCCTCCTGAAAAAGGCCAAGGGCGGCGTTGAATACAAGAAGAGCGGCAATGATCGCCGCCTCGGTATAGTCACCCATGACAATTTGAATGGCAATTGTTGCTTCGAGCATCCACGGCACCGGTGCCCAGAATTTCTGAATGGCGCGCCGAAGGGGATGCTCGCTCGTATCCGGCATCGCGTTGGGGCCGACTTTTTCCAACCGCTTCCGCGCCTCTTCTTTCGTCAGGCCGGTTTTTGAATCGGATTTGGACGCGGCGTTTGCGGTAATGGGCGTCGGGCTTGCATTGTCTGGCGGCACGGCTCCTCCATGAATTTAAAGCGGTGCACGTTGTTCCCGACGCAGAAATCGCAACGCGTTAAGGCGTGGCACCGGCATGCGACTGGAATGTGGAGGAAAAATGAGAGCAATTCAGTTCGGAAGCACACATACCAAGACCGGATGTGTTCGTTAGGGTTGATCTGCACCGAAAACCGACCCAAACGGATATTTTGAACAGGGGAACGACATAAACATTGCCTGCGGTTTCTACAAGGCATAGAAGCTGATGCACCGTAAGCGGTTCATGCTCAGCCTCCGCTGCTGATTCGCTGCCGCCTTTGCCAATATGCCGTTTGCCTGGCTTGAGCTTGGGATTGCCGCCGCCAGATTGTGCCGAAAACGCAGCATGGTTGATGCATGCCACGACCGCAAAGTCGCTGCGAACTTGTTTAAGTATTCCAAGTTTCATTCGGCACGAGACAGTATCCGTCGACGGAAGTGCCCCTTTTGTCTGCGCCTGCCCGACGATGTGTCGGTCGGAGACGCCAATCGAAGCGCCGATCAAGGCGTCATATGTCTCTTGACCTCGGCGCGTAAAGCGGGCAGCACCTCGGCTTCAAACCAGCGATTGTCCATGATCCATTTCGTGCTCCGCCAGGACGGATGCGGCAGCGGAAAAAAGCGCGGCAAAAAAGACTTGAAGGCCCTGACCCGATCCGTCATGTTGCGCTTGTCGCGTTTGCCGTGCAGGTCGGCGCGCAAGTAATACGCCTGGGCATGGCTGCCGACGAGCAGCGTGAGATGCGCCGGCGGCAGTAATTGGAGTATGCGGCCGTGCCACTGCGGCGCGCACTCCTTGCGCGGCGGCAGGTCGCCGCTGCCGCCTTTTCCCGTGTAGCAAAAGCCCATGGGCACCAGGGCCACCTTCGATTCGTCATAAAAGCTGTCATTCGACAGACCGAGCCATTCGCGCAGACGCTCGCCGCTGTTGCTGTCCCAGGGCACCCCACTTTGATGCACTTTCAAGCCCGGTGCCTGGCCCACGATCAAGAGCCGGGCCGTAGCGGAAAAACGCACCACCGGACGCGGGCCGAGCGGTAGGTGGGCGGCACACAATTTCCATCCGGCTATTTCGCTATGCAGTGCGGATACGGGGTCGTTTTTCATCACAATGATGGACGTAAATGTTGGGCGATTACCGGACGCATTTCGATATTTTTCTCGGAAATAAAACTAAAACTGACCCTTGCCCAATCGATTCCAAATGCAAAATCCGGCGCGAGAATTTATTCGAAAGCAGAAAAAAACCATACCACTTCCCTTTTATTGCGGCGAAGGAAATGCATCAAAGTTGCATACCAGAAGGATAGCGGTAAAAGTCCACCTGCATGCCTGTGAACAATTGTTAAATCTTTCATTATTCGAACTGACCAATAATCAATTCACTTTATAATCGATACATAGATTGCCCGCATTGGATTGCATTGACTTACGCATTGCATCGACAAATGCCGGGCATCAAGCAGAAGAATCGGCGGAACGTTGCGCAAGGGCGGAAAGCCCAGGCCGATAGCTCCCAGACCGATCGAATCCCGACGCAAATTCGTCGGCCTGGATTCGAAAAATAAAAGCCGGATGCCCTGGAACCAGATGGAAGCGACGAACGAACAAATCGACCGCAATGACCTGCTGGCTTCGACCCGTGCGATCTTCGTTCGTACTTTCGTCGACGGACTGGAAGCCGTCATCAAGCAAAGCGCCGAGAATCTTTTCGCCAAGGGAGAGCGCGCCAGCACCTCGCAGGGGCAAAAACGCATGCTCGAAGCACGCGGCGTGCTGGAAAAGAAGAGTTTCGATCTCAAGGCGCAGGCAAAAAAAGCCATCGAGAAACTGCTGCATCGCAGCTTTCAAACCACGTACAGCAATTATCGTCCGACCTTTTCCAACAGCATACTCGACGGCCCGATCTCGCTGATCGACACATCGGCCTTCGAAGACGAATTGCGTTTCAACAGCATCACCGACCGCTTCCGCAACGAAGCCGGCGAACAATTGCGCGACCTGAACATCCGCATCGCCCTGCTGTTCGAGCAAGACAACATCCGCGAACGCGAAAACCCGTTCCGCCCTTACCTGTTTTCGCGCGCCATCGTGATGGCGGTCGAGAATGTCGACGCCCCACCCGAATTGCACATCGCATTGACCGACCAACTGGCGGAGGACTTTGAGAGCCAGGTACAGGCCATTTATGCGGCAGTCAACGGCCATCTGGCTGAAAACGGCATCGCGGCACAATTGATGCTCAAGCCCAAGCGCTCCCCTGAGCGGCGTCCCGCCCATGACGACCCGGACGACGAATTCGAAGGCGACGTCGCACCTGTGGCTGCACCGCGTGGCGGCGCTGCGGGACGGCAGACACCTCGTGGCCAGGGCCAGGCTGGTGGAACCGCTCCGCAGGCTCCGGACGCCTATGCGCAGCAGGTGAATCCTTCGCGCTCAGGCGCCTATCCCGCGCAGGGTTACGCTGCGGCGGGCGCCGGTGCCGGTGCCGTGCAAGACCCGCCGTTCCAAGGCGGCGCTGCGCAGGCGCCGGGTCGGCCGCAACAGCGCAAGCAGCAGGAACAGCACGTCAGCCCGGTGGAGCGCTTGTTCAGCTCGGTGCGCGCCATGGCGTCGCGCCCGTTCCGCAGTGGCGGGTCGGCCTCCTCCGCAGCTGGGCATGACGAACTTGAAGTCGACACCGGCTTCCCTCAGGGCGGCTTCGAGCACTCGGGCTTTCCGCAGGATGGGCGTCAATCCGCTCCATCCGGCACAGGGCCAATAGCTGGTTCATACGGCGGCGCTGCACCAGGTACGATGGCAGGCGCGGTGACGGGCACGATGGCACAGCCTGGCGCGCAGCGCGGCGGCGCCGTGTCGGCCGATGGCGCGGTGGCTTCTGGATCGGGCAGCGCGGGATATGGCGCGGCACAACCCGGCAACGCCGGAGAACAAGCGCGCGCATCCGGCGGCTTCGGCGGCGGTACAGCTTCAGGCCATGGCGGCGCTACAAGATCGGGCAGCTATGGCGCGGCGGGAATGCCCGCTGGCGGAGAAGGTGCGCCCGGTACTCACGGTGCAAGGCCGGGAGGCGATTCCCAAAATGGTTCCCAAAACGATTACCAAGGCGGCTTGCAAGGCGAACCCGGCGGCCATACCGGAGGCTTCAGCGGACGAGGCGGTGCGGGCGCGGCTGGTTCCGGCGGTGCAGGTGGTTCCGGCGGTGCGGGAAGTGCAGACGATGCGGGCGCTGTAGGCGGATCCGCCGGCATCACCGGCCATGCGCAAAACAATGTGCAAGGCAGTATGCCCAACCGTGGGCAGGGCGCAGGCTCGGCCGGCGATGGCGATGGCGACAGTATCGCCGACGAACCCGATTCGTCCGATTCGTCCGGTAGCTCTCGGCCAAGCTGGCTTTCGGGCAAGAAAGCGGTAGGCGACGTGTTGCGCCGCTTCTTCGCCGGCGACAGCGCAGCGGAAGATTTCGACGATTTCGACGAACCCGCAGCCGGGGAAGCGGCACCGGTGCGCGCCGCGCCGGGCCTCTTGAGCGGTACCGTGCAACGCTTGATCCGCCACAGCACGCCCTCGACGTCGGACATGTATGCGGAAAGCGGCGAAATCCGCAACCTGATCATGGAGCGCCGCTCGGGCTTGACCGAGATGGCCTCCAATCTCAAGGAGCAGATGACGATCGATATCGTCTCGATGCTCTTCGAGTTCATTTTGCGCGATACGCAAGTGCCGGCCGAAGTGCGCGCGCAATTGGGCCGGCTGCAATTCCTGGTACTCAAGATCGCGCTGCGCGACGAATCGCTGTTGACGACCAAGGCCCACCCGGCGCGCATGCTGGTCAATCGCATCGGTTCGATCTCGCTCGGCTTGAAGCAGGTCGATCCGAGCGGCGTGGCCGTCACGGAAGAAATCTGCCGCATCGTCGAAGCGATCCTGGCCGACGAAACCGAGAACCCCAATCTGTTCCTGAAGATGCTCGACGACCTCGACACCTTCATCGCGCGCGAACTGCTGACGCAGGACAAGGGCGTGGCGACGGCGGTCGAGGTGGCGGAACACGCCGAGAGCCGCACATTGCGCCTGGCACACACCTGCGCCCAGGTCAGCGAGGCGCTCGTCGGCCTGAACATCAATCAGCATCTGCGCGACTTCCTGGAAAACGACTGGGCGCGCGCGATCGAATATGCCGAGCGCAACAATCCGGCGATCGCCGCCGAATACCGCGCGCTGATTCCCGATCTGCTGTGGAGTGTGCTGCCCAAGGTGAACGAGGAAGACCGCCAGCAACTGCTGGCCTTGCTGCCGCCCATCCTGAAGACCATCCACGGCGGCATGGAACCGATCGGCTGGCCGGCGGCGAACAAGCAGACCCTGATGGATTGGCTGTTCGATGCGCACACGCTGGTCTTGCGCGGCAATAGTTCCACCCCGCCGCCGATCACATTCTCGGCCATCCACACGCACTTCAAGAAGTTCGTCGACAATCCGGAAGCGGTGCAGCCGAACGCGCCGGGCAAGGTCACGCCCATGAATCGCAAGGGCTACCTGGAAGAAGCCATGCGCGAACTCGATGCGCGCATCAACATGCTCGACCATTTCTTCGACGACGACCCGGAACTGCAAGCGCAATTGCAGGAACAGGAAGATGCGGAAGCGGCACCCACCACCGTGGCGGAAGTCACGCAGCAACAACCCGATATCGCCGAACGCCTGCGCGTGGGGGTGGCAATCGAGGTGAACCTGGGCGGCAAGCCTTCCACCGGGCGGCTCAACTGGATCAACCAGAATGCGTCGAACATGATCTTGACCCTGGCCGACCAGACCGAACCGTCGATGATCAGCGCGCGCATGTTCCAGCGTCTGCTGAAGAATGATCGCGTGCGCTTCCTGGAAGACGAACCGATTTTCGAGCGCGCGGTGGAATCGCTGCTGTCGGCGGCGGAAGCCTAAGCCTCTGTACCCGGTTGTTGCGCCGGCATCATTTCACCTCATCGTCACCCGGCCTTGGCAATATGACAAAATCATGTCAAGGCCACACCAATCTCACCTGGCAAGTCAGGCAAGCATGCCCCATTCGGCGGCTGCGCGGGTTCTATTGCCCGCAACGGCATGGGCAAGTATGATGCAGTGAAAAGCTTGTAAATAAAACGTAACCGACTTTCGGTAGATTGGGTGGCGATTGAAACGCACTAGCCTGCACGATCAGCTTTTTGCCGACCTGGACAGCGCCGGGACGGCCACGTGGGCGCCGTGGCTGCGCTACAGCATCGCGCTGCTGCTCGTACTGTGCGCAGCAGGCGTGCGGCTGTTCCTGCTGCCGCAGGAGCCGGAATTCGGCTACCTGCCGTTCTATCTGGTGGTGGTGCTGGCCGGACTCATGCCGGGCACCGGCCCCATCGTCTTTGCCTCCATCCTCAGCCTGGGCGTGGGGGATTATTTTTTCGATGCGCCGCATCTCTGGTTTGGCGGGGACCGCGAACTGCCCTCGATCCTGTTCATCCTGTATTGCATCGTGGTCTACGTGCTGCGCCGGCGCACCCAGGACGACCGGATGCAGTCGCGCGCCAGCCGGCGATTGCTGCAATCGATCTTCGAATCCAACCCCGACGCGCTGTTGATTCTCAATATCGAGCGCGTCATCGTGATGGCGAACCGGCAGGCCGCCGTGCTCCTGGGTTACGAGCAGGGTCAATTGAACGGCAGTAAATTCGAGCAGATCGTGCCGGACCGCCTGCGCGGCAGCCATGCGCTATTGCAATCGTCGATGCGCAAAAAACCCGGCGCGCGGCCGCCGGCCCAGCCCCAGGAAAGCCTGATCCTGCGCAAGGACGGTCAGGAAGTCGAGGTGGAGATCAACGTCAAGCCGGTGCGCACCGACCACGGCCCGCTGATTGCCTGCACCTTGCGCGACATCCGCGCCCGCAACCGCGCCGATGCCGAGCTGCGCATTTCCGCCACGGCATTCGAATCGAACGACGGCATCGTCGTGACCGACGAACGGGGCGTGGTCCAGCGCATCAATCTGGCCTTTACCCGCATCAGCGGCTTCATGCTGGCCGACCTGGTCGGCCGCACCACCGACATGCTGCGTTCCTCGCGCCACGACCAGGAATTTTATCGCGCCATTTTTGACCATATCCAGGAAACCGGCGGCTGGCAGGGCGAGATGTGGGCCAGGCGCAAGAGCGGCGACGAGTATCCGGTCTGGCTCAATATTTCCGTGGTGCGCGACAAGGACGGCAAGGTCACGCATTACGTCGGCTCGCACGCCGACATTACCGAACGCAAGCAGGCCGAGGCCGAAATCAAGGATCTGGCATTCTTCGACCAGTTGACCGGCCTGCCCAACCGCACGCTGTTTGCCGACCGCCTGAAGCAGGCCATCCGCTCCGCCAGCCGCAGCGGCAACTATGGCACGCTGCTGTTCATCGATCTCGACAACTTCAAGGAATTGAACGATACGATGGGCCACGACATCGGCGACAAGCTGTTGCGTCAGGTGGCCAAGCGCTTGATTTCGTTCGTGCGCGAAGTCGATACCGTGGCACGCCTGGGTGGCGACGAATTCGTCGTGATCCTGGGCGACTTGAGCCAACAAGAGAGCGAAGCGGTGAACCTGGCCGAGGCGGTGGCGGAAAAACTGCTCGATGCCCTGCGCGAACCGTATCCGCTGGGCGACGTGACCTATGCCTCGACGGCTTCCATCGGCGCCACGCTGTTCCGCGACAAGAGCGGCACGTTCGAAGAATTGATGAAGCAGGCCGATCTGGCGATGTACAAATCGAAGGCGGTCGGGCGCAATACCGTGCGCTTTTTCGATCCTGCCATGGAAGCCGCGATACTCGAACGCGCGCGTCTGGAAAGCGATTTGCGCTACAGCCTGGCGCATGAGAATTTCGTGGTGTTCTACCAGCCCCAGGTGGCCGGCGCCGGGCGCCTGATCGGCGCCGAAGCCCTGGTGCGCTGGCGCCATCCGCAACGCGGCCTGATTTCCCCGGCCGGCTTCATCCACGTGGCCGAGGAAAGCGGTTTGATTCTGCCGCTGGGCATCTGGGTGTTGCGCACCGCCTGCGCCCAACTGGCGCGCTGGGCGCATGAGCCGCACAAGGCGCACCTGACGGTGGCGGTCAACGTCAGCGTCAGCCAGTTCCGCCAGCCCGGCTTCGTGCAACAGGTGATCGAAGCGCTGGAGTCAAGCGGCGCAAATCCGGCGCGGCTCAAGCTGGAATTGACCGAAAGCCTGCTGGTGGACGACATGCCGACCGTGATCGAAAAGATGAATGCCTTGAAGAGCCGCGGCGTGGGCTTTTCGCTCGACGATTTCGGCACCGGCTATTCTTCGCTGTCTTACCTGAAGCGCATGCCGCTCGATCAGCTCAAGATCGACCAATCCTTCGTGCGAGACGTGCTGACCGACCCGAGCGACGCGGCGATCGCCAAGACCATCGTGGCGCTGGCCAGGAGCCTCGATCTGTCGGTCATCGCCGAAGGCGTGGAAACCCACGCGCAGCGCGAATTCCTGGCGCAAATCGGCTGCCATGACTATCAGGGCTACTTGTTCTCCCCTCCTCTGCCGATCGACGATTTCGAGCGGTTTGCGGCGCAGGCGGCTTGAACCTATAAGCTGGAATTTCGCTTCATTCCAGCATACCCACTTGTTCATTTAACCCGTCGTCCCCGCGAAAGCGGGGATCCACAAGCGCCACGGAAACAGGTATTAATTGTGGATCCCCGCTTTCGTGGGGATGACGATCCAAACACGAGCAGCGACAGCACATAAAAAAAGCGGGAGGATTTCTCCTCCCGCTTTGCCTTTGAAAGGCTGAACGACCGGCTTATTACGGCATCGTGGAGACGTAGGGCGCCACGGTGTTAACCCAGCCGTTGCCGTTGCTGGCGTCCCATGCGGTTGACCAGGTCATCGCGCCGCGCAGCGTCGGATACTTGGCGACCGGGATGTAGGTGCCGCAATTGGTACCGGCTGCCAGGCAGGACAGCGCCGCGTTGACCACCGAGGGCGCAACGTAACCGCTGCCGGCCGCCGCGCTCGACGCCGGCAGGCCGATACCGACCTGGCTGGCGGGCAAGTGCTGCAACACAGCGTCGGCTTGCGAGGTGATGAAGTCCACCGTGCCTTCGCTGTAACTCGTGCCGTTCAAGCCAGGCATCGAACCCGAGTTGTAGTACTGCGTATTGACCATGGTGATGATGCTGCCGAGGTCTTCCGCAATATGCAGGTAGTTGGCGTCGGTCGGATAGGCGGGCAGCATGTCGATCGTCTGCGGCGCCATGGTGACGATCAGCTTGGATCCGGCGAGCGAACTCAATTGCTTGAGCGCGGCTTCGAAGTAGGTGTAGTTGGCCGAGGTGACCACGTTCTCCATATCGATGTCGACGCCGTCGAAGCCGTATTGCTGCATCAGGGCGTAGGCGCTGGTGGCGAAGTTCGATGCCATCGTGCTGCTGGTCAACTCGAAGCTGCCATTTTCGCCACCGATCGAGAGGACCACGATACGGCCCTGGCTGTGCAGCGTCTTGATGTCGGCGGTGAATTGCGCCGCCGTGTAGCCGCCCGATATTGCCGCTGCGAGGCCCGAATCGATCGAGAAGACGATACCGCCATCCTGCGCGGCGTCGGCACCGGCAAAGGCGACCGCCACCACGTTATAGCCGCTCTGCGTTTGGGCCAAGGTCTGCACCGCTGCACCGTTGTCGAAGTCTTGCCAGTAGCCGACCACGGCGTGCGTGGGGAACGAGTTGGCAGGTGTCGGCGTCGGAGTTGGCGTCGGGGTCGGTGTGGGAGTTGGCGTGGGTGTAGGCGTAGGCGTAGGAGTGGGCGTCGGAGTCGGCGTACCGCCGCACGACGCAGACGTCACCTGGGTCCAGGCCTGGGTCCAGGCCGAACCGGTACCCGGTGCGTAGTAGGACGCAGCGGTGGACGAACACCAGCCGGCGATCGTGCACTGATAATAGCCGCCGTCGTTGGTCACGACCTGGCCGGCCGTATATGCCGTGCCGGCGACATAGGCCGCGCATGCCGGTGTCGGCGTAGGCGTAGGTGTCGGAGTGGGCGTAGGCGTAGGTGTCGGAGTTGGGGTGGGTGTCGGCGTAGGCGTAGGCGTCGGAGTGGGTGTCGGCGTGGGCGTCGGAGTAGGTGTCGGCGTCGGGGTACCGCTGCCGCAGGCGCCATTCGA
>FTAD01000014.1_pt1 | contig 17419 bp, 13 predicted proteins | sample 1639041 | NCBI WGS metagenome assembly FTAD01 (sample SAMEA3914812, study PRJEB12502) | metagenome | biome: forest; material: soil | place: Canada | collected 2011-07-07 | depth 0.1 m | reverse complement strand
TTGCGCGACTGCCAACGGCAACATTTTGAGTTTAAAAGACATGCAACACTCCTTTGGGTAAAAATATTGTTTTTACTTCCGCCGCCTTTTGAGCAGCATTCGTTACGCATCAAAAGTTTATCTACAACAACATATCTGCCTCGTACCCGGTGGGATACTTCGGACATAAATATTCTGTACACAAAATATTTTTGAAGACTGAATGGAACCATTCAACAGAAGGAAAGTCAATTTTGCTGTTACAAGGTGCAAAAATACAACAAGATTACTCAAGAAAATGGGCAATCTAGCAACTTCCTGATTGGGTTTGCGTATACAAATTGTGTATACGATTTTCAAAACAAAATAAAAAAAACCGCAACGATTTCCCGTTGCGGTTTTTGTTTGACCAACCACAAATCAAAACACGATGTTGGCCCCGATGTTCATGACACTATGCGACACCCGATGCACCAGACCGTTTTTTGAAATGACTGCAAATCAGTTCTTTTTCGTGAACATCAATTCGCTGCCATTTGCCGTCACGGCTATCGTATCCTTCGGGCCGAACTTGCCGTCCAGGATCAACTTCGACAGAGGGTTCTCGATGCGTTGCTGGATTGCCCGCTTCAAGGGCCGCGCACCGTAGACCGGATCGAAGCCGGCTTCGGCGATCTGCTGCAAGGCTTCGACCGAGACGTCCAACCCCATGTCGAGCTTGGCCAGGCGCTGTTCGAGCACGTGCAGCTGAATCTTGGCGATCGCGCCGATGTTCTTCTGATCGAGACCATGGAACACGACGATTTCGTCGATGCGGTTGATGAACTCGGGACGGAAATGCCCACGCACTTCACCCATCACGGCCATCTTCACCAGCGCCGGATCGCTGTCTTCCATCGCCTGGATCCTGTGCGAGCCGAGGTTGGACGTCATGACGATGACGGTGTTCTTGAAGTCCACTGTGCGGCCCTGGCCATCGGTCATGCGGCCGTCGTCCAACACCTGCAACAGCACGTTGAACACGTCAGGGTGCGCCTTCTCGATTTCGTCCAACAGGATCACGCAGTAGGGCTTGCGCCGCACGGCTTCGGTGAGGTAGCCGCCTTCGTCATAGCCGACATAGCCCGGCGGCGCGCCGATCAGGCGTGCCACCGAGTGCTTTTCCATAAATTCGCTCATGTCCAGGCGCACGATCGACTCTTCCGTATCGAACAGGAAAGTCGCCAGCGCCTTGCACAGTTCGGTCTTGCCCACGCCAGTGGGGCCGAGGAACATGAAGGAACCATACGGGCGATTCGGGTCTGAGAGGCCGGCACGCGAGCGGCGGATGGCGTCGGACACGGCAGTGATGGCTTCGTCCTGACCCACCACACGCTTGTGCAATTGCTCTTCCATGTGTATCAGCTTGTCGCGTTCGCCCTGCATCATCTTCGAGACAGGAATGCCGGTGGCGCGCGAGACGACCTCGGCGATTTCCTCGGCGCCGACCTGGGTGCGCAAGAGCTTGGGCCGATCCGACTTGGCGGCGCTGCTGTCGGCCTTTTTCAGTTGCGCTTCGAGTTCGGGCAGTTTGCCGTATTGCAGTTCGGAGACCAGTTGCCAGTTGGAGGCGCGCGTGGCTTCCTCCATTTGCTGGCGCACTTTTTCGATCTCTTCCTTGATGTATTGGCTGCCCTGCACGGTCGCCTTCTCGGCCTTCCAGACTTCTTCGAGGTCGGCGTATTCACGCTCCAGGCGGGCAATTTCTTCCTCGATCAGACCCATGCGGCGCTGTGAGGCTTCGTCCTTTTCCTTGCGCACGGCTTCACGCTCGATCTTCAACTGGATCACGCGGCGGTCGAGCCTATCCATGACTTCAGGCCGGGAATCGATTTCGATCTTGATCTTCGACGCCGCTTCGTCGATCAAATCGATTGCCTTGTCGGGCAGGAAGCGGTCGGTGATGTAGCGGTGCGACAGTTCGGCCGCCGCGACGATGGCGGGGTCGGTGATGTCGACGCCGTGGTGCAGTTCGTACTTTTCCTGCAGGCCGCGCAGGATGGCGATGGTCGCTTCGACGCTCGGTTCGTCGACCAGGATTTTCTGGAAGCGGCGTTCGAGGGCTGCATCCTTTTCGATGTATTTGCGGTATTCGTCGAGCGTGGTGGCGCCGACGCAATGCAGCTCGCCGCGCGCCAGGGCCGGCTTCAACATATTGCCCGCATCCATCGCACCTTCTGCCTTGCCGGCGCCGACCATGGTGTGCATTTCGTCGATGAAGACGATGCTCTGACCCTGGTCCTGCGCGAGTTCCTTCAATACGGACTTCAGGCGTTCTTCGAATTCGCCGCGGTATTTGGCGCCGGCCAACAAGGCTGCCATGTCGAGCGAGAGCACGCGCTTGCCCTTGAGGCTTTCCGGTACTTCGCCGTTGACGATGCGCTGGGCCAGGCCCTCGACGATGGCGGTCTTGCCCACGCCCGGTTCACCGATCAAGACGGGATTGTTCTTGGTGCGGCGCTGCAAGACCTGGATCGCGCGGCGGATTTCGTCGTCGCGGCCGATCACGGGGTCGAGCTTGCCCAAGCGGGCGCGTTCGGTCAGGTCGAGTGTGTATTTCTTCAGGGATTCGCGCTGGCCTTCGGCATCGGCCGAACCCACATGGGCGCCGCCGCGCACGGCCTCGACGGCGGCCTCGAGCGCCTTCTTCGTGAGGCCGCTTTCCTTGGCCAACTTGCCGGCGTCGGACTTGTCTTCGGTCAAGGCCAAAAGCACCATTTCGCTGGCGATGAATTGATCGCCGCGCTTTTGCGCTTCCTTGTCAGCCAGGTTCAATAGTGACCCTAGTTCGCGGCCGCCCTGCACTTCGCCGCCTGTGCCGGAAACCTTGGGCAGGCGCCCGAGGCCAGTCTTCAGGGCGGCGGAGAGGCCGCCGACGTTGACGCCGGCGCGCTGCAGCAGCGAGCGGCTACTGCCGTCTTCCTGGTCCAGCAAAGCCGTCAACAGGTGGATCGGTTCGATGTATTGATTGTCGTTACCAACCGCCAGGCTTTGGGCATCGGCCAGCGCTTCCTGCAATTTGGTCGTCAGTTTGTCTATACGCATGGGATAATCCTCTTGGTCCTGAATTCCAGGAAATTAATCTATGCCGCCCATATGAGGGCAGGCGATCCCATTACAAGATTGGGCCTATTATGTATTCAGATAGGGGGTGCGCAGCCCCAGGAAGTGCCCGGATACAAGGCGCAGCGACGCGTCGTAGTGGTACTACGGCAAGGCGCTGCAACGCGGTAGACTTGCACTCCCTGGGACTGCCCGAAGGGTTCGGGTCAAAAGGGCGCCCCGCGTTGTCGCAAGCCGCTTGCAGTGGCCGGCACTGCGGCGCGTCTTGCTCCTAGCGCCGCATCCCTTTTGACCCGAACGCACCCCCTATCTGAGGACATAGTAGGCCCTATGGTTTTACAACAAATACAAGCCGGTTACTGGCGCAGCGAAGACCGTCTGCTGCTGCGCGTTTCCTTCAAGCATGAAGACGGCAGCCTGCAGGAAATCCGCTCGTGGATGACGCGCCATATGGTCAAATCGCTATGGCCTTCGATCATTCATGCGCTGGAAACCCAGGTGGCGCTGGACAATCCGAATGCGGCGCACGCCAGTTCCGAAATCGTCAGCATGGATCACCAAGCCACGGTCAACGAGATCCGCTCGCGCGGCGATTTCGACGTGCCGTTTTCGCCCGATATCGATGGCTATCCGTTCGGCGAGCAACCCATCCTCCTGGTGCAGGCCAACATCAATATTGCCACCAATCGCGCGCCTCGTATCAATTTCGTCAGTGCGAAGAACGGAAACTTCGAAGTCGGCTTTACACGCGCCATGCTGCATGGCTTCTGCACGGTGTTGCAGGATGCGGTGAAGGCGACGGACTGGGATATCGAATTACAGATGCCCGATGCTTCGCCGGCGCAGTGGGAAGGTGAGCGGGTGCTTAACTAGCTGCGGCGCATTCCGACGCCGGTTCTACGTAGGTTGGCGCTGAGCGCTGCGAAGCCCAGCAAACCTCCGCGTCCATCGTCAACGTATATGTTCAGGCAACCGTCGGATGTTGGGCTTCGCTACGCTCAGCGCCAACCTACGTCAAGCGATGGCTTTATAGGTAGCGTAGCCGGCAAAGCAACAAGCCAGCGAACCCAGAACGTGCACGGCGGTGTGGGCCATGGCCCAGCCATATTCGCCGGTTTGCAAAAGACCCATCGATTCGGCGGAGAAGGAAGAGAACGTGGTCAGGCCGCCCATGAAGCCGGTGATCACGAACAGGCGCCAGGCGGGAGGAAGATTGGGATTGCTGCCGAAGAAAGCCACCGCGACGCCGATCATGAAGCCGCCGCCGAGGTTGGCCGCCAGCGTGCCCAGGGGCAGATTGCGCAGCACCGGATTCATGGTCAAGCCCAAAAAATAGCGCAGCCAAGCGCCAAGCATTGCGCCGATTGCAATTGCCAACCAATTCATTGATTCCCTTTCCATTTTTGTAAAGCCTGATCGTCGCTCACGCGAGCATCGACCCAGCGCGCCCCTTCCGGCGTCTGTTCCTTCTTCCAGAACGGCGCATCCATTTTCAGGTAATCGATGATGAATTCGCAAGCACAAAATGCTTCGCCGCGATGCGCCGCCGCCACCGCCACCAGCACGATCTGCTCTTGCGGCGCCAAAGGGCCGACGCGGTGGATCACGAGCGCATCGATGATGTCCCAGCGGGTTTTAGCCTGGGCCACGATGTCTTCGAGTGCCTTTTCGGTCATGCCGGGGTAGTGTTCGAGTTCCATTTCCGACACGCTGACGCCGTCGTTGACGTCGCGCACGGTGCCAAGGAATGTCACCACGGCACCGATTTTGGGATCGGATAGACGCAACGCAGCGATCTCGGCGCTGCTATCGAAGTCTGCGGTTTGCACGCGGACAGTCATGCTCAACCTCCCGTTACGGGCGGGAAGAAAGCTAGCTCGCCCGCCTCGACAACCGGTGTGGCCTCGTCGGCCATCGCCTGGGCGTAAGCCATACGCAGGGCGCGCTTGCCGTCCAGCGCCTTGGCCCAGGCGCCGCCGCGCGCGACCAGTAAGTCGCGCACGGCGCCAACGGTGTCCACACCTTCGGGCAGCTCGACGCTCTCATGCGCGGTGCCCAGGGTTTCGCGCACGCTGGCGAAATAGCGGATGTCGATCTTCATGACAGCAGTGCCGCAAACGGCAGGAAACGCACCACGTCACCGGGTTTGATGACGTTGCCGGCAGGATTGTCGACCAGGCCATCGGCCCAGGCTACGGAACTCAATACCGCCGAACCTTGATTGGGGAACAAGTCCAGGCCGCCCTGCCCATTCATCCTCGCGCGCAGGAATTCGTTGCGCCGATCGGTCTTGTCCCAGCCGAAATCGGCGCGCAGGGACAGCGCCTGCGGCAAGACGTCCGTCACGCCTTGCAGGCGCAGAATGAAAGGCCGCACGAACAGGAGGAAGGTGACGAAAGACGACACCGGGTTGCCCGGCAGGCCGATGAAGAAAGCATTACCGCCCTCGCGCCGCACTTCGCCGAACGCCAGCGGCTTGCCCGGCTTGATGGCGATTTGCCATAGGGTCAATTTCCCTTCCGCCTCCACTGCCGGCTTGACGTGGTCTTCCTCGCCGACCGAAACGCCGCCCGAGGTAATGATCAAGTCGTGCTGCGCGGCCGCCCGGCGCAGTGTGGCGCGCGTGGCATCAAGATTGTCGGGCACGATGCCGAAGTCGCTGACCGTGCAGCCGAGGTCTTCCAGCAAGCCGCGCAGAGTGAAGCGGTTGGAGTTGTAGATCGCACCGGGCTTCAGGGGTTCGCCCGGCATGGCCAGTTCGTCGCCGGTGAAAAACACCGCCACGCGCAAGCGGCGCAGCACGCGCAGGCTGGCCAATCCCACGGAGGCCGCGAGTCCCAGTTCCTGGGGTCGCAACCGCGTGCCTGCCTCCATGATGACGCTGCCGGCGCGGATGTCTTCGCCTGTCCTGCGCACCCATTCGCCGGATTCCGGCTGGTGCTTGATGCGCACCATGGGCCGGCCATCGATCTCAAGCGCTTCGCATTGCTCCTGCATCACGACGGCATCGGCGCCTGGCGGGATCATGGCGCCGGTGAAAATCCGCGCCGCGCTGCCCGGCGCCAGAGCTTGGCCGACCACGCCGGCGGGGATGCGCTGGCTGACCGGCAGCAAGGCATCGCCGGAAGCGGCATCGGCGGCGCAGTCAGCGGCCAATACGGCATAGCCATCCATCTGGGTGTTGTCGGCCGAGGGCACGTTCAATGCCGATTCGACAGCAGCGGCCAGCACGCGGCCGTTGGCGGCTTCGGTCGGCAGCGTTTCGGCCTCCAGCAATGGCACGGCGGCGGCAAGCAGCAAATCCAGCGCCTGGGTTGCGCTCAGCATGGGTTTTCGTTCGCTCATGTTTCTTGGATAAAAATCATCTCTGTCGATGCTATCACGAATGAAATAGACGATATTCGATTGCTCAGAATAAGGGTCATGAGGTGAGTTATCCAGCCAAAAAATTAAATTATTTACAATGATTTGTCTGCCTCGCCGGTGTGCTGTCGCTGTAAGGATGCCGCCGGAGCAATGTGCAAATAACGTCTTTGCTGGCGCGATAATTTCACAAGGGCCTGTACCCATTTCTGCTATGATCGAAGCGACCTCGATAACGTCAGGCAAGCCGCATGGAACGAATCGGTTTGGGTATGGTCAATGTTGAAGTCGGGCAAGTCATTTGCTTGCTGATTACTGTTTTGAAGGAATGTGCATGAAGAAGAAAATGCTGTGGATCCTGCTGACTATTGCCATCTCGGGCGCCGCCAATGCGAACGCGCCGGACTCGACAAGCAAAACACCCCCGCCGGTATTGCAACCCCTGCCGCAGGAAACGCAAGCTGCCTACCTCTCGGCGGAAGTGCTGTCGCACTATCATTACAAATCGATGCCGCTCGACAATGCGATGTCGGAAAAGATTTTCGACCGCTATCTCAAGTCGCTCGACGGCGAGAAGCTGTTCCTTACCCAGGCCGACGTGGATAAGATTTCGGCCTACAAGCTGAAGATGAGCGACGCCGTCAGCAAGGGTGAATTGGCGGCTCCCTTTGCCATCTACAATCTGTACGAGCAGCGCGCCAACGAGCGTCTGGCTTATGCCGAAAGCCTGTTGGCCAAAGGCTTCGATTTCACGGTCAAGGAAGGTTATCAATACAACCGAACCAAGGCGACCTGGGCCAAGTCGGACGACGAAGTGCGCGACCTGTGGCGCAAGCGCATCAAGAACGATTACCTGCGCCTGAAGCTGGCCGGCAAGGACGACAAGAGCATCGTCGCGACACTGACCAAGCGCTATGACAATTACATCGCGCGCATCAACAAGTCCAAGCCGGAAGACGTGTTCCAGATCTTCATGGATTCGTATGCCATGTCGATCGACCCGCATACCAATTACCTCGGCCCGCGCGCCACGGAAGACTTCGACATTTCGATGAAGCTCTCGCTGATCGGTATCGGTGCCGTGCTGCAGGAGCGCGACGATTACACCGTGATCCGCGAGCTGGTGCCGGGCGGCCCGGCCGCCCTGTCGGGCAAGCTCAAGGTGGGCGACAAGATCGTGGGCGTGTCGCAAGGCGACAAAAACCAGTTGACCGACGTGATGGGTTGGCGCCTGGACGACACCGTGGCGCTGATCCGCGGTGCGGCCGACTCCACCGTGTTGCTTGACGTGATCCCGGTCGATGCCGGCCCCGACGGCAAGCATGCGATGATTCCGCTGGTGCGCAAGAAAATCATGCTCGAAGAGCGCGGCGCCAAGGATAGCGTGATCGAGGTCAAGGAAGGCAACAACACGCGCCGCGTCGGCGTGATCACGCTGCCCGCCTTTTATCAGGACATGGATGCGCGCCAGCAGGGCGAGCAGAACTTCACCAGCGCCACGCGCGATGTGGCGCGCCTGATCACGAAGCTGAAGAAGGACAAGGTCGACAGCCTGTTGATCGACTTACGCAACAATGGCGGCGGCTCCTTGAATGAAGCGGTCGAATTGACGGGCCTCTTCGTTGCCAAGGGTCCGGTGGTGCAGCAGCGCGATGCGCAGGGCAAGATCTCGGTGGAAGACGACACCAGCGACGTCGCGTTGTGGGACGGCCCGCTGGGTGTGCTGATCAATCGCGGTTCGGCTTCGGCGTCGGAAATTTTCGCCGCCGCGATCCAGGATTATGGCCGCGGCGTGATCATCGGCGAATCGAGCTTCGGCAAGGGTACGGTGCAAAGCCTGGCGCGCTTGAACCAGATGATCCATAGCGAGAAACCGGACCTGGGCGAACTGAAGTACACGCGTGCGCAGTTCTTCCGCATCAACGGCGGCACGACGCAATTGCGTGGCGTGGTGCCCGATATTTCCTTCCCCAGCTTCAGCGATACCGAAGACTTCGGCGAAGCCAGCTTCGACAACGCCCTGCCCTGGTCTCAAATCAAGCCGGCTGACTACAAGGCCGAAGGCGATTTGAGTGACTTGATTCCGGCGCTGCAAACGAAGCATGCGGCGCGCGTCAAGACCGACCGCGACTTCGAGAATCTCGAGGAAGACGTCAACGAAGCGCAAGCCTTGCGCAAGAAGAACCTGCTGTCCTTAAACGAAGCCGAACGCCGCAAGGAACGCGAGGCCGACGAAGCCAAGGCCAAGGCGCGCGAAAAAGCGGCCGATGCCGGCAAGACGGCAGCGGAAAAGCAGGCGATCGTGGAAAAGAACAACGCAATGAAGGACGACGGCCTGCAAGCCAACGAGCGCAACCTGACGACTGAACTGGCAGCGGAAAAAGCCGCCAAGGATGCCAAGGATGTGTTGCTGATCGAAGCGGCCCACATCATGGGCGACGAAGTCGATCTGTTGAAGAGCGATACGCGCATGGCATCGCGCCTGGCGCCGGGGACTGTGGCGGTGACGACCAGTACCAAGTAACCTTAGTCCACCAAATAGAAACGCCGTCCCCGTTTTCGCGGGGGCGGCGTTTTTTTATTGGGGTGATTATTAGCTTTGTTACGGTGTTGTAGGTTGGGTTGAGCGCAGCGAAGCCCAACATCCCCACGTATTTCGAGCAACGGTGCCGTTATTGCTCGCCGATGTTGGGCTTCGCTTTCGCTCAGCACCAACCTACCGGTTCGAGAAACTACAACCCCGTGTGCGCAGCGATGAATTGCTTTACACGGGCCACGTCGGCCGCCATCACTTCGTAGCGCTGCGGCAGGCTTTCGATGTTTTCGAAACCGTTGGGCCGGTCTGCATCATGGCCCAGCGCTTCACGTATGGTTTCGTTGAATTTCGCCGGCAAGGCGGTTTCCAACACGATCATGGGCACGTTCGGCTGCAGGTGTTCGCGCGCGACCTTGACGCCGTCGGCTGTGTGGGTGTCGATGGTCACGCCGTGACGGGACTGCACGTCGCGGATGGTGGCGATGCGGTCGGCGTGGATTGATTTACCCGAGACGAAGCCGTATTCGGCGATGCGCTTGAATTCGTCGCCGTCGCTGCCCGGCTTGCCCGACAGATCGAAGCCGCCCGAAGTTTCCACCTTCTTGAATAGCGCGCGCAAGCGTTCGGCATCGCGGCCCAGCAGGTCGTAGACGAAGCGCTCGAAGTTGGAGGCCTTGCTGATATCCATGCTGGGACTGGTGGTGTGATAGGTCTCGGCTGACTTGCGCACGCGGTAGACACCGGTGCGGAAGAATTCATCGAGCACGTCGTTCTCGTTGGTGGCGACCACTAGCCTGTCGATGGGCAGGCCCATCATGCGCGCGATGTGGCCGGCGCAGATGTTGCCGAAATTACCCGAGGGGACGGTAAACGAGACCTTTTGTGCGTTATGGGTCGTGGCGGACAGGTAGCCGCGGAAGTAATACACCACTTGCGCCACGACGCGTGCCCAGTTGATCGAGTTGACCGTGCCGATTTTTTGCTTGGCCTTGAAGCCGAGATCGTTCGACACGGCCTTGACCATGTCCTGGCAATCGTCGAACACGCCTTCGATGGCGATATTGAAGATGTTGGGGTCTTGCAGGCTGAACATTTGCGCGGTCTGAAATGCGCTCATTTTCTTATGCGGCGAGAGCATGAACACACGGATGCCCTTCTTGCCGCGCATGGCGTATTCGGCGGCGCTGCCGGTATCGCCCGAGGTGGCGCCGAAGATGTTGAGCTCGCCATGTTCCTTGGCCAGCGCGTATTCGAACAGGTTGCCCAGCAATTGCATGGCCATGTCCTTGAAGGCGAGCGTCGGGCCGTTGGACAGGGCTTGCAGCAGCAGCGTGCCGTTCTCGCCTTTCAGTTGGCATAGCGGCGTGATGGCGGCAGCATCCTCACCCTCGCGCACGTTGCGATACACGTCGGCCGTGTAGGTCTTGTGCGTCAATGCGCGCAGATCGGCTTCTGGAATGTCGGTGGCGAACTTCTTGAGGATTTCGAATGCCAGGTCGGCGTAGGACAGTTTGCGCCAGGCATCGAGTTCGCTACCGGTGACTTGCGGATACTCGGTCGGCAGATACAGGCCGCCATCAGGGGCGAGGCCACCCAAGAGGATTTGGGAAAAGGACAGCGGCGCGGCCTGGCCGCGCGTGGAGACGTATTGCATAGGATGGCAATGAGGATGGTCGGCAGTTTGCTTCATTATAGCTAACTGCCGACCACTCATACCCGAAAAACGAGCATAAAGCTTATGCTGCCTGATTCAGCGCAGGTTGCACCGGCTTGATGTTGGCCAGCATGTCGCATACCAGTTCCTCAATGCCGACCTTGGGTTGCCAGCCCCAATCGGCGCGCGCCACGCTGTCGTCCAGGCTGGCGGGCCAGCTGTCGGCGATGGCTTGGCGGCTGTCGGGCGTGTAGACCACTTCGAAGCCGGGCACGTGGCGCCTGATGGATTCGGCCAGTTCGCGCGGGTTGAAGCTGGTGCCGGCGACGTTGTAGGACGAGCGCACCTTGATCTTGTCGGCCGGCGCATCCATCAGTTCGATGGTGGCGCGGATCGCGTCGGGCATGTAGATCATCGGCAGGCTGCTTTCCGGTCCGAGGAAGCATTTGTAGATTTCTCCGCGCTGCGCCGCGTGGAAGATGGCGATGGCGTAGTCGGTAGTGCCGCCGCCGGGTGGCGACTTGTAGCTGATGATGCCGGGGTAGCGGATGCTGCGCACGTCGACGCCAAATTTGGCGTGGTAATACTCGCACAGGCGTTCGCCGGCCAGCTTGCTGATGCCGTAGATGGTGCTCGGGTCCATCACGGTCAGTTGCGGCGTGTCGTCGCGCGGCGTGTTCGGGCCGAAGGCAGCAATCGAGGACGGCCAGAACACGCGCAGCGGTTTGCCGGCCTGGCCGCGTTCACGTGCGATTTCCAGGATGTTCAACAAGCCGTTCATATTGAGGTTCCAGGCCTTCAGCGGCGCCTGTTCGCCGGTGACCGACAGCAGCGCCGCCAGCTGGTACACCTGGGTCACGTGGTAATTGTCGATGATGTGGGCTACGCCCTTGGCGTCCAATACGTCAATCGGCTCATAGCGTTTGACGCCGAAGCCGCTCTTCGGACCGATGTCGGCCGCGATGACATTTTCCGCGCCGTGCTGCGCGACCAGTGCGTCGACCAGTTCGCTGCCGATTTGGCCGTTGGCGCCGATGACGAGAATACGTTCCATGCTTTGTTGCTCCAATATCTGATTAAGCGTTGTTCTTTAGAATGCCGAGTTCGCGTCCGGCCTGGGCGAATGCCGCCAGCACGTGATCGAGTTGCTCCGTGCTATGTGCCGCCGAGAGCTGCACGCGCACGCGCGCCTGGCCCATCGGCACCACGGGATAGAAGAAGCCGGTGACGAGCGCGCCCAATTCGTACAAACGCGCGGCGAATTTCTGCGCCACGGGGGCATCGAACAGCATCACCGGCACCACCGGGTGCGTGCCCGGCTTGATGGTGAAGCCGAGTTCTGCAATGGCCTTGCGGAAATGGGCGGTGTTGGCCTGCAGCTTGTCGCGCAATTCGGTCGAAGTGGACAGGCGCTGCAGGACCGATAGCGAAGCGCCGGCAATCGAGGGCGCCAGCGTGTTAGAAAACAAATAGGGGCGCGACTTCTGACGCAACGTCTGGATCACTTCGCGCCGGGCCGCAGTGAAGCCACCCATGGCACCGCCCAGGGCCTTGCCCAGCGTGCCGGTGATGATGTCGATGCGGCCCATGACATTGTGATGCTCGTGCGTGCCGCGGCCTGTTTTGCCCATGAAGCCGGAAGCGTGGCATTCGTCGATCATGACCAGTGCGCCGTATTTGTCGGCCAGGTCACAGATTTTGTCCAACTGTGCAATGGTTCCATCCATCGAAAAACAGCCGTCGGTGACGATGACCTTGTGGCGCGCGCCCGACGCGGCTTGCAATTGCTTTTCCAGGTCGGCCATATCGTTGTGCTGGTAGCGGTAACGCTGCGCCTTGCACAAGCGGATGCCGTCGATGATGGAGGCGTGGTTCAGCGCGTCGGAGATGATGGCGTCTTCCGCTTCGAACAGCGGCTCGAACACGCCGCCGTTGGCGTCGAAGGCGGCGGCATACAAAATGGTGTCTTCCAGGCCGAGGAAGTCCGAGATCGCCTTTTCCAATTGCTTGTGGACGGTCTGGGTGCCGCAGATGAAGCGCACCGAAGACAGGCCGTAGCCGAATTTTTCGGTGGCGGCTATGGAAGCTTGCACCATGGATTCATCGCCCGACAAGCCGAGGTAATTGTTGGCGCACATATTGATCAACGTGCGGCCGTCGTCGCACACGACTTCGGCGCCCTGGCGCGAAGCGATCACGCGCTCCGGCTTGTACAGGCCTTCTTCGCGCAATCCCTGCAGCTTGTCATCCAGTCCCGTGAAGAACGATTCTTTGGCGTTGGCGCTCATGGCGTTTTCCTTGTTTCGATGTTGGTCTTATGCCGGTAGCTGCCGGCTTCGTGGGCCGACAGCATGAAAATATTAACTGGATGGAAACTTAAATCTTGCTTTCCGGTAAATTCACGCTAGAATCTTGTTTTCAATACATCGCGTTAAATTCATTATCCAGAACAAATGTTCGATATAATGGATATTACCGATTCTCATTAAACTTTGCAAGCCCATGAAACATCTCGCCGCTAAAGCCTCACCGCCCGAAGTCGGCGCCACGCTGCAAAAGCTGCGCCTGGCGCGCGGCCTGACGCTGGACGATCTGTCGCGCGCGGCGGGGGTGTCGAAATCGATGCTGTCGCAGATCGAGCGCGAGAAGGCGAATCCGACAATTGCCGTGGCTTGGCGTCTATCGAATGCTCTGGGCGTGGGGATCGGAGAATTGCTGTCGGACGAATCGCGCGAAGTCGAGCTGATCCGGGTGCTTGATGCACACGAGACGCCGACGCTGCCGGGCGACCACGCCGGCTATGTCCTGCGCATTCTGGGGCCGATGGAATTGGCCGGCAAGTTTGAATGGTATGAATTGACGCTGGCCGCAGGCGGCGAACTGGTGTCGCAGCCGCACGATCCGGGTGCGATAGAGCACTTGACCGTGCTGCACGGCGCGCTGGAGGTGGAAGTCGACGGTAGCAAGCGCAAGATCAAGAACGGCGGCACGGCGCGTTATCAGGCCGATCGCAGTCATGCAATTCGCAATAGCGGGAAAACCGAGGCCAAGGCCTTGATGGTGGTGATCCACCGCTAGACAGTAGGATCACTTACCGAACAACATGCGCTGCAACAAGCCGGCGCGCTTCTCCCCGCTGATCGCCTCGGCAAGTCCGCGTGCGGACACTGCCTGCTCGACTCTGCCCAAACGGTCGCTCAACTGTGTCATGTCTTCGGCAAATATCGGCCGGTGGGCGACCGTTTTCGTCGGGGACGCGGGCGGCCACATGAAATGGGATGGGCTATTTTCAAGCGGCGCCGTCGAATTCTGTTGCCGCACGCACTCTGCGATACGCTTGAATTCGGCATAGGCTTTCTCGATATGATGAACCGTGGAAAAATCCCGTGAAAAGCGCATGCCCAGATCGATCACATCCTTTCGATGCGCCAGCATCCACTCTATGCGCGTGCGGATGGACTCTTCATTGAATCGATAGTTCAGGTTTTCTGCGTCCGAAAACCGGCAGCCCAAGTCTTGGCCGGCATTGGTAACGCACAAGGTTTGGTGGCTGGCTGCGCGCGCGATCCTGTCGTGCACGCCCATCGACGTGTTGGGCGACATATCGAATGTCGCGAGCGCATTGCGGATCAGGGTCTCGGATTTCCCGTAATCGGCTTCAGCAATCAACGCGCCGCAGCGGTTCGAAGCAGGCAAATGCTCCCAGTTGTACCCATGGATTTCGGCAGGATAATCGAGCAGGAGGTCGCCCACCAGCGCACTCTTCACGCGCCGCAAATAGTCGTCGAGCTGCGCAACCATGATCAGCATCAATTTTTCCGCGCCGTCATACAGGCCTGCCTGCCGCAGGTAGGCGCACACCTGCGCCACGATGTCGCGGTGCGAGCACTGGTCCAGATCCGACGCCATCGCATCGGCCAATTCCATCAGCGCTTCGCATACGGCCGGCGGCAGCGAATGGCGCCAGAATTCGCGCAGCTTGCGCGGGTCGTTGCCGTTTTTCAGGAAGATCAGCTTGCCGCCCGCCTTGGCCTTCAAATCGATCGGCTGTTCCGGCGCAGCATTATATGGCAAGGTCGGCGCGATGCCGTCGAGGCCGCGCAGCAAGGAGAACCGTCGGCGAAACTGCAAATGCTCTTCGAACACGTAAAGCGACACGGTCCAATTGCCGAAGTCCCGATGCTGATCGAAGTAGTAGCAGGGGCTGTCGCCGTATATCGTGATGAACGGCAGCGGAACCAGGTCCCAAAGCGATTGCTCGCCGCTCATGCAGCCCTTTCCCACCCCGATATAGGACAGGGCAAACGCGTAGCTGCGCTCGTTGAGCAAGCGCGTCAATTCGGCAGGGAAATTCTCGTCGACGATATTCACGACGTGCAGATTGACGCCGATTCTTGCCAGCGATTGCTTGAGCGACGCGCCGGCGCCGGTGAAGAAATTCCCGATCGACAGGGTATCTATGAATAAGACGTCATCCATTGCGACTCACAGCCCTACAATGTGCCCGGCGCACAATCAGCGCCCGGCCAGCATCCGCCTTAAAATGCCTGCCTTCCCAACGGAAGAAGCGGCAGGATCGGGCGCTTGCGCCACCGAGGCTTCCAGTGCACTCAACCTGTTCTCCCAGTGCTGTATTTCTTCGATGAATACCGGGCGGTGAGCCTGGGATTTGACGAACGCCGTGGGGGGCCACATGAAGTATGGCGGGGCATCGTCGATCTCGTCGGTCGAATTGTTCTGGCGCACGAAGCCGGCCATGCGCTTTAGTTGGGCGTAGGCTTGGTCGATCGAATATGCGGTGTCGAACTCGCGCGCAAATGCCGCGCCCAGTTCGATCACATCCCTCCTGTGGCCAAGCATCCATTCGATACGTTCGCGCAAGGACTCTTCGCTGAAGCCATAGGACCAGAGGCCGGTATTGCTGAAGTGCTGCTCCAGTCCCTGCCCGCTGTTGGTGACGCACAAGGTTTGATGACCGGCGGCCCGCGACAGGCGGTCGTGGACGCCGGCGACCGTGTTGGGCGACATGTCGAAGGTTGCAAGCGCATTGCGGATCAGGGTCTCGGATTTCACGTAGTCGGATTCCATGATCAGGCTACCCTGGCGGCCCGCCGTATCGATATGCTCCCAGTTGACGCCGTGTACCTCGACCGGATAATCGAGCAATATGTTGGCCACCAACGCGCTTTTGACGCGGCGCAAGTAGTCGTCCAACTGCGCGGTCATCAGCAGCATCAATTTTTCGGCGCCGTCGTGCAATCCCGCGCTCTTGAGGAAATCGAGCACGCGATCAACGATTTCCCCATGCGAACATTGATCCAGATGCGCCGCCATGGCCGTGGAAATTTCCATCAAGGCCGCGCTGACGTGGGGATTGAGCGAGCGTTGCCAGAATTCGCGCAGTTTCTGCGGATCGTTGCCGTTTTTCAGGAAAACGATCTTGCCCTGTTCCTTGGCCTTCCAGTCTATCGTCCCTTCGATAACCGGACGATAGGGCAAGGTCGGCACCATACCCTGGAAGCCGCGCAGGATCGAGAACATCTGCCGCAGCTTCAGGTGTTCCTCGAAAACGTAAAGCGATACGCACCAGGTGCCGTAATCGAAGTGCTGGTCGTAGAAATAGCTCGGACTATCGCCGTAGATCGTAATGAAGGGCAGCTTCGCTGCATCCCATAGCGAAACGGCGCCGCTGGCACTGCCCTTCCCGACTCCCAGATAGGAAAAGGCGAATTCGTAGTTGCGCGCATTGAGCGCTTGCGTCATGTCCGCGGCGTAGGTTTCGCTCAACGCATTGACCGTGTGCAGGGAAACGCCGATCCCGGCGAGCGATCGTTTCAGCGATTCGCCAAATTGATGGAATACATTCCCGACGGCCCAGGTATCGATATAAAGAATGTGATCCATCGGCTTGGCTTCCGTTGGCTCAGCTAAGCGCTTCCAGGCGGATCTTGGTCAATTGCCCGACCACTGTCGGCAATGCCTCTATCTTGGCGATGGCCGACTCGACGTTCTTTTCTTGCGTCTGATGGGTCAGCATGATGATGTCGGTCTGCTTCTCGCCCTCGCCCGGTTCCTTTTGCAGCATGGCATCGATCGAGATGCCGGCGTCCGCCAACAGGCGCGTGACGTCGGCCAGCACGCCGGGCTGATCGGCCACGCGCATGCGCAGGTAGTAGCTGGTGGTGATTTCCGACATCGGCAAAATCGGCGTGTCGGCCATGGCGTTGGGCTGGAATGCCAGGTGCGGCACGCGGTGGCCCGGGTCGGCGGTGGCCAATCGTGTGATGTCGACCAGGTCGGCGATGACGGCGGAAGCGGTCGGTTCGGAGCCGGCGCCCTTGCCGTAATAGAGCGTGGCGCCGACGGCGTCGCCCTGCACCAGCACGGCGTTCATGGCGCCTTCGACGTTGGCGATCAGGCGCTTGGCCGGGATCAGCGTCGGGTGTACGCGCAGCTCGATGCCTTGTGGCGTGCGCTTGGTGATGCCCAACAGCTTGATACGGTAGCCGAGCTGTTCGGCATAGCGGATATCGACCGCCTGCAGCTTGGTGATGCCTTCGACGTGAGCCTTGGAGAATTGCACGGGGATGCCGAATGCGATGGCCGACATGATGGTGGCCTTGTGTGCGGCGTCCACGCCTTCGATGTCGAAGGTCGGGTCGGCTTCGGCATAGCCCAGGCGCTGGGCTTCCTTCAACACGGTGTCGAAGTCCAGTCCCTTGTCGCGCATCTCGGAGAGGATGAAGTTGGTGGTGCCGTTGATGATGCCGGCGATCCATTCGATG
>FTAD01000013.1_pt1 | contig 18353 bp, 15 predicted proteins | sample 1639041 | NCBI WGS metagenome assembly FTAD01 (sample SAMEA3914812, study PRJEB12502) | metagenome | biome: forest; material: soil | place: Canada | collected 2011-07-07 | depth 0.1 m | reverse complement strand
CGGCTCGTTGGCCACAGGCGACACGCTGGTCGAACTGACCGGCACGAGCTACACCTTCGCCCACACCACGGGTGCAGGCGGCACGCTGCACTTCCTGGGCTAATTCTGCTGGCTGATTGACGACCCTACTTGCCAATGCGCGAGTGGGTAGTCGCTGATCTCGAGGCGCCATTGCTTAGTGCATGGCGCCTTGTTCTTTTCATGAGCCGCGCAGTGTCACGCTCCATACCGCCATGGATTTTTCTTCTTAAGAAAAGAGGAAATTTGACGCGCAATAGATGTAATTTTGAGGACTATTTTGTTGCTCATTGCTAACTCCATGTGATAATGCCTAGCCAATTTGGCCACTTCGCTACGCCAACCAAGGAGAACAACAATGACCACAGCAGCTAGCTACAGCAATCTGGTACAGGAACTTTTTTCGGACGACACGAGCGCAATCGACGGATTCACGAAGGTGACGTTCGCCAGCGTTCAAGCTTCGCACGGCGACGCAACATTGCTGGCCGATTGGGCGGCGGCCGATGGCGCGATGGGGGCAAACAACACACAGGTGGAACTGACGGGCGCAGGCTATACCTTCGCCAGCGCCGGCTCGACCACCGAGGCTGCGGCGTCCTGACCTTGTACTGATCCCTGATCATCGATCCCCGTCGGGGATTGATGATTGCAAAACGTCGTTGCTTACAGGGCGCTATCGTTTAGTGTCGTTGCCTACGCGGTGGCGCCCCGTTCGATTTAACATTGCTGCACCTGCACGAAGCACTTGTTGCCGTTTCGCCTCGCTGCGCTATCCGCTTGCTTGTCGTTAATCCCACAGCAGGCTAGTATCGGCGTACATCGCGGCGCATTGACGGAGGCAAGCATGTTTGCATTACTTCGTACCAAGCTGGTTGTCATCTGTGTTTCCATCGTGATCGTCGCCATGGCGGCCAGCAGCGCAAGCAGTTATTTCTCAACCCGGTCAAGCATGCTCGATGCGCTGGAAGGTCAAACCCAGCAATTGGCGCGCAGTCAGGCCGGGCAATTCGGCGAGTGGGTGCAAAGCAAACGCCAGATCATCGCCTCGCTGAAGCAGGCGGCGGACGAGGCCGATCCGTTACCCTACGTCAAGATGGCAATTGCCGCCGGCAAGTTCGACTCGGGCTTCATCGGCTATCCCGACAAGCGGATGGTCTCGCCCGACAAGCTCCCCAGCGACTATGACCCGACCGCCAGACCCTGGTACATCAAGGCTACGGCGGCGGGCGGACCGGTCTTGACCCAGCCTTATGCTTCGGCCGCTTCGGGTAAGCTGATCGTCACCTTTTCCGATCCGGTCGGGGAAAAGGGGGCGATCAAGGCCATTGCCGGCGGCAACATCAACATCGATACCATCATCAAGGGCGTGGCCGAAGTGAAGCCGACGCCGTCGAGCTATGCCTTCCTGGTCGATTCCAGCGGCCTGATCATTGCCCACCCGGACCCGAAACTGACCTCCAAGACGATCACCGACATCGATGCGGCACTGACGCCGCAGAAGCTGCAACAGATTGAGTCCGCCCGACACCTGGCCGACATGCGCGTCGCCGGCCGTGATGCCTTGCTCGCCGTCGAAAAAATCGAAGGATGCGATTGGCTGCTTGTGATCGTGCTGGACCGGGCTGAAGCCACGGCCGCGCTGTCGGCCATGTTGACCTCATCGCTGATCTCGGTCACTGTCGCGCTCATCGTCGCTGCGTTCATCCTGACCGCCGGCATTTCCGCGGCCCTGAAGCGCCTGACCCTGGTGCGCGATGCCCTGGACGACATCGCCTCGGGTGAGGGCGACCTGACGCGTCGCCTCGATGCCGAAGGCCGCGACGAACTGGCGCAGATTGCTGCTGCGTTCAATCGCTTCGTCGACAAGATCGAATCGGTCTTGATCGATATCCGTACCACCAGCGATTCGGTGCGCGTGTCGTCGGCCGAGATCGCGGTCGGCAATGCCGATCTCTCGGCACGCACCGAGTCGCAAGCCAGTTCGCTGGAGGAAACCGCCAGCTCGATGGAAGAGCTGACGTCTACCGTCAAGCAAAATGCCGACAACGCGCGCCAGGCCAACCAGCTTGCGCTCTCCGCTTCGGGTGTTGCTACCAAGGGCGGCGCGGTGGTGTCGCAGGTGGTCAGCACCATGGGGTCGATCAAAGGAAGCTCGAACAAGATTTCCGACATCATCGGCGTGATCGACGGCATTGCCTTCCAGACCAACATCCTCGCTTTGAACGCGGCGGTTGAAGCAGCGCGCGCCGGCGAGCAAGGCCGGGGCTTCGCGGTGGTGGCCGCGGAAGTGCGCAACCTGGCGCAACGCTCGGCCGGCGCGGCCAAGGAAATCAAGGCGCTGATTGTCGATTCAGTGGAAAAGGTCGATGCCGGCGGCAAGCTTGTCGACGAAGCTGGCGCGACGATGGGCGAAATCGTCCAATCGATCCAGCGTGTGGCCGACATCATGAGCGAGATCACTGCTGCCAGTGCCGAGCAAAGCGCGGGCATCGATGAGATCGGCAGGGCCGTGACACTGCTGGACGAAACCACTCAGCAGAATTCGGCCCTGGTGGAAGAGTCCGCTGCCGCTGCCGAAAGCCTGAAAGACATGGCCGCGCGCCTGGCGGAAGCTGTGGGGGGCTTCCGTTTGTCGATGCAGGCGGCTGCGCAAGCCACGCAGACACGCGCAGCGCCAAAGCTTGCCGCGCCGCGGCCTGCCGTTTCGACGGCGGTCGCTGTCAGGCCGGCGGCGAAGCCGGGTGTCAGGGCCGTGCAAAAAGCGCCGCCCGCATGGAGCGGGGATGATTGGGAAGAGTTTTAAGCTGGGGAAGCTTATTCCGGCAGAGCCTGGCCCGGCATTGGGCATCGGCATAGCCTGGCCGGATCAATCCTCAGCCTTGCTCAATCTTGTGTTAGAGGAGTGGAGAGCGTCAGCATCAGCATGTCGCCATCCTGCGCCACGCGGATTGCCGCCAGATCCGGCACCACGGCTTTGATCCTGGCATCGAAAGCCTGCCCGCCTCCGACTTGAACCACAGCGCATCCCGCGCCCAAGGCACTTGCCACACCGGCGGGGGCATCTTCAAATACCAGGCAATCGGCGGCGGGAACGCCGATTCGTGCGGCCGCCGTGCGATAAATCTCGGGGTCGGGCTTGCCCGCGCTTACGTCATCGGCGCAGACCATGGTAGTCGGAATGGGGATGCCGCAGTGCGCCAGTCGCGCTTGCGCGGTCGCCCTTCCAGCCGAGGTGGCGATGGTCCAGCGATCCGGTGGGAGCTGCGCCAGCAATGCACAGGCGCCAGGCACTTCCACGATGCCCTCGCAGTCGGCGGCCTCTTGTGCATCGAGCCAGGCGCTTTCGGCTGCAATGTCGAGCTGCGGCGCAACGATGCGCATCGTGTCCGAGGAGCGCGCGCCGTGTTGGATCGCCATCACGCGCTCGGGATCGATGTCGTGCCGGGCACACCATTTGTGCCATACCTGCTCGACTTTCACGCTCGAATCGACGAGCGTGCCGTCCATGTCGAACAAGATGGCGCTGGCGGTCAGGCGAAGCATAAGTGTCGCGGTGTCGGTAAAGGGGGTGCGGTACTAAAACATGCTTGCTGTGCAGAGGCAGGGCTGCATGGCCTTATGATGGTTCGCAACATCAATTTCATCATTCCTTACTGCACAACGCCTTGCGCGTTGCCTTGCGGTGCTGCAGCGTGGTCGGGATGCGTCGTATCGGCTTCCACTTTCACCGGCGTGTTTTCCTCTTCCTGTTCCAGCACTTCCTTGATTCTGCCGAGCAGGATCGGGCCGTATTGCTGGCCGACGCGTTCGCCCACGCTTTCGATGGCCGCGCCGAGATATTGGTTGGCCACTTCCTGCAGCGCCGGGGTCAGGGTCAGCAGCTTGACGTAGGCCCGGCTGCGCATGGTTTTCACCATCTTGTTGAAGTCCTCGTCGCCGATCGCCTTGCGCAAATCGTCGTCGGTCGCCTGCGGATTGGCTTTTCTCAGATCGACGATGACGGGCATGGCACGCCGATATGCCGGTGCAGTATAGATGGCGCTCAATTCCTTCAACTCGCGCGTGGAGAAATGCTTGCCGTAGACTTCATAACCCATTGCGCGATAGAGCGACTTGGCGTCGATCTTGAGGAATTCCGTTTTCAAGTCTTCGACGATGTGGGGAATCATCTCGTCGATCACGGCGTCCACCTTGGCACGCTTGTCGGCGGGCAGTTTGTCGAGTTCGGCGCCTTCTACAATGCCGTCGCGTACCTGATCGGCAATCGATTGCTGGGCCAGTTCGATGAACTGCGGCCAGGTGGCTTCCAGGTCGAGGCTTTCGACGAACGTGTCGATGGCGTGTTTCTTCTCGGTCGTCAGCGGGTCAAGCTTGCTCGCTTTGTCGGCCGTTTTGGCAGGAGTGGCGTTTTGCGTTTGGCCGTGAGCCGATATGGAGGCGAGCGCAGCGGCGAAAGCGAACGTAGCGAACAGTGCGGGCGAAATGTGCCTGGAAAACATGGTGGTCAGGATCGGCGAAGAGGATAGCCGCATCATATCATTGCTACAGTAAGCTCTCGCTGATGAAGGGTGAAAGGAACCAGATTTCCAGCTTGGTTCCCAGGCCCACGCCGGGTTCCTCGTCGTAGACGGTTTCCTGGCCGTCTTCCGATCCCACCCATTGCACGTGGTCGCCGTCGGGCGACATGCGCAGACGGAAGCAGCCGACCGAACGCACCAGGTCCTTCAGACGCAGCACATCTTCCGCCAGTTCGCGCGATTCGACCAGCATGCCCAATTCGGTATTCAAGCGCGACGAACGGAAATCGAGATTCATGGAGCCGACGAAGGTCAGGTGCCGGTCGATCACGATCAGCTTCGAATGGGAACGCCCGACCGAAGCGCGCAGCGCGGTGCTGAAAAGCTTGTCGTGCTTGAGCTGGCTGGAGTCGGTTTCGTACAGCTCGACACCCATCTTCAACAGCGGTTCGCGGTAGCGCGCATAGGCGGCGCTGGCGAACGGTTCGTCGTTCGACGCCAGGGAGTTGGTCAGGATTTCCACGTGCACATTGTTCTCGCGCACAGCGCGCAGGCCTTTCATGCCGCGCTCCCCCGGCACGAAATAGGGCGATGCCGCCACCACTTCGGTTTTGGCTTCGGCGATGGCGCGGATGACGCGCGAGGTCACGGTGGTCGGGTCATCGATATGCTCGGCGCGGCCGCTGACTTTTTCCGGGTCGTCGGAAAACACTTCGATGGCGCCGCCAAGCATCCTTAAGGGCGGTGCCTCGATGTCGTTGCCCAGGCTGTGGAAGCCGAGCAGATCGACCTTGTCCGGCGTCAATGGCGGAAAGGCATCGACCGCATCGGATGTCAATTGATCGAATTCGGCTTGCGCCACCTCGGGCTTGTTGCGATCCGGCTCCAATTGTTTTAACTGATAGACGCGCGGGCTATTCCAGTATCGGTCGAAAATCGCCGCCAGTCCCGGCACCGCCTGGCCTGCCACGAGCAGGTCGAAGTCAACGAAATTGCCTTGCTTGCTTGAGAAAAAGTATTCGTCTGCGATATTGCGCCCGCCGGCTACGGCAAAGGCGCCGTCGGCGATCAGGAGCTTGTTGTGCATGCGATGATTGACGCGCGCAAAGTCGGACAAGGCGAACAGCCAGCGCGACCAGGCAAACTCGCGGCCGGCGGGAAAGGGATTGAACAGCCGTACTTCGATATTCGGATAGGCTTCGAGCGCGAGCAGCATGCGGTCGCTTTGCGCCGTGTACAGATCGTCGACCAGGATGCGTACGCGCACGCCGCGCTGCGCGGCATCGCGCACGGCGCGCAAGAGCGTATGGCCGGTCATGTCGTTTTGCAGCAGGTAGTATTGCAGATCGAGCGACTGTTTGGCATGCTGTACCAGAGTCAGACGCGCTTCCATCGACCAGGCCGATAGCGGCAGCGGGCGGAATGCGGAAGGCGAACCGGCGGGAATGCTTTGCGCGGCCAGCTCGGCCAACTCGATTCCATGGCTGGCGGGGATGGCTTCGACCTGCGTGCGCTCCGAAGGCGGAGGCAGGGAGGCGCAGCCGTGCAGCAGCATCAGTGCAGCGAAAAGGAAGAGCCAACGCTTTGTTGTCGAGCGGGGATTCATGGCGCACTCCCAGGTTCGTGGTGCGCTTACTGTAGCAGGAAAGCCGGAATCGTTCCCGATGCTACAATCCCCGAGACATCAACCGAGGGGAATCAGCATGACCTTGTTTTCCGCCCTGCTGGCGACCGTGTCGCATGGTGACGGGCAATTCCACGTGGCACCTGGCGAGGACTGGGGTCAGGGCAGGACGCTCTATGGCGGCATTACGCTTGCGCTGGCCGCGCATGCGGCGCGGCTGGCCTTTCCCGATCTACCGCCCCTGCGCGGTGCGCAAGCTGCCTTCACCGGGCCGGCATCGGGAGCGCTGACGATCAAGCCGACCAAGGTTGCCGCGGGAAAGTCCTCTGCCTTCGTGGGTGTCGATATCATCGCCGGGACGGGCACTGCATTGCGCGCGACGTTTTGCTATGGCGTGGCGCGCCAGTCGATGTTTGCGCACAGCGACCTAGCCGCACCGCAAGCCGCGCCGCCCGATCAATGCCCGCCGTTTTTCCGCAGCCAGTTTGCGCCCAGTTTCACCGGGCAGTTCGATGGCCGGCTGGCCGGCAAGGTCTCCATGCTCTCGGGCAGCGACAATCCCGAACTGTTGACCTGGATTCGCCACCGCGATCCCGGGGTGGCCGAGAGCGACGCCGGCCTGATCGCACTGGCCGACGCCTTGCCGCCGGCGGCGATGCTGATGTTCACCGAACCGAGTCCGGTGAGCACGGCGACCTGGTCCATGGAATTTCTCGCCGAGCGCTATGCCAATCTCGGCTGGCATTTGATGCGCACGCTTGCCGAACACGTGGGCGAGGGCTACAGCAGTCAGCACATGAACGTGTGGGATGAAGCGGGCAGGCCGCTGATGGTGGGGCGGCAGTTGGTGACGATTTATCGTTGACGATAGTCAATTTGATGGCAGCGGACATGGCGCGGCCTAGTCCGCCGGATCAGATTGCTCATTCCAATAGCGCTCATTCGCTCTTGATCTGATTGCTCACGGCATTTTCCTGCCGGTTCAGCACGTGCTGTTCTGCACGCGTGATGTGGCCGCCGTCCATCGCTGCCATGTTGCGCTCTTCCTGGCGGATGCCGCGGTCTTCGCGGTGCAGGTAGGCGCCTTCGCTTCTCGACATGTTGCCGCGCGCGACGTCACGGTCGATGCGGAAGTTTTGGCTGGCCAGGCGTTCGTTGACTTCCGTGCGGCGCGGGTGCTGGTATTGCCAGGACGTCTCGGCGTGGGCGCAGGTGGCGAAGCCCGCCATCAACCCGAATGTGCCGATGAGTGCTGCGATCTTGCGGATTGTGGTGCTCATGGTCGATCTCCTTGGTCCGGTTGGCGGCCTCGCATGATCGGTTGGCCTTGTCTCTATCAACGCTGCCATCCTAGCCGGGGACGACGCGTAATTGGGCAGTTTGTGTTTCCGGCGTAACAGATCGTAACCGGGCGCTGCGATACGGGCGCTCCCTTCCCAAGTGCACGAAAGTTTACAAGAGTCGGGCTTTAATATAGTATACCCCCCTATACTATATTGAGATTGCCATGAGCCACACTGCCCAGGACAAGCAAAAGCTGCTCAACCGCGTGCGCCGCATCCGTGGTCAGCTCGATGCGATCGAGCGCGCGCTGGAAGAAGAAAAAGGCTGCATGGAAGTGTTGCAGCAGATTACGAGCTGCCGCGGCGCCATGAACGGCTTGCTGGCGGTGGTGCTGGAAGACCATATCCGTACCCACTTAGCCGAGGTGGAAGTGCACCGCCATGAAGGCGAGGGCGACGCGCGCGAGCAATTGATCGAGATTGTGCGCAGCTATTTCAAGTGACCATTACCAGCGGAACCCAGTCATGAACGATTTCAGCGTATTGCTTCAACACGGCGCAACCAATGTCTGGCTATTCGTCCCGAGCGCCATCCTGCTTGGGGCATTGCACGGCCTCGAGCCGGGCCACTCCAAGACCATGATGGCGGCCTTCATCATCGCCGTTCGGGGCACGCTGGGCCAGGCGGTGCTGCTGGGACTGTCGGCCACGTTGTCGCACACCGCTGTGGTATGGGCTGTGGCGTTGGGTGGCCTGTACTTCGGCAGGAAGTGGGATCTGGAAGCCAATGAAGGGTATTTTCAGTTGGCCTCCGCCTTCATGATAATCTGCGTTGCCTCATGGATGTTGTGGCGCACATGGCGTCATCAACGCGAGTATGCGCGTCATCACGACCATCACCACGGCGATGCGCACGTCGTCGATACCGGCCATGGCAAGGTGAAACTGGAGGTCTTCGAAGACGGCGTGCCGCCGCGTTTTCGCCTGGCCTCGCTTGATCGGCAAGTTGATCACCATCACGGCCATCATCACGCCCACACCTGGGCGGCGCAGCAAATCGCGATCACGCTGGAACGCCCCGATGGCTCTACCGAACGCTATAGCTTCACCGAGCGCGGCGCCTATGCCGAATCGGAACAGGAAATTCCCGAGCCGCATCAATTCAAGGTGCGATTGCATCTTGGCCATGGCAATCACAGCCACGACTACGATCTGGAATTCGTCGAGCACGAGCACGAACATGGTGAGGCATCAGACCTTGAACTCGCCACCGGCGAATACCAGGATGCACATGAGCTGGCGCACGCCAATGACATCCGCCGCCGCTTTGCCAATCGCCACGTCACGACAGGCCAGATCGTGCTGTTCGGTTTGACCGGCGGCCTGGTGCCGTGCCCTGCTTCGATCACGGTGCTGCTGATTTGCCTGCAGCTCAAGCAAGTCACGCTCGGCGCGGCGCTGGTTTTGTGCTTTTCCGTCGGCCTGGCGTTGACTATGGTTGCCTCCGGTGCGCTGGCGGCCTTAAGCGTCAAGCATGCCGCCAAGCGTTGGAGCGGCTTCGGCGATTTTGCGCGCAAGGCGCCTTTTGTGTCGGGCGTGTTGATTCTCTTGGTCGGATGCTACGTGGGCTACCAAGGCTGGGCCGCCCTGAACTGAGTCAGCTTCGCAAGGCTTCTTTGAGGCTTTCGATCTTGTTGCGCACCATGGCATTCTCCGGCGCCAGCGCCAGTGCCTTGGTGTAGGCATCAAACGCCGCTTGCAGGGTTCCCATGCTGCGCAAGGCATCGCCGAGATTGTGGTAGGCCTGAAATTTCTCCGGCGCGATGTTGATCGCAATGCGGGATTCCTCGGCCGCAAGCTGGAACTGGCCCATGCCGTTCAGTACCGCCGCCAAGCCGATGCGCGCCGAAGCGTGATCGGGATTCATGAGGATGGCCTGGCGGAAGTGATTGGCGGCTTCGGCAAGACGGCCCAAGCGATGCAGGACGATGCCCATGTTGTTGTGGATGTTGTTGTCGCGCGGATCAAGCTTGAGGGCAGCGTTGAATGCTACCAGGCTGTCGTCGAAACGCAGGAGCTTCATCAGCGCGACGCCTATCTGGAAATACACGCCCGGTTCGAATTCTCCGCTTTTCAGCGCTTCCTGGCACAGCTTGAACGCGTCTTCGTTGCGCCCGGTCTCTATGGCTTGTTGCGCCTGATCGAAAAGCGCGATGGAGCGTGTTGTGCTCATGTGTTCCTCCCTGGTGGCTCTTGGCCGGCAAGCTGTCAGGCGAGGGTGAGGTTTTCACGGCGGCGCCTGCTTGTCATCTTTTGATTCGGTTTTTGATTCCGCGCAATGCTGGTGAGCTTGCATCAGGAGTCGTCTGAGATTGACGCACGAAGTGCGTCTTTACATCTATAGTGAAATTGTTAAAGCCGGTAACGGAGCATTAACAATATGAGGTGTAAAGAGACGGGTGGTGTTGCGCAAGGGATTAGATATAAATTAATAAAATAGGTTGATATTACAAAATCTAATCGTTGGACTAGTTGATTTGAGAAGTCTAAAGTCTCTCCATCCCAACCAAGGATGGACAAATGGCTACCCAAACCACCACCTATTCCAGGCCGGCGGCCGCACTCCAGGCTGCATTGCAACTGGCCCCCGGCTTGCTGCTGTGCCTGCTGCTTGCCATGGCCGCGATCCGGCTCGGCAAATTTCCCTGGCTTGCTGCCCACGGCTTGACTGCGCTTACCGTCGCCATCGTGCTGGGTATGGCGATCGGCAACTTGTTCTATCGCCCCTTTGCTCCCGCCGCCGCCGAGGGCGTGGCCTTTTCCAAGCAGAAGCTGCTGCGCGCGGGCATTGTGCTCTACGGCCTGCGCTTGACCTTGCAGGATATCGGCCATGTCGGCATCGCCGGCGTGGTGATCGATGCGCTAATGTTGGGCAGCACCTTCGCCCTGGCATGGCAAATAGGGACGCGCGTGTTCAAGCTCGACCGCACGGCCGCCATGCTGATCGGCGCGGGCAGCGCCATTTGCGGCGCGGCAGCGGTGATGGCGACCGAACCGGTGCTGAAAGCGCAGGCGGCAAAGGTGACGGTAGCGGTTTCCACCGTCGTGGTATTCGGCACGTTGGCCATTTTCGTCTACCCCACGCTGTATGCGCTCAACGCGCAGTGGGGTTTCATGGCACAAGGCACGACTGCATTCGGCATCTATGCCGGTTCGACCATCCACGAGGTGGCACAGGTCGTCGCGGCTGCCAATTCGATCAGCCCGGAGACGGCTGATACGGCTGTCATCGCCAAAATGGTGCGGGTGATGATGCTGGCTCCCTTCCTCATTGCGCTGTCTGCCTGGCTGGCGCGCGAAGCGAGGGCGAAGCAAGGCGTGTCGGGTAGCGAGATCAAGGCTCGACTGAATATCCCATGGTTCGCCTTCGTCTTCATCGCCGTCGCGCTGTTCCACTCTGCCGTCACGCTGCCGGGTAGTTGGATCGCGCACGCCAACGATGCCGATACGGTGATTCTGGCGATGGCGATGGCGGCGCTGGGGTTGACCACGCATGTCTCGGCCATCCGCCAGGCCGGCATGAAGCCGCTTTTGTTGGGCGCTGTGTTGTTCGCTTGGCTGATCGTCGGGGGTGCCTGCATTAATCGTGCGGTGACCGCACTCATTCACTGACAGGTGTGGTTTGTAAGTGGTACGCAACAGTTTTCGCTGATGTTGAAGTAGAGAAAGTCACAAATTTCATGCCGTCGAGAAATATACGGGGCAATACCGCGCCGCTCCATAGGTAAAAAGCTCGTGCGCGCGACGCGCATTGCGTCGCTTCCCAATTTTCAATATACAAGCTGTGTTGGTCTCTGAAAATTTCCATTTCCTACGCTCAAATATTGAGCACAAAAGCTGCATACCTTGCCAGTTTTCCCGTTGCGCAAAATGACGGAATCGTGAAATTCACAACTCGCGTCACTGGCCAGTCATATTTGGTTGGTAGATTCGCAATCCGCGTCGCTGGTATTAACCGGGCAACGCGATATTCGATCGAAGAGGGTATGTCGGCCGGCGGATCCAACAGGAAAATCGCGCGGCCGATTGAGGATGGCCAGCCGCGCATTGCAATCGAAAGCCGGTTGCAAGCGCGGGCATAAGGATTGGCCTGACGAACAACTAACTTGTCAACAAGGTGGGGTCATGTCTATAGATGTTTTTCGAAGAGGGGTAATGCGCAAGGTCGGCCTGGGTCTGACGACCGCAGCCGTTTGCCAGATGCTGGCAGCTTGCGGTGGTGGAGGCGGCGGCAGTGGTGCCGCATCGACGACGACGACCACGGTCTATGCACCGAAGACGCCGATTCAACACGTAATCGTGATCATCGGCGAGAACCATAGCTTCGACAACGTGTTCGCGACGTATCAGCCGCGTTCGGGCCAATCGGTTTGGAACCTGCTGTCGCAAGGCATTGTCACCGCCGATGGCGCGCCAGGCGCGAATTTCAGCCAAGCGAATCAGGCTGCTGCGACCGACACGTCGGCCAACGGCTTCCTGCTGTCTCCGCCGCAAACCGCGTTTCAAGGTAACGTGCTGCCGGCTCCTTTGACCGGCGGTCCGAAGACCAGTTACATGCCTTCGGGCTCCACAGTGAGCGATGCGCAAGCAACGGAAAACGGCCTCGATCCCCAGTATTACCAATATCTGCTGACCGGCGGCACGGGTCAGTCGAGCGACGTGCCCGATGCGCGTATCGCCAACGTCAGTGCGCTGCCCACCGGCCCGTTCCAGCTGACCGGTTCGACCTTCAGCTACGACAACTATTCGGCCAGCCCGGTACACCGCTTCTACCAGATGTGGCAGCAGCTTGACTGCAACATCGCCCACGCCACGGCCACCAAGCCTTCCGGCTGCGACGCCGCGCTGTTCTCCTGGGTGGAAACCACGGTTGGCGCCGGCGCCAACGGTATCACCCAACCGGCTTCGTTCAGCACCGAGTACGCTGCCGGTGCCATCACGACCGGTGAAGGCTCCACCTCGCTGGGTTTCTACAACATGACCAACGGCGACGTGCCTTACTTCAAGGAACTGGCCGACCAGTATGCCATCAGCGACAACTTCCACCAGTCGGTTGCCGGTGGTACTGGCGCGAATCACATCATGCTGGGCCACGGCGACATGATCTATTTCACCGACGGCAACGGCAACGCGCAAACGCCGCCTAACGGCACGATGGTCGATACGGGCTCGGCCAACGCCGGCACGGTCGCCGAAGTGGAAAACCCGAACCCGGCTGCAGGTACCAACAACTGGTACACCCAAGACGGTTACGGCGGCGGCAGCTACGGTTCGGCTTCCTACGGCGGTGGTTCCTACACCAACTGCTCCGACGCGACCCAGCCTGGCGTCGCGCCGATCCTGGCCCAGTTGAAGTCGTTGCCCACGCCGGTGGCCTCGAACTGCGCAAGCGGCCACTACTACCTGCTCAACAACTATAACCCAGGCTATTTCGGCAACGGCAACAACGCTTACACCGACACCAGCCCGGATAACACGGTGTTCACAATTCCGCCGTCGGCCGTGCCTTCGATCGGCGATGTCATGAATACGGCCAACGTGAGCTGGAAGTACTACGGCGACCAATGGAACAACTACGTCAACGACCCGTATCAGTTGAACTACGGCGCGGCAGGCGCGACTTCGGACGAATACTGCAACATCTGCAATCCGTTCCAGTACGACACCTCGATCATGTCGAACCCGGCGCAAGTGACGGCCCACATCCAGGATACGGCCAACCTGTATTCCGACATCACCAACGGCACGCTGCCGGCAGTGTCCTTCGTCAAGCCCAGCGGCTGGGTCGACGGCCACCCCGCTTCGTCCAAGCTCGACCTGTTCGAAGGCTTCTCGAAGAAGATCGTCGATGCGGTGCAAGCCAATCCGACGCTGTGGCAAAACACCGCCATCTTCATCACCTTCGACGAAGGCGGCGGCTACTATGACTCGGGCTATGTTGCCCAGCTCGACTACTTCGGCGACGGCACGCGCATCCCCTTCATCGTGGTTTCGCCGCTCGTGGTGCCGGGTTACGTCTCGCACAGCTATACCGACCACGTCTCGATCCTGAAGTTTATCGAGCGCAACTGGGGCCTCCCGGTGGTCAGCGGTCGAAGCCGGGATAACCTGCCCAACCCGTCGGCGTCCAGTTCGAATCCCTATGTCCCGACGAATGGCGCCGCGATCAACGATTTGTGGGATATGTTCAATTTCGGATCGTAGTTTTGCATGACGGGTGGGCGCCAGGCGCCCGCCTGCGACCAGGTCTTGGCCGGATCGGGAGCCGCAAGGCTTTCGTTTCGGCAATGACCTGGTCTTATTGTTTTATTGCGCCTTGTTTGATAATGTGCCGCTACCGCTTGATTCCCCCGGCGAGTGGAGGCGGCATCCTGGGATGCAGGATGCTTGTTGGTTTGATTCCAGTTTGTTAATTTGAGGAAGACATGTTAACCCGTTCCCGTAAGACCCTGTTTGGCGCTGCCCTGTGTTTGGCTGCAGCGTTCGCCATTTCCGCCTGTTCCAAGAAGGCCGACGCCAGCGCTGCCGAACCGGACAAGAGCAAGCCCGCGCTGATCGTCAATGGCACGGTCGTGACCCAGGCCGAACTCGATATGCTGCTGCGCCAGCTGCCGCCGCAACGCGAAAATCCCGCCGCCCGCCAGCACATCATCGATAACCTGACAACGCAGATCCTGGCCTCGCAGGAAGCCGTGAAGAAGGGCCTGGACAAGAAGCCTGAAGTGCAGAACCAGATCGAAATGACCAAGACCACCGTCCTGGCGCAATCCTACGCACACGATTTCTTTACCAACTACAAGCCCACCGACGCGGACCTGCAGACCGCCTACGACAAGATGAAGGCCGACGCCACGGGCAACCAATACCATGCGCGCCACATCCTGGTGAAGACGGAGGACGAGGCCAAGGCCATCATCGCCAAGCTGAAGAAGGACCCGAACGCATTCGGCGACCTGGCCAAGGCGCAGTCGCAGGACCCGGTCTCCAAGGTCAAGGGCGGCGATCTGGGCTGGTTCGACGCCAAGATGATGGTGCCGGAATTCACCGCCGCCGTGGCCAAGCTTGATAAGGGCAAGTTCACGCAAGAGCCGGTCAAGACGAACTTCGGCTATCACGTCATCTTCCTCGACGATGTTCGTCCGGCAGCGGATGCCATTCCGTCGTTCGAGCAAATGAAGCCCACGCTCACGCAGCGCGCGACACAGGAACAGTGGAAGAAGATGCTCGAAGGCTTGAAGGCGCAGGCGAAGATCGAAACGCCCGGAATCGAACAGTCCAAGCCTGCGCAACCTGCGGTCGGAATGCCGCCGGTGGGACAACCGACGTCCGCGCAGCCTACGGCAGTGCAGCCTGCTGCCGTTCAGCCTGATATTTCGACCGGGCCGCGCAAGCCGGTTGAAGAGTCCAAGCCGAAATCCTGATCGTTGACGGAAATTCGCCGTCCCAGCGCAGGCGCACAGTTATGCAGCCGCGCCGCGGGGACGGTGGATCAGGCTGTTTTGTAGAGATCGATCATGTACAGTAAGTCCGTTGTGAGGCCGCAGGCGGGGCACATTCCGCCTTGGCGGCTTGCCTGCCTTCTTTTCGCCGTTTGTCCTGTGTTCGCCTGGGCCGCTGCGCCCGAAAAAGCCGCCATCTCGGACGAGATGTGCCCGCGTCCCGCCGTCGGCAGCCTCGTGCCTGTGCCCTCCGATTTGCGCAGCGAGCATGGTGAATTGAAGCTCGATCTCGAGATCCGCAATGTGCGCGAAAAGGACGGCTCGGTGCGCTATTGCTATGCCATGCCCCATGGCGGCGAGGCCCCGACCTTGCGCCTGCATCCGGGCGACCGCTTGGTGCTGCGGCTGAAGAACAAGCTTCAGGACGTCGACCCGGTGGCCGCTGCCGCCGAAAAGGCGCTGGGTGCGATTTGCACCACCAAGCCGAAGAAGCCGCTGAACAAGCCGCCAAATGCCTGCGACAGCGGGATCATGTCGGCGGTCTCGACCAATCTGCATTTCCATGGCTTGACCATGCCGCCGGTGTGCCACCAGGACGACGTGCTCAAAACTTCGATCCAGCCTGGCGATGGCGCCTTCGAATACAGCTTCCGCATACCGAAGGACGAACCGCCGGGCCTGTATTGGTATCACCCGCATATCCACGGCTTTTCCGCCAGGCAGGCGCAGGGGGGGGCATCGGGCGCGATGATCGTCGAAGGCATCGAGCGCGCCGTTCCCGAGGTGACCGGCCTGCCCGAGCGCGTGCTGGTGATACGCGACCAGGAATTGATGAACCCCAAGGCAGCGCCGTCGAAGTCCGAGCCGGTGGTACCGCGCTCGCTGGTGGAGACCGATGGCGATGCGCTCAATAACGGCATGGGTTTCGGCAAGCCGGCCAAGGATCTGTCGCTCAATTTTGTCCCGGTGCCGTTTCCCAATTATCAGCCGGCGGTGATCCGCATGAAGCCGAACCAGCGCCAGCTCTGGCGCGTGCTGAACGCCTCGTCGGTGACCTATCTCAACCTGGCTTTGCTGTTCAATAAAAAACCGCAGCGCCTGGGCATCGTGGCGATCGATGGCGTGCCGATGCAGCGCAAAGGGCAGGAAGCCTTGCTCTCGGTCGATCACATCGGCCTGCCGCCCGGTTCGCGCGCCGAATTCATCATGGAGGGGCCGTCGCCGGGCATGCCGGGCCTGTTGGTCACGCGCACCGTCGACACCGGCCCGGGTGGAGAAAACGACCCTAACCGCGCGCTTGCCCTGGTCGAACCCGATGTGCAGGCGCCGGAACTGGCCACCGTCTTGCCGCGCGAGCATGAAGCCTTGCCGGCTGCGAAAGAACCCTGGCTACGCGACGTGACGCCGGTGCGCACGCGGCGCTTCTTTTTTTCGGAGCAGCCGTCGGACCCGAAAGATCCGAACAGCCCGACCGAGTTCTACATCACCGAAGAAGGCCATCAGCCCAAGCGTTTCGACCCGAATCAGGGCATGCCCAATATCGTGGTGCATCAAGGCGACGTGGAAGACTGGATCATCGAGAACCGCTCCAACGAATTGCATGCCTTCCACATCCACCAGATTCATTTCCTGGTGATGGATTTGAACGGGATGACGATCAACGAGCCGTTCTTGCGCGATACGGTCAACGTGCCGTATTCCAAGGGCACGCAACTGAGTTATCCGAGCGTCAGAATCCGCATGGATTTCCGCGATCCGAATACGGTGGGGACATTTGTCTACCATTGCCATCTGCTGGAACACGAGGATGGCGGCATGATGGGCACCATCAAGGTGTTGGCGCGCGGCGGGCGATAGCGTTGCGTGGCTTGGGTTCCTCTTTCTCGTAGGCTGATCACTACCCATAAGTGCACGCAGGAGTGTTGAGCCCCTCTCCCGCAGGCGGGAGAGGGGTAGGGGTGAGGGAGGTTGTGCTTCGGCTGTGCTAAACAAGCCTAGACACCTCGCGAACGCCCTCATCGGCCCGCCGTTCGCCCCGCCGCTCTCCCGCCTGCGGAAGAGGGATGTTGGCAGTGCTGCCGCTTGTGGGCGGGGCCAGCAGGCAGTGGCGGGTAAACCAGCCACTACTTGCCATCGCCTCGCACAGGATGACCATTCCTGGTTTACCATGCCCAATTCCGGCATCCTCACCGTCTTCCATGAAACGCCTTGCCATGTCGCGCGATACGATGTCCGACTTGCTTGAATGCACGCTGTCGGTCTTGCTTGCCATCGTCCTGGCGCACTGGTGCGGCGCGCACAATGTGGGCTGGGCCGCATTCAGCGCCTACATGGTGATGCGCTCGCGTTTTACCGATAGCGCCATACGCGGCGGTTTGCGCATCTTGGGCACGGCGGTCGGTGCCGCTCTGGCTTTGCTGTATGGACTCTGCCTGCCGTTTTCTCCGGCGGCGCTTTGTCTGGCGCTGGCCTTGGTGGGCGGCGCCACGCTATATTGTGCGCTGCTGTCGCACCATGGCTATGCATGGCTCTTCACCGGCCTTACCTTCGCCATGGTGCTGGTGGACGGCATGCAGCAAACCGGCCGCGCGATGGAGGCGTTCGCCAAGTCGCGTTTCATGGAGGTCTTGGTCGGCACTGCCGCCGCCGTGCTGGTGAGCGCAGGTGCGGCGTTGGTGCGGCGCCATGCAGGCCGTGCCGCCCTCGTCAAGCCCGCTTCTGCTACCGAACCTGTCGCCGGACCTGCCATCAAACTGCGCTGGTGGCAGCCGGCCGCCTTGTTCCATGTCGCGCAGGCCGGGATCGCGCTCGGCCTCATTCCCTGGGTTTGGTACCGGTTCGGCATATCGTCGCTGAGCCAATCCTGCATCACAATCATGGCGGTGATGATGGCGCCGCTGGCAACACTGTCGAACTTGCCCGGCTTGCACCATTCCAAGTCGCTGCAGCGCTTTGTCGGTTGCGCCGTCGGCGGCTTGCTCGCCATTGCCATCCTGCTCGCCTGCCACTCGTCGATGTGGATCATGCTGGCGGGCGTTTGCATCGGCGTCTTGATCGGGCGCTATGTGGAAAACCAGGTGGCCGGGTTTGCATATGTGGGCACGCAGTTTGCGCTGGCGTTTCTCGTCGTGCTGGTGCCGGACAACTATGGCAGGGCGGATGCCGCGCCCGGCATCCTACGCCTGTCGGGGATTTTGTTCGGCTTGCTGCTGCTGTTGCCGGTACGGCTGCTGTTCCGCCTCTTGCAGCGTGGCGTGGAGCGGAGATTGGCCGGAAAATAAAGAACGGCCATCCCGTGCATCGCTTGGACGCTCGTCAAATCCACGCACGCACCGCCTCGCACACACGCTCCACGTCTTCCACGCTCATGCTGGCATAGAGTGGCAGCGAAACCGTCTCACGGCTGATG
>FTAD01000047.1_pt1 | contig 21486 bp, 21 predicted proteins | sample 1639041 | NCBI WGS metagenome assembly FTAD01 (sample SAMEA3914812, study PRJEB12502) | metagenome | biome: forest; material: soil | place: Canada | collected 2011-07-07 | depth 0.1 m | reverse complement strand
GCCCAAGCCTTGATCGATGAGGCCAAGTTTTGCAGGTCGATGGCGGAGTTTTCTTGCATAATGGCAGCAACCAGGATTCACGTATTCTATTCGATGCAGCACTATCAAAATCATTTGAACGACGAAGCCGGCACGATGGCCTTGGGCGCCGCGCTGGCCAAATCGCTGGAGCCGGGCCTGGCGATCCATCTGCATGGCGATCTGGGCGCCGGCAAGACCACGCTGACGCGCGCCCTGCTGCACGCCGCCGGTTATGCCGGCCACGTCAAGAGTCCGACCTACACGCTGGCCGAACCCTATGCATTGACCATCGCCGGGCGGCCTTTGCAGCTGATCCACTTCGATCTCTATCGCATGGGCAGCGCCGAGGAATTCCTCGACGCCGGCTTCCGCGAAGAGTTCAACGAACACAACGTCTGCATCGTCGAATGGCCGGAAAAAGCCGAATCGGTGCTGCCCGCTCCCGACATCGCGGTGTATTTGGCCATACCGGGCGATGGCCGCGAGGGACGTGCGGTAGAATTGCAGGCATTGTCGGCCAAGGGCACGCGCTGCCTGGACCGTTTGAAATTTGCGCCGAATCTATAAAGTTCATTGTGAAGCCAGCCGCAAAATCCCGCTCCAAGCCTAACACCTCGCGCCGCATTGCGTTGAAAGCGGGCGCCACCCTGCTGCTCTCGGTGTTTTCCACCCTGGGTACAATGAGCGCGCGCGCCGCGCAAATCCTGGCGGTGCGGGTCTGGCCTTCGGAAGACTATACGCGCGTAACGTTGGAAAACGACAGCGATTTGAAGGCGACGCATTTCCTGGTCAAGAACCCGAACCGCCTGGTGGTCGACATCGAAGGGCTGGAGTTGAATTCGGCCCTGAAGGATCTGGTAGCCAAAGTGCAGGGCGACGATCCTTATATCAAGCAGGTGCGCGTCGGGCAGAACCGCCCTGGCGTGGTGCGTCTGGTGTTCGATCTCAAGGAAGAGGTCAATCCGCAGGTGTTCACGCTGGCACCGGTGGGCGGCTATCAGCACCGCCTGATTTTCGACCTTTATCCGGTCAACGCGCCCGACCCGATCGCTGCATTGATCGCGCGCGGTGAGTGGTCGCAGGACAAGCATACCGAAACCGCGCCGCAAAATCCGAATGCGGTGCTGAACAAGCGTAGCGAGGCAGCCAATCTGGAAAGCCCGACGCCGCAGGTCACACGCATGATCACGATCGCGCTCGATCCGGGCCACGGCGGCGAAGACCCTGGTGCGATCGGCCATGGCGGCAACCGCGAGAAGGACGTGGTGCTCGAGATCGCCAAGCGCATCAAGGCCAAGATCGAGAATCAGCCCAACATGCGCGTGATGCTGACGCGCGATGCCGATTTTTTCGTGCCGCTGCCGGTGCGCGTGCAAAAGGCGCGCAAGGTGCAGGCCGACCTGTTCGTCTCGATCCACGCCGACGGCTTCATCGAACCGACCGCGCGCGGCTCTTCGGTGTTCGCCCTGTCGGAAAAAGGCGCCTCCTCCGCCACGGCACGCTGGATGGCCAACAAGGAAAATGCTGCCGACCTGATCGGCGGCGTCAACATCAAGTCGCACGACGCGCAATTGGCCAGTGTACTGCTCGATCTCTCGACCACGGCGCAGATCAACGACAGCATGAAGCTGGCGAAGGCGGTGCTGGGCGAAATCGGCGATATCAACAAGCTGCACAAGGGCGCGGTCGAGCAAGCCGGCTTTGCCGTGCTCAAGGCGCCCGACATTCCCAGCATCCTGATCGAGACGGCCTTCATTTCGAATCCCGAAGAAGAAGAAAAGCTGACCGACGACAACTACCAGGATCAGATGGCCGAGGCAGTGTTAAAGGGCATCAAGAAGTACTTTGCCAAGAATCCGCCACTGGCGAAAAACCGCCTGACTTGATCTCTATCCGACTTGACTTGTTGCTACGAAGGCGGATTTAACGTTTCGTCATATTTGCTTTGCGCGCCCGTAGGCTGCCAAGTGTTGCGCGCAGTTCCCCGCGCGGCAAAAATGCGTCGCTGCGCGTCGCACAAACTTCCAGTCTCTGCTACTCTTTTATTGCGGATCGGAAATCCGCCAATGCGCTAATCCATTTTCCCGCTTCGCAAAACGGCATCAATCTTCACTTTGAAGGATTTGGCCATGATGCAGACATCGTCCGCAGGACAAGCCGCCGCCGACCAGGGCAGCTACGAGACACCGGCGCGCATCGACAATGCACCCGGGTTTATCAAGGGCGCGGTGAAACTGCGCGGCGCCATCGTTCCAGTCGTCGACATGCGCATCAAGGTCAACTTGGGCCAAGCGGCCTGCGATCAGTTCACCGTGCTCGTCATCCCGAACATCGGCGGACGCGTGGCCGGGATGGTGGCCGACAGTGTGTCGGACGCGACCACGCTGTCGCCGGAGCCGATCAATTCCCCGCCCGACATGGCCACCTGAACTGGCAGGTCCGCCCCGCGAAGCCGATGCGCCATGACTTCACGTAACGCTTAAACGACAGGAGAAAGCGCCGTCATGTTCAAGAACCTCACCATCAAGTCACGCCTGATTTTCGTCATTGCCTTGCTGTCGCTGATCATGCTGGCCGTCGGCATAGGAGGTTTGTTCAGCATCTCGACTGTCAATGCCTCGCTGAAAACCGTGTACCAAGACCGCGTCCTGGCGCTGGAACAATTGGACCAAGTGGCGCGACGTGTATCGCGCAGCCAGTTCTACATCGCCAAGGCAGTGACGAGCGATGCCGCACAACTGTCGTCCGATATCGAGAACATCGACAAGAATGCTGCGGAAAGAGACAAAGCCTGGTCGGCCTACATGTCCACCTACCTGACGCCGGAAGAAAAGAAACTCGCAGAAAAATATGATGCGGACTCGAAAAAATATGTTGAGGAAGTGCTAAAACCTGCCGCCGCCGCGCTAAAGGCTCAAGATGCGAAGACCGCCACGGATTTGCTGCAGGGCCCTCTCGTGCGCGACCTTCCCGCGCTTTCCGATGGAGCGAATTCGCTGATCCGGCTGCAGCTCGATATTGCCAAGAGCGAGTTCGAAAAATCGCAAAAGCAATACTCGATATTCCTCACCGTCTCCACCGTCCTCATCGTCTTGGGCATCCTGGCCGGCATTTTCGTCGGCTATTGGCTGGTGCGCGCCATCTCGGGACCAATAGATGAAGCGGTATCGATTGCGCAAAAGGTAGCCTTGGGCGACCTGACGCAACACATCGTGGTCGAATCGAGCAACGAGACCGGCAAGCTGCTGCAGGCATTGAAGGATATGAACGACAGCCTGGTGCGTATCGTCGGCGAGGTCAGGAGCGGCACCGAAACCATCTCGACCGCGTCCGGCGAAATCGCTTCGGGTAACCTCGATCTGTCCCAGCGTACCGAAACGCAGGCCAGCTCGCTTGAGGAAACCGCTTCGACCATGGAGCAGCTGACCTCGACCGTGAAGCAGAATGCGGAAAACGCGCGCCAGGCCAATCAACTCGTGGTGTCGGCTTCCGAGCATGCCATACGCGGCGGCACCGTGGTCGGCAATGTGGTCGAGACCATGGGTTCGATCAAGGAAAGCTCGCGCAAGATCGTCGACATCATCGGCGTGATCGACGGTATCGCGTTCCAGACCAATATCCTGGCCTTGAATGCGGCAGTCGAAGCAGCGCGCGCCGGCGAACAGGGACGCGGCTTCGCGGTCGTTGCAACCGAAGTGCGCAACCTGGCGCAGCGCTCGGCAGCGGCAGCCAAGGAAATCAAAGTCCTGATCGGCGACTCGGTGGAAAAGGTGGAGGCCGGCAGCAGGCAGGTCGACGATGCCGGTGCAACGATGAACGAGATCGTCACGTCGGTGCAGCACGTGGCCGACATCATGAGCGAAATCAGCGCGGCGAGCCAGGAGCAAAGCTCGGGCATCGAACAGGTCAATCTTGCGATCACGCACATGGACGAAGTGACGCAGCAGAACGCGGCGCTGGTCGAGCAGGCCGCCGCCGCCGCGCAAAGCATGCAGGATCAGGCGGCCAATCTGTCGATGGTGGTGTCGGTGTTCAAGGTCGATGCCGGCGCGGCGCCGCGTGCGCAGCCGCCCAAGCGCGCGGCGCCGGCCTCCGCCTTGCCTGCGTCAACTGCACGGCCGGCGGCACCAAGACTGGCGGCCAAAGCTGCCCTGCCACGGGCAGCCAAGCCGGCGCCTGGCAACGACGATTGGGAAGAGTTCTGAGCCTTGTTCGGTTTTCGCCTTAGAACAGGTTTCAAAATGAGCAGGGCTAGGCGCCGCGACGAAGACAGTACGGTTGTACGGCAAGGAGCGGTAACGACGCCATGTTCATTTTGAAACCTGTTCTTACTATGCTTCGATGCACTCAAGGCAAGTCGGCCGCCCCCATCCGACGCAGGATCAAGGCCGTCCGCTTCTCGAGATAAGGCGTATCCTTGACCTTGTCATACTTCTCCGGCGCAGGCAGCATCACCGCCAGATGCGCCGCCTGCCCGGCATTGAGAGCGGAAGCTGAAATGCCATAGTAGTGCTGCGAAGCCGCCTCGGCCCCATACACGCCGCTGCCCCACTCCACCACATTGAGATAGATCTCGAATATCCGGTCCTTCTCCATCCAGAATTCGAGCATGTAGGTGATGATGAATTCCTGCCCCTTGCGCCAATAGCTGCGCTCGCCCGAGAGGAACAAATTCTTCGCCAGTTGCTGGGTGATGGTCGACCCGCCCGCGACCACCTTGCCCTTGCGGTTGTTCTTCTCGTAGGCCTTTTGCAGCGCATCCCAATCGACGCCTTCATGCTCGGTGAAATTGGCATCTTCCGAGGCGATGATGGCGCGTTTCAGGTTGTTCGATATCTTGGCGTAGGGCACCCACACCTGCTTCATCGTGGTGTTAGGGTTCTTTTCCTGCAGTTGCGCCATCTGGTGGCGCATGAAACTGGTCGAGGTCGGGTTGTGGTCGACCCACCACCAGATTTGTACGAAGTAGTAGAGTTGCAGCAGCAGGAACAGGACGATGGCGAGGAGGATGCCTCGCACCAGTATCTTGCCCAAGGACCAGGATGTTTTCATATTGTGGCCGGTTCCGCTGCGTGCCGTGGAAGTCGGCCGCTCGCGTCATATTATTGCCAAATTAGCGGTTGCCGCGCAATTGGGCAAACAGCTGCGCAGTTGCCGGGCGCACGCCGCGCCACAGCAGGAAGGCTTCTGCGGCCTGTTCGATCAACATGCCCAGGCCATCGCGTGTTTGCGCCCCTTGCGCAGCGGCGAATTGTAGAAAAACCGTGGGTGCATCGCCATACATCATGTCGTAGGCCAGTGTGGCCGGTCCGAACAGGCCGGCGACCAGAGGGGGCATGTCGCCGCCGAGGCTGGCCGACGTGGCGTTGATGATTACGTCGAACACGCCATCGAGCGCGGTGAATTCGGTGGCGCGCACGGTGCCGAACGCGTTGAATTGCAGCGCCAGCGCCTGCGCCTTGTCGGCGCTGCGGTTGGCGATCACGAGTTCGGCCGGGGATTCTTTCAGCAGAGGCAGCAGGGCGCCGCGCGCCGCGCCGCCGGCGCCGACCAGCAAGATACGTCGCCCGGCCAGGGCATAGCCGGCGTTATCGACAATATCGTTGACCAGGCCGGCGCCATCGGTATTGTCGCCAAACAGCTTGCCGTCGACCATCTTGAGCGTATTGACCGCGCCGGCCGCAGCCGCACGCTCGGACAGATGCCCGGCCAAGGCATGCGCTTCGAGCTTGAAGGGCACCGTCACGTTCAATCCGCTGCCGCCCTGCGCGAAGAATTGTCCGACCGCAGCGGCGAACCCATCGACCGGCACCAGCATGCGCTCGTAAGTCAGTTCCTGCCCGGTCTGTGCCGCGAAGGCGGCGTGGATGATGGGAGACTTGCTATGCGCAATCGGGTTGCCGACCACGGCATAGCGATCCGGCGCGCTCATTCGGCACCGCCGCCCAAGACGGTTTGCAAGCCTTCTTCGCGCGTGAATTTGAACGTGACCGTCACTTCCCAGACCTCGCCGTTGGCGGAGAGCATCCGGCGCGGAAAATCGGGAAACGGCGCCGAGTTCTCGACGATCTTGATCGCCGCACGATCGAGCGCATGATTGCCGGAAGTGTGTTCGACGGTCGGCCCGCCATCCTTGAGATACAGGGTGCCGTCCTGGTAGATCGGGATGTGCAGGATCAGTTCGCCATAGAGCTTCCTGCCGTCCTTGGAAGGGAAATGCAGCGTGCCGACCTTTTCGATCCTGGACTTGACCTGCGAATAGTATTGCGCGTACTCGACGCGCTTGGTGGAGGGCGTGATCTGCGTCTTGTGCGGACGCTTGTTGTAATCGTCGACTTCTTTATCGATTTCGGCGGCGCGGCGGGCGAATTCCTTTTCGCTGTCGAAGTTGTCGTTGCCGTCGGGCTGGGGCGGTTGTGGGGTAGTCTTTTCCGGCGGCGCTTCGGCGAGGTTGCTGCGCGCCTTGGCCTGGCTGATGAGAATGTTTTGCTGCGCCTCGAGTTCATCCATGCGGCGCTTGGCGACCTTCAGCGCATCGCCCTCTTCGGTTCTTTGCATGTCCGGCAAGGGAGACTTGGCATGCCCCGAATCGGCATTGCCGCCACCGTCATGGTTGACTTGCGCTTCCAGCTCGGCGTGGATCGGCGCCGGTCCATCGGGCGAGTTCAGCAGTATCGGCGGTTCCTTGGCAAGCTTGTACCAATGCTGAAATTCAGGGACAACAACCCGTACTCCGATCAACAGGACCGCATGCACGGCAATGGAGACAGAAAGCGCAGCGGGGAGAACGGAATTGGGTTGGCTGATCTTCAAATGACACAATTGCGGTAAGGACGCGATACCGCGATTTTACGACAAGGCGCCCCGATTTCCACGCTATTTCCGCGCCCCGCCGATCAAATTTCGCAATTGGTCGTATTGGCCGCGTCAGGGCGATGGCGGTGGCTCGCCTCCCGGCGATATAGCCTGGTCCGCAGCCGGCTGCGCCGCTTCAGCAGGCTCACCTGCTTCACCCGCTTCAACGGCAGCCTCGGCGCCAGCTCCACCTGCTTCCTCGCTTGCCGCCTCGACCAGAGTTTCCTGCTCATCCTCTTCCGCCTCATCGGGCAACTCCGTAGCGGTGCTGCCCGACAACACTTCGAGCAGACGCGCTTCGATGGTCAAATCGACTTCATCCCAGCGCAGAATGTCGAGCCTGACCTGGGCGCCGCGCGCAAGCGGCTGCAAGCCGGGCAGGCGCACGATCAGCGGAATCTCGGCCAGACGCAATATCTCTTCCTTCAATACCACCGCTTCGACCTGGCGCCCATCGTGCTCCTGGCGTTGGGCCAGCCAACGCAGGCACCAGTAGCGTTCCATGTTGTTCTGGAAATCGGCATAGGCGGCATAAGCTGCATCGAAGCCCGAGACGATGGCGAACAGATCGGCATCCCTCGGTTTGAACGTCGCTGCCAGTGGTGCCGTCACGCCATGTTCGATGCACGACAGGATCTGCCATTGATTGACCAGATCGGTATAGCGGCGCAAGGGCGAGGTGCTCCAGGCATATTGATCGACGCCCAAGCCCTGGTGCGGCGCCGCGTGCGTCACCATGCGCACCTGCATCTTGGCCGCCCAGCCGCCCCCACCGCCACCTTGCGCGCGGTAGATGCCGGGCACGCCGTGATCGTGCATCAGTTTGCCCCAGGTGCTGTTGGCGAAGATCATCAGCTCGGCCACGATCTTGTCGAGCGGCGCACCGCGCTTGCGCCGCACGATGGAGACGATGCCGTCGTCGACATAGAAATTGAAATCGACGCGGTTGGTCTGCTCGGGCCGCAAGCCGAAGGCTTCGCGCTTGGCCATGCGGCCTTTTTCCAGCGTCAGCGCCCATTGCCAGAGCTGCGCGATCTCTACCTTGCGGGTGTACTCACCTGCGTCGGCAGCGAGGTTTTCCTCGGTCACGAGTTCATCAAGATCATTGTGACGCAGGTTGTTGGCAATCGGCACCGCCTCGGCGCGTGTCTCGGTGGCGACGACCGACCAATCTTCCGGGTTCAGGGTCGCATACAGCGACAGCGCCGGGCAGGTGCGGCCTTCGGCCAGCGTGAACGCTTCTACTAGTGCATCGGGCAGCATGGTGATCTTGTCGCCCGGCATATAGACGGTGGACATGCGCGAGCGCGCAATCGCGTCGATCGCATCGCCGCGCGCGATGCCAAGACCTGGCGCGGCGATGTGGATGCCGACGCGCACTTTGCCGTCAGGCAGCGTCTCAACCGAAAACGCGTCGTCGATCTCGGTCGTGGTCACGTCGTCGATCGAAAACGCCTGCACCTTGGCTAACGGCAGCTTGTGCGCAGCGCGAGCAGGCACGGTGATGGCCGGGAAGCCTGTGCCCTTGGGGAAGTGCTCGTAAAGGAAGCGCGAATAATGCAAATCGTGCGGCGACGCGATGGCGCCGACCGACAGCAGCAGCGCTTGCGGCGAGGTGTGCAATTCGGCGCAGGCCGCATCCAGCGCCTTGTATTCGATACCGTTTTTGTCGGGCTTGAACAGCAGTTGCAATGCCAGCGGCTTCATCGCTTCGGGCAGGCGGCCGGCTTTCAATTCTTCCACGTATTGCGCTTGGACCAAGGCTTGCTGGCGTTTCTTCTCCAAACCCGCCAGCGCAGCCTTCAGCGACTCTTCCGGCGCGGCTTTGTAACGGCCCCGGCCCTTGCGATAAAAATACATCGGCGCCGCATGCAGGCGCAGCACCAGGCTGGCCGCTTCCACCGGCTGCGGCGCGTGGCCGAAATATTCGGCACCGAGGTCGGCGAAGCCGAACTCTTCTTCGCCTGCGACTTCCCACAGGAAATCGAGTTCGATGGTCTCGGCCGTGGCTTGCGCCTGGGCCAGCAACTCGGCTGGGCTGGGCGAATTGAATTGCAACAGCACGTCCTTGGCCTTGACCTTGGTGCGCTTGCCCGTCGGCAGCTCGACCTGGTAAGCCTCGCCCTGTTGCGACAATACGGTGCCGGCCTTGAAATCGCCGGATTCTTCAAAAAATAAATTCATTCGAACACTTCTTATTAAATTCGATTCCCGGCGATACCCATTGTGGGGCTGTAGCGCCGTCCGCCGACGTAACGCGCCGGCGTCAACCCGGCGTCACGCATTTGCAATCTGCGTACCGCCGGCAAAAATATTTCCGTCACGAGCAAAACGCCGGACTTGCGGCGAAACAGGCAGCGGCGGGCAAATAGCGCCTTTCTATCCGTTACACCGTCGGTCGTCGCAGCCGCACGCGCGTGGAGCGGGTGACAGGCATTGAGGCGCGCATAGTGCAACGCGCCCCGGCGCACCCGCGGATCGCCGAACAGCGTGGTACCCAGGGATCGTTCACCGAGCGCACCGAAAAACGGCCAATCGCCGGCATCGGCCGCCAGCGGCACGGCAGTGTGGGCATAGACCACCGGCACGCCATCGCACACGAGCAGGACTTCGCGCTCCTGCACCATCGTCGGGCGCGCCAGTCCAATCGCGCGCGCTTCGTCGGCCAGGCACAAGGCGCGCCGCTGCGCCAGACGTTGCACCCGAAAGCGCTCGCCATGCGCAATCAACTTGACAGTCAATGATACCCTGTCGGTCAGCCAATGGCGCAATTCCGGCGGCGCCATGCTGCCGTTGACATGCGCGTGCCAGATTGCCCTGCTGCATCGACGACTCATGCAGTGGGCGCGCCCGCGATGCTGCAGAAATCCAGCACGGCGTCGACGTATTGGGCAAATTCGCTGATGCCGTGATCGCTGCCTTCGATCACGAATTGGTGCGCGCCGGCATAATGCGCCGTCATCTCGCGCCAGTCGAGCACTTCGTCGCCCGTTGCGGCGATCAGGAAATAGCGTTCGGGCTGCGTGATCGCGGCAACGCGCAATTGCTTCAATTCTTCGATGTATTCGCGCTTGAATTCGAATACCTCGTCCGAATGATAGGCCGTGGTCACGCCGACGTAATTCTCCAGGTCGCGCGGCGGCTGTACCGCAGGGTTGAGCAGGACCGCACGGCAGCCGATTTTCTCTGCCAGCCAGTTGGCGTAATAGCCGCCCAGGGACGAACCGACCAGGCTCAATTCTTCTCCGCCGGCCATCATCTCCGTTGCCTGTGACAGGATCAGCTCGGCGGCGGCAAAGGGCGAAGCAGGCAGTTGCGGGCAGCGATACAGATGCCCCAGCCCCAACTCGTTCAGGCGCTGCCCGAGCAGGCGCGCCTTGAACGATTGCGGCGAGGAACGGAAGCCGTGCAAATATAAAATCACGCCAGCGCGTCCAATATCTTGCCGTGCACGCCGCCGAAACCGCCATTGCTCATGACGAGCACGTGGTCACCCGGCTTGGCGGCGGCAGCCACGGCTTGCACCAAGGCCGACAAATCATCGAATGCAGTTGCCTTCTCACCCAAAGGCGCAAGCGCTGCGCCCAGGTCCCAGCCCAGTGCATCCTTGCCGGCGCCCTTTGCACCATAGCCAAATACGAGGTCGGCGCCTTCCAGGCTACCCGGCAAGGCGCTTTTCATCGTGCCCAGCTTCATGGTATTCGAGCGCGGCTCCAGCACCGCCAGGATGCGCGCGCTGCCTACCTTGTGGCGCAAGCCGGCCACCGTTGTGGCAATCGCCGTCGGGTGGTGGGCGAAATCGTCGTACACCGTCACGCCGCGCGCCACGCCGCGCACTTCCATGCGGCGTTTGACGTTGACGAAGCGGCTCAATGCCGCCACCGCCTGTGCCGGTGGCACGCCGACGTGGCGCGCCGCGGCGATTGCGGCCAAGGCGTTCATGCGGTTATGCGCGCCGCTCAATTGCCAGGACACCCGGCCCGCGTTTTCGCCTTGCAGCAGCACGTCGAATTCGCCGTCGTCATGCACTTGCATGGTCCAGTCGGCGCCTGCGGCGTTACCCGATTGAGCAAATCGTTCGATGCCGCTCCAGCAGCCGCGCGCCAGCACGCGCCGCAAGGATGCTTCTTCGCCATTGGCGATCACCTTTCCGATGCCGGGTACGGTACGCACGAGGTGGTGGAATTGCGTCTCGATCGCGCCCAGGTCCGGGAAGATGTCGGCGTGGTCGTATTCGAGATTGTTCAATACCGCCGTCTTGGCACGGTAATGCACGAACTTGCTGCGCTTGTCGAAAAAGGCCGTGTCGTATTCGTCGGCTTCGATGACGAAGAAATCCGAGATCGCTTGGTCGCCGCCCAGGCGCGCCGAGATGCCGAAATTGAGCGGCACGCCGCCGATCAAAAAGCCCGGCTGATAACCGCAATCCTCCAATATCCAGGCCAGCATCGAGGAAGTCGTGGTCTTGCCATGTGTACCGGCCACGGCCAGCACCCACTTGCCTTGCAAGATGTGTTCGCCTATCCATTGCGGCCCGGACACATAAGGCAGGCCGCGATTCAAGATCTCTTCCATCAAGGGATTGCCGCGCGACACCACGTTACCGATCACGAACAGGTCAGGCTTGATGTCGACCTGCTCCGGCCCGTAGCCTTCGATGAGCTTGATACCCTGCGCTTCGAGCTGGGTGCTCATGGGCGGATAGACGTTGGCGTCGCAGCCGGTGACGACGTGGCCGGCCTGTTTCGCCAACACGGCCAGGCCACCCATGAAGGTGCCGCAGATGCCCAGGATGTGGATATGCATTGTACAATTCTAGAGAATCAATCCCGCGATTTTACCTGACCCGGATACTCGGGTTCACCTCATGTCTTCTTTTCCTTCCGATAGCGACACCCTGCGTGCTGAAATCGCCGCTGCCGCCGCGCGCATGATCGCCGAAGACGGCGCCGATTACGCCACGGCCAAGCGCAAGGCCGCGAAGCAAATCCTGGGCGACAACCGGATTGCTTCCAACGTCCTGCCCGACAATGCGCAGATCGAGGAAGAAGTGCGCATCTATAACGAGATTTTTTTCGGCGAGTCCCAGCCGGCGCGGCTGCTGCATTTACGCAAGTTGGCGCTGCGGCTGATGGAAGACCTGGCGCAATTCAATCCGCACATCACGGGCGCGGTGCTGAACGGCACGGCCGGCGAGCACTCCGACATCCATCTCTATCTGTTTGCCGACAGCGCCAAGGATGTCGAAATCTTCTTGCTGAACAAGAACGTCCAGTTCGAGGTATCCGAAAATCCGCATTTCGCCGGCCGCAATGCCATGGTCGAGACGGTCAGCTTCATGTGGCACAGAGAGGGCGTGCACCTGACGCTTTACGAAACCGACGACCTGCGCTCGCAGCCCAAGGGGCCGGAGCGGCGCCTGGCCAATACTGATACCATACGCCTTCTTATTGAAGGGCAAGCCGCATCATGAAATCCAAGTTCCTAGCATCCCTTTTGGCCGTCTTCCTTGCAGTTGCCGTCCATGCCGAGCCGGCTAAAAATGCCGGCGATCTGTTCGCCGCATCGCTGCCCGACGTCAAAAACCAGAGCCAGCCGCTGGCACAGTGGAAGGGCAAGATCCTGCTGGTCAATTTCTGGGCCACGTGGTGCCATCCCTGCGTGCAGGAAATGCCGGAATTATCGAACCTGCAAGCCAAGGGTAAGATCAATAACCTGCAAATCATCGGCATCGGCATCGATTCGCCTGAGAACATCAGCCAGTTTGCCGCCAAGTACAAGATCAGCTACCCGCTCTACGTGGGCGGGGTCGATGCGTCAGAGTTGATGCGCAAGCTGGGCGACGGTGCCGGCGGCCTGCCATTTTCGCTCTTGATCGGACCCGATGGGCAAGTCAAGAAGACCTATTTGGGTTCCCTGAAGATAGACCAGGTGAAGCGTGACATAAGCGCACTTTAAGTGCCGAAGCCGGCAAAATACCGGCATGATTATTATAATTATAATTGCCATATCAAGATTTTTGCTTGCCAAACATTGGTATTTGACGGCAAAATGCGCGCATCCTCGTGAAACCGAGATGCTCTTGGTTGCTCTCTTATGGCGAAAAAACTTCTGTTGATCAACGGGCCGAACCTGAATTTGCTGGGTACGCGTGAGCCTGCGGTATACGGATCGACAAGTTTGCACGACATCGAAGAAGCGGCCCTGAACCAAGCCAAGGCCGCAGGGGCCGGCCTGGCATGCTTTCAGAGCAATCACGAGGGGGAATTGATCGACCGCATCCATGCGGCCCGCAACGAGGGCGTGGACGCGATCGTGATCAATCCCGGGGGATTGACCCACACCAGCATTGCCTTGCGCGATGCCTTGGCCGGTGTAGCCATCCCTTTCGTCGAAGTGCACATTTCCAACGTGCATCGCCGCGAAGCCTTCCGGCACCACTCGTACCTGTCGGAAATCGCGGTCGGCGTCATCTGCGGCCTGGGACCGGAAGGTTACCGAGCCGCCATCGATTTTTCGTTAAAATCACTTTAAATTCGCCCATCTTCGGGTAATTGACATATAATTGCCGGGTTTTTCCACTCGGATAACGAACTCATTTCTTTCAAGAGATTGCACATGGATCTAAGAAAACTGAAGACATTGATCGACCTGGTCGCCGAATCCGACATCGCCGAGCTCGAAGTCACCGAAGGTGAAAGCAAGGTCAGGATCGTCAAGTCCGGCGGCCCGCAAAACCAGATGGTGATGCTGCCCCAAGGCGCGCACCAGTTCGCGCCGCAATTCCACACCGCTCCCGCGTCACATGCCGCGCCAACCGGAACGGCAGCCGCAGCCCCAGTGGAGCTCTCGGGCCACGTCGTCAAGTCACCCATGGTCGGCACGTTCTACCGATCCTCCACCCCCGGTTCCGCCCCCTTCATCGATATCGGCAGCAGCGTGAAGGAAGGCGACACGCTGTGCATCATCGAAGCGATGAAGCTGTTGAACGAGATCGACGCCGACATCAGCGGCACGATCAAGGAAATCCTGGTGGAAAACGGCCAGCCGGTCGAGTTCGGCCAGCCGTTGTTCGTGATTGCCTAAATGATATGAGCCTTTTCACGCCGCTGCCGCGCCAATTGCGCGAACCTGCGGTGGAGGATGGGCTCTTATCTTTTGTTTAACGTCAGGCGCTAGCCCTATGTTTGAAAAAATTCTCATCGCCAATCGCGGCGAAATCGCCTTGCGCATTCAGCGAGCGTGCCGCGAAATGGGCATCAAGACGGTCGTGGTCCACTCCGAGGCCGACCGCGAAGCCAAGTATGTCAAGCTGGCCGACGAATCGGTCTGCATCGGCCCCGCGCCATCCGCGCTGTCTTACTTGAACATGCCGGCCATCATCAGCGCCGCCGAGGTGACGGACGCCGAAGCGATCCATCCCGGCTACGGCTTCCTGTCTGAAAACGCCGATTTCGCCGAGCGCGTCGAGCAATCGGGCTTCGTCTTCATCGGCCCGCGCCCCGATTCGATCCGCATGATGGGCGACAAGGTTTCGGCCAAGCAAGCGATGATCCGCGCTGCCGTGCCCTGCGTGCCCGGCTCGGAAGGCGCGCTGCCGGACGACCCCAAGGAAATCGTGCGCATCGCGCGCAAGGTCGGTTATCCCGTGATCATCAAGGCCGCCGGCGGCGGCGGCGGGCGCGGCATGCGCGTGGTGCATACCGAAGCGGCACTGATCAATGCCGTCACCATGACCCGGGCCGAGGCCGGTGCCGCATTCGGCAACCCCGAGGTCTACATGGAAAAGTATCTGGAAAATCCGCGCCACGTGGAAATCCAGATCCTCGCCGACGACTTCAAGAATGCCGTCTGGCTGGGCGAGCGCGACTGCTCGATGCAGCGCCGCCACCAGAAAGTGATCGAAGAGGCGCCGGCTCCCGGCATTCCGCGCAAGATCATCGAGCGCATCGGCGACCGCTGTGCCGAGGCTTGCCGCAAGATGGGCTATCGCGGCGCCGGTACTTTCGAATTCCTCTATGAAGACGGCGAGTTCTATTTCATCGAAATGAATACGCGCGTGCAGGTCGAGCATCCGGTCACGGAAATGATCACCGGCGTCGACATCGTGCAGGAACAGATCCGCATCGCCGCCGGCGAGCGGCTGTCGTTCCGCCAGCGCGACATCGAATTGAAGGGCCACGCCATCGAGTGCCGCATCAACGCCGAAGACCCGTTCAAGTTCACGCCCTCGCCGGGCAAGATCATCTCCTGGCACGCGCCGGGCGGTCCCGGCATCCGCGTCGATTCGCACGCCTACGCAGGCTACTATGTCCCGCCCAACTATGACTCGATGGTGGGCAAGGTGATCGCCTACGGCCCGACCCGCGAGCAAGCCATCCGCCGCATGCAGATCGCGCTGTCGGAAATGGTGGTCGAAGGCATCCAGACCAACATTCCGCTGCACCGTGAACTGATGGTCGATGCGCGCTTCATCGAAGGCGGCACCAACATCCATTACCTGGAACAAAAGCTGGCGGAAAGGCCGGACCTCAAGAATCCCGCCATCCCTCCTTCCAAGGAGTGACATGGCCTGGGTTGAAGTCCTGATTGAGGTCGCGCGCGGCCACGCCGAAGCGCTATCGGACGCACTGATGGAAGCCGGCGCGCTGTCGGTCTCGGTCGAGGATGCCGATCTCGGCACCGAGGCCGAGCGGCCGATGTTCGGCGAACCCGGCATGGAGCCTCTTGAAGCTGCGTTCGAGCGCAGCCGCGTGGTGGCCTTGACCGACGTTGACGCCGACCATGCCGCCTTGGTCGATGCTGCGGCCGAAGCAGCCGGCCTGGACGAAGCCCCCCCCTTTACCCTGCGCGAAGTGGCCGACCAGGACTGGGTGCGCCTGACGCAATCGCAGTTCGAGCCGATCCACATCGGCAAGAACATCTGGGTGGTGCCGAGCTGGCATGAAGCGCCCGATCCGAACGCACTGGTGCTCGAACTCGATCCCGGCTTAGCCTTCGGCACCGGCAGCCACCCGACCACGCGGCTGTGTATGGAGTGGCTCGAAACCAATGCGCCACAGGGCCGCTCGGTGCTCGACTACGGCTGCGGTTCGGGCATTTTGGCGATGGTTGCCAAAAAACTCGGTGCGCTTGAGGTTGCCGGCGTCGACATCGATCCGCAAGCGATCGTCTCGGCACGCGACAACGCGCTTCGCAATCAATGCGAGATCGACTATTATTTACCCGAAGCTTATGAGGCGCGCTCGAAAAGGCAGCCTTTTGACGTGGTGGTGGCGAATATCCTCTCCGGTCCGCTCAAGTTGATGGCGTCGATGCTCTCGTCCTACGTGGCGCCGGGCGGCGCGCTGGTGCTGTCGGGCGTGCTCGACCGCCAGGCCGAGGAAGTCGCTGCCGCCTATGCGCCATTCATACAGTTGACGGTCTGGGCCGAACGCGACGGCTGGATCGCACTTGCCGGACAAAAAAACTGATCTAATCCAAGCTACATGGCCCTCGCAACCCAATGTCCGCACTGTCATACGACCTTCCGCGTCGCGCATGACCAATTGAAGTTGCGCTCGGGCCTGGTGCGTTGCGGCTCGTGCAAGGAAATCTTCAACGGCATCGAGCACCTGCTGCCCTCCGAAACGGTGGCGGCAACGCGTACCCCGGCGCCGGTCGAAACACCGGCTGCATCGAGTTCCGCTCCGTATTCCGCTCAATATTCCGCACCATTTCCCGCGTCCGCCATGCCGGCGCCCAATGCGGCGGCGGAACAAACTGCGCAAGCGGCAGCCCCCAAACCGGAACCGGCACCCACCGCCAAGCCCGCAGCATCGGATCAACTGGACTTCGCCTATCCCGAGATGGGCGAAGACAAGCTCGATCCGATTCCCGACACGGTGCTCGAGCCGCGTACCAATGATCCCGACTCTGTCGACGGCGAACCCGTCGAAGTCGCCTTCATCGAAACGCCGCGCAAGACGCCGTTGGCGACACCGGCCATCGTCGACCCGGAACCGGCCCATCCGCTGCACGGCGAACCTGCGCCGCACACCCCTGCATCGCCATCACCGGCGGAGGATGAGCCGCCAGCCGACCCCCTCACGCGGATGACGCTGATCGATGTCGAAGAGCAAGGCGAGGCCGCATCCGCACCCGACCCCAACGCGCCGGATCCGCTTGACAAGGTGATGGAAGACTTCGAGCGTAGACCCGCGCGTGGCGTCCGGCGCAAAGGCGGCAAGCCCTATGCGCGCAGTCCCATCGTTGCGATGCAGGAAGAGGTGCCGCGCGCAGAACCCACGCTCGATGAACCGGTCGCCCAGGAGGCAGCGCCGCCGGAGCCTGCGCCGGCAGTCTACTCGGATGCCGAGGAGCCGGAATTCATCAAGCGCGAGCGGCACAAGCGCACGCGCGGGCGCGCCGTCGGCATCGCCATGAATACCGCCGCCTTCCTCATGCTGTTCCTGGCCATTGGGCAAGGCGCCTATATCTTCCGCGACCAGCTCGCCGCGCGCGTGCCCGAAACCCGGCCGGCGCTGCAAAGTTTTTGCGCCCTGCTCGACTGCAAGGTTGGTTTTCCAACGCAAATCGCGACGATCTCGTTCGATGGCGAACAGTTTGAGATGCTGAGCACCAGAAAAGACACCGGCGAATTCAGTGTAACGCTGCGCAACACGGGAAATGTGACGCAAACGTGGCCGCAACTCGAATTGACCTTGAACGACGATAACAAAGTACCGTTGACGCGCCGCGTGTTCGCACCCCAGGAATATCTCCCGGCGGGCACGGACCCGAAGAAAGGCTTCGCCGCCAATTCCGAACAGCCGGTCAAGCTTTACTTTGAATTTGCCGATGCCAAACCGGCCGGTTTCCTCGTCGGCGTGTTTTACCCCTGATCGCGCCAGACCAGTCCCCTATATAGAGAGCTATGCCATGACAGCCTTGATCTGCGGTTCCATCGCTTACGACACCATCATGTCTTTCGAGGGGCGCTTTTCCGACGCCTTGCTGGCCGACCAACTGCACAAGATCAACGTGGCCTTCCTGGTGCCGTCAATGCGGCGCGAGTTCGGCGGCTGCGCCGGCAACATCGCCTACAGCCTCAAGCTGCTGGGCGGCGATCCGCTGATCATGGCCACCATCGGCCAGGATGCCTCGACCTATGCCGGCCACCTGGACCAACTCGGCATTTCACGCCGCTGCGTACGCGAAATCAGCGACGCCTATACGGCACAAGCCTTCATCACGACGGACGCCGGCGGCAACCAGATCACCGCCTTCCATCCCGGTGCGATGAGCTTTTCCCATCAGATCAAGATCGAGGACGCCGGCCCGGTCAAGGTCGCCATCGTCGCCCCGGATGGGCGCGACGGCATGCTGCAACATGCGGCTGACTGCAAGCGCTTGAACGTCCCCTTCATCTTTGATCCGGGCCAGGGCCTGCCGATGTTCAACGGCCGCGAGCTGGAACACTTTATCGACCTGGCCAGCTATGTCGCGGTGAACGACTATGAAGCCGAACTCTTGACCGAACGCACCGGCCTCTCGCTCGCGCAAATCGCCGAACGAGTGGTAGCCTTGATCGTCACGCGCGGCGAAAAGGGTGCGGAAATCTATGCCGGCGGCAAAGTGCATGAGATTCCCTGCGTGCCGGCCGCGCACGTGGTCGATCCGACCGGTTGCGGCGACGCCTTCCGCGCCGGTATCCTGTACGGCATCGACCGCGGCCTCGATTGGCCGACCTCGGGCCGGCTGGCCAGCCTGCTCGGTTCGCTCAAGATCGCCCAACAAGGCGCGCAGAACCATAAGCCGACGCGGCAAGACATCGAACGGCAATTCAAGGAAGCGTTCGGCTACGACCTGCCAGCCTAGGATTCGCTTGCAGACAAAAGCAGACGTTTGACCGCCTCGGGTTCGAGGCCGTCTATGGTCAGTGTTTTTTGCCGGCTCGTTGCGCCGTGCGTCAGCGTCACTGCCTTCTTCGGCACATCAAGACGTTCGGCCAGATAGCGCACCAAGGCCTCATTGGCCTTGCCTTCGACGGGCTGCGCATGCAGCTTGATCTTGAGTATCCCTTCCTGCACGCCGAGAATCTCGGATTTCTTCGCATTCGGCGTGACTTGCACGAACAGGCGCGCGCCGCCATTGGCGGCGCTGCACCAGTCGCGCTCGCTCATAGCAGGAAGGGCAGCCGGCGCACTTCCTCGATCAGGTAGGGCATCAACACGTTCAACAAGATCAAGGCCACCATGGGCGATAGATCGATGTTGCCGATCAGCGGGATGACGCGGCGTAGCGGGCGCAACAGCGGGTCGGCCAGGGCAAAGATGAACGGTGCCATCGGCGCCGCTGGGTTGACCCAGGATAGCAGTACGCCGACGAGGATGACGCCAACCATGCCGTAGTAGATCCATTGCAGGAAGCAAGCCAACGCAAAACTGGCCACGACCGGGAACCACAGCGCGCCGCTGAACCAGGCCAGCGCCGTCCCGACCAGGAGCGCAATCACAATGGCGCCGATCAGGCTGGCCCAGTCGTAACCGGCGAAACCCGGCATCACGCGGCGCAAAGGCTTGACCAGCCAATCGGTCGATTCGTAGATGAAGGGCGCCAGGTTATAGGGAGGACGCACGCGGATCGCCTGCATCCAGAAACGCAAAAGCAGGACACCGCCGAGCAAGCCGGCGACCGCTTGCAGCAATGCGGAAAGTAAATTGAACAGCACAGCCACCTCCTAAAAGGGTACCTCGAAAATCGTAGCGAGCGGCCTAAGGTCGGGCCGAGAAGCGCAGTCGTACTGAAGTACGACGAGCATCGCAGGCCCGAGATTGGGCTGCGCAGTAGATTTGCGAGGTGCCCTTAAAATAAAAACCCGTTGTGCAACCGGAGCCGCACAACGGGAATTGTGCCCGAACTTAATCGGGCATCCAAGCGAACTTGGATCTATTACGGACGCGTGCCGGTCGGGAAGGGCCAGGCAGCAGCCGGGCTCAACACCGTCTTTGCAGCCGGAGCAGCAGGTGCTGCGGGAGCAGCAGCAGCGGCGGGCTTGGCAGCGGCCTTCTTCGGAGCAGCCTTCTTGGCAGCCGGCTTCTTCGCAGCAGCAGGCTTCTTGGCAGCGGCAGGCTTCGCAGCAGCCTTTTTAGCGGCCGGCTTCTTGGCAGCAGGCTTCTTCGCAGCGGCCTTCTTGGCAGCCGGCTTCTTAGCGGCTGCTTTCTTCGGCGCTGCAGCCTTCTTGGCTACCGGCTTCTTGGCTGCTGCCTTCTTCGGCGCTGCAGCCTTCTTGGCTACCGGCTTCTTGGCGGCTACTTTCTTCGGTGCTGCCTTCTTGGCTACCGGCTTCTTGGCGGCCACTGCCTTTTTAGCTACTGGCTTCTTGGCTGCCGGCTTCTTGGCGGCCACTGCCTTTTTAGCTACTGGCTTCTTGGCTGCCGGCTTCTTGGCGGCCACTGCCTTCTTAGCTACTGGCTTCTTGGCTGCCGGCTTTTTGGCGGCCACTGCCTTCTTAGCTACCGGCTTCTTGGCTGCCGGCTTCTTCGCTGCAGCCGGCTTCTTGGCTGCGGGCTTCTTGGCTGCGGGTTTGGCCGCTGCCTTCTTGGTTGCTGTTGCCATTTGTTTCTCCTTCACGTGATGGATATATTCACACTAAGTTGGAAACCCTCCTGGCGCATCGCGCGCGATACTCCAGGCGGATTATTCATCGGCACAAGCAAGACTTCTGTTTGTGCTAATGAATTCGGCACCAGCTGAACTGCTGCATCCCCTCTCAAACATTCATACGATGCAGCACTTCAGCTATGGATCAACCCATTGAGCTACTACGCACTCCGATTTCACACCTGCGATGCTTGCCGTACCGCTGCACGGCTATGCCTCTCGGTGCAAACTTGGAGCGCTTGCTACGCTCAATGAACCAATCCAAATTGGCAGCGATAGCACTACGTGCGCGTTTCGCATGCCAAAAAAAACGCCGGCACAACTATGCCAGCGTCGGAATACTATTTACAAAAAACAAGTCTTTTCTCAAAGAAAACGCCGCCATCACCGATTGGATCGGCTTATGCGGCGTCGGCGTTTTCTGCCCTGACAGTGCGAAACGATGAGGTCGTCTACTGTTCATTAACTTGTTTTCAGTCCTTCAAATCTGCAGTCTTTTTCTTGGAGTTGTTTTCGACTGCTCCCAGCTAGCGAGGAGCGAGTCGAATATCCACTCACTCCCAATTCAACGCGCCACCGGTCTGGTATTCAATCACGCGTGTTTCGAAGAAATTGCGTTCCTTCTTCAGATCGATCATTTCGCTCATCCAGGGGAAGGGATTTTCTTCCTGCGCGAATAAGGTCTCCAGACCGATCTGCTGCGCGCGCCGATTGGCGATGAAGCGCAAATATCCTTTGAACATGGGAGCATTCAAACCGAGCACTCCACGCGGCATTGTATCCTCTGCGTAGCGATATTCCAACTCCACCGCACGTAAAAACAACGCTTTGATCTCTTCGCGGAATTCGGGAGTCCACAAATGCGGATTCTCCATCTTGATCGTGTTGATCAAATCGATCCCGAAATTGCAGTGCATCGATTCGTCGCGCAGGATGTATTGATACTGTTCGGCCGCGCCCATCATC
>FTAD01000031.1_pt1 | contig 22688 bp, 17 predicted proteins | sample 1639041 | NCBI WGS metagenome assembly FTAD01 (sample SAMEA3914812, study PRJEB12502) | metagenome | biome: forest; material: soil | place: Canada | collected 2011-07-07 | depth 0.1 m | reverse complement strand
CGCCGTGCCAACGCGCGTTCAATCGATGCCGGCAGCCAGGCGTCGATCAACACCGGCGCAGCCGCCTGCGGCCCGCGCCGCTTGAACACCTCTATCGACAAGCGCCCTGCCGCCGCAGCCCGGCACAGCAGACGCAAGGGCGCGGGCGACGATTCCTGGCGCGCCACCGCAGGGCGAAACACAAAGCTCAAGCCTTCTCCCGCGCCGGCAGCCAATTGCAGGCGGCGCAGATGATCGGGCTTGGCTTGCGGTAGCCAGCACAACAAGGCACCAAAGCTGGCGCTTTTGAGGATTTGCTCGGCGGCCCACAAGCGGTCGCCCGGTTTTTCCGATTGCACGAGCAAGAGCCGCCGCACGTCAATGCCGGCTTGCGCCAGGGCAGGCGCGCACACCCGGTGCGGCGGCGCCAGCAGGACGATGGTTTCGCCGGCCGCCGCCAGCCTGGACAAAAGCGGCGCCAGCAGACGGAATTCGCCGTCGCCCTGCTGCGCCCACAGTAATTCGGTCAATACCGAGGGTGGCCAGCCGCCGCCGGGTAATTCGCGGTCGAGCGCGGCATAGCCGCTGGAACGGCCGCCGGCACGATGATTTCCCAAAGCGTTTCCCATGGCATCGCCGCGCCACAACGCATGAGGCAAGCTCGCGGCAAGCGCTTCGGCGGAGAGACGGGGAACCGCCCCGCTGCCTGCCGGCATGGGTTGGGAGAAGGTCGTTGCCACGGGGATCTCGAGTTGCTGGTCATTTTACTGTATATATGTACAGTATATTTTAACCCGAAGACGCCCCACGTCAAGCCTTGTTTTATGTCAGGGAGCGACGATATCGTCTTGCAAATGCGACAAGTTCGACTCGAGGATGCGCTTTATCTCGCCTGACTTGAGCATGGCGGCCAGGGCATGATCGAATTCTTCGAGGCGTGCCAGGCAAGGGCTGGATTTGGACCAGCCGACAAAATTGGAGGATTCCGTCACAAAAGGATGCAAGGCCTTGAACTGCGTAATTTTGTGCTCGCTCTCAAGGTAACTCAAAGCGGGGTAATAACTGTTGACGAAGTAATCGATCCGGCCCAATTCCAGCTTGGTGAAATTGGTGGCGATACCGTTGGCCGATTCGACCGCCAAGGACCGTTCGAGATAATCGTCAAAGCCGCCACCGAACTTGTTGCCCAGCGTGACGCCGCCATGCAGGCCGACGAGATCCTTCCATTCACGGTACACAATCTTGCGGTCGCTGCGCACGAAAACCGCCACCGGATTACTGTAAATCGCAGTCTTGGAAAACACCAGGTATTCGCGGCGCTCGGGCCTGTCTTTCAATTCCGCGACCACATCGACCGAACCGTTCTTTGCCGACAGCAAGACCCGGTTAAACGGCCCGACATAGCGCACTTCATAGGGAATGCCGGCACGTTCGAGCGCCTTTTGCACGATCTCGATTGCGGCGCCGCGCATGGCATGGCCATCGTACCAGGAGAATGGCGGATATTCCGGGTCGCCTGCCAGCACCACGCGCTCACAGGCGCCCTCCGCAGCCATGCACGGCGACACAGCCAAGGACAGTGCGCCGAGAACCACCGCACACGGCAGACGCGAGAGAATCCGATTCACTCCATTCATTGGTCGCCAAACCATAGTTGAATCCCGAGCCGGGACTTCATTCTCGCACAAAGCCGGCAAAATGCCTGTGCTAAGATGAGCGCGCCAAACTCAGGGAGATTTCTCATGTTCGCACTGCTGCCGCTTGCCGTCATCGCCATCTTCATCTTCATTTCCGGCTTGCGCATCGCGGCGCAATACCAGCGCGCCGTCGTGTTCCGCCTCGGCAAACTGCAAGGCATACGCGGCCCCGGCTTGTATTGGATCATCCCCGCCGTCGAGACGCAGCAAACCATCGACATCCGCACCATCACCACCTCGGTCGACCAGCAGGAAACCATCACTAAGGACAATGTGCCGGTCAAGGTGACGGTCGTGATCTGGTATGCCGTGGTCGATCCGGTGAAATCGGTCGTGGAAGTGCGTGAAGTCGATAAATCGGTGATCCAGGTGGCGCTGACCTCGCTGCGCAACATCATCGGCCGTCATACGCTCGACGATGTGCTGAAGGAACAGGAACGCCTGGGCATCGACATGCGCCTGACCATCGATTCGGCTACCGAGCCCTGGGGCGTGAAAGTCACGCGCGTCGAGATGCGCAACGTCGAAATCCCCGAATCGATGCAGCGCGCCATGGCGCAGGAAGCCGAAGCCTACCGCGAAAAACGCGCCCGCATCATCAAGGCCGAGGCCGAACTCGAAGCAGCGCACAAGCTGCGCGAGGCAGCCGGCCTGATCATGGAAAATCCGGCCGGCCTGGAGCTGCGCCGCATGCAGATGATCACCGAAGTCGGCGCTGAGCAAAATACCACCACCATCATCATGATGCCGAGCGAATTCGTCTCGATGGCGCGCGGCATCGCCGATTGGACCAAGAAAAACACGGACGAGAAGGCTACCTGACCCACCCGATGTGCATCGGGACGATTGCGGCGCAAAACCCCCGTCGCTCACCGCCCCCTCAACCCATACTCATCCGGCTGATTTGACCTTAGCTTTTGCGGGGCTATTCATCGTAACTTTCATGAAGATAGTAATTATCATGCATGATCGGCTACCCGGGAAAGCAGAAAAGACCGACATTTCTTGATAAATCAAGCACTTAGTCTCATTACAGTATCTTGATCGATCAATTATTGTTCCACATTCAGAAACAAACCATTGCAATTAGTCGCATTTATCTTCATCGCCGCAACGTATAAAGTGACGTTCATGGTGAGCAGCAAACAAAACGATGCAGCTCACAGCAAGACAGACGGGCACCATATTTCATGCATCGCCTGCCCTGCTACTTCTCAACCGAACTTTAGGGGTATGAACATGAACGCCAAACAACTGATCGCCGCCGTCGCCGCTCTGACCGCATTGACCGCCGCTACTTCCGCTTTCGCCGACCAAAACGAAACCCGCATCACCTCGGGCAAGACCCGCGCCGATGTGATCGCCGAACTGCAACAAGCGCAAAAAGACGGCACCGCCAGCAGCTACAGCTTCGTCGGCAACACCAATCCCGCTGCTGCCGCCGGCAACGGTGCCCGTGCACAAGCCAACAATATCCCTACCGGCAAGACCCGCGCCGAAGTAGTGGCCGAACTGAAGCAGGCCGACACCTCGTCCATTCCCACCGGCTTCGTCGCTTTCGACGCTCCTGCCACGACGTCGACTGGCGATGCCAAGACTTCCGTCGCACACAAGTAATCGCAGCAAGTCGTCCCCCGACGACGGAACGCAAAAACGCCACCATCCGGTGGCGTTTTTGTTTTATATATCAAACGGGATGACGGCCGATGTCAGGTCGACAAGGCCAGTTGCGGACAGCGCGTCCGGTGGGTATGCATGAAGCGCACGAAATCGTCGGGCGCCAAGGCCGGCGACCAATGGAAGCCCTGGCCGTACTCGCAGCCCAGTTCGATCAAGCGGTTCAGCACCGCCTCGGTTTCCACACCCTCGGCCACCACGTCGAGCGACAGGCTGTGCGCCATTTCGACAATGGCGCGCACGATACCGGCGTCGTTGGCGTTTTCCGTCATGCGCCGCACGAAGGATTGATCGATCTTCAGGCATTCGACTTCGAAGCGCTTCAAGTACCCGAGATTGGAATAGCCGGTGCCGAAGTCGTCGATCGACAGCCGGATGCCCAAAGCACGCAGGCGGGAGAGCAAGTCGGTCAAATCCTTGGAGTCGGCGATCAGGAGCGACTCGGTCAGTTCCAGTTCGATGCAATTCGGCGCCAGATTGTTTGCTTCCAGCGCATTCATGATGTCGCGCTCGATGTCGTCGCGGCGGAACTGGACCGGCGACAGATTGACGGCAATCACCAGCGGCGGCAAGCCCGCTTCCTGCCAGGCTTTGGCCTGGCGACAAGCCTCGTTCAAGACCCAGCGCCCCAGTTCGTGTATCAGGCCGCAGCGTTCGGCGACAGGGATGAATTTGAGCGGCGGCACCAAGCCCAGTTCGGGGTGGCGCCAGCGGATCAGCGCTTCCGCGCCGATGATGTGGCCGCTCTTCAACTCGAACTGCGGCTGGTAATGCAGGCTGAATTCGTTGCGCGCCAACGCCGTGCGTATGCCGGAAATCAGGTGCAGATGCTCGATGACGTTGGTGTTCATCTCCGCATCATAGAAGCGGAAGGTATTGCGGCCCGACTCCTTGGCGCGGTACATCGCCATGTCGGCATTCTTCAAGAGCGTCTCGAAATCGCCGCCGTCGGCCGGATAGAGCGCGATGCCGAGCGACCCCGTGGTCGAGACTTCCAGACCATTGACCTGGAACGGCGTGGTCAACAGATCAATGATCTTGACCGCCATGGCGGCCGCATCGGAATCGTCGACCAGGCTGCCCATCACGATCAGGAATTCGTCGCCGCCCTGCCGGCTTACCGTATCGCTCGCGCGCACCGCCAGGGCCAGGCGCTGCGCCACGTCACACAGCAACAGGTCGCCGCTGCTATGGCCCAGCGAATCGTTGACCGACTTGAAATCGTCGAGATCGAGGTAGAGCAAGGCCACCGACGTGTGATTGCGTTTGGCCAGCGCCATGGCTTGCTCGAAACGGTCGCGCGCCAGCAGGCGATTGGGCAAGCCGGTCAAGGAATCGTGAAAGGCCAGCTTGTCGATCCGCGCATGCGATTCGCGTATCCGCTCATTTTCGACCTCGAGCCGCAACAGCGCGGCGCGCCAGTCGTTGGCCAAGAGCCAGACGAAAAATGCCGTGACCAGCAACACGGCACTGATGTTGAACAGGGAAAACAGCGTGACCGGCGGCACGTCGTTGATGTGCCAGCCCGCCATGTTCATCCACACCACCAGGCCGAGCATGAGAAAGATGAAACCCATCATCACCACGAACACGCGCCGTGTGGCGAACATGCCGGCAAAAATCATCACGCCGGGAAAAGCGCTCACCGCTTCGTCGCGCAAGCCATGCGACTTGAAGATCAGGATGCAGATTGAAATCAGCAAGGTGGCCAGCATCAAGTTGGCGGCGCCGACCGTGCGGCCCTGCCGCGCGTAGCGCAGAGCGAACCACAACAGCAATTCGGTCGCCAGCAACTGCACGCCGGCCCACCAATTCTGCACGGCAAGGCTCAGCAGGGCCAGAATGCCGTTAGCCGCAAGCGTCGCATAGATCACCTGCATCAGGCGATGCGGTTGCAGGCTAACGGGTGAGTTCGCTGCCGGCAGGTCCGATGTCGATTGCGCTTGCACGATAAGTGGCGGGTAGATTGAAGCAACGGTTATTGAAATTCGACTGTCGCAATATTACCGTGCGCCAACATTTTAAAAACTAAAAATCCTTTAACAATAGTTAATTCAAGAGAATTGCCAAAATATGCATCATTGATAAACAAATAACGATAGAATTCCACTAATAATGACAAGCCGCCAAGAGTTGTTCATATTGGCATTGACTATTTCTCCCTGAATCTCTACAACTAACAGATTGCGCTGCTTGCAGTCCACTTGCCCGCAGCCCACTCGTGCGCAGCCAAGCTGTCGCCCCGATCAAGCCGAGCCTCACCCATGATTAAGATTCGCGTCATCTCTTACGACAAACAAGCGACCACGGCGTCGCTGTCCGCCGTGTTCGGCCCCTCGGGCGGTTCGATGGGGCGCGGCTCGGACAATTCGCTGATCCTGCCCGATCCGAAATGCCATATCTCGCGCCGCCAGGCGTCGATCAAGAGCGATGGCATGAGCCACAGCATCATGAACCTGTCCCAGGTCAGCCAGATCCTGATCAACGGCAAAAAGATCCCCTTGGCTGCCGACGTCGACCTGCAATTCGGCGACGAAATCCAGGTTGGACTGTATCTATTGCGCGCCGAGTCGCCTTTCGGTGCCGTGCCGGTAGTCGATAGCGTCGCGCGTACCGGTGCCTTCGTCTCGCCCTTTGCCGTCAACGTCGAACAAGGCAGCGCCGAAGCGCAGCCCGAAGAAGTCATGGCGGTCGATCTCTCGCTGCTCGATGCCAAAGACAGCGTGCATTACGCCGACCTCCTCGACGGCACGCCGAACGCCCAGGCTTCCATGCCCCCCCAGCAGGTGGCCGAGGCAGCGGACGACTTCGACGTGCCAGAATTGAATTCGCTATTCGTGGTCGAACATCCCAAGCCGGAACCGGGCAAGGCGGCGCTCTCCTCGAATTCCGCCGCGCACTCTTCAGCGCATTCCTCTGATATATCGGCCGCGACCTTGACCCAGGCCTTCCTGCGCGGCGCCGGGCTGCCGCAAGACAGCATGCCCGCTGCCATCACGCCGGAGTGGATGGAAGCGATGGGCGCGTTCGCCGCAGCGGTGACGCACACCATGCTGGACCAGTTGGCCGAGCAGCCCTTGCGCAAGAAGGAAGTCGATCCCGACTCGACCAACGTATTGGGAGCCAACAATCCCCTGCGCGTGCTGCCCAATGCCCGTTCAGCCATTCTGCAAATGTTCGGCGCCGCGGTGCCTGGGTTCATGACTGCCGCGGCGGCCATCGACGATGCCGGTGCCGCCTTGCGCGCGCACCAGGAGGCCGTCAAGGCCGGCATGCGCGCCACGCTCGACGACGTACTCGCGCGCCTGGATCCGGCGTTGCTCGAGGAACAGATCAAGACGCGCCCTGTGTTCGATTCGGTGATGACCGCCAACCGCAAGGCGAAGTGCTGGGCCTTGTATGGCGAACTATTCCAGGACGTGTGCGACGCCGCGCAGGACGACAGCAAACTCCTGTTCGGCGAACAATTCCTGCGCGCCTACGAGGAACAATGGAAGCGCAGCACGGGAAGTGGCGAACCAAAAAAGAAACTGGCCTGAGAGCCGCTTAAGGCAGCGTCACTTCTGGCAGCGTCACATCGGCGGCATCGTCGTACCCAGCTTGGCCGCCAGCAGCAGCGCCGCCAGCAACACCGCCCCTTCGATCAGCAGCACGGCGGCAAAACGCCGCGCCGTGCCTTTTTCCATCAAGACAGGCATCACTCGCCAGCGATTGTAACCACCCATGCAGGCAGCCAGACCGACACAAGCGAGCTTGGCCGCCAGCAGCGCCGTATAGGGATCGGAAAGCGAAATACCCGCTTCACCCAGCGTGCGCCAGGTGTTGACCACGCCGCTCGCCGCCACAAGTACCAGCGCCAGCGTAGCGGCATGCGAGATTTTGCGCGCCACTTCCATCCTTTGCGGCACAGCCCAGTTGCGCCACGATTGCGCCGGGCCGGCTGCAACGAATACCGTCCCGGCCCACACGGCGCCGGCGCCGATATGCACGGCATGCACCCAGATGGCGTAACTGCCCCAACCAGCGTCCATCGCATGGCCGGTAGCCGCGCGTGCAATGCATACGACCGCCAACGCGCACCAGGCGGCGCGCGGCCAGATAACGGTGCGCCGCCGCATGGCGAAAGCTGCCATGAAAACACACCAGGCAAGCCCGGCAACCAGTGCCGCGTGGCCGAAGCTGGTTTGCATCAGCACGACAGGCAAGGCCTGCCACACCGCCGCACCTTGCGTCCCACTCATCGCGGCCGCAGCGACCCAGAGATTGCCCGACAAGCCGAGCGCCATGGCCACCAAACCCAGCGACAAGACCCGCGCCAGCGCAGCGTTGGGCAGGAAAACGCGTAACAGCAAACCGCCCACACATACCGCCAGGGCAACGTCGATCAAGGCCGCAAAACAGGGCTGCAGCGCCTCGATGCCCTGCTCCATCTATTTGACGGTGAAGCTATAGCTGCCGCTGGTGCGGTGCCCGTCGCGCGCAACGGCAACCCATTTGACGGTGTAGACGCCCGGCGCCAGGGCCGGCAAAGCCAAGTGCATGACCGTGTGCGTGGCACTATCGACTTCGGCTTTGCCGTTTGCCACGGCATGTCCCGCCGCATCGACCACCGTCAAGGAACTGAACGCGTCTTCCAGCGCTTCGGTGAAGGTCATGCTGACTTCAGCCGGTGCGGCAACCGTGGCATCGGCCGCCGGCGCCATGCTCTTGGGATGGGCATGTGCGTCGGCATTGGCGGCAAGCGCGACGCTGCAGCACACGGCGGCGAACAGCAGGGCTTTTTTCATATTCATGGCAATCTCTCCAGGTCGGCGCAATGCGGAATCAATGCAGCACATCGACCACTTTGACCTTCACAGTTCGTTCGTTACCGTCGCGGCTGACCCTGATGTCGGCCGTGTTGCCGATGCCGACACGGTCAAGCTCGGCGACGAAGGTGGCAAGCGTGTCGATGCGCTTGCCGTTGATGCCGATTATCACATCTCCCGCGTCGCCGGTGCGGCGGTCCAAGGTTTTAAAACCCGCTTGCTCGGCGGGCGAGCCGTGCGTCACCCCGGCAATCACCACACCGGAAATGCCGGAGCGCGCCACCAGCATCGGATCGGCCGGCAAAATGCCGATGCCGGGACGCGGTGCACGGCCGGTGGCGATCAGCTTGGGTACGACGCGATTAACCATGTCGGCCGGAATGGCGAAACCGATGCCGGCCGAGCTGCCCGAGTCGGAACGGATCGCCGAGTTTACCCCGATCAGGCGCCCTGCGCTATCCAACAGCGGCCCGCCCGAATTACCCGGATTGATCGCCGCATCGGTCTGGATCACGCCGGCGATCTCGGCGTATTCCGAGGTCGGCAGCGTGCGGTCGAGCGCGCTGACGATGCCCGTGGTCAGCGTGCGCGACAAACCATAGGGGTTGCCGATGGCATAGACCGATTGCCCGATCTTCAAATCATGCGAAGAGCCGAGCGGGATCGGGCGCAGGTCTTTCGGCACTTCCTTCAATTGCACGACGGCGAGATCGTACTCGGGCGCAATCCCCACCACCTTGGCCGGAATCGGCTTGCCCGAATCAAGCTGCACCTGCACCTTGGTCGCATCTTCGACCACATGATAATTGGTGACGATGTGTCCCGCCGTATCCCAGACGAATCCGCTACCCGCCCCCTTGGCCGTACCCACCATGAAAAACCCGGTGAGCGCCTGTTTTTCAATGAAGATGTAAGCCACCGAGGGCGCGGCATTTTCAAACAGGCCAACCAGATTGGATTCGGCGCCGGTCAAGGGTGGGCGCGGCGCTACGGTGCGCGGCACGACGGGTTCTGACGCGGCGCCGGCCGGCAGTGCGAAAGACCAAAGACTAGCCGCCAAGGCGGCGAAAATTCTCATGCTCATTTCTCAAGCTCATTTCCCAATTTCATGCAGGGAGATCAGTTCACAATCGAGCGGGAAAATATACTCCATGGCAAAGAAACCGTCCATGACCGCCCATGAGGTATCCGAACTTATATCGCGGCTTACATCTCGTTACTTACGAATTGTTACCGGCGAAACACAAATTGCGTAGGCAGGCTTTGACCATCATGCGTTAATGAAGTGTGACCAAATCAATCACGACACAACCAACTCAAGGAGAGCAAACATGAATACCAGCAAGATCATAGCGATCATCGGCGCCATCGGTTTGTTGACCAGCTTCGCCGCCGGCGCAGAGGAAACCCAATGGCAAAAGGATCACCCACGCCGCACCGAAGTCAACAGCCGCCTGAACAACCAAAATGCGCGGATCAAGAACCAGGTCAAGGACGGCAACATGAGCAAGGCGCAAGCCGGCCAGTTGCACAAGGAAGATCACCAGGTTCGTCAGGAAGAACGCGACATGGCGTCGCAGAACGGCGGCCATATCACCAAATCGGAACAGCACACGCTGAACCAGCAGGAAAACGGCGTCAGCAAACAGATCGGGCATTGATCGGCTATCCAGGGCGTGCCAGGCACTAGTGCCAGCCTCGCTTTGATTCTTGCTTTTTTATCGCTACGCAGAAAAAAGCTCACCCGGCGACTTCACTCTCGCAACCCGTCATCCCCGTGCAGACGGGGATCCACATTACAACCTGAGGTCGTAGCGCCATGGGTCCCCGTTTTCACGGGGACGACGAATGTAAGCAAAGTCTGCCTGCCCTGAATAAAGCAAGAAGGCAGGCCGGCACATTCAGTTGTTGCGCACCAGCCTGACAAAAGCCGGCTTCAGCGCCAACTGATCATTGTCGCTGCGTATGGTCGGGCAGCGCCGTTCTATGTCGTCACCGAAATAGATGTTCTGGACGCAACCGCGCGCATCGCGCTGGCCGGCTGAAGAAGTCCAGAACCAGGAGCGGTCGGTATTGGGGAAGAAATCGCGGTTGATCGGTGGCGCGACACCGGTATCTTCCTTGAGCGTTTTCAGCTCGTCCGCAGTGGGCAGGCGCCAGCCTGCCGTCTTCAGGTTTTCCACGTCGGACCAGGTATAGCGTATGCCCAGCCCCTTGCAGTGGCCGTTCTCGAAGGTTTTACCTTCTTCGCAGCGCTTCCAGATCAAGCCGGTCTTGGCGTCCATGACGGCAGCGCCTTCATCAGCCAGCGTGTAGCGTGCCGATTCGGCGAGGGCCAGTGGGGAAGCCGCTGCGGCCGCAGCAGCGGCAGCCGCCGCAAAGCAAAGTCGCGTTACAAGTCTCATTTTCATCACATCCTCCAACGAAGCTGTTCACGAAATCAGACTGACGACAGCCCCGTCTATCCTCATGTGGGGGCCTCTAGAAATCGTAGCGAGCAGCCCAAGGTCGGGTCGAGAAGCGCAACCGTACGTTAGTACGGTGAGCACATCACAGGCCCGAGATTGGGCTGCGCAGTAGATTTATGGAGGCGCCCTATTGTTTGAGATGCTGATCCAGCCAGTCCAGAACTGTATGATGCCACAAGACGGAATTGGCCGGTTTGAGCACCCAATGGTTTTCGTCGGGGAAAACCAGCAGCTTGCTTTCCACGCCCTGACGCTGCAGCGCGGTGAACGTGCCCAGGCCTTGCGTGACCGGAATGCGGAAATCGAGGTCGCCCTGGATCACCAGCATCGGCATCTTCCAGTTGGTGACGTAATTGGCCGGGTTGAACTTCTCATGCTTGGCAGCGGCCAAGTAGTACGGGCCACCGTTTTCCCACTCGTTGAACCAGAGTTCCTCGGTCGAGTAATACATGGAACGCGTATCGAACACGCCGTCATGGTCGACGATGCACTTGAAGCCGTCGGCCCAGTTGCCTTCGATCCAGTTCATCATGTAACCACCGTAGGATGCGCCGAGCGCGCAGGCGCGGCTGCGGTCGAGCCAGGAGTATTTCTCGACGGCGGCAGCCAGACCCTTTTTCAGGTCGTCTAACGGCGCGCCGCCCCAATCCTGGCTGATCGCATCGGTGAAGGCCTGGCCGTAGCCGGTCGAACCGTGGAAATCGATCATCACGACGGCATAGCCGGCGCCGGCATAGGTCTGCGGGTTCCAGCGATAGCCCCACTCGTTGCCGAAGCTGCCCTGCGGGCCACCGTGGACCAGGAAGGCAATCGGGTACTTCGTGCCCGGCTGCGCATTCCAAGGCTTGACGACGTAACCGTAGACCCTGTCGCCATTGTGGCCGGCAAACGAGAATTGCTCGTACTCGCCGAAGCGCACGTCTTTCAGCAACTCTTCGTTCTGATGCGTCAGTTGTGTTGCCTGGGTCGAGCCGGGAGTCAACTTGAACAGTTGCGCGCCAGAAGCCAGGTTGGCTTGCGCGTAGACGATGCTGCCGTGGCCGACATCGAAACCCATCACCATGCCTGGGCCGGTCACGGGCGTGACCTTGCCGCTGGCGACCTCGACCGAGAACAGGCGATGCTGGCCGACGTCGTCGGCGCCGACATAGATCGACTTGCCGTCGGGCGCCCATTGGTATTCGGCAATCGAGCGGTCCCAATCATTGGCCAGCAGGCGCTTCTGGCCGGTCGCCACATCCATCAGCACGAAATGGAAACGGTCGGCTTCAAAGCCGGCGCGGTCCATCGCGACGTAAGCCAGCATGCGGCCGTCGGGCGAATAGGCAGGCTTGCCATCCCAGGCCGGATTATCGGCCGTCAAGTCGCGCGGCGCCTGGCCGCCGGCAGCCGGGACCTGGAAGATATCGAAATTGGTCGACCAGGCTTCAGTCTTGCCGGCCACGCGCAGCGAAAAGACGATGTTGGCGCCATCCGGGCTGAAGCGATAGTCGTCCTTGTCGCCGAAAGGCTTGGAGGGCACGTCGCCATCGAGCGAACCGGACAGGCTGACCGGTATGCCGGCGTGATGATCTGCATCGAGCGTCGCCGAATACAGCACCGAATTGCGTCCATCGGCCCAGGTGTCCCAATGGCGCACGAACAGCTTGTCATAGATCTTGCCGTCGGCTTTGTCCTTGGACTTGTCGTCGAGCCGCTTCTTGGTGCAGGCCAGATCGGGGCAATCGCGGAATACTTCGAGGCCCAGCGCGATGCGGTCGCCATGCGGCGAGACGCGGAAGCTGCCGACGTCCAGCGGCAGATCGGTCACCTGCATCGCTTCGCCGCCGGACATCGACAGACGCCAGACCTGCGACGAGCCGGAACGCTCAGAGATGAAATAAACGGCATCGCCCGAGGCGGACCATTCGGGGTCGGCGCTATTGGCGCTGCTATTGGTCAAACGTTGCGGCTGGGCGTGCGGGTTGCGCAAGTCCAGCATCCACAATTCGGTATGGCCATGGTTTTTTTCGATGTCGGTGGCGCGGACTGTGTAGACCACGCGGGTTGCGTCGGGCGACAGCACGGGGCTGCCGACACGCTCCATCCTGACCATGTCCTCAACCGTAAAGCCGTGCGGCGCGGCAAGCGCATTGCCCGCGGCCAGCAGTAGGCCGGCGGTCAGCAAACGTACACTCATGTAAATATTCTCCGATGTTTATCGTATTTTTCACGAAGACGGGATCGCCGCCGCCGTGGTTCGCCATGGTACAACACATTGCAGGGGTGCATGATTCCCGGGGGTGCGCCGGGCTTGCTTTCGATACCGTAGAACTACGGTAAATGGCCCGGAACATTGCACCCGATTATCATTTTCGTAATACAATAAATTGTGTCAATCGTGTTTCAAAGCCGTAGGACTTCGATGGCAGTTCAACGCGGAATTCTTCGAGGGGAAGATGCAGGACTTGAAGGTTTCGTCGCCAGGAGGCCGTGAAGCGGTGCAAACTTTTACTACCTGGATGAACCATCATGAATAGCAAAGTATCCGCCTATAGCGGAACCCCACTGAACTCCTTTCCCGGCGACCCCAACATCCTTCTCGATGCCATTATCGAGAAACTCGACCTGAAAAACGATGCCGCGCTGTCGCGCCTCTTGGAAGTCGCGCCGCCTGTCATCAGCAAGCTGCGCCACGGCGCCCTGCCCATCGGCCCGACCATGCTGATCCGCATGCACGAAGTCAGCGACATGAATATCCGCGACATGCGCGCCCTGATGCTGCGCGGCCAGCAAAACGTCGCAGCTTGATCCCGTAGCCTTTTCTCTTTTTCCTCGTACCCGAAGGGCGCGAGGAAACTCTCCTCGTTCGTTATTGTCAACAGCTTGTTAATAAAAATGTTAACAATCTGTCCAGCTTTGCATCTATGCGAGGTGGGCGTTGATCGACCCGTTTGATAACGAGGAGAAAAATCTTGAAAAAACTCATCGCCCTCTCGGCAGCGCTGGCCGGCACAATACTGAGCGCCTGCGGCCAGCAGAGCCAGGCACCCGGCACCGATTCTGCCCAGGCTCCACCTGTAGCCACCGCACCTCAGCAAACCGATAACTCGCAAGCACCGCAACAGCCGCAGCAAGCTGATACGTCCACGCAATCTCAGCAAGTCAATGGCGCGGAGCCGGCGACCTATACCGAACCGGCGCCGCAACCGGTGGTGAGCGTGTATCAGGATCCGCCGATCGACCAGCCGCCGCCGGTTCAAGTCAGTTGGGCACCGCCGCCCATGCTGGTGGAAGATCCGCCACCCCAACCTTCCTCGGATTCGTTCTGGACCGGCGGCTATTGGGCCTGGGAAGGCAATTGGGTGTGGGCCCACGGCCGCTGGGCGCCGCCGCCGCGCCCCGGTTACACCTGGCGCAATCCCTACTACGAACACCGTAACGGCGCGGTGATCTTCGTCAACGGCTTCTGGGGCGCACCGGGCGTTGCCTTCGTGGCGCCTTCCTTAAGCATACATATCGATATCGGCATGCCCGGTCCGGGCGTCATACCCGGCCCGCCGCCCATCGGCCCGACCGGCGTATTCATCCCCGCGCCGCCCGGCTCGCGCCTGGGCTTGATCGTGCCCGCGCCGATCGGCATCGCTCCCGCCGTCGTCACGAGCGCGCCGCCCATCATCAATGCCGGCATGCACATCACGGTCAATAACACGACAAACGTCACCAATATCACCAACGTCACCGTCGTTGCACCGGCCAGCGCGACCGCGACCGGCCAGGCTATCAACGCCTCGGTCCCGGCCCAGGCACACTTGGCCGCTGCGATGCACCCGGTGGTCAAGGCCATGGCGCCGCAACCGGCCTCGACCAAGCCGATCCCCGCCTTCGTGCCGGGCCACCCGCCCGCTAACCTGCCGGCGCCGCAGACGGTGCACGCCGAGGTACCGCCGGCCCTGAGCCACCCACAGCATACGACCCAACAGCCGCAGCAAATGCCCCCGGTTCAGCACCCGGCAGCGTCGCAGCCAACACCGGAAAACCAGCGGCTGCCGGAGAACCGGAACCAGCCCGCTGCGCAGCAGGAGCGGCATGATACTGAGCCGGCTCGGCCTCAACAAGAGCAGAAGGAACCAAAGGAGCAGCAAGCTCCACGTCAAACCGTGCATCCGATACCGGCCAAGCCGGCTGAACCTGAGGCAAAGCCGGAACCAAAGCCAGAAGCGAAGCCGGAAGTGAGGCCCGAAGCAAAGCCGGAAGCGAAGCCGCCGCAGCAGCCGCCACATCAGGCCCAGCCGCCCAAGCCCCCGCAGCAGGAAGCCAAACCGCAAAAGCCGAACGAAAATCAGGGCAAACCGCCTGAAGAGCAAAAACAAAAGTCGGAAAAACCCAGCGAAAAGAAGGACGACAAGAAGGAAAATCACGACCAGTAAGGTCGCAGACGTAAAATCCGAAAGCTGATGAAGTCACCCCTCTTCCTTGCGCTTGCGGCAGCGCAAGGAAACTCCACCGCCCCGAATTGTCAACCGATTGTTAATGGAAGCGTTAACAGTCTGTCCAGCTTGATCTACGCAAAGCGGATATCAACCAATCGACCTGTTTGATAATAATGTGGAGAAAATATTGAAAAAAGTCATTGCCCTTTCAGTCGCGCTATCCGGTGCCATGTTGAGCGCCTGCGTCGAACAGGCTCCGCCTCCCCGTCCAGTCTATGTTGCGCCCCCGCCGGCTTATGCCCCGGCGCCGGTGGTCTATGAGGCGCCCGCACCGCAGCCGGTTGTGAGCGTCTATATCGACCCGCCGATCGACCAGCCGCCGCCGGTTCAAATCAGCTGGGCCCCGCCGCCCATGCTGGTGGAAGCCCCCCCACCCTCGCCCTACCCCGGCGCATTCTGGGTCGGCGGCTACTGGGCCTGGGAAGGCAATTGGGTGTGGGCACACGGCCGCTGGGCGCCGCCTCCCCGCCCCGGCTACACCTGGTTCAATCCCTACTATGAGCACCGTAACGGCGCCGTAGTATTCGTCAACGGCTTCTGGGGCGCACCAGGTGTTTCCTTTGTGGCTCCCTCCCTGAGTATGCATATCGCCATCGGCGTGCCCGGCCCCGGTGTCGTGGTCGGCGTGGCACCCATCGGCCCGGTCGGCGTGTTCGTCCCCGCCCCGCCCGGCTCTCATTTCGGCTTGATCGTCCCTGCGCCGATCGGTACCGCTCCCGCCGTCGTCACGAGTGCGCCGCCGATCATCAATGCCGGCATGCACATTACGGTCAACAACACGACGAACGTGACCAATGTCACCAACGTCACCGTTGTTGCACCGGCCAGCGCGACCGCAAACGGCCAGGCAGTCAACGCCTCGGTCCCGGCACAGCCGCATCTGGCTGCCGCGATGCATCCGGTGGTCAAGGCAATGGCGCCGGAACCGGCTTCGTCCAAGCCGATCCCAGCCTTCGTGCCGGGCCATCCGCAGGCAGCATTGCCGCCTGCGCAAACGGTGCATGCGGAAGTGCCGCCAACCTTGACGCATCCGCAACAACGTCCGCAGCCGGGCCAGCAACAGCCAGCCGCGCAGCCACAGCATCCGGCCCAGCAAACCCAGCCTGTACAGCCCGCCCCGGCGCCGCATCCGGCTACGCCGGCGCAGCCGCAGGGAAATCCGAATCAGCCTGCCGCACAGCAGGAGAAGCATGAGTTGGACCGTTCGCAGCCGCAACAAGAGCAGCAGCCTCCGCGCCAGACCGTGCATCCCATCCCGGCCAAGCCCGCTGAACCGGCAGCGCAACCGCAGCAGCATCAAGCGCAGCAGCCGAAGCAGCAACAACCGAAGCCGCAGCAACAAAACGCGAAGCCGCCGCAAAAGCCTGCCGGAGATCAGGAAAAGAAACCGGAAAAGAAACCGGAGCAGCAGAAGCCAAAGCAGGAAAAGCCTGACGAGAAGAAGGAAAAGCACGACCAATAACCAGTACGTGCTTCGAAAGACAAAAGCGGCCCGAGATCATCCGGGCCGCTTTTTACGTCTACGACGGTTTAGACGAGAACATCGATCTGCGTGCCGACCTGGCTGGCGGGCGTGATTGCGCGGACGCCAAGCTCATCGCGGTGATGGGACTGTGCGCCGGTCCCATTGGTGACATTCGTCGCGTTGGCGGCGTTCGCCGCGCTGGCGGCAATGGCGTTGGCCGGACTGTTAGCGTCGTTTGCGGGATTGCTTGTCGCGTTGTTCACGGCGTTTGCCGCGTTGGCGGTGTTTGCCACAGTGTTGGCCGCATTGTTAGCGGTATTGGTGGTGTTGGCAACCGCCTGCGTTGCGCTCGCCGGCGTTGCGGTTGTGGTCTGCGGCGCATTCGTAGCCGACGCTGCATTGGTCGCCTGTGTTGCATTCGCCGTCTGCGTTGCAGTCGTCGCCGGCGTTGCTTTGGTCGTCTGGGTGGTCGGCGCCGTTTGCGTGCTGGCGTTGCTCAATTGCACGATCTGCGCTTCCAAAGTGGCGATTTGCGACTGTAGCAATTGCTCAGCCTGCGACGGATTCTCTGCTGCCGTTACCGTCGATTGCGATGTTTCGTCCTGGGTCAATTCCTTTTCATACTGCGCCAACTGCCTTTCCAATGCAGCAAGTTGCGCCGAATTGGACACCGCATACGCACCAGACAATGCGGTACTGCCCGAAACTGCGGAAACCATGATGCTCTCCTAAACTGCTTTGCTCCCTTTTCCTCCTTAACGGCCATTATATGTAAAAATTGATAACAAAATTTGTAAAGGCATGTAAAGATCTGCCGCAACAAATTGGCAACAAATGCTATCCGGCAAAGAACGGCCTGTAGCACCGTTCTTTAGGCCGTCTTGGCGGGTCGATCTTTTTTATTTAGCCCACAAAGGAGAGACAATGTAACGCCCTGGTCGTTCCATTGTACTTTGACACTATGCGCACCAACACCTCGCAAACATTGCCTGTGGGGGCTTGGACGGCGCCCAGCTTACCGCGCCGCGTTACACCGTGACGTCGATTTGTGTACCCAAAGTCTGATTGGCAGACGTCGTGTTGTTGCTCTTGCTGCCATGATGATGGTGATGCGCCTGGCGCGTCGAATTGGTGGAGTTCGTCGCGGTGGTCGAATTGGTCGAATTCGTGGTGCTGTTGGCGTTACTGCTTGCCGCTTGATTGCTGTTGTTCGACGATGACGCCTGGGTATTGCTGGTACTCGATATGGTGCTAGCACTGCTCAATTGCGCAATCTGCGCCTCCAGGGAAGCGATCTGCGACTGCAATAATTGCTCGGCCGATGAGGTTGTGCTGGACGAGCTGGAAGATCCGGACGAAGCCGACGATGCGGCCGCCGATTCATCCTTGGTCAGTTGCTTTTCATACTGAGCCAATTCCTTTTGCAAAGCGGCAAGCTGCGCGGCAGTGGAGCTGGACGTCGAATAGGCGGCGGACGATGCGGTGCTGGCGGAAACCGAGGAAACCATAATAATGCCCCTTGAATGCTGAACTAATTTTGAACTGGAATACCTTCTTTAACGGCTTCCCCGTGTCGAAACTGATAGCAAACTATGTAAAACCTATGTAAAGGCAGGTAAAGATCTTTCAAAATAGATGCCGCAGGGCAAATACGAGGAGAATCCTGCCATTTATCTCTTCCATATTTCCCGCCTTGCCGAGAGTCCTTGATCGGGTTGATCTTTTGTTCTTTAACCCATAAAGTAACGGCACTTTAATGCCCCTAATCGTTCCATTGCAGGTTGACGCAATGCAATACCATGATGGCATTTCCGGATTGCCCATGACAGGCTTGTGAGCGTCAGCATGCGTGATAAACCGCAACAAAACCCCGCCGACATTGCACGCGAAGCGTTTCGCCAATTGGCAATACGCCGCATCGCGCCGACGCCTGACGCCTATCGCCAGATTTATTTCGAAATCGCCGGCAGCGCCGAAGAACGCGAGCCGGACAAGACGTTAGAGGCGTTTGCCAGCTTCGTCACGAGCATGACGGGCGAAGTCAGCTTCTTCGGCCAGCGCCTGCAAAAGGCGGCCAAAGCGCGCGATTGGGAAGAATACGGCAAGCAATTGACGCTGCTGGTGGAGAAGGTCGCCGCCCCCCCTGCCCCGGCTCCCGTCAAAACACCCGCCCCGGCGCCGGTCGCCTCCGGTCCCCTGCTGATTGATGATCAGCAAACGCAATTGATGCGCGACATGCTGGCCCGCGCCCTTAGTTTCGCCATCGCCTCGCTGCTGCAAGGCGCGCCCGATCTGGCCGAAGACGCGGAAAAGCTCGGCGCGCTGGTCAAGGAAGCCAAGACGGTCCCACTCCTGAACGACGTCGCGGCGCGCCTGAAGCAACTCTGCTTCAAGATCGAATTGCGCAGCGGCGAACTGGCCGAGCAGCAGGAATTGCTGTTGCGGCTGTTCAAGCTGCTGCTGGAAAACGTAACCGAATTGGCGGAGAACGACACCTGGCTCTCCGGCCAGATCGCTGCGGTGCAGGAACTCTTGTCCGGCCCCATCAATCACGCCGCGCTGAAAGACGCCACGCGCAGCCTGAAGGAAGTGATCTACAAGCAGGGCATGCTGAAAACCAGCTTGAACGACGCCAAGGTCACGGTCAAGAACATGGTGATCACTTTCATCGATCGCTTGAGCGCGGTGGCGACGACGACCGGCGACTACCACGAGAAGATGGATCTCTACTCGCGCAAGATCGGCCAGGCCAAGGACATCAAGGAACTCAACAAGATCCTGGAAGACGTCATGCGCGACACCAAGATCGCGCAAGCCGAAGCCTTGCGCTCGCGCGACGAGATGCTGGGCGTGCGCCAGGAAGTGCAGGAAGCCGAGGCGCGCATCCACGAACTGGAGTCGAAGCTCGAACAGATGAGCGAACTGGTACGCGAAGATCAATTGACCGGCAGCCTGAACCGGCGCGGCCTGGACGATGTGTTCGAGCGCGAATTGGCGCGCGCCGACCGGCGCAAGTCGCCGCTGTGCATCGCGATGCTCGACCTGGATGATTTCAAGCGCCTGAACGATACCTACGGTCATTCGGCCGGCGATGAGGCGTTGATTCACCTGGTGCGTGTAATCAAGGATACGCTGCGCACGATGGACGTGATCGCCCGTTTCGGCGGCGAAGAATTCATGATCGTATTGCCCGACACCGGCATGGAAGACGCCTTGCAGACCGTCACCCGCGTGCAGCGCGAATTGACCAAACGCATCTTCATGCACAACAACGAACGGCTCCTGATCACGTTTTCCGCCGGCGTGGCTCTACGCATCGCTGGTGAAGACCAGGCGACGTTTACCAAGCGTGTCGACGAAGCGCTCTACAAAGCCAAGCGCGCCGGCAAGAATCGCGTGGTTGCCGCCAACTGAAGAGCGATTGGTTTATCCTGATAGCCGGTAAACCAATCGCACTCTCGCGCAACCAGACATGAAACCCGAACCGCACCTAACCGCCCCGGATTCGCTAGACCCGGAAGACTGGCAAGAATTGCGCAGCCAGGGCCACCGCATGCTCGACGACATGATCGACTACCTGTCGGGCATCCGGGAGCGCCCGGTATGGCAGCCCATACCCGACGCCGTGCGTTCCACATTCCAGGCCGGCTTGCCGCACGAACCAGGATCGCTAAGCGATGCGCACGAGCGCTTCATGAATGACATCCTGCCCTATGCCGTCGGTAATAGCCACCCCGGCTTCATGGGCTGGGTGCACGGCGGCGGCAATCCCGTCGGCATGCTGGCCGAGATGCTGGCCGCCGGCCTCAATGCCAACCTGGGCGGGCGCAACCAGATTCCGGTCGAGGTCGAGCGCCAGGTCGTGCAATGGGTGCGCGAGATGCTCGGTTTTTCCGAAGAGGCAAGCGGCCTGTTCGTGACCGGCACGTCCATGGCCAACCTGATCGCAGTTTGGGTCGCGCGCGTCGCCATGCTCGGGACGGCGGTGCGCAAGGATGGCATCGCGCCCAACGGCAGTAAGCTTGTGGCCTATACCTCGGCTGGGGCGCACGGCTGCATTACGCAAGCCATGGACCTGGCAGGCCTGGGCTCGGCGGCCTTGCGCATCATCCCGATGAATGCCGCCTTCGAAATCGACATGGCGCTGCTCGAAGAAGCGATTGCCAAGGACCGCGCCGCCGGCTTGCAGCCCTTCTTTATCGCCGCCACCGCCGGCTCGGTCGACGTCGGCGCCATCGATCCCTTGAGCGCCATTGCTGACCTGGCCGTGCGCGAACAGATCTGGTTTCACGTCGACGGCGCCTATGGTGCGCTGGGCATGCTTGCGCCCGATATTGCGCCGCGCTTGGACGGCATCGAACGCGCCAATTCGGTGGCGCTCGATTTCCACAAGTGGGGTCAGGTGCCGTATGACGCGGGCTTCATCATGGTGCGCGACGGCGCCTTGCATCAGGCGACGTTTTCCTCGCCCGCATCGTATCTGCGCCGCGAAGCGCGCGGCCTGGCCGGCGGATCGCCCTGGCCTTGCGACTTCGGCCCGGATCTCTCGGGCGGCTTCCGTGCGCTCAAGGCCTGGTTCACGCTGCAAGTGTACGGCGCCGACAAGCTGGGCCAGGTGATTTCGAACACATGTGCCCTGGCGCAATACATGAAGCAAAGAATCGAAGCCAGCGCACAACTGGAACTCCTGGCGCCGGTGGCGCTCAACATAGTATGTTTCCGCCATCGCGGCAGGCCCGGCATGGATGGCGGGAAACTCGACCGTTTCAATGCCGCGCTTGCCGTGGCGATACAAGAATCGGGCAAGGCTGCGCCGTCCACCACCATCGTCAACGGCCGGCTGGCGATACGCGCCGCCATCGTCAACCACCGCACCAGCCGCGCCGAAGTCGATGCCCTGATCGACACCGCGCTGGCATTGGGCGAAACCATTCCCGCCTGAAGCGGGAACAACGAATCGAGAGCAGAATTTGAGCCAAGCACACGCGCAAGAAGCAGCAAACACGCCGCAAGCCCTGATCGGACTTGCGCCGTTGATGCGCCAGGCTTTTTCCGGCATCGACCTGCGGCCGTTCGGCGCACGGCTGGTCGAACGCGCCAAGGCTTACCCGCGCGACGCCAACACGCTGATGGATTTGTCGACCGTGCTGCAGTTGACCGGCAACCGCGAACTCGGCCTGGCGACGCAAGACCAGGCCCTCAAATTGCAGCAGCATTACCGGCTCGCAACGGCGGCCAGGCCGGCGGCGATACGCCTGTTGGCCATCGTGGCCGGCGGCGACCTGATGGCCAATACGCCGGTCGAATTCCTCGTCGAAGGCGGCGACGTGGCGCTCGATCTGCTCTACGTCGATACCGATTTGCCGCTGCCCGCGGTGCTGCCTGAACACGATCTGATCTTCATCGCCATCGGCGAATCGGACCACAACCGCCCCCTGCTCAAGCAGATCGAAGAACGTGCGAAAGAATGGACCTGCCCGGTGTTGAATGCACCCGAGCGCATCGCCCAATTGACGCGCAACGGCGCCTGCGCGCTGCTGCACGATGCGCCGGGCATAGCCATGCCGCTCTCGGTGCGGCTGGCGCGCACCTTGCTGGAACAGGTGGCGGCGGGCCAGATGGCGCTCCCGTCGGCCTTGCCCGGCGGTGAATTTCCCATCATCGCCCGCCCGGTCGGCTCGCACGCGGGACACGATCTCGACAAGATCGAAGATATTGCAAAGCTGGCCGCCTATCTCGAGGCAACGCCGGTGGCGGAGTTCTACATCTCGCGCTTCATCGATTACAGAAGCGTGGACGGCTTGTTCCGCAAGTACCGCATCATTCTGATCGATGGGCGTCCTTATGTCTGCCACATGGCGATCTCGCAACATTGGATGATCCATTACCTCAATGCCGGCATGCTCGAGAGCGCCGCCAAGCGCGCCGAGGAAGCGCGCTTCATGGCGAGCTTCGATATGGGATTCGCGCTGCGCCACACGCGTGCGTTCCAGTCTGTCAGCGAAATACTGCGGCTCGACTACGTCGGACTCGACTGCGCCGAATCGCGCGAAGGCGACTTGCTGATCTTCGAGGCCGACAGCGACATGATCGTGCACAACATGGACCCGGTCGACATGTTT
>FTAD01000041.1_pt1 | contig 33680 bp, 31 predicted proteins | sample 1639041 | NCBI WGS metagenome assembly FTAD01 (sample SAMEA3914812, study PRJEB12502) | metagenome | biome: forest; material: soil | place: Canada | collected 2011-07-07 | depth 0.1 m | reverse complement strand
GTCGATGGCGACAAGCGCGTGCTTTTGATCGGCGGCAAGGTGGTGCCGTTTTCGCTGGCGCGCATTCCGCAAGGCGGGGAAGTGCGCGGCAATCTGGCGGCTGGCGGGCGCGGCGAAGCGCGGCCCTTGTCTGCGCGCGACCGTGCCATCGGCGAAGCGCTGGCGCCGCGCTTGCTGGAGCGCGGCCTGCTGCTCGTCGGCTTGGATGTGATCGGCGATTACTTGACCGAAGTCAACGTCACCAGCCCGACGTGCTTCCAGGAAATCAAGCAGCAGACCGGGTTCAATGTGGCCGGGATGTTCGTCGATGCCATCGAGAATTCATGAAAGCCGGATACCATAGCCGGTAAGTTGCGAGGAAATGTGCCAGAATAAGCTCCATTTTGGTGCTTTGCACAACGGCTTTTTCTGATTGAAACGATCATGGTTGGTATATTGCTCCTGACTCATGCGCCGCTCGGCGACGCCTTCATCGCCGCCGCCACGCACGTATTTCGCGGCCGCCCGGAGCGGCTGGAGGCGATCGACGTCTGCGCCGACGAGGACACCAACGAAGTCAAACGTTCGGCGGCGGAAGTGATCAAGCAGCTCGACGACGGCAGTGGCGTGCTGGTGATCACCGACGTGATGGGCGGTACGCCGTCCAATTGTACAATCTCGCTGGCGGTGCCCGGTTCGGTCGAGATCATTGCCGGCGTCAGCCTGCCGATGCTGTTGCGTGCGCTGACCTACCGGCACGATACGCTCGACGTGGTGGTGGAAATGGCGTTGGCAGGCGGGCAGAATGGTGCGGTCAAGGTAGACAATCGGGTGCGGCTGGCGCCGCATTGATGGCGCCACATCGATGGCGCCGCACCGGAAAAGATAACGCATAACAAACAGGGACAGGAATGATTGAACAGGAAATCGAAATCGTCAACAAGCTAGGCCTTCACGCACGCGCCTCGGCCAAACTGACCCAGCTCGCGGCCAAATTCAAATGCGACGTCTGGATGTCGCGCAACACGCGCCGCGTCAATGCCAAGTCCATCATGGGCGTCATGATGCTGGCGGCGGGCAAGGGCTCCAAGGTCAAGCTGGAAACCGACGGCCCGGACGAGAAGGAATGCTTCGACGCCTTGGTGCAATTGATAGCCGACAAATTCGGCGAAGGCGAGTAAGAAGTCATTTAAAAAAGAGCATGGCGTTGTTACCGGGGGCGGCTATCCGTTTCCTTGTCGGACGGTTGTACTGCCTTCGTCGCGGCACCTGGCCCTGCTTATTTTGAAATGACTTTTAGGACGGAAAAAACCCAAGGTATCGCATCGGTGTAGTCAACTCAGCTTCCATACATGGCATCTTTCACGCTACACGGCATCGCAGTCTCGCGCGGCATCGCCATCGGACGGGCGCATCTGCTTGCTCCCGCCGCGCTCGACGTCAAGCATTATCTGATCGGCGAAGAACAGGTCGAGGCTGAAGTCTATCGCCTGCAGCACGCCATCGTGACCGTGCACAAGGAATTGCAGACCATCTGGAACGACCTGCCCAAGGATTCGCCGGCCGAGATCGGCGCCTTTATCGACGTGCACGCGCTGATTCTGTCGGATCCGATGATTTCGGACGTGCCGTTGGACATCATCCGCACGCGCCACTACAACGCCGAGTGGGCGCTGGTGACGCAGATCGACGAGTTGTCAGCCCAGTTCGACGAGGTGGAGGATTCCTACCTGCGCGAGCGCAGGGCCGACATCCAGCAGGTGGGCGAGCGTGTGCTGAAGGTGTTGACCGGTACTGCCAGTTCGCTGCCGGTGGCGAGCGACGCCAACGCGGCACAGATGATCGTCGTGGCGCACGACATTTCGCCGGCCGACATGCTGCAGTTCCGCGACCGCGCCTTTTCCGGTTTCATCACCGACGTGGGTGGGCAGAATTCGCATACTGCCATCGTGGCGCGTAGCCTCGACATTCCCGCCGCGGTCGGCATGTACAATGCCTCGAGCCTGATCGAGCAGGACGACTGGCTCATCATCGATGGCGACGCCGGCGTCGTCATCGTCGACCCCTCGCCCCTGGTATTGACGCAATACCGCGAGCGCCAGGCGGCCCAGCAGCGCGACAAGAAGAAGCTCGGCAAGCTCAAGAAAACGCCGGCCGTCACGCGCGACGGCACCGAGGTCAGCCTCTTGGCCAACATCGAATTTCCCGAGGATTGCGTCGGCGCGCTCGATGCCGGCGCGGTCGGCGTGGGTTTGTTCCGTTCGGAATTCCTGTTCATGGGTCGCGTCGGCCATGCAAACAAGCTGCCGACCGAGGAAGAACAATTCGAATCGTACAAGACTGCCGTGCTGGCCATGAAAGGCCGGCCAGTTACCATCAGAACGCTCGACATCGGCGCGGACAAGCCTTTGGATGCGGCCGAGCAGACCGCGCTGAACCCGGCACTGGGTCTGCGCGCGATCCGCTATTGCCTGGCCGAGCCGCAATTGTTCCTGACCCAGTTGCGTGCCATCCTGCGCGCTTCGGCTTACGGCCCGGTCAAGCTCTTGATTCCCATGCTGGCGCATGCGTTCGAGATCGACCAGTCGCTGTCGCTGATCGATCAGGCCAAGGCGCAGTTGCGCGAGGCGGGGCATAAGTTCGATGCGGCGATCCCGATCGGCGCGATGATCGAAATTCCCGCTGCCGCGCTGACCTTGCCGCTATTTATCAAGCGCCTCGACTTCCTATCGATCGGCACCAACGATTTGATCCAGTACACGCTTGCCATCGACCGGGTCGACCATGAAGTGGCGCACCTGTACAACCCGCTGCATCCCGCCGTGCTGCATTTGCTGGCGCTGACCATTTCGACCGGAGTCAAGGCTGGCATCCCGGTATCGGTGTGCGGCGAAATGGCGGGCGACCCGAAGTGGACGCGGCTGTTGCTCGGCATGGGTTTGCGCGAGTTTTCCATGCAGTCGACCCAGCTGCTGGCGGTCAAACAAGAAATCTTGAATAGCGACCTGCACAAGTTGAAGCCCAAGACCGCCAAGATCCTGCGCACTTACGAGACGGCCGCCATCGACCGCGAAATGGAGCAGTTGCGTCAGCTATGACTTGGCGTGTCGTCCCCGCGGGATTCAGAATAAAACCTGCGTCCGTGGCATTCCTGGGTCCCCGTTTTCACGGGGACGACGGCTTAGATGCGATTGGCGTGTGGGCGTCGATTTGACGCTTTTGCCCGAGTTCGCGTATCCTTATGTTGCTGCGCCGATTTGACCGGCCTTGGGGACGTCCGAGGCTTCAGCTTGCGGGCGCAGGGAACCAAATGGTTCCGGAATAAATACGGCTAAAGCGGGCGTGCAAGACCACCATATCACTTAGCCCCGTCATTTAGCCCGTGCAGCTTGTGCTCTCGGGCTTTTTGCTTTTTGTACGCTTATTTGCGTGGTTCATTTGTACGGTCTGCTTGCTCGTCCATCGATATTAGGGATTTATGTCTTCTCTTGGAATCGTCAGTCCGCAGTCCATGCATTTTGCGGCGCCGCTGCCTTTGCAAAGCGGTGCCAGCATGCGCGACTACACGCTGATGTACGAAACCTATGGCACCTTGAACGCCGACCGCTCCAATGCCGTGCTGGTGTGCCACGCTTTGAACGCCTCGCACCACGTGGCGGGCCTGTATGACGAAAACGACCCGAAAAGCGCCGGCTGGTGGGACAACATGGTCGGTCCGGGCAAGCCGCTCGATACCGAGCGCTTCTTCGTCGTCGGCGTCAACAATCTCGGTTCCTGCTTCGGCTCGACCGGGCCGATGCATATCAACCCCGATAGCGGCAAGCCTTATGGTGCGTCCTTCCCCGTCGTGACGGTGGAGGATTGGGTCGATGCGCAGGCGCGCCTGGCCGATGCGCTGGGCATTGCACAATTCGCTGCCGTCATGGGCGGGTCCCTGGGCGGCATGCAGGCGCTGGCCTGGAGCATGCGCTACCCTGACCGGCTGCGCCATTGCATCGTCGTTGCCTCTACGGCCAAGCTCTCCGCGCAAAACATCGCCTTCAACGATGTGGCGCGCCAAGCCATCCTGACCGATCCCGAGTACCACGGCGGCGACTTCTACGCGCACGGCACCGTGCCCAGGAGCGGTTTGCGCGTGGCGCGCATGGTGGGCCACATCACGTATTTGTCGGACGACGACATGGCCGAGAAATTCGGCCGCGAGCTGCGCGACGGCAAATACCAGTTCGGCTTCGGCGTCGACTTCGAGATCGAGTCTTACCTACGCTACCAGGGCGACAAATTTTCCGAATATTTCGACGCCAATACTTATCTGCTGATCACCAAGGCGCTCGATTACTTCGATCCTGCGCGCGAATTCGGCGGCGATTTGAGCCGCGCATTCGCCGGCACCAAGGCGCAATTCCTGCTCGCTTCGTTCACTACCGACTGGCGCTTTTCGCCCGAACGCAGCCGCGAAATCGTGCAGGCGTTGCTGAAGAACCGGCGCAGCGTAACTTATGCCGAGATCGACGCGCCGCATGGCCATGATGCCTTCCTGCTCGATGATCCGCGTTACATGAACGTGGTGCGGGCTTACTACGACCGCATATGGCAAGAAACGAGCCTGCAGGAAACGAAGGTGGCCGCATGAATTTCACCCAACTCCAGGCTCTGCGGCCAGACCTTGCCTTCATCGCGCACTGGATCGCGCCGTCTTCGCACGTGCTCGACCTCGGCTGCGGCGACGGCGTGATGCTCGATTATCTGCAGAGCGACAAGGCGTGCAGCGGCTACGGCATCGAAATCGACGACGGCGAGATTCCCAAGTGTGTGACGCGTGGCGTGGCGGTGATCCAGCAAGACGTGCAATCGGGCCTGGCCATGCTCAGCGACAACTCATTCGATACGGTGCTGTGCCTGTCGGCGCTGCAGATGATGAAGCAGGTTGAGCAGGTGCTGCGCGAGATCGCGCGGGTCGGGCGCGAGGCCGTCGTTTCGTTTCCCAATTTTGCTTATTGGCCGCACCGCGTGGCCCTGTTGCGCGGGCGCATGCCGGTGTCGAAGTCGCTGCCCTATCAGTGGTACGATACGCCGAACCTGCGCTGCGCGACGATCAAGGATTTCGAGGCGCTGGCCAATGATGTCGGGCTGGACGTGCTCGAATGCATGGCGCTGACCGAGGGCAGGCCGATCGGATTTTTACCGAATTGGCGTGGTAGTTTGGCGGTGTTTCGATTGAAGAAAAAATGAGCCGATGAATCAACCTCAGCCCCAGGACAGCGCTATAACTTGGCGCAGCTACCTGAATCGGCGCATGCTGGTGCTGGTGTTTCAGGGCTGTAGTTCCGGCCTGCCATATTTCATCCTGCAAAACCTGTTGATCGCCTGGCTCTCCAAATCGGGAGTCAACGTCAAGGCGATTGGACTGTTCGGCCTGGTGACCTTGCCCTATGCGTGGAAAGTGCTGTGGTCGCCATTCATGGACCGGTTTACCTTGGGACGGCTCGGACGGCGGCGCGGCTGGATGGCGTTGACGCAGCTACTGTTGTTTCTGGTGATTGGCCTTCTCGGCACCTTGGATCCGGCCGAGCAGATTCCGCAGATCGTTCTCATGACTTTGGTGCTCGCTTTTTTGTCGGCCAGTCAGGACATCGTGGTCGATGCGTACCGGCGCGAAATTCTGTCCGACAATGAGCAGGGATTGGGTGCGGCGGTCTACGTCAACGCCTATAAATTCGTAGCCATCGTGCCGGCTTCGCTGGCATTGATCTTTGCCGATCACATGTCGTGGCAGCTTGTTTTTTGGGCCACCGCCGCGTTCATGCTGCCCGGGCTGATTTGTACGCTTCTAGTGCGGGAACCTGCGGCCCACGGCACGCCGCCCAAGAATCTGCAAGAGGCCGTCGTCCTCCCGTTCCGGGAATTCATTTCGCGCGACGGCTGGCGCAGCGCGTTATGGATCCTGGCCTTCATGCTGCTCTACAAGGCCGGAGATGGCATGGCGGTTGCGTTGTCGACGAAGTTCTACATCGACCAGGGCTTCACATTGACTCAGATCGGTACCATCGGCAAGCTCACGGCATTCTGGTCCAGCATGGCGGGCGGCATCATCGGCGGCATCTGGATGGTAAAGTTGGGCATCAATCGTGCATTGTGGGTGTTCGGTGTTTTGCAGGCGCTGGGTATCCTCGGTTTCGCTGTGCTGGCAAGGAGTGGTGCCAATCCCGTATTGCTGACATTGGCGATAGGCATCGATTATTTTGTCGATATGGGGCTGGGTGCCACGGCATTCGTCGCCTTTCTTTCACGCACCACCGACCCGCGCTATACAGCTACGCAGTACGCCTTGTTCACCAGCATGATGGGAGGGCCACGTGCGCTCTTGAATGCATCGGCCGGCTATGTCGTCGCCGCCACCGGCTGGTTCGATTTCTTCATCGTGTGCTTCCTGCTGGCGATTCCTGGCTTGCTGCTGCTGCCCAAGGTGGCACCATGGAATGGAGCAAGGGCCGAGCGCAAGGCGATCTGAAGTCGTCGCCGCATCAACCTATCACGGTGAAATTTCCAGCAAAGCCCCATCCATATCGCCGCCATCGTCGTCGAAGCGGCTCAGTATCTTTGCCCGTGCGCCCAGCCTGTCCTTGGGATAATACATCTGCGGAAAGCTGCGGCTGGTCGAGGAGATGACGTAGGCGTAGCGGCATTTGGCGATGCCGGCGTTGAATTGCGCGTCGTTCTCGGCCGCGACCGGCGGCATCGTGCTGACGCGGTCCGAGAGCAAGGTGACGATGGGCGCCTTGATGGCGAAGATGCATTGGTTCGGTGCGACATAGCGGTCGATATCGACCAGGTGGCGCGTCAAGCGGCTGGCGAACCTGGCGTTGATCGCCGCATACGGCCTGCTGCCGACATACCAGTCCATCGTGTGGCGTGCGCTTTCGATTTCCGGCGGGATATCGCCAAGGAAGCGGTCGATATCGAATCCGAGCGAAGACAAGGGGGTGAGAAACATCACGCCGATTGCCAGCGCGATCGTATAGGGTTTCCCGCTTGGGCGCGACAGCGGTTTCGGCAATGCGGCGACCAGCAGGAAGCCGCTGGCGATGAAGACCGGAAACAGGACGAAGCTGTAGCGCGAGGCTTCTTCCGGGTGCGGCCAGATGAAGAGTTGGATCAAATAGATCAAGACATAGATGGCGTCGAAACGCAGCCGGGCCAGGCGGAACAGCCAGCCGGCGAGGCAGAGATACCAGAAGCCTTCGATGATCGCGTGCAGTTCGGTGGAACTGCTGAATTGGATCCATCCCATTTTCCAGGCAGAGAATACTGCCGAGTATTCCCCGCGGCATTGCGCCACCAATTTGCCGAGAAAATCGCCCGAGTAGCCTTTTACGAGCTGATCCACATAGGAACCTGCGCCGGTTTCGCTCAGGCTGCTATATACCTCCCACAGTCCGAACGGGAGGATCGCCAGCAGGCCGTACCGCACGAGATTGGCCGGCCGCTGCAATAGCAGGTAGAGCAGAAATGCCGCAAGTAGCGGCAGGGCCGCGACACGGATCAGGCAGGCGCAGGCCACCATCGCGGCTGCCAGATACCAGGCGCGAGCGGCGAGGGGTTTTTCCTTGCCGGCTGCCAGCGCGGCGATTGTCGCCAGGCTGAAAAACAGGTATGGAAATTCGGTCCAGATGTTGAAGACGGTGAACAGGGTGATGGGCAGAATGGAAACCAGCAAGGCAATGGCCGCCGCCGCCCACGCCTCGAGTGTTTCCTTCCTGAGCCAGCAATACAGCATGACGGTAGAAGCCACGGCAAAGGCCGCCACGACCAGATGCGCCGCGAGGAGATGATATCCGCCGTCGGCAATGGCCAGGAAAAGGGGAAACAACGGCGGGGAAATGATGCCGTTCTTGTAGGCCAGCACGGCCTCCGACGCGGCATGATAGGGCGAATACAGGCGCGAGATGATCAGGTAGGCGGCGCTGTCCCCCCCGAGGTCGGTCAAGGTATTGCTCCACACCCAGGTGGCGTAGATGGCGCTCAGCACCAGCAGCCCTGCAATCAGGACGGCGCTGGCGAGGCGCGAGTGCCGGGGCGTGTGATTTGGCGTCGCCATGCTTGTCCTGGCTTTCAACGGCCACCATTGCCGTACCATGCCGGTGAGCGAACGCGCCATCTGCTATTTGCCGTAAGTGATCGTCAAGGGTGCATGATCGGAAAAGCGTTCGTCCTTGTAGATCGCGGCACTCTTCGCTTTGGCTGCGATGCCCTCTGTGGCGACGTGGTAGTCGATGCGCCACCCGACGTTCTTGTCCCAGGCCGCGCCGCGATTGCTCCACCAGGTATATTGCTCGGGGCGTTGATCAACCAGGCGGAATACGTCGACCAGTCTCAGCTCGTCGAACACCGCAGTCAGCCACGCGCGTTCCTCGGGCAGGAAGCCGGAATTCTTTTGGTTGCTCTTCCAGTTCTTCAGATCGATTTCCTTGTGCGCGATGTTCCAGTCGCCGCAGATCACGATGTCGCGGCCGCTGTCGGCAAGCGTCTTCAAGTGGGGGAAAAACTCCTTCATGAAGCGGAATTTGGCCAGCTGGCGCTCTTCGGAGGATGAGCCGGAAGGGCAATAGACCGAGATGACGGAGAGGTTGCCGAAATCGCATTGCACGTAGCGTCCTTCGGCATCGAATTCCCTGCTGCCGAAGCCGATGACGACGTTGTCGGGCTTCTTGCGGCTATAGATGCCAGCGCCGGAATAGCCCTTTTTCTCGGCATGGTGGAAGTAGCCGTGGTAGCCCGCCGGCGCCAGCATGTCTTCGCTCATGTCGGCCGCGTGGGCCTTCAATTCCTGGACGCAGACCACGTCGGCCTTTTGCTTTTGCATCCAGTCGAAGAAGCCTTTTTTTGCTGCACTGCGCACGCCGTTCAAGTTGGCGGAGATGATGATGGTCATGGCAATATCTGGATATATCTGGATTTTTCGATTGGGCAAGCATACCCGATTCATCCGGTAAAATGTCGGTCTGTTAATGTGAATTCAAAAGGTGGAAGCCATGTCCGACAAGCTGCGGCAGGAATTTATTGAGTTTTCGGTATCGGCCGGTGTATTGAGTTTCGGCGAGTTCGTGACCAAGGCGGGGCGGCTCTCGCCGTATTTCTTCAACGCCGGCTTGTTCAACCATGGCGCCAACCTGGGGCGCCTGGCGGAGTTCTATGCCCAGACCCTGCTCGACTCGGGAGTGGAATTCGACATGCTGTTCGGCCCGGCCTACAAGGGCATCACGCTCGCCTCAGCCACGGCGGTGGCCTTGGCGCGCAAGGGCCGCGACGTGCCGTTTGCCTTCAACCGCAAGGAAGCGAAGGATCATGGCGAAGGCGGCACCATCGTCGGGGCCAAGCTGGCGGGCAAGGTTGTCATCATCGACGACGTGATTTCAGCCGGCACCTCGGTGCGCGAATCGGTCGACATGATACGCGCCGCCGGCGCGACGCCGTGCGCGGTGCTGATTGCCTTGGACCGCATGGAGCGCTCGGGCAAAGACGGGGCCTTGTCGGCGCATTCCGCCGTGCAGGAAGTGAGCCACGCTTACAACATGCCCGTGATTTCGATCGGCAACCTGGACGATCTGTTCAGCTATCTTTCGTCCGGCGCGGCCGATGCACGCCTGGGGCAATACAAGGATGCGGTGGCAGCGTATCGCACTCGCTACGGCGTGCAATAGGCTGGCTCGGACCGGCGCGGCTACGCTTGCCACAGGCTCGGCGGCACGTCGCGCAGCTTGGCTGCCAGCTCCATGCTGGTCCTGACGTTGAACTTCTGGCAGATGCGCAGGCGATGCGCTTCCACGGTCTTGGTGCTGATGTCCAAGTGGTCGGCGATCTGTTTGCTGAGGTAGCCGCCGACGATTTCGGTCAGCACTTCGCGCTCGCGCGCGGTCAGTTCGGCGATTTCCTGCAGCAGTTTGGTATGCGTGCCGTGCGCCGCGCGCGCCGTGCGGTCTGCTGCGAGCGCGCGCGAGATGGTGTCGAGCAAGGTGCGGTGATCCGCCGGTTTTTCCAGAAAATCCGCTGCACCTTGTTTCAGTGCGCGCACCACCATGGGGATGTCGCCATGTGCGCTCAAAAATAGCGTGGGCGGCAGATAGCGATGTTTGTCGCGCGCGCGGCGATGCAGTTCTTCGAACAGTTCCAGGCCGCTCATGTCGGGGATGCGGACATCGATCACCATGCAGTTGAAGTCGGATGGCTCGGCGCCTTCGAGGAAGTCGGCCGAGCGCTCGAATTCGGTAAACAGCCAGCCGCGCGTCTCGAGCAGCATGCCGAGCGAGCCGCGCACGCCGGGATCGTCGTCGATGATGGCGATGCGCGGTGTGCCGGTGGTGAAATTGGTGTCGCTCATGTTGTTACTTCCCGATCAAGGATGCGTGTTCGTCGAAATGGTCAGGCTGCGTGGTCAGGCAAGGCAGGCGGAAGCAAAAGCAGGCACCGCCGCCGGCGCGTGCTTCGGCCCAGAGCCGGCCGCCGTGGCTTTCGATCACGGTGCGGCAGATTGCCAGGCCCAGCCCCATGCCTTCGCTCTTGGTGGTGTAAAACGGCTGGAACAGTTTTTCCGGATCGCGTATGCCGGCGCCGCGGTCGCATACGCTGACAGTCACGCCGGCGGCTTCGCGTTCCACCTTGATCGAGATGGCATCCGGCGCAGGCGTGCCATGCGCCGCCACCGATTCCAGAGCGTTACGCAACAGGTTGAACAGAACTTGCTCGATCATCACGGCATCGCATTCGACGCGGATGTCATCTTCAGGAACATCGAGCGCAATCTGCACCTGGATGCGGCGCGCCAGCGGCGCGAGCAGGGCCAACGGCTCGGCGAACAGATCGGCCAGGGTGCGCGTGTCGTGCCGGATCGCGCGCTTCTGGATGAAGCTGCGCAGGCTGTGGATGATGTTGCCGGCGCGGCGCGATTCCTCACCCATGCGGCGCACCGCTTCCTGCGCGCGGCCGGTTTGCGGATTGCCGGCATCGAGGAAGACGTCGGCCGCAGCGGAGTAATTGGCGATCGCCGCCAGCGGCTGGTTCAATTCGTGTGCGATGCCTGAGGCGAATTCGGCCAGGCTGGCCAGGCGCGCCGTGTGCTGCAGCAATTCGTCGCGTTCGCGGGCGTTGTTGGCGGCCGCGCGCTCAGCCGTAATGTCGTTGACGATGTCGAGCGTGACGCGCGAACCGTCGACCCAAAGGATGGTGCGCCGTTCCAGGTGATACCAGCGGGCGCGCGCGGCATCGAAGTGTTCCGGCTCGTCCGGTTCCGCCAGCGGCGCCGCGCCGTGCCAGCACAGGAGGCAGCAATCGCCCGTATTGTCGAACGCGAACAGTTCGGTGTGGCGGCGGTTGCGGAACAGGAGACGCCCGTCGTCCCGGGCGCTGACCGAGACCGCTGCCTCCAGCCCGCTCAAGACGGCATAAAGCTGTTCGCGCGAGGCGGACAGCGCCTGCTGCGCCACCTGGCGTTCGCGCAGCCAGCGCTGCAACAGGCGCAGCAGCCACACGATCAGGAGGCCGAACAGGACGACGGCGGCCGAGAGCAGGATCAAGGGGGTTTCTGTCCCGTGCCGTCCGTGTGGGCTGGCGCGCAGCAACAAGCCGCTGCCTTCCGGACCGAACTCAAGTTTGTGCGCGTCGTTCACCTGATCCGGAACATCGGCGTCGCGCGGCGACAGGCGTTTGTCGTCGCGGTCGATCAGGGAGAGGTCGTAGCGCTGCACGAACCACCAGGGCACTTGGCGCGCGAGCACCTGGTCGAGGTCATAGGTGGCCAGCACCACGCCGTCGTTCTGCCCTTCGTCCGACACCGGCACCGCCAGCACCCAGAGCGGGGCGTACTGCTCGATGACGCGGCTGTAGAGCGGGTGCTTTTGCATCAGGCTGCGCTGGATCGCTTCGGCGATCAAGGGATCGGTGACGGGCGGCAAGCGTTCGGGGCGCTCGACATACGCCGGCAGGCCCGCCACGCGTTTGCCCCTGCGGTCCAGGTAGTCGACCGAGATCAGGGCGGGGTTGGCCTTCATCATGCCGTCGGACAGCGAGAGAAAATCGGCCACTGCGTTCGGCGCGGGATTCTGCAGATCGTGCGCCCAGTTTTCCAGCATGCGCTGGTTGTCGCCCATGGTTTGCGTGATGCTTTGATCGAGCCAGAGCAGATCGAGCGAGAGCTGGCGTTCGGCTTGCGCGCGGGAGTCGGTGTACCAGAACCAGCCCAGCGTGGTCGAGACGAACAGCCCTATGGTCAAGAGCAGCGACGCGGCCAGCCAGGGCCAGCGGCTATGGATCAATTGTTGAGCGGTAGGCAAGGCCACGACCCCCGATTGCGTCCTCAGATTGGCTTTAGTATATGGGCCTTTTTGCATGGATTTTGAACTATCCTGCAAGCGGTCGCCGGAATGAGACAGTGGCACCATCTGCCTCGCCTCGATCTTGTCGCTGCATCAAGGTTGTGCCGCAGCCAATGCGGCTGCACCGTGCAAGCCGGCATCGGCCCCGAGTTCGGCGCGCACCAGCTCGTAGCGCTGGATCGGGCGAAAGCCTTCCATCTCGCGTTGCAGCCGCTCCAGGTAGCCCGGACGCAGGCCGACGCTGCCGCCCAAGGCCACGCGCTCGATGCCCAGCATGACGGCCAGATCGGCCAGCTTGCGCGCGATTTCGCGGATGCCGTGCAGGTAGACCTCTTCGGCGCGCGCGTCGCTGGCATCGGCCGCGTCGCACAAGGCGCGGGCGCCGTCATAGCCGAGCCGGGCCGCGTGGCGTGCCAGCGCGGTGCCCGAGGCGTGGTCTTCCAGGCTGGCACCGTCGGGCATCGTCATCTCGCCGATCTCGGCATCGAAGCCGTTCTTTGCCAAGTGCAAGCGATGGTTCAGGATCAGGCCGGCGCCCACGCCTGTTGAGACGGTGAGGAACAGGAATTCCGACAACCCGCGCCCGGCGCCATGGAGATATTCGCCCCAGGCCGCCGCACGCGCATCGTTGACCACGGTCACCGGCCGGCCCAGCGCGTCGGACAGTTGCCTGCGCAGAGGATAGCGCTGCCAGCCGGGCAGCACGGCGCTATTGTGCGCCGTGACGCAGCCATCGGCGATCTGCCCGGTGATCGCCACGCCGATCGGCGCATCAATTGGCACATGCGGACGCTGCACCGGACGAAGCAGTTCGATCATCTGTTCCAGCATGGCATCGGGGCCGGCCGCGCGCAACGTGTCGCGCTCGTCGCGCCAGGCGATGCGGCCGTCCTCGATCAGGGCGATGCGGCTCTTGGTGCCGCCTACGTCCAAGGCGATGATCTGATTCACGTTATCCTGGAATTCAAGTCAATAAGAACAGATGGTAAAAGAAAAAAACGGCAAGCCGTTGGAACACGGCTGCCGTTGACAAAAAAGCACGGCAACATTCTTACCGGCTTCGAAGAGTCATTGAATGCGTCCTTACATCGCAATCCGCACACCGAGGAAATACTGCCTGCCGTTCGAATAGAATGCCTGAGGCTGCTCGGCGTTCGAGTAGTACTTGATGATGGGGTTGTTCAGGTTCAGGCCATCGAACGTGATGGTGAAGTTGTCGTTGATCTTGTAGTTCACCGACGCCGCCACGGTACCGATACCAGCCGCGTATTGCTGCGTCACGTTGGCCAGGCCGACCAGGAAGGACGAGCGGTAGGTGTAGGCCACGCGTGCGGAAAACGTATTGTTTTCATAGTAAGCCTCGACGTTGGCCGTGTTCTTGGAGGAACCGACCAGGGCGGCGCCGCTTGAATCGTGCCCGTCGGTATAGGTGTAGTTGAGCAAGCCGCCGAAGCCGTTGGAAAACGATTGCTGCCAGGCCAGCTCTAAGCCCTTGTTGTTGGCTGCGATGTTGTACGGCGAAGTGACGATGAAGTTGGCCGGCAGATCGGTCGTGGTATCGAGCAGCGTGCGCGTGTTGTAGCCGAAGGTGACGTAGGACGGCATGTTCATGTAGAACAGGCCGGCCGAGAGGATCGATTGCGGCGCGAAATACCATTCCAGCGTGGCATCGTAATTGATCGAGCGGATCGGCTTGAGTTCCGAATTGCCGCCCGATCCGGTCAGATCGAGGTTGTTCAACTGCACCGCCGGCGAGAGCGCCGAATAGTCGGCGCGCGACATGGTTTCGGATGCGGCCAGCCGCGCCACCAAATCCTTGGTCAGGTCGAACTTGATATTTGCGGAAGGCAGCGGATCGAAGTAGTCGTGCGTCACTGAAACCGGGTAGAAGTTGCCGTTGGCATCCATGTCGTAGGAGCTGCTGTACTGGTTGGTGTTGACCAGGCGCAGGCCGACGTTGCCGCGCCATTGGTCGCCGGCCAGGTTCAGCATGGCGTAGGCCGCCGTATCCTTTTCCTGCACCACGAAATTCGATTGATAGTTCGGCCCCAGCGATACGTTGTTGTATTGCTGCTCCCAGGCCGCGATGTTGGACGGGTTCATGACCCAGAAGTGCGACAGGAAACCCGGTCCGGCGCCGATGCCCGCGCCGAAATTCGACGGCGATACCGTGCCGTCCCAGGCCGGCGCAGGCAACGCCTGGCCCGGGTTGGTGTAGCACGGATTGGCCGGATCGGTCGAGCAGCCGAAGTTGTAGTTCATGGCAGTGCGCTTGTGCTCGGCATAGCGCACGCCGAACTTGGCGCTCTCGAAGATGCCGTCGGAAATCGACCATAGCGCATCGGCCTGGCCGTAGGCTTCAGTGTCGGTCACGTACACCGATTGCGACCAGCTGCCGCCGTTGGTGACGTTGGCCGGATTGTTGAAGTTGCTGGTGTTTACGCCGGGGAAGGATACGTTGGCCGGGCCGCCCGTGCCGTTCATCTGGTATACCAGCGGCGAATTGATCAGGTAAGCCTCGTAGCCGTAATCGTGCGGCGTGTCGCCCGTGCCGCGCGTGAAACCAATCTTGGTTGTGATCAGCCATGAGTCGTTGGCGCGCCACTTGCTGTCGAAATCGACGTAGCCGGCCGATGAGGAGGCGTCGGGTCGGTAGATCGAGTCGCGCACGCCGGGAAATGCCTCATCGGCGCCCGGATTCGGGTCGTTCGCATTGAACACGGTGTTGGGAAAGGTCGCCGCCACCAGTGTGCCGTTCTTCACGGTGTAACTGGTCGGCACCACACCCTGCGAAATCTCGTTGTACGGGCTCGCCATGAAGTTGGTGTCGAAGTTGGTGCCGTTGAAATGCGAATAGAAGCCGTTGAGGTCGAGCGACAAATCGCGGTCGGGCTTGAATTGCGCGTCGAACAGGCCGCCTTGGCGTTTGCTGGTCTGGGTGAACGCGGCCGAGCCGATCTGGTCCGGGTAGACCACGTTGTTCAAGTCCGGGTGTGCCGCAGCCAGGGCGCAACTGTTGTCCGACGAGTTCGGGCCGCATATCGTGCCCGAGCCGAGCAGGAACAACTCCTGCCCGTCGCGCCGCTCGTGGCGCGATTCGGAAAAGGCCTGGAACAGGAAGCCGGCAGTCTTTTCGTCGTTCTTCCAGTTGATCAAGACATTCGCCTGCGGGTCGGTCGTCTGGGGCAGATCGGCATACATGGCCTGGACCGTCGCCTCGACCGTCAATTGCTTCTTGAAGTCGAGCGGGGTGCGCGTGACGATGTTGACGTTGCCGACCGTGCCGCCTTCGATATAGTCGGCCTGCGAGCTTTTTTCCACCTCGACCGCGCCGACGATTTCCGAAGGCAGCAGGGTGAAGCTGACGCTGCGGCCGACCGTATTCTGCTGGTCGCCGATGTACCAGTCGCCGGTGGCGATCGAGTGGCCGTTGACCGTGGTCTGGGTCAGGCTGGGATTGGTGCCGCGGATGCTGACGCGGTCGTTTTCCGAGAAACCGCCTTCCCCGCCCGAACCCGAGCTGATGTTGACGCCGGGCACGCGCTGCACCGCATCGGCCACGTTCTTGTCGGGCAGCTTGCCGATGTCTTCGGCTGTTACCACATCCATCACCGAATCGGCTTCACGCTTCTTGTTCAGCGATTGCTCTCGCGATGCGCGGATGCCGGTCACGGTCACCTGTTCAACCTGGGCCTGCGCCTTGGCTTGATCCTGGGGCTGGCTTTTTGGAGTGCCGGGCGTGGCGTCGGCCGGCTTGGCATCGCTCTGCTGCGCATGGACGGGCAGGGCCGCGCCATAGAGCAGCATTGCCACGGCAAGTGCGATGCGTGTGGGTTGCACCTTCATGAGTAATTCCCCTTTTCCAGTCTCTGTATGTTGGATTTTCTTGGGCCGACCGATCGATGCCATACGATTCGCCCGATGTTGCTGCATCTTCAGCCATCACCCGGTGCCCGACAATCCAGAGATATACCGAAGCGAATAGGTAAAAACACCTACGCGCGGCCACTGTCATATACTTGGGACTTTGCCCGCCCCGCCAACGATGAACCGCCCGCTCGCCTTCGCCTGCCTCGCCCTGTCCATGTCGCTCGTCGGCAGCTATGTCGCCCTGTCGAAACCGCTGACCGTGGTGTTCCCGGTGTTTTTGCTGGCATGGCTGCGTTTCGGCATCGGCGGCCTGGCGATGCTGCACTGGCTCAAAAAACCGGCGGGCGAGCTGCCCATGACACGCCAGACGCGCGGCCTGGTGTTCCTTGAGTCCTTCCTCGGTAATTTCATGTTTTCGTTGTGCATGCTCTTTGGCGTCAGCATGACTTCCGCCGTTTCGGCCGGTGTGATCATGGCGGCCAGTCCCGCCGTGGTGGCCTTGCTGAGCTGGATCTTCCTGCGCGAGAAAATCGCGCCGCGCGTGTGGCTGGCGATTGCCTGTGCCGTGTGCGGCATTGCGCTCCTGGCCTGGTCGCGCGCACAAGGTGGGAATGCGGCATCGGCAAGCGAGGGCGAGCATCCTTTGTTGGGCAATTTCCTGGTGTTTTGTTCGGTGGTGTGCGAAGCCTCGTATGCCGTGATCGGCAAAAAGCTCACAGGTGCATTGAACCCGCGCCGCATCACCTCGCTGATCAACCTTTGGGGCTTCGTCCTGATGACGCCGATGGGCTTGTACACGGCCTTGCATTACGACTTCGGCGCTGTCGGCAACGGTTCCTGGCTGCTGTTGCTGTTCTATTCGCTGGCTGCGAGCGTGTGGACCGTGTGGTTGTGGATGACGGGCTTGAAACTGATACCGGCCAACCTGGCCGGCGTGTTCACGGTGATGTTGCCGGCCTCGGCCACGGTGGTGGCTGTGCTGGTGCTGCACGAACAATTGAGCGGGATACGCCTCTTGGCGCTGGGCATCGCCCTGGCCGGCGTGCTGCTGGCCACGCTGCCTTCAGGGCGGGCGGGCGGTGCGGCGACGCCGATCCACTGAGGCGTTGCTACTGCGTGTTACTGTGCAGGGCAGGCGTTGGCGCGGTCGCCCCGGCCGCACAGTGTTTTTTCGTCCGTCATCAGGTGCGGCACGCCGGCGGCGTCGAGATGGACCGCGTAGGTGCGCCAGGCTTGCACGCCGTCCTTGGTCAGTTCAAGCCTGACGATCCAGCCATGCGTCTGCGCATCGTTGTCGAGCGCATCGATCAGGAAATTCCCGACGCTGTAGATGATGGGCTTGCCGCGATAGCTTTCGACGTCTTGCGTCACGTGCGGATGGCCGCCGATCACGGCGTCGGCGCCGGCGTCCACCATCAGGTGCGCCAATTGCTTTTGCCGGGCATTGGCGACGCGCTCGTTTTCCCAGCCCCAATGCATGATGGGGATCACGAGATCGGCGTGGTATTGGCTACGTGCGCGGCGGATGTCGGCCTTCACCTGCTCGTCTTCGCTCCAGGCTGTACCGGGCGCGTCGGCATCGGCTTCGAAGCTGCGCGGCATGAATTCGTTGTAGCCCAAGAGCGCAATGCGCAATCCCTTGCGCTCGATAATCAAAGGCTTGTGGGCTTCGGCCAGGTCATGCCCGCCGCCGAAGCGCGCGATGCCGGCGTGATCCAGCAGGTCGAGCATTTCGGCAAACGCGGTGCGGCCATAGTCGCCCGAATGGTTGTTGGCGACCGACACCGCATCGAAGTGGCGCTTCAATACCGACAGCGTATGCGGGTCGGCGCGGAAGGTGAAGATCTTGTCTTCCGGCTCGCCCGTCGTGGCGACCACGCATTCGAGGTTGCCGACGCGGATATCGGCGCCGCGCAGGATGGCGGCAACGCCCTCGAACGGGTCGCGCCCCGCAGCGATCAATTTGCCCGGCTGGCCCGTCAGCACAATGTCGCCGGCAAACACCAGGCTGACCGGTTCCGCATGCACGGCAAACGGCAAGAGGCACGACAAGAAGCATGAGAGGGCGATCAGCAGCCGCTTCATGGTTTCACCTCTGACTTCATCTCGGTCAGGGTGCAGCCGTATTGCAGCTCGCGTTCAAGCGGACCTGCATACAGATATTGATGTCCCGTCAGGGAGTCAGGCGCGTCGGAATAGGTAAACGGCGGCAGGTATTTCACTTCCTGGATCAGGATGGGCTGGCGCCGCGTCTGGTAGTACGCATAAAGCTTGATCGCATCGAGCCTGCTGCCCGCGCCCAGCATGATGGCCTTGAAGTTGAAGCGGCCATCGATATCGACCGACTTCGTGGTGTAGGGATCGGTGCCCGTTGCGGCTTCGATGATGTGGCTGCTGCCGGCATAGACGACTTCGCAGCGCAGATGTGGCGTTGCCGTGGCGTGGGCCGCGACCAGTAATGATAGCGCGGCAATCAGGCGGTCTGCGGCGCAAAAGCGCTTCATGATTCGTGTCCCTTCGTGGCGTGAATTTCCGTTGCGCTATGGTAACCGGCTAGATGCCGAATTTGCGCGACCAACGCGGCTTTTTTGCGCACTTTCTATCGCCGATCGGGCGCCTCATGCGACAATCGCGGCTATTGCCATCCCGACCATCCCCCTATTGTTCGCAAGGAGCCAGCATGCCCAAGAAAAATGCCTTTTACGCCCAATCGGGCGGCGTCACCGCCGTCATCAATGCCTCGGCCTGCGGCGTGATCGAAACCGCGCGCGCCCACAAGGACAAGATCGGCAAGGTCTATGCCGGGCGCAACGGCATTATCGGCGCCTTGACCGAAGACTTGATCGACACCAGCAAGGAAAGCGTTGCCGCCATCGCCGGTTTGCGTTCCACACCCTCGGGCGCCTTCGGCTCGTGCCGCTACAAACTCAAAAGCCTGGAAGCCAACAGGCGCGAATACGAACGTCTGATCGAGGTGTTCAAGGCGCACAACATCGGCTATTTCTTCTACAACGGCGGCGGCGATTCGGCCGACACCTGTTTCAAGGTCTCGCAATTGTCCGAAACCCTGGGCTACCCGGTGCAGGCGATCCACGTGCCCAAGACGGTGGACAACGATCTGCCCATCACGGACTGCTGCCCCGGCTTCGGTTCGGTCGCCAAATATATCGCCGTGTCGACGCTGGAAGCCTCGTTCGACGTCAAATCGATGGCCAAGACCTCGACCAAGATCTTCGTCATCGAAGTCATGGGCCGGCATGCCGGCTGGATTGCCGCAGCCGGCGGCTTGCTGGTCGATCACGATATCCCGGTCGTGATCCTGTTCCCCGAAGTGCCGTTCAACCAGACGACATTCCTCGCCAAGGTCGATGCCAACGTCAAGAAGTTCGGCTATTGCACGGTGGTGGTGTCGGAAGGTTGCCATTACCCCGACGGCAAGTTTCTCGCCGAACAAGGCACGCGCGACGCCTTCGGCCATGCGCAGCTGGGCGGCGCCGCGCCCGTGGTGGCGAACATGATCAAGGATGCGCTGGGCCACAAGTTCCACTGGGCCGTGGCAGACTACCTGCAGCGCGCCGCACGCCACGTGGCATCTAAGACCGACGTCAAGCAGGCATATGAACTGGGCAAGGCGGCGGTGCAATTGGCATTGAAGGGAAAGAACGCGGTCATGCCGACCATCGATCGTATATCCGACGCGCCTTACAAGTACAAGATCGGCGTGGCCGACTTGAAGGACGTGGCCAACGTGGAGAAATTCATGCCGGCTTCGTTCATCAGCAAGGATGGCTACGGCATCACGGAAAAGTGCAAGCGCTACCTGACGCCGCTGATCCAGGGCGAAGATTATCCGAAATACGTCAATGGCTTGCCGCAGTATGTGACGCTGAAGAATGTGGCGGTGGCGAAGAAGCTACCGGTGTTCAAGCTATAAAGCTCCCCTCGCCCGCGGGCGGGAGAGGGGCCGGGGGTGAGGGCGATCGCGAATTGGCTGCGTTTAATAGGCCAAGACAGGTCACAACCTCCCTCACCCCAACCCCTCTCCCACCCGTGGGAGAGGGGCTTATGTTGAGGCGATTACGACTTGATCGCTTCGATTGGCAGCGTCAGCGTCACTTCATCGCCAACCAGCGGTGCATACATCCCCGCGCCGAAGTCCGAGCGCTTGATCACGGTGGTAGCCGTGGCGCCGCAGGCTTCCTTCTTCAGCATCGGGTGCGGCATGCACTTGAACGATTGCACAGTCAGGGTCACCGGCTTGGTCACGCCCTTGATCGTCAGATTGCCTTCGACCGAGGATACGGCGTCGCCGTTGAACTTCACGGAGGTCGACTTGTAGGTGATGGTCGGGAAGTCGGCGGTGTCCAGGAAATCCTTGCCCTGGATGTGTTCGTTGAATTGCGTCGAGCCGGTGTCGACCGACTTGGCGTCGATCGTCACGTCGACCGAACCGGTCTTGGCGGCGCGGTCCAGCGTGACGGTGCCGGTGACTTTATCGAAGCGGCTCAGTTGCTGCGAAAAACCCATGTGGTTGTATTCGAAGCGTGGCAGGGTATGGTTGGGGTCGATATTGTAGGTATCGGGGGCGGCGAAGGCTGCGGCGGAAAACGATGCGGCCAGGGCGAGGGCGATGAGTTTTTTCATGTTGATGTCCTATTGAGAAGTAATGTCCCTTGCGGGACGATCTAACAACCTTGTTTCAATCTGCGGCCAACGGCTTAGTGGCCGGCTAGCCATCCCAGTCTCAAGGCTTTCTTTCGCAGGTGTCGAACGCCCTATGCAATTGCATCAGGAGTGCTTCGGTCTGCGCCAGATCCTCTTCCTTGAAGTCGACAAATACCCGTTTCATGTAATCGATGTGCGCGGGGAATATCTGGTCGAACATGGCTTCTCCCTCCGTCGTCAATTGCACGATCTGGCTGCGCCCGTCGTATTCGCACTGCACGCGCCGCACCAGACCCTTCGCAATCAACCGGTCGACCACGCCCGTCAAGGTTCCCTTGGTGATCAGGGTCTTTTCACCTAGGCACTTCGACGTCATGCCCTTGGTATTGCCCAGCGTGGCGATAATGTCGAATTGCGATGGCGTGAGATCGAGTTCACGGATGTGTGCCGCCGAGTACATCTCGAAAGCTTGATAACAGCGCACCAACTCACGCACTACGGTCATGAACAACGGCTTTGCGGCCATGGACGAACGGTCCGATCAACGATAAAGAAAAACCAACTGGTTCTAACAGGAACCAGTTTAGTTCCAATTAGAACTACTTGTCAAGCGGCCTCGATTTTTGCTGATGCATCAAGCTAGTCACCGTCCTGCGCAAAATGCCATAGCACGCCGGTGGGATCCCAGACATAGCTGACCACCAGACCCCAGGGCTGGAGCTTCGGTTCGGCCGGCGGCGTGATGTCATAACGGTCGCAAAGATTCAGGCCATGGATGCGTTCCCACCATGCGTCGAGCTTGGGCACGAGCAAGTGCATCATAAAATTATTCGCCCAGTCTTTCACGTAGGCGTCCTGCAGAATGAAGGCGAACTGGCCCAGATGCATCGAAGCAAGCTTGTCGCCGAGCATATAGGGCCGGAAGCCAAGCTCGGTGTAAAACCGCAAGCTGGTGTCAAAGTCTTTGGCGGGCACGAATGGTCGCATCATTGCCACTTCCGGCACCGTATCTTGAACTATGGTCGACATGCTGTCCTCCGTTGGGTTTTCAAGCGATTGGCGTAAACATTCAAGCTGGATTCAAACCGAGACGGCATGCGATTTTTGCGCATCTTTTACCCTTCCAGCAAGATTTTTATATCACTGCTAGGATGGATTCCTCTTTTTTCCGGGCATCGACCATGAGCAAACTGTTTTCCCCGATTTCGCTGGGCCAGCTGAACCTGGCCAACCGCATCGCCATCGCGCCGATGTGCCAATACTCGGCCAAGGATGGCAGCGCCAGCGACTGGCATCAGATTCATTTGGGCAGCCTGGCGCTCTCCGGCGCCGGCATTCTGTTCATCGAGGCCACCGCGGTCGAGGCCGATGGCCGCATCTCGCCGGGCGATCTGGGCCTGTATTCCGACGCCAACGAACACGCCCTGAGCGGGGTGTTGAAGAAGACGCGAGCTTACTCCGACATGCCGATTGCGATCCAGTTGGCGCATGCTGGGCGCAAGGCTTCAAGCCAGGTGCCCTGGGACGGCGGTCAACTGATCCCGGTGGAGCAGGGCGGCTGGCATACTTGGGCGCCATCGGCGATACCGCACAATGCGCATGAGGCGCCGCCGCAGGCGCTTGATGCAGCAGGCCTGACACGCGTACGCCAGGCGTTTGCCGATGCGGCAGCGCGCGCGCATCGCATCGGCATCGACGCCATCGAGGTCCATTCGGCGCACGGCTACCTATTGCATGAATTCCTCTCGCCAATAGCCAACCGGCGCGATGATGCCTATGGCGGCTCGCTGGAGAACCGCCTGCGCTTTCCACTCGAAGTGTTCGAAGCGATCCGCGCTGCCTTCCCGGCGAACAAGCCGGTCGGCGTGCGCCTTTCGGCTTCCGACTGGGTCGAAGGCGGCTGGGACGTGGGGCAGAGCGCGGTCTATGCGCGGGAGTTGGAAAAGCGTGGCTGCACGTTCATCCATGTCTCGTCGGGCGGGGTCTCGCCACAGCAAAAAATCAAGCTGGAACCGGGCTACCAGGTACCCTTTGCCGAGCATATCCGCAAGTCGGTCGACATTCCCGTGATCGCGGTCGGGCTGATCACCGAGGCGGAACAGGCGGAAGCAATTTTGCAGGCAGACCAGGCCGACATGGTAGCGCTGGCGCGCGGCATGCTGTTCGACCCGCATTGGCCATGGCATGCTGCCGCCAAGCTCGGCGCCCAGGTCAAGGTACCGCCGCAATACTGGCGCTCGCAGCCGAGGGAGCACAAGGCTTTGTTCGGTGAAACGCCGATGGGGCAGAGGTAAAGCGGCAATAAAAACACCGCTCATGGTGGTCATGAGCGGTGTTTTGTCGGCCTGAAGTGATTCAGTGCGGTAGGTTGGTGCTGAGCGCAGCGAAGCCCAACGTAACGGAGCTCAAACGAAGTAGTCAAATTTGGAAACGTCGGATGTTGGGCTTCGCTTCGCTCAGCACCTACCTACAGGCCAAGGGATGGTTAGTTGCGCTGGCCCTGCAAGGCGTTCATCTGCTTCAACTGGTCATCCGTGATGTACTCGAACATCTTGACCACGCGTTGTACGCCGCTGACGTTGGATGCGCGGACCGCCGCGATCTGACCTTCGTTTTCCGTGACGATCCCAAGCAGGTAAACCGTGCCGCGCTCGGTGTTGATTTCGATGGCGTTCGAGTTCAGGTTGCGTTCCTCGACCAATTCGGCCCGGACCTTGGTGGTGATGTAAGCGTCGTTGGAGCGTGAGCTGAGGCTCGACAGGAAGGTCACTTCGAGCTCGTTCATCACATTCTCAACGCCGCTGATCTGGCGCACTTCCTGTTCCGCCAGCTGCTTGGCCTGTTCGTCATGCACTTCGCCGGTCAAGAGTACCTTGCGGTTGTAGGACGTCACATCGACGTGGCCGGCATCGCCGATGGCCTTGGACAGGCGCGCATTGGCCTTGGCTGCAATCTCCTTGTCCTCGGTCTGCGCGCCCAGCGAGCGGCGGTCGGTCGCGGCAAACGCACCGATGGCGGCGCCGCCGACCACCACGGCGAAGCAGCCCTGCAGGCCGGCTGCCAAGGCAACTGCCATCACCACACGGGTCAACAGGCCCAGCTTAGTCATTCGCATCCCCTCCAAATAACGCGACATCGATGCCGTCGCACAGGCAATGAATCGTCAATAAATGTACTTCCTGGATACGCGCCGTGCGGTCGTGCGGCACGCAGATGTGTACGTCCGCATCGGTGAGCCGTTTGCCGATCGCGCCGCCGCCCTTGCCGGTCAGCGCCACGACGCGCATGTCGCGTTCCAATGCCGCGTCTACGGCGCCGAGCACGTTGGTCGAATTGCCCGAGGTCGACAGCGCCAGCAGCACGTCGCCCGACTGGCCGAAGGCTTGCACCTGTTTCGTGAAAATCTCGTTGAAGCTGTAATCGTTGCCGACCGCGGTCATGATCGAGGTATCGGTCGTCAGCGCCAGGGCCGGCAGCGGCAGGCGCTCGCGCTCGAAGCGGCCGACCAGCTCGGCGGCAAAATGTTGGCAATCGGCAGCCGATCCGCCATTCCCGCAAGCGAGAATCTTGTTGCCATTGGACAGCGCTGTGAACATAAGTTCAATCGCCTCGGCAATGGGCTGGGCCAGGGTGGAGGCTGCCTGGATCTTGAGTTCGGCACTTTCGCGGAAGTGCTCGACGATGCGTTGATTATTCATGGTGACTCGGATTATAAACTAGGCTTCGGCAGCTAGGCCTCAATGGCATTTTTCAGCCAATTCAACTCGTTGCCATCGATGGTAACCACGTCGAAGCGGCACGCCGGCGGGTGCGTATAACGCTTCAAGTATACCTGTGCCGCCACGATCAGCCGCCTCTGCTTGGCCGGCGTGACGCTGGCGGCTGCCCCGCCGAACTGCGCCGCGCCGACGGCGCGCTTCCTGACTTCGACGAAAATCAGGGTAGTTTTGCCTTGCATGATCAAGTCGATTTCGCCGCCCTTGCAGCGGAAATTGCGCTCGACCAGGGTCAAGCCATGCCGCAGCAGGTAGTGCAAGGCCTGCTCCTCGCCCGAATCGCCGGTCAACTGTTTGTCGGTGCGGCGCTTCAGTGCGTCGAACAGGCCCACCTCAATGTCCGTCCGAAAGAAAGGTGGCCAGCCCGTCGCGGTAGATTGCGAAAGGCTCGATGCGTTCGAAATGCCCGCCGTCCTTGTCCAACGTCACCTTCAGCCTGCCGGTCACGCCGTCGACTTCAAATTGCTTGTGCTGCTGCGCGATTTGCAAGGCGACACGGAAGGCATCGATGCCTAGCGCGTACAGGCGTTCCATGTCGGCGCTGCGTTTCTGGTTGGCATCGACCACGGCACGCGGATAGATCATCACGGCGGCGTGGTCGGGCTGGAGCTGCCAGGGGATGTCGAGCAGGCGCACGCCGTTCAATTCCGGGAAATGCTCGGCAGTGATGCGCTCGGGCAGCGGCACCGGGTTCATCTGCGCCGTGCCGTAGATAGCCGGCTCGTTGCCGATCACCTCGCGCAACTGCTTGCTTTGCTGCGCATCGAGCGCGGCGAAGACGGCATAGGTGGACGTGCTCTTTTCCGCCTGTACTTCCTTCTTGACGCGCTCGAGATCGAGTGCCGACAGGAAACCGTAGGAGCTGCCGAGTTCGATCGTCTCCACCTCCAGGCCAAGGCTGCGCGCACGGGCGGCGAAGGCCTTGGCGGCGCGGCGCTGCCAGGCGGCGCTGGTGCCGAGGGCATAGGCCTTCTTGACCTTGTTGCCGGCAATCCAGCCGGCAGCCTCGCGCGCCTCGTCTTCCACCGACAGGCCCATGGCCAACATGGGCGGTGGCAGAGTCGGCGCGGTATCGCTACCCGCGTCGGACTGGGTCAAGGCTATCGTGGGCAGGCGCACTGCGCCGGAATCGGCAATCGCCGCCGTGGCGCTGCGCGTCAGGGGTCCGATGACGATATCGCTGTCGGGCAGTGAATTGGTGTAGCTTGAGACGATTTCTTCCGGGATGTCGCTGGTGGTGACGACTTTGAGCGCCAGGCCGTCTTTTTCCAGGTCGTAGGCGGCAAGAAAGCCGGCGCGCACCGCGTTCGCCGCCGGCCCCAGGCTGTCGGACCCGAGCGGCAGCAACAAGGTAAGCCGCACCGGCTTGGCGGTGCCTGTTGCACCTATTGCGCCGGTTTGGGGTTTGGACGACGTTTGCGCAGGCGGCGGGACGGCTTTTTGCGGTAGGGAATCAGGCAGCGCGATGCCCGGCGGCTCGGTGCCTGCGGTCTGGGCAGTTGTCATCGGCGGCAGGCACAGGCACAATCCGCAGAGCAATCCGCCCGCCATCCACTTGTTTGCACGCACGCGCGCCCCCTCCCATGACTGATTCCACAGCACTTACGTCCGCCGTCCCCCACTTGATGCAGGAAGTGGCGCAACAGGTCTATCCGGCTTCGACATTATATGTGGTCGCCACGCCGATAGGAAACATCGGCGACATTACCCTGCGCGCGCTCCATGTCCTTGCCTTGGCCGATGCCGTGGCGTGCGAAGATACGCGCAATACCGCACAATTACTGGCGCGCTACGGCTTGTCCAAGCCCTTAGTCGCCGCGCATCAGCACAACGAGCGCGAAGCGGCGGAAAAACTGGTCGCGCGGCTGCAGGCCGGGGAGCGTATCGCATTGGTGTCCGATGCCGGCACGCCGGGCATTTCCGATCCCGGCGCCCGCATTGTCGATGCGGTGCGCGCGGCGGGGCTGCGCGTGACGGCCCTGCCCGGCGCATCGGCCGCCGTCACGGCGCTGTCGGCCTCGGGCCTGTTGCACGAGCGCTTCTTCTTTTACGGCTTTTTGCCGACCAAGCCGAAACAGCGCGACGCGGCGCTGCTGGAATTGCGCAACATGCCGGCGACGCTGGTGTTTTACGAAGCGCCGCACCGCATCGAAGAAGCCGTGACCAGCCTGGTTGCCGGTTTCGAGGCTATGCGCCAGATCGTGTTTGCGCGCGAGATCAGCAAACTGTTCGAGGAAATCCACCGTTGTACGCTGGCCGAGGCCGAGGCGTGGCTGGCGGCCGACACCCACCGGCACAAGGGCGAGTACGTCATCCTGCTCGAGGGTACTGCCGAGAATCTGGATGCCGACGTGGCCGAGGCCGACCGCGTGCTGACCATTCTGCTCGAATCCTGCCCGGTCAAGCAGGCGGCGACCTTGGCGGCGCAGATTACCGGCCAGAAAAAGAACGCGCTCTATGAGCGCGCGCTGCATTTATCCAACAAGGATTAATGCTCCACCACCAGTGCCTTGATATTGCCGATCGACAGCAATTTCTGCGCCGCCGCCTGCGCATCCTCGCGCGTGGCGAACGGCCCGCTGTGCAGGCGATAGAACAGGCCGACGAAATACACTTCGAGCGGTGGCAGGGCGCTGTCCCAGTTCTGCTGCAGCCTTGCACGTTCGGCGGCGGCATTGTCTTCTTCGGTAAACGCGCCGAATTGCAGGTAAAAGCCGGCTGCGGGATCGGCGGCGTCCGTCCCGGTCGAGGCTGCCGGCGCAGGAGTCGATGCAACCACCGTGGCGGAACCGAGTTGCGTACTTTCGGCAGCGGCGGAAGGCATTTGCTTTTCCTCTGGCTGTGCAGTGACTTGCACGGCCGGGATGCTTGGCGGCGGCAATGGCGGAAGCACAAGTGACGGCGTCGCTGTCTGCGCTACGGTTGCATTCGTCCTTGCGGCATTGATGCGCGCAATGTCATCGGGCAGCAGGCGTTCCACTTCGAGCTGGCTGCTGCCACGGCCGAGATAGCCGAGCTTCAGCGCCGCCGTATAGGACAGGTCGATGATGCGGTCGGTGTGAAACGGCCCGCGGTCATTGATCCTGACGATTACCTGGGTGCCGTTGGCAAGATTGGTGACGCGCGCATAGGAGGGAATCGGCAGCGTAGGATGGGCCGCGGTCAGCTTGTACATGTCGTACAACTCGCCCGAGGAAGTCTTCTGGCCGTGGAATTTCTTGCCGTACCAGCTACCGGTGCCGCGCTGCTTGAAAGGGCGGTCGTCGGTAATCGGTACATAGGTTTTGCCGAATACGACGTAAGGCTTGTTGCCGGTGGGCGAATATGGCTCGACTTTGGGAATGGCGTCGGGCAAATCGAGCAAGCCATCTGGTGGGTGGTCGCCGGGGCCGTCGTCCTGGTAATAGCCGCCGTGCCCGGATCCGGCTGCCGGCAAGGCGGGCAAGCGGCCGGCCCCGTTCGGTGTGGCAGCCGGGGCGGCGGGCGATGAAGCGGGCGCAGAGGAAGAAACCGGCGCGCGCGGCGCGCTGCCGCAGGCAGCCAGCATCGCCGGCAAGACAACTGTTGCCACCAGGCGAAACAGCTTTGCGTAACGATGCCGAATCCACATGTCAGCTTTGCACCAGCTTGCGGTTCCTTTGAATGCTCATGAGAATGCCCGCCCCCAGGCCCAGCGTCAAGAGCGAGGTGCCGCCGTAGCTCATCAGGGGCAGGGGCACGCCGACCACGGGCAGGATGCCGCTGACCATGCCCATGTTGACGAAGGCATAGGTGAAGAAGATCAGCGTGATCGCGCCGGCCAGGAGGCGCGTGAAGAAGGTCGGCGCGTTGGCTGCGATGATCAGGCCGCGCCCGATCAGGAGCAGGTAAAGCACCATCAGCACGATGTTGCCGATCAGGCCGAACTCTTCCGAATAGACGGCGAAGATGAAGTCGGTGGTGCGCTCGGGGATGAATTCGAGATGGGCTTGCGTACCCTGCAGCCAGCCCTTGCCCGTGATGCCGCCCGAGCCGACGGCAATGGTCGACTGGATAATATGGAAGCCCTTGCCCAGCGGGTCCGACGAGGGATCGATCAGCGTCATGATGCGCGCGCGCTGGTAGTCGTGCAAAAAGCGCCAGGCGATGGGCAGGCTGGCGCCGACGGCCACGGCGAGACCCAGCAGCACGCGCCACGACAGGCCCGCCAGGAAGATGACGTAGAAGCCCGCCGCCAGCACCAGGAGCGCCGTGCCGAGGTCGGGCTGCTTGGCGATCAGACCCACGGGCACCAGGAGCAGCACGGCGGCAATCGCGAATTCGCGCCAGTGGATCAGACCTTCATGCTTCTGGAAGAACCAGGCCAGCATCAGCGGCATGGCGATCTTCATGATTTCGGAGGGCTGGAAATTGGTCACGCCCAGATTGAGCCAGCGTCGCGCGCCGAGCTTGACCGTGCCGACCACGGCGACGGCCAACAGCAGCACGATGCCCAGCGTATAGATTGGCGCGGCAAAGCGCATCAGCATTTGCGGCGGGATGTTGGCCGCTATCCACATCACGGCCAGGGCGATGACGATGTTGCGCACCTGGTTGCTCATGATGCCGGGCAGATCGATGCCGGCCGAATACAAGGTGACCAGGCCGACTGAGACCAGTGCCGTCATGATTAGGGTCAAAGGCAGGTCGAACACTGCCAAGTGCTGCTTGATTATGGGCCAAATGGGCCGTCGCTCGGAGAAACTCACGGCCGCTTTCCTTCGGCATCGACGGGAGCCGGCGGCGGCAAGGCCGGCGGCGCGTCGTCGGGCCGGGTATCCGGATCGGGCTCATCGTCGTCCGAATTATCCGTCTTGACCGGTACCGCCTCCTTGGCCTCGGGGCGCTTGCCGAGCAGGAAGTAATCGAGCGCCAGCCGCACGATGGGCGCCGCCGATTCGGCACCGTGGTTGCCGTTTTCCACAATCGCGGCGATCGCGATACGCGGATGGTCGGCCGGCGCGAATGCGGTATAGAGCGCGTTGTCGCGGAAGCGCTCGGCGGTGTTGCGGTTGTATTTCTCGTTCTTCTTCAGGCCGACCACCTGCGCCGTGCCGGTCTTGCCGCCGGAGAGGTATGGGGCGCTGTGGAACACGGCGTAACCCGTGCCGCCCGGCTCCGAAGTTACGCCTATCATGGCATCTTTGACGAAGGCGATGTTCTCCGGCTTCGCATTGACACGGTACTCTTCCTTGGGCGCCACCGGCACACGTTCGAGCGTGGCGCCGCTTTCGATCGCCTTTACCAGGTGGGGGCGCATCATCACACCGTCATTGGCCAGCGTGGCCACCGCCTTGGCGATTTCCATCGGCGTAAAGGAATTGTAGCCCTGGCCGATGCCCAGCGAGATCGTATCGCCCAGCACCCAGCGCTTGCGTTCGGGCGATTTGAACGCCGCGCGCTTCCACGCCGTCGAGGGCAGAAGGCCGGCACGTTCGTTGTCCAGATCGATGCCGGAGAGTTCGCCGAAGCCGAACTGCTTCATGAAGTCGTGCATGCGGTCGACGCCGAGATCGTTGGCCAGCATGAAGTAATAGGTGTCGCACGAGACCACGATGGAGCGGTGCATGTCGACCATGCCGTGACCGCCCGGCTTGTCGTCGTTGAAGGTGTGGTTGCCGAACACGAAATGGCCCGGATCGGAGATTGCCTGGGATGGCGTGCGCACGCCGTATTCGAGCGCGGCCAATGCCATGTAGGGCTTGTAGGTCGAGCCGGGCGCATAGGTACCGGAAATGGGCCGATTGATCAGAGGCTTGTCGGGTGAATTGTTCAGGTCGTCCCAGCTTTGCTGGTCGATGCCTTCGACGAACAGATTGGGGTCGTAGGTCGGCTTGGAGACGTAGGCCAAAATCTCCCCCGTGGTGGGGTCGATGGCGACTAAGGCGCCGCGTCGGTCGCCGAAGGCTTCCTCGACGATCTTCTGCAACTCGATGTCGATCGACAGGATCAGGTTATTGCCAGGGTTGGCCGAGCTGCGCGAGAGCGTGCGCACGGCGCGCCCGCCGGCCGACTTCTCGACTTCCTGGTTGCCGGTGGTGCCGTGCAATTCCTTTTCGTAACTCTTCTCCAGGCCTTCCTTGCCGATGTACTCCGTGCCGTTGTAGTTCGCGGCATCTTCCATCGCGTCGATTCTCTCCGCATCCTTCGGGTTGACGCGGCCGATGTAGCCGATCACATGTGAAGCCACCGAGCCGAGCGGGTATTCGCGGAACAAACGGGCGTTGATTTCGACACCGGGGAAGCGGTAGCGCTGCGCGGTGAAGCGCGCCACTTCCTCGTCGGTCAGGCGGGTGCGGATCGGGGTGCTTTCGACGCTCTTCGAATCCTCCAGCAGTTTCCTGAAGCGTTTGCGGTCCTTGGTCTGTATCTCTACCACGTCGGAAAGCGCATCGATCACCTGGTCCAGCGTCTGGTCCTTGGGAATCTTGGACGGCGTAATTTCCAGTGTATAGGCCGAATAATTGCGCGCCAGCACCACCCCGTTGCGGTCGACGATCAAGCCTCGGTTCGGCACCAGCGGGACCACCATGATGCGATTGTCCTCGGCCTGGGCAACATAGTCGCTGCGCTTGTAGACCTGCAGCCAGACGAAGCGCGACAAGAGCAGCGCGAAACACAGCAGTACGAAACCGCCGACTGCGGAGATGCGCAGCCGGAAGAAATACAGTTCGCGTTCGGTATTTTTAAACTCTGTCATATCGGACGAGTTTCGTCGCGGTCGATGGCGCGGCGTTGCGGTGCCAACAGGAGCCAGGTGGTCACCGGCCACAGTGCGGCAGCGACGAAGCTCTCAAGGAAATACAACCAACCCGGGAAGCGTCCGTTGACGATCAGCCGCACCACGACCTGCACGCCCTGCGCCAACAGCAACAGCGGCAACACGTGCACGACTTGCGTGGGCAGCTTGAACCACAGCACGCGGCGATGGATGGTGATTGCAAAGTACGACAGCAGTGTATAGGCCAGCGCGTTCTCGCCGAGCAGCGCGGCGTCGTGCACATCCATCAGCAAACCCATGAAGAATGCCACGCCGATGCCCACGCGGCGCGGCTGGTGGATGCTCCAGAACACCAGCACCAGCGCCACGAAATCAGGCACGCCTACCCATTGGCCCCAGGGCAACAGGTTCAACAGGAAAGCTGCCGCAAGACTGAAGGCGATGAAAAGCGGGCTGACCGGCAGCAGGATGTAGTGCGGGCTGTTCATCGGTTGTTGGCGTCCTTGCCGGGCGCGGACTTGTTGTTGCGCTCGGCTCCGTTCGGCGCAGCATTGTCGCCCGGCTTGGCTGCGGCGGGTGCTGTCGCTGTCGTAACTGCTGTAACGGGTGTCGCCGCGCCCGCCTCGGTCGTGGCACTGCCCCTGTGCCCCGGCCTTTCCTGACCGGACCTGTCCTTCTTGTCCTTGTTTTCCTCCGGCTCCTCGCGCGGCGGGCGCGCATCGACCAGGAGGATCAGCAATTGGCGGTTGCGGTCTACGCCTGCGGCAGGCTGGCAGGTGATGTGGGCAAAGGCATCATTCGACTTGGCTTCGACCTGCAGCACCCGGGCCACCGCCAAACCGGCCGGGAATACGCCGTCGATACCGGAAGTCACGAGCAGATCGCCTTTCTGTATATCGGCATTGGTCGCCATGAAGCGCAGATCAAGTCCGCCGCTCTGGCCGCGTCCGTAGGCCACGCTGCGCAGGCCACTGCGCACGTCCTGCACGGCAATCGCCTGGTCTTTGTCGGTCAGGAGCGTGACTTCGGAGGTGAACGGCTTCACATGCGTCACCTGACCGACCACGCCGACGTCGTCGATCACGGGTTGGCCTTGCACAACGCCCTGTTGCGAGCCACGGTCGAGTTCTATCTTGCGCGTAAATGGGTCGCGCGTGTCGTACAGGATCTCGCTCATCAGGTATTTGGCCGGCAGGCGTTCGGCGGCGCCGAGCAGCTTGCGCAGTTGAGCATTTTCGGCCATCAATTGTTGCGATTGCTGCAATACTTCGGCATTCTTGAGCTGCTGCTGCAGCAAGCTGTGATTTTGCTGCTCCAAGGTCGAGACGGAAGCGAAATAATCACTGACGCGGTACGTCAAGTCGCGCGGCGTCAGCGCCGCCATTTGCAGCGGATACAATGCCGTGCCGACCACCTGACGAGCCACACCCAACGAGTGGTAACGCGAATCGGCGAACAAGAGCGCCACCGAGAGCAGCGAGAAGAAGATCATCTTGGCGCGTGCGGACGCGCCTTGCTTGAAGAGTGGCGGCGGACTGTATTCCATTACGAAGCCATATCAAAACGAGCCTGGCGTCGTTGCCACGGCTTGCCGTACCAATCTGTTAGTGCCATGGCGCCTGGCCACGCTCGCTTTGATATTGCCTCCAATGCCTCGGCCAAAGCGAAACACGCCGCTTGGATCACCGGGGATTGGTGAGCGGCGGCGATTTGCATGATCGCTGGGCTAGGTCGTGCTTATTCGTAGGAGAAAATGGATCCGAGCTTGTCCATGCGCTCCAAGGCCATGCCCGAACCGCGCACGACGCAGGTCAATGGATCTTCCGCCACGATCACGGGCAAGCCGGTCTCTTCCATCAACAGACGGTCGAGGTCGCGCAGCAGGGCGCCGCCGCCGGTCAACATCATGCCTTTTTCGGCGATGTCGGCGCCGAGTTCGGGCGGGGTTTGCTCGAGCGCGTTCTTGACGGCCGAGACGATGTTGTTGAGCGGATCGGTCAGCGCTTCGAGGATTTCATTCGACGAAATCGTGAACGAGCGTGGAATGCCTTCCGACAGGTTGCGGCCCTTGACTTCCATCTCCTTGACTTCGGAGCCGGGGAAGGCCGAACCGATTTCCTTCTTGATCGCTTCGGCGGTCTGCTCGCCGATCAGCATGCCGTAGTTGCGGCGGATGTAATTGACGATGGCTTCGTCGAACTTGTCGCCGCCGACGCGCACCGAACCCTTGTACACCATGCCGCCCAGCGAAATGATGCCCACTTCGGTAGTGCCGCCGCCGAT
>FTAD01000032.1_pt1 | contig 39700 bp, 36 predicted proteins | sample 1639041 | NCBI WGS metagenome assembly FTAD01 (sample SAMEA3914812, study PRJEB12502) | metagenome | biome: forest; material: soil | place: Canada | collected 2011-07-07 | depth 0.1 m | reverse complement strand
GGCGTCGGCGTCGGCGTAGGAGTGGGCGTAGGAGTGGGCGTCGGCGTCGACGATCCGCATGCCCCCTGCGAAGTCCAGGGTTCACCGCTGCCCGAGCCGCCGTTATTGGTGGACGGATTATTCCCCTGTGTCCACCAGTTGGCCTCGTAGTTCACGCCGTTATAGCTGACTAGCGCCCCGCCGGTGTACGCCGTGGTTGATACCCAGGCCGCATCGCAAGCCGTCACCGCAGCCCTGATGACCTGGTCCGGAGAATCGCCGTCCGTGCTGCTGGAACCGCCGCAGCCGGCCAGTGCGCTGCCGATCAGGCATAGCACCAATGATTGGTTGATTTTGGTTTTCAAGCATCTCTCCTCGATTTTGTTGTGGTGCGAATGAACACTGGCCGCCTCTGTGGGCAGATAGATCAATAAGGCGTGTGAAACCTGAAAGCGAGAGGAGTCGTGTGCCCAACTCCCGGGATAGAAGCAGCCAATACCACTCTAATTCCACGTTGGCGGGATTTTCCTATCCGTGCCTAATTATGCGGCAGATATGTTGCGCAATTGGTATGCACAAGCGGCAATTAATTTGGGAATTTCATAGCGCACCAAGATGTCGCATCCGTGATTGACAGCGCGACGCGTCAGTTTCCTGGAGGAATCAATGTGGAGTTAAAGTGGTATCAAGTGCATGCCAATACCACATACAATTCGAACGTGAAACAGGTACAAAAATCAGTGCGAAATTGGTTCGGACGGTACAAAGAAAAACGGCCTCGCTCCCGGTTGGGGAACGAAGCCGTCTTCTGTTGTTTGGCGCGAGGTCAGCCGACCCAGACGCGCGCGTTGCGGAACATGCGCATCCACGGCGAATCCTCGCCCCAGCCATCCGGATGCCAGGAGTGCAGCGCTGTACGGAACACGCGCTCGGCGTGCGGCATCAAGACCGTGAAGCGGCCATCCGGCGTAGTCACCGAGGTGATGCCGCGCGGTGAGCCGTTCGGGTTCAGCGGATAGGTTTCGGTGGCAGCGCCACGTTGATCGACGAAACGCATGGCCACGAGCGCTTCATCGATGGCACCGGTTTGCGAGAAGTCGGCAAAGCCTTCGCCGTGCGCCACGGCGATCGGCGTTTGCGTGCCGGCCATGCCGCGGAAGAAGATCGACGGCGAATCGGCCACTTCGACCATCGCCAGGCGCGCTTCCAGGCGTTCTGACTTGTTGCGCGTAAACTTGGGCCAGGCAGCCGCACCCGGGATGATGGACTTCAGATTGCTCATCATCTGGCAGCCATTGCAGATGCCCAGGGCAAACGTGTCGGGACGATTGAAGAACAGCGAGAATTGCTCGGCCAGTTGCGAGTGGAACAGGATGGTCTTGGCCCAGCCTTCGCCGGCACCGAGCACATCGCCGTAGGAGAAACCGCCCACGGCAATCGCGCCCTTGAAGTCGGCCAGGCGCGCGCGGCCTGCGATCAGGTCGCTCATGTGCACGTCCATCGCCGTAAAGCCGGACTTGTGCATGACGTAAGCCGTTTCGACGTGCGAATTGACGCCCTGCTCGCGCAGGATCGCAACGCGGGGCTTCGCGCCGGTGATGATGAAGGGCGCGGCAATGTCTTCCTGCGTATCGTAAGGCAGCTTGGGCGACATCGGCGGCTCTTGCGCGTCGAGGATGCGATCGTATTCCGAATCAGCGCAGGCCGGGTTGTCGCGCAAGCGCGAGATGCGCCAGCTCGTTTCGCTCCAGAGACGCTGCAAATCGACGCGCTTCTGGCTGAACACGGTCTTGGCGTCGCGCGCGATTTCGATCACGTCGCGAAGGTTGGGCTTGCCGACGATGTGGCTGCAGGCGCCGAGGTTGACGCCGCGCAGCACGTCCATCACTTCGCTCTTTTGCTCCGCACGCACCTGGATCACGGCACCGAGTTCTTCGCTGAACAAGGCGCGCAGCGTCATCTCGTTGCGCCGCTCGGCCACTTGCGTGGCCCAATTTTTGGAGTCGCCCTGATCCGACGCATGCTCGCCTTCCATGGTCAGGATGTCGACGTTGAGCGACAAGCCCGTGTGCGCTGCAAACGCCATCTCGCACAGCGTGGCGAACAAGCCGCCGTCGGAACGGTCATGGTAAGCCAGCAGCTTGCCATCCTTGTTCAATTGCTGGATCGCGCTGAAGAAGCCCTTCAAGTCTTCCGCCGAATCGACGTCGGGTGTTTCGTTGCCGATCTGCTGCATGACTTGTGCCAAGGCCGAGCCGCCCAGGCGGTTCTTGCCGCGCCCCAGGTCGATGGCGATCAAGACGGTGTCGCCTAGATCGGTGCGCAATTGCGGCGTCAAGCACTTGCGGATGTCGTAGGCCGGCGCAAAGGACGAGACGATCAGCGAAACCGGCGCCGTGACGGACTTGCTCTCGTCGCCCTCTTTCCACGTTGTGCGCATCGACAGAGAATCCTTGCCCACCGGGATACTGATGCCGAGCGCCGGGCACAACTCCATGCCGACTGCTTTGACAGTATCGAACAGCGCGGCATCCTGGCCCGGTTGGCCGCAAGCTGCCATCCAATTGGCTGAGAGCTTGATGTCGCTAATGTCAGCAATCGGTGCCGCCGCAATGTTGGTCAAGGCTTCGCCAACGGCCATGCGGCCCGAAGCGGGCGCATCGATCACGGCCAGGGGCGTGCGCTCGCCCATCGCCATCGCTTCGCCCAGATAGCCTTCAAAGCCCATGGCGGTGACGGCACAGTCGGCCACGGGTACTTGCCACGGTCCGACCATCTGGTCGCGCACGCTGGTTGCGCCTACGGTGCGGTCGCCGATGGTGATGAGGAAAGACTTGTCGCCTACCGTCGGCAGTTTCAAGACGCGCTGCGCCACCTCGAGCAGATCCATGCCGGTCAAATCGACGGCGGGCAAATCGCGCTTCACACGCGCCACGTCACGGTGCATCTTGGGCGGCTTGCCGAGCAACACGTCCATCGGCATATCGACCGGGGTGTTGTCGTGTTCTGGATCGATCACCTTCAATTGACGTTCTTCGGTCGCGGTGCCGACCACGGCAAACGGACAGCGCTCGCGCTCGCTCAGGTAGCGGAACAGTTCGAGGTTTTCCGGGCCGATGGCGAGCACGTAGCGTTCCTGCGATTCGTTGCTCCAGATTTCCTTGGGTGCCAGGCCGCTCTCTTCGAGCGGCACCTTGCGCAAGTCGAACAAAGCGCCGCGCTTGGCATCGTTGGTGATTTCAGGAAAGGCGTTGGACAAACCGCCGGCGCCCACGTCGTGGATCGATAGGATGGGATTCTTGTCGCCCATGGCCCAGCAGGCATTGATGACTTCCTGGGCGCGCCGTTCGATTTCGGGATTGCCGCGCTGGACCGAGTCGAAATCGAGATCGGCGGTGTTGGTGCCGGTTGCCATCGACGATGCGGCGCCACCGCCCATGCCGATGCGCATGCCGGGTCCGCCCAACTGGATCAACAGGCTGCCCACGGGCAGGTCATGCTTCCTGGTGTGTTGCGCCGAGATGTTGCCCATGCCGCCGGCGATCATGATGGGCTTGTGATAACCCTGCACCGCGCCGCCGACATTTTGCTCGTAGGTGCGGAAGTAGCCGGCCAGATTGGGGCGACCGAATTCGTTGTTGAAGGCCGCGCCGCCGATCGGGCCGTCGATCATGATCTGCAAGGGCGAGGCGATGCGGTCGGGCTTGCCGTAGGCTTGCCCGCTCTTGGCTTGTGCCGTCACGTCGGCATCGTTTTCCCAGGGCTGCAATGCGCCGGGCAGGTGCAGGTTCGACACCGAGAACCCGGTCAGGCCGGCCTTGGGCTTGGCGCCGCGCCCGGTTGCGCCTTCGTCGCGGATTTCACCGCCCGCGCCGGTGGATGCGCCCGGGAAAGGCGAAATCGCGGTCGGGTGGTTGTGCGTCTCGACCTTCATCAGGATGTGGGTCAGCTCGTCTGATGCGCGATAGACGTTGCCCTCGGCCGCGCCGCGTGCGTAGAAGCGCGATACGAGCGCACCTTCGATGACCGACGAGTTGTCGCTATAGGCCACCACCGTGCCCTTGGGCTGGAGCTGGTGCGTGTTCTTGATCATGGCAAACAGCGAGCGATCCTGCTTCTCGCCGTCGATGGTCCAGTCGGCATTGAATATCTTGTGGCGGCAGTGTTCGCTGTTGGCCTGGGCGAACATCATCAGCTCGACGTCGGTCGGGTTGCGCTTGGCTTGGGTGAAAGCGTTCACCAGGTAATCGATTTCATCGTCGGACAGAGCAAGGCCCAATTCGGTATTGGCTTGCACCAGCGCACTCTTGCCATGAGCGATCACGTCGACGAAGGCCAGCGGCTTGGCTTCGAGTTCGCGGAACAGGCCGGCTGCGTCGTCGGCACTGCCGAGCACGGTTTCCGTCATGCGGTCGTGCAGGCAGGCGGCAACTTGCGCTGCCAGCTCGGGCCTCAAGCTCCTGGTCCCGCCCAACAAGCCGCTTTTGAGTTGGACGCGGTAAGAGACGCCGCGTTCGATGCGGTGGATGTGCGCCATGCCGCAATTGTGAGCGATGTCGGTCGCCTTGCTGGCCCAGGGCGAGATCGTGCCGAAGCGCGGGATGACGACGAATTCGTCGCCCTCTTCGCCGCCGGAAAACGGGTCGCCATAGGTCAGCAGCGCATTCAAGCGGTTGTGATCGAGTTCGGTCAAGCTGGCCGACGCGTCGATGAAATGCAGATAACGCCCGGTGACGCCGACAATGGATTTGTCGAACGCTTGCAATTGAGACAATAAACCTTGGGTACGGAAAGCAGACAGAGCGTTGGAGCCCGGCAGGATCAACATGGCGTGAAGATGGAGTGGGCAATGCACGGCCTTGTGGGCGCGCTCACTGCGGTTTCAATCGGAAGCCGACATTATACCGCGTTGCGCCGCAGCAGCCCCTTATTCACGATGGGAATGAGTGGTATGAGAACTTGCAATTTCATTTTGTACGCTGCATTCGGTAAAGTGAATTCGTCCGCTTCAACACCGCGCTGACACCTGACGAACCACTTGGGAGGATAAGATGAAACCCAGCACCTGCCTGCTTTCCGCACTCTCCACCTGCCTGCTTGCCGGCGCCGCCTTCCAGGCCAGCGCCGCCGAAGCATCGCGTCTCGACCCGAACGAATGCAACGTGCCGGCCTACAGGCGCGACTGGGAAATCAATGAGGAAAGCGGCCAGGTGCAGCTTGCCTTCCAGGTCGATGCCAACGGCAAGGTGAAGGCGGTCAAGCTGGTCGAGTCGAGCGGCTGGCCCGATCTCGACTCGGCCTCGGTGCGCGCCTTGAAGCAGTGCGTGTTCAAGAATGCTGCCGCTTCGACGAGTTGGGAGTCGGTGCGCTATACCTGGGTCTTAAAGTGAAATAAACACGGAGACCGTCATCCCCGCGAAAGCGGGGATCCACAATGTCACGGTTGCCGGTTTTAATGTGGGTCCCCGTTTCCACGGGGACGACGGACTTGAAAAAGAGCAGGAATCAAGACTCCAGCCGCTGGCTCTTCCACTTCGCGGTACGCGAACGGATGTAATTGTCGTAGTCGGCACTCGTCTTCAAGGGCGGCTGGGTATGGTGGCCTCCGCCCTGCTCGTCCTTGACCGGCAGTTGCGACACCAGGTCGGCCTGCACCTGTTGCAGATGCGTCGGCTGGGTGGTTGCGGGATGGGTCTGGTTCGACGTCGGCACCGTCACGCCTTCCAGGGGATCGTCGGTGCGCGGCGTGGCCAGCGTCAGTACGTTGCCGACGTCCGGCGCGGCGGCGTCGCGCGCGGTCAGGGGCTTCAGGTCCCAACGCGTTTCCACGGTCTTCAGGATGCTGGTGTGATCGAGCGGCGTTGTACCGTCGGGCACGCGGAATACCGTGCCGGCGGCGATCAGCGGCGACACCAGCACGGTCGGCACGCGCACACCGAAGCGCGTGAAATCGAAGCCGTATTCCCCTGCAGAATCGTCGGGCGCCACCGCCCCCGAAGGCGGGGCGACGTGGTCGTAGCAACCGCCATGCTCGTCGTAGGTGATGATAAATAGCGTATTGTTCCAGCCGGGACCATTGCGCAGCGCCTGGTAGACGTCGTAGATCAATTGCTCGCCCAAGGCCACGTCGTAGTTCGGGTGCTGGCTGTTGCCGGTGCTGCTCCAGCTCGGCTCAAGAAAGGTATACGCCGGCAGCGCGCCGGCCTTGGCTGCGGCCTGAAAGTTGGTGAATTGGCCGAAATTCGATTCGGGCGCGTTGGTGATGTCGGTGAAGTCTTGCCGCGTCAACGGATCGGCGTCGTAGCCGTAGACGACCCAGCCGATGTTGTTTTGCGAAAGCAGGCCGAAGATGCTGGGGCTGGTGAAGGTCTTGGTCTTGTCGTCCATGTGGCCCTGGCTGGTGCCGGCGCAGGCGAAGGCGCGGTTGGGCAGCGTTTCGGTCGGCAGCGAGCAATACCAGTGGTCGCACACGGCATAGCCGCGCGCCAGGCCCGACAGCACAGGCAGCATCTCGGGCGTGAAGCAACCCATGATGTTGTTGGCCACCGTGCCGGGCAAAATCGACCATCCCGTTTCCTTGGATTGCCAGCCCAGCGTGTAAGCAAAGTCCTTGACGAAGCCCTGGTTGGTGGCGACCGGCGGATTGGGCGCCGTCGTATTGCCGAACAGTTGGCTGTTGGTAGCCATGTAGCCCTCGCCCGGATCGGCACCGGGGTAAAAATAGGCGTTTTGATCGCCGGCCTGGATCTTGAACACCGACACCGGGTTGCCGTTGGCGTCGGGATTGCTTTCGCTGCCGGTCAAGCCTTCAAACGGCTGGCCACTGGGCGACTTGTTGTCGGCATCCGTATACAGAAAGCCGAGCATGTGGTCGAACGAACGGTTTTCCAGCATGAGAACGACGACGTGCTGGATTGCTGCGAGCTGATTTGTCATGAGAATTTCTCCGAGCTAGCTGATGACGGTGGGCAGGTCGCCGGCCAGCAATTGCTGCGGCACCTGGCTGAAGATGTAACGTTTGTGGCCTTGATCCCAATCGAATACCCACACCAGGTCGAAGCGGTCGCCGGGCCAGGACTGCGGCGCGGTCGTATGGTCGCCCAGGATGGCGTTGGCGATGAGAGGGATATCCTGATGTTCCCAGGCGATCAGCGCAAAACCGCCGCATGCCATGGCGAGTGCCGCCACCTGCCCTTCCTGCCCTTTCAGCGCCTGGGTGTTGATCGTCAAACCGAGCTTGGCGGCCAGGGGCGTGATGGTTTCCAGCGGGCGTTTGCTGTCGCTGTGCTTGGCGACGCCTGAGGCGAACAGGTACTCCGGCGTCACCAGGGTCGGGTTTTGCAAGGCGCCGTGGCTCGGGGCGAACAATACGGCGAGTGCGCCGGCACGCTGCCAGCCGGCCACGATGAGCGATTCATCGTCCTGCTTCCCCTTGGTATCGACGCCATAGGGTTCGCCGCTGTCGGCCGGTTTTTCGGCGTGGCGGACGATCATGATCTTGATGGTCTGGGTCATCGTGTTCTCCTGGTGCGATCTCGCAATCGACGCATTGGCGCGTCGTTGTCGGCGCGGGAGACTATCGGGGAGCATGGTAATTTAGTCAATCCCATGAGCATGGGATTTTGGCAAAACCTGTCAGAGTTTACAGGTCGGAGGCGCGTTTATTTTTGAAATTTTTCCCAAAACGAACGGGCCCGAAGCGTATTTTGGAAAAAATTCTCAGCCCGCGCGGGCCTTTTTCATCGCTTCGATCAGGGCAATGCGCAAGGCGACGCTGTTGCTGATGCCCATGCCGCGCCCGATGCCGGCGGCAACACGGCTGTGTGCGTAAATATCGTATTCCACCACGCGCGTTTTCACGCCGATTGCATATTGCAGCCAGTCGGCCAGGGCGTCTTGCGCCTTCTTCGCCGGCAGGTCGTGCACGCTTTTTTCGCGCACCAGTGCCGTTGCGAGATAGGCCACGCAAAATGCTTCGCCCTCGCAATGGTATTTCTCGATATTGCGCAGCACGGCGATGCTGGAACAGAGGGAAATTTCGTCGACCGCGCGGCCCAGCAATTGATTGTCCAGCGCGCTCGCTTCGGCGCGCATCTTGTTGATTGCGGCGGCATTGGCGGCGGCCTCTTTCAACGCGATGGCAAGCTGCGCATCGACCGCCTGGATATCGTCGCCGCTCCATTCCGGCCCATAACCGCTTTGGCTCATCAAATCGCGCGCTTCGCGGCGCAGATCGGTACAAAACTGGTCGGCCTTGGCGAATTTTTCGCGCAGGGCACTCAGTTGTTCGTGGTGGGATCGAAAGCCGGCGACCGAGGTGGCGATCGATTCGCCGAGGACGGCATCGGACAGGATTTCTTCAACGATCGGCGCGGCGCTCTCGGTCACGCTATGCAAAAGCACTTGCCAAGGCGGCAAAGCCTCTTGCTGTAGCACATCGCCATCCCGATGTTCGTGTTGAAGTTGATCGCTCATGCCCGCTTGCCGACGAATCAGTCAAAAGCCGCGAGCACGATGACAGCAAGCTCACGGGGCAATGCTTACAAAGTAGCAATAGTACGTATGAGAAATATTGTAATGCATCGCAACCGTGAGCATACGCGAAACTTGTAACAAAAAGCCATAATTTCGCGTATTTTGATTTAACGATTACTTGCCGTGATTGCGCTCGAGGTTAGGCAAGAAGGCGGCGACGATGCCCAGCAGCGGCAGGTAGGAACAGATCTGATAGACGAAGCCGACACTGGTCTGGTCGGCAAGATTACCCAACACAGCGGCGCCGATGCCGCCCATGCCGAAGGCGAAGCCGAAGAACAGGCCCGACACCATGCCGATGCGGCCGGGCAGCAACTCCTGGGCATAGACCAGGATGGCCGAGAAAGCCGAAGCCAGGATGATGCCGATCACGACCACCAGAATGCCGGTCCAGAACAGGTTGGCATACGGCAGCGCCAGCGTGAACGGCGCCACGCCGAGGATCGAGGCCCAGATTACGTATTTGCGGCCGATGCGGTCACCCACCGGTCCGCCGACGACCGTGCCGACGGCAACCGCAAACAGGAAGGCGAACAGGTAAAGCTGGGCGCTTTGCACCGACAACTGGAACTTGCTGATCAAGTAGAACGTGAAATAGTTGCCGATACTTGCCATGTAAAAATACTTCGAGAAAATCAGCAGCAACAGGATCCCGACGGACAGGCCGACGCGTGAGCGCGAGAGATTGACCGGCTGCGCCTTGCGTGCCGCCTTGCCGCGTGCGCCTGCGTGATGATGCGCATACCATTTGCTGACCTGGCTCAAAATCACAATCGCCGTCAATGCAGCAAGTGCGAACCACGCGACGGCGCGCTGGCCGTGCGGCACGACGATGGCAGCGGCCAGCACCGGGCCAAGCGAAGTGCCGAAGTTGCCGCCGACCTGGAACACCGACTGCGCCAAGCCGTGTTGCCCGCCGGACGCCATACGCGCCACGCGCGAGGACTCGGGATGGAATACCGAAGAACCGGTGCCGACCAGGGCCGCGGCCATGAGTACGACATAGAAGTTAGGGGCAATCGACAGCAGCAAAATGCCGCACAGTGTGAATCCCATGCCGATGGGCAGTGAATACGGCTGCGGTTTCTTGTCGGTATACATGCCGATCACCGGCTGCAGCAGCGAAGCCGTGACCTGGTAGGTGAGCGTGATCAAACCGATCTGGGCAAAGCTGAGTCCGAACTCACCCTTCAGGATCGGGTAGATTGCCAGCACCAGGGACTGGATCATGTCGTTCAACATGTGCGATACGCTGATCGCCCCGAGAACTTTGAACGATGTGTCGGTTGCCGACGCCGTTGACGTGGGCGAAACGCTCGTTGCCGGAGCGGCAATGTCGACCGCCTTGATACTGGATTCCATGTTGCTTCTCCCAACTGAATTGGGCATAGAATAGCGGTAAAATAAATGTCTGTCTTACTGCAAAAAGGCAATAACCTTCGCAAAATGGACATCAACCCTCATCCACTTGCCGGCGGCTACGACCGCACGACGTCGCCCGTGATGGGCAAAGCGGTCAACTATGACGGCAGCTATGCGACGCCACGGCATCGCCATCCGACCGCGCAGTTGATTTATGCCGTGCACGGCGTGATGATGGTCGGCACCGACGCCGGGCAATGGATCGTGCCCTCGACGCGCGGCATCTGGATGCCGGCGCAGACCGAGCATTGGGTACGCGCCATCGGCGAAGTGCATATGCGCACGCTCTACATCCATCCCGATGCCCTGCCCGGCTTGCCGGCCGAGTGCAAGGCGGTCGGCATTTCACCCTTGTTGCGCGAACTGATCCTTGAGGCGATCAACGTCAAGCAGCCGTACCAGGACGATTCGCGCGATGGACGACTGATGCGCCTGCTGCTTGACGAAGTCAACGTCCTGCCCAGCCTGCCGCTGCACCTGCCGCAACCGAACGACGCGCGCCTGTTGCGCATCTGCGAAACGCTGAGTGCGCGCCCCGACGATGCGTCAACACTGGCCGACTGGGCGCTGCGTTTGAACGTCGACGTGAAGACGATACAGCGGCTGTTCGACAAGGAAACCGGCATGAGCTTCGGCCAGTGGCGTCAGCAGGCCAGATTGCTGGCCGCGCTGGAACAGCTGGGCGCGGGCCACAAGGTGGTGGATGTAGCATTGAACATGGGCTACGCCAGCCCGGGAGCTTTTGCCACCATGTTCAAGCGCCAATTCGGCGTGGCGCCTTCCAGCTTCTTTGCCGCCGGCGCCACGGCCTAAGCTACGATTTATTCGTCCTTGATTTCCAGTGCGCGGTTCAAGCTCAGGGCCGCGAGCGAACTGACTGCGCCCGAGAGCAGATACAGGCTGACGTAAGCCAGGCCGAAATGCGCCGACAAGCCCAAGGCCACCAGCGGCGCGAACGCGGCGCCGATCAGCCAGGAAATATCGGAAGTCAGGGCCGCGCCGGTATAGCGGTATTTGGACGGGAAATTCGCCGTCACCGCGCCCGCCGCCTGGCCGTAGGACAAGCCAAGCAGGATGAAGCCGGCCAGCACGAAGGTGTTTTCGCCGTACTCGCCGGCCCCCATCAGGGTCGGCACGGAAGCGGAAAAGAGTGCAATCAACACTGCCAGGCTGCCCAGCGTGGTGCGCCGGCCCAGCCGGTCGGCAATGATGCCCGAGGCAATCACCCCGCCCGCCATCAAGAACGCGCCGATCACCTGGATCAGCAGGAAGTGGCTGATCGAGCGCGGCGAATACAGGCTGATCCACGACAGCGGAAACACCGTCACGAGATGGAACAAGGCGTAGCTGGCCAAGGCAGCCATGGCGCCGATGACCACGTTGCGGCCTTGCGTGCGCACCATTTCGAGCGAATTGGTCGGTTCCAGTTCGCGTTCGTTCAACAGCCGCGCATAGCCGTCGGTCGAAACCAGGCGCAAGCGTGCAAATAACGCAACAACGTTGATCGCAAAGGCGACGTAAAATGGATAGCGCCAGCCCCAGTCAAGGAAGTCTGCCTTGTCCAGATGCGAGATCAGGAAAGAGAACAAGCCGCCGGCCAGGATGAAACCGACTGGCGCGCCCAATTGTCCCAGCATCGCGTACCAGCCGCGCTTGTTTTGCGGCGCGTTGAGAGCAAGCAAGGAAGGCAGCCCATCCCAGGAACCGCCCACGGCGACGCCCTGGCCGATGCGCAAGATCGACAGCAGCACGATGGAAGCAAAACCGAGGTGCGAGTAAGTCGGCAGGAAGGCCATACCGGCAGTTGAAATGCCCATGAGGAAGAGCGCGGCCGTCAGCTTGGTTTCGCGCCCGAAATATTTCTGGATTGCCATGAAGGCAACGGTCCCGAAGGGCCGTGCAATGAAGGCGAAGGTGAAAATGGTGAAGGCATAGAGCGTGCCTTCGAGCTTTTTCTCGAACGGAAAGAATTCCGAAGGAAACACCAGCACCGAGGCTAGCGCATAGACGAAAAAGTCGAAATACTCCGAGGCTCGTCCGATAACTACGCCAACGGCGATTTCGCCGGGTGCAACGGTACCGTGTTCGGCCTGGGAATAAGGCGCACCGCTGGGCCGATGCTGGCCGGCCGGCATGATGCCGGAGGGGTTTGGAGTATGGTTCATATGCTGTCTCTTTAATATCGACACATATAAAAATCTACTGCGCGGCCCAATCTCGGGCTTGCGATGCTCACCGTACCTTCGTACGGTTGCGCTTCTCAACCCGACCTTGGGCCGCTCGCTACGATTTTTATAGGTGTCTTATGATTTTTACATAGGAACCTATGGCGTCAACTTTTGTTCCCCCTAGCCATGCCGCTTATATCGCTCGGGGTGGGACAAAACGTCCAATCGCCAAGGTTGACCCGTAGGGTTACATTAGCACAATTTGAAGTTACCGGAACCTCCTTCCATGGCCACTTTACTCGCCCGTCGCGGGCTGATCCTCGGAGCTCTCCTTCCTTCCGCACTTTTGTTGTCCGGTTGCAACACGGTCGTCATGAAGCCCTCGGGCGACATCGCCGCGCAGCAAGGCCACCTGATCTTCGTCTCCACCATGCTGATGCTCTTGATCATCGTGCCGGTGATCGTGCTGACGTTCTGGTTCGCCTGGCGCTACCGCCACAGCCAGACCGATGCTTCTGTGCCCTTCGATCCCGAGTGGGACCATTCGACCATGCTCGAACTGGTGATCTGGGGTGCGCCCTTGTTGATCATCATCGCGCTGGGCCTGTTGACCTGGATCACCACGCACACGCTGGACCCGTATCGTCCGCTGGAGCGCCTCGACGCGCGCCATCCGATTGCGGCCGACGTCAAGCCCTTGAACGTGGAAGTGGTAGCGCTCGACTGGAAATGGCTGTTCATCTATCCCGACCAGGGCGTGGCCACGGTCAATGAACTGGTGGCGCCGGTGAATACGCCGATCCGCTTCAAGATCACGGCATCGACGGTCATGAATTCGTTCTACATCCCCGCGCTGGCCGGCCAGATCTACGCCATGCCCAGCATGGAAACGGCCTTGAATGCCGTCATCAACAAGGAAGGCGACTACGAAGGCTTTTCCGCCAACTATAGCGGTGCGGGCTTCTCCGACATGCGTTTCACCTTCCACGGTGTGAGCCAGGATGGCTTCAATCAATGGGTACAGTCGGCCAAGGCCGGCGGCGGCTCGCTCGACCGCGCTGTCTACCAAACCCTGGAGCAGCCCAGCATCAAAGTGGCGCCGCGCCGCTTCGCCGCGGTCGATGCCGATCTGTACCACGCCATCCTGAACCGTTGCGTGGCGAGCGGCTCGGCTTGCATGGATCAGACCATGATGACCGACGCGAACGTCAAGCCCGATCACGAAGCCAAGCACGAATAACAATCGATTTGCACAAAAATTCGTACCAAGATTCGCACCAAATTTAGACTGGAAACAAGCGATGCATGACCAACTAGACCCGATGACGCTGATATTCGGGCGCCTCACTCTCGACGCGATCCCGTATCACGAACCCATCCTGGTGGCGACCTTCATCATGGTCGCCTTGGGCGGCGCCGCCGTGCTGGGCGCCATGACTTATTTCCGCCTGTGGGGCCCCTTGTGGCGCGACTGGATCACCAGCATCGACCACAAGAAGATCGGCGTCATGTACGTGGTGCTGGGCCTGATCATGCTCTTGCGCGGCTTTGCCGACGCGATCATGATGCGCGCGCAGCAGGCGATCGCCTTCGGCGGTTCGGCCGGCTACCTGCCGCCGCACCACTACGACCAGGTGTTCACCGCGCACGGTGTGATCATGATCTTCTTCGTCGCCATGCCGCTGGTCACGGGCTTGATGAACTACGTGGTGCCGCTGCAGATCGGCGCGCGCGACGTGGCCTTCCCGTTCCTGAACAACTTCAGCTTCTGGATGACGGCCTTCGGCGGCATGCTGGTGATGGCGTCGCTGTTCATCGGCGAATTCGCGCGCACCGGCTGGCTCGCCTACCCGCCGCTCTCCGGCATCCTGGCCAGCCCCGACGTCGGCGTCGATTACTACATCTGGTCGCTGCAGATTGCCGGGGTCGGAACCTTGTTGTCCGGAGTGAATTTGATCGTCACCATCGTCAAGATGCGCGCGCCCGGCATGTCGATGATGCGCATGCCGGTGTTCACCTGGACCGCGCTGTGCACCAACATCCTGATCGTGGCGGCTTTCCCGGTCTTGACGGCTGTGCTGGCGATGCTCTCGGTCGATCGCCTGTTCGGCACCAACTTCTTCACCAACGATCTGGGCGGCAACGCCATGATGTACGTGAACCTGATCTGGATCTGGGGCCATCCCGAGGTCTATATCCTGGTGTTGCCGGCCTTCGGGGTGTTTTCCGAGGTGGTTGCCACCTTTTGCAGCAAGCGCCTGTTCGGCTATACCTCGATGGTGTATGCCACCGTGGTGATCACGATCCTTTCTTACCTCGTGTGGCTGCATCACTTCTTCACCATGGGTTCGGGTGCGTCGGTCAATTCGTTCTTCGGCATCACGACCATGATCATCTCGATCCCGACCGGCGCCAAGATCTTCAACTGGCTCTTCACCATGTATCGCGGCCGCATCCGCTTCGAGCTGCCGATGCTGTGGACCATGGGCTTCATGATCACCTTCGTCATCGGCGGCATGACCGGCGTACTCTTGGCCGTGCCGCCGGCCGACTTCGTGCTGCATAACAGCCTGTTCCTGATCGCGCACTTCCATAACGTGATCATCGGCGGCGTGCTGTTCGGCATGTTCGCCGGCATCAACTACTGGTTCCCCAAGGCTTTCGGCTTCAAGCTCGACGTGTTCTGGGGCAAGTGCAGCTTCTGGTTCTGGACCATCGGTTTCTACTTCGCCTTCATGCCGCTCTACGTGCTGGGCCTGATGGGGGTGACGCGCCGCATGAGCCACTTCGACGATCCTTCGCTGCAGATATGGTTCGAGATCGCGGCCTTCGGCGCCTTCCTGATCGCGCTGGGCATCGCTTCGTTCATCATCCAGCTCATCGTCAGCTTCAAGCGCCGCGAAGCCTTGAAGGACGTCACGGGCGACCCCTGGGGTGCCCGCACGCTGGAGTGGTCGACTTCCTCGCCACCGCCTGACTACAACTTCGCGTTTACACCGCTGGTGCACGACAACGACACCTGGGCCGACATGAAGGCCAACGGCTACCAGCGCCCGACCGATGGTTTCATCGACATCCACATGCCGAAGAATACCGCCGCCGGCTTCGTCATCGCCGCCTGCGCCGCGGTATGCGGCTTCGGTTTGATCTGGCACATGTGGCTGATCGTCGGCGCCGCCTTCATCGCCCTGCTGGTATCGACCATCGTCCACACTTTCAACTACAACCGCGATTACTACATCCCGGCGGACGACGTCGTCCGCACGGAAGGTGAACGCACTCGCTTGCTGGCCGCCCATGTCTGATCTCACTACATCTTCCGGCAGTGCCGTGTCGAACACAAACGCGCCAAGCTCGCACTTCTACGTGCGCGATCATCATCCCGAGAACGGCACGCTGCTCGGGTTCTGGATTTACCTGATGAGCGACTGCCTCATCTTCGCCTGCCTGTTTGCGACCTATGCCGTACTGGGCCGCAACTACGCGGGCGGCCCGACCGGTGCCGAGATTTTCGAGCTGCCGGTGGTGGCCTTGAACACCTCGCTACTGCTGTTCTCTTCGATCACCTATGGCTTCGCCATGCTGATGATGCAAAAGAAGGATCTGGCCGCCACCATGATCTGGCTCGCCATCACGGGCCTGTTCGGTGCCGGCTTCATCTATTTTGAGTTGGCCGAATTCACGCACCTGATTCTTGCTGGTGCCGGCCCGCAGCGCAGCGGCTTTTTGACCTCGTTCTTCGCGCTGGTCGGCACCCACGGCCTGCACGTGAGCTTCGGCATCGTCTGGCTCATCACCTTGATGTTCCAGTTGAAAAAACACGGCCTGACTGCCGCCAACAAACGCCGCCTGATGTGCCTCTCGATGTTCTGGCACTTTCTGGACGTGGTCTGGATCGGCGTATTCACCTTTGTCTACCTGATGGGAGTGCTGCCATGAGCGCGCATCAAACTCACGCGGAACATCACGGCCATGATCATCACGACGATCATGACAGCCACGACCACGGCAGCTTCAAGAGCTACACGATGGGCTTCCTCCTGTCGGTGGTCCTGACAGCCATCCCGTTCTGGCTCGTGATGGACAATGTCATCCCCAAATCGAGCACCATGGGGATCGTGCTGCTGGTCTTTGCCGCCATGCAGATCGTGGTGCATGTGATTTACTTCCTGCACCTGAATGCGCGGTCGGAAAACGGCTGGAACATGCTGGCCATTATCTTCACCGGCATGCTGGTGTTCATCATGTTGTCCGGTTCGCTCTGGGTCATGTATCACCTGAATCACAACATGATGCCGGGCATGATGGATACGACCGGCGAAGGGATGAAGCCGAGCGAAAAGCCCGGCGACGACAAATCGCATGCGATGGACAACATGCCTGGCATGCACGATACGAAGAATACGCAGCAATGATTTCCGTAACACTCGAAGCCAACATGGCCGATACGCCGGCAAAACGCAAGCCGACCGCTCTCCTTGTCATGCTGGCGCTGGCTATTTGCCTGTTCGTCGGCCTGGGCACCTGGCAAGTCTATCGATTGCAATGGAAGCTGGCTCTGATCGAGCGCGTCGATAGCCGCGTGCACGCCGCGCCCGTGGCCGCGCCGGATAGTTCCGAATGGCGCAGCATTACCGCCGTGTCGGACGAATACCGCCACGTCAGTCTCTCGGGCGTGTTCCTTGACAGCCAAACGGTGCGCGTGCAGGCGGTCTCCGCATTGGGCGCCGGCTACTGGGTGCTCACCCCCTTGCGCCGCGCCGACGGCAGCATCGTGCTGGTCAATCGCGGCTTTGTCGACCCGGAGCAAGCCGCCACAGCGGGTAGCCCGCAAGGCCGGAACGTGACGCTGACCGGCCTGTTGCGCATCACCGAGCCGGGCGGCGCTTTCCTGCGCCACAACGATCCGACCGCCGGACGCTGGTATTCGCGCGACGTGCAAGCCATTGCCCAGCAAGAAAAGCTGAGCAACGTTGCGCCCTACTTCGTTGACGCCGATGCCGCACAAAATGTCGCGCAGAATGCCGACAAGGCCGCGCCGGTCGCCGGCTTGACCGTCGTTGCTTTTCACAACAATCACCTCGTTTATGCACTTACTTGGTATGCTCTTGCCTTGATGAGCGCTTTTGCCTGCTTCGGGCTATTGCGTGCCAAGCCAAGACATGAATGAATAGCAAGATAGAATTACCCCCTGCCATTACAGACAATGCCGCCGACCCAGCGGACGCGGCATTTTTGAATTCGCCTCCGGCTGCGGCCACCGAAATCAGCAGCGCCGCCGGCCACAAGAACATGCAGCAATTGATCCAGTTGCGCTGGATCGCCGTTCTGGGCCAGGTCACCACGATCACGGTCGCCATCGTCGGCTTCCATATACCGCTGCCCTTGCCGCATATGCTGGAAGCGCTGGCCTGCCTGATCGCTTTCAACATCGCCAGCCAGTTGCGCTGGCATGAAAACCGCAGCGTCAGCAATACCGAGCTGTTCCTGGCCTTGCTGGTCGACGTCGGCACACTGACCTGGCAGCTTTACCTCTCAGGCGGCATCACCAATCCCTTCGTCTTTCTTTATCTTTTGCAAGTGATCCTCAGTTCGGTGCTGCTGGAAGCGAGGTCGACCTGGATCATCGTCGCCGTCACCACGACCTGCCTGGCCGGGCTGTCGCTGTTCCCCGATCACCTGGTGTTGCCGCAGACGGACGACAATAGTATTTCCCGGCTTTACGTGGCGGGTTTGCTGATCTGCTTCCTGTTGAATGCCGGTCTGCTCGTCACCTACATCACGCGCATCAACAGCAACCGCCGCAGCGGCGACGACAAGCTGGCCGAGATGCGGCGCCATGCCGTAGAAGAAGAACACATTGTACGCATGGGCTTGCTCGCCTCGGGTGCGGCGCATGAACTGGGCACGCCGCTGGCGACGATGTCGGTCATCCTGGGCGACTGGAAGCGCATGAAGCCGTTCGCCGGCAAGGAAATCCAGCAGGAAATCGTGGAGATGCAGGCGCAGTTGGAACGCTGCAAGAGCATCCTCTCGGGCATCCTGCTCTCGGCCGGCGAAGCGCGCGGGATTTCGTCGGCCAAGACCACCATCAACACCTTCCTGAACGACCTGGTCTACGATTGGTGCGGCAGCCGCAATATCGTCACCTTCGCCTATGAAAACAAGATCGAGGGCGACATCCCGGTGGTGTTCGACTCGGCCTTGAAGCAGATGATCTGCAACGTGCTCGACAATGCGCTCGAGGCGTCGCCGCAATGGGTGGGCATGGAAGTCAGGCGCGACGGCGATACGCTGGTGCTGATGGTGGCCGACAAGGGGCCGGGCTTCGTGGCCAGCATGCTGCCGCAGATCGGCAAGCCTTACCAGTCGACCAAGGGCCGGCCCGGCAGCGGCCTTGGGTTGTTTTTCGTCGTCAACGTGGCGCGCAAGCTTGGTGGCGCGGTCGCGGTGAAAAATCGCGAGAATGGCGGCGCCGAGGTGCAATTGCGCCTGCCGCTCGACTCGATCCTGTACCCTGAAGAGAGCGGGGAGCAGGAGGAAGCGTCATGAGCGACAAGCGCCAGCTCCTCATCATCGAAGACGACGACGCCTTTGCGCGCACGCTATGCCGTTCCTTCGAGCGGCGCGGCTACGAGGTGCGGCACGCCACGAGCCTGGAAGAGGCGCAGATTTTGCTGCCGGATTACCATCCCGGCTATGCCGTGGTGGACTTGAAACTCAGCGGCAACAGCTCGGGCCTGGCCTGCGTGCAGCTTTTGCATGAGCATGATCCGGCCATGCTGATCGTGGTCTTGACCGGCTTCGCCAGCATCGGCACCGCCGTCGAAGCGATCAAGCTGGGCGCCTGCCAATACCTGGCCAAACCGTCCAACAGCGACGATATCGAAGCAGCCTTCGGCCACGTCGCGGGCACGGCTGAGATCGAATTGACCAAGCGCTCGACGTCGATCAAGAACCTCGAATGGGAACGCATCCACCAGGTGCTGGTGGAAACGGACTTCAACATTTCGGAAACGGCGCGCCGGCTCGGCATGCATAGACGCACACTGGCGCGCAAGCTGGAAAAGCAGCGCGTCAAGTAGGCGGCTGGGCGGATGCCAGCGCCAGGAACGAATCGACCAGCGGCGAGGCTTCCCCTTTGCGGCGTGCCAGCATTAGTGCCGTGGTCGCCGCTTCGTCGGCAATGACGCGATAGCATACGCCGCTCATCTTGATGCATTGGAACGACTCGGGCAAGACCGAGATACCGCACCCGGCGGCGACCAGGCCGATGATGGTCGAGGCTTCGCGTGCCTCTTGCGCGATAGTCAATTCGAACCCCTTGGCGCGGCACAGTTTCATGACTTGGGTGTGCAAGCCGGTGCCGACGTCGCGCGAATAGATGACGAAGCCTTCGCCGTTCAAGTCCTCGATCTTCACTGTCTTACGCCGCGCCAGGCGATGCGTGGTCGGCAATACGACGACCAGCGGGTCGTGGCGCAGCGTGGTTAGTTCTACGCCGGCATCGACGCCAAGCTCGGGCGTGCGGATGAAGCCGAGATCGAGCGTGCGGCCGGCGATCGCTTCGATCTGGCGCATGGTCGCCATTTCCTGTAGCGACAGGTTCACTTGCGGGTAGCGTTGACGATAGAGGTTGACCACGCGCGGCAGGATTTCGGAAAACGGCATCGAAGAGGTGAAGCCGACGCGCAGTTGGCCTATCTCGCCACGGCTGGCGCGCCGGGCGTTTTCACCAGCCTGGTCGGACAGGGCCAGGATACGGCGCGCATCGTCCAGGAACAACCTTCCGGCATCGGTCAGCCTTACCGAACGCTTGGTGCGTTCCAGCAGTTGCGCGCCGACTTCGCGTTCCAGGGCCTGGATTTGCGCCGACAAAGGCGGCTGTCCCAGGTGCAAACGCTGGGCTGCGCGCGTGAAGTGCAGTTCTTCCGCGACGGCGACGAAATAACGCAGGTGGCGCAATTCCATTTATCTTTTTAAAGTATTAATAACCAATCCAATATATATTGGACAGTATTAAAGCGCAATCCTATGATAATTCCGCCGGATTTATCCAAGGACACACAGTGAGCGCAGCCAGCATGACCCTTCCCGCCCGCACCCGTAGCGGCACCAGCGAATTCCGGCGCACCAACCGCGCACTTTTCCTGGGCGGGTTTTCCACGTTTTCGCTGTTGTATTGCGTGCAGCCGCTGATGCCGGTGTTTGCCCGGGAATTCAATCTGACGCCAGTGCAAAGCAGTTGGTCGCTCTCGGTGTCGACCGGGGCGCTGGCTGTCAGCCTGATGATTGCGAGCGCGATTTCCGACAGCGTGGGGCGCAAGTCGTTGATGTGCGGTGCGCTGCTGCTCTCCGCCGTGATGACGATCCTGTGCGCGTTTTCCGCCAACTATGCGCAATTGCTGGTCATGCGCGGCATGCTCGGCGTGGTGCTGGCCGGCTTGCCGGCGGTGGCGATGGCTTATCTGAGCGAAGAAGTCGATACGTCTTCGCTGGGGTTTGCGATGGGCTTGTACATCGGCGGCAGCGCCCTTGGCGGCATGTTGGGACGCGTGGTGGCGTCCAATCTGGCCGAGGTGTGGTCCTGGCGCGGTGCCATGGCGGTGATCGGCTTGTTCAGCCTGTTTGCCGGCGTCGAATTCTGGCGCAGCCTGCCGCCGTCGAAACGGTTCCACAAGAGCGAGTTCCATCCGGGCGCGATTGCCGCCGGATTGCGCAGCCATTTGAGCAATCCCGGCCTGCCCTGGCTGTTCCTCTTGGCCTTCCTGCTGATGGGCTGCTTCGTCAGCTTGTACAACTACATGGGTTTTCGGTTGATGCAGCCGCAATTCGGTTTGCATCAGAGTCAGATTTCGACCATCTTTTCGCTCTACCTGACCGGCATTTTCAGCTCGGTCGCCACAGGCAAGATGGCCGACAAGTTCGGCCGGCGCAGCGTATTGTGGGTAGCGATTGCGATCATGCTGGCGGGCCTGCTGTTGACCGTGTCGGATTCGCTGTACCTGATCGTGCCCGGCATTGCGCTGTTCACCTTCGGCTTTTTCGGCGGCCATTCGGTTGCCAGCAGTTGGGTTGGGCGGCGTGCGCGTGCGCCGCAGGCGTTGGCATCGGCCTTGTATCTGTTCTGCTATTACCTTGGGTCGAGCGTGGTCGGCTCGCTGGCCGGCACCACCTGGAGCAGCCATGGCTGGAACGGCGTCGTATTCAGCATGGGGCTATGCCTGGTTGTGGCGCTGGCCGTGGCGTGGCGTCTGCGCAGTTTGGCACCGGTCAAAGAAGACGCATCTGCTTCGCCGCTTCCCGCAGTGCCGGGCGAAAATCCGGGTGCGTGATCGCAATCATCTCCAGTGCCCGTTGCTTGGCCGATTTGCCGCGCAATTGTGCCACGCCAAATTCGGTGACGACGTAATTGATGTCGTTTTTGCTGGTGGTTAAATGCGTGCCCGGCGAGAGCACCGGCACGACGCGTGAAATGGTATCGCTCTTGGCCGTCGAAGGCAGCACGATGAAAGACTTGCCGCCGCGCGAACGGTTGGCGGCGCGCACGAAGTCGACCTGGCCGCCGGTTCCCGAATAAGGGATGTCGCCCAAGCTTTCCGAGCCGCACTGGCCGAGCAAATCGACTTGCAGCGTGGCATTGATCGTCACGAGATTGTCGTTCTTCGATGCCTCGTAGGGATCGTTGGTGAAATTGACCGGATGCATTTCCATCATCGGGTTGCGGTCGAGGAAGGAATACAGCTTCTTCGAACCGAGCGCGAAGGTTGCCACCATCTTGCCGGGCAAATGTGTCTTCCTGCGGTTGGTCACGGCGCCGCTCTCCAGCAGCGTCATGATGCCGTCGCCTATCATTTCGGTGTGGATGCCCAGGTCGCGCTTTTGCGTCAGTTGCATCACCACCGCGTCGGGAATGCCGCCATAGCCGATCTGCAGTGTCGAGCCGTCGTCGATCATGTCGGCCACGTGCTTGCCGATGGCTTCCTGCACCGGGCCGATCTTGGGCAGGCCGACTTCGAGGATGGGGTCTTCACTTTCCACCAGCGCCGTCACCTGCGAGATGTGGATGTGGCAATTGCCGTTGGCGAACGGCACATTGGGATTGACTTCGAGCACCACGGCGCGTGCCTTGGCGACTGCCGCCATGGTGTAGTCGGTGCCCAGGCTCAGGGAAAAATACCCGTGCGCATCCATGGACGAAGCCATGGTGAACACCACGTCGGACGGAATCAGGTTCCGCTCGATCAACATGGGGATTTCCGAAAAATAATTCGGGAGGAAATCGCCCCAGCCACCCTGCCCGCACGCACGCGAGGCGCCGCCGAAGAAAAATGCCGCATGCTGCACGTGTTCAACCGTATCGCAATCGAAGTATTCGTATTTGCGCATGGCCAAAATCTGCGCCACCTTGATATTGCGAAAATTGCGCCTGGCTGCCGACAAGGCATGCAGAAGACAGGGCGGCTCGCCCACACCTGTCGGCACGATGATGAAGTCGTCGTTCTTCAAAAGATTCATTGCGTCCTGCGGCGAGACGCGGCGGACGGCATAGGCTTGTTGTATGGACATATAACTGGCTGCCTGTCTAAGGTTGGATCAATGTGCCGAGTCTCCTTCGGCCTTGTCGTGGATGCTGTTGAACTTCAGGCATCTTGTCTAGTCTACAAAAAAATGGCGCAGCTGTTCTGATCCAGATCAATAGCTTGTTTTTCATTGGAAATTTTTCTCCAGCAACTATGATGAAAACAAGAACTGCGGTTCGGCAAGGTGGCAACATGGGAATCAGGCAAATCGTTGTAGTGGGATCGGCATCGCTGACCTTGATCATACTGCCATGTCGTTTTTCCGTGGCGGAGGACACCAATCCAACGTCGGCGAACTCTGCGACAAGCAAGCCGACTCAACCTGCTGCGCGACTGAACCTCTACAATTTTGCACTCCCGCCTTTAGATGACAAACCATCGGGTGGATCAGGTGGTATTGCGCGCAACGGCAACGAGTCCAATTCATTGCAGAACAAGCCCGCCGAACAGAATAATTCGGGCCCCGGATTGCATTGGACCACCGTCAATTCCCGTCCCGGCGTCGGCTATCAACTCGACAAGAATGAAGACGTGCGCCTGCACTTCGGCGGACATGGCGCCATTGCCAGTTTTGCGCTGCACTTCTAGAACTCATTCCACAAATAGGAGCCTGTGCAAACGTGCTATTTGGGATGGCGCGCTAGGCGTGTCGCGCCGCGCAGGGTGGTCCCCTGCGCAAGCGCCGGATGGCCGGCCCGCACAACGCGCGACGCCCAAATAGCACGTTCCCTCCGGGTTTCACGGGGCCGCCTAGCCCAAAAACGGCGCTGGCCGCGTTCGCTCGGGGACGCCTAGTCCTTGCTCGTGGCCCCGCCACGAGACGCGTCGCACGCCTTGCCAGCGCCGTTTTTGGGCTAGGCGCCCCCGTTCAATGCATCAGGTCCCTATTTATGGAATGAGTTCTAATCGGTGCGGCTGTTCCAGTCGCGTATCCATTCGATCAATTGCTCTTCGCTCATCGGGCGGGCAATGTGGTAACCCTGTCCTTCGGTGCAATCGATGCCCACCAGCGCCTCCCAGTGCGTGTTCGATTCGATCCCTTCGGCGATCACTTTCAAACCCAGTTTCTTGCCCAGCTGGGTGATCAGTTCGGCGATGCGCGGCCCCTCGGGCGTGTCGATCTGGTTGACGAAGGCGCGGTCGATCTTCAAGCGGTCGACCGGCAGCTTTTCAAGATAGCTCAGCGACGAGAATCCGGTGCCGAAATCGTCGATGGCGATCTGGATGCCCAACTGCTTCAACGCCGCCAGCGATTCGAGTATCGAGGTGGTGCCCGACATGGTCATCGATTCGGTGATTTCCAGTTCCAGGTCGTGCGGCGACAGGCCGCTTTCCTGCAATGCATCCTGCACCACCTTGATGAAGTCGGATTGACGGAACTGCATGATCGAGACGTTGACGGCGATGCGCTCCGGTGCAATCGCCATCTGCTTCAATTTGCGCATGGTAAAGCAGGCGGTGCGCAGGATCCAGGCACCCAACGTGACGATCAGGCCGGAATGCTCGGCCAGCGGAATGAAATCCATCGGCGGAATCAACGAGCCGTCTTCATTTTTCCAGCGCACCAGCACTTCGAGGCCGATGAACTTGCGCGTCACCAAGTCGACCTGCGGCTGGTAGGCCAGGAACAGGCGTTGCGTATCGAATGCCTTGTGCAGATGCTGCATCATCCTGGCGCGCTCGCGGATCTGCATGCCCATTTCGCGCGTGAACACGGTATGGTAGCCGCGCTGATGCACCTTGGTGCGCTTCAAGGCGATGCTGGCATCCTTCAACACGTCGGCGCCGTTGGATTCGAAGCCGTCGAGCATGACGACGCCCATCGAGACGACCACCGTGTGTGCCGTCGATTCGATTTCGAACGTCTCTTCGAACAGGTGGCGGATCTTTTCCGGGTCGAGCACCGCCGCAGTTCCGAGCAAGCCGAACACGTCGCCGGAAATGCGCGCGAGGAAGACGTTGCCGCCGTAGTGGCCCTGCAGCCGCTCGGCCACAGCCTTGAGCAGCAGGTCGCCATAAACGTGGCCCAGCACATCGTTGGTTTCGGCGAAATCGTCGATGTCGACCAGCACCACGACCTTGTTTTTTTCACCCTTCTCGATGACGGCATCGATCTCGCTGATGAATTTCAGGCGATTGGGCAAGAGCAGGAACTGGTCGCGGTAGGCATGGCTCTTCAATTGCGAGACCAGCGCCAGATTGTCGAGGCAGACACCGAAGTTCTGGCAAAACACCTCAAGCAATTGGTGATCGACCGTGGAAAGGCTGTGAGGCAGATCGACGAAGGCCGCCATGGGCCGGTTGCCGTGGCCCGAGAAGTACAGGGTCATGGCGTTGTCTTCAATCAGCGAGGTGCGCGTGGTCAGCACTTTTTTGAAGGCTTCCCTGATGCGCTCATTGTCGAGCTCGTCGATCGAGGAGTTCATCAGGCTGCTGTATTGCCCTGCGGATGCAACAATGGAAAACTGCTCGGCCACGCCGGCTTCGTTCGGGCTGTCGGCCTGGGCGCAGATCAAGCCTTCCGAGGGCACGCCGCATAGCGCGGCCAGTTGCGTCACGACGCCGGCGGCGAAGGTCTGGATGCCGTCCTCGACGGCGAACGACGCGCCCGAGGTGATGATCTGGTGCAGGCCGCGCCGGCTTGCATCGATGGTGCGGATCAGGTCGTAGGAGCGGATCGAGGCGGTCAGCGTGGTCAGGAGTTTCTTGCGCGTCAGTTCGCTCTTGGTCTTGTAGTCGTTGATGTCGTAATCGCGGATCGCGTCTTCTTCCGGGGCATAGCCCGGCTGCCCGGTACGCAAAATGATGCGGGTATCAAGCCACCCGAGAGTCTCGCGGATGTAGCCGACCAATTCCAACCCGGCGCGCTCGGTTTCCATCACCACGTCCAGGAGAACCACGGCAATATCGGAATGCTTCCCGAACAGCTCGCGCGCTTCCTGGTTGGAATAGGCGTGCAGGAATTCGATGCGCCGTCCCTGGATCACCACGTCGAGCATGGCGAACTTGGTGGCTTGATGCACGTCCTCGTCGTCGTCGATGATAGCGACGTACCAGACCCGGTTCGTGTTGCCGCCACTCCTGGGCGCCGACTCTTCACTGAAGGTCAATTCGTCGCTGTCCTGCGCATCCGCCATCCCAGACATGCTTCCTCCGCCAATACCGTCGTGCGTTATTTTTCGAGAAACAGCCAAGAGCCTGGTTCGGGCTCGTTTGGACTCGTTACAAGCTTCTGATTATACAATGCCACTTATTGCTTTCACCGCCAACCCAAAGGCGACGCATGTTAGCACTAAGGCAAATCCGAATTGCACCTTATGCTCGGGCAAATGGCGTGCCAGCGCGCGGCCAACCAACATGCCGACGCCGGTGGCAAGCACGAAATACAGGCAAAACGTCACTGGCAGGCTAGCACCGCGCTGTAATGCCAGAAATACCGCACTGCCCGATACCAGGGCAATGAGCAGGAGCGACGTGGCCACAATGCCATGCATCGTGAGATTGGTGTAGCGCCGCAGCATGGGCACGATGATGAAGCCGCCGCCAACGCCCAGCATGCCCGACATCAGACCGGTCAAGGCGCCGATGAAGCCGACCAGCAGAAAGGTCGGCCCATTCCAGTGAAAGCGGCCTGTTTCGGGATCGAGCCGGCCGGCCTTGCCATGTATGTCGTGTGGTCGATGGGGGCTGGTTTCGCGTTCGATGCGGCCGCGTCCGCGCAAGGCCATGCGATAGGCGACAAACAACAGCACGATGGAAAACATTGCCATCAGCAGCGCTTGCGACAAACCTTGCGCCAGCAGGTTTCCCAAAGCGGCGAACGGAAAGCCGATCAAGGCCATCAGGAGCGCCGCCCGATAGCGCACCAGGCCGTGCCTGAATCCTTCGAGTGCGCCAAGCGCAGCGCTGGCGCCGACGGCGATCAGGGCCACCGGCGCGGCTTGCTGCATGCTCCAGCCCATCGCCACGACCAACGCCGGAACGGCGAGTATGCCGCCCCCGGCACCGGTCAGGCCCATGACCGCGCCAATCACGAACCCCAGGAACAAGGACAGCAACATCTGGTTTTGCTAATGCGGGTCGTTGTTATGGCTGGATTCGTTGTGTTGCCCCGCAGCCGAATGCGCTTCAGCCGGCGCGCCGGGGCGCGGCTGCGCCGCTTCTCGCGGTGCAGGGGCAGGTACGGGTTGAACTTGCTGTTGCGGCAAGGGCCGATAGGGTTCAGGCTGCACGGCACGCGTCGTGATCTGCGGCTGCGGCGGCGGCAGGGTTGCCTGTTGCAGCGCACGATTTGCAGTCGGCAGGCTGCGGTAAGCCACACCTAGACGATGCGCCGGGTCGTGCTTCCAGGTCATCACGCTGACCGTGGCGCTGCCGTGATGTGTGCTGCCGACCGAAATCGTGCGCGCCCCCCAATTGGGTCTGAATCGGCTGAAACCACTGCCGCTGGTGTTCACCCTGTTGCCGTAGGCAATGCCGCCTGCACCGACATTGCCGAAATTATAGGGACGGTAAAGCGGCGGCGGATTCCAGAACACCGGTAGTTGCGCCGGCCACCACCAGAGTCCGTAGACCAGGCTGGGGTCGTAGTACGGCACGTAGACCACGTCCGGCGTGGCGGGTTGGATCGATACGTCGTTGCCCTGGCTTTGCACCACCTGTTCGGTATTGCTTTCCAAGGTGCCGTTGGCTGCCGCCTTGGCGCGCAGCGACTGCACGGTGTCCATGACGGCAGTGGGTTGCGCCAGGAAGGCATTGCCGAGTTCTTCGGTCCAGGACAGTTCGTCGTCCATCATCGCCAGTACTTCAGGAAACTGCGTCAGCGCCTTCACGCTAGGGTCCCAAGGCTGGGTATTGAGCGCATCGGCCAGCGCGTTGCCCTGCAGATTGGGGTTTTGCTTGATGTAGCGGTCGGCTTGCACGACTTCGAGCGGATAGGTCGACGCGGTCAGTACATTGGACAACAAATCGTCGGGATACAGCGCGACCGGCGCCAGCATCTGGTCCAGGTCGCTCTGGGTGTAGAAGGCTTGCTGATCGGTTTGCGCCAGTGCCGCGCAGGGAAAACAAGCGGCCAGGCAGAGCAAGGCAGCATACAGAATTCGGGCCACTTCCATTCTCCGGGGGATATGTTGATCTATGGTATCGGTCTTGCACAAGCGGCGTCAACCGCCGCGAGGCTCAAGCGGTAAAATGGGCGCATGGATGACATCGTCAAACAAGCACTGGCCAAATGGCCCAACGTGCCGCATTGCTACGGCTGGCTGGCGCTCGACGCGCGCGGCGCCTGGCGCATGCGCGACGAGCGGGCACAAAAGCTCGGCCTGCCCGGCGACAAGATCAATCACCCGGCCCTCTTGGGCTTCATTGCGCGCAACTATGGCTGCGACGAGCGAGATTGCTGGTATTTTCAGAATGGCCCGCAGCGCGTCTACGTCAACCTCGAGGCCACGCCCTACATCGCGCGCACCGATCCGCAGCAAGGCTTCGTGCTACAGACCGGCGTTACCTTGTCCAAACCGGATTCAGCTTGGATTGGCAGGCACGGCAACCTGATCTTGCGAGCGGGGGACAAGCTGGCGCAGGTTGACGACCGCGACATGGCGGAATGCCTGGCAAAGATGGAGCTGGATGGTTCGCAGATGGCGGACGATGCTCTGCTGGAATGGATTGCCGATGATACCAAGGCTGGCAGATTAACGCTCAGGCTAAGCGGGGGCGCTATTGAAGTGCGGCGTCTGCCTGAAGATGATCTTGCTGCGTATTTTGGCTTTGTTGCGGAGCCTGGGCCTGCAACGTAAGCCCGCCATGTCGGCGAAGGCGTTAACGACTGATTGCCCACGAACCGTAGCACTACCAACTCCCCTCTCCCGCGGGCGGGAGAGGGGCGGGGGTGAGGGAGGCTGTGATCCGGCTGCGCCAAAGAGACAACAAAAGTAGACGCAATTTTTTGCTGTCATATTCAAACTGAGCCAAATTGCCACCTCCCTCACCCCTGCCCCTCTCCCGCCTGCGGGAGAGGGGTTCTAAAGCCTTGCATGCACTCGTGGTTAATGCTCAATCCGAAAGCGAGGATCCAAGATTTAGATCTGACGAACGACAACGATCAGGGCTATTTGTGTACGCTGTCTATCCGTACTTTCAAGCCCTTGGCACCCGGATGCACAGTCCCACTCACACCCTCAATATCGCCCGCAGCCGGCATGGGATTGCCCGACCTCGATACCCGCGCCCCTACGACCACGTCGGTGAAGCCGGATAGCTTGGCGTTGGGCATCATGCTCATGCTGTCGTCGAGCGTGAAGCTGAGCGGCAAATCCTTGACCTGCTTGCGCAGCACCGCCAGCGGCATGGGCGGGCCATTGACGGCGCGGGCGAACACGAACACCGTGTCATCGTCCTTGACCTGGGCGCGCAGGGCCGGATCGAGATCGACCGTGCCCGACAGGGACACCGGCTTGCCGGTTGCCACGGCGCCTTCGGCCGGCATGCCCGACAGGGTCAGGGCCTGATCGATGCGGCTCGATACGGCGTGCGCGATGTCGGAGTCGGGCGGCACCAGCGCCAGGATCTTGCGCCACTGCGTTACGGCGCCTTGATAGTCGTGGCGCTCGAAATGCGCCGCGCCGGAGATCGCCAGGGCCGCGACGTTCTTGGGATCGGCTGCGAGCGCCTGGGCGATGGTCTTTTCCGGTTCGCCGATCAGGCTTTGATGGTTGGCGTAGCCCTGCACTTCGGCGTACTCGGCCAGCAGGTCGGCATTGTGCGGCATCAACTGGGCCAGGTGGGCGTAGGCTTCTTCGGCTTCCGGGAAACGGCCCAGCTTGGTATAGGTGCGCGCCAGCATGGTCCAGCCCTTGACGTCGTCGGGACGGTCTTTCATGTCGCGCGCCAGTTTGTCGACGATGGCGGAGATTTGCTCGGGCGTATATTGCTGCTGCGCAGATTCCGGCGCGGTCTTGGCCGGGTCGAGGCCGTCGGGTGTACCGAGCTTCCAGTAGAGCGCGCCGGCAGCCACGGGCAAGAGCACCGCCAGTACCAGCGCAGCCCAGGGTTTGCGTTTGGGTGCTGCTACCGTTTGCGATTCAGGGGGCACTTCCTCGGCGACGCGCTGTTCCAGCTCGTGGCGAGCCGCGTCGTAGCCGGTAGCGTCGATGGTTCCGGCTTCGCGGTCGGCATCAAGTTCGCGCAACTGGTCGCGCAGGATGTCGAGATTGATCGCTTCTCGCTGTGCGTGTGAACTGCCGTGTTCTTTTTGCAGCAGCGGCGGCAAGACGAAAAACAGGGCTGCCGCCAGCATCAGGGCGGCAAAGAGCAGAAACACCGTCATTGGATGTCTTTCTTATTGGAGAGCAGTTCAGCGGCGCGTTGCAGTTCGGCTTCGGTAACGGTCGATGTCTCCCGCACCTTGCTGCGACTCTTGATTCTCCACGTCAGGGCAATCAGCCCCAGTGCCAGCAGCAGGAAGGGGCCGAACCACAACAGCCAGGTCGTGCGCTTGACCGGCGGGCGGTACAGCACGAAGTCGCCGTAACGCTCGACCATGTAGTCGATCACCTGCTGGTCGCTCATGCCATGCGCCAGCTTTTCGCGTACCTGGTTCTTCAAATCGATGGCGAGGTCGGCATGCGAGTCGGCGATGGTCTGGTTTTGGCACACCAGGCAGCGCAATTCGCTGGTCAATGCCTGCACGTGCTTTTCCAGCACCGGATCGGCGCCGATCGGCTTGGCTTCTTCCGCCATGCCGAAGAACGGCACCGCCAGCAAGGCAAGCAACAAGATGGACAACAGGTTACGCATTGTTTTCCAGTTCCTTGATCTTGGGCAGCAGCTTCTTGGTCAGCACGTCTGGGGTGATCGGGCCGATCTGCTTGTAGCGGATCACGCCGTGCTTGTCGATGACGAAGGTTTCCGGCACGCCATAGACGCCGTAGTCGATGCCGACGCGGCCGTCACCGTCGAAGGCGATCAATTGATAGGGATTGCCCAGTTGCGCCAACATGTCTGCGCCCTTGTCGCGCTGATCCTTGTAGTCGAGCCCGACGATGGGCACCACGTTCTCGCGCGAGAACTCCACCAGCATGGGATGCTCATCGTGACAGCCTTCGCACCAAGAGGCCCAGACGTTCAACAGCCACACCTTGCCCAGCATGTCTTGCGGCGAAAAATTCTTTTGCGGATCGGCCAGTTGCGTCAGGGTGAAGGCGGGCGCCGGCTTGCCGATAAACGGCGACGGCACTTCGGAAGGCGTCAAATCCAGGCCGCGCCACAAAAACCAAAACAAGGCCGTGAAGGCGGCCAGGGGAACCAGGAATATCGCGATGCGCTTCATATTGAATTCGTGATCGATTTAGGCGGGAACGGCGATGTTGTCGATCTGCTGCGCGGCACGCCTCTTCGCCAGGCGGTAGCGTCGGTCGGATGCTGCCAGGAAGCCGCCGAAGGCGATGATGATGCAGCCGCTCCAGATCCAGCTCACGAAGGGCTTGTGCTGCACGCGCACCACCCAGGCGCCGTCGTTGCCGGGCTCGCCGAGCGAGACGTAGAGGTCGCGCGTGAAGCCGCGGTCGATCGCGGCGATCGTCATTTCCATTTGCTGCACGACGAAGGCGCGCTTCTCGGGCTTCATGATGGTTACCACGCTGCCGTTGTGCGTCACTTCGAACGTGCCGCGCTTGGCGATGTAGTTCGGCCCCACAATCTTGTCTTCGAAGTTGACGAAGCGGAAGGTGTAACCGCCGGCCGTGGTGGTGTCGCCGATGTGCATAGCGACGTCGTTCGATACCTCGGTGCCCTTGACCATGGTCACACCAAGTACGAAGATGCCGATGCCGGCGTGTGCCACGATCATGCCCCAGTAGCTGCGCGGTTCCCGGCGGATGCGCTGCCACAGCGGCGTGCCGGCCGGTGCATGGCGCAAGCGCTCGATCAGGTGCGACGCCGTCACCAGCAAGATCCAGGCGCTGAAGGCCACGCCCATCACCGTGAGGGGCGACGGCGCGAAACTCAGGGCAGCGATGCCGGCGAAGATCAGCGTCGCCAGGGCCAGCCAGCGCAGGCGGCGCAGTACCTCGCCGACCGGCGCGCCTTTCCAGCGCACGAAGGGGCCGACCGCCAGGAGCAGTAGCACCGGCACCATCAGCGGTACGAATACCGTATCGAAGTACGGCGGGCCGACCGAAATCTTGCCCATGCCGAGCGCATCGAGGAACAGCGGATACATGGTGCCGAGCAGCACCGTGGCCGCAGCCACCAAGAGCAGAACGTTATTCACCAGCAGCAGCGATTCGCGCGACACCAGGTTGAACCTGCCGCCCAGGCCGACCTTGGGCGCACGCCAGGCATAGAGCATCAACGAGCCGCCGATCACAATCGTCAGGAAGACCAGGATGTACAGCCCGCGCCGCGGATCGGTGGCGAACGCGTGCACCGACGTCAGTACGCCCGAGCGGACCAGGAAGGTGCCGAGCAGCGACAGCGAGAAAGCGACAATGGCCAGCAGCACCGTCCAGTTCTTGAAGCTGCCGCGCTTTTCCGTCACGGCCAGCGAGTGGATCAGTGCCGTGCCAACCAACCAAGGCATGAAGGACGCGTTTTCCACCGCATCCCAGAACCACCAGCCGCCCCAGCCCAACTCGTAGTAAGCCCAGAAGCTGCCCATGAAGATGCCCAGGGTCAGGAACATCCAGGCCACCAGGGTCCAGGGCCGTGACCAGCGCGCCCAGGCGGCATCGAGTTGGCCGCCCATCAAGGCCGCGATGGCGAAGGCGAAGGCGACCGAGAAGCCGACATAGCCCATGTAGAGCATGGGCGGATGGACGATCATGCCGAAGTCCTGCAGCAGCGGATTCAAGTCATGCCCATCGGCGGCGCCGGGCAGCAGGCGGTCGAAGGGATTGGAGGTGAACAGCATGAAGCACAGGAAGCCGATGCTGATCAAGCCCATCACGCCCAAGACGCGCGCCACGGTCTGTTCCGGCAACTGGCGGCTGAACAGGCTGACGGCGAAAGTCCATACCGAGAGCATCTCGACCCACAGCAAGAGCGACCCTTCATGGCCGCCCCAGGTGCCGGCAATGCGGTAATAAAGCGGCAACAGCGAGTTTGAATTGGTCGCAACGTAGGAGACGGAAAAGTCGTTGTTGACGAAGCACGACACCAAGCAGGCAAACGCGATCGTGACGAACGCAAACTGCCCCGCTGCTACGGGGCGCGCCAGCGCCATCCAGCGCAGATTGCCGGTGAACGAACCGGCAATCGGGAAGATGCCGAGCACCAGGGCCAGGCACAGTGCCAGCATGACGGAAAAATTGCCGAGTTCAGGAATCATTTACCGCCTTTGGATTGGTCGGCCGCCACCGTGGCGCCGAGCTTGGCTGCGGCGTCCTTGGCTTCCTGGCCTTTTTTCATGGCATAGGCCGCATCGGGCGGCATGTAGTTCTCATCGTGCTTGGCCAGCACCTGCTCGGCCGTAAAGGTGGCGCCGACCAGCTTGCCTTCGGCCACCACGCCTTTGCCTTCTTTGAACAGATCGGGCAGGATGCCGCGATAGGTGACGGGAATCTGGTGCGCCAGGTCGGTCACGATGAAGGTCCAGGTCAGGCCGTCGGGCTGATGCACCAGGCTGCCGGACTCAACCATGCCGCCGACGCGGAAGCTGCGGCCCTGCGGCGCTTCGCCGGCCAGAATCTGGGTTGGGGTGAAGAAGAACACCAGGTTTTTCTGGAAGGCCGACATGATGAGCCACGCCGCCACGCCGAGTACGGCCACACCCCCGAGCACCAGGGTAAGCCTCTTGTGCCGCGCCTTCATTTGCCGCCCTTCTTCGATGCGCGTTGGGCCATGCGCAAATGCAGGATGACGGTCTTGCGCCGCAGGCACAATGCTGCCACTTCACCCAACGTGCATGCGGCCACGACCACGGTCGAACCCCACACATAGAGCCCATATCCACCCATGGCGAAAAAATCGGCCCAGCTATTCCAGATCATGCCGCTTTCTCCAGGTATTCCTTGACCCACTCGGTATGCCGCTCACGCTCGAGGATGATGCAGCGCAGCCGCATCAAGACCGCGGCAAAGGTGTATGCCCAAAACGCCAGCGCCATGATCAGCATGCCCCACAACATGATGGCTGCCATGCTTGACGAGCCGCTGAAATTGATCGACGACCCCTGGTGCAAGGTGTTCCACCATTTCACCGAGAAATAAATGATGGGAATATTGACAACGCCAACCAGCGCCAGCACGGCGCCGGCCTTGTCGGCCCGGCGCGGATCGTCGATGGCAGCCTGCAAAGCGATGAAGCCGATGTAGAGGAACAAAAGAATCAATTCCGAAGTCAGGCGCGCATCCCACACCCACCACGTGCCCCAGGTGGGCTTGCCCCATAGCGAACCGGTCCACAATGCCAAAAAGGTAAACATGGCGCCAGTGGGCGCCAGCGCGGTTGCCATCATCGACGAAAGGCGGGTGTTCAGCACCAGACCAAGACCGGCCCAGAACGCCAGTGCCAGGTAGATCACCATCGACATCCAGGCCGCCGGCACGTGGAGGAAGATAATGCGATAGGCATCATGCTGCTGGAAATCGGTCGGCGCGCGGAAAAAGCCGATGTAAAAGCCGACTGCGATCAAAACGGCGGCAAGCACGGCAAAAACCGGAATCATCTTCCCGGCCAGAGGGAAAAAAGTCTGCGGCGAAGCGAAGTGAAATAAATTGAGGCGCCCCGACTGTTGCGTGGGAGCCGCGATGCTCTCTGGACTGGACACTGCAATGTTACCCCGGGGAAATATATACTGACTGTATCGATTAAAACAGCATGTGTATTGCTATATAGCAGGCGCTATTCTACTCACAAATAACGTCTTTCGGCTTGACGCGAATCAAGCAAATCCTGCTGTTGAATTGGCAGCATGGCATGGCTACCGAGCAATATCCGTTCCACACTGTGTATACGGCCTATGGCCCAGCAGGTTCATTCCAGTTCCTATTCCAACGCAATGCGCAGAGCGGTCGAGGTAGCCCAGGGCGTCAGCACGAGCGCCGCAGCCAAGGCGCCGCCCAAAAGCAAGAGATGGGCGCTCGCCCCGATACCGCTGGCTTCGGCCCCGACCGCACCGGCGCCGAAGATCAAAACCGGGATGTAGAGCGGCAGTACCAGCAGCGAAATCAAGGCGCCGCCGCCGCGCAAGCCCAGGGTCAGGGCGGCGCCGATGGCGCCGATCAGGCTCAACACCGGCGTGCCGAGCAACAGGCTGACAACGAGCACGGCAATCGAATCGCCGGGCAAATCGAATTGGATTGCCAAGAGAGGTGATAGCAGCACCAGCGGCAATCCTGACACCAGCCAGTGCGCCAGCACCTTTCCGATCACGATAACCGACAGCGGTTCGGGCGACAACAGCATTTGTTCCAGCGTGCCGTCGGCATGATCGGCGGCGAACAGCCGTCCCAAAGCCAACATGGACGCCAGCAAGGCGCTGACCCAGACGATGCCGGGCGCGAGCGTGCGCAGCAAGTTTGGCTCGGCCCCGACGCCGAGCGGGAACAGGCTGACGACGATGACGAAAAAGAAAAGTGTAGTGACCACGTCGGCGCGGCGCCGGAACGCCAGCAGCAAGTCGCGCCTGACGACAGCTAGCAACGCGCCTAGCATGGCGCCGCCTCGCCCAGTTCGAGCGTCAGTTTGCGCCCCGCCTTCAAGGCGATTTCCTGATGCGTGGTATAGACGACCATGCCGCCGCCGGCCAGGTGCTTATCCATCTTGCGGCACAGCAGTTCGACCGCTTGCGCATCGAGCGCGGTGAACGGCTCATCCAATATCCACAGGCGCGGCTTGTCGTCGAGCCAAAGCCGGGCCAGCGCCACGCGCTTCTTCTGGCCTTGCGAGAGCATGCGCGTTGGCAGGTGCCCGATTTCATCAAGCCCGACCGCGTCCAGCGCATCCCAGGCCGCATGCCGCGTAACAGGCCGGCCGGCGAGGCTGGCACCGGCTTGCAGATTCTCCCAGGCGGCAAGATCGTCCTTCACGGCAGCGGCGTGGCCGAGGTATATCAGGTCGGCGCAATAGTCTTCGCGATTCTTGTGGATGCTGCGTTCGTTCCAGTACACAACACCTGCCGCCGGATGGGACAAGCCGCACAACAGGCGCAACAGGCTGGTCTTGCCGGCACCGTTCGGGCCGGCAATGCGCAAGGCATCGCCGCCGGCGATTTCGAAGTTGATATCGGTGAATAAGTGACGCTCGCCGCGCGAGCAAGCCAATTGATGGCCCTGCAAAGTCATGCGTGTTCTCCCATGGCCCAGAATGGTACATCAATTGGTTGCGCGACATGACTTTGAGACATCTGAGCATCAAGCAACAAATTAAGCAACAATTTGGCAACAAAATACCTGCCCCTCCATCACCGGCTTCTTTATATAATCGGGTAACGACAGAATTGTAGAGACGCAGTCCATGAATGTCTTGATAGTCGACGACAACGAAATGACGCGCACGCTATTGCGCACGATCCTCAGTGCCGATGGCTACGTGGTCGTCGGCGAGGCCAGCAACAGCAAGCATGGGCTGGAACAGGCGATGCGCTTAAAGCCGAACGTGGTGTGTCTCGACATTCTGATGCCCGACGGCAGCGGAGTCGATCTGCTCAAGGAAATCAAGAAGGAATTGCCCAAGACCGTCGTCATGATGGTGACCGCGCAGCGCGACGTGGACACGGTCAAGGAATGCCTGGCGCATGGCGCGACCGGCTTCATTTTGAAGCCATTCAACGCCGGCATCGTGACCAAGACGGTCAAAGAGGCCGTGATCCGCGCTTCGATGCCTTAGACGCCCCCACAGTATGTCAGTGCCGCACTCAGGAAATCGTCGCGGCAAATCGTTCCAGCTCTTCCCGAATTTGCGTCACCTGCCGTTCGATGTCGGCAAGCGTACTGTCGTCGCAGACACCCTGGGGATCCCCGCAAGCCGCTTCGAGGACGATCAATTGCTGCGATAAGGAGTCGGCACCTGTGGGACCCACCGTCCCCTTCATGGCATGCATATCGAAAGCTAATTGGGTCCGGTCGCCGCTTGCCAGCGCCTGACGCATCGTGGCAAGCGCTGCTGCCGTATCGCGCTTGAATATATCGACCAGCAACATGAACGTGTCGCGGCTGCCGCCCACCGTCTCAAGCAAGTCGGCAGGCCGGCTATGGCGATATTCGGATGCGCTCATGGGATATTCCATGCGAAGGGAAATCACAGTTAAACCGATCCACCACACGGCGTCAAGCTATGGAGCTTGGCAAGATCGCGCTTTGTTACATTGCGGCACCCGCAAAACACCTGGGGCGAGACACTTATCATTTTGACGCCTTACGCGCGTTACCGGCACGCTCGACTGGCTATGCTACCCTATCGCAAAATCACGCCGCAACCACGTCCATGCCGCAATATTCCTACCGCCTGCTCAATGTATTCGCCGACTCGGCCTTCAGCGGCAATCCGCTGTGCGTATTCGAGGACGGTTCAGGCCTGGATGACGAAACCATGTTGAATCTGGCGCGCCAGTTCAACCTGTCGGAGACGGTCTTTTTGTTTCCTACCTCAGACCCCGCCGATGCCGTACTGCGCATCTTCACCCCAACTGGGGAGCTGCCCTTCGCCGGCCATCCCAGCATCGGCGCGGCCCATGTGCTTCAGCAGAGGCTCACGCGAAACACCCTCACGTTGAAAACCAAAGCGGGCATCGTGCCGCTTGCGCTCGACGCTGCGCTCTGGACCCTGACAGCGCCGCGCGAAGCCGCCGACGCGCTGGTGCGCCCATGCACGATGAGCGTGGCGGAACTGTGCGGCATGCTCAATCTCGACACGCAAGACGCCGCCGCCGATCCGCTGTGGATCGACACCGGTTCGGAACAATTGCTGCTGCCCCTGAACTCCATCGAAGCGGTGCAAAGAGCCCGGCCCGACGCCGGTTTTGCACAGCGTTGGCCCGCCAACGGCCTGGGGCGGAAAAACGTCTTCCTGTTCGCCCTGAGCAAGCCGGACCATGGCAGCGACTCGGTTCGGGCACGCTATTTTTTCAAATCGGCGAGCGGTGTCGGCGAAGATCCCGGCACCGGTTCGGCTTGCATCAACCTCGGCGCCTGGCTGTATATGCATGTGATGCCGATCGCGCGGCAGGTCGACATCATCCAGGGCGTCGAAATCGGTCGCCCCTGCCGCATCCGGCTCGACGTTTCGGCGCAGGGCAAGATCAGCATCGGCGGCCGCGTAATCGAGCTGGGCGGCGGCCAAATCAATCTATGAGCCAGAGCGACCGCGCGGCCCTGGGACGTCTGTTCGCCTCGACAAACAGCCTGCTTGCCCAAGGCGATGCACGCGCAGCGCTGGCGCAGGCGCAAGAGGCATGGAAACTGGCCCCAAATGAAGCCGACTGCAGCAATCTGATCGGCATATGCGCCATTGCCTTGGGTGACGGCGCGACGGCGGAACGCTGCTGGCGCCAGGCGATCGCCTTGAACCCGCAAACGATGGAAGCGCGCAATAACCTGACGCGCTATTACAGCGAATCGGGCCGCAATCGTGAAGCGGAAGACTGCCTGCGCGAAGTCATTGCGCTGACACCAAGCGATCCTCTTCCCCGTTTGCGGCTCGCTCACCTGCTCGGTGCACGCCAAGCCGCGGAAGCCGCATCATGCTACCGGCAAGCACTGGCGCTCGATGCAGGTCTGGCGGAAGCCTGGGCCAACCTGGGCTTGCTGCTGGAAAAGGAAAAAAACTGGACCGAGGCCGAGGCCCACCACCGGCGCGCGCTCGAGCTGGCGCCAGACTCGTCTGAAATCCATGGCAACCTGGGGAACCTGCTGGCGCGCTTGCGTCGGTCACATGAGGCAGAACGGGAATACCGGCGAGCGCTGGCGCTCAAGCCGGACTCCGCGCCTGCGCACTCCAATTTAGGCGTATTGCACGCCGACCTTGGGCAAGATGCCGAAGCGGAGCAATCCTTGCGCCAGGCTGTGCAACTAAACCCCGGCTACCAGTTGGCGCGCCATAACCTCGCCATGCTCTTGCTGGCGCAGGGCCGGCTGGAAGAAGGCTGGCAGCTCTTCGAGGCACGCCATCATCCCGATCTGCCCAAGCCCGACGCGCCGCTTCCATCCCTACCCGGAAAGCAATGGCAAGGCGAAGCGCTGCAGGGGAAACGGCTGCTGGTGTGGCCGGAACAGGGTCATGGCGACATGCTCCAGTTCTGCCGCTACATACCGCTGATGAAACGCGCCGGAGCGGCACGCATCGATCTGGTGTGCCGCAACACGCAGGTCGCCTTGTTGGAAACGCTCGAAGGCGTGGACCGCGTCGTCGCGCTTGAGGATGCCGACGCGATTGTCGGCACGCACGACTATTGGACGCTGCCGATGAGCCTGCCGCTGCACCACGGCACGACACTTGGGACCATACCCAATCAACTGCCCTATCTGCACGCGCCGCCAAATCGACGCGAACGCTGGCACGACCGCATGGCGGCAGCGACGGGCAAGAAAATCGGCCTGGTTTGGCGCGGCAATCCCCATCATGCCAACGACAGCAATCGCTCGCTGCCGGACTTTTCCGCCTTGAACGCCGTATTGGCCGTGGAATCGGCCAGCTTCTTCAGCCTGCAGCTCGATCGGCAAGACGCGTTGCCGGCGCAAGTCGTCGATCTCGGTGCGGACATAGTCGACTTTGCCGACAGCGCCGCCATCATCGAGCAGCTCGACCTCCTGATCACGGTCGATACCGCCGTCGCCCACGCAGCCGGCGCGCTCGGCAAGCCATGCTGGATCATGCTGCCCGCATATCGCCCGGATTGGCGCTGGCTGCGTGGACGCAGCGACAGCCCGTGGTATCCCGGCGTCGTGCGGCTATACCGCCAGGGCGCCGGCGAAGGCTGGCAAGCCGTGGTGGCACGTATTGCCGACGATTTGCGCACGATTTAGCATTCACAATAAAAAAACGGCGCCGTGGATGACCGGGCGCCGTTTTCTC
>FTAD01000029.1_pt1 | contig 51450 bp, 40 predicted proteins | sample 1639041 | NCBI WGS metagenome assembly FTAD01 (sample SAMEA3914812, study PRJEB12502) | metagenome | biome: forest; material: soil | place: Canada | collected 2011-07-07 | depth 0.1 m | reverse complement strand
CGATGCCGGTGATTGCTGCTTGTTCCATATTGGTGTCTTCCTCAAACGAAATCAGGGTGCCGGAGTTGGCTTCTTCCTCCAGCGGCGTCATGGGGTCGGTCAGCGACGAGAGCACGCGTGTGGGCATCTTGTAGTTGCCGGCGAATTCGACCGAGCGGATCTGCAGGACTTTCGAACCCAACGATGCCATTTCGAGCATTTCCTCGAAGGTGACGGTATTCAAACGCCGCGCATCGGACACCACGCGCGGATCGGTGGTGTAGACGCCATCGACGTCGGTGTAGATCAGGCATTCCTTGGCCTTCATCGCGACAGCCACGGCAACGGCGGAGGTGTCGGAGCCGCCTCGGCCCAGCGTGGCGATGTTGCCGTCGTCGTCCACGCCCTGGAAGCCGGTGATGATGACGACCTTGCCGGCATCGAGATCGCGCCGCACCTTGGCGTCGTCGATCGATTGGATGCGGGCTTTGGTGTAGGCCGAGTCGGTTTTGATGGCGACCTGCCAGCCGGCATAGGACACGGCCTGTTTGCCGATGGAGTGCAGCGCAATCGAAAGCAAGGCGACCGACACCTGCTCGCCGGTCGAGGCCAGCATGTCGAGTTCGCGCGGGTCGGGGCGCGGCATGATTTCGTTGGCCAGACCGAGCAGGCGATTGGTTTCGCCGGACATGGCCGAAGGTACGACGACGATCTGGTACCCAGCGTCATGCCACTTGGCAACGCGGCGGGCGACGTTCTTGATGCGCTCGATGGAACCCATCGAGGTCCCCCCGTATTTGTGGACGTATAAAGCCATAAAAAGTCAGTAATTTGAGAGAAATGCTTAATAAATGCGCCAAAAACCAGCGAATAACTTTACATGCTGCGGCGCAGAATGACAAGTGGTATTTGTGTGGTATTAGCATACCACCCGGATGCGGAGTCTGATCTAGACGGAGCAGGACAAGCCGGGATTAAACTATTTTCATAATGCGGTAAGGGCCGGATCGCGCCTACACTGGAAGCATATCCCGAAGAATGACAAGGTGTGCCATGAACAAGATACGTATAACCGCTATTGTAACCGCTACCCTGCTCTGCACGGCGTGCGCGTCACCCCAAGGCGGCATGACCTGGCAGCAGCGTTGGGGCGATCCAGCCACCGATGCCGCCGCGACCAAGACTGTCGTCATCCTGCCTGGCACGCAATACGTCAACGTTACCGGCGGCGAGGTGATCAAATTTGTCGATGGCGGCAAGTCGTTCGCATGGAACTTCGACGGGCCTTATGGTTATACCTTTGAACTCAACCGCGTCGCGCCGCCTGGCGTGCTGGATCATCGTGTGATGGCTTATGTCGATCCTGATCCCTACTACAATGGGCGTTAGGCGACGGCATCCGTCTTGCCGCTTTCCTTCCCGACCCCCTCGGTTTTTTTTGCCTCCAGCACCGCGGCCTCTTCAAACTTTTCCCACGGAATCTCGGTCGCCTCGGGCTTGGGCAAATCCTTGTAGTGCACCAATCCCTCGTTGATGTAATCGTCCGCGCCCTCGATTCGCTTGCCCGCTTCGGTATTGCCGCTAACCGATTCGCGCGGCGCGACCTTGATCGGAAAGCGCCAGAATATCTTGTCCAGATCCAGTCCACAGGTCTTTTGCACGTGATCGCGCAGGGCAATTTCGATGATGTGCGACAGGCGGAACTGCTTCATCGGCTCCGACTCGACAAAGGCGGTGAAGCGGTTGCCTTGCAGGTTCACACAGCCGACCGAGACCCCCACGCCGGTCTTGCGAAAATACTCGACCAGTACGGCCGACACCTGATTGAGCAACTTCCTGCTGCGCGCCGTGCGGCGCTTCTCGCGCACAAGGTACGCCAACATGGCCAACGCAGCCAGCGCGGCTACGATCAGCAATCCAAGCATCGGCAAGTCGAGTTGGGCGGGCATTGCGTGGTGTCTCCTCTATCATGGGTGCCGGCACGAAAGCGGGGTCAGGTCTGCTGCTTGCGGCACCATGCGGTATAAGGTACCCGGATTTCCCGCTTCGGTACAGTTTTTTGCTTTCGCATTTCGAGGTTGTGCTACAGTGGCGGGCGGCAAAATGCCGGATTGGCGCGATGCGTTTTCTGCGCGGCAGCGGATTGCCGAACCGCCTCGGTCGATGCCTGGCTTTTTACGCAGTGGTATCATAATCCGCTACCAGGAAAGCCCGGGGGCCGAACCGTATGTGCACCGCGAACGATTTGCCCCTGTCGTCGCTATGTAAACAGGAACCGGCGCGTGGTAACAATTTAAACCGGATAAAACGCCAATAACGTGGCAACATCCCTCATTTGCAGAAGAGATTTGGAGCGCTGTATGCATGTTGTAAGAAAAGCCGTATCGTTTTTTCTGCTGACAATGGTGGCGGCAACATTGTTGGCCGGCTGCGGAGGCAGCGACACCAATCCCAGCGCCGACCCGCCGACTGCACTCTTCACTTCCACGGTCACTCCCGGCAACCTGACAGTCTCGTTCAGTTCCGCCGGTTCCATCAGCGCCGACGGCACTGCGGCGACGTCCACCTGGTCCTTCGGCGACCAGGTCACCTCGACGACCGTGGCAACCACCGGCTCGCCGGTCACTCATGCCTACGCTAACCCGGGCAACTATACCGTCACGCTGACGGTGACCGACGATCACGGCACCGCGGTGGATGTAACGCACACGATCAACGTGACCGGCATAGTAACCACCAAGCTCGGCGTCGAAGACTGGAACTGGATCAGCGGCAGCAATTTTGCCAACAATGCCGGCGCCTTCGAATCGGAATTCACACCCAACCCACGCAACGCGCCCAGCTCGCGCCAATTGGCCGCGACCTGGTATTCCGGCGGCAAATTATGGATGTTCGGCGGTAACGGCTACGATTCCTACGGCACCGCAGGTCCTCTGAACGACTTGTGGAATTGCACCCCGGGCACCGGTACCGGCACCAGCTCGATCACCAACGCCAACGTCGCTATCGTCACTTGCGTCTGGACCTGGGTTGCCGGCGCAAACCACGCCGACACGCAGGGCTACTACCCGAGTTCGCCCGGTACCTTCAGCGCCACCAGCCTGCCCGGATCGCGCTCGGCGGCGGCCACTTGGACCGACTTGAACGGCAACATGTGGCTATTCGGCGGATCCGGCTACGATTCCGTCGGCAATACCGGCGTGCTCAACGATTTGTGGTCCTTCAGCATCACGGGACAATCGGAATGGGTCTCCGGCCCCAACGTCGTCAACGACCAGGGCAACGCCACCACCCCACCGTCGCGCGCCTATGCCGCCAGCTGGACTGACAGCAATGGCAACTTCTGGCTCTTCGGCGGACAAAGCATCAACGCCTCCGAATCGGTGTTCTACTTGAACGACCTGTGGTGCTTCACGCCCAGCTACAACGGCAACCATCCTTCCTGCGCCAGCGAAACCGCCGGCGGCGCCAGCGCCACGCCGCAGCCTGGTACGGCGATCACTTCGGGCACCTGGACGCAGATAAGCGGTGGTACGGTCAACGGCTCCGGCTCCTACGGCACACTGGGCGCCGCCGCCGCAAGCAACATCCCCGGCGCCCGCATCAGCGGGCAAACCTGGGTCGACGGCGCGGGCAACCTGTGGCTTTTCGGCGGCAGCGGCTACGACTCGGTCGGCACCAATGGTTCGTTGAACGACGTCTGGATGTTCAATACCAAGACCAGGGTCTGGACCTACATGTTCGGCTGGAACACCGTCGGCGCCGGCGAAGTCCTCGGCACGCAAGGAAGCTTCGGCAGCGGCAACATGCCAAGTGCACGCCTGGGCACCGTCGGCTGGACCGACTCTTCCGGCACCATCCTATGGATGTTCGGCGGCAGCGGCACCGATTCGACCGGAACCGGCGCCAGCAGCGACGGCGGCGGCGCTCTGAACGAATTGTGGGCCTTCAACACGCAAAACCTGGAATGGGCCTTTGTGGCCGGCACGAACATCGCAGGGGAAGCGGGTGTGTACCCCGTGCTGCCGGAAGGCGCCCTGACGCAATACTCGGTCTATGCCATCCCCGGTTCGCGCCTATGGTCCAACCTGTGGGTCGATTCCAGCAGCAATGTCTGGATCTTCGGCGGAACCGGCGACGATGCCGTCGGCACTTCGGGCTACCTGTCCGACCTGTGGGAAATGACCCTCACCGGCAAGCCATAGTCAAGCAAAGCATCAGCCAAAGCCGCCGGACTCGTTCCGGCGGCTTTTTTTATGCCGACTTCACAGCTTGACGCCACGCGCAAGTTCGACGAAGGCGCTCAGGTAGTCAATCCCGGTATCGGTCTCGCGTACACCAAGAAAGATCTGCTTGGCGATGCCATGCTTTCCCAGGCGAACCGGGCTGATCGCCACCTTGTCGGCGTATTCGGCAACCAGCCATCCAGGCAAGGCCGTGACGCCGCGACCGGCCTCCACCATCTGCAGCATGATGTCGGTGGTTTCGATGGTCTTGTGTTTTTTGGGCGCGCAGTTGGCCGGCAGCAGGAATTGGTTGTAGATGTCGAGGCGCTCGATCTCGACCGGGTAGGTAATCAGCGTTTCGTCGGTCATGTGCTTGGGTAGGATGTAAGGCTTCCCCGCCAGCGGGTGCTTGCGCCCAACGACCAGCACCTGCTCATAATCGAATACCGGTTGGAACAGCAGCCCCGGTTTCAGCAGTGGGTCGGGCGTCACCAGAATGTCGATTTCGTAGCTGAGCAAGGCGCCGATGCCGCCGAACTGGAATTTCTGCTTTACATCCACATCCACGTCGGGCCAATCGTTCAGATAGGGCGACACCACCTTGAGCAGCCATTGGTAGCACGGGTGGCACTCCATGCCGATGCGCAGCGTGCCGCGCTGGCCTTCGGCATATTGCCGCATGATTGTTTCGGCATATTCGAGCTGCGGCAGCAGGCGATTGGCCAAGACCAGCAGGTATTGGCCGGCCTGGGTCAATCTCAGGCCGCGGCCCTCACGCTTCCAGATCGGCGTGCCCAGCTGCTGCTCCATTTTCTTGATGGTGTGACTGAGCGCCGGTTGCGTAAGGCACAGCACGTCGGCAGCGGCGGTCAGCGAACCTTGTCGGTCCACCTCTCGGACGAGGGTCAGATATGCGCGTTCCAGCATGGGGTTTAATATAAATTAAAGTAATGAATGGATTAAATATTATCATTATTTTTCATCGATGAGATTCGCTATGATGGCCGCCACTCACAACGGAAATGTCAATCATGGTCACCACGCACAATCTCGGATTCCCGCGCATAGGCGCAAAACGCGAACTGAAGTTTGCCCTGGAAAAGTACTGGAAAGGCGCCTCATCGCACGATGAATTGGCCACCGTGGGAGCGCAATTGCGCCAGCGTCATTGGGCCAATCAAGCCAAGCTCGACCTGGTGCCGGTCGGCGACTTTTCCTTCTACGATCAGGTGCTCGACGCCAGCTTCTTGCTGGGCAACGTCCCTGACCGCGTCCGCAGCCTGCAAGGCGACGTGCTGGATAACTACTTCCGTATCGCGCGTGGGCGTTCGGCCAAGGATTCCGGCTGCAGTTGCGTCCATGCCGGCGAAATGACCAAATGGTTCGATACCAACTACCATTACATCGTCCCGGAATTCACTGCCGCAACCGAATTCTCGCTCGATGCTTCGCGTCTCTTGGAGCAAGTCGCCGAAGCCCGCAAGCTTGATGTGCAGGCCAAGCCCGTCCTCATCGGGCCGGTGACTTATCTGTGGCTGGGCAAGGCCAAGGACGATTCCGACAAGCTGGCCTTGCTGCCGCGCCTATTGCCGGTTTATGCCAAGCTGCTGGAGCAGCTCGCCGAACAAGGCGTCGAATGGGTGCAGATTGATGAGCCCGTTCTCGTGACCGAACTGGACGTCGAATGGCAGAAGGCATTCGTGAACGCCTATGATGCCATCAAGGCTAGCAAGGTCAAATTGCTGCTTGCCACCTACTTCGGCCAGTTGCAGGACAACCTGCCTCTGGCATGTACTCTACCGGTGCAAGGCCTGCACGTCGATGCTATCAACGCCCACGGCGAAGTGGGCGAAGTCATCAAGCACTTGCCGGTCGACCGGGTCTTGTCGCTCGGCGTGATCAACGGCCGCAACATCTGGAAGACCGACCTGCATGCGACGCTGGAATGGCTGGAACCGGTGCACCGCGCACTGGGTGAGCGGCTATGGATTGCACCGTCATGCTCCCTGCTGCACGTGCCGGTCGACCTGGCCAGCGAACAGAAGCTCGATGCCGACATTCTCTCCTGGTTGGCCTTTGCGCTGCAAAAACTCGATGAACTGCAAATCCTGGCGCAAGCCCTGAACAAGGGCCGCGTCTCGGTACAGGAAGCGCTGGTGGCGAACCACGCGGCGGTCGAGAAGCGCCGCAATTCGCCGCGTGTACACAACCCAGGGGGCAAGGCAGCGCTTGCCAGGATCGATGCCGCGCTGGGCAAGCGCCAGGCTGCGTATGAGCAGCGCGCAGCGAAGCAGTCAGCCTTGCTGAAGCTGCCGGCCTACCCGACGACGACTATCGGCTCGTTCCCGCAGACGGCGGATATCCGCCACGCCCGCAGTCAATTCCGTGTCGGCGAACTGGACCAAGCGGCCTACAAGATTGCGATGCAGGCAGAGATCGCCCGCTGCGTGCGCGAGCAGGAAGCGCTCGGCCTGGACGTGTTCGTGCACGGCGAAGCGGAACGCAACGACATGGTCGAATACTTCGGCGAGCAGCTTGACGGCTACGCGTTCAGCCGGTTCGGCTGGGTCCAGTCCTACGGTTCGCGCTGCGTCAAGCCGCCTATCCTGTTCGGCGACATCAGCCGCCCGAAGCCGATGACGGTGGAATGGATCAAGTATGCGCAATCGCTCACAGACAAGCCGATGAAGGGCATGCTGACCGGACCGGTCACGATCCTGAACTGGTCCTTCGTGCGCGACGATCAGCCGCGCTCGGTCTCCTGCTATCAACTGGCGCTGGCGATCCGTGAGGAAGTGCTGGACCTGGAAAAAGCCGGGGTGCGCATCATCCAGATCGACGAGGCAGCCTTGCGCGAAGGCCTGCCGCTGCGCCGTTCACAATGGAACGAGTATTTGCAATGGGCTGTCGAATCGTTCCGCATCACGGCCAACGGCGTGCAGGACGAAACGCAGATACACACCCATATGTGCTATTCGGAATTCAACGACATCATTGCGTCGATTGCCGACATGGATGCGGACGTGATCACGATCGAAACCTCACGTTCCGACATGGAGCTGCTCGACGCCTTCGATAATTTCAACTATCCGAACGAAATCGGCCCCGGCGTCTATGACATCCACTCGCCGAACATCCCGGACCAGGAACATATCGTGCGCTTGATGCGGAAGGCCGCCGAGCGGATTCCGGCCCAACGTCTGTGGATCAATCCCGATTGCGGCTTGAAGACGCGTGCCTGGGAAGAAGTGATTCCGGCATTGAAGAACATGGTGACGGCGGCCAGGACCTTGCGCGGGGCGGTAATCGCTTAAATACGCTGAGACGGCGGGATCGGAGCGCCAATTATTTTTCATGAGCGGGCTTGACAGCTTCGATCGTCCTCCGCTATAGTTCACTATATAGTGAACTATAGCGGAGGAAATGGCCGTGCGAACAATAATTGGAATTGGCGCTTATAGCCTGATTCTCCTGCTGGGTTCGGTCTCACCGGCCAACGCCGACGAGATGACGGCGGCCTACCCTGCCCCGGCGTCGTTTGAGCAATTTCGTTTCGCCAATTCAGCTGACGAAATCGCCCTGGCGCGCACTGCCGCGCCGGCTTCGCTCTCGAACGATGCCGAGATTCTGACGCTGGGCGACCGAGGCTATGAAACCGCAGTCAAAGGGAAGAACGGCTTTGTATGCCTGATCCAGCGCTCCTGGGTCAACCCATTCGACGATACCGAGTTCTGGAATCCCAAGATTCGCGTGTCGCTTTGCTTGAATCCCGCCGCCGCGGTTTCCGTGCTGCCGGTCTACCTGGAGCGAACGCGCTGGGTTTTGTCGGGTATGTCCAAGAGCGAGATGGTTGAGCGCACCAGTGCAGCGATTGCGGCTCACGCCATTCCCGATCCGCTTCCCGGCTCGATGTCTTATATGATGTCCAAGGAAGGCTATATTCACGACAATGTTCATCATTGGTATTCCCATGTGATGTTCTTCACGCCGCATACGGATGGCGAGGCCTGGGGCGCCAACGCGGCAGAATCCCCGGTGTTTTCGCAGGATGTGGGTCCGCAGCCCATCACGTTTTTCTTCGTGGTGGTGCCGAAATGGTCCGATGGCAGCCTGGTGTTTCCGGAGGTGCATTAAGATGGCCAACCATCCTGCCCCGGGCCTCGACCGCACCTTTGCTGCGCTCTCCGATCCGACGCGACGTGCCATCCTTGCGCGGCTGGAACGGGAAGAGAAGGTATCGATCAGCGCGTTGGCCGAACCCTTTGCCATCAAATTGCCGGCGGTCATGAAACACCTCGACGTGCTGATCGACGCCGGGCTGATCACGCGCTCGAAACAAGGCCGCACGGTCAATGTCCAGCTTTTTCCTGGGCCATTGCGCGAAGCCACCGTATGGCTTGACCGTTACGAGCGCTTCTGGACGCCGCGCCTGGATCGGCTCGCCGTCTATGCGGAAGGCAAGGAAGCATCCACACGTAAGGAGGAAAAATGACTAGCCTGACATTGGTAAAGCGTATCGCGGCGCGTCCAGCTATCGTATTCGACGCCATCACCACCGCCGAAGGCATCGCCAGTTGGTGGGGGCCGGATGGTGGTCCGGTGCTGGCCGCGCAAAGCGATGCGCGCGTCGGCGGCGGCTACCTGGTCCGCTTTCGGACGCATAGCGGCGACGAGCACGAGGCGCGCGGGGAATACCTGGAACTGGTCAAACCCGAGCGCGTCGTCATGAGTTTTCGCTGGGCCTTCGGCGGTGCACCCGAGGAGGCCGGCAACGTGTCGCGCGTCGAAATGGTGCTGCAGGCGATCGGCAACTGGACCGAACTGACCTTCACGCATGCCAACCTGCGGGATGTTTCCGTGCCGAGCCACGAACAAGGTTGGCGCGGCGCGTTGGAAAAACTGGCGCAAAGCTTGTCCAGTATTGACGCAAGATGATTTACTCCGTTAGCGGGTGACAATAAATCGTGCGGCAGGCTTTACGATACCCGCTCAAAGGCTGGGGCGATGTCGCCGCCCCATGCCTTTTTTTAGAACTATCCAAAGAGAGATTCAAAACATCCGCTTCAAAATACCGTCTCGATCGATCAATGTGTGCTTCAGCACTGCACCCAGATGCAGCACGAGTAGTGCGATCAGGATGAGCGCCAGAGCAACGTGAATCTTGTCCGTCAACAGCCGCAACGGCTCGTTGGGATCGATCAGCATCGGCCAATTGAATATTCCCCAAAAGCTGACTGGATGGTTTCCCGCCATGCGGTGGATGTAGCCGGAGAACGGCAAGGCCAGCAATACGAGGTATAGGGCGCCATGAACCACCTTGGAAGCGACCTTCTGCCAGGCAGGCATGGCGGCGGGCTCTTTCGGCGGCTGGTGTTTGGCACGCCAGACGAAACGCACCACGGTCAGCCAAAATACCAGGGCGCCAATGGAGGCATGGAAAAACAGCAGATCGTTCCAATCCGGCTGCCCATGTTTGTAGCCGGGAAAATGCTCCATGTGCAGCCCCCAGCCGATGTTAAGTAAAACCAGCAGCGCCGTGATCGCGTGTATAGCCTTGGCTACGGGGGTGTAAGTGGTTCGGGAATTGTCGTCGCTTGTGTTCATGGCAGCTCCTCTAAAAGTTAAGCTTCACTTTGCAAGACTTCCTTGAACTCGAATTTATTCCCGCTCGGCAAGCGATTTCGTTACGCGAAGCATGGAACCGTATTGAATCGCCAATGGTCGAAGCTGCACAATGTTAATAAATTTACAGCAATTGCGAATAACCTTCCACCTGATAGGAGATCGCCGTGGCCATTTCTCGCAGTGTCATCGCCGGTAGCGAACGTCAACCCCTGAACAATGCCAAGCCGGTCGGCGCCGTGCGCGCGGACTTGCATATCGAGGCGACGGTACGTCTGCGCCCCGCCAATCGCTATACGGCACAGGACGCAGCGGCCTGGTCGGGCACCCAGCCGCCTTCGAAGCGGCGATATCTCTCGCGCCAGGCGTTTGCGCAAAAATATGGCGCCAGCGCTGCCGACGTGGCGCGGATCGAGGCGTTTGCCGCGCAATATCAATTGAAGGTAGTCAACAGCAGTCTGGCCAAGCGTAGCGTGGTGTTGTGTGGCACGGCCGAGGCTTTCGGCCAGGCGTTCGAGACGAAACTGGAAAACTATTCGCACTCGAACGGCATTTATCGCGGCCGTGTCGGGCATCTGACGGTGCCGTCAGACTTGATCGACATCGTCGAGGGGGTTTTCGGGTTGGATAACCGCCCCCAGGCGGCAGCGATGTTTCAACTGCGCAGGCGCACGTGCATGATCCCGGCGCATGCGGCCGACGTGTCTTACACGCCGCCGCAAATTGCGCAACTGTATGACTATCCCACGGTCGGGAATGGCGCGGGACAATGCATTGCGTTGATCGAGTTGGGCGGCGGTACCCGCCCTGCCGACATCGAGGCTTATTTTTCGGGTCTGGGCATCACGCCGCCCACGGTGGTGTCGGTGTCGGTCGACGATGCGGCCAACACGCCGACCACGCCGGATGGCGCCGATGGCGAAGTGATGCTAGACGTCGAAGTAGCAGGTTCCATCGCACCCGGCGCCACGATTGCGGTCTATTTTGCGCCGAATACCGACGCCGGTTTTCTCGACGCCGTCAGCACGGCGATTCATGACGATACCAACAAGCCTTCGGTCGTCTCGATCAGTTGGGGCGGCCCGGAATCGAGCTGGACGGCGCAAACGATGAATTCGTTCGAACAATTGTTTTCCGATGCTGCGGCGCTGGGCATCACGATCTGTGTGGCCGCAGGCGACAATGGTTCGACCGACGGCGTCAGCGATGGCGCACAGCACGTCGATTTTCCGGCATCGGCGCCGCACGCCTTGGCTTGCGGTGGCACCAGCTTGACCGTCAATAGCGACGGCAGCTTGAACGAAGTCGTGTGGAACGATGGCAGCAACAGCGCCACCGGCGGCGGCTTCAGCACGACTTTCCCGGTGCCGGATTATCAGAGCGATTTGCCGAATAATCCCAGCGGGCGCGGCGTGCCCGACGTCGCCGGCGATGCCGATCCCGATACCGGCTATTCGGTTCGGGTTGATGGTGAGCAGTTGGTAATCGGCGGCACCAGCGCGGTGGCACCCTTGTGGGCCGGATTGATTGCGCTATTGAATCAGCAATTGGGCACGCCGGTCGGTTATTTCAATCCAATACTCTATGGCACTCTGGCCAGCCAGGGCGTGACTCACGATATCGTCAGCGGCAACAATGGCGCCGAGCAGGCAGGCCCAGGTTGGGATGCCTGCACCGGGTGGGGTTCGCCGATTGGGGCCAAAATACTGCAGGCTTTACAAGCGTGAATTTACATTAGAAATGAAATGTAAATAATTGATTTTATTAAAATTAAATATTTAAGATAGCGTATTGCAAGACTCTTCAGGTCAAATTCATAGAAAGTTGGACGAGTCGATTTGTCCGCTGGCTTTGCCAATGTATTCGGCCAGCTAGCTATAGATTTTTGGCTCGACGCACTTGTCATATCGTCCATTGAATTCGTGTTGACCTTGCCCGCCGATAGTGCACATCGTGATCAGACGCACTGCTGCAGTGCGATGCAACCCAGCTTTTCGCGCTTTTGCATGCCATAAGACCACTTTTGGCGCTGGCACAGCGTTTGCTCAACAAAGGAGTAAAAGCGCAACGATGCGCAATAAGAAAATCTGAAAATGCGCTGCCAATGGCGGTAAGGCGCAAAGCGTGGAAGTAAGGAAAACGGCGTCCCCTCGTATCGAAAAGTGCGGGCGGACGCCGTTTTAATTGGTTCGCGCGGGGCCTTACGCATGCACTGGTATTTGCCCGTGTAGGGAACCAAGCACTGCCGGCTCGAAGCCCAACCGTCTTGACGATGGCATGCAGAAGGCTAAGCTGGCTGCATGGGAAACAATACGGTAAATTGCGAACCGCTGTTGGGCTCGCTCTTGACTTCGAGCATACCGCCGTGCAGATCGACCAATTGCTTGACGATGGCAAGGCCAAGGCCGGTGCCATCGTACTTGCGCGTCAATCCCGCGTCGAGTTGCACGAACGGTTGGAACAATTTTCCCATCGCCGACTCTTCCATGCCGATGCCGTTATCGATCACAGAGAATTCGATATACGAACGCGAGGACGGTGTCACGACGCTGATCAGATCGTCGGACATCATTTCAGGCAAAGGCGTGCGTTCGGTCTGGCGCAGTATTACGGTCACGGCGCCGCCGTCCGGCGTGAACTTGATGGCGTTCGACAGCAGGTTGAAGACGATCTGCTTGAACTTGCGCTGGTCGATCGAAAACGGCGCAATCGGATCCGCCTCCAGCGTCATGCGGATGTTGCGCGCAAACGCGCGCTCGCGCAGCACCGACATCGTGCTTTTCAACAAGGCAACGAGATCGAGCTTGGTCAACTCCAGCTCCATCCTGCCCGCTTCGATCTTGGCCAGGTCGAGGATGTCGTTGATCAGGGTCAAGAGGTGCGTGCCGCTGTAGTATATGTCCTTGATATATTCCTTCTGGTCGGCGCGCAATTCACCGACCAGGTCGTCCTTCAAGGCTTCGGAAAAACCGAGAATCGCGTTCAAGGGCGTGCGCAATTCGTGCGACATGTTGGCCAGGAATTCCGACTTGGCGCGGCTGGCATGCTCCAACTCGACGTTCTTGCTGGCGATCAGCCGATTGGTCGCTTCGAGTTCGCTCGAATACTGCGCCAGACGCATATTCAATTCGATCACCTGGCGTTCGCGCGCCAGCAATTCCTCGTTGACGAACACGGCCTGCTCGTAGGTTGAGATCAGCAAGTCGAGTATCTGCTGCCGCTGGGAGTTGATGAAATGCTTCTGTCCGCCGAGATAGAGCACGATGCCGACATCCATGTTCTTGCCGATGCGAAATTCGTGCGTCATCAGCACATATTCGATGCGCTGCAGCAGATAGCCCTCCGCATAAGGCTTGCGGATGAAATTGTCCGCGCCGCATTCCAGGCCGCGCACAATGTCTTTCGGATCGGTCAGCGAGGTCACCAGCACCACGGGGATGTCGCTCCAGCGCTGGTCGGACTTGATTGCCTTGCATAGCGTATAGCCGTCCATCTCGGGCATGACGATGTCAGACAGCACAAGGTGCGGCTTGCGTGCGGCGATCGCGTCCAGGGCGGCGTTTCCGTTTTGCGCGGCGCGCACCTGGTATCCCTTGGATTCGATCAGGTGACGCAGTTTCTCAGCCTGGGTGGGGCTGTCTTCCACAATCAGAATGTCGACTTCTTCAACTTTCATGGCTCTGGCCCCACGGCACGGGATGTCAAGGTTAAGAACCCATTTCAAAATGGGCAAGGCCAGGCGCCGCGACGAAGGCAGTACGACTGTTCGGCGAGGAGACGGATGGGGCCACCAAGGTGGCTGCCCCAGGCAACAATGCCATGTTCATTTTGAAATGGGTTCTAAATCAGTTTTCGTACACTCTCTAGAAATTGCAAGGAAATCGCGAAATTGCCGCCATGGGCCAACTCCGGCAGAGCTTGCTTGAGCAGCGCATGGCCATGGTAAAACACTTCGAAGAAGCGTGTATCAATCATCATGTCGCCGCGTTGAATCCTGATCAGGATCTGTTCCAGCGACTGGCAAAGAAACTCGACCTGGCCCTGCTCCGCCGCACCGGCAGCCCCTTTCAGGCTGTGAACCTCGCGCAACAGATCGCGCAGCGCCTCCACGCCTGCCGGATCTTGCTTCAGTTGGTCCAATAGGCCCGGCATCGCCGCCACGTGATCATCGGCTTCCCGCAAAAACGTGACGAACAGGCGCGACTGGAATGCTGTGCGGTCATTTGCCATCGCCCGGCCTATTGCGGCACGTCGATCGCCGCCAGCCGTGTGGAAAGGCGGCGATTTTCGAGAAATACTTCATGACGCCGCAACGCTTCGCGTATGGTGTCGCGCAAGATTTTGTCGTCTATCGGCTTGCTCAAGACCTTGTACAAGTCGCCTTCGTTGACCGCACCGATGACAGTGGCATAGTCCGCATGGCCGGTCAAGAGGATGCGAACGGTATCGGGATACATTTCCTTGGCGCGGTGCAGAAAAACCGTACCGGTCATGCCGGGCATGCGCTGGTCGGAGACGATGACGCCGACATCATGCGTGGCAAGCAATTCAAAGCCTTCGGCAGCGGAGGGTGCGGTCAGGAATTTCCAGTTCTCCTGGTGGAAGGCGCGCTGCATGGCCGTCAGCACGTGCGGCTCGTCATCGACCATGAGCACGGTGCCGACGTGGGAGTCGTCGCTCTGCGAGTCGAGACGCCGCCCCTCTTGCAGCAAGCGCGTCATCTCGTCCTCGGGAACGGGGCGCGAAAACAGGTAGCCCTGCATCTCTTCGCACAGCTGTTTGCGCAGGTAGCCATATTGGCTCAGGGATTCGACGCCTTCAGCAATGACGGCCAGCCCAAGATTGCTCGCCATGGCGAGAATGCTGCGTACCAGCGCCGCGCTGCCGGGATGCTGCGTCATGTCACGGATGAACGACTGATCGATCTTGATCCGGTCCACCGGATAGTGGCGCAAATAGCTTAATGACGAATAACCGGTACCGAAATCGTCCAACGAAATGCTGACCCCGAGTTGCTTGAGTTCGCGCATGGTCTGGATGGTCTTTTCCGCGCGCTCCAGGATCAGGCTCTCGGTCAGTTCCAACTCCAGATACTCGGCAGGCAAGCCGGTTTCGTCGAGCGCGGCGCGAACCAGCGGCACCAGGTCGGGCATGCGGAACTGCTGGGCCGACATGTTCACCGCCACGCGCAGCCGCGAGAAACCCTGATCGTGCCAATTCTTGGCCGCGATGCAGGCCGTACGCAAGGCCCAGGTGCCGACCGCTGGCATCAAGCCGCTTTCTTCGAGTAGAGGAATGAAGACCCCGGGCGACACCAGGCCGCGTTGCGGATGTTGCCAGCGCAACAGCGCTTCGACGCCGACCACCATCCCGCTCTTGAGGTTGAGCTGCGGCTGATAGTACAACAGGAATTCGTCGCGCTCGAGCGCGCGATGCAGCTCGGCCGCCATCTGCATTTTCTTTTCCAGGTCGCGGTCGAGATCGGCGCTGTAGAGGCGCACGCCGAATTCGCTGCCGTGCAGCTCAGCCGCCGCGCGGGCGCGCCGCAGCAGGTACTTCACCTCGGGTTCGTGCATCGGATAGATGGCGCCGCCGACGCTGGTCTGGACGAATACTTCTTCCTGGCCGATCTTGACGGCGCGCGCCAGGCTGGCGTGTACCTGGTTGGCCAACTCGAGCGCGTCGTCCTGGGCATCGAGCACGGACAACAAGGCGAATTCGTCGGGTGCGAGCTGGGCGATGAAGTTGTCGACGCCATGGCCATGTTCCAGCCTTGCCGCCATCTCGCGCAATACCTTGTCCATGCCGGCGTTGCCGAGCAGTTGCAGGACGTGATCGGTACGCTGCAATTTGATGTCGAGCAGCACCAGCGAATCGTCTCCGCCCTTGATCAGATCGGCCGCCTTGCGCAGCCGTTCGTCGAGCATGGCACCACTGGGCAAACCGGTTTGCGAGTTGTAGAACGCCAGATAATGCAGCTTGGTTTCAGCAGCCAAGCGGCGCTGATCGATTTCCATGTGCACCAGCGCATATGAAATGTCGTCGGCGATATCGGCGAGCAAACCGAGCACCGGCCGATCGGCAAAGTCTTTGCAATCGACGTGCAGCAGCAAGACGCCCCTGACCTGTTCAGCATCGCGCAGGGCCAAGCCGATGGCGGCGCGGTAGGTTTCCGCGGCCTCTGCGTTCTCTTCATAGGTCACGGCGCGTTCGCCGCCGCGCACTTGATCGATCAGCCAGCTGGAGGCCGCTTGGACATCGGAAAAATCCAATCCCGTGCCCCAGCACGCGAACTGGCGAAACGCGCTGGAGGTAGGATCGACCAAACCGAGGGAGGCGTACCGGAACAGACCGCTTTCAACGGCGATCTGCGTGATTTCAAGATACAGGCTGTCGGGGGAACTCGAACGGGTAGCCGCACGGCTGACGCGGCTTGTCATGGTCAACACGCGATTGACGGTTTGCAAATGAAGAGCCGGGTTGTCCATGTGCGATGATCGGTGTTCGGTCGACTATTTGCCTTTCTGTAGAACTTTGAGGATACGCTGAGATAACTCCCACCGGTCTATCGGCTTGACGATGAAATCGTCTATGCCGGAAGACAAGAGCCGTTGATGGGACGCGATATCGTCCAGGGATGATATTACTATGACTGGAATTGCCTGCGTAGCCGGATTTGCCTTGAGTGCGCGCGCCACCTCAAAACCGTCGCGCCCAGGCATCATCAAATCGAGCAAGATCAAATCGGGAGCGTTCGACGCAGCCGCAGCTAAGCCGGCTTCGCCGCTTGCCACAGTCTGCACCTCGTGACCATCTGCCTTGACGAAGACCTCAAAAAGACGTCTATTTCGTTCTTCGTCGTCGATGATCAGAATTCTTGCCATGATTCAATCCATTTCGCTTCATCAAGGTGGAATGGGCAGGCAATTGCGGCCGCATGAACAATCTTTTGCGGTGCTCACTCTTTTCATTATGTGACGAATCCTCACGTTATCCAATGCCTATCATTTCTGACGGTGTTGACAGATGCGATCAAGGCAGGTGGGTATCGCGTTTGAGCTTGTGATTTGATGTTAGTTCCTGGTGGAACACACACTCAAGCGCCAATTTCTATATACCAATAGTCCAATGTGGCAACTACATCGCCCTCATTGTGCGCCTTGTTATGAATCTTGTCGTGAGCGTAGCTCTAAGCGCTGGCAGCGGAGACCGGCACCGAAGCGAGATGCGGCACAGGCTTGCCAATGGCGTACCCTTGGGCAAAGTCGACGCCCATGAGCTTCAATTTTTGCAGCGTCTCTTCGTTTTCGACGAATTCGGCGATCGTTTCGATGTGCATTACCTGCCCCACGCGATTGATGGCTTCCACCATGGCGTGGTCGATCGGATTCTTCACCATATCTTTGACGAAGCTGCCGTCAATCTTGAGATAATCGACCGGCAGATGCTTAAGGTAGGAAAACGAAGACATGCCGCTGCCGAAATCGTCGAGCGCGATGCGGCAGCCGAGATCTTTCAAGGTGCGAATCAAGGCCCCTGCCTTGGCGAGATTCGCGATGGCCGCCGTTTCGGTGATTTCGAAGCAGATGTTTTGCGGCGGCACCTGGCTCAACAAAAACTGTTCTCGCACGAATGGCAGGAAATCGACGTCGCCCATGGAGGTGCCGGAAAGATTGATGGCATAGATTTCCTCTCCTGCACCGTGACTTGCGCGCTCGGCGTGCAATGCCAGCGCATTGCGTATCACCCAGCGATCGATGGCCGGCATCAAGCCGTAGCGCTCCGCCGCAGGAATGAAGGCGATGGGCGGCACGATCTGATCGTTTTCATCGCGCAGCCGCAGCAATATTTCGCAATGCGACTTCGACTGAACCGCTGGCGCCAAAGGCAATATGGTCTGAGAATACAGCACAAAGCGATTTTCTTCGAGGGCCTGCCGGATTCGCCCTATCCAGCCCATTTCGCCGTGGCGCTGGGTCAATTCCTGATCTTCGGGTGAGAACACGTGAATGCGGTTGCGACCATGGTCTTTCGCCAGGTAGCAGGCGGCATCGGCCATGCGCAAAATATCGGCCAGCGTGAGCGGCTCCTCACCAAAGGTCACCAAGCCAATGCTGGCGCCGATTGGAAAGACGCGTTCTTTCCAGACAAAACGGAAATCGGTGACCGATTGGCGCAGCAGCTCGGCGATTTTCAGTGCCGGCGCCGTCGGGCAGGCTTCCAGCAGCACGCCGAATTCATCGCCACCCAATCGGGCAATCGTATCGTTTTGCCGCAGCTTGGTCTTGAACAGTTCGGCCAACTGCTTCAACAGTTCGTCGCCCGCCAGATGGCCGCAAGTGTCATTGACGATCTTGAACTGGTCCAGATCGATATACAGCATCGTATGCTGCCGGCTCTGCGCGAAACTAACGAGCATGCCGCTCAGTCTGCGCTCGAATTCACGACGGTTGATCAGACCCGTCAATTCATCATGGTTGGCCTGGTACGAAAGATGGGTAGCATACGCTCGATCCTTGCTAACATCATGCAGCACCCACACCGCCCCCATATTCTTGCCATCCCGGTCGAGCAATTGGGCAATTGAACGATTCACCGCGATTTCATGGCCGTCGCGCCCGACCAGCATCAGATTGGTTTGCAGCGTCACATCGTGCTTCCGGCTAGGGACGGTGCTACTTGATGCGCTTTGCCGTGACTGTTCCTCGACCAATGCGCACACCTCCTCTGCTTGGCGGCCCTTTGCTTCTTCCAGCATCCAGCCTGTAATGGCGACTGCTGCGGGGTTCAGATATTCGATGCGGCCATCGGTGTCGACGGTAATCACGGCGTCGCCGATCGACTCCAGCGTGACCAAGGCGCGCTCTTTTTCCGCATGAAGCAGAGCCGCGTTGATTTTGCGATCGGTGATGTCAGTCAGCGAACCTGCCATGCGCACGGCCTTGCCCTGTGCATCGCGTGCGGATTGCCCGCGCGAACGCAACCAACGCAGATTGCCGCGCGCAGTGATGAGGCGAAATTCGACATCGTAAGGCGCCTGATCGCGCAGATGCGCAATCAGGCACGCCTTGACCGTTGATTTGTCCTCCGGGTGTATGAAGCGCCAGAAATGGTCTGTGTTCGGGGCAAATTTCTCGCTGGCATTTTGCGCCTCGAGTTCGATCAGTTCCACGACCCGCGGCGAATAATAGAGCGTTTCGCTAACGATGTCCCAATCCCACAAGCCGTCATTGCTGCCACTGATTGCAAGGCGCAAGCGCTCCTCTGAAACACGTAATGCCTGTGCCAGGCGATCCTGGCGCAACCAAATCAGGCGCGCTACCGCGATGGCGCAAAAAATAAAGATTGCGCCAACGATCCAGCTTACGATCAGCAGGAAATGTTGGGCGCTTTGCCCGCCCCGATCCAGGCGCTCTGCGAGATCGTACTCGACGTCCGTTAAAGCGAGGTTGATTTGCCTGATTTGAGCCAGGCTTAGCTGTGCCGCCGCGACGTCGGGAGTGATGGAACGCAGCGCATCGTGCAACTTCTCCGCTTCGGCATCCAGTTTGGCCAGTTCGCGGTCGGCGGCCGCCCAAGCCGGGGCGGCATTGGACTCGATACCTAGCAAGTGCGAAGTCTGGAACGCGAATATCATGTCATCGACATCGACTTCGCCATTCCCGGCTGCAAGCATGCCATGCCTGACCAGGGCAAGATCGGCATTCGGCTTGGCCAGTTCAATGCGCGCCTGTCTTGCCGACAGGGGTGCGGCCATCATTTGCCGGTAAGCGCTGTACTCGCGGTCATCTGTGCTGACGGCATACTGCAGCAGATGGAGAATCGCATCCTTTTGCGATTTCGAGTAGACACTTTCGGCCGCCACCTGAGCGCGGATGGACGACAGGAGCCGCAAGCGCAGCATGCCGAACATGCCGACCAAAAGGAAAAAGAAGACGAAAATCAATGCAACCTTGACCCACCTGCTCGACAGGAAACGCGGGCGGAACGATGGTGGCAGGCGCATGCGATGGACGGTTCGGTCGTGGGTATGCCGGACAAGGGCGCAGCCGGAGATCGGCTGGAGACAATCATATCGCCTATGCTTTCAATATAGCAAGCAGTCCGACGCCATGCCGGATCGACAAATCGCCATCAAAGCGAGTTAAATCGTGCAATTAATGGTGATGCAGGCTGCCGTCGGCGATGTAGGCTTGCACCACGTCTTTTTGTCCAGTGGCGTAGCGCAGGATCTCGCCGCACTCGCAAATGCCTTGATACGGCTGGATATGCGAGCAAGCGGACACAGCCTGAAGGAAAACCTTGACCGGCTTGCCACATTGTTTGCATTTGAAGTTGAGGATGCGGGCGGGCTTGTAATTCATGGTAACGTCCGGGAAACAATAATTAACGTTTGGCCAACCGCCAGAGCGATGTCAGCTCGGCACTGCGGGCGGCGAATAGCAAGTCCTCGCGGTCGGAGGCGCGCGGGTGCTGCGGTTTCGTGTCCATTCTGCCCAATACGTGCAACCCAGCAGTCTCGATCCATGACATCAATTCTTCGCGCGTGCGCAAGCCAAGAAGCTCGGCCAGGTCGGACAAGATCAGCCAGCCTTCTCCTTGATCTTCTAGATGAGCCGCAAGTCCCGCGAGGAAGCCGCGCAGCATGCGGCTGTCCGGGTCGTACACCGCGTGTTCGAGCGGCGAGTAGGCGCGAGCCGGCACCCAGGGCGGATTGCATACGACCAGATGCGCGCGGCCAGGCGGAAACAGATCGGCTTCCACTACGTCAACCTGCTTCGCATATCCGAGGCTGTCGATATTGGCCCGCGCGCATCGCAGGGCGCGTGCCTCCATATCGGTGGCGACGACGTGCCTGACGCCACGCTTCGCCAGGATCGCGGCCAGCACACCGGTTCCGGTGCCGACGTCGATAGCCGATTCTGTAGAGGGCAGCGGCGCCCGGGCAAGCAACTCAAGATACTCGCCGCGCACCGGCGAAAACACGCCATAGTGCGGATGGATGCGCGCACCGAGCGCCGGTATTTCGAGACCCTTCTTGCGCCATTCATGCGCACCGATCAAGCCCTGCACCTCGCGCAGTGAGACGACGAATGCGCCGCGCGCCGCGCCATAGGCTTCATTGCAGGCTTGCCCGACATCAGGAGCACGGCGCAACGGGATGGCATAGTGCTCGTCGCAAGGCAGCAAAATGTTGCCGAGGATACGCGCGCGGTGCGATTGGGCCTGGCGATAATAATTGAACGCCTCCGCCGGCGTGGCCGGCTTCTTGCGCTGCTTGACTTCACAGCGCCGCGCCAGCGCTTGCAGCAATTGCCTGGCATTTTGGAAGTCGCCGCGCCATAGCAAAGCCGTGCCTTCGCTTGCCAGCCGATAGGCAGCATCGGCGGTCATGCGGTCATCGGCGATCTGGATGCGTTTGGGCGGCGCGGCGCCGGCTTCGGATTGCCACAAGGCGCTGTGTTCCTCGCCCTGCTCCGTCCAATGCAGCGTCGGAGAATCGGCCATTCAGGTACCGGCGACGCGCTTGGCGATATGGGCCAGCGCTTCCTCGACCTGGTCGACCAGGATCAGGCACAGATCACCGTCTCCCAGCTTGCCCAGCGCGCGATCGATGGCGACGAACTCGCCGCGAATTTCTTCCACGTGATTGGTGCGCGAAGCGCCTTCCAGCCCTTCACGCAGCAGCTTCATGACTTCGCCGTCTTCGCGGCCGCGCTGGCATTGGTCCTGATACAGCAGCACGTCGTCAAACGCGGTGCCGGCCAGGGTGCCCTGTTGCCGAATGTCTTCGTCGCGTCGGTCGCCGGCGCCGCTGATCACCAGCGAACGGCGCTTGGACGGAATCGTCTCGACAGCCTGGATCAAGGCCGCAATCGCATCGGGGTTGTGGCCGTAGTCGGCGATCACGGTGGCGCCGCGATAAGTGAACGTATTGAAGCGGCCGGGCGCGTTGTCGGAGTCACTCTTGAACGACTTCAAGCCGGCACGGATGTCGTCCCAATCGATGCCCACGGCCCAGGCCGCCGCGACCGCCGCCATCACATTATCGACCTGGAAGCCGATACTGCCGTTGTGGGTGATCGGCACTTCTGCCAGCGCAACCTTGTGCTGCGCCTTGCCTTCCACCGCGACTACGTGTCCGTCATCCACATAGACCACGCGCTGCCCTTGGGCGCGATGCGTGGTCATCAAAGGATCCTTGCGGTCGTGGGCGAAGAAAATAATCGAGCCGCGGCAATTTTCCGCCATCGCCGCAACGATCGGATCGGCCGCATTCAAGACCGCGGTTCCGCCCGGCGCCACGTTTTGCACGATGACGCGTTTCAAGACCGCCAGATCGTCGAGCGTGGTGATGTAGTTCAAGCCCAAATGGTCGCCCGTGCCGATATTGGTGACCACCGCCACCTGGCAATGGTCGAAGGCCAGGCCTTCGCGCAGGATGCCGCCGCGCGCGGTCTCGAACACGGCCGCATCGACGTCGGGATGCAGCAGCACGTTGCGCGCGCTGCGCGGACCGCTGCAGTCGCCCGTATCGATGCGTTCACCATCGACGTACACGCCGTCGGTATTGGTCATGCCGACGCGCAGCCCGCTTTGCGCGAACATATGAGAGATCAGCCGGACGGTGGTCGTCTTGCCGTTGGTGCCTGTTACGGCCACGACCGGAATGCGGCCGTCGTCACCATCGGCAAACATCTCGGAAATGATCGCTTCGCCTACTGCACGGCCCTTGCCGTAGGATGGCGAGAGATGCATGCGCAAGCCTGGCGCGGCGTTGACTTCGACGATGCCGCCGCCCTGTTCTTCGATCGGTTTCAACAGGCTTTCGCACACCACGTCCACGCCGCAGATGTCCAGGCCTATCATCTGCGCCGCCGCCACGACGCGCGCGGCGACGTCGGGATGCACGTCGTCGGTCACATCGGTGGCCGAGCCGCCGGTGGAGAGGTTGGCATTATTGCGCAGCTTGACACGCTGGCTCTTGGCTGGAATCGATTCCGCGTTTAAACCCTGTGTCGCGAGGCTGGACAAGGCGATGTCATCGAAACGGATCTTGGTCAGCGAGGTGGCATGCCCGGTGCCGCGGCGCGGATCCTTGTTTACTTCCTCCACCAGCTCGCGCACCGTGTGCTTGCCGTCGCCGATCACCTGCGGCGGATCGCGCCGTGCGGCGGCAACGAGCCTGCCGCCGACAACCAGACAGCGGAAATCGTCGCCGGGAATATAGCGCTCGACCATGATGTTGTCGCGGAACTCCTTGGCCGCCGAATAGGCCAGATTCAACTGTTCGCGTGTGGTGACGTTGACCGTGACGCCCTTGCCCTGGTTGCCGTCCTTCGGCTTGACCACTACAGGCAGCCCGATTTCGAGGGCGATGGCCCAGGCGTCGTCGGCGTCGGTCGCGGTGCGTCCGCCCGGCACCGGCACACCGGCGGCGGCCAGGAGCGTCTTGGTCAATTCCTTGTTTTGCGCGATCGCTTCGGAAATCGCGCTGGTCTTGTCGATCTCGGCGGCCTGGATGTGGCGCTGCTTGCTGCCCCAGCCGAACATCACCAGGCTACCGTTGGTCAGCCGGCGATAGGGAATGTTGCGCACCACCGCTGCTTGCACGATGGAGCCGGTCGAGGGCCCCAGGCGCACGTCTTCGTCTAGCTCGCGCAACTCATGCAAGGCACTGGCAAGATCGAACGGCGTATCGTTCAAGGCGGCATGGCACAGGCTTTCGGCCAATTTTAACGCCAGGCGGCCGACGGCTTCCTCGGTGTACTCGAAGACGACCTGGAACACGCCGGTCTCGAAGGTTTGCGTCGTGCGGGAAAACGTGACCGGGCAGCCGGCCTCGGCCTGCAGGCCTAATCCGGCCAATTCGAGCACGTGGGCCATCGACACGGCACCGTCCTGGCGATGCGGCTGCAAGGGGCTGATCTGCGGGAAACGGTCGCGCAGGCGCTCCTCGAAGCCCGGGCGCCTGATGATCTCGCATTCTTCCGCGGAACAGGTGACGATCGCTTCGATCGAGGTATGGTGGCTCCAAATGTTTGCGCCGCGCAAAGCGCGAACTCGAGTGACTTCCATGTTGCTGGGTCCTGTCCTGTATCCGTTCCGGGAAAATTAGTAATTCGGTTTCTTGAGCTTGGACTCGAACGTCATCAAACCTGCGCTGATCAATTCCGGCGTGATGCCTAGCGCCCATGCTGCGGCAACTGCGGCCAGCACCGAGGCAGGATCGATCACCTTGGCCGGCTTGAGCGAAGACAGCGGCAAGAGCGTCGTTTCTTCGATCCCGGTTGCCAGCACGATATTGTTTTCGTGCAGATAGACCACACGTTCCCCCGCCTCGCGGTGCTTGACCAAGGTCTCGATGGCGGCCGACGCGCCGTAGAAGATCAACTTGCCGTCGCACAGTTCGGCCAGTTCGACCACAGCCGGATCGGCGCCGTTCAAGACGGCCACGCCATCGGGCAGCACCACGTCGATCTGGGTGCGCAGCACCTTGTACATGTCGCCCGGCTCGTCGATATAGAATTCCTTGAGGGCTTCATGTCCCTGCAAGTCCGTCACCACACCGACCGAGCATTTGTCGTAGACCAGGCCTTCGGTCAGAATCATGTGCGCACCGTTTTCGAACACGGCAGCCTCGACCGAGCGGTTGATCAAGAGGCGCTGTCCCGCATCCCAATTGACGCAATTGCTCTTTTCCACCTGGCGGTTATCGAGATACAGTCCGTCACCGCAGACCAGGCCGACATGCTTGCCGGTCGCCTGGATCAGCCAGGACGTCATGCGTGCAATCTGGCTGCCTTGCGAACCGGCAATGCCGACGATGGGAATGCGGCCATTCTGCCCCGGCCCGAACAAATGTTCCATGATGGCCGGCCCGACCGCGCGCGGCGTACCGCCGGCCGGCTTCAGGTGGGCCAGCAAGCCCGGGCTGGCATTGACTTCGATCACGGCGCCGCGCTGCTGGCTGATCGGCTTCGATATATCTTCCAGCACCATGTCCACGCCGGCGATATCGAGACCGACCACACGTGCAGCCAGCGCCGCCTTTGCCGCTACACTCGGATGTACCTTGTCCGTCACATCGAATGCCACGTTGCCGTTGCGTTGGATCAGTACCTTCTGGCCTGCCGTCGGCACCGAGTAAGCCGTCATGCCCTGGCGCTCCAGTTCGAGGATGATTTCGGCGCCGACTTCCGGCGCCAGCGCGTTCAACGGCGAATCTTCCGTGGTGCCGCGGCGCGGATCGGTATTGATCTGTTCGTCTACCAGTTTGATGATGTTCGAGCTGCCGTCGCCGGTCACCCAGGCCGTCTCGCCGGAAGCGGCGGCCACGACGCGCTTGCCCACCACCAGCAGGCGATGCTCATTGCCGGAAATGAATTTCTCCACCATCACGCCGCCACCCTTGCGGTCGGCCAGATGGTAAGCCGCGATCACGTCCTCGCGCGTCTTCAAGTCGAGCGAAACGCCGCGACCGTGATTGCCGTCATAAGGCTTGACCACGACCGGCAAGCCGATATCTTCAGCCGCGTCCCAGGCATCGTCGGGGCTATCGACCATGCGGCCCTCCGGCACCGGGACGCCGCACGATTGCAGCAGCGACTTGGTCAAATCCTTGTCGCTGGCGATGCCTTCGGCGATGGCGCTGGTCTGGTCGGTTTCGGCGGTCCAGATGCGGCGCTGGCGTGTGCCGTAGCCCAACTGCACCAGATTGCCGTCGGTCAGGCGGATCGAAGGTATCTTGCGCTCGGTGGCGGCATCGACGATATGCGAGGTCGATGGCCCAAGACAATAAGAATCGACCAGTTCGGTCAACTCGACCAAACGATGCTTGAGATCGAAAGGCTGGTCGTCGATGGCCGCCATCAGCAGGTCGCGCGCCACAACCAGCGCGGCACGCCCGACTTTTTCCTGGCGTGTGCGGACCGCCATCTTGTAGACCCCGGCAACTGATGTGCTGCGCGTTTTGCCGAAGCCGGTACGCATACCGGCCAGGTTTTGCAGCTCCAGCGCCACGTGTTCCAGGATGTGCCCGGCCCAGGTGCCTTCGCGCAGGCGCTCCAGGAAACCGCCGCGCTCGCCCACGCCGCAGCGATGCTCGATCAAACCTGGCAGCCACGCCGTCAAGCGTTCATACAGGCCGGGAATCTTGTTGGAAGGAAGGTCTTCGAGTTCGCCGATATCCAGCCAGGCCTCGATGACAGGACGATAGGTCCAAATGTTCGGGCCGCGCAAATGCGTTACGCGCAGGACCTCAATGTCTTTCTTTTTGGTCATGTTTCCAGTAGTTCTAGTCTATTCGACCCGCATGGCAGGCCTACCCCAGTATTATGTTCGCGCTGTTGACCGCGCATGATTGAGCAAGCGAGCTGCGGTGTCGGATTCTGAACCCAGGCATCCTGTATACTCACGTCCGCGCCTTTATAATTCCTATCCGGTAGCGTCAGACTTGGCACTTCCGAGAGAATACCGCAATTTATTGTTCCGTGATTCGTTGCCCTGAGTCAAAATACTGTCTTTTGCCGATGCCAGCGATCTTGCGGCATTGCTTAACTGACATCTAATCATAATCACAATTCAAACCGTCCACCGGCATACCGCACCACATGACACAGTCCCACCTCGCCACCGATTCCGCATTGCTCGACATACCGGAAGCCTGGCGCGCAGAAGTCGAAAAGCAACTGATTGCAGGAGAGAACGCCGTCACCTCGGTTGAGGTTGACCTGGATGCAAAATTACATTTCGCCAAGGGCCTGATCGTCCTGACCGAGCGGCGCATTGTAGCGCGTGCGCCGGGCGAAGCGCTGTGGAAGACATGGGGAGTCCGCGAGCAGTTGCACTTAAAACATCACGACCATGCCGGCGTCGGCCACCTGGAACTCTCGGACGAAAGCGGTCGGCTGGCCGTATGGCGCTTCACTCTGGGACATAACCTGCTGGCCATCCGATTGCTCGACCAATACTTGCTGCAGCGCGAAAGCCAGGCGACGGGCAAGCCGGTCGAGCGCGAAGAAGGCGACTTCTGCCCGAGCTGCAAGGCGCCGCTGGAACCCGATCAGGACGAATGCCCGGTTTGCAAAAAAGTCATCCATACGCCGCCGTCCACCTGGACCTTGTTGCGGCTGTGGCGTTTCGCCCGCCCCTACAATAAAGAGATCGCCGTCGGGTTCACGCTGACCTTGCTCGGCACGGCAGCGAACATGGTCACGCCCTACCTGACCAAACCGCTGACCGACAATGTGCTGATTCCTTATCAAAATGGTCAGCATGTCGACCCCATGCTGGTAGTCACCTACCTCGGTTTGCTGGTTGCGTCCGCTACGCTGGCCTGGGGTCTGGGCTGGGCCAAGACCTACATCATGGCGCTGGTGTCGGAACGCATCGGCGCCGATCTGCGCACCACCACCTATGAACACCTGCTGCGTATGTCGCTCGAATATTTCGGCGGCAAACGCACAGGCGACCTGATGTCGCGCATCGGCAGCGAAAGCGACCGCATCTGCGTCTTCCTCTCGCTACATCTGCTCGATTTCGCAACAGACGTGCTGATGATCCTGATGACCACGGTGATGCTGTTCTCCCTGAACGGCAAGCTCGCCATCGTCACCCTGCTGCCCCTGCCCTTCATCGCCTGGATGATTCATATCGTGCGCGACAAGCTCAAGACTGGCTTCGAGCGCATCGACCGCGTCTGGTCCGAAGTGACCAACGTGCTGGCCGACACCATTCCCGGCATACGCGTAGTCAAGGCCTTCGCCCAGGAGCAGCGCGAAGCGACGCGCTTTCGCGAGGCCAACCACCACAACCTGGCAGTCAACGACCGGTTGAACAAAACCTGGTCGCTGTTTTCCCCGAGCGTGTCGTTTCTTACGGAACTCGGTCTGCTCGTGGTCTGGGGTTTCGGCATCTGGCTGATCGCCGACGGCAAGATCTCGGTCGGTACGCTGACCGCTTCGATTGCCTACATCAGCCGCTTCTACGGCAGGCTCGATTCGATGAGCCGCATCGTTTCGGTGACACAAAAGTCGGCCTCCGCCGCCAAGCGCATCTTCGATATCCTGGATCACGTCTCCAGCGTGCCCGAGCCGACCAACCCGGTGCACCTGGAAAAGATCGAAGGCCGCATCGAATTACGCGACGTCGGCTTCCGCTACGGCAACCGGGCCGTCAATCGCGGCATCAACCTCACCATCGAACCAGGCGAAATGGTCGGCCTGGTCGGCCACAGCGGTTCAGGCAAGAGCACGCTGGTCAACCTGATCTGCCGCTTCTACGACGTGGCCGAAGGCTCGATCCGGGTCGATGGCGTCGATATCCGTTCGCTGCCGCTGGCGCAGTACCGCAGCAACATCGGCCTGGTGCTGCAGGAACCCTTCCTGTTCTTCGGCACCATCGCGGAAAACATCGCCTACGGCAAGCCCGACGCCACGCGCACTGAAATCATCGCCGCCGCCCGCGCGGCGCACGCCCACGAATTCATCCTGCGCCTGCCGCAGGGCTACGACTCCATGGTGGGCGAGCGCGGCCAGGGCTTGTCGGGCGGCGAACGCCAGCGCATCTCGATTGCACGCGCACTCTTGATCGATCCGCGCATCCTGATCCTCGACGAAGCGACGTCTTCGGTCGACTCGGAAACCGAAAAGGAAATCCAGAAAGCGCTGGAAAACCTGGTGCAAGGCCGTACCACCATCGCCATCGCCCACCGCCTCTCCACGCTCAACATGGCCGACCGACTGGTGGTGCTCGATCGCGGCCAGGTCGTCGAGGAAGGCGCGCACGACGAGCTCATGGCAAAGGAAGGCGCCTACTTCCGCCTGTATCAGGCGCAGGCACGCAACGTCGACCGCGATCTGGACGACAGCGACGACGATTCGGAGTAACGCAGCATGGCCACTACCCAATTCCAACTGACCCGCAACAACTTCGGCCACCTGATCCTGACGGTTGATGGCGAAACGCACGAGAATGTCGAACCGGTACGCGCCTTCCCGATCCAGACCCCGTCCGAAGGCATAGGCATGGTCTGCCACGATGGGCGCGAAGTGGCGTGGATAGAAAATCTGTCGGATTTGTCGCCGGAGGTGCGCGCCCTGGTCGAGGAAGAATTGCAGACCCACGAATTCATGCCCGAGGTCTCAAAGATCGCCGGCGTCACGAGCTTTGCCACGCCTTGCACATGGAGCGTCGACACCGACCGCGGCCCGACCGAATTCGTGCTGCGCGGCGAAGAAGATATCCGCCGCATCGGGCGCAACATGCTCTTGATCGCCGACAGCCACGGTATCCATTTCCTGATCCGCGACCTGGCGGGCATGGACCGGCATAGCCGAAAAATTCTAGACCGCTTTCTCTGAAATTTTCCGTAGCGACAAACGGTTCAGAAACCACACCAGCGACGTCGCCGCCACTGTCAATCCCACCGCCAGGCCTATCCAAAAACCGGATGCAGCCATCGGTTCGGCCGGACCCCATGGCATCCACCGGGGAGCCAAGCCCAGGACGCAACCGAGCGGCAGCGAACAGCCCCAGAACGCGAACAAGTGGATCAGCATAGGCGTGCGCGTCACCTTGTAGCCGCGAATCGCGCTGGCCGCCGCCACCTGGGTCGAATCGGATAGCTGGAAAATGGCGGCAAATAACAGCAGATCGGCCGTGACGGCCTGCACCGCCGGATCGGGCGTATACGCCGCCGCAATCTGGTATCGGCAAAGGGCGATGAAGCAGGCCGACAGCATGCCGAACATCAGCGACATTCCCACGCCCACCCAGGCGGCAAAGCGCGCCCGCACCGGATCGCCCTCGCCCGCCGCATGGCCTACGCGCGTGATCAAGCCGATGCCGAACGATAGTGGCACCATGAACACCAGCGAAATGAAGTTCAAGGCGATCTGGTTGGCCGCCATCGGCACCACACCGAAGCGCGCCACCAAAAAGCACACGGCGGAAAACGCGCTTGCCTCGGCGAGGAAGGTCACGCCGATAGGCCAACCCAGCCTGAGCATGGCGCCGATCTCCTTGCCGCTCGGCCCTTCCCAGTGCGTGAAGGGATAGGTATCCCGGTAAGCCGGCGACACGTGCATCCACCACAGCATCGCACCAAGCATCAGCCAGCAGCCGCTGCCGGTGGCTACCGCGCAGCCGACTGCGCCAAGCTGTGGGAAGCCATAGTGGCCATAGACCAGCAGCCAGTTTACGACGATGTTGTAGGTCAGGCCGCCCAACGCAATCAGCATCATCGGCTTGGTCTGGTGGATGCTGGTGCTATAGCCATAAAGACTACGGTAGGCGGTAAAGGCCGGCAGGCCGATGCTGATCACGTGCACGAACATGGTCGCCTTGTCATGCACATCCTGATCGAGATCGAGCACGTCGAACAGGTAGGTGCCAAGATTGGCGGCTACAAAAGCCAGGACGCCCACGCCGGCAGCCTTCCACATCGCCTGCCTCACGACGTGCGGCACACGCTCCGCGTTGCCGGCACCCATTTCGTGCGCCACCACGGCATTGATTGCCATGATCAGGCCCATTACAGTCACGATCACAATGGCCCAGATTGAGGCGCCAAGAGACACTGCCGCCAAATCCCCTGCGCTGACGTGGCCCGTCATGGCGACGTCGGACACGCCCATGCCAACCGTGGCAAGCTGACCGACGAGCATCGGCCATGCCAATTGCCAAAGCGAACGCATTTCTACGCCGATCGCGGGGAGGCGAAGCTTGAGGGTTTGCAACATGCGGTGGAGCGGGGAGGCCGAGTTCAGGGAATCCGGCATTGTACCGGATAGCATGGCGCGCCAGCCCTAATAAGGTCGTCTAGCGTTTGACAGAAGCGTCCTTCGGCTTGATCTGTGCGTCGCGCATTGCCATGGCGCAGTCGCTGTCCTTGCCCGGGCCGACGTCGACCAGCGGCAACAGCGCCGCCGGAGGCGTCAAAATACCCAGCGCGATCGCGCCGCCGGTGCGCAAGGCGAGCTTACCCTTGTCCACATCGACATGCGGATCGGCAAATGTGCCAGTGACGTAGACCGGCGTGCGCAACGATACCAGCCGGAATTTCTTGTTTTCCGGCTGCACCGTCAAATCGAGCGTTTCATTGGCCAGATCGACCTTGCCGCTCACGCCGATGCGCGTGTTTTCGGTGTCAACCAGGAAATTCTGCATCTGCATCTGGCCACGCGTCACCACAAAGTCGCCGGCCACGCAATGCAGCTTCACCTGTGAATCGCCGAAAAGCTTGATGAAAACCACGTTCACCACATTCAGCCCGGATTCTTCGAGCATGAGTTTGCTGACGCTACCCTGATTCACCAAGAGCTTCACTTCGCCATTGGATGCACCCAGCAAACTGGCCACGGAATTGCCCGTGGAGTCGAGTTTTGCATCGCCATTGACTTCACCGAAACTGGTCTGCATCGGTTTGAAATTCGGCATCAGCTTGTTCAACTTCAAGTGGCGAGCCGACACATCCATGTTGGCCTTGATATTATTGCCGTTGCCGTCGAACCGGATGTTCGACGTCATGCGGCCGTCGGCTACACCGAACTCAAGCGGCAGCAGCGACAGGGTGCCGTCGCGCAACACGATGTGCGTGATTAAATTATCCAGCGGCAGATTCTCGTCCCGAATGATCTTGCGTCCCGTAAACGACACGTCGGCATCAATGGCGCGCCAACGCGTGAACTTGAATCCTGCGTCGGGCAATACCTTGGTGCCGGTCACAGCTTTGCCGCTCGCCGTCTCCGTCGTGCGCGGCTGGTCGGCACCGATCATCGGGCCAAGGTCGGAAAAGCGCAGCAAATTGGACACCAACGTTCCCTCAAGGAGCGGCCGCGGCCGGTTGTGCGTGCCGGCCGACTCGTAGCGCATATTCCCGGAGAGATCGCTGCTGCCGACCCTGCCGGTAAACCGATCATATTCCCACACTCCGCCGTGACGGTCGATCGTGCCGGTCAAGTGGCCTTGCGTGGTAAACGGCGGCGTATCAGGCAAGGTGATGCCGGTCAAGGGAAACAAATCAGCCATGCTGGCACCGGACAATTTCATGTGCAAATCGAGCGCGGCCAGATCACTCGGCTTGGTCAATGTACCCTTCAAGCTGACACTGGTCTTACCTACCTTCATGTCGGCTTCAATCGGATAAGGGACTGCCTGTTCCAGCGATTGCACGCCACCTGCCTTGCCCTGTCCTTTGACCTCGGCCGCGTTGAAGCTGCCATCGACCTTCCATACGATGCCATAGCCTTCCGGGCCGCCGTCGCCCATGGTATCGACCACGGCGTGGGCAACAAGTTTGCGCGCGTCATCCTGCAAATCGATATGACCGTCGTCGATGACGATTTTGTGCAGTTTAAGATGCCAAATCGAGGGCCCGGAATCAAGGTAGAACGCCCAATTGCTTTTGCCTGCGGCATTGCGCACGAGGGTCGCGTGAGGATGCTCAAGCACCAATGCCGGCATCAAAATCTGCCGGTCGAGCAAGGCCACCGTATCGATGGAAAACGCAATCTTGTCGACCGAGGCGAGATTGGCGCCGGCCGTGGCGCGCATGGCATCGGGATTGGCGAGTGTCACATCTTGCATTTCGATGTGCGGCCAAGGTAGGTAGGCCTTCCAGCCCGGCAGGTCGGCGTCGCGCGTCCACGTGACGTGCAAGCTGCCGTTGATCGCAAACTGCCGATGCAGCTTGGCGCTGACGGCGCTATTGATTTCCGGCCGCGCGCGGCTCCAATCGTAGTAGTAGACGAACAACGCGCATCCGGCCAGGAGCAATGCCAGCCCGGCGAGCGTAAGCGTCAAGATTTTTGCTATCCGCATTCCCACATATCCTCCGAATGCAGCGCCCCGTCACAGGCCAGTATAAATCCTTGCGTGCCCGGAATCGATGAGATACATTGTGTTAGCTCTTTAATACGACCGAAGGCAACGAAAATAATTCCACACGCACGTGGAAATTGGTTTTGGTCAAGCATTGCGGGAACCTGGCAAGCGAAATTGAATCGGAGTAATGGATAGCCTGGCGTGCGTTTGCCTACGCCGGGCAATCTTCCCCAACTTGTTTACAACACCCCGCGTGGAAGGAAGAATGATGGCAAGCACAACTTATTATCTGCTCCGATCTAAGAACTCGGCCGTTGGCGACGGCTCCTACCTCGGCACCGACGGCGAAGGCAACCCGGCGATGGTCCCGACTCACCTCGAAGGACGCAGATTTCCGTCCATCGAAGACGCTGAAGAAACCGCCAAGGATATAGGCGAAAAATTCGGCGGACTGGAAATCGAAGTCCGCAATACGGTCGACTAGACGCAAATAAACAACATCGCAATCGATGTTGTTTATGTCTTGCCGATAGCTACCTCCAGTCCAATCCTCCTCTGGGAATCAATCAAATCCAGCTTGACTTTCAGTAACGGTGGTATGTTAATTGTCATAACACGCCATTGTTACTTGATTCAAGTATGACAATCGCAAGAAATACTATATGATTCTTTTATGCAACACTTGTGAATTTGCACACTAGCTTTCTGTCCGCGAATATTTTTTAATTGCTGGATTGGCTAGAATGAAACTGGTATGGCCCGGCCGTGAACCTCGCCGCATGAGATTTGTTGGCTTTCGGAGCATTGTGAATGATTAAATTGACGGCGGTATCCTATAACAACCAGGCATCGCTGACCCCGCTGTCTGCCGTCTTCGGACGTGAAGGCGGCACTCTAGGCCGCAGCGACGAGAATTTTTTCGTCCTGCCCGACCCCAAGAATCTGATTTCGCGCGTGCAAGCCTCGGTCAAGAGCGATGGCTCGCATCACACCATCACCAACCTGAGCCAGGCCAGCCCAATCCTGTTGAACGGCAAGGAATTGGAATTCGACCGCGAATATGCGTTCAATGCGGGCGACGAAATGCAAATCGGCTTGTATATCTTGCGTGCCGAACCGCACCTCGTTGCAGTAGAAGGCAATTCCGCCGCAGGCCAGCAGGATTGGCCAGAAGTCGCGTTCCCGTCGACCTTGCAGGAAGTACGTGCCATCCCCAAGCCGGTCGTGGCCGAGGTGGTACAGGAAGCCGTCGTGGAAGCAGCCGCCTCAGCGGCGCCGGTGGCTCCTGCGCCCAGGCCCATCCCCAACCTGGCCGAATTGCATCAAAAGAAGTCCGAGGCGAGCGCCCAGCGCGCGCGCCAAACTGATAACGTAGCCGAGACGCAACCTGAGAAGAAAGCCGAAGCATCCGAAGACGGCGCCATGAGCGCCGAACACGAGGCGCTGATGCAAGCCTTCCTCAAGGGCGCCGGCATCCCCAACGTAAGCTTGAATGCCGGCCTCTCGCCCGAATTCATGGAAATGCTGGGCAAGCTGCTCGCCACCTCGATCAAGGGCACCTTCGATCTGCTTGCCACGCGCGCCTCGATCAAGCGCGAAGTCAAGGCCGACGTCACCATGGTCGTGGTACGCAACAATAATCCGCTCAAATTCCTGTCCGACAGCGAAACGGTGCTGACCCAGATGCTGCGCAAGAAAATGCCCGGCTTCATGGGGCCGTCCGAAGCGATGCAAGATGCTTTCGCCGACCTTCACGCGCACCAGAGCGGCATGATCGCCGGCATGAACGGCGCCATCAGCGAGGTGCTCAAGCGCTTCAATCCTAAGGCGCTGGAAGAACGCATCAAGTCCCCGACCATCGCCGACTCGATCGTGCCCTTGCACCGCAAGGCCAAGATGTGGGATCAGTACGGCAACACGTTCGAGGAAATCAACAAGGAAGCGCAAAAGGATTACCAGAAGCTATTCGGCAAGGCTTTCCTGAAAGCCTACGAAAAGGAAATCGAGCGCAGCCGCAGCGAGGAGCATGATGGCAAATGAAGTATCCGCCGACCGTGCGCTTGAGCTGAAGTCGGCCCAGGTTACGCACATCGGCGACCGCCAAACCAACCAGGATGCGCAAGCCAGCGCGGAGCGCGGCGGCCTCGCCTGCTTCGTCGTCTCCGACGGCGCGGGCGGCCATGCGGGCGGCGAAATTGCTTCGAACATCGTGGTCAAGGCCATCGTCGACAGCTTCCTGAAAGAACAATCGTTCGGCGTGCGCGCCATGCGCTTTTACGTCAGCCAGGCGCTGGCGATGGTCGCCAAGGGCAAGAAAGCCAATGCCACGATCAAGGACATGAGCGCCACCATCGCCGCCGTCCTGATCGACAACGAAAACCGCTGTGCCCTGTGGGCCCATCTGGGCGACACGCGCGTCTACCTGTTCCGCGAACGCAAGCTGCAAAGCGTGACGCGCGACCACAGCCTGGTGCAGCAATTCGTCGACGCGGGATATTGCCCGCCCGAAGCCCTGCGTACCCATCCGCAGCGCAGCGTACTGTATGCGGCAGTCGGCACCGAAGGCGAAACCGAACCCGAAATGACCGAGGAAGCGGTCGCACTGCAAGAAGGAGACGCCATCCTCCTGTGCACCGACGGTTTCTGGGAATGGATTACGGAAGCCGAAATGGAACGCTGCCTGGGAGCGGCGATATCGGTCGAGGATTGGCTGCGCCGCATGCGCGAGATCGTCGATCTGCACGGCGAAGCCTCACCGAAATTCCGCGATAATTACACTGCCCAGGCGCTCTGGTTCCGCGAAAGCGCGATAACTACACTATAACTACAAAGATGGAGCCATGAAATATTGGCTCGAGAATCCACATGACAACTGGTGATCCGAACTTGAATACCAAGGACATGAGCATGGAAACATCGCCGCACTGGTCGATAACCGGCTCGGCGAATTGCCTTCCTATCGGTACGCGCTTGGCCGAGTTCGAGATCACGGGCGTGATCGGCGAAGGCGGCTTCGGCAACGTCTATCTCGCGTTCGACCACTCGCTGCAGCGTACCGTGGCGATCAAGGAATACATGCCGTTGTCATTGGCCTCGCGCGGCATCGACAATTCGGTCCTGGTCCAGACCAAGCGCCATCGCGAAACGTTCGAGACCGGCATGAACAGCTTCATCAATGAAGCGCGCCTCCTGGCCCAGTTCGACCACCCTGCCCTAATCAAGGTCTATCGCTTCTGGGAGCAAAACCGTACTGCTTACATGGCGATGCGCTATTACGAAGGGCAAACCTTCAAGGCGCTCATCAACAAGCATCCCGAGCGCGTTACGGAAGCCTGGCTCAAGCCCATCCTGAAGCCGCTGCTCGAGGCGCTCGAAACGCTGTACAAGCTGCAGGTGCTGCATCGGGACATCTCGCCCGACAACATCATGATCCAGAACTCCGGCGAAGCCGTGCTGCTCGATTTCGGCGCTGCGCGCCAAGTGCTGGGCGACATGACGCAGGCATTGACGGTGATCCTGAAACCCGGGTTCGCGCCGGTCGAGCAATATGCCGAAGATAGCGACATGAAGCAAGGCCCGTGGACCGACATCTACGCCTTGTGCGCCGTCATGTATCTCGCCATCACCAAGCAGGCGCCGCCGACCTCGGTCACGCGCTTGCTCAAGGACCCGATCGAACTGCTGCAGAGCAAACCGCGCCCTGGATTTTCCAAGGAATTCCTTGCCGCGATCGATAAGGGTATGTCGGTCAAGCCGCAGGACCGGCCGCAAACCATTACCGAGTTCAGCAGATTGTTAGGCATCGACAAGAGCGCGCCCGTGACCAATCTGCCGGGTGCGAAGAGTTCCTCTTCGTCGGCCGCGGGCCAGGCCCAGCGCAAGTCCGGCGAGCAGCGTGATGGGCAGAAAGCCAAGCCGGCCCAGCAGAGCGCCAAGACGCCGCAAAAGAACGTGTCAAGCAAAGGGTCCTGGGCCTTGCTTGCGGCTGGTGTCGTGCTTGCCGCAGGCTATGTTGGGTTCCAGGTCACGCATCGGACCCATGAATTGCGCGTCGAAGCCGATAGTGCCGCTGCTGCCGGCGCCGCCGCCCCGACGCAGCAGGCGACCCAAGTTCCGCCCTCCTCGGCCAACCCGGCTTCGGCCAGCGAAAGCACGCCCGATACCTCGACTACCACTACCGGCCCGACATCGGCCGCGCCAGGCAGGCCGGCCAGTTCAGCAGCGCAGGCTGCAACCAAGCCTGCGGCCGCCATTGCAGCAGTATCGGCGCCGACGGGGCAAGCAGATACCAAGCCCACGCCGCCTCCTGCCACAGCCGCGCCGGCGTCAAGCGATGCGGCAAGCGCAGATGGCGTAGATGCGACCAGTGCGCTCTATCGCCTGCAAGTCAAACCCTGGGCGACGGTAATGGTCGACGGCAGTGCCAAAGGCGTCTCGCCGCCGCTAAAGCGTCTGGTGCTGCCCGAAGGCAAGCATCAGATCAAACTGGTCAATCCGAATTTTCCTGACCATACAATAGACGTGACGGTCAACGCCAAGAAGCGCTTCGGCGTGATCGACTACGACTTCACCACAGCGAAATAGCTACTGCGTTTGATGCTTCTGCGCATCGGCGCCTCGATGTCTGATAAAAAGAGTTGCCCGACGAGGCCATAATCGGCCAAAATCCCCCTACAGCGTTTTCGGCGGCTCCCCAACGTCGGACCAGAACACAGAATCGCGATGAAATCACTCAAACGAACCGCAACAGCATACGCAGCGGGAATATGCTGCTTATTACTGGCCGCATGCGAAACCGAACAGCCGGCGGTGAAACCTGCCCCTGTCGAACAACCTGCCCCGCCGGCGCCGGTTTTGCCGCCGCCTCCGCCCGCTGAAACACCCGAGCAACTGGCCGAGAAAGCGGCGCGCGCCTCGGCTGAGACCGAGCGCGACAGCGTTCTCGCGCTGTACAACAACGGCGACTATCACGGCGCCATCAAACGCGGCCTGGCTGTTGAAGACGATTTGAAGATCTACAAGGATCTTGAGCTGCAAATCATCAAATACACCGCCTTCAGCTACTGCTTGAGCGGTAACCCGAAGTTGTGCCGCGCCCAATTCGAGAAAGCGTTCAAGTTGGAACCCGGTTTTGCGCTGGAAGCCGGTGAAGTTGGCCACCCCATGTGGCAGCGCTCCTTTGATCAAGCGAAAAAGGCAGCGGGCATCAAGTGAGTTGCTGCGGCATTGCATCAAATTTATAAAACTGCCAATAATTTGAGCAAAACTGTGGACTTGCGATAGCCTTCCTTGCTATACTACGCCCGCAGATATTGCAAAATGTTATTGCAAAGCAGCTTGGGCAGCCGAGTTTTCAGACGCCCCCTCACTATGATCACCGTAAGAGTTCTCGATACCCCCTCCAAAAACCAATTGCTTGTCTCTTGGCGCGAATCCGGTCTATGCAACTATACCGAACAGCTCTGGGCGCTGCGCAAGGCTCCCAGGTCGGCAATTTGCCCCGTTAGCGGCAAGGCGATCAGGCGCGGCGACCACGTATATCGCCCGGTGGGCAAGCCGCTCAACCACGCCGAATGCATTTTGGCCGAGGCGATCAAGCTGCCTTGACTGAATGACAAATAAAAACCCGTAAAAAAGCCCGCACGCTGCGGGCTTTTTTGTTTGTCGAATGTTTTGTTTCGGCACAAAAACGATTTTACTTGTCTCACTGCAAGTACCAAATCGGCAGATACCGTCTTTTCACAACATTCCTTGTAGGAAAAGAGGTGAAAATTACCAAAATCGCCAAATTTCTTCAAAAAATTAGTTGTTGTACATCATTTGTTACTTGCGCATGCGCTAGAATGCAAGAAATATTTCACACTTATTTGCAATTAGATATTGCCTTGTGGAAATTTAATGGCACAATACAGTCTAAGTCAAAAAGGCTGACATAAAACAGAAGCACCCCACTCAACGAAGAAAAACACGGATTCACCGGCAAATCATGGCTGCTATCGACATCGCGGAGAGCATCAAGAGCGCCAAATCCGGCAAGGTACCCCCGGCGGGCGGCACTTTGGCCAGCATGATTGCGGTCATGGCGAAATCGATCGACACGCAGGTCGACGATTTTTCCAAGCGACTGGTCGATGCGTTGATGCAATTGTCCGACGTCAGCACCGACGCCAAGCATGCCAGCCTGACCTTCAATTCCTCGAACCTGCTCAAGCGCAACATTTACGCGTATCACTTTACGGTGACAGCGGCAGTGAAAAAGGCGCTGCAGGAAGAAATCGAACTGCTCGAAACCCCCACCTTCTCCACGCGCAACAAATACGACGACGAGTTGACGTTGGTCCCCTACGCCGACATGGACAAGAAGCTCCTGTTGAGCAACATGGCGCGACCGCTCGAAGCCAAGCATGCCGAGCAATTGACCGCGATGCGCATGCGTATCGCGCATATTCTCGGACGCGAGGAAATCAGCAACAACCAGAATCCGTTCCGCCCGGAAGTGATTATTTCGGCCTTGAACGATGCCTGGTCAGAATTCAATCCCGACGTCGATACGCATCCGTTGGTGCTGCCGCTGTTCAAGGAAGACGTGTTCGTCGATCTTGGCCCGGTCTACGCCGATATGAACAAGGCCATGGTCGAGGGCGGCATCCTGCCCGAGCTGGCCGATCTGTACAACATCAAGAAGACCACCGGCGGCGGGCAACCGGTCAAGCCGAAGGCTGAAAAACTGAACCAGGCCGCGCTGCAGCAGCTGCGCCAAATCCTGTCGCCAGGTGAAATGCCCGTCGCGCCCACGGGCGAAAGTTTTGCCGCCATCCCCGGTGTGCCCATGATTCCTGGCGTGCCAATGATTCCAGGCATCCCCGGTGCAACAGGTGTCCCTGGAATGGCAGGCGTGCCCACACTGCCGGCCGGCGCTGGCGAGATGATAGCTGCGGCACCGGCCATTGGGGGCTTCCCGCAAATCGATGCCGCCATGGCCGGCACTGCACCCCAAGCGATGGGCATGCAGATGCCGATGCAGCAGATGCAAATGCCGATTTCGAGCGGCTTGCTCAATTTCCTCTCGAATCTGAACAACTCGCACGCGCTGTACCAGGCCAGTGCCGCGCCCGTCGCCGCCGCAGCCGCTGCCGGCAATGTGCCGATGCGTTCGATGCTGGGCAGCATCAAAACGGCGGCGCCGCAAGGCAGCCTGACCCGTGTCGACGAAAGCACCGTCGACTTGATGACCAAGATTTTCGACGTGGTGTTCCGCGACCAGAACATTCCGGGCGAAATCAAGAGCTTGATCGGTTTCCTCCAGGTGCCGGTGCTGCGTGCTGCCTTGCAGGACAAGGAATTCTTCTTCAAGGAAGAGCACCCGGCGCGCCGCCTGATTGAGTTGCTCTCCAAGACCGGTGTGGGCTGGGATCAGAGCAAGGGCCAGGAAGATCCGCTGTACCAGGCGATCAAGCGCAACGTCGACCGGGTGCATCAAGAATTCGACGAAGAAGCCGAAATCTTCTCGCGTGTCGTCTCCGATTTCGAGTCCTTCCTCGATCAGGAAGAACAGAACACGACCAAGAAGCTCGATGCGCCGATCGAGCAAGCGCTGAAACAGGAAAAATGGGGCGCCGCGACCAAGGCCGCACGTCATCAGGTCGCCATGCGTATCGGCACGGGTGACGTCGCTGCGTTTGTCGAAACCTTCCTCGAAAACAAGTGGGTGAAAGTCCTGACCCTGGCCTACAGCCTGCAGGAAGAGAAGCCCAAGGCTCTTGAGAGTGCAGTCAAGACCATGGACGACCTGATCTGGAGCGTCAAGCCCAAGATCACGCCGGAAGAACGCAAGGAATTGATCGGCAAACTGCCCGGTATGCTGGCCATGCTCAACAAGTGGCTCGACGTGGTCAAGCTCGACGATGCCGAACGTCTGCAATTCTTCGCTGAACTTGCCGAATGCCACGCGTCGATCGTGCGCGCACCGCTCGAAATGTCGCCGCAGCGCCGCCTTGAAATCGCGATGGAAGCGGCCAAGGAAGCCGCCGAACGCCGCCTGCAAAAGAAGGCCGAGCTGGAAGCCAAGGTCGAAGAGGAGCAAAAGGTCGTCGAGCATACCGAGCGCCACATCGAAAGCCTGGAACGCGGCATGTGGTTCGAATTCGACGGCAAGGAAGGCGAAGAGGTCAAGAAGGTCAAGCTGGCCTGGGTCAGCCCGATGAAGAGCCTGTTCATTTTCTCCTCGCGCGACAAGACCGAATCGTTCTCGCTGCAGGCCGAGGAACTGGCCAAGGCGTTGGAAGACGGCAGTGCCCGCGTGCTCGAACTCGACGGCCTGGTGAACCGTGCGCTGTCCGAAGCGCTCGGCGCCAACGATCCCGTCATGGAACAGGCCGAAGCCGCCTAATCTGGTACCTTACCCACTTCAAACCGCCGCTTTTGCGGCGGTTTGTCTTTGTATCGCGGGCATCCATTGAATCCGTCATCCCCGCGAAAGCGGGGATCCAAAGCGCCACGGATATTGGTTTTAATTGTGGATCCCCGCTTTCGCGGGGATGACGGGGCATGTTGCAAAGGCCTGAGGGAATAACAAGGAAACTTTCTCGTTGTACCAATGCTCCAACTTCGCATTTGGAGAGAAAAACGTGCGGCTGCTGCTGGTTGAAGATGACGCCATGATAGGCGAAGGTTTGCGCAAGGGCTTGCGCCAGGATGGCTTTTCCGTCGATTGGGTGACCGATGGCGCAGCGGCCGACGCGGCCCTCGACGCGGGAAATTACGACCTGTTGCTGCTCGATCTCGGGCTGCCGCGCAAACCGGGGCTGGAGGTATTGCGCCGCCTGCGGCAAAAAAACAACCCGATTCCCGTCTTGATCCTGACCGCGCGCGACGCGGTTGCCGAACGTGTTGCCGGGCTCGATGCCGGTGCCGACGACTACCTGGTCAAACCCTTCGATTTCGAAGAACTGGAAGCCCGCATCCGTGCCCTGCTGCGCCGCCGCGCCGGGCGGGCCGACACCCTGTTGCGCCATGGCGAGATCACGCTCAACCCGGCGACCCACGAAGTCTTGCAGAAGGAGATGCCGGTCAATTTGTCGGCCCGCGAATTTTCCCTGCTCCATGCCCTGATGGATCGGCCGGGTGCCGTACTGTCGCGTGCCCAGCTCGAGGAAAAGCTCTATGGCTGGGACCAGGAAGTGGAAAGCAATGCGATCGAGGTGCACATCCATGCGCTGCGCAAAAAACTCGGCGCCGAGTTGATCAAGAATGTGCGCGGCGTAGGTTATATGGTGGGTGCGGCATGATGAGCAGCATGGGTTCGATCCGACGTACTCTGTTGGTGTGGCTTTCCATCGGCATGGGGGGCGGTATCTTGATCGCCGCCGTGCTGATTTATGGGCAGGCGCGCGAAGAAGCCAATCAATTGTTCGACTACCAGATGCGCCAGCTCGTCGCCTCATTGCCGGATCGCGCCTTCGCTCCGCTGGGTCCGGGCCGTGGCGATGAAGGCGAGCGCGACGTGGTGATTCAAATATGGGATAGCAACGGCTTGCGCATCTACCGCTCGCACGAAGATTCCGCCCTACCCCAGCGGGCGGAACTCGGCTTTTCCAACGTCACGGCGCGCGGCATGAACTGGCGCGTCTATGGTGCCCAGTTGGGCGATACCGTGGTGCAGGTGGCGCAGCCGATGCGCGACCGGGTCCAACTTGCGGCCAGGATGGCCTTGAAGACCGTGGCGCCGCTGCTGTTGCTGCTGCCGGTGTCGGCGCTCTTGATCTGGGTCACGGTCGGGCGCGGACTGGCGTCCATCGGCCGCGTGGCGCGCGACGTCAAATCGCGCGACGCCGGTTCCTTGGCACCGGTTTCCGAATCGCACCTGCCGCAAGAGATATCGCCCTTGATCACGGCCCTGAACGACTTGCTGGCGCGGCTCGATCAATCGATCACCACGCAACGCAATTTCATCGCCGATGCCGCGCACGAATTGAAGACTCCGCTGACTGCCCTCACCTTGCAGGCGCGGTTGGCCGAGCGCGCCGCAACTCCGGCAGAGCGCGACGCGGCATTGGCCGATTTGAAGGGAGGCATCGCGCGCATGAGCCATCTGGTGCATCAACTGCTGTCGATGGCGCGCCAGGAGCCGGGCGCGGCGGCGCAAGACTGGCGGGACGTCGATCTCGCGGCGTTGGCGGCACAAGTGACCGGCGGCTTCGCTGCGCAGGCGCAAGCCAGGCAGATAGACCTCGGCATACGTCAGGCGGACCCTGCACGCGTCCGAGGCAATGACAATGCCCTGCGCACGCTGTTGGAAAATTTGATCGACAATGCCTTGCGCTATTGCCCGGCCGGCGCGGAAATCGACGTATCGGTAAGTGTCGATGCAAGCCATGCAACGCTGTTGGTGCGCGACAACGGGCCGGGCATACCTGACGAATCATTGCCGCGCATCTTCGACCGGTTTTATCGCGTCGACGGATCGCAAGGCAACGGCAGCGGGCTGGGTTTGGCAATCGTCAAGCAAATCGCCACGCTGCACGGCGCCGAGGTCGTTTTGGAAAATTCCGCCTCGGGTTTGGGAATCGGCATCCGTTTACCCAAGGTGTCTTAAGTCTCCCTTAATTTTTGCCATTTACCATGGCTCCAGGATCGAGGGTTGTTCCTCGCACTTTCACAGGAGCCATGATGCAAACCAGAAATCTTGCCCGTTCCACGGTTGCCGCCGCCGTCCTTGCTGCCCTGGTGGGTGGCTATATGCTGCGCGATCAGACGCATTTCCGCTTTACCGAGCCTGCCACCGCGGCTGAGTTGCCGATCCAGCACCATGTCAGCGCCGGCATTGCGCAAGCGACCGATTTCTCCGGCATCGTCGATCGCTACGGCCCGGCCGTGGTCAACATCAGCGTGACCGGCAAGGCACAGAAGGTCAGTCAAATCCAGATGGGGCCGAACATTGACCCCGATGATCCATTCTTCCAGTTCTTCAAACACTTCGGCCCGCAATTTGGTCCACAGCAGGGTGGCGGCGCGCAAGCCATCCCACACGGCGAAGGTTCAGGCTTCATCGTCACGCCGGACGGCCTGATCCTGACCAATGCCCACGTGGTCGACGGCGCACAGGAGGTGGTGGTGAAGCTGACCGACCGGCGCGAATTCAAGGCCAAGGTGCTGGGCGCGGACAAGCAGTCCGACGTCGCCGTGATCAAGATCGAGGCCAAGGATTTGCCGACGGTTATGCTGGGCGACCCCAACCTGACCAAGGTGGGCGAGCCGGTGCTGGCGATTGGCTCGCCCTTCGGCTTCGAGAATTCCGCTACCGCAGGCATCGTCAGCGCCAAGGCGCGCTCGCTGCCCGACGATCCTTACGTCGCCTTCATGCAAACAGACGTGGCGGTCAATCCAGGCAACTCGGGCGGTCCGCTTTTCAATCTCAAGGGCGAAGTGATCGGCATCAATTCGCAAATCTATACCCATACGGGCGGCTATCAGGGTCTGTCCTTCGCCATTCCGATCGACGTGGCAAACAAGGTGCAGAGCCAGCTCGTGGCGCACGGCAAGGTCACGCGCGGCCGCCTCGGCGTGACGGTGCAGGAGCTGAACCAGTCGCTGGCCGATTCATTCGGTTTGAAGAAGACCGAGGGCGCCCTGGTCAGCACGGTGGAAAAAGGCAGTCCGGCCGACAAGGCCGGATTGCAGCCGGGCGACGTGATCGTGAGTTTGAACGATCACGAGGTCGAACATTCTTCCGACTTGTCTGCACAGGTGTCCGACCTGGCACCGGGCTCCTCGGCGACGCTAGGCATCGTGCGCAAGGGCAACCTCATGAACCTGACGGTCAAGGTTGGGGAAATGAAGAGCGCCAATCTGGCGCAAAACGACGAGGGCACCGGCGATAAGGGACGTCTTGGTGTGGTCGTGCGACCGCTCAATCCCGGCGAGAACGAAGACAGTGCCGGCGGGCTGGTGGTCGAACGCGCGACAGGCCCGGCGGCACGCGCCGGTATCGAACCGGGCGACGTCATCCTGGCTCTGAACGGCACGCCGGTGACGAGCGGCCAGCAGTTCCAATCGCTGGTGCAGCGTGCCGGACATAGCGTGGCGCTGTTGATTCAGCGTAACGATGCCAAAATCTTCGTGCCGGTCGAGCTGGGATAAGCGTATGTGAAAAATGCGCCCCTGCAGGAGGGGCGCAAACCATGGAGCCTGCCATGAACCTTTCGAGCGACTACTGCCTGGGTTCATGGCAGGCTCCACGGCTGTTGATCTTAGACAGGCTCTTGCATCATGAACGGCAGCGGCAACATGCCGAAGCCTTCGTCGAGTTTGTCGATCGAAGACAGCATTCCTTTCAGCCCGGCGTCGAGCTGGGCCAGGCTTTCTTCATCGAGATGCAGGATTGCTTCCTGCAGCAGTCCGCGTGCCGGTGTCGGTGCTTTTAGCAAGATTTGTCTTCCTTCTTCCGACAGCCTGAGATTCACGACGCGCTGGTCGGACGCATCGCGCTCCTTGACGATGTAGCCACGCTTGCGCAACGCATCGATCAGGTTGCTGGCCGTGGTTTGGTGCACCGCCAGCTTCGACGCCAATTCGCCGACGCGCAACCCCGGCTTATCGAGCAGTTCCTGCATCATCCACAGCTGGGCACCGTTGACACCGCATTGCTTTTCTATCCACAGGGAATGGCGCTGCGCTGCGCGGAATACGATCCGCAGCTTTTTCAGCACGTCCAATCGATAGTCGGCTCCGTCATTCAGCGCCGGATTGTTCGGATTGTCCGACTCGTTGGACACGTTATCGGCCACGTTGTCGGCCATGGAGGTCTCCTTTGCTACACCCGGGTCATATCATACGACAAAATACATTTGGACAAATATAGTTTAATGAAATATAATTTGCTTAAATGCATTGTATTCGAAACTGCGCTTTCATCCGAGTCGCCCTAGTCGAGCATTTTGCCCGGGCAGTTTTGGTTCGCCCTATGCCTTCCACTCCAGCATGACACCGAGCCTCGCTCAACTCGATTATTTCCCCAAGGCCGCGCGCCAATTGCGCCGCTATGCCGCACCCTTGTCGAACTTGCACAACCTCTGGCATCGCGGTTCCGCCTGGCTGGTCGGCCCAGTGTTGGTCGGCTTGATGGCCGTGGGCTTGGCCAAGGGAGCCGAATACGCAGCCCGGATCAACCATCAGCTAACCAGCCTGCATCCGCTGGCGCCCTTGCTGTACATGCCCGCCGGCTTCGCCTTGCTGGTGTATCTGGGGCGGCGGTTTTTCCCGGGTTCACAGGGCAGCGGTATCCCGCAAACCATCGCGGCCATCAACGCGACGGGCAAGGAAAAAAGCACCCATCTGCTGTCCATCCGCATCGCGCTCGGCAAGGCGGGCTTGACGCTGGCGGGCCTGATGTTCGGTGCCTCGATCGGACGCGAGGGGCCAACCGTGCAGATCGGCGCCTCGATCATGCATGCCTTTCAAGGGCGCGGTCCGTTTCGCAGTGAAGGCACGCGCCGCATCCTGATCCTGGCCGGCGGCGCAGCAGGCATTGCCGCCGCGTTCAATACACCCCTGGCGGGCATCATGTTCGCCATCGAGGAGCTGAGCAAGAAGCACGTCTTCAACGCCAACAGCTCTACCCTGGTCACGGTTATTCTCTCCGGCCTGATCTCGCTCGCGGTGCTGGGCAATTACACCTACTTCGGCACCAGCAGCGCCTCGCTCGATTGGCAGTACAGCATCTTCCCCATCATGGTGTGCGGCATCGTCGGCGGCTTGTGCGGCGGCCTGTTCAGCCGCCTGGTGATCACGATTCCGGCAAAATTGCCGGCCCGCATGGTGGCCTGGGTTGCGCACCGCCCGCTCGGTTATGCTGCGCTGTGCGGCTTCGGCGTTGCGCTCTTGGGCCTGGCGACCGGCGGCCTGGTTTTCGGCACCGGCTATGAAGCCACGAGATTGACGCTGGAGGACGGCATGTCCCTGCCCTGGTACTTCAGCGCGGCCAAGCTTGCGGCGACGCTGCTGTCCTCGGTGTCCGGCATGGCCGGCGGCATTTTCGCGCCTTCTCTGGCGGTTGGCGCCGGTGTCGGGGAAAACATTGCCGTACTGTTTCCGCATCTCGCGCCGCATAGCGCGGTCATCCTGCTGGTCATGGCGGCCTATCTGTCGGGTGTGACGCGCGCTCCGGTGACGTCGTTCATCATCATGATGGAGATGACTGGCAGCCACGACATGCTGTTGCCCTTGATGACGGCTTCCGTGATCGCCTCGGCCAGCTCCAAGATCATTTGCCGCGCGCCGCTCTATCACGCGTTGGCCGACCGCTTTCCGTTGCAAGTCCCTGCCTCCTTACCCGATTCGAAGGGAGGGTCCGCTATCGATTGATTCCAATTTTTGGGAGGGCATACCTCTTTCCCTGCAATTTGGATGTACCCTTGCACCGTGCCGGAATTCCGGCGACGAACCGGTTGCTCTACATATTCGTTTTACTAATTTTAAATGGGAGTTTTTACATGCGCACGATGAATACCATCAATCTTTCCGCCGCCGCAATGGCCGCATTGCTCTTGGCCGCCTGCCATACCGAGCCGGTCAAGCAGCCCGAGCAGCCGCAACCGCAAACCACCGTCGTGCCGCCGGCCAAGCATGACGACGGCTATACCGTCAAGACGCAAACGGCAGAAGTCGATCCGCTGGACGACCCCAAGGGTGCCCTGGCCCAGCGCAGCGTGTATTTCGACTTCGACAGCTATGCCGTCAAGTCCGACTACAACCAGTTGGTGACGAATCACGCCAAGTACCTTGAATCGCACACTTCGCGCAAGGTCCAGATTCAAGGCAATACCGACGAGCGCGGCACCGCTGAATACAACCTGGCCCTGGGCCAGAAGCGCGCCGAAGCCGTGCGCAAGGCGCTGGCCGCCCTGGGCGTGCCGGATAGCCGCTTGGAAGCCACGTCCAACGGCAAGACCCAGCCCAAGGCTGAAGGCCACGACGAAGCAGCCTGGTCGCAAAACCGCCGCGCGGACATCGTCTACGCCGGCAAGTAATACCCGAAGCAGTTTGGCGGCGGCGTACAGCGTGCGCGCCGCTGCAAATGAAATCGGCGTGGGTGCCAGGAGTGGCACACACGCCGATTGTTTTTTGACGTGCCGAATTGTTTATTATTTGTTGACAGCGTCCTTGAACGCCTTGCCGGCGCTGAACTTGACCGTCGTGGCAGCCGGAATCGTGATGTCTTCTCCCGTACGGGGGTTGCGGCCGGTGCGTGCGGCGCGCTTGCCGGCGGCGAAGGTGCCGAAGCCGACCAATTGTATGCTGTCTCCTTTTGCGACTGTCTTGACGATATGATCCAGCAGCGACTCGAGCACGCGCTGCGCGGCCACCTTGGACAAATCGCAATCCTTTGCGATTGCGTCAACCAGTTCTGTTTTATTCATAAGCGACTCCTTCCGTGGGTGTGAGAGGTGGATTTTAACACCGACTTGTCGCTGTGAAGGCAAGAGGATTTTGCATGCTTGCCTCAAGCCAATTTGCCCCTTTAACCGCGCCTGCGCAAGGTTTTCAACGCGTCTTTACGGTTTTTTTACACCCCTGCTTTTCCTTTTTACAGCATTTTTAGTCGCCCATCTATACGCTCTTTCACATGGGAATTTCCCTGCTTATGGAGAAGAATATGGATTGGATGGACGGCATCGCCGCTCTTGCAATCGCTTTGCTTTGGCTAGTCACCTGGGCTTCAGTGCTCGGTTGCGTCAAATTGGGAGCTCGCAAATGAATACTACCTTTTATTTCATCGGCGCCGTGGTGTCGGCGGCCCTGATGGTCTACCTCGTCATCGCGCTGTTGCAGGCGGAGGACTTGTGATGACCATGCAAGCCCTGCTGTTGCTGTTGGTATTTCTCGCGGTATTGCTGGCTTTGGCCTATCCGCTCGGCGCCTACCTCGCCAAAGTCGCCGAGCCGCATGCGATCCGCGGTCTGGGCCTGCTGCACAAGTTCGAAAAGCAGCTCTACCGCATCGCCGGCGTGCCGCAGGATGCCGAGCAAAGCTGGAAGAGCTACGCCGTAGCGCTGATCGCCTTCAACGCCCTGGGCGCGATCTTCGTGTATGCCTTGCAGCGTATCCAGGCTTGGCTGCCTTTGAATCCGCAAAGCCTGCCTAACGTCAGCCCCGATTCCTCGTTCGATACGGCGATCAGTTTCGTCACCAACACGAACTGGCAATCGTACACGCCCGAATCGACGATGAGCTACCTGACCCAGATGCTGGCGCTGACGGGTCAGAATTTCTTTTCCGCCGCTACCGGCATCGCCGTAGTGTTCGCGCTGATGCGCGGCTTTTCGCGCAAGAGCGTGGCCTCGATCGGCAATTTCTGGGTCGACATGACCCGTTCGACCTTGTACGTGCTGCTGCCCTTGTCGGCCGTGTTCGCCGTGTTCCTGATGAGCCAGGGCGTGCTGCAGAATTTCACGGCCTACAAGGACGTCAACCTGGTCGAGTCCGTCACTTATACCCAGCCCAAAGTCGGTGCAGACGGCCAGCCTGTGAAGGATGCGCAAGGCAATCCGGTGACGGAAACGCAGACGGCCAAGACGCAGCAGCTTGCGATGGGCCCGGTGGCTTCGCAGGAAGCCATCAAGATGCTGGGCACCAACGGCGGCGGATTCTTCAACGCCAACTCGGCGCATCCGTTTGAAAATCCGACGCCCTTGTCGAATTTCTTCCAGATGATCTCGATCTTCCTGATCCCTGCCGGCTTGTGCTTCGCCTTCGGCCGCCTGGTCGGCGACCGGCGCCAGGGCTGGGCCATATTGGGCGCCATGACGCTGATCTTCGTGGTCATGGCCGGTCTGGCGGCTGTCGCCGAGCAGCAGGCCAATCCCGCATTTGCCGGCCTGGGCGTCGACCAAAGCGTGAGCGCCACGCAGGCAGGCGGCAACATGGAAGGCAAGGAAACGCGCTTCGGCATTGCCGCATCAAGCTTGTTCGCCACCGTCACCACGGGCGCGTCGTGCGGTGCGGTCAATGCAATGCACGATTCCTTCATGCCCCTGGGCGGCTTGGTGCCGATGGTTTTGATCCAGTTGAGCGAAGTGGTGTTCGGCGGCGTCGGTACCGGCCTCTACACCATGCTGATCTATGCGGTGCTGGCGGTCTTCATCGCCGGGCTGATGATAGGACGCACGCCGGAATACCTGGGCAAAAAAATCCAGTCGTATGAGATGAAGATGGTGTCGATCGCCCTGCTGGTCACACCGCTTCTGATCCTGGGCGGCGCAGCCATCAGCCTGATGAGCGAGGCAGGCCGTGCCGGCATTTCGTTTGCCGGTCCGCACGGTTTCTCGCAGGTGATTTACGCCTTCTCGTCGGCGGCCAACAACAACGGCAGCGCCTTCATGGGCTTGTCGGCCAATACGCCGTTCTACAACGCCCTCTTGGCCTTCGTGATGTGGTTTGGCCGTTTCTCGGTGATCGTGCCTGTTCTGGCCATTGCCGGTTCGCTGGCCTCGAAAAAACGCCTGCAGGTGACGGCCGGCACCATGCCCACGCACGGCATGCTGTTCGTCTCACTCTTGATCGGCACGGTCTTGCTGATCGGTGTGCTGAACTACGTCCCTGCCCTGGCACTCGGCCCCATCGTCGAGCACCTGCAACTGTTTTCTCATTGAAAGATACTCATGTCACGCCAACGTTTGACGTTATTTGACTCGGCCCTGCTCGGCCCGGCCATCGTCGATTCCTTTAAAAAACTCGACCCGCGCGTGCAGGTGCGCAGCCCGGTCATGTTCGTTGTGTATGTCGGCAGCATCGTCACCACGCTGTTGTTCATCCAAGCCGAAATTGGCAAGGGCGAGGCTGCGCCCGGCTTCATCCTCGCTACCTCGATCTGGCTCTGGTTCACGGTATTGTTCGCCAACTTTGCCGAAGCGTTGGCTGAGGGCCGCAGCAAGGCCCAGGCCGCATCGCTGCGCGCCTTGAAGCAGACGGTCGATGCCAAGAAGCTCGACACGCCGCGCCACGGCAGCAAATGGAGCACGGTCCCCGCCACGACGCTGCGCCGCGACGATGCGGTGCTGGTCGAGGCGGGCGACGTCATTCCCGTGGATGGCGAAGTCGTCGAAGGCGTGGCTTCGGTCGACGAAAGCGCCATCACCGGTGAATCCGCGCCCGTGATCCGCGAATCGGGCGGCGACTTTTCTTCGGTCACCGGCGGCACGCGCGTGCTGTCGGACTGGCTGGTGGTGCGCGCAACCGTCAACCCGGGCGAAGCCTTCATCGACCGCATGATCGCCATGGTCGAAGGCGCCAAGCGCAAGAAGACGCCCAACGAGATTGCGCTGACCATCCTGCTGGTAGCCTTGACGATAATCTTTCTGCTCGTCACAGTCACCTTGCTGCCGTTCTCGCTCTACAGCGTCGATGCGGCCAAGGCCGGCACGCCGATCAGCATTACGGTATTGATCGCGCTCCTGGTGTGCCTGATCCCGACCACCATCGGCGGCCTGCTGTCAGCCATCGGCGTGGCCGGCATGAGCCGCATGATGCAGGCCAACGTGATTGCCACCTCGGGCCGCGCCGTCGAAGCGGCCGGCGACGTGGACGTGCTGCTCCTGGACAAGACCGGCACGATCACGCTGGGTAACCGCCAGGCGTCTGCCTTCATCCCGGCGCCCGGCGTGACCGAGCAACAACTGGCCGATGCGGCACAGCTCGCTTCGCTGGCCGACGAGACGCCCGAGGGACGCAGCATTGCCGTGCTGGCCAAGCAGCGCTTCAATATCCGCGAACGCGACATGGCGTCGCTGAACGCCGTCTT
>FTAD01000003.1_pt1 | contig 51840 bp, 39 predicted proteins | sample 1639041 | NCBI WGS metagenome assembly FTAD01 (sample SAMEA3914812, study PRJEB12502) | metagenome | biome: forest; material: soil | place: Canada | collected 2011-07-07 | depth 0.1 m | reverse complement strand
TGGATGTAGTAGCGCAAGCCGTAAAATAATTGCGGCCCGTTGGTCACCGGGTCGATCGGCTGCATTTCCAGCTTTTCCACGTAAGCCTGCTTGCGCGGGCCGTCGGCCTTGGGCTTGACGTCCAGGCCGAGTGCGCCTTGCCACACGCCGGCCAGCGGCGTCAGCGGTCCGAGATTGCTCAGGGTATCGACGTCTGCCTTCGGTTCGGTATAGATATCGCTGGGGAAATCGCTCATGCTGCTTGCTCCAATGTTGTCAATGTCGCCTGATCGTGCGGCTTTGCAACATTGTGCCACCGACACGGCGAGTACGCTAGAATGGACCGACCACCAGACGCCCAGAGGACAATGGAGCCCAGCCCACCTCTCGCTCCGGCAAAACCGGAGCTCGATACGGAAACAGAACTGCGCTCGCGCCGTTTCGCGCAGATTGCCGGTTTCGCCGTGCTCGGGCTGAGCGTGCGCGTGATCACAAGCCTGTATAACCACGAGTGGACCGTTTCCTGGACGCTCGTGGGCGGCCTGATGGCGGTACTGGGAAGCCTGCTGCTGAACAAGCGGCGCAGATCGTTGGCCAACCCGCTGCTCCTGGCTTCGCTCGTGATGATGATCGCCTTCTTGGTGTGGATCAACGAAGGCATCTACGATTCAGCCCTGTTCGCCTTCCCCTGCCTGCTGATCATGGCCGGGTTGCTGTTGCGGCCGCGCCATTTCTTCGCCCTGTTCGGCCTGACCCTGCTGTCGGTGATTTTCATCGCCTATGCCGGCTTGGCCGGCTGGCACACCTTCTCGCCGGTCGGCGACCCGGTCAACCGCCTGATCGACACCTTCCTCATGCTGTTGATCAGCGGCCTGGCGGTGTGGGTCATGACGCGCGACCTGCATCATGCGCTGCGCCGCCTGCGCGAAGAGGTCGAACGCGTACACCAGTCGCGCGCCAGCCTGGCCTACCTGGCGCAGCACGACACGCTGACCAGCCTGCCCAATCGATTGCTCGGGCGCGAATTGCTGGAGCAGACGATCGTCCAGGCGCGCCGACGCAACCGGCGCGTGGCGCTCTTGTTCGTCGACCTCGACAACTTCAAGCAGGTCAACGATACGCTGGGCCACTCCGCCGGCGACGAATTCCTGCGCGAAGTGGCGCACCGGCTGTCGCATACCGTGCGTGCCTCCGATATCGTCAGCCGCCAGGGCGGCGACGAATTCCTGATCGGCCTGACCGACGTGGACGACATCGAAGCCGTCTCCACCGCCGCCAGCCACATCCTGACCGCGCTGACCAAGCCCTTCAACGTGCGCGACATCCAGATTTCCAGCTCCTGCTCGATCGGCATCGCCATTTTCCCCGACGACGGCCAGGATTTCGAAACGCTGTTGCGCCTGTCCGACATCGGCATGTACCAGGCCAAGGAGTCCGGCCGCAACATGTACCGCTTCTACGACGAAGCGATGAATTCCAACATCGTGCAAAACCTGCACCTGACGTCAAGCCTGCGCATGGCGCTGGCGCGCGGCGAATTCATCCTGCATTACCAGCCGGTAGTGGAGATGGTGACCGGGCGCATGGTCGGCGCTGAAGCGCTGATCCGCTGGCAGCATCCCGAGGAAGGCATGGTCGCGCCGGGCAACTTCATCCCCGCAGCCGAGCGTTCCGGCCTGATCGTCGAGATCGGCGAGTGGGTCATCACCGAAGCGTGCCAGCAGATGCGCGTCTGGCAAGACATGGGCGCGCCCGACTTCGTGCTGGCGATCAACCTCTCGCCGGTGCAATTCAGGCGCGGCAACATCGAAGGCATCGTGGCCCAGGCGCTGGAGCTGTCAGGCCTGAACCCGGCCTGCCTCGAACTCGAATTGACCGAATCGACGCTGATCCAGAACCCCGAGGAATTCATCGAAACGTTGAGAAAACTCAAGGCGCTCGGCGTCAAGCTCTCGATCGACGATTTCGGCACCGGCTACTCCAACCTGGCCTACCTGCAGCGCTTCGAGGTGGACAAGATCAAGATCGACCAATCCTTCGTGCGCCGCCTGGAAGAAAGCAAGCCCGACCACGCGATCGTCAACGCCATCATCCAGATGGCCAGAAGCCTGAACCTCACCACCACGGCCGAAGGCATCGAAACCGAGCCGATACGGCGCAAGCTGATCGAACTCGGCTGCGACCAGGGCCAGGGCTACCTGTTCGCCAAGCCGCAATCGGCGCCGCAATTCGAAGAACTGATCCAGATGCAAAGGCCGCCGCGGCAGAGCCAGATGCAATAAGGGCGCAATAGCCGATTATTACCAGCATGGTCATTGCCGCATTGAACGGACAAGCTGATAATGATGCCGTCATGGCCGCCAGCAAATCATCAACCGCACTCTCTACCGCGCCCGCAGCCAGCCCGGCCGGCATCATCTTGCGCCAATGGCGCGGCCGGCGCGGCTGGAGCCAGCTCGACCTGGCAAACGAGGCGCGTGCATCGCAGCGCCACGTCAGCTTCATCGAAAGCGGCCGGGGCCGCGCCAGCCGCGGCCTCCTGATCGCGCTGGCCGAGGCGCTCGGCATGCCCTTGCGCGAGCGCAATGCCTTGCTGCTCGCAGCCGGCTTCGCGCCCATCTATGCCGACACGGCCTGGGGCAGCACCGAAAGCGCCGTCGAAATGGGCCCGGTCAAAAAAGCGCTGGAACGCATGCTGCGCCAACACGCGCCCTTCCCCGCCATCGTCATGGATCGGCACTGGAACGTGCTGATGAGCAACGACGACGCGCCGCGTTTCTTCGGCAGCTTCATCGATATGGCAGCGCGCAAGGGTCAGCGCAACCTGTTGCGCCTGATGTTCGATCCGCAAGGCATGCGGCCCCACATCGACAACTGGGAACAGGTTGCACGCGGGCTTTTCGAGCGCATGCGGCGCGAAGCGGTCGGCGGCAAGCTCGACGATGAAGCACAGCGACTGATCGCCGAACTGCAAGCCACATCCGGCTTCACGCCGGACTGGGAACGCGCCGATGCACTGCCCGGCGGCCCGGTCCTGCCGATCGGTTTCATCAAAGGCAGTCGCGTGCTGAACTATTTCTCGATGGTCTCGACGGTCGGTACGCCGCAAACCGTGACGGCACAGGAATTGCGCGTCGAATGCATGTTTCCCGCCGACGATGCCACCGAAACCTGGCATCTGGCCCATTTCGGCGTCGGACGATTACCAACTTCGTAATTGAGCCGATACAGTCCGGCTCCTATGATTTACCTCACGCGAATAACGCGCATCAACATTCACGAGGTCAATCATGTCCAGCCATCCCATCCATTCCATCGACAACGCGCCGGCACAATCGGTGCCGGTTCTGCAAACGCTGCAGCAAGCGTTCGGTTTCATCCCCAACATCGCCGGGGCCATGGCCGGCTCGCCGGTACTCATCAAGGCCTTCATCGGCGTGTTCCAGAACGTCCATGCAGGCAGCTTCAGCGAAGCGCAGATCCAGACCCTGCTCCTGACCAATGCCGTCACCAACCGCTGTTCCTGGGCCGTGGCCTTCCATAGTCACCTGGCGCTGTCCCAGGGCCTGACGCAGCAAGACGTGGCCGCCATCCGTGCCGGGCACGCCCCGGCCGACGCCAAACACGCCGCGTTGTCGCTATTGGCAAAGAGCCTGATCGAGACGCGCGGCCATCCTGCTGCCGACGCAGTACGGCGTTTCCTCGATGCCGGTTTCACGCGCGAGCACATCCTTGAAGTCATTGCCGCAGTGGCCGCCTCGACCATCACCAACTACACCGGCAGCGTGGCCAACCCGCCGCTGGAAGAAGCATTCCAGGCCCACGCCTGGAACGCTTGAAGGAAACGGCGGGCCGCCTGTCATCCGAAACCGAGCTTCTCGTGAGCAGGGCGGGGCCACAAGCCGGCCGGCCGTATCAACATGATCAGCACCATCGCCGCGCCGACCATCGCCACGCGCATGACCTCGGCCGGCACCAACACGTCGCCAAACGTCGCGCGTTGCAGCGGCTCGACCACGTGGCGCAGGATTTTCGGCAGCGCCGCCAGCAACACGGCGCCGAGAATCACACCGGGTACGTGACCCATCCCGCCCAGGACCACCATGGCCAGGATCTTGAGTATGTGTAGGCTATAACCCGACGAGCGATCGCCTACGGGACTCCCCTCGCCCGCAGGCGGGAGAGGGGGTGGGGCGGGCGGCGATCCGATGAGGGACGCTGTGATTTGGCTACTGCTGCAAAGTCTAAGGAGACACGCTCAACGACGGCAATATGAGATTTTCAAAGCGAGTCAAAGCGCAGCGCCCCTCACCCCTCTCCCCTGTGTCCCTATAAGGAGGAGGCACGCGCTTGCAGGCGCGTGTCGTTCCGTCGGCGCGAAGCATACTTCGCGAAACCCCGACTCCACCGCCTGCGGGAAAGGGGTTCCAAGCTCTTGCATACGCCTGTGGATAATCGCATCTACTGCGGCATCCCTTCCTTCTTGCACTTCGAATCCGAATACGGCCCCTGGAACTTGTCCCACACGTCGCCCGGCGCGATCTTGGAGCACAGGATGGTATGGTTGAGCCGGTTCTTCCAGCGGAACCACGGTGCGCCCGAGGCATGCGCGGCCCAGGCTGAAGCGAGGGCGATGACCAGCGCGGCGATTTTGATCGTTGGTTTCACGATTCTTCCTTGTCTTTCGGTTTGATCCACGACATCAATTCGTCGTGGCCGATATTGAGCAATTGTTCGATGGCGCGGTAATCGTCGGGCAGGGCCGGATCGTCCCAGCCGTTGGCCGAGTGGCGCGCCAGATCGACCGCCAGCTTGACGTTTTTCACGCGCGAATTCTCGGCGTGCTCGTCGTCCATCAATTGCGTCAATAGCTCCGGCAGATGCCAGTGATGGCACAGCGCCAGTTGCAGATCGAGCAGATGAAAGCCCAGCACATGCTCCTGGATCTGGGCGCTCCTCGCGGTCGGGTTGGCCTTCTTGAGAGCGTGGATTTCCAGCGCTTTTTGCGGCGCAAAGCACAGCAACACGATCTCGGCCACGTCGTGCAAGAGCGCGGCGATGGCGACTTCCTCGGCGCGCTTGTCGTAGCGCCAGGTAGCCCAGTTGAAGGCCCAGCGCTGCGCGATCTGGGCGCGGCGGATCAGCTGGATCAGTTGCAGCAAGGCTTGCGGATAGGGTTTGAGCACATCCTCGATGACGGCCAGTTTTTCAAAGTGGCGGAAGAAGGGATTGATGCCCAGCATGACGATGGCGTTGCCCACCGTGGTGATTTCCTGCATCTGGCGCTTGCCTACCGATTCGTGCAGGTAAGACAACACACGCAGGGTCATCATGGGGTCGTGCAGGACGAACTGGGTGATTTCGCGCGCATTGATCCAGTCGATGCGCTGATGCGCGTCGACCATGCTGCGAAAGGTCTGGCGCAACACCGGGACTTCCTCGGCACCCAACACCTTGACCCAGGCGGCGACCTTGCTCTCCTGCACTTCGTCCACTATGCCATCCGGATCGGTGTGGCGGCGTCGTCGCCTACCACGGTATTCCAGCGCCGCACGCGCCAGCTTTTGACCAGGCCATTTTTGACATAGGGATCGGCCTTGGCGAAGAACTCTACCCGATCCGGGATGTCACACTTGAACATCAGTATCGCCTGGTCCACCGGATCATCCAGCGGACCGGCCAGGACCAGGCCGAGTTCTTCCTTGGCGCGCCATGCCAGTTCCAGGTGGGCGGCGCGGAATTCCGGGCGGCGCTGCAGGTAGTCGTCAGCCAGATCGTAAATCAACAGAAAATGCATGGTTCACTCCTATTTCCCCTCTCTCCACTGTACCACCTGCGCCATGCGAGTTCAAAGAACGGATGACATTTTCATTACCTCAACGCCATCCACACAATTGCAGGTATGATTTGTGCATAGCCGCAATATGCATTTTCAAACGAGGAAAGGCATTCTTCATGGCAATCCGTGTCGCTCTGCATCATAAGACCAGCTATCGCTACGACAGGCTGATCAGCCTGTCGCCCCATGAAATCCGGCTGCGCCCGGCTCCGCATGCGCGCACCCCCATCCTTTCTTATTCGCTGGGGATCAAGCCGAAGACGCATTTCATCAACTGGCAGCAGGACCCCTACGGCAACTTCATCGCACGCCTGGTATTCCCGGAGAAAACCGACGAATTCGAGATCACGGTCGATCTCGTGGCCGACATGACGGTGATCAATCCCTTCGACTTCTTCATCGAAGCGAGCGCGGAAAAATTCCCCTTCACCTACGACGCCCGGCTGGCCGAAGAATTGGCGCCCTACACCCGCGCCGAACCGCCCGGCCCCAGGCTGAAAGCCTGGCTGGAAGCCGCACGGCGCGAGGTGCTCAAACCCGGATTGATCACGATCGATTTCTTAGTCGCCCTGAACCAGCGGCTGGAGCAGCAGACCGGTTATCTCGTGCGCCTGGAGCCCGGCGTGCAGACGCCGGAAGAGACGCTGGAAAAAGGCTCCGGCTCGTGCCGCGACAGCGGCTGGCTGCTGGTGCAGATCCTGCGCCATTTCGGCCTTGCGGCACGCTTCGTCTCAGGCTACCTGATCCAGTTGACGGCCGACGTAAAGGCGCTCGACGGCCCCGCCGGCACCGCGGTCGATTTCACCGACCTGCACGCCTGGGCCGAAGTCTACCTCCCCGGCGCCGGCTGGGTGGGCCTCGATCCAACCTCGGGCATGCTGGCCGGCGAAGGCCACATTCCGCTGGCCTGCACCGCCATGCCCTCATCGGCCGCGCCGGTTACCGGCTACGCCGACGAAGCCAAGGTCGAGTTCTCGCACACCATGAGCGTCACGCGCATCCACGAGGATCCGCGCGTGACCAAGCCTTACAGCGAAGCGGATTGGCAAGCCATCGATGCGTTGGGAAAATTGGTCGACGCCGACCTGCAAGCCTTCGACGTGCGCCTGACGCAGGGCGGCGAACCGACCTTCGTCTCGATCGACGACATGGATGGCGCAGAATGGAACACCGAGGCGCATGGCGACAACAAGCGCAAGCTGGCGCACGAATTGACGCGCCGCCTGAAGTCGCACTTCGCACCGGGCGGCCTGCTGCACTATGGGCAGGGCAAGTGGTATCCGGGCGAGCCGTTGCCGCGCTGGGCCTTCAACATCTATTGGCGCACCGATGGCCAGCCGATATGGCGCGACCCATCGCTGTTTTCAGTCGCCGGCGAAAGCGACGGTTACGGCCAGGCCGTGGCCGAGCGCTTTTCGCGCGAACTCGAACGCGCGCTCGGCCTGGCCGAGCGCAGCATGATCCCGGCCTACGAGGACGTGGTGCATTACACCGCGCTGGAACAACGCCTGCCGGCCAACGTCGATCCGCTGAAGGCCGATCTGAAGGATGGCGAAGAGCGGCGCCGCCTGGCCAAGCTGCTCGAGCGCGGCCTCGGCACGGTGGCCGGCTACGCGCTGCCCCTGCGCGCACTGGAACTCCAGAGCACCGCGCGCCATGCCAAGTGGCAAACCTGCCGCTGGCCGCTGCGCCGTGAACATCTATACCTGGTCCCCGGCGATTCGCCGCTCGGCCTGCGCCTGCCCTTATCCACCCTGCCGTGGATCAAGCCCGACGAGCGGCCGCAGGAGTTCGAGCTCGACCCCTATGCGCCGCGCGCGCCGCTGGCGCCCGTGCCGGCCAGCACACACGTCGGCGCTCGCGCCACCCGTGCCACGCCGTCGACGCCCACCACCACGCCACCGCCTTCGGACAACGACATCATCCATACCGCGTTGTGCGTGGAAGTGCGCGACGGCAGGCTGCACGTATTCATGCCGCCGATGCATCGCATCGAGGATTATCTCGACCTGCTCGCCGTGATCGAAGACTGCGCAGCGCGGCTCAAGGTGAAGCTGTGGCTCGAAGGCTACACGCCGCCGCGCGATGCGCGCGTCAAGCTGCTCTCGGTTACGCCCGACCCCGGCGTGATCGAAGTCAACGTCCATCCCGCCTCGAACTGGAACGAACTGGTGCACGTCACCACCACGCTCTATGAAGAAGCGCGCCAGGTGCGCCTCGGCACGGAAAAATTCATGTACGACGGGCGCCACACCGGCACCGGCGGCGGCAACCACGCCACGCTGGGCGGCGCCACGCCGGCCGACAGCCCCATGCTGCGCCGGCCCGACGTATTGAAGAGCCTGATCACCTATTGGCAAAACCACCCGGCGCTATCCTATCTGTTCTCGGGCACCTTCATCGGCCCGACCAGCCAGGCGCCGCGCGTCGACGAAGCGCGCGACGACAATCTGTACGAGCTTGCCATCGCCTTCCAGCAGATGGAGCAAGCCTTGCCTGCCGCCGCGGAAAGCGACCGCCCCTGGCTGGTGGACCGGCTGCTGCGCAACCTGCTGGTCGATTTGACCGGCAACACGCACCGCTCCGAATTTTCCATCGACAAGCTCTACTCGCCCGACGGCCCCACAGGGCGGCTCGGCCTGGTCGAATTCCGCGCCTTCGAAATGCCGCCGCACGCGCGCATGAGCCTGGTGCAGATGCTGCTGTTGCGCACGCTCGTCGCGCGCTTCTGGCGCAAACCCTACGAAGGCAAGCTGGTGCATTGGGGCACCGGACTGCACGACCGCTGGATGCTGCCGCACTTCGTCGCGCAAGACATCCGCGACGTGGTGCGCGACATCAACAGCCACGGCTATGCCTTCGGCGAGCACTGGTTCGATCCCTTCGTCGAATTCCGCTTCCCGCGCTACGGCACGGTGGCCTACGAAGGCGTGGAGCTGGAACTGCGCCAGGCCATCGAACCCTGGAACGTGCTGGGCGAAGAAGTGGCCAACGGCGGCACGGCGCGCTATGTCGATTCCTCGGTCGAGCGCATGCAACTGCGCGTGCGCGGCATGACCGACGCACGCCATATCGTCACCTGCAACGGCCGGCGCCTGCCGCTGCACCCGACCGGCGTGCCCGGCGAATATGTGGCCGGCGTGCGTTTTCGCGCCTGGAGTCCATGGTCGGCCCTGCATCCGACCATCAAGAGCCACGGCCCGCTGGTGTTCGACCTGGTCGACACCTGGAGCGGCCGCGCCATCGGCGGCTGCACCTACCACGTCTCCCATCCGGGCGGGCGGGCCGAAACCGGCTCCCCGGTCAACGCCAATGCCGCCGAAGCGCGCCGCTTTGCGCGTTTCTGGGAGCACGGCCATACACCGGGGCCGATGACGGTGCGTGAAGAGGGATTGAACCCGAGTTTTCCGCATACGCTGGATTTGCGGTGGATGGCGAATTAAAAACGTGACTTGATCGGCGAACCAAATAACAATCACCGGCCGGACTCCCCTCGCCCGCAGGCGGGAGAGGGGTGGGGGTGAGGGAGGTCGCGTCATATGCTCCGTCTGCCAGGTCCAAAAGATGGCACCACAATCGTCACGTGATCCCATCAGAGCAAGCCAAATTGCAGCCTCCCTCACCGCCCCTCTCCCGCCCGCGGGCGAGGGGTTCTTACGCCAGCTTCAGCGGAAGAATGAGCCGATCCGCGCAACATATCCCACCAGCAATCCGCACCCGCCCGGCATAAATCAAAACAAAATTCGGCATAAATTCTCCACGAAAACTCCCTCATCGCTTGCCCCTCTGGCATCATAGGAGGCAAATCAGGAAAAAAGCAGCGCAATGGAAAGTCCCTTGTTCGACCACTACCCGCAAGCCGACGGCCGCTACGACGAAATGTTCGAGCCCCTGGGCCAGACGCGGCCGCATTGGCAGACCGTACTCGACCATCTGGCCAAGGAATCGCCCGCCCTGATGCGCCAGCGCGTCGAATCGGTGGACCGCCAGGTACGCGAAAACGGCGTCACCTACAACATCTATGGCGACACGCGCGGTGCGCTGCGGCCGTGGGATTTGAACGTGCTGCCCTTCGTGCTGCCGGCAGAGGAGTGGAGCTTCATCGAACAAGCCGTACGGCAACGCGCCGACCTGTTGAACCGCGTGCTGGTCGACGTCTATGGCCCGCAGCAGCTGCTGGCAGACGGCCTGATGCCGCCACCGCTGGTACACGGCCACGCCGGATTTTTGCGCCCCTGCCACGGCGTCAAGCATCCCGGCAATATCGCGCTGCATTTCTACGCCGTCGACCTGGCTCATGCGCCGGACGGCAAATGGTGGGTCGTGAGCGACCGCATGCAGGCCCCCTCGGGCGCCGGCTATGCGGTGGAAAACCGGGTGGTGGTGTCGCGCGTCTTCCCCGACCTGTTCCGCGACATGGGCGTGCAGCGCTTGGGCGGCTTCTTTTCCGCCATGCGCGACAGCCTGGCCCACTGGGGCCGCCAATGCGCCGTCAATTCGGAGGCGCAAGGCGGCGCGCCATTGCGCGAGGACGAGCAGCCGCTGATCGTGCTACTCACGCCCGGCCCGTATAACGAGACCTATCACGAGCATGCCTTCCTGGCGCGCTACCTCGGCTTCCCGCTGGTCGAAGGCAGCGACCTGACTGTGCGCAATGGCCGCGTACTATTGAAGACGCTTTCAGGCCTGCAACAGGTGCACGTGATCGTGCGCCGGGTCGATGACGATTATTGCGATCCGCTCGAATTGCGCGCCGATTCCGCGCTGGGCGTGCCCGGCCTGATCGAAGCGGTGCGGCGCGGCAACGTGCTGGTGACCAATTCGCTCGGCTCCAACCTGCCCGAGTCGGGCGCGTTGCTCGGCTTCCTGCCCGCGATCTGCGAACGGCTCCTGGGCGAACCGCTGATGATGCCGTCGGTCGGCACCTGGTGGTGCGGCGAGGAAGCAGCGCTCGAACATGCCATCGAACATCTCGACAGCATGATCATCAAGCCGACCTTCCCGCAGCTGCGCCAATATCCGGTGTTCGGCGAAGACACGCAAGGCGAAGCGCGCGACGCGCTGATTGCGCGCATGCGCGCCAATCCGCAGCAATACGTGGCGCAGGAAATCGTGCACCTGTCGCAGGCGCCGCTGTGGAAGGACGACAGCGAAGGCAGCGGCATGAGCGCCGCCGCCGCGGGCTTGCGCGTGTTCGCCTGCGCCACGCCCGAAGGCTACGTCGTCATGCCCGGCGGCTTGACCCGTACCGCGACCGGGACCGACGCCCGCGTGATCGCCATGCAACGCGGCGGCGGCAGCAAGGACACCTGGGTGCTGGCGGCAGGCCGCGTCGACAATATCAGCCTCTTGAACCGCGCTTCCGCGAAGAGCGGCCTGACGCGCGAAGACACCCACCTGTCCTCGCGCGTGGCGGAAAACCTGTACTGGTTCGGGCGTCACATCGAACGCTGCAATAACATCTGCCGCCTGACGCGCACCGCGCTCGATTACCTCTTCACCAACCAGACCGAATACCGCGGCAACGAATGGCCGACCATCCAGTGGCTGTGTGCGCGCTTCGATCTGGTGCAGGGCGACATCGCCTTCCGCATCCGCGCGCAGGACCAGAACCAGGGGCAATTGCCGGGCTTGGAAATCAATACCATCGTGGCCGATCCCGACATGGAAGCAGCGCTGTTGCACAGCATTTCCAGCTTCGACGTGCCCGGCCTGGCCACGCAGCAGCAGCAATTGCACCAGATCGCCAGCCATCTGCGCGAACGGCTCTCGATCGACAACTGGCGCACGCTGAACCAGATGGCGCAGCGCCTGGAAAACACAGAGCCGCATCCGACTCCCACCGACGCCCTGGCTGCGCTGGACGAATCGATGAGTGCGCTGATGGGACTGGGCGGCTTCGTCACCGACGGCATGACGCGCGACCGTGGCTGGCGCTTCCTCTCGGCCGGGCGGCGCATCGAACGCCTGCAATTCCTCTGCACCGTGCTGGCGCGCGCGCTGACCATGACGCACGACAGCAGCCTCGACTGGCTGCTGGAGTTGTCCGACTCCATCGTCACCTACCGCTCGCGCTACATGTCCCAGCCGGAATGGCTGCGCGTGCTCGACCTGCTCGTGCTCGACGAAAGCAATCCGCGCTCGCTGATGTTCCAGATCAAGGGCTTGATGAAATACCTGAAAAAACTCGCCAACAGCTACGGCAGTTTCGGCGAGGAAGCGCTCGCGCCGTTGATGCAGGAATTGCGCGCGCTCTCGCCGGCCGACGACCTGTTCTGCGGCAATGCGCGGCTGTTCGACCTGATTCTGCGCATCGATCAGGCCAGCTACACGCTGTCGGAACAGATCGGTGTGCGTTTCTTCAGCTATACCGCAGGCAGCGCGCTGGGAGCGCGCAAAGCATGAATGCCATGCTACCGCCCGATATCCCCCCGACGCAGCCCGCCCAGCCGCCGGTGCAGGAACCGCCGCAACCGGACATTCCGCCGCAGCACGACCCGACTCCTGCACCGGTGCCGCCGGAACAGCCACCACACGAACAACCGCCCGTGCAGGAACCGCCCGTGCCGCAGAGCCTCGCCGAATTACCTCCTGTGCAAGAACCGCCACGGCAATTCCTGCAGCCCTCGCCGATGCCGAGCCAGCAGCAGCAGGCGTACAAGCAGGCCCAGACGCAGTACGCCCAGGCACCTGCCGCGCAGGTTCTGGCGGCGCTTCCCGCTCCGGCCCCGGTGCAGCCGGTGGCGCGCTACAGCGTGATCCACCAGACCGATTACAACTATCGAAGCGTGGTCACGCTGTCGCAGCAATACCTGCACCTGACGCCACGCAATTTCGACTACCAGCAAACCATCTCGCACCAGATCCAGATCGATCCGGTGCCGGAAGACACCGGCGACAGCCTCGACTACTTCGCCAACGCCACGAGGAAGATCACCGTCACCATCCCGCACCAGATGCTGATCGTGCGCACCGAGTCGGTGGTCGACGTCTACCCGCGCCCCGGCACGCAGCAGATCGGCGGCGGCGAAGCGTGGGAGAGCCTGAAGGATGCGATGCGCCATTCGCAGGGTGTGGCCAATCTCGACCCCTACCAGTATCTCTACAATTCGCCGCATATCCAATGCAGCGATACGCTGCGCGAGTATGCGCTGCGAAGCTTCACGCCGGGGCGCCCCCTGCTCGAAGCGGCACTCGACCTGACCTGCCGCATCACCGACGAATTCCAGTTCGACCCCGACGCCACCAACATCCACACCACGCTCGATGAAGTGCTGCAGGGCCGGCGCGGCGTGTGCCAGGATTTCGCGCACATGATGATAGGCTGCCTGCGCACGCTGGGCCTGCCGGCGCGCTACGTGAGCGGCTACATCCTCACGCATCCGCCCGAAGGCCAGGCGCGCCTGATCGGCGCCGATGCCTCGCACGCCTGGGCCTCGCTCTGGTCACCCGCATTCGGCTGGGTCGATTTCGATCCGACCAACCGCTGCCTGGTGCAGCACGAACACATCACGCTCGGCTGGGGTCGCGACTACAGCGACGTCACGCCCCTGCGCGGCATCGTGCTGGGCGGCGGCGCGCAGTTGCTGGGCGTGAGCGTGACCGTCACGCCGATCACCCAGGGGCAGAACAACCTCATCTAAGAACCCGTTTCAAAATGAGCAGGGCTAGGGTGTGGGGAATTGGCCAGGGCGCGTAGCCGGCATGCCGCCCGCCCGCGTAACGGTTTCCGCCTGCAACCGGAAACGCGCCCTGCAAGGGCCGCGACGAAGACAGTACGACTGTACGGCAAGGAGACGGATGGGGCCGCCATGGCGGCCGCCCCCGGCAACAACGCCGTGTTCATTTTGAAACGGGTTCTAAGCCCGCCCGGGTTGCACCCACGACAAGATAAACCAGTCTGGCCGTTCTCATTTTGGCAATCCTGCCCGGCCAAGCGCGACAATGTGTGTTTCCGCAGCGTTGGCAGCACAAAAAACGCATCCCGCCCTTGCCAGTTGCCTCAATTCGTTGCATGCTGGTATCAACCGACACGCACAAAAACAAGATGGATCGGTTGATCGCGGGGAAGCGTCACGGCGCATCACATCGCGCCGGGCGTCGCGGTTCGGCAAGCGAGACGCAGACATGGAAAGCCCAGCACTCCACGCCGTGCGCGCCGAAGAATGGCGCACGGAGGCAGGCGGCCCGGAAGACGGTTCCGGACTGGACGGCGCAGCTATGGCAGCGCGTCTGCAAGCCCTGGAGCAATCCTGCAACGCCACCTGGTGGGAATACGATCTCGCCACCCACATCCTCACGCTGGGCGAACGCGCCGCCGCCATCCTGGCCTGGGCCCTCCCTTCCGCCTGCGACACGCTGCAACGCTTGCTGGCCTGCGTCAGCGGCAGCGACCGCGACATCGTGCGGCTACGCTTTGCCGGCATGGAGCGCGGTTTCGACGGTACCGTCTGCGTGTTCCGCGCCGTTGCCGAAGACGGCTGCGCCAGGACGCTGCAGCTCGAAGAGGTAGCGTTGCGCCGCCGCTCGCCCGAGACAGGCAATCTGACGGTAGCGGGCACGCTGGTCGATGTCACCGCCTTTGCCGACGTCAGCGACCAATTGCTCTCCGAACGCCAGTTGCTCGAAGCGTCGGAATCGTTCGGCCATATGATCAGCTGGGAATACGACGTCGCCAACGGCACCTTCTTTTCCGCCACGGGCATGCGCAGCATGTTCGGCTTGCCGCCGGGGCATACCATCGTCACGCGCAAGGAATTCAATGCGCGCATCCACCCGGACGACCGCGAACGCGCCACCGCCGCCTTCCAGGCGGCCATGCGCGAACACCACGCGCTGGAAATCGAATACCGCTTCTGGAACGAAAGCGAACAACGCTGGATGACCTTGCAGACCGCCGGCAACTTCGTGCAGCCGCCCGAAGGCCGCGTGCGCCTGGCTTATGGCTTCACGCAAGACATCACGCGCCAGCGCGCCGCCGAACACGCGCTGCAAAACGACAAGCTGATGCTCGAATCGGCCGAATACCTGGCCCATCTCGGCACATGGAGCCAGGACGTCAAGACGCGCAGCCTCACCATCAGCCGCCGCCTGGCCGACATCATCGGGCTGCCCGCACATGCGCGGCTGACCCACACCTACGACGAGACCCTCTCCGGCATCCACCCCGACGACCGCGAGCGCATGCGTGCGGTGCGCGAACGCAGCCTGGAAACCGGCCAGCCGTTCGAACTCGAATACCGCCAATGGAACTATACGCGGCGCGAATGGGTCACGCTGCGAAGCCAGGGCCACATGCTGCCCGACGAAAAAGGCCAGCCGAAGGAATTCCATGGTGTTTCGCAAGACATCACGGCATTGCGCGCCGACCAGGAGCGCCTGCGCCAGGCCGCCCTGGCCTTCGAGCATTCGCGCAACATGGTGATCGTGGCCGACGCCGCAGGCCATATTACGCAAGCCAACCGCGCCTTTTATGAGACCTGCGGCCACTTGCCGCATGAGGTGGAAAACGCCGGGCGCGGCATCTGCGGCGTGCTTGGACTACCCGCCGAACTGGGCGAAGCCATCCACATCGAGCTGAACCTCTCGGACAACTGGCGCGGCGAAGTGCTGGCGCATGGCAAGGGCGGCCTGGGCTTTTCCGTGATCCTGACCGCCATCGCCGTGCGCGACGCCGCGGGCGCCATCGCCAGCCACGTCTACGTCGGCATCGACGTCAGCGCCGAGCGCGCCGCCGACGAGCAGATCCGTCAGCTCGCCTTCTACGACACGCTCACCGGCCTGCCCAACCGCACGCTGATCCGCGAACGCATCGAAGCCGCGATCCGCCAGTCGCGACGCCAGAACAGCGACACGGCCGTGCTCTACGTCGACCTGGATCACTTCAAAAACATCAACGATTCGCTGGGTCACGCTGCCGGCGACCTGCTGCTGCGCCAGGTGGCGTCGCGGCTGCTCTCGGCAGTGCGCGCGGTCGACAGCGTGGCGCGCCTCTCGGGCGACGAATTCCTGCTGGTCCTGCCCGGCGCCGGCAACGCGGCCGCCGCCGTGGTGGCCGACAAGCTGGTCGAATTGCTGCGCGCGCCGATCGAGCTTGACGGCCGCACCGTCGTGGTCAGCCCCAGCATCGGCATCAGCCTCTATCCGCACGATGCGGAAGACTTCGACGAATTGCTGCGCACCGCCGACATGGCGATGTACCGCGCCAAGGAAGGCGGACGCAACCGCTACCGCTTCTATACGCGCCAGATGAACAATGCCGCACAGCGTCGCATCCGCCTGACGCACGACCTGCGCCTGGCGCTATCGCACGACCAGCTCGGAATCCACTACCAGCCGCAACTGGAGTTGGGCAGCAAGGCCATCATCGGCGTGGAAGCGCTATTGCGCTGGCATCATCCCAAGCGCGGCCTGATCTCACCGCTGGAATTCATTCCGCTGGCCGAAGAATCGGGGCTCATCGAAGACATCGGCAGTTGGGTCATCCGCCAGGCTTGCCTGCACAACATGCAATGGCAGCGCAGCGAAGGCGTGACTATCACCGTGTCGGTCAATTGCTCGGTGCGCCAGCTCCATGCGCCGGAAAAGCTGCTCGCGGCAGTACGCATCGCCCTTGCCGACAGCGGCCTGCCGCCGCAGCGGCTGGAGCTGGAAATCACCGAAAGCATGGTATTGGGCGAAGCCGACCGCATCATCGACGTGCTGGACGAGCTGCGCGCCATCGGCGTCAAGATGGCAATCGACGATTTCGGCACCGGCTACTCCAACCTCGGCTATCTCAAGCGCATGCCGATCGACAAGCTCAAGATCGACCGCTCCTTCGTGCGCGACATCGCCGAGGACGACGACGACCGTGCCATTGCCGCAACAGTGGTCGCACTGGCGCGCACGCTGGGCCTGACCGTGATCGCCGAGGGCGTGGAAAATGCGAACCAGCTTGATCTGCTGGCGTCGATGGGTTGCAACGAGGCGCAGGGATTTCTGTGGAGCGCGCCGATGCCGGAGCCGGAATTGATGGGTTGGCTGCAGCGGGTTTAAGCCCCTCTATTGGTGATTCGCTAGGTGAATCAGGAAGGCTCTCGCCGCACTTGCGGGAAGACAGATAATTGCTGCCGCAGCTTCAAAGCCCCTCTCCCGCGGGCGGGAGAGGGGTTGGGGTGAGGGGGATTGCGATATGACTCAATCAAATCGGCCTGCAAAATTCCGCGCAATCTAATCCAATCTCTTTTCAGCGAAGTCAACGCACCACGCCCCTCACCCCTCTCCCGCCCGCGGGCGAGGGGAGTCAGTCCGCATCGCACTCCACCGCTGTCGAAGCAACAAGGTGGATCGGGAAGACTCCAACCTCACCTACCCTTACACCACCAGCACCACCACCAACCCACCCACCGCCACACCCTCATCCTCCCGCAGCACGCAACGCTCCACATGCTTCACCGCAAACCCTACCTCGCGCGCCACGCGTTCGACGTAAGAACGCGCATGGGCATAGCGATGCGAGCGCTGCAACACATAAATATCTTCTGTGGATTCTTCGACCGAAAAGGCGAAGGTGCCGCCGGCACGCAGAGCAAGGTGCGCAGCATGCATCAAGGGCGCAAGGTCGCCCAGGTAGACCAGCACGTCTGCCGCCACGGCCAGGTCGAACGCGCCGCCGTGGCGTGCAAGATAGGCCGTAATATCCTCGCAGGCCAGGCCGTCGTAGATGCCGCTCGCAGCGGCACGATCCAGCATTGCCTGCGACAGATCGACGCCGTGCAAAGTCTTGACCTGCGGCCGCAGCAGCCTGCCCGCCAGGCCGGTGCCGCAGCCAAGGTCGACGCAATCGCCACCCACGGCCACGCCGGCTTGCTGCAAGACCCCAAGCAGCAATTGCGGCGTACGGTAATGCAGCACGTCGACCAGGTGCGCGTCGAAATGCCCGGCATAGCGGTCGAACAGGTTCTTGACGTAAGACGCGGGCGACGCCACCGGCGCTTCGCCCTCGCCCAGCGCGGCCAGAAAATACGCCACCTGCTCCGCATCGGCGCCGTGCGTGCGGGCACGGCGGTACGAGAGGATCGCTTCGTCGGTGCGTCCCAGCAAACGCAGCACGTTGCCGCGATAGAGCCATCCTTCGGCATGCTTGGGGCGCAATTCCAGCGCATGGTCGTAGGATGCCAGCGCGTCGTCGAAACGTTCCAGTTTTTGCAGCGTCATGCCGCGGTTGCACCAGGCGCTGGCATGCTTGGGATCGAGCCGCGTCGCGCGCTCCATGCTTTGCAGCGCTTCCTCGAATTCGCCCAGTGCATAAAGCACGCTGCCGCGATTGCTCCAGCCGTCGGCATCGGGCCGCAGCTTCAGGCCCGCTTCGTAGGCGGCGAGCGCTTCATCGTAACGCTCCATTTGATGCAGCACCGTGCCGCGGCTGAAGGCGGCATCGGCGTAATCGGGCTTGGCCCGCAGCGCAGCCTCATAGCAGGCCAACGCCTCGTCATGCCAGCCCAGGTTGCGGCAGGCATTGCCGCGATTGTTGTGCGCCAGCGCATAAGCGGGATCAAGCGCCAGGGCGCGGTCGAACGCGGCCAGCGCACGGTCGGCAGCGCCCAGGTCTTGCCAGGCCGTGCCCAGGTTGCACCAGGCAATAGCCTGGCGCACATCGACGGCCAGCGCGCGCTCGATCAGGCCGACGGCAAGCTGGGCCTGGCCGCGCTGGCGCGCCAACACACCCAAGAGATGCAAGGCATCGAAATGCTGCGGCGCAAGTTCAAGCAGCGCGCGATAGCGCTGTTCGGCCTCGGTCAGTGCACCGCGCTTATGCAGGGCCAATGCTTGTTGCAATATTGCGGCAAGGTCGGCGGCGGCGTCGGGCATCCTGCATCAATTCTGTATCAGGGTTCCACGGTCCACGTCACCGGCAGCGCGTAGAGGCTGCTGACGTTCTTGCCGTCGCGCTTGGCCGGGGCAAAGGCGCAGCTCTTGGCAAAACTGTTCAAGATGTCGTGATCGAGCTTGGACCAGTTGCTGCCCTTGGGCAGGGACGCTTCGAGCACGCCGCCATCGGCCGAGAGCACGAACAATAGCTGCAGTTCCCCCGTGGCGTGATAGCCGTAGCCGGTCTTGACGTAATCGGGCATCTTGCACTGCACCTGGTTGATGACCGGTAAGGCATCCTTGTTATGGCGTGCCACGGTTGCGTCGCGCGCGATTTCGGCTTCGAGCTTGGCCTTTTCGCCCTGCTCGACGCTGGTGGCAATTTTCCACTGCCAGTAGTTGGCCATGTCGTTGTCGGCAACGACGCCGCGCCCGTCGCGGTAGATCCCCACCAGGGCGAGCTGGGCCTGGGCATTGCCGCCCACGGCGGCCTTCCAGTACCACTGCCAGGATTGCACGTCATCCTTGGTCACGCCGTGGCCGTCGGCATACATCATGCCCAGCAGCATTTGCGCCGCCGGGTCGCCGGCTTCGGCCAGCGGCTGTGCTTTTTGCAGGGCGACGGCGTAGTTGCCGCGGTCGTAGTCGCGCCGCGCCAGTTCGGCGCCCGGCGAGGCGCTGGCGGCGCCCGAAAACAGCAACCCGGCCGCGAGGGTGAGCATGGTCTTGCGCATCATTTGGTGATCTTCCAGGTATAAGTTGCCACGATCAGGGCCGGCACCGGCTTGCCGTTTTGCAGCACCGGCGGAAACACGCAATGCGCGAAGGCCTCCCTGGCCAGCTTGTCCAAGAGCGGCCAGGTGCTGGTGGTGCCGACCGAGGCATCGAGCGTATTGCCCTGCGCATCGATCAGGAACAGCAGGTCGACCGTGGAATCCTGCCCGAAGTGGGCCGCATCGGCGCTATAGCTTGGCGCGCTGCAGCCGGTTTCATGCGCCGAATCGCTCGCGCCGGGCTTGGCCAGCATGCCGGCGCTTTTCGTCAGGCCGGCGTCAAGCTCGCGCTTGGCCGCCACCATCCGCACGTTCGATGCGCGCCAATGCCAATACGCCGCCTGCACCGAATCGACCAATATGCCGCGCCCGTTGGAATAAAAGTCCGACAGCGCGTTCTGGGCATCGGCATCGCCGCCGGTGGCCGCGCTGATGTACCAGCCGGCCGCCGTCTTTTCGTTCTGCGTCACGCCCAGGCCGTCGGCAAACATGGCCGCGACGTAGCGCTGCGCCTTGGCATCGCCCTTTTCGGCCAGCGGCTGCAATTCATGCATGGCGCGGGCATAATCCCCGCCGTTGTAGGCATCGATGCCGGCATCGAGCCCGGCCCAGGACGGTTGGGCCGCCAGAGTCAGTGACAGCGCCAGCGCAGTCGACATCGTGGTCAGTAAGGTTTTCACGTTATTGAATTTCCGCAGAGTGGGCCGGCCCATGCGCAGGCGCGGCGACAGGCGAAAGTCTACCGCAAAGCGGTGCCCGCTGGCGTATGGCTGTTGGTCTTTACAGAATATTCACAAAAAGCAAGCAAGGCTGGCCTGGCGTAAAATGCTGATTCGGAACCAAGGGAGAGCACGATGCATGGAACCAGTCTGATCGCCGGATTCGCCGCGCTGGCGCTCGGCATGGCCTTGACGCCCGGGCCGAATATGATTTACCTGATTTCGCGCTCGATCTGCCAGGGCAGGAAAGCCGGCTTCATCTCGCTGGCCGGCGTGGCGGCGGGCTTCCTGTTCTACCTGCTGTGCGCCGCCTTCGGCATCACCGCCCTCCTGTTCGCCGTGCCCTTTGCCTACGATGCCTTGCGCTTCGGCGGCGCGCTCTACCTGGTCTACCTGGCCTGGCAGGCGGTCAAGCCGGGCGGGCAATCGCCCTTCGCGGTGCGCGAACTGCCGCCGCACAGCCCCAGGCGGCTGTTCCTGATGGGCTTGTTCACCAATCTGCTGAACCCCAAGATCGCCCTGCTCTATCTGGCGCTGCTGCCGCAGTTCATCGACCCCGCAGGTTCCATCCTGGCGCAATCGATGACGCTGGGCGTAATCCAGATCGCCTGCAGCATCACCATCAACGGCTTGGTCACGCTGGCAGCAGGCTCGATCGCCGGCTTCCTCGCCACGCGCCCGGGCTGGATGACGCTGCAACGCTGGCTCATGGGCACCGTGCTGGCCGGAATGGCCGTGAAAATCGCCCTGCAAGCCAGAAAATAAGCCGATCGCGAAACCGTCCGGGCGATCAGTTCGGCACGGTTTCGATGAAAGGCGACTGCGTCAGCACTGCAACAAAATCGAAGCGGTCGCTACGGAAATAGGAATGCGTCAATTCGATGGCCGCGCCCTTGGCATCGTAAGCAATGCGGCGGATATACAGCATGGCCGCCCCCGTTTCCACGCTGGCCAGGCGCGCCAGTTCTTCACTCGCATTGACCGCCTGGATATGCTGGCGCGCCCGCGCCGGCTCGGCTTGCCTATCGGCCAGATAACCGTACAGGCTGTCGCCCACCGCACCGGGGTCCGGCAGGTAGCGCGCCGGGATGGTGGAGCTTTCGATCGCCACGATCTGGTCGTCCGCCGTGCGCAGCCGCTTCAAGCGCGACACCGGGCTGTTGGCGCGCAAACCGAGCGCGCGGCACTCTTCCTTCGCCGCAATGCCGATCTCGCGCGCCAGCCATTGCGAGCCCGGCTCGAAGCCGCGCTGACGCGCCTCGTCGCTGAAACTGGTCAGCCGCGACAAAGGCCGCGCCAGCGTGTTGTTGACATAGGTGCCCGAGCCATGGCGCCGGCACAGCACGCCGCGCTCGCACAGAATCTCGATCGCCTTGCGCGCCGTGAAGCGCGAAATCTCCAGCGTCTCGGAGAGGATGCGCTCGGCCGGCAGCGCCTCGTTCGGCTGCCACACGCCGCCATGCACGGCGACGGTGAGCTTGCTGGCCAATTGCAGGTAAAGCGGCGTCGATATATTCGGGTCCGGCTTGAGTTGCTGCAGTTTGTCTGACAAAATCGTTCCTTGCGAGGCGGCCCGGCCGGGCGTGCTCATTGCACGTCGCGTTCGCACCCTCCGCGGTTGGCGGAGAGCGCAGGCAACCTCATCGAACCCCGCGCGCGACGCTGTCATCGCAATGCAGGATTGGTTAACTCCTTGTTCGTCTCGCTGGTGTTATCTTCGGCAATGTCCGGCACCCGCTTGCGGGTGCCGCCACGGCCTGGGCGATGCGTGGTATGCACGCTATTGTTGGCGCAATCGTCTCGGCTGCAAACGAATGTCTCCTCGCTTGCATATGCGCTTTTTGCAGATGGCAACGGCATGTTTTTACTTCCCGGCTGCCACGACGTATTATAGACGGGATTCGATGACAAGCAGGTGACCGGGCAATGGCTGCGCGGTGACCATGCCAACGATTTGACCGGCCGGCAATGCCTTCATGACTGATCTGAACGACCCCAGCAACCCCTACAACCCCTACTCGGCTCCAGGCGCCGACGTCACCCCACTGGCGCCGCATGAAGCGGAGCCGCCGCGCTTTTTCGCCGTCGGCGGACGCATCGGGCGCTGCCGCTTCCTGGTTTATTCCACGATAGGCACGGCCGTCCTCGGCGTGGCGCTGGGCATGGCGGTTGCGCTGCTCGAGATGTTCTGGCTCTTGCCCGACAATCGGGAAACGCTCGAATATGCCGTCGGCTTCGCAGCATTCATGCCCATGCTGATCATGGCGCGGCGCCGCCTGCACGACCTCAATCGCAAAGGATGGTGGCTGTTGCTGCTGCTCCTGGGACTATTCACCACGGTCGCCGCCGTGTTCATGATCCTTTTCCTGCTGCTCTCCCCCGGCAGCGAAAACACCAACCGCTACGGCCCCGTGCCGGCACACAACCCGCGCTGGCTCAGTTTCATTGCCGTGCCGCTCTCGCTGGCCGCAATAGGCTGGGGCATCGTCGACGTGCACGATACGCTGGAAGCGCAGCGCAACGGCCCACCGGCTGCGACGGCGCATTAGCTTGGCAAAGCTCGACTTCGGCGCTTGAGTTTGCAACAGGCTCTATGCTACATTGGGTCACATATGAGAAATCCCGGGGCAGCGGCCTAAGACGGCCCAAAACGGGAACCATAAAACGGCAAACCAAGGGGAACCGATGGACAATCCATACGCCACGCCCGGCATGAGGCGACCGGCCGACCGGCGCAATGGGGCCAACCGCACCAGCACGTCGGCACGGTGCCCGACAAGAATCATCCCGACATCCCTTCGCCGATCTCGAACCCGCTGATCGGCAGCGTGCTGGCCGTCGCCAATCGCGCTTGCCGGCATGACGTTCGGGCACACGCATGCCAAGTTCACTAGCAGGTTCCATCCACAACAAACGACAGGAGGAAGCTTGAACAATCCCTATACCGCACCGACCGCAGTAGTCGATGATATCGAAGGCGACGACACCTACATGCCGAAGTTCTTCGCCGTCAACGGGCGAATCGGCCGATTGCGCTACATTGGCTATTCCTGGCTTGCCTACTTCCTGCTCTACATAGTGTTCGGCGTGCTCGGCTTCATTGCAGCCATCACCTTTCCGATGATGATACGCAACAGCCACGGCGGTACCCCGGCATTCGGCGTGTTCGCACTGATTCTCATCTATGTTCCTATCCTCGCAATCATGTTCATCTACACGCGCCGCCGCCTGAACGATCTTGATCAAACGGGTTGGCTCTCGCTATTGCTGATCATACCGTTGATCGGTTTCCTGTTTTGGCTCTACCTCATATTTGCCCCCGGCACAGACAGCGCCAACCGTTTCGGTCCTGCGCCATCAAAACAGTCGAACGGCGCCGTATGGGTCATCCTGATCGTCGTTGTTACGATTGTCGTCATCGGCATCCTGGCGGCAGTAGCGATTCCGGCATACCAGCAATACCAGGCCAAGGTGCATGCCGCACGCATTGAGCAGCAACAACAGCCTCAGCAGTAAATCGACAAGGCATCCGCCCGGCGCGGATGCCTTGTCGCACAACCTTTAATCGAAGCACACACCGCACGATGGAAAATCCATACAACTCACCGGCCACCGCCCTCGCGGAGCTACAAACCCCCGATGCCACATACGAACCATCGATCTTTTCCCTCAGCGGCCGCATCGGGCGCCTGCGCTATCTGGCCTACAGCACGATACTCTTCGCCATCGGCTTCGCCTACATCGCGTATTGCGTGATCCACGGCATGTCCTGGTTTGTATCCGGCAACCCGAAAGGAATGACCGACCAGCTCGCCCTGATCGGGCTTGGCATCCCCTTATTTTTCCTGCAGTGGTTTGCCCACATCGTGTTCGCCTTCAGGCGCTTCACCGACACCGACAATTCAGGCTGGCTGGCATTGCTGACGCTGGTGCCCGTGATCGCGCACCTGGTCTGGTTCTTCCTGATTTTGTGCCCCGGCACCAATGGCAGCAACCGCTATGGACCGGCGCCATCGGCCAATCCGTCATGGGTCGTGCTGGTTGGCATAGGCTTGCCGTTAGTCCTGATCGGTGCGGTGGTTACGTTCGCGATCTATATCATCACCATCCTTGCCGGCATGCACTAGAAGATCGTCTTACAACTGCCCGCTCTCCTTGATGTCCCGATAGCGGTTCACCAGCGTCATGCTCAACTGCTCCGGTGTGATGTCGAACAAATGGCTCGCGCGTATGCCCAGCCGCTTGATGGCATAGTCGCGCTGTTCCAGGTAATGCGCGGCAGCCGACGAACGCAGCGCCGCAGCGAAGTTGTTGGCCGGTGCGGCCAGGGCCAGGTCGAGCGCCTTTTCGCGCATGCTGGCGCACAGCACGAGATGGCGCGTGGCGAGCAGTTCGCAGGCTTCGCGCATGGCACGGTCGTCTTCGTCGCGCAGGTTGGTGATCAGGACGATGAAGGCGCGCTTCTTCAGGCGCGTCAACAATGCCGTGGCGGCTTGCGTGTAGTCGGGCGCGACTTCGGCCGGCTGCAGGTCGTACACGCCGGAGAGCAAACGGTCGAGCCCGACGCGCCCCTTGTAGGGCGCGAGCCAGCGCGTCTCGCCGCCGAAGCTCATCAAGCCCACCGCGTCGCCCTGCCGTTGCGCGAGGAAGCCCAAGGTCAGCACCGCGTTGAGCGCATGGTCGAAATGGGTGGTGGCGCCGTCCTCAGCCAGCATGCGCCGGCCCGTGTCGAGCAGGAACACGACCTGCTGGTCGCGCTCTTCCTGATATTCGCGCGAGATCGGCTTTTGCTGGCGCGCCGTGGCTTTCCAGTCGATCGAACGCATGCTGTCGCCCTGGCGGTATTCGCGCAACTGGCGGAAGTCGGTGCCCTCGCCGCGGCGGCGCTTGCGGATCGCCCCGGCTGCCGGCGCGCGCCGGTCGGTCGCGGTCAGGGTATAGCCCAACAATTGCGAAAAATCGGGGAACACCTTGACGTCATACTCGGCACCGATGCGCCGCACGCGGCGCCACAGCCCCAGAGGCGACATGATGCGCAGATGCGACACGCCGAAATGCGCATCGCCGCGGCGCCGCGGCTTCAGGCGATAGGCGACGGTGACAAACGCACCCGGCGCGATCCGGTTCGCATGCGGCAAGCCTTCCAGTTCCCAGTGCGCGGGATAGTCGTCGAACAATTCGAGATTGACGGTGCGGCTGCCCTCGTTGTGGATCGTCACGCCGACTTCGTTCCACACGCCGACCGGCCACACGCCGGCAACGCGGCGCACGACGCGAATCTCGGGCGGGCGCTGCGTCAGTCTCGCATCGAGCGCCGCAATCACGGCGAATGCCAGCATGGTGCCGGCCCACAGGTCGCGCAGCTCGGGCAGCCAGGCAAGCCCGGCGCCGGCCAGCGCGAGGAGCAAGACGGCGGCAAGCAGGCGACGCGAAGGGGTCATATGGCTTAAGCGCGCGGCGCCACGGTCTGCTCGATCAAGCCCTTGAGCAGATCGTCGCTGGTCAAGCCGTCGAGTTCGCTCTCGGGCGAAATCGCCACGCGGTGGCGCAGCACCGGCAGGCCGGCTGCCTTGATGTCGTCGGGGATGACGAAATCGCGCCCGGCCAAGAGCGCCATGGCGCGTGCCACGCGCAACAGCGCAATCGAGCCGCGCGGCCCGGCGCCGATGGCAATGCCGGGCCAGTCGCGCGTGGCGCGCACCAGGCGCACCGCGTAGCTGGCAACGGCGTCGTCGACGCGGATCTTCGACACGATCTGCTGCAGCACCACCACCGTCTCGGGCTTGACCAGGGTGGCCACGGCACCTACGTCGAGCGCATCGCCGACGCGGTTCTTCGTCACCAGACGCACCAGTTCCTGCTCTTCGCTCTCGCTCGGATAATCTATGCGCACCTTGATCAGGAAGCGGTCGAGCTGCGCTTCGGGCAGCGGATAGGTGCCCTCGTTTTCGAGAGGATTCTGCGTCGCCAGCACCATGAAGGGCGCTTGCAATTGATGCGATTCGCCTTCGATGGTCACCTGGCGCTCCTGCATCACTTCCAACAGCGACGATTGGGTCTTGGCCGGTGCGCGGTTGATTTCGTCAGCCAACAGCAGGTGGGTAAACACCGGGCCCTTGCGCACCGAAAAGCTCTGGTTGCGCATGTCGAACACCGCGTGGCCCATCACGTCGGCCGGCATCAGGTCGGGCGTGAACTGGATGCGCGAGAATTCCCCGGCGAAGGTCTTGGCCATGGCCTTGACCAACAGCGTCTTTCCCAGCCCCGGCACGCCTTCGATCAGCACGTGGCCGCCGGCCAGGCAGCAGGCCAGCACCTGCTCCACCACGGCCGACTGGCCGATCACGGCACGCTGGATTTCCGCTCGCATGCGGGTCACGATATCGATCGCCTGCTGCAGGCGGTCGGCGGGGATGGAAGGTGAAGCGGCGTCGACGTTAGCGCTCATAATAGGCTCTCAGCTCTTGGAGGGTTTGGATCTGTCGGGTGAATTCGATGGGCAACCGGCCCGGCGCATCGAGAAGCGCACGATCGAGATCGGCGCGGCTCATCTTGCCGTCGGTGGCAATGCGTTCGACCTGGCGCTCCGGCGCCAGCTTGCGCAATTCGGGGATGCGGCGCGACAGCGTGCGCAAGGCTACGCGGCGCATTGCGGCCAGCATGATCTCCTTGCCCTTGGCGCTTTTCCACAGCCAGCGGCCGGAAGCATCGACGTGTTCCAGCAAGGCGCGGCGCCGGTCGTCCGGGTCGGGCAATTGCGGGCCGAAGCCGCGCATCGCGGACCAGGCCCACAGCAGCAGGAAAACAGCCAAGGTGCAGATCGCATACGGCGCGCCATGCCACAGAATGCTGAACCACGATGCGATGTCGACGCGCTGGATCAGCGTCACGTTCTTGCCTTGCACATTGAGCGCCGCCAGGCCCAGCAGCAGTTCGGCGTGGTCGTAGGTGGCGAGATCGTAGTTGTCGAAGTAGCGTTGCGCAAGGATCACCACGCGGCCATGGCCGTGGGTATAGACGCGCACGGCATTGCCCTGATCGTCGGCCAGCACGGGCGCAGGCGCGGCGGGTTGCGCTTGCTCATCGTTGGCCGGCGCGTTGGCTGCGATGTTGGCCGACGCATCCCCATTTCCCTTGTCGGCCTTGTCAGTCTTGTCAGTCTTGTCGGTCTGGTCCGGCTTGACCGTATCATCGTCATCGTCGTCATCCGGATCGTTTTCCTTCGCCTCGCGCGCCGCCTCTGCGGTCGACACCAGTCGCGCCCGGGAAGTATCGATGCGCAGGCTGTGCGCCAGGCCGGGCAGCGTCAGCGTGGCGACGCAATCGACATAGTTCAACTTCGGGTTGTGCGCCGCCTTGCGCCGCTCGTCGTCGGTATGGCCGGGCGGCAGCGCGTTGCGGCACACCGTGCCTCGCGCAGTTGGCGAGGCGAGCGACACGCCGAAGTGCGCGGTGATGGCATCCTTGGCTTCTTCGGCGGCCTTGTCTTTCACCGGCTTGGGCGGTGTGGCAGTCGCACCTTTGCCCTTGCCGGAAAAGTCGAACAGCAGCGGGCGCCAGCCCGGCGAGACGATCAGCGTATTGCCGCGCTCCACCCACGACAGCAGGGCTTGCGACTGCATGGCCAGCATGCTGTCGCCGCCTTCGGCCAGGATCAGCGTGCCCTCGGGCAGCGGCTGGAACAGCGCAAGCGACAGCGTCCGGTCGACCTGCACGCGATAGCCGTGCCGCTGCAACAGCCGCTCGGCACCGAGCACCGGGTTCTTCGCCGCGGCATCGGATGTCGACGGTGCCGGCTCCCACGAGGTTTCGAAGTGGGAAAAGAAAAACCAGGCGATGCCGCCAAGGATCAGGCACACCAGGGCGCCGATGGCAGCGCTGCGCAAGTTGTCGGCGTTCATGATGCTCATGCCGCCCCCTTGCCCGGTCCGAACTCGTTGCCCCAGAGGCGGCAGCCTTCGGCAACAGCAGCCTCGTCGGGCCAGCGGTCGGCATAGGCCGCGCGCAGCCAGAGTTCGGTTGCCAACGCCGTGGCCTTGAGCCTGCCGGCGGCGAGCAGATTGTTGCGCGCCGCACGCTCGGCCAGGCGCGAGCAATCGCCTTCCGTGGCGCCGACGTTGATTTCCAGGTGGTCGTCATGCACCAGGCGCGAAATGGTGGCGCGGTACAACAGCGCCAGCGCCTGGCGCGATTCGCCCTTGCGCCACAGCGCCAGCACCTGGCTCGGCACGTCGTCGGGCAGGCTTTCGGGCCGGATGTCGAGGCCGGCGATCTCGGTGGCGCGCTTGCGCGAACGCGGCATGGCCAGCCCGGCAAACGAATCGCGGAAGCGGTACGCCAGCCAACCGATGCCGACGATGAGCAGGCAGATGACCACGATCTTGAGCAGGTCGGGAATGAACCCCAGGTTGGGCAGTGCCATCGGCTTGCGGTCCTTGGGCACATCTGGGTCGAGCGAACCCTTCCATACCCAATGCCGGTTGCAGCTATAGCCGCGCAGGTCGTCGGTATCGTAGAGTTGCGCCAGCTCGCGACGCACGTTTTCCTGTCCGGCATCCTGCGCCGGCTGGCGCGTCGCCTCGCGTTTCTTGACCCACTCCGGCGCGGCGCATGGCTGCGCGGAGACAGGCGCGGCCGCATCGGCCCGCCCCGGCGCGGCAGCAAGCAGCAAGCCCAGCATGCAGGCCGCCAGCAAACCCAATACACCGGCATCGGCGCCACGCAGCTTGGGCCGCTTGATCTGGCGCAGCGCGATTTCCAGGTCCCAGGCTTCGAGCATGGCGCGCCGGTTAAGGTAAAGCGTGAAACCGCCGGCCACGAAAACCGGACCGATGATGGCGCCGGCGAAGGTAAACGCCAGAAACAGCAGCGATATCTGCACATAGCCCACGACCTGTCCGCGAATGAAATAAGCAAACAGCAAAAGCGGATTCACGCTGTTTTCGTTGCCCAGGAAAATCGACAGGAAGCCGATGAAGCCGATTGCCAGCACGACCTCGAAGATCGAACAGCACACGCCAAACCACGCCGCCGAGCCGCTGGTGCCGTTGCGCCCGATCACGCGGCGCCGTTCGTTCGCCACCTTGCCGCGCGCGCCCTCGAGCTGCCAGACCGGCGCGTACAGGCTGCGCCACGGTGCGATCGGCCTGCGCCAGGTCAGCATGGAAAACGCCCCGCCGCCCAGTTGCGACGGCCAGGCGCGCAAGGCTTCGCGCCAACTCACGTTCTCGCCGAAGACACGGCGCGACAACACATAGAGCGGCGCGCGTTCGGCAAAGGTGCGCAGCCACCAGGCAAGGATCAGGAACACCCAATACACCTCCCTCTGCCAGAATGCCAGCGCGGCGCAGATTGCCATCAGCGGCAGCCACAGCGTCAGCCAGACGGCGTAGGTGGTGCCGGCATGCGCGCGCAGGAGCGCATAGCCCAGGTCGAGCGCCTGGCCGGGCGGGCGCGGACGCAGTGCGAGCTGGAGCTTGTCAAGCTGCATCGCGGCCCTCCGCATCATTCGCACCATCGGCGCCTGGACCTGCACCTCTGCCTGCAAAGATGAAGTAAGCCGTCAAGCCGGTCCAGCAACACGCCGCCACCGAATATTTGACGACTTCCGGCACCGCCGTATTGGCCGACCAGAACGCTTCGAAGAACGCCGCAATGAAGGTCAAGAGCGCCGCACCGACGATCACCGGGAACATGCGCCGGCCCGCCGCGAACAGCGCATGGCGGCGCGACAGGCGGCCCGGCTTGATCAGCACCAGGCCAAGGCGCATGCCGGCGACGCCGGAGAGCATCAGGCCATAGATTTCGAAGCTCGAATGCGTCACCACGAAAGGCCAGAAAGTGCCGCGCGTGGCCGGGTCGAGACTGAGCCAGCCGGCCACCACGCCGCCGTTGACGCCGTTGAACATCACCGACAGCAAGGCCGGGATGCCGGCCAACAGGCCCGAGGCAAAGGTGCGGAAATCGATCGAGACGTTGTTCCAGATACAGAAGCCGAACATGGCGAAATCGCCATCGGCGCCGCCGCGCCCGATATTGACCGCGCCGGGCTGATACATCTGATGCATCGTGGAGAGTTCGCCGGCGCTCATGAAACTGTAGGCCAGATAGGGCTTCCACCACACCAGCAAGCCGCACAGCAGCGCCACGCCCCAGAACGCCAGCGTGATCACCAGCAGCAGGCGCCATTCCTGGCGCACGCGGCGCGGCAGCTCGACGTTGAGCCAGGCACGCAGGCGCATCGGCCGCTCCACCACCGCGCCATAGATGCGGCTGTGGCAATCGAAGGCCATGCGTTGCAGGTAATCGGTCAAGGTCGGCGAATAGCCGCGCTGCAGCGCCAGCGCCAGGCACTGGCACAGGCGGCGGTAGTAGGCCGGCAGTTCTTCCGTTTGCAGCGATGCGTCGGCGATGATCGCATCGATCTCGCGCCACAGTTCGGCGTGTTCCGCTTCGAACTGGCTCTGTTTCATTGGACCAGCCCCGCCACGTAACTGCGCATGCGTTCGAGCGATTCGCCGTCGTACAGCCCGGTCAATTCATGCGCGATGCTGCCGAGTTCGGCCAGGCGTCCCGGCGGCAGCGCGCGTTCGCGCTCGAACAGATCGACCAGCACACGCTGCTCTTCGGGCGTCAGCGGAAACGGCAGGGGCAGGGGCGCGGCCTTGGGCAGCACGGTGCGCGCCGGCGGCTTTTCCACATACACCACCTGGGTGCGTGCAACGATGTCGCCCAGGCGGCGGAATTGATCGTCGTAGATCATGCTGATCAGGCCGGTGAGATAGACCACCGGCATGAAATCGACCACCATCAAGAGATTGCGTATGCCCGATTCGCGCCAGCCGACCGGCAGCCCGTCCGAGCGCAGCACGCGAATGCCGGCCACGCGCTTGCCGATGGTGCGGCCGCCGAAATAGACTTCGCAGATCACGGGGTAGCCCCAGTTCGCCAGGAACACCCAGATCAGTATCAGCGATTGGCCCACCTTGCCCAGCATGCCCATGATCACCAGCATGATCCACAGGCAGACGACCCAGATCACACCATCGACCAGCCAGGCAAGCGCGCGCGCGCCCGGCCCCGCCGGCGTGAGCGACAGGCGAACCCCTTCGGGCGTAGTCAGGGACAGGCGGCCGTCGAGCAAATCAGGCCTTGGCGCGCGATGCGTTACGCCCGGGGGCGGAGTTCGATGATTGCGACAGTCGATTCAATCCGATTCCTTGATATTTTCCATTGCAATATTTGCCACAGTTATACGTATCATTGCCACATTTGCCATAACACCAGCGGATTGTAGCCAAGATTTGTGGCAAACGCGCCCGCCCGGTGAAATTCGCCAGGACAGGCGTGTTGCACCGGAAAATCATGGGCGCGATCACTGGCAAGAGCGCGAGAGGGAAATATTGCCGGAAGCCAGACCCGGAATGGAATAGGTGCCGGTGATCGACGTGGCCGTCACCGTGCCGCTGACGCTGCCGCATACGCCCGTGGTGCAGACCAGTTCCACGTTCAATGCCGGCGGCTTGGTCGTGCCCTGGATCGGAATGGCCTCGCCGCCGACATAGGCGGTGCCGGTGACGGAGAAGCTGCCGCTACCGCTGGAGGTCAAGGTCACGTCGGCGGTGCCGGAGAAGGTGCCGACCACCGTGCCGCAGAAATTGCCGGCGTAGGCCTGCGCGGCCGCCGAAATCAAGCCCTCGACTGCGGTAACGATTTGCTGCGTCAGGGCGCTGGGGGACGTGGTCGCGCCCACCTGCGCGAGCAACTGGCGCGCGGCGCTGCCGGCGCTCGAACCGGCATAGCTGGAAACGGCGTTCAGCAGCGATACTTCGTTGGTGAAGGCCGCCGCGACGGCCAGGCGGTTGTTGATCAGGTCGACGTCATCCTGCGCTTGCTGGCTTTGATTGGCATAGGCGCCGGCCATGATGGAAAGCGCCGCATCGCCCTTGCTGGTTGCACCGCTTGCGACCGCATTGGTCCAGAAATCCCCCGCCGGCTGACGTCCCAGCACGTTGGTGAAAATAGCCGAGACGAATTGCGCCGCCGTGCCGTTGCCATAGAGGGTTTGCGACTCGCTCGAGAGGCCGAAACTGTCGATCAGCGTGGCAAGCGCCGGATCGGTGGCATAATCCGCCGCCAAATCGCCGATATCAACCGGCGCACCCAGCGCGAGCAACTGACTTTCGAAGTTTGCCAGCCCGGTCGGATCGGCCGGCCGGCCGAAGTAGGCGACGTAGAGTTGCTGCACCTCGTTGGCATAGTCCGATGCCTTGGTGCCGACCTGCTTGACGCGCGGCTGCGCCATCTGCGTCTGTGCCGGCTGGCTGCTGTTGCCCGCGCCGCAAGCCGCCAGGACCAGCGCCGCCATGGCGGCGGCGGCAAACGGCACAATCCGGGTAAAACGAATGCCCATGACTCCCCCTTGATGACAATATGGCTACGCCGAATTGGCGATCCCTGAGAATTCCGTGCGTGGAAGATGCGGCTTGCGTTTGTGAGGGGAGCCTGTAGTCGGCGTCGGCAAGTCTGCTGGTGTTTCTTCTCGTAATTATATCGAGAACGCAGGAAAAAGCACCAGTGTTGCAGGCTGGCGTCATCAAAGAAGGGGAATTTCTATTTTGCCAATTCCGCCACGGCCGAAGGCGTGGCGGAGATCGTTGGCAACTGCGGTCGGCTACCGGGGCGGCGGCCGCTTATTTACCGGACGAGGCCTTGCTGATCTTGTCGCCCACGCCGATATGCTTCTGGCGGAACCAGCCCAGGTCCATTTCCAGCGCATAACGCACGGCCTTGCCTTCGGCCGAGCAGTGGTTGTCCAGCGTCTGCGGCTGCATGTCTTCGATATTGAGGATGGTGCCCTCGTTATCCATGAAGGCCACCGACAGCGGGATATCGGTGTTCTTCATCCACATGCAGACTTTTTGTGCCTGGCGCTCGAAATCGAACAGCATGCCGCCGTTGAGCGGCAACGATTTGCGGTACATCAGGCCCTGCTCGCGCGCCGCCTCTGTTTCGGCAACTTCCGCCTGGATCACGTTGATCCCCGCCGTCAAGGTGATGATGGGGAACGAAATATCTTTGGCCTGCGCATGCGCGGCATTGGCGAACAGCAGCGCGGTGGCGGACAAGGCCGCGGCAAACAAGTGTTTCATGAGCTCGAAGGTTGTGGTCTAAAACGCAGACTATACCCCAACTCACTGGCAAGTCACCACCGCAGCCGTCGTACCCGTGCTTGAAATCGTGCCCGCGCCATTGGTCACCGTGCAGGTCTGGTTCGAGGGATTGGTCGTGACGATCACATCGTAGCTCGTGCCGTAGGACAGCGGTGTGGAGAACGCAACCGGCGCGCTGCTGTTGGCCGAGAACGTCTGCGTGGACGTGCCGTCAGTCAGGATGACCGACGCGCCCGACGCCAGGCCCGAAACCGTCGCGTAGACGTAATTGGTCGAGGTCGTGGTGACGTTGCAGGTCACGGCGACGTTGGTAATGTCGCCGCCGTCCTGCGTCACCGTGCCGGTGCCGTTGGTCACGGTGCAGGTTTCGCCGATCGGTTGGGTTTCGACGGTCACGTTATAGGTGCTTTGCGCTTCCACCGTCTGATCGAAGGTGAACGTGCCATTGCCCGCCACCGTGATCGGATCGCTGCCGTTATCAAGCAGCACCACCGAAGTCCCGCCGGACAAGCCGTAGACCGTGCCGCCGATGGTGGCATCGAGCACGCCGCCGCAACCCGCTATCGCCAGGGCGGCCAGCAGGCCAAGGGAAAGAAGTGCCAGGCGGGGAGGGATACGGAAACGGTTCATGATTGTCCTCAAGACTTTGTTCTTAATCGACGGCAACTGGCCCAGCCGGCCCAGCACCACGCATGGGCGAAATTATAAAAGCGAACAATGTAAAACGGCGTTAACAACAAGTAAATCAGGTAAAGTACAGCAACAATCAGGGCGCCCGGCGAAATAGATTACTGTAACGCGCATTCGGTTCCGGTGCGTTACAAATTCCGGTCGCCGCCGGCAGCGCCTGCTTCATCGCAAGTTTCAGCGCCAATTTCGGCATGCTCTCGCCCGGGATGCGAAAATAAGCGACGCCCCTCCCATACGTTTCGTCGCCCATGACCACCTCCCTGCCCTACGCCCTGCTCGATGTCTTCGCCGCCCGGCCGTTCGAAGGCAACAGCCCCACCGTCTTCCCGCTCGACCACCCCATCGATGCCGCGCAAATGCAGGCGATCACGCGCGAAATGCGTCAGTTCGAATCGATCTTCCTCACCCCCGGCACCGAGGCTACGCATTTCCATGCGCGCATCTTCACGATGGAAGAAGAACTGGGCTTCGCCGGCCATCCCATCCTCGGTGCGGCAGTCGCCATGCACCGTCGGCATTTTACCGGACGCGAAGCGGTGGAACTGCGCTTTTCCACGCCGGACAAGACCCTGTCCGTGACCAGTCGCCAAGCGAATGGAAAATGGTTCGCCGACATGGATCAGGGCAAGGCGGCAATCGCCGCGCCGCTGGAGCACGCAGCCCGGCCCGAATGGTGCGCCGCCTTCAACCTCGCCCCGAACGATCTGGCCGAGGGTTTGCCGCTACAAGTCGTCTCTACCGGCCTACCCTACCTGATCGTGCCCCTACAGCGGAACCTGGAGCGCGCCGCGATCGCCGTGCCCGACCTCGAAGCGCGCCTGGCCGCCATCGGTGCCAAGTTCGCCTACCTGATCGACGTCCAGCGCCTGGAGGGTCGCACCTGGGACAATGACGGGCGCGTGGAAGATGCCGCGACCGGCAGCGCCGCGGGGCCGGTGGGGGCCTATCTGGTGGCGCATGGGCTGTGCCGCGAAGGAGAGGAGATCGTGCTGAAACAGGGGCGCTTCGTGCATCGGCCGAGTGAGTTGCGGGTCACGGTGACTGCGGATGGGGTGCGCGTTGCGGGGCAGGTGGTGCCGATGGGTGGTGGGATACTCGAAACAAATTAAATTACGAGCGCCACCGAGGCTCCCCTCGCCCGCGGGCGGTGGAGTCGGGGTTTCGGAAAGCATGCTTTCCGCCGACGGAACGACACCCGCTTGCAAGCGGGTGGCTCCTCCCTACAGGGACACAGGGGAGAGGGGCTGGGGTGAGGGAGATAGCGAGCCGACTACGCGTTTATAGGCTAAGATTGGCCCATTTTTCAGCAGCATTTCGGCGTTGACGAACGAAGTCAATGACGCAACCTCCCTCACCCCCTCCCCTCTCCCGCCTGCAGGCGAGGGGAGATCGTCCAGCTCACTTGACCGGCCGAATCTATACGCCCAGTCAGCCTAAGGTTTCCGCTTGGGAGCACCAACTTTTCTCGGCGCGCCAGCCTTCGCTTTCTTTTCCCCAGCCGGCGCTTCAACCTCCCTGTCCAACTCCGCCTCCACCCGCGCGCAAATCGTCCGCAATATCTTCACCCTGGCAAACTTCTTGTCGTTCGCCTCCACCAGCGTCCAGGCCGCCGTGCCTGTGCTGGTGCGGTCTATCATGTCGCAGATGGCTTCTTCGTAAGCCTTCCACTTCTTGCGGTTGCGCCAATCTTCGTCGGTGATCTTGAACCGCTTGAACTCCACGTTCTCGCGTTTCTTGAACCGTTTCAACTGCTCCTTCTTGCTGATCTGCAGCCAGAACTTCACCACGATCGCGCCGGCATCGGCGAGGTCGTGTTCGAAATCGTTGATCTCGCCGTAGGCGCGCAGCCAATCGGCTTCGCTGCAGAACTTCTCGACCCGCTCGACCAGCACCCGGCCATACCAGGAGCGATCAAAAATCGTTATCTTGCCGCGCCGTGGAATATGACGCCAGAAACGCCACAGGTAAGGCCGCGCGCTTTCCTCGTCGGTCGGTGCGGCGATCGGCACGATGTGGAACGCGCGCGCGTCGAAGGCTTTGGCCACGCGCCGGATGGAGCCGCCCTTGCCCGCTGCGTCCACGCCTTCGAAGGCGCACACCAGCGAGCGGTGCGCAAAACGCGCATCGCGCGCCAGCTCGGCCAGGCGTCCCTGCCAGAAGGCGAGCTGGTCGGCGTATTCATCCTTCCCGAGCTTCTGATCAAGATCGAGTTCCGACAGCACGTTGCGCGCATCTTCATGCACCGACGTCACAGGCGCGGGCGGCTTCCTTCGTGCATCTTTGGCGGAGAGTTTCGCCTGTATCGCGTCGAGCAGCGTCTGCCCGACCGTCAACGAGCGGTAATGATCGTCGGTCGCCTCGACGATGGTCCATGGCGCCCAAGTGGTGTTGGTCATGCGCAAGACATGGCCCGCCACGTCCTGCAACTGATCGTAGGTCTTCAGGCTTTCCCAATGCTCGGGCGTGACGCGCCATGCCGTGCGCGGATTGGCTTCGAGCCGCTTGAAGCGCGCCTCCTGCGCCGGCTCGGTCAGATGCAGCCAGAACTTCAGCACCAGCGCGCCCTCGTTGACCAGCATGGCCTCGAAGCGGTTGATCTGGTCGATGCGCGCATCGAGCCGCGACACCGACATCTCGCCGAGAATGCGGCGCTTTATCGGCTCGGAATACCACGAGCCGGACAGCAGGCCGATGCGCCCCTTGGGCGGCAGGTGGCGCCAGAAGCGCCACATCACGGGCCGCTCGCGCTCTTCGTCGGTCGGCTCCTCGAACGCCAGCGTCGTGAGGTAACGCGGGTCCATCCATTCGTAGAGCACATTGATGGTTTCGCTCTTGCCCGAGCCATCCTGCCCGCTGATCAGTACGATGACGGGCGACTTCTTTTGCGCATTGAGTTCGAACTGCGCGTCGAGCAGGGCCGAACGCAATACCGGCACCGTTTCCCTGAATTTCTTCTTGCCGACCTTGTGGCCGATTTCGGCGGATTCGAACATGGATGGTTGGGTGATGGGACGATGGATATCCCCCATCTTAAACCGTTTCGTCCAGCGGGGACAAACTCGCGCGCGCCCGCCGCGGCGCCGTCACTGAATTGACGGCGTCGCGAGCATCAAGGTTGCAGAATCCCCGGGCAAGTCAGGAAGACATTGGCGCCTGGTAAGTCGCCTCGCTCTTTTCCGCAGGCGGTGCGCACGTCGCCTTGGCATCTTGCATCAGCGTGATCAACGCGGCGCGCACGACCGGCCTTGCGGTTTCGTCGTCCATCCGCGCCAGGTCCGGAAAATCGCGATGCCGCACTGCCTTCTGCGCAGTCAGATAGCCGATGTAATAGCCGAAGCGCACCGGCAGGTCTGCCGCGTGCTCGCCGCTCGTGAAGCTTTGCTTGAGCGGCGCGGATTCGGTGCTGTCGAAATTGGCAGACACGAAGCATAGCGCCTCGGCCATGCGGGCGTCGGCCGGCGCGCGGATCGGCTTGGGCCATTCGAGAAGCAGCTGATAATCGCTTGCGCCCGGCGTCATCACCGAAGCGGCATAGACCGCCATGCCTTCCTTCCATAGCTGGCACCAGTATTGGTCGCAATCGGCGAAATGGCGCGCGTGTTCGAGATGGAACAGCTCGTGCTCGAGAAAGGGCTGCAGGCTGTCGTCGTCGTGGATGCGCGCGATCATGTCGGCGCCGAACAGCATCACGTGCTGCCCGTTCACCGTCGTCGTGCCGCCGTCGCGCTGGCTCAGGTCATGCAGCAGATAAACGGGATACGGCGGCTCGAAATCGGGGAAGAATTTACGGAAATGCGCCACCGCCGTGTCGAGCTCGCCGGGAAAGCGCTGCTCGGTACGGCGGTAAGCCTCCCTGATCTTGGGAAAATCTTCCAGCGAGCGGGTGATTTTCCCATCCATCGCTGCCTGGTCTGCATCGGCATACATTCCCGGCAGCAGGCGGTCGAACTTTTCGTGAAACGCTTTCACGCGCGCAGCCGGCGGCAGGCTGCGTGTGTCTTCTTCAAGGCTGTCGAATTCGGGCGCGTAGTTGAGCAGGCGAACCGGCGCGGCTGCCGTGGCGGCGCAAGCCAACACGAGCAGCAGCAGGGGCAATTTCGGCATGCAATTCTCCTATTGCAGCGGGCGCAGTCTTGGTGCGGCTTTGGTGACTCGCATCGATCCGGCAGCGCGGCCAAGCCGCACCGGAACCGGCAGTACGGCTTACGCCGCGCCCATCGCCTCGCCGACCGCCTTCAAATAGGCCGCGCGCGCCGTCTGCAGGGCCGCCCTATGCATGTTCAGGCGCTGCAATTCCGCGTCCACGAACTGCAGCGCCGCCAATTGCGACTTGACCTCGTCGGGCAGTTTGTCGAAATCGTATTCCTTGTCGTTGATCTTCACTGTTGCCATTGTCATCTCCTTGTTTGCATTTTCCCCTGCATCGATCGATACAGTGCGGAATCCGAATGTGATTGCCGGGGCGGCGGCCTCGCGCTGCAAGCGCTCCATGACCATCGTGCGTAGCTGGTTGCGCTGCACCTTTGCCATGCCGTTGCGCGGGATCTCGGCGAGCAAGGCAATACTCGGCGCCTTGCGGTTGGGAAAGCGCTCCTGGTAACGCCGCTTCAATTCCTCTTCGGCATAGCCTTCGGAGGCCACCACCGCCACCCACAGCGCCTCCGTTCCCTGGCTGTCGGGCACCGAGAACGCGGCGACGTCCTGCACGCCGGGACACGCCATCAGGACATCTTCGATCACGCCCGGCGCCACCTTCACGCCGCCCAGGTTCATCACGTCGCCCACCCGGCCGACGATGGACAGCACGTTCGCCTCGCTCAGGACGCCCAGGTCGCCCGGATGGAACCAGCCGTCGCGGAAATACCCACGCGTCGCCTCGGGATCGTCGAGATAGCTCTCGACGCAGCACACGCCGCGCATGCACACCTCGCCGACCGTGCCGCGCGGCACGGCCTGCCCCGCCGCATCGACGATCCGCACTTGCGCCGTCGACACCAGCGGCCCGACCACATCGGGGTTGGCGTATTCCGGCTCCAGACTCAGGGTCACGGTGCCGGCTTCGGTCGAGCCATACACCACCCAGATGGCTGATGCCAGGCGTTGCCGCGCCCGTTCCGCCACGGCTTGCGGCAAGCGTCCGCCGGCGACGAGCAAGGTCAGGCCGGGATGCGGAAAATCGGCCGGCAGGGCATCGACCAGGCTGCCGGCCTGCACCGGCGAGGCGAACAACAGGTTGGTGCGGGTCTGGCTGATCTGCCGGTCGAACGGCAGCTGCGCATGGTAAAGCGCGACCGACCCACCCGCAGCCCAGGTGACGACGGAATAGACGAACCCGCCGGCCGTATCGATCCCGACCACCGACATGAAACGATGCTGCGGACCAAAGGCGTAATCGATGACCGAGTGCCGGATACGCGCGGCGACGGTCGCATTGGAATACAGGATCTTCTTCGGCGTCCCGGTGGTACCGGACGACAGCAGGATGCGCACCGGCTGCTGCAGGTCGAACCGATGTCCGGGCAAGGGCGGCAAGGCATCCACGCTTGCGCTTAGCCACTGTTCCGACATCGCAATCATGCCGCCGCCTTCGGCGCGCAGATTGCCGCCCTCGCTGATGAGCACATTGGCGCGCAGCAACGCGAACAAATCCTTCTGGGCCAGGCTGTACACCGAGACCGAAATGACGCCAAGCCGCCACAGGGCAAGCACGGCAAGCCAATGCAGGTAATGCGAAGTAAAGAACAGCACCGCTCGGCTGCCCGGCGCCATGCTGTAGGTGTTCAGGCGGCGCGCGACTTTTTCAATGTCGGCGGCAAACTGCGCATAGCTGATCTCACGCGCGCCATCGACCACCGCAATCGCATCGGGTTGCGTCCTGGCTTGCGACTGCAGCAGGGTATGGAAATCGGGGATCTCTGGAATTTGGGTCATGGGAGCATTGAAATCGACTTGGGACAACAAGGTGCCGGCTGCGGCACGCGCCTTCAACATCGAACGGACCAAAGGTGTTGCGTATGCTGTCACAAAACACCGGCGAAGACAATGCAAACCTGATGGATGATGCGGTTGCCGTCCCGGCCTGGCGACAGGGTAGGAAACGGCTGATGCTACCAAACCTTCGGTTGGGCAGGCGCAGGCTTGATTCATTGCGCAACACGATATCGACGCTATCGGCAACGGCACCCGGGCCCTCTGTATTTATTTGACAACCGCCCCACATCCTGCGTAGATTCTCATACGCAACACGATTTCTCAACCAACCCTCCCGGACTTTATCCATGCGCCAGATTCTGCTGCGAGCCGCCGCTGCCATTTTCTCTCTGTGCGCCGCATTGCTGATAGGCGGAGCAGCCTTCGCCCTGGCGGCCTTGGGAAGTTTTTTCGGCGACATCTCGCTCAACGGCAAACCGAACTTTGTGCCGATTTCTTACCAGCTCTATCTTGGCGTCGCGCCTTTCTTCGTCTTTGCGCTCGTTTGCCTGATGCATTTCGCCGTGCTGGCGTTCTTCCCGCGCCGCAGATTTTCATTGCGCACCTTGATGCTGCTTGCCCGGCTGGAAGTCATTGCGCTGTTGATTGCCTCGGGTTGCCTCTTGTTTTTCGCGAATACGGACAACCACGGCATCGCCGCGCTGCTCTTTGGCGTCATTCTCGTGCAATCGGTTTTGCTATGGGCGCTCACATGGACGCTGCCCGCTGCTGCTGCCTACGATAGCGGTGACGTACTGGATGCGAGGGGTGGCGACGATTTCCGCTTCGAGCCCAGGCGCGCTTTCAAAAGCGCCGTGAAGTATTTCCTCGTCTGGCCGCTCAAGGCATTCTCGGCACTGCTGGTCGCTTTCATCGTGCTCAACGGCTTCGACAGGAAATTGTCGCAGCAATCGCAGGACATGATGCAGGTCCCGGCCAATCCCTACAAGTCGGGCGACAATCTCTACGTCGCCATGCTGGGCATCGATGCCCCGCCCGGCCAGGACACGATCAGGTTCGCGCAAGACCGGATTGCCGCTTACGAAGAGACCCAGGCCGCGCCTGCCGCAGAAAACGGCGCCAAAGAGGCAGCCAAAGACAAGCATGCCGCCGCACCAACCCTGCCGTTTTACGGCAACATCGAGTTCTGCAATCCGGCCAAGGTATCGGTATGGCGTGCCGCCGCCACGCATCGCGCGGAGATTGAACGGCTGGTGCAGACCAACGCCGTCCTGCTCCAGCGCTACGAAGCCTTGCACGAGGTGCCGGGATTTCATGATCCGACGAGCCGCAACATATCCGGCGGCGTCCTGCTGACGATGCCTGGGTGGATCAGGAAGCTCTACCTCGCCGTCCTGGCGTCGAAGCTGCAGAGCGGCAATGTCGCGCAACAAAAGGAAGCGTTGGACGATATGCGGCGCGACATCATCATGCTGCACCAGGTCATGGTTGAAAGCGACCAGATGCTCTGGAAGTTGATCGCGTCAGCCTATCTGCAGGCGGACTATCTGCTGCTGGCAGACATGAGCGCGGACCGTTCTTTCGAGCTGAAGAACCTCACCACCGAACTCGATCGGCTTCTGGCGCCGTTCAACATGGCCGACTGGAGGATCGGCAACACAGCCGACGACGAATTCCGCCAACGCCTGCCGCTCTGGAAAGCCGCCCGCGCCGGCAAGGAGACCCTGAACAACACCGATCCGGATGCGCACGGCAGCGTGGTGGGCCGCGCGTGGAATCGTGCGCTGGGTCTTCTGGTGCAGGTCAATGCCACGACCAACCTGAGCGCGCAGCATTGGGCGGCCCTGGGCCGAGCGCTCAACGTCAGCCCGCAAGAGTTGGCCGCCTCGCACGAGGCTTACCTCGCCCGCGAGCGCGACGATCTATCGCTCGGCTTGGGCTATCTGTACAACCCCGCCGGCAAATTGCTCGTTGCGGTCGATGCGCAATCGTCGGACGTGTTGTACGACTACGCCCTGCGCAGCTACGACGCCGCTGCGGTGCAGCGCCTGGCCAGGCTTGCCTATGAGCTGCGCAAACAGCGCATTGCACCGGCCGGCGTCGGCGCGTTCATGCAGCAGCACCCGCAGTGGGCCAGCCACCCGGTCGACGGCAGGCTGTTTTCATGGGACCCCGAGAAACATGCACTTGCCGTCAACCCGCTGGGGCAATGGAAGCACGACCAGCGTTTGGGCGTCGCATTGTGATGCAGCGCGGCGATGCGTCCCCATCCTTGCACGACGCCATGGCGCGGAGAAGCCGATGACCGATCCCGAAGACCGCGAGCCTGACAAGGAAGAAAAAATCATCCGCTTCGGCTGCGGCGCCGTGCTGGGTGCCGTGGTCGGGCTCTACCTCGCCTTTCGCTTCATCGCGCTTCCGTTCGGCACGGTTGCCGTCATCGTGGCCGGTGCGGTCGTGCTGTGCGGTTACCTTGCGCTGCGCTACGGCGACGCATTCTGGCATCGATTTTTGCAGAATTGGTGGTGGTGGTGAGCGCGCCGCAAAGCGGCGCCTGCCGACGAACTCAAGCTGGCGAAGCCGACGATGCCGGCCGGCTTCCCTGCGCTGCGGAGCAGTGATCAGAAAAAGTGCCGCAGCCCGATGCCATAGTTATAGGAATGCGCGTCGGCCAAGTCGTTGACGTAGTAGCTGCTGGTCTGCGTCGTTTGTGCGCCGTGCGTCAGCGAAGCGGAGACCGACCAGTCGCGGTCGATGTGGTAGGTTGCCGACAACTCTTCCGTCGATTGCGTATATCCCGACCAATACTCGCTGGCGCGATAGCGTGTTGCGCCAAGGCTGGGGACGACGCTGAAGGACGGCGTGACTTTCCACACCAGGTTGGCGACCGCGTACGCACTTCCGGAAAAGCCGGCTTCATGCTGGACGCCGAAGCTCGACGTGAGCAGCAGCTTGTCGTCGAAGCGGTATTGCGGTCCCAGGCTGGCGTAATACACCGGGTCGTATCCCTCGTTGTGCGTGCTCCCTGCGGCGGCAATGAGCTTGAAGCCGGCGCCGTTGTTGTCGATCAGGACGGCGCTGACGCCGAGGCTTTCGCCGATGCCGTTCTGGTTCGTGGTCTGGCTGTCGCCCTGCCAGGTGAAGGTGTTTTCCGACGCATAATCCCACGACAGCGATGCCGTGATGTTGACCTTGCTGCTGACGGCATAGACGCCCGAGACAGCCAGCGTCTCGCCGGTCTGGTGATCGTTCCCGCCCGGCATGGTGCCGCCATCGACGTCGGCATTGCTGTGGAAATTGAAGGCATTTTCCGTGATCGCGATCGAACTACGGCCGCTCGGGCCGACGACATCGACTGCCGCGTCATCGGCGAATGCGGCGCCGCTTGCCAACAGTGACAGCAGCAAGGAAACGGAATAGGTTTTGGACATGCATACTCCAGGGAATGGATTCGATCGGCGAACCGGCGGCGGCGCCTTCTCGCGCGCCGCCGCATGGACTGGTAAAACAAAGAGGCGGATTCTACCGGAAATGCCACGTGCTCCCTATCCCATATTCATGGGAGGTGGGGACATGTCTTGCGCATATTGGGTTTGAGAAATGCGATACGGAGGAAAAGCGATGCGCGCCCGGCAGGCAGGCATCGGCGCCCGGCATTTTCCGGCGGCTAACAGCCTTCCAGAAGACGATGCGCCTCGATGTGTCCGATCCTGTTCCCACTATCGGTCTTGACCTGCAGCGTGATGGAAGTCCGCACGCACAATGCGGCCGATTCGATGAACGAGCAATGGGTTTCGCCCGGCTTGTCTTCGCTGCACTTGCCGTCGAGGCCGGCGACGTAGCGCTTCAGGCTGCCAACGTCGGTTCCGGCGGGGAATTTTTCGTTCAGGGCCCCGCTCATTTCGGGAAACGGGCGCGACGGCGTCCTGACCTGGTTTGCCGGTGCGCCATCGGCATACAGTGTGGCCATGGCGATGTGCTCCCGGTTATCGGTGTTGCAGGCGGAGGTAGCGAGCACGGCAAACGTCAACACGGTCCATGTCTGTCGTTTCATGCTCGCGTTTCCTTTTTCGATTTATTTTGAAGGGTAAGGTTAGTGCGTCATCACCGGCGCCGGGGTCCCGTCGGACCAGTGATCGGCCATCATCATCATGATCGTCACATGTTCCTCGGGGTCGTTCGCCGCCATCAGGGGCGAGCCGGGCAAGTCCGCACCCCAGCTCTTGCCGGCGTCGCCGGGTACGAAGAACATCAGGTGCGGGTGCCAGTTCTTGTCCCGGTCGTTCAGATACTGCTCCTTGGACATCATGTAGCACATCGCGCCCTGGGCCAGCGGCGGCAGCACGTTGCGCTCCAGCGCTGCAGTGGCCGCCTGCGTGACCTCTGTCTTCGATTTGCCCTGCAGCACCAGCTTGGTCTTCATCAGATAAATTTGCGCGTAGGTCTTGGCCGCAGCCGCATTGAAACAGTTCGGCGCACGCTGCTTCGGGTTCCAGAAGTCGGAAAAATCCGACCCACCGGCCCAGCCCCGCTCAACGAAGCAGAGAAACCCGTTCTTGCCCCGCACCGCCGTGACGTAGCCGCTCTTGCCCAGCACCATCACTTCGGCATCGTCCGAGACGGATTTGGGAGCGGCGGATTTGGCCAGCGCGATTTCGTCGGCCTCAGGCATCAGGTATTGCTCGAGCGGCGCCATGGCTGGATATGACGCGCCCTGCGCCTGCGCCGGCAAGGCTGCGGCGAACAAGGCCGATGCAAAAGCGAGCCGCACGATGGTCTTGGATTGCATGGAAGTCTCCCCTCGAATTGGCGCCGGATGGTCCGGTTATGCGTGCCGGGCGTATCGATCGTCCGCTGGCGATGTGCCATGCGCAAGACTCAATCTGCTGGACTTCGTGCTGAATGTCAAGCATTGCCGCATCGCAAGGCAAGTACAGCGGGGCCAGCTCTTGCACGCAAGAAAACATTGCCTCCCGGTCGACGACGCGGCGACCCTCCCCAGTCCTACAGACAACATCCGTGGCGATTGCGACAATGAAACTTTCGTTCATCCGAACGATACCACCATTCCACCATGGAGGACCGTATGAAAAAGAACCTCGCAATTTTCATTTCCGCACTGACGCTGATGAGCGTGACAGCCGTAGCCCAAACCAGCGGCGGCGCAGGCAACGGCCAACCCGACGTCCCCACCAGCACCAGCCCGCCATCAAAGGGCACCAGCTCCAACGCCTCCAACCCGGCAACCAATGCCGGCGACCTCGGCAATAGCTCCCAGAACGACAGCACCACCCCCAAGAAAAAGACCAAGCACCGTTCCACCACCAGCAGCAATAACAATGGCGCGCCGTCTTCTTCCACCAACTCCCCCAACGGCCCGACGGGTTCGAACCGGAATAATGGGGTGAATGGGTCGTAGGGCTCGCAGTTGTCATGACAGGGCGAACTCGCGGGTATCAACTCGCGGGTTCAAGCTTGCGAATTGGTAGCGCAGAAGGTCGGCAAAGTCCTCTGCCATGTTTTTGACACTGACTTACCTACCTTGATTCTTGGCGCGCCCTACCCGAATTGCATTAACTTTGATGCGTACATGCTGAACAAACTATTTGCCTCGTAGGTCAGCCCAATTACGCTGATCGCCCACTCGCCACATCCCCCGCAACGCCTTCTCAAACTCCCCCGCAAACCGCCGCGCATCAAACATCGGCGAAGCCAGCACCTGCGCCCGCAAGCCACGTCGCAACGCAACCAGCTTTTCCAGGTCCGCCGCATAGGCCGCAGCAAGGTCGACGTAATCGTCTTCATCCCGCGCGATCCAGTCGGGCAGCCCGGCGTTGGTGAGGATGCCCACGCCCAGGCGGGGCAGCATGCGCTTGCCGGTCATGGTGAGTACGGGTACGCCCATCCACAGGGTTTCGGTGGTGGTGGTGACGCCGGGATAGGGGAAGGGGTCGAGGGCGATGTCGATGCGGTGGTAACTTTCGAAGTGGGCTTGGCGGGTGGCGTAGCCTTTGATGATCAGGCGCTCGACGGGGATGCCGTGGGCGGCGAAACGGGCGGCCATGTCTTCGCGCACTGCCGCGTCGTCGAATTGCCGGGTTTTGAGCAGCAGGCGGCTGCGGGGCACGCTGTGCAGCACGCGCGACCAGACGGCGATTACGCTGTCGTTGATCTTGGTGAGGTTGTTGAAGGAGCCGAAGGTGAGGTAGCCGTTTGCCAGCGCAGGCAGGGGCGAGACGGCCACGGCGACGTCGGGTTCGGTGAAGCACAGGCAGGTGTCGGGCAGGCGCCAGATTTTTTCGCTGAAGCTGGCCTCCACTTCCGGCGGCACGCTGTGGGGGTCGGCGATGACGTAGTCCATCGCGGCGATGCCGGTGGTGGACATGTAGCCGAGCCAGCTGGCCTGCACCGGCGCGGGTTTCCAGGCGAACATGGGCAGGCGGTTGTGGGCGGTGTGGCCGGAGAGATCGATGGCGATGTCGATGCGGTGGCTGTGGATCAGCGCGGCCAGTTGCGCGGCGGTGAGGCCGGGAACGTCGTGCCATTCGGCGCAGTGTTCTTTGAGGCGCGCGGACATGGCGTCGTGCGTGGCGTGGGTGGCATAGGCGACGATTTCGAGGCGGCCCTTGGCATCGCGCGCCAGGTTCTCCAGCACGGCATCGATGAAGTAGGCCACCGGATGGGTGCGCAAGTCGCCCGATACGAAGCCGATGCGCAGGCAGCGCTCGGGGTCGGCGTCGACCAGCCATGAACGATAGGGTTGGGCCTGGCGCGCGGCGATGGCGCCGTAGCGCCGCGCTTCTTCGAGCAATTGCGCCGGCTCCTGGCCGGTCAGGAGGTTGTGCACGAAGAGCAGGTTGCCGCGGGCTTCGAGGAAGTCGGGGTCGTGTTCCAGGCTGCGCCGCATGCTGGCATGGGCCTCTTCGATCTTGCCGATTTCCATCAGGGCCAGGCCGAGCGTGCAATGCGCGCCGGCATTGGCGGGGTCGAGCTCGATGGCGCGTTGCAGGCTTTGCTGCGCGGCGTCGAAGCGGCGCAACTCCAGCAGCACGGTACCCATGGCGTTGTGCGCGGGGGCGAGCAGCGGATCGATTTGCAGGGCGCGTTCGTAGCAATTCAGCACGTCGCCGGCAGAAGCCTGGTTGCGCAGGGCGCTGCCGAGGTTGAGCCAGGCTTCGGCGAAGTCGGGACGCAGCGCCAGGGCGGTGCGGCAATGGGCGACGGCTTGGTCCATTTGCCCCAGCTCGCGCAGGAGGTTGCCGAGGTTGCTGTGCGCGTCGGCCAGTTGCGGCGCAAGTTCCACGGCTTGGCGAAAGCTGGCGGCAGCTTCGTCGGTGTGGCCGCGTTTCTTTTGCACGCTGCCGAGATTATTGTGCGCTTCGGCATGGTTGGGCTGCAGGGCGATGGCCTGACGCAGGCTGGCTTCGGCTTCGGGCAGGCGATCGAGGGAGAGCAGGAGCCGCCCGAGGTTGGCGTGGGCGCCGGCATGATCGGGCTTGATGGCGATGGCACGGCGGTAGCTTGCCTCGGCAAGGTCGACTTGCCCGGAGAAATTCAGGGCGTTGCCCAGATTGTTGTGCGCCTGGGCGAAGCCGGGCATGAGCGCGATGGCGCGGCGGCAGCTTTCTACTGCCGCTTCAGCCTGCCCGAGCTGGCGCAGGATGTCGCCCAGATTGCTGTGGACGTCGGCGTGGCCGGGCAGCAGTTCCGCCGCGCGCTGCGTGGCAGCGAGGGCTTCAGGCAGCGTGCCGGCCTGCTTCAAGACGGCGCCGAGCACTTTCCAGCCCGGGCCCCAGTCGGGCCAGTGTGCCAGCAAGGTCCGCGCGTCTTCTTCAGCTTCGGCATGGCGTCCGGCTTGGAACAGGGCGATGAGCGCCTGTTCGTCCGCTGCTTGCGGCTCGGTTGCGGCAAGGCGCGCGGCGAGCGCATCCCATGCGGCATTGCCGGTGCAATGCGGACTGCCCTGCCCCAGCACGCGCAGGGCGGGCGCGATGTGGCGCCCTGCAACCAGTGCATCGAGATAGCTGATCCAGAATCGCGGGCGCGCAGGCTCGGCGGCCACGGCTGCCTTGAAGTACGGCAGCGCCTGGGCGGGCTGGCCGGCCTGGAGGGCGAATACGGCGAGATTGTGGTTGGCATCGGGCTGGGCCGGCGCCCCCTGGAGGATGGCTTGATAAAGCGTCGCGGCCTGGGCGAGCCTTCCGGCGCGGTGATGGGCCACGGCGCGTTGCAGCGCGTCGTTCAGGGAAAGGGATTCGGGTGCGGGGTTGGTCATCACGATTGCAGGAACGTGTTCTGCCAGACAAGGGCGCCATGCCGACTCGGCTGGCGCTTGGCACCAGTGTATCGGATAGCCAGCGCTTGAGGGATGCGGCGCGCAGCAAAAAGCCGGGCAATCGCCCGGCTTGTTTGTTTGCTGCAGGTTTGCCGCAGGAAGACGGCGCCTTGCGCACCGCCCTCCTGCTTTGCGACCTGTCTTGCCGTAGCGCGGCGATCAACCCAGCAGGTGCAAGGTGCCGCCACCGGCGCCGGTGGTGTGGGCGAAGGTGTAACCCGTGCCGGTCAGTTCCACCAGCGTGTTGCCTGCCACCATCGTGCCTGCATCGGCCGTTGCACCTGCCACCGATTCCAGCAGATAGGTATTGCCCTGGTATTGGAACCACGTGACGCTGTGCGCGGCGCCGGCTACCTTGGCATCCAGACCGTCGGCTGCCGCTACCCAGTCGGCCAGCAAGGTCGTGTCGCCGCCCGAGCCGACCACGGCACCAGCGGTGACTTGCGTGAAGCCGGTCAGGGAGGCGCTGATGTCGCCCGAGAAGGTCAAGGTGTCGGTCGTGGCGTTGTTCAGGCCGCTGATCTTCTCAATTGCCGTCAACGACGTGCCCGACGCGCCCAGGCCGATCGCATCTGTGCCGGTGTGGGCACCCAGCGAGATCGTGCCGGTGGTATCGGCACCGACGACGATGGTGTTGACGCCCGTGCCGACACTGATGTTGATGCTGGCGCCGGTCGCCGTGGCGGCGATGACGTCGGTGCCGTTGCCCAGGGTGATATGCACTGTCTGTGCCGAGTTGGCTACGACGGCATCGCTCGACGTGCTGCTGCCGGTGATCGAAATCGTGGTCGAACCGGCGGTGGTATCGGTCACGGCGTCGGTGCCGGTGCCCAGGGTCACGATGTGGTTCGATGCGGTCGTCGAGCCCGGGATGGCGGGGCTGCCCGCCGTACCGACGGTGGTGACCGTATCGGTGGGCGCGCTGCCCGCAGTATTCGTGGCCGACGAGGCCGGGTCGGCCATCACGCCGGAGGACGCTGCAGTCAGCACCGTGGTGTCGCCGGACAGGCCCGACACCGTATAGGCGCCGGTCGTCGACAACCCCACGCCGGTCCAGGTGCCGCCGCCCAGGATCGCCGTCACTGCATCGGCGATGTTGGCTGCGCTCTCGGCGCCGGCCGTGGTCACGGTGATGCCGCCGATGGTCTCGAAGCCGCCAGTGGTCATGTCGGCCCAGGTCACGGTCACTTGTTCGGTAGCACCGGGTACGGCTGGCGTTCCCCCACCGATGCCTACGCCTGCGCCCAGTTGCACGCTGTCGTTGCCATTGCCCAGCGCCACGCTGTCGGTCTTGCCGGCAGCCGTTGCCGCTGTGCTGAAATTGAGCAGCACGTTGGCGTTATCGGTCGCACCGGCTACGGTGATGCCGGACGTCACCGTGTCGCCATTGACGGAAACCTGGACGTTGCCGTTCAGGTTCAGGGTGGCCAGACCGGCTTCGGAGAGCGCAGTTTCAATGTGGAACACCGCTGCCGTCGTGTTGACGCTGTTGGTGAACGTGGCCGAGGTCAAGGCCGAATCGGCCAGAGTGCCGAAGACCAGCGACGATGCGTCGTTGTCGGTGATGGTCAGCGAAGCCGATGTCGACGACAGCGCGTTGACGTAGATGCCTTCCGAGCCGCCGAAAGTCAGCGTGGACAGGTAGTTGTCGGAGAGCGTGCTGATGTAGTTCGATACGTCGCTGTTGTTGACGGCGTCGTTGTTGATCGTCACCGAGGTCGAGTGGGTCGAGATGGTGCCGATGTTTACCGTACCCGTGCCGGCGATGTTCAGCGTGATCAGGTTGGTGTCGCCCAGCGTGGTCAGCGTATTGGCGGAACCCGAATGCAGCGTATTCGCCGTCAGGTTGACCGTGGCGGTGCCGACGAAGTTGCTGTCTTCCACCGTCACCTGGGAATAGGTGTTGCCGTCCGAGGTGGTGGTGCCGAGGCTGAGGTTGACGCTGTCGGTCGCGCCGGTGGTATCAATCGTTTGCAGCGTGATGATGTGGCTGTTGCCGCCTTCCAGCGACAGCGACGAATCCGTTGCGGCATTGGTGAAGGTGACGGCGCCGCCCGAGCCTTGCACGTCGAACGAGGTATAGCCCGAACCGTTGGCCAGCTTGCTCATGTCGAACACGCCGGAGGTCGTGCCCGATACGCCGAGGATCGAGAAGTGCGTGTAGGTCGCCAGGTCGGCCTGGGTGGCTGCCACGGCATTGGCCAGGATGATTTCGTTGTCGGTGGCCGAACCGGCAGTGATGACGCCGGACTGCGCAGCACCGACGGTGACGATGTCCTGGCCCGTGCCGCCGGTGAACGATTGGCCGCCGGCACTGTTCATTTCCACGGTGATCACGCCCGACGAACCGCTGGCGTTGATCACGGCTGCAGCATTGACGCCCGACAAATCGGCCGTGAATGCGCCGGCGCCGGAAATCGTGACCGACTTGGCAGCAGCGGCCTCGAAGTAGTCGCTGCCGGCGCTCGCGCCTTCGTAGAACGACAGGCCGACTGCGTCGGTGAAGGTGATCGCAGTGGCATCCGGCGCATAGAAATTAGCGTTGACCGACGCGGCGCCGCTGGTGGTGACGTTCAGCGTCGCGGCATCGGTTTCCAGATACCAGTAGTCGCCAGAGTAGCCCGAAGCAGTACCATCGCCGTTCAAAGCGACATTCAGAGCACGGGTGCCGGTCGTGCCGTAGTCGTAGACGTAGTGATAGCTGATATCCGTCAGGTTCAACTGCGTCAGCGCATTGCTGTAGATGTAGGTGTCGTAGTCGACCTGGTTGTTGATCGAGACCGTGGCGAGGGTGTTGGTCTTGCTGGTGCCTTCGTTGAGGTCGTAGATGTAGTTTTCTTCGTCGTAACCGTTGTTGAGGGTAACCGAAGTCGTGGCCGCGCCGCCTTGCACTTCGATGTAGTTGCCGTAGGAACCCGCAGTCGAGTTGTTGTTGACGGTAACCGTCGAGCCGCCCCAGGTATAGATATCCTCGTCAGCGGTATCGGTCAGCACCAGTGCGGTCGTGTTGCCGACCTTGACATAGTCGTCGCCGGAGGAGGCATTGATGTTGACGTTGGTCACGGCGCTGCCCAGGGTCGTGAAATCGAGCGGCGTGCCGTAGCTGGAGCCGATGCCTTCGAGCGAGCTGATGTTGACCGTGGTGATGCCGGTAATGGCGGCAGCGCCCGGGATCGTCATCTGGCTGCCGAGGCCGAAGTCGGTGATGTTCAAGGTGTTGTTCAACGTGCCGCCGGTGATCGTGTCGAACGATTGCAGCGTCGCAGCCTGGCCGCCTGCAGCGAGGCCTGCGGTATTGTCCAGGATCGCGTTGAAGGTATTGTTGCCCGTGCCGCCCGTGAACGTGTCCACGCCGGTAGTCAGGTTGAAGGTGTTTTGCGTGTTGCCGGCGACGATGTCATTGATCGTGGTTTGCACGTCGAATGTAGCGGCGTTGGCGGCCGTGACACCGGAGAGCATCAGGCGCGCATCCTGCGCAGCGGTCGCGCCGCTGTAGTCGACGATCTGGGTCGACGAAGCACCGAGGGCGGTCGTGAAGCTGGTAGCAACG